>Ga0308158_10000312_pt1 | contig 93596 bp, 85 predicted proteins | sample PhyBR2_FD_201038 | JGI IMG/M metagenome (GOLD analysis project Ga0308158, IMG submission 201038) | Phyllosphere microbial communities from UC Gill Tract Community Farm, Albany, California, United States - DLSLB.R2 | ecosystem: Host-associated > Plants > Phyllosphere > Unclassified | place: USA... | reverse complement strand
AACTGGACGCCGATCGTGGCGGTGGCGCTCAACCCGGAGAAGGAAGCTGCCATTGCCACGGCCGCAGCCGCGTCGATAAAGAGCAAAGCCGCGTAACCGAGGCGACAACTACTTTGACATTTACCGCTTGCTGCGCCACAGGTAGTACGAGGCCTCGCTAAAGCCATGCTGGCGGCAGAGGTCCTTGATGGGCATGCCGGCCTCAGCTTCGCGTAGGAAGCCGATGATCTGCTCTTCGGAAAAGCGCTTCTTCACGTCCAATCTCCTTCTCATTGAGGATTGGACTCCAAACCGCTTCGCTACTCAATCTCGGGGGGACGTCGGCTTGATGAGAAAGACGCTACGGCGCAGTCGGCGTTGAAATCTGCCATGTTGCCGATCGAGAATATCAACGGCCCGCTCATGCTCGTAGCGGCGGGAGACGATCGGCTTGGTTTTTCTGGTGAGATGGCGGCGGTGGCGAGTCGCTATCTGGCGAAGCATCATCGTGATACGTCGGACGAGATCGTCTATTTCAGTGATGCCGGGCACTTGATCTCCCCGTTCTGGCAGCCAACCTCCTATCGACACGACCTGGGTCCTTACCTGCAAGTGGGCGGCACTCCTGAGGGGTACGCGCGCGCGGACCGCGAAGGTGGTGCGGCTATCATCCGGTTCCTGCGATCGGCACTGAAAAGTGACCGTGAATCGCTCCCGTCGTCGAAATGAACGAAGCGATTGCGGTGTTGATGGATGAGCTGCTCCCGCTATGCACGATCGTCACTCCCAACGTGCTGGAGTCCGGCGATGTGCTTGGTGTGCCAGAGGCCGCCAGCATTGAGGAGATGCATCAAACCCTGGATGCAATGGTGAAGCTTGGAGCGAGTGGGGGCCGTTGAAGGGTGGACACCTGAAAAGTGATGAGAGCACTGACCAGCTGGCCGGAGAATGGAGGAGGGCGGACCGGGCAATGTTGATTGCACAGTCAGATTGCAGCGGGGCGGGCAGTTTATGAAGGTGAACAAAACGGCAGCTCTGGCCGTCATTCCGGCCCATCAAGCTGCATCCAGAAAAGCGTCCTGATCGGATAAAGGGGTTGAATTCGAATGCGCTGCTCCTTCGGCCGTCGACTGCCAACCCGGCAGCGCCCCTCACGCCAAGGACATCGCCCTTTCAGGTTGCTCGAATGATCTCCGTTCCTCCCTCACAAAGCCACGCGCTGAAGCAATGGGTCGCCGAAATGGATGGCGTGGCCAGACGCCAGGATCGCGAGTGCTTCATGAGGATCTACGACCATTTCATGCCGCGTCTTTGCCGATACCTGAGTGCGTTGGGGGCGCCCCCGGTTGTCGCAGAAGACCTGGCCCAGGAAGCGATGCTCAAGCTGTGAAATGGCGCCGAGCGTTACGATCCCGCAAGAAGCGGGTTGGGTACCTGGCTCTATCGCGTCGCGCGGAACCTGCACATTGATCGGGTCCGGCGTGAACATATATGGGTGCATGCCCAGGATGTCGTGGATCAGGCTGCGGAGCATGACGTTCAGCAGGATTCTCTGGCGGAGCTGCACGCAGAACAGGTCCGGCTCAGGCAGTGCCTGGGCGAACTGTCTGCTGCGCAAGCCCGGTTGATCCGCATGTCCTACTTCGAAGCAAAAACCCACACTGAGATTGCCAAAGAACTCGGCATGCCGTTAGGAACCGTCAAGTCGCACCTACGGCGCGCCTTTCTTCAGCTTCAGTCATCCATGGGAGAGCAGCGATGAGTCCCCGTCACCATTTGGATCCGGCCACCGTCCTGGGTTTTGCGGCGGGTTCACTGGGTCCTGAGATGTCCGTTGTTGCATCGGTCCATATGGAGTCGTGCGGCCACTGCCGTCAGCAGTTGCGGTTGGCTGAAAGGATCGGTGGCCTGCTCCTGGATCAGCAGGCGTGCCCCGTGCCCGGGAAAGACACCCAAGCCGCCTTGCGCCAGGCGATGGTTGACAAGCTCGACCGCATTCCCGCCTCGATAGCTGGGCAAGGGCTCCCCCTGATGGGGGCGAGCTCGGCACGCGATGACGCGGACCGTCTGCCTGCAGCGCTTCAGCCTCATTTTGGATCGTCCTACCGGTCACTTAAATGGAACTGGATGGCACCTGGCGTGCACTGCATCAGGGCACCCGGCCTTCCTTCTCTCATGATGATAAAGATAGCCCCTCGCACATCCCTGCCCATCCACAGCCACGGAAACAGTGAGCTGACGCAGGTTCTGCAAGGGGCCTACGACGACGCGCTTGGGCATTTCGCACCCGGGGATGCGGCAGACCTGGGCGACGATGTGGAGCACCAGCCCGTGACGACCCCGGGTGTCGCCTGCATTTGTGTTTGCGCGCTGGATGCCCCGCTGGTCTTCAGGGGGTGGATTGCCCGGAAGCTGCAGAAGGTGCTGAACCTGTAGTCCCGCCGAGGCTCACGAGGCGCTGCCAGCCTGGAACCGCCTTGACCAATAAAGCATCAAGGGCCGCTCCGGAGCGGCCCTTGATAGTGAACGATGGCAGGTCGCCATGGTCAGTAGGCGAGGTGTTCGCTCTTCGCGCTACTGCGCAGCGACAGCACGCATGTAAGGTGCCGTAGCTCGAGGCGCCGTCGCCCTATCGATCTTGAACACCGACACCGCCTCGCGAAGCCCGGTCGCCTGGGTCTCCAGCTCTGTGGCCGCTGCGGCGGCTTCTTCCACCAGAGCCGCGTTCTGCTGCGTGGTCTCATCCATACGGCCGATGGCCCCGTTGACCTGTTCGATGCTGGACGATTGCTCCCGCGACGCGGACGAAATCTCCTGCATGATGCTCGTGACCCGTTGAACGCTTGAAACCACTTCGTCCATTGTGGAACCTGCCGTGGTGACAAGGCTGGAGCCCTCGGCGATCCTTGCGCCGGCATCATCGATGAGGTCCTTGATCTCTTTGGCCGAAACTGGCCGCCCCCCACCGCGTAGCGGCCAATCAAACGCACCAGCTCAGGTTTTTGACGTTGGCCTGGAACTGCCACTGCTGCCACTGCGTCTTCCAGCTCATGTCGAACACGGTGTACGGCTTGACCCGTTGGCCATCCAGGCTGACGCGCTCATCCACGTAATCGGCGCCGAAGCCGATGGCCGAATGGATCGCCGGCAGGTCGTAGCGCGTCCACAGGCCGAGTTTGTTCTGCGGCGCATTGGCGAAGCGGTCGCCGGAGGCATTGGTGATGCCGTTGCTGCCGGCATCCCTCACCCGTGCATCGTTGTAGGCATAGGTCAGGTTGAGCACCCAGCGGTCGGTGACATCGGCCAGCAGATCCAGCTCCATGCCCGTACTGCGCACCAGGCCCAGGGCGGCCAGTTGGTTGACGCCGTCCACGATCTCGCCGGTGGCCTGCACGATATTGCTGCGGTCGATCCGGTACGCGGCCAGGTTCAAGGTCACACGCTCGGCCAGCAGGGATTTCAACCCTACTTCCCATTGTTTGCTGCGCTCGGCATCGAACGGGCCGCCCGCCTCGGCGCTCTGGTTGGCCGCGCTCTGGGGCATGAAGCCGCTGGCGATGTTGGCGTAGACATTGACGCCTTCCCGCACGGTGTACGTGCTGCCCAGCCGCCAGCTGATGTCGTTGCCATCCACGGCGGTGCCGGCAATACGGTCATCATCCTGGAAGCCATCCCAACGCAGTCCGGCCAGCACATGCCAGCGCGGGGTCAGCGTCAGTTCGTCCTGCAGGTAGCCGCCATAGCGCTTGCTGCGCGTGCTCGTGCTGCGCCAGGGCAGGGCGGCCAGGTTGTAGTCGCGCCACGAACTTGCGCCATACACCGGGTTGAACAGGTCGACGCCCGGCACCGGGCCGGCACCTCGCGCCAGATCCGCGCTGTTGGCGGTCTGCGCGGTGAAGTCGGCATCCTGCTGGTAGACATCGGCGCCGAACAGCACCTTGTGCTCGATGCTGCCGGTGCTGACGCGCCACACGGCGTTGCCGTTGGCGGTGAATGCATCGTTGTCGCGGATCTGGTTGCGCAGCTGGCGGGTCATCCACTCGGGCACGCCGTCGCGGTTGCGGTCGATCAGCCCCATCGGCTCGTGGTAGATCTGGTGTTCGTTGTTCTCGAACCAGCGTGCACCCACATCCACGTCCAGGTGGGTGCTGGGCGAGAAGCGGTATTGCGCCAGCGCAACCTTGGCACGCATGTCGAGAAAGTCGGTGGCTTCATTGTGGTTCCAGCGACGGTCGGTGAGAAAGCTGCCGTTGTCGTCCACCGGCACACCACGCAGACGGTTGCCGCCCAGGTTCTGGGTGATGTCGGTGAACTGCAGGGTCAACTCGCCGGTGTCGCCCACGTCGAAGGCCAGCGAGGCATCACCGATCACGCTTTCGCTGTCCGCGTTCCAGCGCACGCCCTGTTCGGTGTCGCCATACAGCCCGGCGCGGTAACGCACGCTGCCCGCGGCGTTCAGCGGCCCGGTGGCCTCGATCGACGCAGCCCGGAAATCGTTGTTGCCGGCCTGCAGTTCGATACGACGCTCGGGTGTGGCCTTGGGCTTGCGCGTGACGTAGTTGATGACGCCCCCGGCGTCGCCGCCGCCATACAGAGCGCCGGCCGGTCCCTTCAGGACTTCCACGCGCTCGATGTTGAACAGCTGCGGCACCGAAAAGCCGGCATACGGGTCGCCGCGCAGGCCGTCATACAGCACGTTTTCCTGGCGGAAGCCGCGCAGGGTCACGCCGACATAGCTGAAGAAGGTGATGCCGCTGATGCTGCGGTACAGGTCGGTGATCTGGCGGGCCGCCTGGTCTTCAATCAGTTCACGCGGTACCACCTGGATGGACTGCGGCACCAGCGCCAGCGGCGTGTCCGTCCGCGTGCCCACCGTGGCGTCGTCCACCCGGTAGAGGGTTTGGGCGCGGCCGAGCACCTGCACTGCGTCGAGCTGCTGCACATCGGGGGAGGAGGGTGGGGCGGCGTGGGCCGAAAGGCAGGCCAAGGTCAGGGACAGGCCCAAGGCAGAGGGGCGAAGCGACGGGCGGGTCATCGGGGGCGGGGAGGGGTAGGTGCGAATGAGAAAGATTAACATGTGGGCGGGGGGGTGTTGGCGGATGGGCCTGAGATCCGGCCTGCTTCGCACCAACCGTCCTGCCGCCTCTTGGCTGAGCTGGCGGCATAACCCGCCTTGCGCAGTGGTCGATCGTCTTGACAAGTCCCAAAATGGGACTATTATTGCGACATGAGGGTCATCGCCGTTGCCACGCTCAGGGACTATTGGGAGGCGAACCCGCCGGCCGAGCAGCCCTTGAAGGCGTGGCATGACGAGGCGAAGGCGGCCACGTGGAAGTCGCCGCAGGACATCAAGAACGCCTACCGGAATGCAAGCTTCGTTGCCAATAACCGAGTGGTGTTCAACATCAAGGGCAACGACCACCGCCTGATCGTGGCGGTCGCTTACCAAATAGGCATTGTCTACGTGAAGTTTATCGGCACGCACGCCGAATACGATCAGATAGATGCCGCAACCATAGAGGTTGACTGAGATGAACATCTCCCCCATTCGCACCCCTGCTGATTACAAGGCTGCACTGAAGTCGATCTCCAAGCTTGTGGAGGCTGACCCCGCGCCTGATAGCCCGGAAGGCGAATACCTGGACGTGATGGCCACGCTCATCCAGGCGTATGAAGCCAAGCAGTTCCCTATAGACGCGCCGGATCCGATCCAGGCCATCAAGTTCAGGATGGAGCAAGCCGGGCTTGAGCCGAAAGATCTTGCAGCATCGATTGGCAAGCCAAACCGCGTGTATGAAGTGCTCAACGGAAAGCGCGGCCTGTCCATAGAGATGATTCGCAACCTGCACAAGAACCTTGGGATCCCGGCAGAGAGTTTGATTGGTGCCTGATGCGCTAAACCCCACTTCGGCGGGGTTTTCTTCAGGTTCATCGCGGATTGGCATGGGGGCTTGTTGGACCAACGGTGCCTTCTGGACTGCCTTTGCGCCGGAGCGTGTGCATGCTCATTCTCCAGTCGGCGTAGAGGCAATGAACCAAATTTCGCGGTTCAAAAGAAACAAGCAATTTCCTATCCTCCGCATCAACGCGCATGGTGTCCATCGGAGTCTAGAAGCTCCTTGAAGAGTGTAAGTTGGACGTCCTGAGTCGGGAGGGTGGCTAATACAACACCCTTGCGGAAATACGCCCACCGAGCTTCGATCGGCTTCTAGCCTCCCGACACCCTCGCCATCCCGGCGAGGGCGATCCTTACAGGAGGTCCAACATGCACAGGTCCTGGGTGAGCCCGCCCGAATTCGTCCCGCCCAAGCGCAGGCCTTACGCCCGACCAGCCCCCACCTGCAAAGTGGGCGCGCAGCACTACCCGACCCGCGAGGAATACGGCACCGATGAGGTCATTCCCTACGTGCGCCTGCGCGGCCGCTGGCTGGACAAGCTCGGCTTCGACGTAGGCGCACGCCTGAAGATTGAAACAAGCCCCGGCTGCATCACCCTCACGGTGGTGGAGCGCCCGGTGGTGGTGCCCAAGAAGATCCCCAGGAAGCTGCAGCGCACCGCCGACTGATCGGGACGTGCCGCCAGCAGGCGGGCACAGCACGGCACTGCCGTGCGGATTGCATCCTATTTCACTATCCAGCAGTAGGAGGAACTCATGAACGAGAGTGTCTTCATGCAGGTAACGATCGACGCCGGCTTACGCGCCAGCTTCCAGCAAGCGGCCGCACGTGAGCGTCGCCCCGCCACACAGGTGCTGCACGCGCTGATGCGGGAGTATGTGGCGCGTCATTCGGGGACAGGGGAGGCGCTGGATGTTGCAGGCGCGGACCGGGATCTGGACGAAATGGCGCAGCGGCAGCAGGGGTGGCACTGCTGTCCGTTTGGCACGGGGTGAGCGCGGCACCGTCGCAAAGGTGCCGGGGGGCAGAGGATTACGAGGCAATGCGCTGGCTTATGTGACGCATCTGGCCTTGCTGTTTCGCGTACGCTGAACGTAATTTACGTTCAGCGTAGCGCTGGGTCATGCTTGTTTGCATGACCCGCACACCTACGTCCATCCGTCCTGTGTTTGCCCGCCGCCTTCGCGCGTGCCGGCTTGAGCAGGGCCTGACTCAACGCGCGTTGGGGGTGCTTGTGGGATTGCCAGAAGATGTTGCGGGCGTTCGCATCAACCGGTACGAGCGGGCCGTGCACAATTGCGATATCGAGACGGCGCAGAAGATCGCGCGCGCCTTGGGCGTTTCCGTTGCCTATCTGTTTGCGGAAACGGACCAGCTTGCCGAGCTCATCGATGAGTTCGGCAAGCTGTCCGGAAAGGCGCAGGACGCATTGCTTCTGGAAGTGCGGCGTAAAGCGACCAGATAGCGCGCGCCTGCCCAGATCGGGCAGCGCTGCCCACGCGCCCATAACTGCATTACCGATCAACCCATAGCCGTTGATCGGAGCTGGGCGGTCAGCAGGCGCGTCAGGCTGCGGCGCGCGAAGTATCCCTGCAACTGCCTGGCCTTGATGGTCGTTGCCCTCAGTCGAGGGCGGCCATCGCTACCGTGGTCGATCCGGTAGCAGCGCGACGCCCCGCACAGCTCTGCCTGGCTGGCAGTGACCGTGACCACGGTGACCTCCAGACTGGTGAAGTCTGCATCAGACGCAATCTCCGGATTCTCCTTGCTGGCGCGCTCGATAAGTGTACGGAACCGGCCCAGGTCTCGTTCGCCGCCGCTGGTGAGCGAGCCGACGTTGGTTGCACGGCGGACATCGTCGTCGTCGCCGGGAACGTCCTGGCTCCAGCGCTCAGTGCGTTCGGGTATGACCGCGCGAACGACCTTGCCATCCGGCTCAATCAGGTCGATGACCACGTCAAGCAGATACACCGGTTCCAATCCCAGATTCGTCACGAAGCAATGCGCGTCCAGGTCCTTGCCGGCGCCTGAGGTGATCAGAATGGACGGTCGCTGCTGACGTCGGTAGCTGCGCAGGAAAAAACTGAGGTAAACCACCCAGATCAACGCCGTCACGCAGGTCATGGCGGCGGTTATCAGCGGGGCGAAATGAAGCAGGTTCTGAAGCACGATGGGCTGGATTCCGTAGGGCCGACGCAGGGACACGCGTTCGCTGCCATGATCGCCATTGACCCGCTTGGATCCTGTGAAACGCCCGGCGCCGATCGCGCAGGAGAACAGCGCGTGGCTCCAAAATGGGGGTCGTCCACAACGCAGGCGGCCTATGGGCAGTGGCAGCTAATGGCCAAGCGGCAGTCAAGGGGCCGCGAGCGAGGCGCGTTGATTCAACGTCCCAACCACGCGTGAGCCACTGAGGCCTGAATCACTGCGGCGGTGCATCCGGGGATGCCGGGCCGCCAGCCGACCGTTGCGAAAACTCCACGAAACGCGCAGCCGAGATCGCCTGACGGCTGCCGCACGCTGGGCACTCCAGCACCGCGCCTCCGCCCGGAATGTTCGCAAGGCTCGGCGGGGCAGCGGCAGTGGTGACGTGATGGCAGGAAAGACATTCGGCCTGGACACTGAGCACTTTGGGCTCCTCGCCCGAGTCCGGCCGACCTGGCTGCACGTTCACTTCAAACAAATAGAACCGCCCTGTATTTGGCATGCTCACGCGTTCGCATTGAGGGCCCCTGGGTGACGACGCGGGCCTGGGTCTGGATTTCATCATAGGCCGCCGCGACGGCCGGAGCCAGAGCGCCCGTGTCCCCGTCTGGCTTTGCCGGGGCCGGAGGGGCAAGGAGGGGCGTGAGAAGAGAGCCGCGATCGCCGGTCCCCCTGACCGGCATCTCCGGGCTGGATGGCACGTGCAGCGGGGGGCAATCGAACTACGGCAGTTCCACCACCACTTTGCCCTTCGCCCGCCCGCTCTCCACATGGGCCAGCGCGCCTTGGGTGTCCTCGAACGGAAACCCCCGATCAATGACCGGGACGATTGCGCCGGACTCAACAAGCGATGTGATGGTGCCCAACTGCGCCCCATCGGCCCGCATGAAGACGAAGGAATACGTCACCCCCTTCCTCTTGGCCTTGCTGCGGATGCCTCGGCTGAGCAGGCGCATGACCTGCTTGAGCGGCCAGGCCAACCCGCGCGCGGTCGCAAAGGTGGGCGTGGGCGGGCCCGAGATGGAGATGAGATGGCCACCCGGCTTGAGGATCTGCAGCGAGCGCTCCAGTTCATCCTTGCCCAGGCTGTTGAGCACCACATCGTAGTCGCGCAGTGCCGTGGCGAAATCCTGCTGCCTGTAATCGATGACCACGTCCGCGCCCAGGTCCTTTACCCACGCCGCGTTGGGGGTGCTGGTGGTGGTGGCAACGAACGCGCCAAGGTGTTTGGCCAGCTGGATCGCCACGGTGCCGACGCCGCCGGAGCCCGCCTGGATGAAGACCTTCTGTCCCGGTTTCAGCTGGGCGGTTTCGACCAGTGCCTGCCACGCCGTCAGCGCGACCAGGGGCAGCGAGGCGGCTTCCACCATGGTGAGGTTGTGGGGCTTGAGTGCCACGGATGCGGCGCTGGCGGCGATGAACTCGGCGTACGTCCCGATGCGATCATCGTCGGGGCGTGCGTATACCTCGTCGCCCGGTTTGAACTGGGAAACCCCGGCGCCGACACGCTCCACCGTGCCGGCCAGGTCGTTGCCCAGAATCAGCGGCAGTCGATACGGCAGGATCACCTTGAACTCGCCCCGCCGGATCTTCGTGTCCAGCGCGTTGACGCTGGCCGCATGCACGCGGATCAGCACATCGTCGTCGCGCAGCGCCGGCGTTGGCACGTCATCGATATGGCCCGTTTCCTTCTTGCCGTACCGGTCGATGAGGAAGGCTCTCATGGGCGATAGCGCTCTGCGGCCTGCGCCTGCCGGACGTCCGAGAGCAGGCCCTGGCGCGATGCCTCCAGCGTGTCCCAGCGTGCGGCCACATGCAGCGGCGGAATGGTCACGGTTTCGTGGCGATCAAAGCCGACCAGGGCGGCATCCACCAGCTCTCCGACATCCATCACCTCCGGCAAGGTGTTGATGTCGATGCCGGCACGCTCCCAGATCTCGGTGCGCGTGGTGGCGGGCAGCACGGCCTGCACATAGACGCCCTTGGGTGACAGCTCCAGGCTGAGCCCCTGCGACAAGAACAACACAAAGGCTTTGGTCGCACCGTAGACGGACATGCCGAACTCGGGCGCCAGGCCCACCACCGAGCTGATGTTGACGATGGCGCCTTCGCCGGCGTCGGCCAGGCGCGGTGCAACGGCCGCGGCCAGGCGCGTCAGGGCGAGGGTGTTCAGCGTCACCAGCTGGTCGATGCTGTCGGCCGATTGCGCGGTGAAGCCACCGGACTGGGCGATGCCCGCGTTGTTGATCAGGATGCCGATGCGGGCATCGTCGCGCAGGCGGGTTTCCACGTTGGCCAGATCGGTGGGCTGGGTGAGGTCGGCCGGCAGGACGTCTACGGCGACCCCGGTGTCCTGGCGCAGGCGGGCGGCCAGCGCGTCCAGGCGCGTCTTGTCGCGCGCGACCAGTACCAGGTCGTGGCCGCGGCGTGCGAAGCGTTCGGCGTAAACGGTGCCGATGCCGCTGGAGGCGCCGGTGATGAGGACGGTGGGAAGCAGGCTCATGGTGTGTCTCTTGGAATTGGGTGGGCGGAGAAGGGGGGCAGCGCGACGCTGTCGAACGGCTTACTGCGGCGTCGGATCGGTCAATGCGGGGTAGTCGGTGTAGCCCTCCGCGCCGCCGCCGTACAACGTGGCGGGGTTCAATGCGTTCAAGGGCGCGCCGATCTCTTCGGCGACGGCGGCGGTGACCTCCAGCAGCAGGCGCGCGCAGTTCTCGATGGAGCCGCCGTAGGCGTCGGTGCGCTGGTTGGCGCCGTCCTTGATGAACTGTTCCAGCAGGTAGCCGTTGGCACCGTGGATTTCCACGCCGTCAAAACCGGCGGCGATGGCATTGGCGGCAGCCTGGCGGAAGTCGTTGACGATGGCCGGCAGCTCGTCGATCGCCAATGCGCTCGGTTCGGACACATCGACAAAGCCGTTGTGGACGAAGGTCTTGGTCTGCGCGCGGATGGCCGAGGCGGAGACGGGTGCGGCATTGCCGGGCTGCAGGTCCACGTGCGAGATGCGGCCCACGTGCCACAGCTGCACGAAGATGCGCCCGCCGCGGGCATGCACGGCATCGGTGACCGCGCGCCAGCCGTCGATCTGGTCCTGGGTGTAGAGCCCCGGCGTGTCCTGGTAGCCCTGGGCCTGGGCCGAGATCTGGGTTGCCTCGGTGATGATCAGGCCGGCCGAGGCGCGCTGGGCGTAGTAGGTGGCGGCCAGCGGGCTGGGCACCAGGCCGGCGCCGGCGCGGTTGCGCGTCAGCGGGGCCATCACGATGCGGTTGGCCAGCGTCAGCGGGCCAAGGGGGTAGGGCTGGAAGAGCGTCGGGGTCGTCATGGGGTGTGGGGCCGTGATCGTTGAGGGGGCGTTGCGGAGGGGCGGAAGCCCGCTCCGGGATAGGGCTGGCGCAATGATGATGACCGTAATCTTAGATGTCAATGGTTTGATGATATGCGTAATCTAAGTGTGGTAAAGTGCCTTACTTCCGCAGCACCGCGTTGCAGGGCATCGTTCATGAAGGTCACCAAGGCACAGGCGCAGGCCAACCGGGCGCACATCGTCGAAACCGCCTCCACCCTGTTCCGGGAGCGGGGATACGACGGCGTGGGCGTGGCAGACCTGATGGGGGCCGCGGGCTTTACGCACGGCGGCTTCTATAAGCACTTCGGGTCGAAGGCCGACCTGATCGCGGAAGCGGCCGCCTGTGGCTTTGCGACATCGGCCGAGGCATTGGCCGGGACCGATCTGCGCGCCTTCCTGACCTACTACCTGTCCCGCGAACACCGGGATACGCCGGGGCAAGGCTGCACGATGGCGGCGCTGTGCACGGATGCCGCCCGTCAGCCGGCGTCGGTCAAGGCTGCGTTTGCAACCGGTATCGAAGCGCAGCTGGAAGACGGCTCAGGTCGCGATGGCCAGATTGATGCTGCCGCCGCCGAGCGCAGCCGTGCGCGGCGGATCGCGCTGATTGCGCAGGCGGTGGGCGCGGTGGTGTTGTCGCGGTCCTGCCCGGACGATGCGGCACTGGCCGACGAGATTCTGGACGCCTGTCGGAACGACATACTGGCGCGGCTGCCGGACGCACCTGCGGCTTGAGGCCGTGCTTCAGGGGTGAGCTGCGCACGTAAGCGCGCGGCCCCTGTGGGGATGGCGACCTGAGAAGTCGCACGGGAATCAACAACAGCCGTGGGTGAACTCATACCCGATTGGTCACTATTTGCCCGCGTCACCGCGCAGCGCTACGCTTCACCGATGTCTACTTCATCCTCCGCAGCGCTCGACGCCGGGCGTGGCCCCGCTGAGCACGACGTGCGCACGCAGATCATCGAGGCCGCCACCGCGCACTTCAGTCACTACGGCTACGACAAGACCACCGTGTCTGACCTGGCCAAGGCCATCGGCTTCTCCAAGGCGTACATCTACAAGTTTTTTGCCTCCAAGCAGGCCATCGGGGAGGTCATCTGCACCAATTGCCTGGCGCAGATCGAAGGCGAGGTGCATGCGGCCCTGGAGGGGGTTGAAGCGCCGCCTGACAGGCTGCGGGTGCTGTTTACCGTGATCGTGGAGGCCAGTCTTCGCCTGTTCCTCCAGGATCGCCGCCTCTATGAAATCGCCGTGGCGGCCGCGACGGATCAATGGCCCTCGACCCAGGCCTACAAAGGCCGCATCCGGCAGCTGGTGGAAGAGATGCTGAAAGAGGGGCGAGCGTGCGGCGTGTTTGAGCGCGCGACGCCGCTCGAAGCGACCAGCCAGGCGGTCTATCAGGTCCTGGTTCCCTATCTGAACCCAGTGACGCTTCCACACCTGTCGGCTCTGCATGCGGAAGCGCCTACGGCGTTGCAGGACCTGGTGCTCAGGAGTCTTGTCCCGCAACGAAAGTGACTATTGACGGAAAAGGTCACTAGGAACAGAATGCCTCCGGATACCCCACTCCGGAAGACCGTATGCGGCGCCGTTCTGTATTCACAGCCATCTCCTGTGTTGTTCCGTTGTTTCTTGCGGCCTGCGGAACGTCGGATGACATCGACCCCCGGATTGCGCCGCCCATCGTCCGGGTTGCCCATGTGCAACCGGGCGCGGGAAACGCGCGCACGTTTACGGGCACCATCGCCGCAAAGGTGCAGAGCGATCTGGCCTTCCGGGTCGGCGGCAAGGTCACTGAGCGCCTCGTGGAGACCGGGCAGACGGTCAAGCGCGGGGATGTGCTCTACCGGATCGATCCCAACGACCTGAACCTGGCCGCGGCCTCTCAGCAGCAGGCCGTCATCGCGGCCCGTGCGCAAAGCGTGCAGGCCACGGCGGATGAAGCGCGGTATCGCGATCTGGCGGCCAAGGGCGTGGTGTCACGGTCGTCTTACGACCAGATCAAAGCGGCGGCCGACGCGGCGGCAGCAACACTCAGAGCGGCCGAATCCCAGGCCCGGGTTGCACGCAATGCCAGCCACTACACCGCGCTCGTTGCCGATGCCGACGGGGTGGTCATGACCATCTCTGCTGAGCCCGGTCAGGTTGTGGTGGCGGGGCAGGTGGTTGCCCGGCTTGCCCGTGCGGGCAGCCGGGAGGCGGTCGTCCAGTTGCCCGAGACGCTTCGTCCCCAGATCGGGTCGGTGGCACTGGCGTCGTCGTTCGGGGGAAGCGGCACGATCCCCGCGCGGTTGCGCGTGCTCTCTGAATCGGCCGACCCCGCAACCCGGACCTTTGAAGCCCGCTACACCCTGGAAGAGGGCAGCACGGCGCTGCCGCTGGGTTCAACGGTGACGGTTGAACTTGGCGGTGCAGCAGCTACCGGTGCGTCGGCAGGCGTTGAGGTTCCGTTGGGCGCCCTGTTCGATCCTGGCACCGGACCCGGTGTCTGGGTGATCGGGGGTGAGCCGCTCAAGGCCACGTGGACGCCGGTAGCCGTCAAGCAATTGGGCGATGACAAGGCGTTGGTTGAGGGGGCTTTTCAGGCCTCGGATCGCGTGGCGGCGCTAGGCGCTCACCTGCTCCGCGAAGGGCAGGTGGTTCGCCTGGCCGACACGGCCAAGCGCGCAGTGGCAACCGGAGCCCAGCGGTGAGTGGGTTCAATCTGTCGGCGCTTGCGGTGCGCGAGCGCGCCATCACCGTCTTTCTGATCTTCCTGATCTCGGTTGCCGGCATCGTGTCGTTCTTCCAGCTTGGCCGGGCAGAGGACCCCGCGTTCACCGTCAAAGTCATGACCATCGTGACGGCATGGCCTGGCGCTACGCCCACGGAAATGCAGGACCAGGTCGCCGAGAAGCTGGAAAAGCGTCTGCAGGAGCTGCGCTGGTATGACCGCAGCGAAACCTACACCCGGCCTGGGTTGTCCTTTACCACGCTCACGTTGCAGGACGGCACGCCCCCGTCGCAGGTGCAGGAAGAGTTCTACCAGGCGCGCAAGAAGATGGCGGACGAAGCGGCAAACCTGCCCGCAGGCGTGATCGGCCCGATGGTCAACGACGAGTACGCGGATGTCACGTTTGCGCTGTTTGCGTTGAAGGCGAAGGGCGAACCCTTCCGCGCATTGGCGCGCGATGCCGAAACCCTGCGCCAGCGCTTGCTGCACGTGCCTGGAGTAAAGAAGGTCAACATCATCGGTGAGCAGTCCGAGCGCATCTACGTGGAGCTGTCACACGAACGGCTGTCGAACCTGGGCATAACACCGCAGGACGTGTTCGGGGCGCTGAACGGACAGAACGCGTTGACCCCGGCAGGCTCGGTCGAGGCCAAGGGCCCGCAGATTTTCATTCGCCTGGATGGCGCGCTGGATCAGCTGGAGAAGATCCGCGATACGCCCATCGTCGCGCAGGGCAAGACCCTGAAACTGCAGGACATCGCCACCGTGAAGCGTGGCTATGAAGACCCCTCGACCTTCATGATCCGCAACGGTGGCGAGCCTGCCATGCTGCTGGGCATCGTCATGCGGGACGGCTGGAACGGCCTGGATCTTGGGGCCTCACTCGACGCGGAGGTCAAGAAGATCAATCAGGGGCTGCCGGTCGGGATGGCGCTGGACAAGGTGACCGATCAGGCGGTGAACATCAGCGCGTCGGTCGACGAGTTCATGATGAAGTTCTTCGCCGCGCTGCTGGTGGTGATGCTGGTGTGCTTTGTCAGCATGGGCTGGCGCGTGGGGGTGGTGGTTGCGGCCGCGGTACCGCTGACGCTGGCTGCTGTATTCATGGTGATGGCCGCAACCGGCAAGAACTTTGACCGCATCACGCTCGGCTCGCTGATCCTGGCGCTCGGCCTGTTGGTGGACGATGCGATCATCGCCATCGAAATGATGGTGGTGAAGATGGAAGAGGGCTATAGCCGGGTCAAGGCATCGGCCTACGCATGGAGCCATACGGCGGCGCCCATGCTGGCCGGCACCCTGGTGACTGCGGTGGGCTTCATGCCCAATGGCTTTGCCCGGTCCACCGCCGGCGAATACACCAGCAACATGTTCTGGATCGTGGGCATCGCGCTGATCGTGTCGTGGGTGGTCGCGGTGTTCTTTACGCCCTACCTGGGGGTAAAGCTTCTCCCTGAACTCAAGACTGTGGAAGGCGGTCACAGCAGTCTTTACGACACGCCGCGCTACAACCGCTTCCGGTCGATCCTGGCGCGGGTGATTGCACGCAAGTGGCTTGCCGCAGGTTCGGTGATCGGCCTGTTCGTGCTTGCTGTGGTGGGCATGGGGCTGGTGAAAAAGCAGTTCTTCCCCATTTCCGATCGCCCGGAAGTGTTGGTCGAAGTGCAGATGCCGTACGGCACGGCCATCGAACAGACCAACCTGGCCACCAGGAAGGTGGAGCAGTGGCTCGCTGGGCAGGAAGAAGCGAAGATCGTCACGGCCTACATCGGTCAGGGCGCGCCCCGGTTCTACCTCGCCATTTCCCCGGAACTGCCCGATCCGGCGTTTGCCAAGATCGTGGTGCGTACCGACAGCCAAGCACAGCGCGATGCCTTGAAAGCAGGACTGCGTCAGGCGGTGGCGGAGGGCTTGGCGCCCGAGGCGCGTGTGCGCGTGACCCAGCTGGTGTTCGGGCCTTACTCGCCTTACCCGGTGGCGTATCGGGTCAGTGGTCCGGATCCGGACGTCATCCGTGGCATTGCGGCCAGGGTCGAGCAGACCCTGCACGCCAGCCCGATGATGCGCACGGTCAACACCGATTGGGGCGTGCGCACGCCAACGCTGCACTTCACGCTGGATCAGGACCGTCTGCAAGCCATGGGAATGACGTCGGCCTCTGTCTCGCAGCAGTTGCAGTTCTTCCTGAGCGGGGTGCCGGTCACTGCCGTGCGCGAGGACATCCGCACCGTCGAGGTTGTCGCTCGGTCCGGCGGCGACACACGCCTGGATCCTGCGCGGATTGCGGACTTCACCTTGGTCGGTGCTGCCGGCCAGCGCGTGCCGCTGTCCCAGATCGGCTCGGTCGAGGTCCGGATGGAAGAGCCGGTGCTGCGCCGTCGCGATCGGGTACCCACCATCACGGTGCGCGGTGATATTGACGACGCATTGCAGCCACCGGATGTATCCGCCGCGATCAGCAAGCAGCTTGAGCCCCTCATTGCCGCGCTGCCCGAGGGCTACGCCATTGCCCAGGCCGGTTCCATCGAGGAATCGGGCAAGGCAATGAGTGCGATGTTGCCGCTGTTCCCGATCATGCTGGCGGTGACCCTGCTGATCATCATCCTGCAGGTGCGGTCCATCTCCGCGATGATCATGGTCTTCATGACCAGTCCGTTGGGGCTGATTGGCGTTGTGCCCACGCTGCTGCTGTTCCAGCAGCCGTTCGGCATCAACGCGCTGGTGGGGTTGATTGCGTTGTCGGGCATCCTGATGCGCAACACGCTCATCCTCATCGGTCAGATCCACGAGAACGAAGAAGCCGGCATGGAGACCTTCCACGCCATCATCGAGGCCACGGTTCACCGGGCGCGCCCGGTGATTCTGACCTCGCTGGCAGCGGTGCTGGCCTTCATTCCGCTGACCCATTCGGTGTTCTGGGGAACGCTGGCCTACACGCTGATCGGCGGCACCATTGCCGGCACCGTGATGACGCTGGTGTTCCTGCCGGCGATGTATGCCATCTGGTTCAAGGTCCGAGCGGAAAAGACCCCCGTTGCCTGACATTGGCGCGGACCTCTTTTATATGGGAAGTGATGTATGAGCAGTGCCGACAAAGATCGCATCGTGGTGACCGGAATGGGCGTGGTCAGTCCTCTCGGCTGCGGGGTGGAGACCGTCTGGGCGCGCCTCCTTGCCGGGCGCTCCGGCATCGGATCGCTGGGGGCCGAGCTTGCGGCGGGAACCGGCTGTGACGTCGGCGGCCGCGTGCCTGACCGCATTCAAGATCCCGAGGCCGGCTTCGATTCGACCGGCATCATCGCGCCGAAAGATCTCAAGAAGATGGACCGGTTCGTGGAGTTCGCGTTGGTCGCCGCCCACGAAGCGCTTGAGCAGGCGGGGTGGCAGGACGCCGATGCCCGCGGGCTGCTGCGGACGGCGACCGTGATTGCCACCGGGATCGGCGGGTTTGGATCCATCGTCAATGCGGTCCACACCACCGACAGCCGCGGGCCTGGCCGGCTGTCGCCGTTCACTGCGCCGACCTTCCTGGCCAACATGGCGGCGGGGCAGGCGTCGATCCGTTACGGGTTCAAGGGCCCGCAGGGCGCGCCCGTCACCGCCTGCGCGGCGGGTGTCCAGGCCATTGGTGATGCGGCGCGTCTCATCCGGTCCGGTGAGGCGGACATCGCGCTGTGCGGTGGGGCGGAGGCGGCGATGCATCGGGTCAGCCTGGGTGGATTCGCAGCGGCCAAGGCGCTCAGCACGTCGTTCAATGACACACCGCAGGCAGCCTCTCGCCCCTTCGATGAGCAGCGGGACGGGTTTGTCATGTCCGAAGGGGCGGGGTTGCTGGTGATCGAGCGCCTGGACCACGCGTTGGCGCGGGGCGCCACGCCGCTGGCCGAGCTGGTTGGCTACGGCACGACCTCCGATGCCTACCATCTGACGGCCGGGCCCGAGGACGGCAGCGGGGCGCGCCGGGCGATGGAGATCGCGCTGGCGCAGGCAGGCATTACGCCGGCGCAGGTCGATCACATCAATGCGCACGCCACCTCCACCCAGGTGGGCGACCGGGCAGAGCTTGCGGCGATGCGCGCGCTGTTTGGTACCCGACCCGATCTGCTGATCTCTGCCACCAAGTCCAGCACCGGGCATCTGCTTGGGGCGGCCGGCGGCATCGAAGCCATCTTCACCGTGCTCGCTCTGCGTGATCAGATCGCGCCGGCGACGCTCAATCTGATGCGACCGGATCCGCTTTCCGAAGGACTGTCGATCGTGGGTGGCGTACCGCGGAAGGCGGATATGGCGTTCGCCCTGACCAACGGGTTCGGGTTTGGCGGCGTGAATGCCAGCGCGCTGTTCCGGCGCCTGTGAATACCGCGGCCCCCACCCGTTGCGCAAGCAAAACCAGCCTGCGCTGGGAGAGGGCGAGGGAGAGCGCCAGGCGGTGCATCCGTGAAGGAGCCGCCACGGTATTTGCGGAGGAGGGGTTTGAGCGGGCAACGATGAGGCGCATCGCGGCGGTCTGTGGCGTCACGAAGGTCACCCTCTACGCGCACTATCGTGACAAGGAGCGGCTTTACAGGGCGGTCATGGACGGCCACCTGGCATCCATGCCGTCAGGCGCGCTGGGCATGCACGGGGTCGCCGATCTGGGTGACGCGCTGATGCGTATCACTGACGGCATCGGGCGATTGGCGGCAGATGCGTCGTGCCAGGCGTTCTGCCGGGCGTTGTCGCACTTTGGCCCGGCCCATGATGTCTACAGGGAACACTGGCACGCGATGCCTGCACCGTATTTCAAGCTTGCAGAAGACGCATTCACGAAGGCGTCCAGCCGCCCGACCCACGCCGCAGACAGCGAGAAGTTCCTGAGGCTGCTCCTCACAGAACATGGCTTACCCCAAGGGGACAGGCCAGTGTCCGGGCCCGATGCAACCGTCGCGCTTTTCCTGCGGGCCTACGCGGCGCCGCTGCCAGGCGCCCGCGAATTTTGACGCGGTCTTGGCGCGTGCTGCGGATACTTCTCCGTCATTGTTCCAGAGGAGAAGGGCAATGGCCGCCAGACAAAAGACCTCGTCAAGCCCCAAGGTGGTGAGGATCGAAGCGATGCCGCTTGACTTCGGCGAAGCCGCCGTCGTGATCGAGCTGGACGCCGAGCCGCCCAGGCGCTGGTTCAAGGCGCTCAAGCGCGAGATGGCGTATTCAGAGGGCTTGGAGACCGCGTCGGCGAAGTTCGACGGCTATTTCGTTTACCTCGTGGGGCTGGATCCGGCCCTGGGGAGCGCTGTTCGCTGTGCCAGCCGGCTGCTTGCAGCGGTGCAGGAGGGCCTTGAACAGAAAGGCACTGGTTCTCCCGAAAGCGATCCGGCCGCTGACGAGGCTCTGCATCCGGCTGCTTCCCGGCAAGTGCCGCTTTCACCGCGAGGCGAAATGAGGCCCTGATGGAGATGAGCGGCAGGGTGTGACGCGTACATCCAGGACTCTTGTGATCATGATGGCCCGGCATGATGTCGGGCCATCGTCGTTCCCGGGGCTGGAAGGCATCGGAGTATCCTTCTCGATACCCGTCCGGTGCCGGGCAAAGTGTGGTGAAGGAGCGGCAGTCCATGCCGCTCCTCTGTCCAGCCACTTCAGCTCGCCGGAAAAGGAATCTCCGGCAGAACGTCTCCGTCCCTGTTGATCGCCAAGGGCCTCAAGCGGCTTCCGCGGCCCTGGCGTTGCCGCCGGACTTGGCCAGGATCGTCAGCTTCTCATCGGTTGCCTTTTCTTCTTCCAGCGTTTCCAGCAGGAGCGGAAGCGCGTCCTTGTAACCCAGCTGCTTGGCGAGGGCAGCGATGGTGCCGTAGGACGCGATCTCGTAGTGTTCAACCTTCTGGGCGCCGCCGATAAGCGCGGCATCGCGCACGGGGCCTTCCTCGATGCTGTCGATGGCTTCCTTGCCCTCCTCAACCAGCCCCTCCATGGCGGCGCACTTGATGCGCTTGAGCCGAATGCCCAACAGTTCGACCACCTGGTCGATGCGCTCGATCTGGCCCTGGGTTTCTTCCAGGTGGGTTTCGAAGGCGGCGGCCAGGTCCGGGTCGGTGGCAGCGCGCGCAAGGCGGGGAAGCGCCTTGGCCATCTGCTTCTCCGCGCTGTAGATGTCCGACAGTTCGTGGATGAACAGGTCTTCAGCGGTCTTGATCGCCATGGTGGTGCTCCGGGTGGGTGGTGGGGTGGAGGCCTGAAGCTAGGCGCACTCTCATTAGGGGCGTGCGCAGATCCGTGAAGGTCTGCTACACGCGTGCCACCTCGCCCATGGCGCACGGCATGCGCACTTCGTTCCCTGCTTCGTTCAGGTGTTGATGACCGGCTCGCACGCGTGGTGGAACCCGCTCACGCGCTTGGCCCAGAGGCCGCAATTCAGGATGGAAAGTGTGAAAGGGGATGCAGTGCATGTTCACGAGTGACCCACCGTTGGGGGGCTAGAAAGAGGTCCAGTAGTGGACCAAGGCCTGGGGCGTGACCGCTGCCCAACTCAAGGACGCGGTCAAGGCCGTAGGCCGACCTTGGTAGCCGTGCGCAAGCATCTGGGCAAGTGACGGTCGGTGGGGATATTCCGCACTGAACATCGCCGTACGTCCGGCGTCTGGAACGCAACGTCGGATCGTTTGGGACATTCAGGAGAAGCCGCAATGCATCGAGCCGTCGTATGTGCCGCAGTCATCTTCACCTTGTCCGCGTGCGGAGGCGGCAACACAGCATCCAGCGTCCAAGCGCCCGGGGCAGAAGAAACGGCGAAGACCAAAGCGCTCGAGGCCGGGGCAGCCGTGCTGCAGGACCGGCCGCCAGTCGATGTCATCAACGCCTATCTGGACGGATTCCATTTTTACAACGGTCAGATGAAGGTCCAGATGGAAGCCCATCACTACTGCGCCATCCTCAACGAGGATGTCATCCAGTGCACGATCTACGACGGCAACGTGAAAGACGCCAAGTTGATGGGGGTGGAATACATCATCAGTGAGACGCTCTTTGCAGGCCTTCCCGAGCAGGAGAAGGCGCTATGGCACAGCCACGTTCAAGAGGTGAAATCCGGACAGCTCATCGCGCCAGGGATCCCCGAGGTGGCCGAGCATGCGCTGATGGAGAAGCTCATCCATACGTACGGCAAGACCTGGCACACCTGGCACACAGACCTGCACAAGGACCTGCCCCGAGGCATGCCACAGCTGATGATGGGTTTCACCGCAGATGGCCAGGCCGATCCGGCCATGGTCGCTGCCCGTGACGCCCGGCTCGGGGTCAGTAGTGAGGACAAGCGAAAGCGCCGTGCCGACATCGCCGCGCCTTCAATCGATGCAGGCGCCGATGTGTGGCAGAAGGGGAAGGTCATCCAGATCGAAGACCCGACGGGCGGACATGCTCACGCCGGGAAGGAAGACCCCGACGCGCCGTCCGACGCGGACAAGAATGCGACGTCCAAGGGCAGTTCAGGACGGTGAGAGTGGACGTCGAGGCCAAGGTCAGGACGTCCGCCGACTACTATCTCGTTTCGATGGCCACAGCCCGATGGGCCACTGGCAGCATTGGGTTGAGCTGCATTTCCCGTGCCAACGCGTACTCTGCAGAACGCCTGGAAGGCTCGCCAATAGCCGAGAGCCGCGCGTTGCTGACGGCGTGATGCGAGCCGCACTGCCCACAGCGAAAAAGCGCACCACCTGGAAGCTCCATCAGGGAGCCTAGGGTTGAGGCAGTGGTTGTGCTGCAATGGCCGCATTCGACAGTGAGCGCCAGAATGCGCTCGACTTCGCCGGAAGCGGCATAGCTCGCTTCAAAGGAGCGAATGACAAAAGATGCTGAGGTGGGCATCGTTGCTCCTGAACAGGGGGAATGAGCAGAGCATCTCCGGAAACCCGTGACGGGATTGTCGTGATGGGCCGCAGTGTCGTTCCGTCAACACTGCCGCGACGATTGACAGCCACGCCGGTGGCCGGTTGGGATCGCCCAGGCCGCGTGTTGCGTCATCCGCTCATGGGTGGCTCTACCCCCGATGGCGGTCGCACGGTGTAGCTCGCGTCTACCTGTCCATGTCCCTGGCGCAGGTGATCGCCCGGTTTGCCTCCACCGCTGCCAGCCGTTCGCGCAACGCCGCATACACCCCCGGGGCGTCGAGATCGAGATCGCGTCGGCGCCCCGGGCGCAGTGATTTGCTATGTTGACCACGCCCAATCCAGGGGAAACAAGAGGTGTGGCGTTTCAGTGATCGAGACCCGCCTGCTCCAACAGTTCGTTGCCGTTGCCGAAGAGCTGCATTTCAATCGTGCCGCCGAGCGGCTGCACATGGCCCAGCCCCCGCTGAGCCAGGCGATCCGCAAGCTTGAGAGTGCCGTCGGTGCGCCTCTGTTCGTGCGCACCAACCGCAGTGTGGCGCTGACCCCGGCCGGTGCGGCATTCCTTGTGACTGCACGCAGCACCTTGCGCGCGTTGGAGGAAGGGGTGGCGCAGACGCAACGGGTGGCGCAGGGGATCGACGGCCACCTCACGCTGACCTTCATCAACATCGCGCCCTACGCCCCTCTGCTACGCGCGCTTCGTGATTTCCGACATGCCTCCCCCGGCATTTCGTTCACCATGGTGGAAGCCACGACCCAGGAGCAGGTGATCGCGCTGGAGCAGGGCAGGGCGGATAGTGGGTTCATGCGGACGCCCGGAACGTCTGTGCCGCACCTGCGCCTGGCCACCGTGTCCAGCGAGCCGATTGTCGTCGCGCTGCCTGCCGGCCATCGGCTGGAAGAGACCCCGACCATTGCGCTGGAACTGCTCAAGGAGGACGCGTTCGTCGCCTCACCGCGGACGCTCGGCAAGGGGTTCCATGACCAGCTCATCAGTCTGTGCCACGCAGCGGGGTTTGTTCCCAACATCGTGCAACACGGCCGACAGATGCAGACCCTGATCGCCCTGGTGGCCGCTGGGTTCGGTGTCGCGCTGTTGCCCGCTTCCCTGGCGACGAATGACCGGACGGACGTGGTGTTCCGCCCGCTCCAGGTGGACGCTTCCGATGGGCTGTCCCGCCTGGACCTGCTCATGGCGTGGAACGAGACCCGGACATCTGTTATCCGCGATCGGCTGATACAGACGGTCCTGGAGACCTTGCCATCGGCCTGAGCGGATGAGACACGCTGCGTCTTGGTGCGGTATGCAGACAGTCCTTCACCCGCACCAGGCAAGCCACTAGTCTTCGGCAGCCCCGCTGTTGAGGATCTGCAATGCCCCCCGCCATCTATGTCTTTTCGCTGTGCGCATTCGCGTTCGGTCTCTCCGAGTTCGTCGTCGCGGGGCTGTTGACCGCCATTGCTGACGATCTGGATGCGTCGATCTCCCTCGTCGGTACGGCCATTGCCGCTTACGCAGTGGGTGCCGCCATCGCGGCACCGTTCATCACCGCGCTGGTCGCCCACTGGCCGGACAGACACATTCTGCTGCTGGCTACGGCCTTGCTCGGGGTGGGCAGCCTGCTGATGAGTGCATCGCCCAATCTGATGGTTCTGCTGGCTGTCCGCTTCGTGGTCGGCCTGGGCCACGGCGTGTTCATGGCGGTGGCCTCCGACGCGGCCACCCGGCTGGTGGACCCGCAGCGATCCGGTCGGGCGCTGTCGGTGGTGTGGATCGGGCTGACGCTCGCACTGGCCATCGGCGTTCCGCTCGGCACCTATCTGGGAAGCCTGTGGTCCTGGCGGATGGTGTTCATGGCTGTCGGCCTGCTCAGTGTCGGCGGCATGCTTGGCCTGGTGCTGTGCATGCTGCGCGGCGTGGCCGGGGTGGCGTCAACCGGCGCTGGCGCATGGAAGGGCATCAAGGCCATCACCCATCCCCAGCTGCTGATCACCGCCGGTATTGGCGCGCTCGTCAGCATTGCCACGTTCTCGTTCTTTACGTTTGTCTCGCCCTACCTGCAGCAGGTCACTGGGGTGGGGGTGCAGTGGCTGAGTATGGGTATGCTGTTGTTCGGTATCTGTGCGATCGCCGGCAATCTCCTGGGAGGCTTCCTTGCCGACGCGATGGACGTGGATCGCAGCATCCGGTTGGCGTTGGTCGCGATGGCGCTGAACCTGTTCGGTCTGTACGGCGTGGCAAGCATGCCGGTGCCGATGATGATCCTGATCGGCACGTTGGGCATCTGCTTCTTTGCCATCGTGACCCTGCTGACGCTGCGACTGCTCAGGCAGGCCCAGCGCTTCATTCCCGCCTACAGTTCGGTGGCGGCGGGGTTGAACATCGCGTCTTTCAATCTGGGGACTGCGCTGGGCGGTGCATTGGGCGGCCTCACAATCAGCTATGCGTCGTTGGCGTTCATCCCGCTGACGGGTGCGTCGGCATCCGCGCTGGCAGTGATGGTGCTGTACCTGCAGGGGCGACGCACGAAGGAGCTGGGATCGTCGCTCTCCTGATCGGTAGCGACTCGCTAAATGGCACCTGCCCTGATTGACTGACGCGCGGGGGAGTAAAATGCTCCTTCCGACGATGCGTGGCCGAGGCTCATCGCAATGCCCTATACCAACAGCGACACACTCCTGCGGCTGCGCGATCAGATCCCTTCCTTCCGGTGCATCGTCGGGTGCCACGACTGCTGTGGCCCGGTCACGGTGTCGAGCGAGGAGATGGCGCGTCTGCCTGTGAAAAGCGAGGCCGAGCACGATGCTGCGCTGGCCGAGCTCAGTTGCCCCTACCTGGGTGAGCAGGGGTGCGAGATCTACGCGGAGCGCCCGTTGATCTGCCGTTTGTTCGGGACGACCCCGCGCCTGCGCTGTCCGAATGGCCAGCGGCCGGTCTATATGATCGATGAGGCAGTGGAAGAGGAGATCCATCGCTATCTTGGGAGAACGCGCCAGGTGCTGCTCTAGCCCAACAGGAGTGCAACCAAGGGCACCCACGGGATGCCCCTCTTCAGTACATCGGTGTCCTGCTCCGCCACCCCAGTGGCATGCTGAAGGAGCCGTGGCGGCTTACGGCGCTGCGGATGGCACGATATAGCGTTCCCAGTAACCGGCAAGCTGGGCCTGCTTTCGCTGGCCGAGTTCGCTGTCGAGGGTCTTTCGCAGTCCAGCCGCCTCCTCGCCGCGCCCGGCACGATGCAGCTCACGTGCCGTTTCAAGCACGGCGCGCTGCCGCACGGTGAGGTTACCGAAGGGGTCAAAGTACGAATCCAGGCGCGTGGCGTCGGTCACGCCGGTCCAGGTAAACCGGGCATCGCCGGCGTCTGTGGCGATGCTGCGATAGCGGTCCACCGCAACGGCGGGCGTGATGCGTGCGTCGAGCAGATCCAGGCGGGTTTCCAGCAGCCGGACTTCGGGCGAGTTCTGTTCGGCCTTCAGTAATTGCACCGTCTCGCGGACGAATGCGCGATCGATGTTGCCGGTGGTGGATTGGACGCCCAGAAGGTTGAAGCTGGCCACAGCCACGCGATACTCACGGCGCTCCTGTTGGCGCACCTGGACGGCTGAACGATCCGAATGTCCGCGGCATCGCCCAGGATCGCTTCGATATCGCGCTTGTGGAACTCGCCGACCACCACGACCAGCGTGCCGCCAGGATGTGCTTTCGCCGCCGCGGCCACCCGCTGGGCCTGCAGATAGGTGCGATAGAGATACAGCCTGCGCGGCAGATCGTCCTTTGCGCGCTTGGCCGGGGTGGCGGCCCACTGCGCGATGCGCTCCACGTTCTTTGCGTCGTCGGCGTGGAAGAGATCGCGGGTGAGGTGGCTCGGCGACGGGAACGAAAGGAATTGCTGGAATCCGCTGGCGGGACGCAGTTCCGGCGCCGTGCCCAGTTCCAGGCCGAACCCGAGCCGGGCGTCTTCCACGGGCGGCTCCCAGTCGATGGGGCACAGGTCGATGCCGTTGCGCCGGGCAAAGGGAACCACGACGTCCTGAACTTCGTAGGTGAATTCGTAGTAGTCGTTGCGCGCGAAGGCCTCGGGCGACCGCTCGATGCAGATGGCATCGGGCTTGGCATGCGCCAGGAAAGCGGCAAGCAGGGCAGGTCGGTCATTGCGGGCCACCAGCTGCGCCGCGTGATCCACGCCCAGCACGACGACGGTGGTCTTCCCGTCCACTGCCTTCGACGCTGCTCCGGCCATTCCAGACATGAGCAGCAACGCCACCGAGAAAAATAGACGCTTCACCTGCGCTCCTTCCATTCCATTTGGGTCCAACGTAGCGCGCGCACTACCCCGGCTTCCTGTGCCATTGGTTGTAGTCACGCAAACCAATGGGCTATGCACAACGTGGCTACAGCAGCCAGAGCGCGGCAAGCAAGGCCGGCGGCATCACCAGGATGCCCAGGCGCAGGAAGGCAAGCGCGCTGACGTGCTCGCCTTCGCGGCGCAGCGCCACCAGCCAGAGCATGGTCGCGAGCGAGCCGGTCACCGACAGGTTGGGGCCGAGATCCACGCCGATCAGCAGCGCGGCGCGGGTCTGTGTGGGCAGGTCGGCCATCTGGCCCACCGAGCCGGCCACCAGGCCGATCGGCAGGTTGTTGGCCAGGTTGCTCAGCACGGCGGCCGCGCCACCGGCCAGCCAGCTCGCTTCGCCGGGCGATGTGCGCGCAAAGGCCTCCAGCGCGTCGGCGGCGAGGCGAATCACCCCGGTGTGCGCCACGGCCTCGACCAGTACGAAGAGCCCGGCCACCAACGGCAGTACGCCCCAGGACACATGCCGCAGGATCGGCAACGGGCTGCGGCGTTGGCGCAGACGGATGGCGGCCAGGGTGACTGCACCGGCGCAGAAGGTGGTCAGACCCAGCGGCCCGTTCATGGCCGAGGTGACCAGCAGCACGCTGCCGGTGACGCCGACGCCGATGGCGCACAAACGGCCGCCCTCGGACAGTGGCTGCTGTTCGGCCAGCGCCACCAGCGGCTGCGCGATCTGGCGGCGATGCGCCAGCCGCAGCACCAGGTAGGTCATGCCGATGGCAGCCAGCGAAGGCAGGGTGAACTGCCGCAGCCATTCGGGCAGCGAGGGCATGTGATCGCCGAAGACCACCAGGTTGGCCGGATTGGAAATGGGCAGGACGAAACTGGCGGCATTGGCCACGAACGCACAGACGAACAGATACGGCAGCGGGTTGGCCCGGGCGGCCTTGCAGGCTGCGTAGACCGCCGGCGTGAGCACGACGGCCGTGGCGTCATTGGACAGGAAGATCGTGACCAGGGTGCCCACCAGGAACACCAGGTCAAACAGGCGTTTCCCCGATCCCTTGGCGTGCTGCACCGCGTACGCGGCCAGCCAGTCGAACAGCCCTTCCTGCCGTGCCAGTTCGGCCAGCACCATCATGCCGATCAGGAACAGGTAGACATCGCCGCCTTCGGCCACGGCGGCCATGGCCGTGTTCAACGGCAGCAGCCCGGTGACGGTCAGCAGCGCGGCCGCGCCCAGTGCCCAGGCGTACTCGGGAATGCGCCAGGGGCGAAAGATGACTCCGGAGGTGGCGACGGCGGTTACCGTCCAGATGATCAGGGACGTGGTGGGGATCTGCATCGATTGCTCGGGGAAACTCAAAGGCGGGTGTCTGACGGCGGTGTCGCGGATTCGGTGGCATTGCTGGCCTGGGGCCGCGTCTCGGGCATGGCCATGTCCAGGACGAAGGCGAGTGCAGCGATCGCTGCCAGGGTCAGGAACGCGACATCATACCCAGCGAACTGGACGATCATCCCGGCCAGCCCCGGACTGAAGGCGGCGCCCAGCCCGAATGCGGTGGACACCGCGCCCAGCGTGACATTGAAGCGACCGGTTCCCTGGGTGAGGTCACTGACGATGACCGGGAGCAGGGCGCCGAAGATGCCGGCCCCGATACCATCGAGCAGCTGTACGCCGAGCAGCCACGCGGGCGCGTCGGACAGCGGATACAGCACGCCACGGATCGGCAGGATGAGAAACGCCGCCAGCAGCAGCGGCCTACGCCCCCAGGCGTCGGCCCGGGAACCCACCAGCAGTGCGGCCGGCACCATCACCAGCTGGGCCGCGACAATGCATGCCGCGGTGAGCGTGGTGGCCAGCGCGGGGCTGGTCTGGGACAGCTTCTGGCCGACCAGCGGAAGCATCGCCGCGTTGGCCAGGTGGAAAAGGGCGCAGCAGGCGGCCAGGATCACCAGCGTTCTGTTCTGTAGCAGCAGGCGGACCGAGGCCGGCGCGGGCGCGTCCTGCCCGGGCGCCGGCAACCCGCGTGCACGCTCGTGGTCGATGGCCGCGGCGGGAATCATCAGCACGGCGGCGATGCTGGCCACTGTCATGGCCGCCATCAGGTAGAACACCACCACGGGCCCGCCCACATAGGCCAGCCCGCCGGCCAGCACCGCCGCGACGGCATTGCCCGCATGATTGAACGTTTCGTTACGGCCCATGCGCCGCGCGAACACCCGCGGCTCGCCTATACCGAGCGATAGGGCCGCGATGGCCGGGGCGAAGACCGTACCGGCGATGGCGCCGAGCGCCTGGGTAAGCGCCACGAGCGTGAACGAGGCGGTCCAGGGCAGCACCAGACAGCTCACGGTGACCAGAATCGCGGCGATCACGATTGTCGTCCGATTGCCGTTCACCCGATCGATCAAGGCGCCTGCCGGCGTCTGCGCGACCAGGGCGGCGAGCCCGGCCACGGTCATCACCGCGCCGATGCTGGCCGGTTCCCACTTGTGGACGGCCAGCAGGTAGATGGCGAGGTAGGGCCCCAGTCCGTCGCGCACATCGGCCAGGAAGAAGTTGACCGCGTCGAGCGCGCGATCGGGCGAGCGGGACGGCTGCAGTACGGGGGGCGATGGATTCACGTGTACAGGCTCGAAGGTCGGGACGATCTGCCCCGACGCTCGCGGGGGTTGGCACGTTATGCGCGTGCGTTCGTGACGGCGGCGTGGCGCCGGGAAATGTCGCCGTTGGCCGCCTTCAGCCCGAACAGCGGGCGGATCCAGCGCACGCGACGAATCAGGTATTCGTGCAGCAGCAGGCAGCCGGCCACCGTGGCGATCAGGACCAGCAGCGGTTCGAGCACGGGGCCCAGGTGCAGCGGCTTCAACCAGAACAGGGCGGCAATCAGCAGGCTTTGGTGAAGGATGTAACACGGGTACACCGCCTCGGTGCAGTACGGCAGCCAGGCGAAGGGCCGGTCGAGATGGCGCTTGGCCCAGCCCAGCAGTGTCAGCATCACACCCCACACATAGAGCATCTCGCAGAACCGGGATTGCAGGCTCCAGAACCCTTCCGGCCAGGTGCTCAATGACGAGTCTGCCGGCAGCCATCGGCCCAGCGCTTCCAGCAGGAAGTACCAGCAGACCGCCAGGCACACGGCAACAAGGCTGGCCCAGCGCAAGGCGACAGCGCGCTGCCAGAAGGCGGTCTCCCGCCCAAGTGCATAGCCGATCAGGAACACCGTGAAGTACTTGGCATGCTGGTAGGTGTCATTCACCAGGGTGTTGGTTGCCGGATGCGCCGGGGCGAGCCAGACCAGCCACAGCAGCAGCACCGCCGTCGGCCCGAGAAGGAGGAACAGGCCATGGGACCGTGCCATGCGTCCAGTAAGCCGACGAACCGGGGCCGAATCCAGCAGCGGCTTGAGCAGAACCAGCACCATGCTGTAGCACCAGAGGTAGGCCAGATACCACAGGTGATTCCAAGTGATGCCGAACGGGGCCCCCGCGAAGCTGCCCTCCGGCCAGGGGCGGACCTGCCAGTAGCGCAGGAGAAACGCACCGAACCCGGGCGACGCATAGCCGTTGCTGACGGCTTCGCAGTAGGGCTGGATCGGGACCACCACGAACATGCCCAATACCAGCGGCAGTAGCAGTCGCCACGTGCGCAGCAGCGCAAAGCGCCCGGCCGCCAGGCGCGGCCCGAGCAGCGCAATGGCCACCCCGGAGATCAGGAACAGCAGGGACATGCGCCAGCCGTTGAGCAGGCGCATCGGCCACTGCAGGTCGGGCGTGGTGTGGGTGCTCTTCAGGTGAAAGCCCCAGCCGTCCACATAGGCCATGGCCAGGTGATAGAGGATGAGCAGTGCGAAGGCGATGACGCGCAGGGCGTCGATATCGTGTCGTCGGGTCATACGAAGGGACGGGATGGGGGTGCTGCAGCATGCGGGGCAGGCGGATCGGTTACAGGCCGGAAGGGACCGCCGCACAAGGGAAAGGGACCAGTGGCGGGGCCTGCGGGGCGAGTGGGACGGGCCGTGGAGGTACACCGGACCCGGCACCGCGCGGGTGGGTTGGGTGCAAAGCCCGGTGACCGCGTCAGTGGGTCATCCCCGGCGTCATGGCGGCCTCAGCCGGACGACAGCCCGCAAACAGGTCCAGCTCCTTCCGATAGACGCGGGACTGCACGTCGAACAGCCCCAGCAGGGAGTGGTAGAGATTGTCGTGGCTGTAGCGCCCGTCCTCGGCGCGCTCGCGCAGGCACGCAAGGCTGAGGTGGGCCTGTTCCGCAAAGCGCGGCGAAAACCACATGAGCAGCGGCACGTGCGTCTGCTCCGGGGGCGCAATGAGGTACGGCGTGCCGTGCAGGTACATGCCGCGCTCGCCCAACGACTCGCCATGGTCGGACACGTAGATCATCGCCACGTCGCGCTGGTCCGCGTAGCTCTCCAGCAGGGTGATGGCCTTGCCCAGCATCCGGTCGGTGTAGACCAGGGTGTTGTCGTAGGTGTTGGTCAGCGCCTCGTTGGTGCAGGTCTGGATCTGGTTGCTGTCACAGGTGGGGCTGAACACCCTGGCGTCTGGCGGGTAGCGCTCGAAGTAGGTGGGGCCATGGCTGCCCAGCTGGTGAAGCACGATCAGCGCGTCGCCCTGCAGGGCATCGATGCGGGCCCCGAGCTGGTGCAGCAGGACCTCGTCGTAGCAGGTGCCGTCCTTGTTGACGCACTGCCCGGCCACCTTGAGCGCCGGCATGTGCTCGGTAGGCACGCGCGCGCACACCCCCTTGCAGCCGCCATTGTTGTTGTTGCGCCAGAGGATGCCCATACCCGTACGCTGCAGGATGTCCAGCAGGTTCTCCTCGGTCGCCGCGCGTACCTCGTCGTACTGCGCCCGTGCCATGCGGGAGAACAGGCAGGGCACTGAAATGGCGGTGGCGGTGCCGCAGAAGGCGACGTGCTTGAACGCGATGACGTCGCCGCGCTTGGACAGCACCGGATTGGTGGCGCGGGAGTAGCCGTTGAGCTGCATGTTCCGGGCCCGCGCGGTTTCACCCACGACGGCAATGACGAGCCGGGGCCGCCGGCCTTCCACCGGCACCGGCCGCCGGGCATCTTCGGCGACGGTCTGCAACGGTCGCGAGACAGCGATGTACTTGCGCTTGAGGTAGCCATTGGCGTTGCGCACGACGGTGACGGGCAGCAGCTGGTCCTTGAGCTGGCGGTTGTTGCGAAGCAGGGAAGCGTAGTCCTTGTAGAACGCCAGGGACACGACGGTGAGGATCACCAGTGCCGCCACCAGGTTGATGACCCACCAGGACACGGTCTGCAGGACGCCGGCGATGCGCCGGGTGGGTAAGGACACCATTGCAGCCGCCGGCAGAACGCCCAGCGCCAGCACGGTGAACAGCAGGGGGGCGGAGAAGTAGGAGGCAAGCTCGGCCTGGTTGGTCTCCAGTGCGTTCTGCACCATGCTGCGATCGATCAGCACGCCGTAATGCAGCATGAAGTACGTACAGGCCGCGCTGACCAGTACCAGAAGTGCCAGCAGCGGCTTGCGCAGATAAGGCAGCGCGAGTACCGGGGTAAGCAGCACGTTGAACGCGCAGAACAGGAAAACGGGCAGGCTGATGAAGAACAACACGCTGCGCAGGCTGTCGATCTCCACGTGGGTCCAGAGCGTTTGCCACAGTGGCATGTTGCCCACAGTGGCAAAGAACAGTGCGGCTATCCAGGTGAGGTGCACCGGGTTGAGCCGCACAGAAACAAGACGTTGAATCACGCGCATTCTTCCGGGGAGCGAAAAGTGCGCGAAGTATCAGAAGGCGAGTATCAGGAAGTTGTCAGGTGTGCCTGCAGCCAGTCGCGCGCATTGCGCGGTGACCTACGCCATCAGCACCACGGCCCATACCGCGCCGACCATGAGCAGTGACACGGTCTGGGCGGCACTGCCCATGTCCTTGGCGTTTTTGGAGAGCGGGTGGCGCTCCAGCGAAATGCGGTCGACCACCGCCTCGATGGCGGAGTTGAGCAGCTCTACCAGCAGGCTGATGAAACTGACGGCCAGCATCACGGCACGTTCTATGGCACTGAGGTTCAGTAGGAAGGTCACGGCCATCAGCACGCCATGCAGGGCCAGCAGTTGCCTGAACGCGGCCTCGCCCCGCACGGTGGCCATGAAACCATCGCGGGAGTAAATCAGGGTGTGCAGGATCCGGTTCAGCCCGGTTTTACCGTGGCGATATTTGCCGGTTCCAGTGGAGTTTTGGGGGTGCATGTGCAGCTCACAGGGAATGGATCGCTGCAGAGCATTGGGAGGGGGGCGTCAGAAAGCTGTCAGGATTCGCCCCTGTCGCAGGATGTGACCGCGCCCGGTCACTACGCTGCCGACATGTCCAAGGTGAAGCGGCAGCCATGCTCAGAGCTCTCGACGGCCATGTGCCACCCCAGGTGGTCCACGATCCGCTGCACGATGGACAGGCCAAGCCCTTCGCCACTCTGGCGCGCGCTGGGGGTGAAGCGCTGAAACTGCTGGGGATCGATGCTGGAGGGCAGCCCTGGGCCGGTATCGGCGATGACCAGGGTGGTGTGCTCCACGCGGATGTGTATCTGACCTTCGTCGGTGTACTGGCATGCATTGCGCAGCAGGTTCCAGACCACGCTACGCGCCAGTTCGGCGTTGGTGTGGACGCGTGGATCCTGCGGCGCGTCCAGCACCACCACCACCGGTTTGTTGGCCAGCCAGGGCGGGCAACGGGAAATGCACTCTTCGATCAAGGTGCGCAGCGCGACGTCTTCCTTCTCAAGCCGCTGCGGGTCGCGAGACAGCAACAACAGGCAGGTCAGCTGGCGCTGCATCTCCTGGGTGGTGCGCATGATGCGCTCGGCGCTGGCGTGCAGGTGGCTGCCGTCGGGCAGCTGGTGCGCGATGGTCTCTGCCGCGCCGGCGATGATGGCCAGGGGCGTGCGCAGTTCATGGCTGGCATCGCCGACGAAGCACCGTTCGCGTTGCAGGTACTGCTGCGCTTCATCGCTGTGTTTCGCCAAGGCGCGTGCCAGCACGCCGATTTCGTCCCGGGCGTCCTGGAACGGAAACGGCATTTCCTTGCGCTCCACCGCATCGGCCAGGCGCGTGATGGGCGCGATGACGCGCGCTGCCGTCAGCCGGCCGATCCAGAATGCGCACAGAATGCACGACAGGATGACTACCAACGCGTACGCGTCGATGACGTGCTCGAGGTACTGGTAGCGCTTGGCGTCCTGGCGCAGGTAGTAGCGCTGTCCGTCGCGGTCGAACACCAGCATGTGCCAGACGTCAGGATGTTTGGCGCTGTAGTAGCCGGGCGTATAGCTGCGCAACGCCTCGGGTACGGTAGTGGCATCATAGAGCTGGCTGCCATCGGGCAGGGTGGGGAGGATGCCGTTGGCCATCTCCGCTTCCAGCCGATGCATCTCGCTGTGCAGGCTCTTTGAGATCACGTAGGCCCGCAGCTCGTCATAGTCCAGCTGCTCTGCGGCCACGATGAAGCCCATCACGGCGACCATCAGCAGCACGAAGGAAATGATGATGCGCGTGCGCAGGGTGAGTTGGCGGTAGATCGATCTCATGCCCGCAGTGCTGCTCCCCGTGTCATTGCACGCTGGCCTTCTGCGGTTTGCTCAAGCGCCAGCCGACGCCGTGAACCGTCTCGATCAGCGGGGGCGGGAAGTTCCGGCCGGCGTGCTGGCGAAGTTCATGGATGTGCGTACGCAGTGCGCCGCTGTCGGGCGGATCGTCGCCCCAGAGCAGGTATTCCATCTCCTGCTTCCTGACCACGGCAGGTGCGGCGCGCATCAGGCACAGCAGCAGCTTGTGGGTACTGGGGGTCAGGCTGATGGCCTGGCCCTGCCGCCAGGCCTGGGGAGCACGCGTATCCACCTGCAGGTCTTCCCATGCCAGGGTGCCTTGCACCTGTCGACCCTGGGCGCGCCGCACCAGCGCCTGGATGCGCGCATCCAGTTCCCGGAGCGAGAAAGGCTTGATCAGGTAGTCGTCGGCCCCCAGCGCCAACCCCTGCACCCGGTCGTCAACCGGATCACGTGCGGTCAGCATGATGATCGGTACGGAATTCTGGAATTCCTGACGCAGTTTCTGGCACAACGTCATGCCATCCAGCCGCGGCAGCATCAGGTCCAGCAGGATGGCGTCGTAATCATTCTGCGTGGCCAGGCGCAACCCGGTAGCACCATCACGCGCGTCATCGAGCACATAGCCGAGCGGCTCGAAGAAGCTGTACAGGTTGGCGACCAACTCCGGGTTGTCTTCAATGATGAGCAGGCGTGTCATGACTCAGGGGCAGGGTGATACGTGCCGGGAACTCTGCGGGATCTTGGCCGCGTTGCCAAGCGCCGTTGGTCCTGGGGGCTGACCTGATGGCACGGTGCAACACGCCATGTCTCAGTTCGGGCTACGCCACCCACCACTGGCAATGAAATCCAGCACGCCCACCACCAGCAGCGACACTCCTACCAACGGGAACAGCACCCCGCCAACGCACAGCAGCGCGAACACGATGGCGACCGTGCGCCGTTCCCTGGGCAGTGGCGGCACCCCGATGCCGCCCAGCGGTCGGCGCTTCCACCACATCACGCCGCCGCTCACGCACAGCATCACGATGGCAGCGCAGGCCACCAGCAGGAACAGCCGATTGAACGTGCCGTATTCCTGGCCCAGGTGCACGTTGATGCCCCATTCCAGCCCGCGCCCCGCTGCGCCGTAATCGGCGTAGTCCATGTCCAGCAGCACCCGGCCGCTGTACTGGTCCAGGTGCACCACGCGCTGGCCTGCCACGTCTTCCGGGTACACCGAGGCGGTGTACACGCCCATCGGGCCACGCGGCAGGGCCACGCTGTAGCCGGGCGTCAGCCCAAGGCGGTTGAACCGCTGTACGGCCGCGTCGATGCCGATGGCGCCCGGCTGCGTTGACAGGTCGCCCAGTGCGCCGCCGCCGTGGCCTTCGTGCCCGCCGTGCTTTTCGGCAGCGGTGTGGTGCGCATGGGGCAGGGCCGACGCTGGCAGCCGCGCCTGCTCCATCGACCAGGTGGGCGAGGTGGTATCGGCCAACCGTTGCTGCGACATCGGCACCTGGGCGCACACCGGCGGGGTAGCCGTAGTCCTGGCCGTTGGCCCACGCATTGACCTGCTTGCCCCACACCACCGACCACGGCATGCCGGTGACGGCCAGGAACAGCAGCACCAGGCCCACCCAGACGCCGGTGACAGCATGCAGGTCGCGCCAGAACAGGCGCTGGCGCGGCTGCCCGCGTACGGTCGTGATGCCGCCTTTCTGCCCGCGTGGACACCACAGGTAGAGGCCGGTGAGCACCAACAGGATGGCCCAGCCTGCGGCAATTTCGATCAGTGCACTGGCGTAGTCGCCCAGCAGGTCCAGGCTGTGCAGGCGGCGCACGACGCCGGAGAACGTGCCTTTGTCGGGCAGGTGCCCGAGCACCAGCGCGCTGCTCGGGTCAACGTAGTAGACCTCGCGCTGCCCGTTGGGCCGCAGCACGCCGATTTCCACGCTGCCATCGGCGCGTTCGGGCGTGGTGTAGCGGAACACGTCCCCGGTGGAGAGGGCGGTGACTGCGGCGATCTGGGCGCTGGGCAGCGCACGCGCCTGCGGCGAGGGTGTCACCACCTTCAGGTCGGGGTGCACCCAGCGGTCGATCGGCTTCTGGTAGAGATAGGCGGCACCGGTCAGCGCCAGCCAGGCGATGAAGGGCAGCACGAACAGGCCGGCATAGAAATGCCACCGCCACACCGCGCGGTAGAAGCGCCAGCGGCCTGGGGTGCGCGGGGTGGGGGTGGTGTCCATCTCAGAGCTCCCGGGTCCAGCTCAGGTAGAGCGCGCGGCCATCGCCCGGCGCGTAGCCGGACGAGCCAGTGTCATACCAGGCATACACGTAGAAGCGGTCCGTCGCGTTCTTCAGCTGCAGGGCCAGCTGGTTGCGCGCGTCCACCCTGTAGCTGGCGCTGAGGTTCAACAGCGCGTAGCCACCGTAACGGCCGAGTATGTTGGTGCGCTCCACGAAGTAGTCGCCCTGGCCATTGCCCCAGGCACTGAAGGTCCAGTCCGGGGTGGGGGCGTATTCCACGCCGGCGCTGGCCAGCCAGTTCGGTACGTTTTCGATCTGCCGCCCACGGGTGCTCGGCGCGGTGGGGTCGGGTACCTGGATCACGGCCTTCTGCCGCGAGTACGCGGCCCAGGCGCGCCAGTGCGGGTTGGCCTGCCAGGTCAGCTGCGCGTCCCAGCCGCGGCGCAGGGTCTTGCCCACGTTGCCCACTTCGTTGCTGCCGACGCTGCCGTTGACGCCAAGGATGGTGGCCACTTCATCGGACGCGCGTTGTTCCCAGTACGCCACCCGGGTCTGCAGGCCGAGGGTGGGTGCCCACTTGAGGCCGGTCTCCCAGCCTTCGTTGATGGAGGGCAGGAGGTTGCCGGCCTGGGTGCGGTAGGCGCCGTTGCCGCTGCCGATCTGAAAGGTGCGGCCCCAGTTGGCGTAGGCCACCGTGGTGCTGGCCAGGTCGTAGGACACGCTGAGCTTGGGCTGCTTGGTCAGGCCGTAGTCGTATACCGGCGCGCGGGTGTTGGCATCCACGTTGTGGAAATCGCCCTCGATGTGGTCCACGCGGTAGGCGGGCACGATCTTCAGTGCCGGGATGGGGCGGATCACGGCCTGCACGTAGGCGCCGCGGGTGTCCAGGTCCAAATTCCAGTCACGCAGGGTGGCCTGGCGCTCGCGCGCGACGGTGCGGAAGCGGCGCGCGGTGTTGTCCTGCCATTGGCCGTCCACGCCGGCATCCAGCACGAACTCGTTCAGGGCCGTGGTGGGACGCCAGGCGGTGGTGAGCATCAGCCCGCGGTGGGTTTCGTCGTTGAAGCGCTCCTGCTGCGCCCCGCCCGCGGTGAACGTTACCCAGCGCTGATTGCGGTAGGCATTCTGATAAGCCTTGGCATTCCAGCTCCCGTTGGTGCCCAGGGTGCCGTCGAGGTGTAGGGCGGTCTGGAGGGTTTCGCGCTCGCTGCGGTCATCGCGGGCGTAGGCGGGCGACTGGTTGGGGTTGGCTTGCACCTCGGCATAGCTCAGGTAGCCGGCTTCCAGCGCGGCGTTTTTGTAATAGCGGCTGGTCAGGCCCGCGTGCCAGCGGCCATCGGGATCGGTGTAGAACCATTTGCCGGCAACGCTGCGTTGGGTGCCCTCGGCATGGTCGCGCTCGCCGTCCGCGCCGCGCCAGCCTATGAAGTAGTTCTGCGACCACGCGCCGTTCTCCAATCCCTTGGCCACCTGGACGTCCCGGGTGCCGAAGCTGCCCACGGTAACGCTCAGCTGGCCATCGTTGCCGCCCTGGCGGGTGAGCACGTTTACATCACCGGCGATGGCATGCAGGCCATAGCGCGCATCGTTGGTGCCGCGCACGATTTCGATCGCGCTGACATCCAGCGGGAAAACGGCGTCGAGATAGGGCATGCCGCCGGCGTTGTCGTTGCTGGGAATGCCGTCGATGAGCAGCTTGACCGCGTTGATGCGGCCTTCGCCGTTGAAGCCGCGGAAGGAGAAGCGTCCGGCATCGGTGCCCATCTTGAACTGGGTGACCTGCACGCCGGGGGCGTTCATCAGCAGCTCCCAGCTGTGGTCCACCTTCTGCTGCTGCAGGAGGTCGCCGCCTATGATGTCCACCGAGCTGAACACCGAACGCGCCGGGAGCGTGCGTTCGGCGGTGGCGCGGGCCTGCACGGTGCCGAGGGTGAGCACGGTGCCGTCTTGTGCGGCGGCGACCGATGGGACGGTGGCTGCGCAGGCAAGTGCGGCCAGGAGGGCGCGGGAAAGCCGGTGTGGAGCGGGAGGTGGGTTCATTGTGCACAACATCGAAATGCCGCGACCCTCGTGGGGTCGAGACAGGCAAAGGCGCCGGCGTGTGAGCCGGTGGTTGGAGGAGACGGGCTGGATCCAGCGCCACGCGGGTGCACCCGCGCAAGGGCCGGGCGTGTCTGGCGGAGCAATGACGGCGTGGCGCGATGCGCGCCTTGAGGTCTACGCTGGATCAGCAGGCGAGGGCGTGCGGTGGACCGCGTGCGCCGAGGGTTCCCGGTGAGGGAGATTGCCGCGTAGCCACCAGACCGGCCAAGGCACGGAAGTGCACCGGCCCGATGGTCATCAACAGAAGCAGGGCGACCAGCAGGCTGATCATCCGCGCCGCGATCAGGCAGTAGTCACAGTCCACGCCCATGTCGTGCTGTGCATGGGGATCGGCAGGCGTGGGTGCGGCAGCGGGTGCGGATTCGGCGTGCCCCGGCGGATGCGTCATGGCGTGATCCATACCATGGGCCGAATCGTGATGCATGGAGCGCGCATGTACTGCGGCAGTTTCGACCGGCTGGGAATGTGCGACATGCGCGTGCGCGGGCTGCACGACAGCGACGGGCGGATGCGCCAGCGCCCGGCTCACCAGCGGTGCGAGCACCACAAGCAGCATGGACAGCCAGGCCCAGGCGTGAAGCCAGCGGTGGAGAACAGGGGAGCGCACGGCCCGGATTCTAGGCCATATCGGGGAATCCCCGCGGCGAGGGTGCCCGGTTTCAGCATGATTGCGACGGTTTGTCGCACCTGCGGCCAGCCCCCGACGGGGGCAGATGGCCATTCATCAGATGGGTCGCTGCTGCTCCCTCGCCACAGCTCAGGAGCAGCGCGCTCACGTCAGTGACGGGCGTTGTCTTTGGCCTTGCCCACTTCACTCTGCACCTTGCCAACGGTTTTCTGGGCCTTGCCTTCAAGCTCCTGGGCCTTGTCGCCGGTGACCTTGCCAGCCACTTCCTTCACGGTGCCCTTGACCTGGTTCTTTGCACCTTCGGTACGGTTCTTGTCCATGTTCAATGCCTCGCTATGTCGCCCTGGAGTGGGCGTGGCCATGCTGCTTGCACGGGGGGTGTGGCGTAAGTGAAATTCCGCCGTGCCATACCAAATGGTTCAGGGATGCAACGGTCGTGCGATGACGACCGACACGCATCGCTGTGGCTGCACGGCGTCTGCACTCGCGCTCCACATCCGGCGCCTTACAGTTTTGGCCATTCCACCAATGGCGCGCGCTCGTGAACCTGCAGACCTCTGTTTCCCATCCGCTTCCCCGCCGCGCGATGCCCGATAGCTGCCACTTCGATCTGCTGGAAGTGAACGCGTTGCAGGACCCAAGCAGCGGACGCATCATCCACCTGTATTCGATGGTGGCGCGTTGCCTGTCGTGTGAGGTGATTTTCAAGGCGCAGGAAGGGCAGGGCTTCGTCAGCACCTCAGCGGCGCGCCTGCTTCGCTGCCCCACCGGGTGCGGCGAGCAGGCGCTGAAAGGCGCGGCCCTGCGGCAGCGGCAACTGCAATCGGCCTAGCGGCTGAAGCAGCGCCCGGGGAGACCCCGGGGCGCTGGCGATACGTGGTGCGGGCAGGTCAGGCGGGCACGTTCCACTTTCCCTGGTCGGCAGCTTTCTGTTTGTAGATCACGCCTGCAAAGTCCACATGCAGCTCGGTCCACTCACCGGCATCGTGCCGGGCCAGGACTTCAAAGTGCTTGGGCTTGCGTTCGGGCTTGCCCTTGACGGTCCAGCCTGCCTTTTTCACCGCCGCCAGTACGATGCCCGCGTCTGCTGGCGCGTCGGCGTGGGCGTGTTTCGGGCCGTGATGCGGCTTTTTGTGTTCCACCGCGACAAAAGCGCCGCCCTTTCTGGCGATGCGTGCGACTTTGATTTCCGAGGGACGCTGTTCCCCCTCAAGCCTGACGGCCTGGCCCTGCTTGAGTGGGAACGCCTCGACACCCTTGGGGCCCAGATCGGCCAGGTAGGCCTGCTCGTTGCAGATCAGGGTGAACCGATGCGCAAAGACGTGTTCGATGACGCCCGCGAGGGCGACCTTTTCATGGTGCGGCATGCATTTCTCCTGAGAGCGCCCAACCGCGGGCGCCCCCTGTCAATGCGGGCCGTTGGGGAGGATTCAATCGCTGGCGCCCGAACGCGCCTGACGCGTTCATCAAGCAGGGCGCTTTGTCTCCATCATCCTTCTGCGGTGTCACGCGCCCTGCGTAGCAAACCGCAGCCGGTTGTGGTCCGGATCCACCACCATCATCTCGCGACCGCCCCACGGGACATCGGCCGGCGCGCGGAACACGGCCGCTCCGGCGGCCACAAACGCGGCATGCAATGCATCCACATCCGGCACATGGAAATACACCGCGCCGCCAGGTTCGCAGTCCCCGGCATGTTCGCTCAGGAACAGTTGCTGACCCTCACGGCTGATCTGCACGAACAGCGGCATGCCGGGCGCGAAACGGTGTTCCCAGTCGATGGTGAAACCCAGCTGCTGGTAGAACGGCACGCTCACCGTGGCCTGGGTCATGCGCAGCTGGGGAATGACGGTCTGTTGCATGGGGCGCTCCGTGGGTGGCGTCAACTGTCTGATGTTACGTGTGCGGCGCGGCGCCGCCAGCCTCAGCCGCCTTGCGCGCCTTGGTAAAGGCCGCCTCTGCCTTGGCCAGGCTCTGGAACCTGTCAATGCGTACTTTGCCGTCCTGGCCGCGCTTGCCCTTGCGTACTGCCAGGATGGCGGCGTCGCGATCCAACCGCAATTGCGTGACATGGGAGGCGCTGGCCAACTGCAGGAACTGCACGTCGGCGTCACCACGTTGGCCGTACCAGAGCAGGTCTGCGTTGGGTACGGCGTGCTCCATGGTGCCCAGCAATGTGGCGATCAATGCGCTGCGCAAGGCCTCATCGGCCGGGACGTCGACGTCGGCGTCGTGGTCGGACGGGATCACCTGGCGGTCGCTGTCGTCGGTGTCGTGCAGCATCCAGCGTGGCGTACCGCGTGCGTCCACCAGCAGGGGGCGGCGACCGTCCATCGCAGTGATGGCAAGCAGCTCGCCTGGCGTCAACAGGCGCATGCCCTGGTCGGCAAAGTGCCAGCCGATGCTGGCATGGTGCTGCCAGCAGGACACCAGCACGTCCGGAAGCGGATGGGTCTGGGCGGCGGCCAGTGCGTCGATGTCGGCCTGTGCCGCGGGTGCCTCGCGGTGCATGTGCAGGGCGGTGCCGGGTGGCAGCAGGGCATGTGCGGCCAGGTAGCGCTGCAGCGGTTCAGTGGTCTGTTCGAGCGCCTGCGTCACGTTGCTGGCGTGCCGCCGCCCCAGGTCGACAAACCACTCCAGCAGAGGCTGGTCCTGCGGTCGCTTGTGGTTGTCCAGGCATTCGATGCCGTAGGTGAAACCGCCGACGCGGCGGGCCGCCGCTTCCAGCGCGTCGAAGGTGGCCAGCGCGATATCGGCGGGCACGGGGGTACGGTCGCGGTCAAGCCAGGTGCCGTTGCTGACGAAGAGCTTGAGCCCACCCCCCTGCCCGGGGTGGTAAAGGGTGCGGGCAATCTCCCCGCCCCCGGCGAGGTACGAGGGGTCGCAGGCAACGTACCCGGTGAGCGGGTGGGCCCGGATGCCTGCCAGCACCTCTGCGGCCTCCTGCGCGGTGGCACAGCGCAGTGCCAGGTGGATCTGGTTGTGTGCATTGCTTGCGCCGTGGACGACGTTGATGGCGGCGCCAAGGCGGGCCCAGTCGTAGAACGTGTCGCCCTTCCAGCACATCCAGCGCTCGGATACCTCGGTGGCGTCGTCGAAGAGGGTCGGACCGGTGTCGGCCAGGGTGTACCCCTGCACCTGGAAGGGCGGCGCGACGATGGCATGGCCGTCGAAATAATGCGTGTTGCCCAGCGCGTCCTGGAACAGGGTGGCACCGGTGACGGGATGGCGGAACCAGGCGAACGTGGCCGTTCCCCCGGCCAGCTGGCCCAGCGCCGCCAGGGGAATGCGGGTATCGGGGACGCCCTTGGCGCGCGCCTTGTACAGGCGTGCGTGCAGCGCCGCCCGTTGCTTTTCGGCCTTGCCATCCAGTGCATCCTGCAGCTGCGCGCGAAGCGCTCCATCGCGGTAGGGATCAAACACCGCGCTGCTGCTGCTGCCGACTTCACGTGCGGGCACGTCGCTATCGGCGGCGCGCTGGTACAACGCGCGGGCCAGGGCCGGTTGCTGACAGGTCAGGGCAGCGGTGCTGCCCAGCAGCAGGATGTAATTGAGGTAGCCACGTTCGTCGTCGTTGTCCGGCAATGGCCACGCGAGCGCATGCTCGGCCACCTCCAGCACCTGTTCGGGGTATCTGTCCCAGCTGTGGATGCTGGCGCAGTAGGTGGCGGCGGCGGTCACCGACGGCCGCGCCTGCAGCGCCTGCATGACCTGCGCATGCACGGCGGGCGAGCGGCAGATGTACAGCGCCCAGTACAGGCCGCGCGGGTAGGCGTGTTCCTGCCACAGCCGCTGAACCAGGTAGCTGGCAATGTCGGGCTGGTGCCTGGCGATCTCGCCCAGGTTGTCGTACATCGCCTTGAGCACGGTTTCGCTGGCCGGCTGACCGGCGGTCAGTGCATTGGATTCGGCTTCCAGCACCGCACACAGGTCCGGGGCGAGGTCGGGCGATTCCAGCCGGGACAGGATGCGTGGCGTCCAGTGGTCGTCCTCCTGCTTCTGCACCCGCGGCACCGCCCAGTGCAGCAGCCGCTGTCGCTGCCCGGTGTCGAGCACGGGCAGCACCGCGCCGACGGTGTTGCCGAGCCGGTCCACGAGCACGCTCTTCAGCGGCGCCCGCTCGAGCATGGCCATCAGCGGGTCGAACAGGCGGGGGTCGCCCCAGAACGGCAGCAGGCCGGCGATGATGGCGTCGGCGCGGGCGTCAGCATCCAGCTCGGCGGCGATGTCGCCCGGGGCCGGCTCTTGGCCGGCCAGCGCCACCAGCATTGGCACCAGCGGGTCACCGGCGTCGGTGACGGTCTGGCAGATGGCGGGCACTACCTGCCGCTGCAGCGATGGGCTCAATTGCGGCAGGGCGCGTTGCAACAGAGCGCAGCGCCCGGGCAGGGGGCCGTCGAGCAGGTAATGCAGTGCCCAGACGCGGTCGGCGTCGGTGTCGGCCAGGCGTGGAGTGCGGGCCAGACGGATGGCCATCGCCTCGCGCGTGGCAGGCGTGGCGGCGGCCACGCCTTCGGCAAGGCTGGGCGCGTCCCAGATGGCCAGCACGTCCTGGGCCAGGCCACGTTGCCGGGCCAGTGCATCGGCTGGCATGACCTGTTCGCCACACAGGTGCTGCGCGTGCTCGAGCAGGTCGAGCACGCGGGTCTTCAGGTCGTCCCAGGCCAGCAGCGGGGTGACCACGTCCAACAAGGCGCGGCCATCGCCGATGCACTGGCGGATGGGGTGCAGGGCCAGCACGGTCTCCAGCGGCGCATGCGGGCTGGCAGCGAGCAGGCGAGTGGCCTGGTCGGCAGCCGCCTGGGCCGGCCGCCCCTGCTGCGCCTGCAGGAAGGCGCGCAGTGCCCACACGGCGGGCGCGTCGCGGTCCGCGATACCGTCCAGTAGCTGTAATGCCACCGCCGCATCGATGGCCGCAGGATCGTGCTCGAGCGCGAGGGTGATCTTGTCCACCATGTCCAGGCCGACTGTGCGCGGGGACACCGCGAGCGCACGCAGTAGCAGCTGCACCGGGCCGCCGGTGTCAGCCTGGGCCATGATCAGCAGTCTGGCGCGGCGGTGGGCGAAGTCGTCCACGACGGTGAGGGCGGCGTCGTTGTGCAGATCGCCGAACGTGGCCACGAATGCCTGCAACAGCGGAATTTCGGTGTGACCGATGGCGGCCAGCACCTGGGCCAGGCGCTCGTCCTGGCCCAGCAGGCTGGCGTGCAGCAGCCAGTACAGGGCCAAGTGGGTGTCCTGACCCAGGCGCCGCAGTTCGCTGTCGAAGCAACGCTGCTCACTGCCATCTTCCGGGAACGTGCCGATGTAACGCTGGTAGGCATCCGCCACCAGGGTGTCAGCACTCAGCAGCACCTGGTCATCAAGGCGCGCTGACAGCGCCAGCGCATGCATCACCCACTGGTAGCGGTCCAGCAGCGCGGCGGTGCCGGTATCGCGGTCGTTCGGGGTGAAGGCATACTCCTGCAGCAGCGACGCTTCGTCATCCGGGTCCTGGGAGAGCCGGGCGCGAAACGCCACGTACTCGTCCAGGCTGGCGAAGCGCGGCTCCACCTGACGGGTCTCATGGTCCTGCCACCACACCTGGCCGCCGCCGCGCAGATCGAGCAGGGTGTAATTGTCGCCGGCGTCATCGAGCACCACGAAGCCGGACAGCGTCTTGTCGATACCGCCGAAATACAACGGGTTGCGTGACAGGTGCGCGTGGACCAGGTCGCGGGTCTGGGTGTCGGCGACATCCGTATCGATTGCCGCGGCAATGGCGGCGGTGACAGGCAGCGCATAGAAGCGCGACAGTGAGGCGATGAAATCCATCGTACGTCCGTGTGGGAAAGGCGGCCGCGCGTGGGCCTGCCGGCGCGGGTGCATGCGGCGACACGCCTTGTGCCGCCGGGGCATTCTAGAGGCTGATGGCGTGGAGAGGTCAATACTGCCGGGTACTTCATTGCTCACGCGCCGTATCGCCCATGCGCAGTTCAACGCATGCGGTGACGTGGGATGCGCCGGCGCCATGCGGCGCCGATCCACGTCCATTGATCGGCGGCACATCCGGATGTTCGACCCATGCGGAAAAAATTATTAATTGTTCAGTGTTGGCGGTGCATCAGACACGCCCGCGCATTTGTATAAGCACATGCCATTTCGGCGCGGTGATTCACGCCATTGTCGTCGCGGGTTCACGGTGCATTGATTCAGGCCCGGTGTAGATTCCGATCACGCCCCAGGCACGTGTTGGGGTTTCCCCCCTCTTCGCAGTGATCTCTTGACTGTTTCTTGCGCCGGCCGTGGCCGGTGCGTGGCTGAGCCTGCTGCGTCGCGTTTCTTTGCCATCGAGTCGCCCATGTCTACGCGCCATCTCCCCCTCGCGTCTTCAGCCGCCAGTGCTGAAGCCGTTCCCCAGAGTGATGCCCTTCGAGCGCGCCGACATCGACGCCCCGCGACACCGTTGGGGCTGACAGGTCTGCTCACGCCTGCGCCGGAGGCCGCGCGCCGGGTGCTGTTCGTCGTTTCGGAGATGGCGGACTTCGTCAAGGCCGGTGGCCTGGGCGACGTGGCAGCCGCCCTGCCGCGTGCGCTGCGCGACCGTGCGGACATGCGCGTGTTGATCCCCGGCTACCGCGAAGTGCTCGAGCGCACCGGGCCGATCGAGGTGGTGGGGCAGACCGAAGCGCATGCGGGCCTGCCGGCCTGCGCGATCGGCCACACCGTGCTGGAAGACGGGCTGCCGTTGTACGTACTGATCTGCCCTGCGCTGTACGAGCGCGACGGCTCGCCCTATGTGGATCGCGCCGGTCAGCCGTGGGCCGACAACGCCGTGCGGTTTGCCACCCTGTCGCGTGCGGCGGCATTGATCGCCGCTGGCGATGCGGGCCTGACCTGGCAGCCCGGCCTGTTGCACCTCAATGATTGGCCGTGCGCGCTGGCCGCTGCGTATGTGCGCTGGACGGGCTGCGCGGCCACGTGCCTGTTGACCATCCACAACCTGGCTTACCAGGGGCTGTTTCCGACGGAGCTGGCCGCCGAGCTGGGCATTGCGCCGTCGCACTGTGAGGCGCTGGACTTCCACGGGCAGCTGTCGTTCCTGCGCGGGGGCATCGTACACGCCGACCGGGTCAACACGGTGAGCGTCAGCTATGCCGCGCAGATTACTTCGCCGGCCGAAGGCTGCGGCCTGGACGGTTTGCTGTCCGGCCGCGCCGCACTGGGGCACCTGAGCGGGATTGTCAATGGCATCGACGCCAGCTGGGACCCCAGCACCGATTCGCACCTGCCGGCACATTTCGATGTGCGCAATGTCGACGGCCGCGACCATAACGCGCGCCACGTCCGTCGTGCCTTCGGCCTGCCTGAAAGCCGCGGTCCGCTGTTTGCGGTGGTGTCACGGCTGGTGCACCAGAAAGGCCTGGACATGACCTGCGATGTGGCCCCGCAGATCGTAGCCGCCGGTGGCCAGCTGGTCATCATCGGCGGCGGCGAACCGGAGGTCGAGGCACAGGTGCTGGCGCTGGCCCGCCGCTTCCCGGGCAGCGTGGCGGCCTACATCGGCTTCGATGAAACGCTGGCGCGGCGGATGTTCGCCGGGGCCGATTTCCTGCTGATGCCGTCGCGCTTCGAGCCGTGTGGCCTGAGCCAGATGTATGCGCAGCGGTTCGGGTGCCTGCCGATCGCCCACGCCACCGGTGGCCTGATCGACACCGTGGACGATGGCGTCACCGGGTTCCTGTTCAACGGTCCAGAGTCGGACATGTTGCGCCGATGCGTGCAGCGCGCGTTCCGTACGTTCCGCCAGCCCCGCCTGATGCTTGCCATGCGCCGTGCGGCGATGCTGCGGCCCAGTGGCTGGGACGTGGCAGGCCTGCACTACATGAATCTCTACCAGCGTACGTCGGAGGCACGCGCATGAGCGGTGCCTGCGCGCATGAACTGCAGGACCGTGCAGCACCCGATGGCGCGGCGCCGACGCCTGCGGTGGACGAGCCGTTGTCCCCGGCGCTGATCGCGCTGGCCACGGGCGAACCGGCGGACGCTTTTTTGTTGCTGGGACCGCATCGCGACGCGTCGGGCGTGTGGCGGTTGCGTGCGCTGTTTCCCGGCGCGCACGCGGTGCAGCGGCGCGACCGGGCGGGCCGCTGGCAGCCCATGGCTGCGCAGGGCGAGGGCGTGTTCGACGTGGTCGTCGAAGGTGAGGGCATTGCCGTGCTGCGGGTGGACTGGGGCACGCGCCAGGAAGAGATCGAAGATGCGTACAGTTTCGGGACCCAGCTCGGCGACGGACTGCTGGCGGGCATCGTCTCCGGCGACCCGCACAGTATCCGTGCCGCGTTGGGCGCGCAGGTGCGGGCTGACCAGGGCGTGGAGGGCGTGCGCTTTGCGGTGTGGGCGCCCAATGCACGGCGCGTGGCCGTGGTGGGCGACTTCAATGACTGGGATGGCCGCCGCCATCCGATGCGTCTGCGGCACGAGGCCGGCGTGTGGGAGATATTCCTTCCGCGCGTGGCCGCGGGCGCGTGCTACAAGTACGAGATCACCGAGGCCGACGGCACGCGCCTGACCCACAAGGCCGACCCCATGGCCCGTCAATGCGAAGTACTGCCGGGCACGGCGTCGGTGGTGGGATCGACTGCGGACCATGCCTGGCAGGACGGGGACTGGATGAACGCACGTGCGCGTGCCGATGCAGGCGCCATCTCCATCTACGAGGTACACGCCGGCTCCTGGCGGCGGGGCGAGGATGGCAGCGTGCTGGACTGGGAGCAGCTGGCCGACGCGCTCATTCCGTATGTGAAGGCGCTGGGCTTCACCCACATTGAACTGCTGCCGGTGAACGAGCACCCGTTCGGTGGGTCGTGGGGCTACCAGCCACTGGGCCTGTATGCGCCCACCGCACGGCATGGCGATCCGGAGGGCTTCGCGCGCTTCGTGGACCGCTGCCACCAGCGCGGGCTGGGCGTGATCGTGGACTGGGTGGGCGCTCACTTTCCGTCCGATGCGCATGGCATGCAACGGTTCGATGGCACCGGACTGTACGAACACGATGACCCCCGCCAGGGGGTCCATCCGGACTGGAACACGCTCATCTACAACTTCGGTCGCAAGGAAGTGGTGGGCTTCCTGGTCGGCAGCGCGCTGGAGTGGATCGATCGTTTCCATATCGACGGGCTGCGCGTGGACGCGGTGGCCTCGATGCTCTACCGCGACTACAGCCGTGAAGACGGCCAGTGGATTCCCAACGTGCACGGCGGGCGCGAGAACCTGGAAGCGGTCGATTTCCTGCGCACGCTGAACACCGCCATCGCCACCGGTTACCCCGGCGTGCTGGTGATCGCCGAAGAGTCGACCTCGTGGCCGGGCGTCACCGCACCGGCAGCCGATGGCGGCCTGGGGTTCTCGCACAAGTGGAACATGGGGTGGATGCACGACACCCTGAGTTACCTGCAGCGCGATCCGATTCACCGGTCTCACCATCACAGCGAAATGACCTTCAGCGCGATGTACGCGTTTTCCGAGCAGTTCGTGCTGCCGCTGTCGCATGATGAAGTGGTGCACGGCAAGGGATCGCTGCTGGGCAAGATGCCAGGCGACCGTTGGCAGCAGCTGGCCAACCTGCGCGCGTACCTGGGCTTCATGTGGGCGCATCCGGGCAGCAAACTCCTCTTCATGGGAGGGGAGTTTGCCCAGACCCGCGAGTGGAACCACGACGCTGAACTGGATTGGACGCTGGCCGCCGATCCGGCACATGCCGGGGTCGCGCGGCTGGTGACGGATCTGAACCGGTTGCTGCAGGATGTACCGTCGCTGCGGCACGGCAACCGCAGCGAGGCGGGGTTTGAATGGAGCGTGGGCGATGACCACGTCAACAGTGTGCTGGCCTTCATCCGCCACGATGTGCGCGGTTCGGCGGGCGCCTTGCTGGCGGTGAGCAATTTCACGCCGGTGGCCCGCCACGGCTATCGGGTGGGTGTACCGCATGGCGGCCACTGGCGCGAGGTGTTCAACAGCGACAGCCACTTCTATGGCGGCAGCGACGTGGGTAACCATGGTCAGGTACACACCCTGCCTGTGGCGATGCACGGCCATGCCCAGTCGCTCGAACTGACGCTGCCGCCGCTGTCCACGCTTTACCTGCAGGTCATGGAATGACGCCTGTGCGGCGCCGTCTGGGCGCGTGGCGACAGGAGGACGGTACGTATGAATTCCGCGTGTGGGCCCCGGCAGCAGGCAGCGTGGCGCTGATACTGGAAGGCAAGCTGCTGCCGATGCTGGAGGAGGGGGACGGCTGCCATGTCTGCGTGCACGCCTGCGCGCCTGGCATGCGCTACCGCTACTGCATGGACGGCACCTTGAGCGTGCCAGATCCGGCGTCGCGGTGGCAGCCCGAAGGTGTCCAAGGTGCCAGCGCGATCCCCGATGAGGACGCCTATGCCTGGCGCACCACCGGCGGAGCAGGGCGGGCCTGGTCCGAGGCGGTGCTGTACGAGGTGCACGTGGGCGCGGTGGGCGGCTACCGCGCGCTGGAAGCCCAACTGCCTGCATTGGCGGCCATGGGCATCACCGCGCTCCAGCTGATGCCGCTGGCAACCTTCGCCGGCAGCCGCAACTGGGGCTACGATGGCGTGCTGCCGTATGCGCCCACGTCGGTCTACGGCAGTCCCGATGAACTCAAATCGCTGGTGGACGCGGCGCACGCGCTGCGCATGTTGGTCCTGCTTGACGTGGTGTTCAATCATTTCGGGCCGGAAGGCAACCATCTGGCCGCCTATGCGCCGGCCTTCTTCCGCGAGGACCTGCGCACGCCGTGGGGCGCGGCCATCGACTTCCGGCAGCCGTGGGTACAGCGCTACTTCATCGAGAATGCGCTGATGTGGCTGCGCGACTACCGTTTCGACGGCCTGCGCCTGGACGCGGTGCACGCCATTCACCCGCAATCGTTCCTGCAGACGCTGCGCGAGGCCATTCATGACGACGGCCCGCGCCACCCGGTGCACCTGGTGGTGGAGAACGAGAACAACGCGGCCTCGCTACTGGACCAGGGGTACGCCGCGCAGTGGAACGACGACTTCCACAACGCATTGCACGTGATGCTGACCGGTGAGCACGAGGGTTACTACGCCGATTTTGCCGCCGCTCCGGCGGCCCGCCTGGCGCGGGTGTTGTCGGAGGGCTTTGCCTGGCAGGGCGAAATTACCCGGCGCGGGCATCCACGTGGCGAACCCAGTGGCGGGTTGTCGCCGGACCACTTTGTGGTGTTTGCGCAGAACCATGACCAGATCGGCAACCGTGCGTTTGGCGACCGGTTGCAGGTATCGGTGGCGCCAGCGCGCCTGCAGGTTGCGCAGGCGCTGACGGCGCTGACGCCGATGATCCCGCTGTTCTTCATGGGCGAGCCCTGGGGTGCGCGCGAGCCATTCCTGTTCTTCACCGACTTCCCGCCGCCCCTGGATGCTGCGGTGCGCGACGGCCGGCGCGCCGAGTTCGGCCATTTCGCCGCGTTCGCCGAGCCGCACGCGCGCGTGTCGATCCCCGACCCGAACGCGGTGGAAACCTTCGAGGCCTCGCGCTGCCCGCTGCCGCCACCAGACGCATTGGCGGATAACGCCTGGCTTGGGGCATTCCAGGCCAACCTGGCCCTGCGCCGTCGCTACCTGGCCGACGGTGCGGCGCAGGCGCGCAGCCTGGGCGCTGCGGTGCTGGCCGATCAAGCCGTGCGCGCGGGGTGGCAGTTGCCCGGCGGGCAATGGTGGCTGGCGTTCAATCTGGGCACCGGCAGGGTGGCTGCATCGCTGCCGGACGGTGACACCGTGCTTGCCCTGGGTGACGTGGATGCTACCGGGATGCTCGCGCCCGGCGCGATGCTGGTGCGGTGGGTGGCGCAATGACCGCGCTCGCGCCTGACCTGTATGCATTGGCCAACGCAGCCGGCGTGCGGGTGCACTGGCACGACGTGGACGGCAACGCCCGCACTGTGGATGCCCCCAGTCTACTGGCCGTGTTGGCAGCGCTTGACTGGCCCGCTGCAACCGCCGCACAGCGACAGGACAGCCTGCAGCGCTGTCTGGAGGGGCAGGCCCGACCGCAGCTGCGTACCGCGCGGGCGGGTGCCGCGCTCATGCTTGGGCCTGCCAATGCAGGCGTGGCGCAATGGTGTGACGAAACGGGCAATACCGTGTCGGCCCGCCGGCAGCCCGATGGCCGCTGGCAATGCCCCGAGCGCCCGGGGTACTGGACGCTGCGCGTGGGTGAAGAGGAGCACGCGGTCGCGATCGCGCCGGCGCGTTGCTTCAGCGTCGCCGACGCCACTGGAAGCGCCCAGCCGCGATGCTGGGGAGCAAGCCTGCAGGTGTACGCCGGCCGTTCGCCAACGGATGCGGGTATCGGCGACAGCCGCGGGGCCGCGGCGTGGTGCCGTCGGATCGGCGCCGCAGGCGGCGATGCGCTGGCGCTGAGCCCGCTGCACGCAGCGGGCAGGATCGGCCATGGCTTCAGCCCCTATTCGCCCTCGGATCGACGCTTTCTCGAACCGGTGTACACCGCGCCGCCTGCCTGGACGGGCGACGACGATGCCAGCCAATGGCAACCGGCACCCGCGTCGGATGGGCTGATCGACTGGGCCGGCTCGGCGGCGCTGAAGTGGGCCCGGTTGGCACATTGGCAGCGCCAGCTGCAGCACGCGCCAGAGTCGGTGCACCGGGCATTCGATCGCTTTCGGCAGGATGGGGGCGCGACATTGATGCAGTTCGCCGGCTTCAACGCCCCTGCGCTGGACCCGCCCGACCCCGCGCTGCAGTGCCTGGCGCAGTGGGTATCGCACGACAGCTGGGCCAGCGTGCAGCACCGGGCACGCCGGCAGGGCATGGCACTGGGGCTGATCGCCGACCTCGCGGTGGGCTTCGATCCGCACGGCGCCGAGGCCGCGGCCGCTGGCGACACGGCGTTGCGCGGACTTGTGCTGGGCGCTCCGCCGGACGCGTTTGCACCGCAGGGCCAGGTGTGGGGCGTGACCAGCTATTCTCCCGACGGCCTGAACCGGACCGGCTTTTCGCCGTTCATCGCGCTGCTGCGCGCGGTCATGCGCGACCGGGGCGGGGTGCGCATCGACCATATACTGGGCCTGCAGCGTCTGTGGGTGGTGCCGCAAGGCGCTGCGTCCGACACTGGCGCCTACCTGCAGTATCCGCTGGAAGACCTGCTGAACCTGCTCGCGCTGGAGTCATGGCGTCATCGCTGCATCGTGATCGGCGAAGACCTGGGCGTAGTGCCCGACGGTATCCGCCAGGCGCTGGCCGAACGCGGGGTGATGGGCATGGACGTGCTGGCGTTCGCACGCGATGCCGACGGCGCATTCCTGCCGCCGAACCGGTGGCGGTCGGTGGCGGTGGCCACCACCGGCACCCACGACCTGCCGACCCTGGCCGGATGGCAGCGCGGTGAGGACATCGCCGTACGCGCACGGCTGGGATACGCCACCGCTGAAGCGACCCGGTTGGCGGTGCAGCAGCGGCAGCGTGATGTGGCGCGGCTGGCGCACACGGTGGGAGGCGAGGGTGCGGCGGCTGACGATCTGCGCATGGCTGCGATGGCCCATGTGGCGGCGGGTCCCGCGCCTCTGGCGCTGCTGCCGGTGGAGGACGCACTGGCGTTGCGTGAGCAGGTGAACCTGCCGGGCACGGTGGCCGTATACCCGAACTGGCGCCACCGCCTGCCGCAGCCGCTGCCACGCCGCGTGCTGCACGCTTCGCTGCGGTGCTTCGCCGGCGCGCGCGACGTGGCGCACTGACATGGTGCCTTTCCGCGCCACCGTACGCCTGCAGTTGCATGCTGGATTCACCTTTGATGATGCGCGCGCGCAGCTGGACTACTACGCCGACCTGGGCATCAGCCACCTGTACCTGTCGCCGATTGCACGCGCGGTGGACGGGTCGACCCACGGGTACGATGTGATCGACCCGACCGTCGTCAACCCCGCGCTTGGCGGCGAGCCGGCGCTGCAGGCGCTGGCCGCGGCCGCGCGTGGTCACGGCATGGGACTGGTGCTGGATATCGTCCCCAACCACGTGGCCGCCCACCCGGCCAACCCGTGGTGGGCCGATGTACTGGCCAATGGTCACCACAGCCGCCATGCCGACTGGTTCGATATCAACTGGCGTGCGCCCGGCCGGGGCGGCAAGCTGTGGCTGCCGGTGCTGGGGCAACCGCTGCCGGCCGCGATCGCGGCGGGCGAGGTCGCGATACAGCGCGACGCCGACGGCGTTGCCGGGCTGGTCGTGCACGGCCAGCGCTACCCGCTGGCGGCGCAGACCCAGGCCGAGGCCCGGCCCGGCATGGACGCCGCAGCGCTGGCGGCGCTGCTGGACGTCCAGGCGTACCGATTGGCCTGGTGGCGCAGCGGCGACACGCAGATCAACTACCGCCGCTTCTTTACCATTGCGTCGCTGGCGGCGTTGCAGGTCGAGCGCGACGAGGTATTCGATGCGGTCCACGCGCTGCCGTTGCGGCTGGCCGCGCAGGGCGTGATCGACGGCGTCCGGGTGGACCATGTGGACGGCCTGCGCGACCCTGGCACCTACCTGCAGCGCCTGCGCACGGCGCTGGACGTGGCAGGGGTGTCGCGGGGTCTGTCTTCCGGCGCCCTTGGTCTGTGGGTCGAGAAGATCCTTGCGCCGGAGGAAACCCTGCCGCCCGGCTGGGCGTGCGATGGCAGCACCGGGTACGACTTCATGGACCAGGTGGCCGGCGTGATGCATGACGCCGCCGGCGGCGCGCGGCTGCTCGAGCAGTGGCGCAACGACACCGATGATGTACACGACATGGCCCAGGTTGAGCAGGCCGCGCGCCGTGAGGTGCTCCAGCATGGCCTGCGCGCCGAGTTCGACGCGCTGGTGGCCTTGCTGGTGGCAACGGCGGCCGAGGCAGGCGGTGCCGTGGTTGAACTTGGCCAGCCGCTGCTGGCCGCGGCGGCGACGCGGTTGCTCGTCCACTTCCCTGTATATCGCAGCTACCTCGACGATGGCCCGGCGATCGCCGCGGACAGCGCCTGGTGGCACCAGGCAGCGCACGCCGCCCGGGCCGGCGCCTCGCCGGCAGAGCAGGCGGCCATCGACCAGATTCTGGACTGGCTGCTGTACATGCCGGAAACCACGCATCCGCATCGGCCTGCATTGGCGGCCCAGTGCGTGCGCCTGCGGCAGCAGTTCCAGCTGTTGAGCGCACCGCTCAACGCCAAGGCGGTGGAGGATTGCAGCTTCTACCGGCTTGCCACGCCGCTGTCGCGCAATGAAGTAGGCACCCATCCGGCCAAACCGGTGCTGTCGGCGGCTGACTTCCACGTGCTGGCCGCAGCGCGCGGGCGGCGGTACCCGCGTGCGTTGCTCGCCACGGCAACCCACGATCACAAGCGCGGGGAGGATGCCCGGATGCGTCTGGCGCTGCTGACCCGCTGGCCGCAGTGGTGGCAACGCCGCGTTCAGCGCCTGGAGCGCTTGGCGCGGCCGGTGGGGGCCGCTGCGCTGCATCCTGTCGACCGCCAACTGCTGTGGCAGACCCTGGTGGCGGCATGGCCGGTGGACGGGGCGGACACGGCAGGGGAGTTGGTTGAACGGCTGCAGCACTGGCAGCGCAAGGCACTGCGCGAGGCCGGCCTGCGCAGCAGCTGGAGTGACCCTGACGACGCCTACGAGGCGCGTGCCGCCGCTGTGCTCGAGGCACTGCTGCGGGCGCCTGCCGCCGCCCCGCTGCGGCACGCGCTGCGTGCCGTGGTGAGCCGCCTCGCGCCGGCCGGGGCGCGGCTGAGCCTGGCACAGACGGCGCTTCGCCTGACGGTGCCGGGCCTGCCCGATCTGTACCAGGGCGATGAAGGGTGGGACCTGTCGCTGGTAGACCCGGACAACCGACGGCCGGTGGATTACCCGCAGCGCCGCCGCTGGGTCCGCGACCCGCGCCCCTGGCAGGCGCTGCTGCTGCAGTGGCACGACGGTGCGCTGAAGGCGCGACTGGTACACCAGCTGCTGCACCTGCGCCGCACGGTGCCGGCGCTGTTCGCCGAGGGGCACTACGTGGCCTTGCCCACTACCGCGCCAGCGAAGGTGCTTGCCTGTGCGCGCACCCATGGCGGCACCACGCTTGTGCTGGTGGCGGCCATCGGCACCAGCGCCGGGCCGGCTGCGCGCGCCACGGTGGCTACGCCGGCCCATTTCTGGGGCGGCGCACGGGTGCACGTTCCGCCCGGCCGCTATCGCAATGTACTCACCGGCGTGACTGTAGAAATCGAGCAGTCCGCTGTCTCTGTGCGGGCGCTGTCCAAGGACAGCCCCGTGACCCTGTTGATCACCCCATGAAGCCTGGAACGATGGAAGAGAACGAACGACGCACGCGTATCGAAGAACTGGCGCGGCAGATCTGGGAAACCGAAGGACGCCCGGATGGTCAAGGCGTGCGCCACTGGCTGATGGCCGAGCGGCTGCTGGATGCCGAACTGCAGGCCGCCCACAGGGAGCATGAGCAGTGAGCCCGCGACCCTCGGTTCAAGCCTCGCGCGTGCGCGCCGGCCGCCCGTTCCCGCTTGGCGCCACCTGGGATGGCCTGGGCGTCAATTTCTCGCTGTACAGCCGGCATGCCACCAAGGTGGAACTGTGCCTGTTCAACGAACGTGACCGGGAAGTGGAGCGCATCGTCCTTCCTGAGTACACCGATGAAATCTGGCACGGCTACCTGCCCGATGCGCGCCCCGGCCAGCGCTACGGCTACCGGGTGCACGGTCCGTACGCGCCCGACGCCGGGCACCGGTTCAACCCCAACAAGCTGCTGCTTGATCCCTATGCCAGGCAGATCGTGGGCCAGTTGAAATGGGCACCGGCCCTGTTCGGGTACACCATTGGCCACAAGGACAAAGACCTCAGCTTCGACAAGCGCGACAGCGCGCCGTTCATGCCGCGGTGTGCGGTGGTGGACCCGGCCTTCACCTGGGGTCGTGACCAGCCGCCGTCCGTGGCGTGGGAAGACACGGTGATCTACGAAGCACACGTCCGCGGGCTGTCGATGCTGCACCCCAGCGTGGACGAGCGCGCGCGCGGCACGTTCTCCGCGCTCAAGCACGACGGGCTGCTGGACCACCTCAAGGGTCTGGGTGCCACCGCGCTGGAGCTGCTGCCGGTGCATGCGCACGTGGACGACCAGCACCTCCTGCAACGCGGGCTGAGGAATTACTGGGGGTACAACACCCTGGCCTTCTTCGCGCCGGAACCTCGGTTCCTGTCCACCAGCACCGTGGCCGAGTTCAAGCAGATGGTGGCTGCAGTGCACGCGGCCGGGCTGGAAGTGATCCTGGACGTGGTCTACAACCACACTGCCGAGGGCAACGAGCTGGGCCCCACGCTGTCGTTCAAGGGCATCGACAATGCCAGCTACTATCGCTTGGCCGACGATCCGCGCTACTACGTCAACGACACCGGCACCGGTAACACCTTCGATCTCACCAATGCCGGCGCGCTGCGTATGGTGATGGACTCCCTGCGCTACTGGGTGCAGGACATGCATGTGGACGGCTTCCGCTTCGACCTGGCCACCATCCTGGGCCGCGAGCGCGAGGGCTTCGATCCGTCGGGCAGCTTCCTGGATGCAGTGCGCCAGGACCCGGTGCTGAGCCAGGCCAAGCTGATCGCCGAGCCGTGGGACATCGGCCCGGGCGGCTACCAGCTGGGCCAGTTCCCGCCCGGTTGGGCCGAATGGAACGACAAATTCCGCGACAACGTGCGTGCACTGTGGCGCGGTGACGGCGGCCAGCTGCCCGAGTTCGCCACGCGCATCATGGGCTCGGCGGATCTGTTCAACCACAAGGGACGGCGCCCGGCGGCGTCGGTCAATTTCGTGACCGCGCACGATGGCTTCACCCTCCATGATCTGGTCAGTTACAACGACAAGCACAATGAGGCCAACGGCGAAGAAGGGCGTGATGGCAGCGACCACAACATCGCCTGGAATCATGGCGCCGAAGGCCCCACCGACGACGCGGGCATCACTGCGCTGCGCGCGCGGCAGATGCGCAACCTGCTGGCCAGCCTGCTGTTCTCCGAGGGCACCCCGATGCTGCTGGCCGGCGACGAATTCGGCCGCACTCAGCAGGGCAACAACAATGCCTATTGCCAGGACAATGCGCTGACCTGGCTGGACTGGGACCAGGCCGGCTCAGAGCAGGGCGCCCTCCAGATCGCGTTCGTGCGCAAGGCACTCAAGCTGCGCCGTCGTTATCCGCAATTGCGCCGTGGACGCTTCCTGGACGCGCGCGACGGGGGCGATGGAGGTTCGGTGGAGTGGCTGCGCAGCGATGCGGCAGCCATGGGCGAGGCCGACTGGAACGATCCGGAGGCGCGAGTGCTGATGCTCAAGATGGACGGAAGCGATGTCGATGACGGTGAGCACCGCCCCGAACATGACACCTTGCTGCTGGTGGTCAACGCCGGCCATGCCGAGGTCCGCTTCGCGGTGCCTTCGCCGGGCGACCGGCACTGGCGCGTGCTGCTGTCCACCACGGCAGGCCAGGCACCGGTGCTCGACGAAGGGGGTGGGCTTACCCTGCCTGACCGGAGCGTGGCCCTGCTGGCCAGCCGTCCGATGCGCGGTTGAGCCGCGCCGGCAGGGGGCGGAGGCATCGGATCGGGCGCGATGCGGGCAGGGTGCAAGGGGGGTTGCATGAACGAGTCAGCTATGTGGGTAATTGCTTCACATCAGACGCTTCACCGTACGCTCCTCAGCAACCTGAATTGATTTAAGCTCGCGTCCGGGCGCCCATTCAGGCGCGCCGGTCTGGCTCTCCACATCTCTTTGCAGGAATTCCGCATGGCGGCTTTGCAGCAGCGCACGATCGACCTCATCCGAAGCCACCAAGAAGCCCTGCTGGCCCAGTGGATGGACAGCCTTACCGGTGGTGGCCAGGCCCAGGACGGGCGGTTGTCCGCCCGCGAACTGGATACGCAGGCCCGCGAGTTCTGGCGCCTGTTCCTGCAGGCGCTGTCGGTGGCCAACACGGGCAGCCTGACCGGCGCCGACTGGCAGGAAACCCGCCGCTTCCTTGAAGACCTCTCGCGCGACCGCGCTCTGAAGGGCTTCGACTCGGCCGAAACCGCCCGCTTCCTGTTCTCGCTCAAGCGCCCGTTGTTCGACCTCATCCAACAGGGGTATGCCGACGACACGGCGCTGCTGGGCGACCAGCTGTGGGCGATCTCCGAACTGCTGGACCTGCTGGGCCTGCACAGCGTCAAGGCCTTCCAGAAGACCCGCGAAGACGTGATCCAGCGCCAGCAGGAAGAAATGCTGGAGCTGTCCACCCCGGTGGTGAAGCTGTGGGAAGGCGTGCTGGCGCTGCCGATGATCGGTACGCTGGATTCGCAGCGCACCCAGGTGGTGATGGAATCGCTGCTGCAGCGGATCGTCGATACCGGCTCGGAAATCGCCATCATCGACATCACCGGCGTGCCCACCGTGGACACCCTGGTGGCACAGCACCTGCTCAAGACGGTCACCGCCATCCGCCTGATGGGCGCCGACGCCATCATCAGTGGTGTGCGGCCGCAGATTGCCCAGACCATCGTGCACCTCGGTCTGGACCTGCAGGGCATCGTGACCAAGGCCAACCTGGCCGACGCGTTGGCGTTGGCGCTCAAGCGCACCGGGCAGACGGTGGTACGGGCAGAGCGCTGATATGGAACGCATTCCGATCCTCCAAATGGGCGATCTGTTGCTGGTGACCATACAGGTGGACATGCATGACCAGCTGGCGCTGACCCTGCAGGACGACCTGAGCGAGAAGATCCGCCGCACCTCCGCGCGCGGCGTGCTGATCGACATCTCGGCACTGGATATCGTCGATTCCTTCATCGGGCGCATGATCTCCACCATCTCCTCCATCGCTCGGATCATGGATGCCACCACCGTCGTGGTGGGCATGCAGCCGGCGGTGGCGATCACGCTGGTGGAGCTGGGGCTCACCCTCAGCGGCGTGCGTACCGCGCTCAACGTCGAGCGCGGCATGAAGCTGCTGCAGCGCACCGACGAAGACCTGTCATGACCGCGCCGACCGGGGTGTTGCCGATCCGCGTCGAGCAGGATGTGGTGCTGGCACGCCAGGCTGCGCGCCAGGTGGCGGTGGCCTGCAAGCTGCGGTTGATCGACCAGACCAAACTGGTGACCGCTGCCAGCGAGCTGGCACGCAATGCGGTGATCTACGGCGGCGGCGGCACCATGGCCTGGGAAATCCTGGAAAGCGGCCTGCGCAAGGGCGTGCGCCTGGTCTTCACCGACCAGGGGCCCGGCATTCCCGACCTGGCCCAGGCCCTCACCGATGGCTGGTCGTCCGGCTCGGGCATGGGCCTGGGGCTGTCCGGTTCGCGCCGGCTGGTGGACGACTTCGAGCTGGACAGCGCGCCAGGCGAAGGCACGCGCATTGCCATCACCAAATGGACCTGAACTTCACCGGCCAGGTGACCCGGGTGGTGGCGGTCGAGGAGGTCTCGCAGGTTGGGCAGGCCCGGCGCGAAGCGCTGGCCCTGGCCGAACATGCCGGGTTTGACGAGATGGATGCCGGGCGCGTGGCGCTGGCCGCTACCGAACTGGCGACCAACGTGATCAAGCATGGTCGCGGCGGGCGCATGTACCTGTCGCTGGTCTGCGGCCGCAGTGGTCGTGGCGTGGAACTGTGCACGCTCGATGCCGGCCCCGGCTTCTCGCTCTCCGAATGCCTCCCCGATGGCGTCTCCACCGGCGGAACACAGGGGCTGGGGCTGGGCGCCATCCGCCGTCAGGCGACGGTGCTCGATGCCTGGTCCGATGCACGCGGCGCGGTGATCGTGGCCCGCATCTACCCGAGCCGGTCCGCGCCGGACATCGACCTGGCCTACGGCGCGTTGCGCATCCCCATGCGCCATGAAGTGGCCTGCGGTGATGGCTGGCACCTGCGCGCCGACGGGCACACCATCGCACTGACTCTGATCGATGGACTGGGCCATGGCCTGCCGGCGGCCGATGCCGCCCAGGCCGGCACCGCCGCCATGGCCGCCGCCTCGAGCTTCGAAGCCGCCACGCTGATCGGCGCGATGCATGCCGGTATGTCCGGCGGCCGCGGCGGTGCAGCCGCCGTGGCCTGTGTCGGGCAGGGGGGGCAGAACGTGCAGTTCGCCGGCATCGGCAACATTGCCGCCTCGCTGTGCGAGCCCACCGGCTCGCGCGGGATGGCCTCGCACCCCGGCATCGTCGGGGTGCAGTTCCGCAAGGCACAACCCTTCCACTTCCACACCCCTGCAGGCACGCTGCTGGTCATGCACAGTGACGGACTGCAGGCGCGCTGGAGCCTGCGCGACTATCCCGGCCTGGTCCACCGCCACCCGGCGCTGATCGTGGCGGTGCTGCAGCGTGATTTCGACCGCGGCCGCGACGATGTCGGCATCGTTGCGCTGCGTCTTGGAGATATACACTGATGTCCACTGCCAACGATCAGCAGCTGCAGCAGCTGCGCATGGAAGCCGAGGCGCTGCGCGCCGAGCTGGACGAAACCAACCAGGGCGTGCTGGCGCTGTACGCCGAGCTGGACCAGCAGGCCGAGCAGCTGCGCGAGGTCTCCGAGCTGAAAAGCCGGTTCCTGTCCTACATGAGCCACGAATTCCGCACGCCGCTGGGCTCGATCCTGAGCATGACGCGCCTGCTCGAAGACGGCATGGACGGTCCGCTTACCGACGAACAGCGCCGCCAGGTGCGCTTCATCAGCGCCTCCACCAGCGAGCTGCGCGAGATGGTGGACGACCTTCTGGACCTGGCCAAGATCGAGGCCGGCCGCATCACCATTTCGCCGGCCTGGTTCGACCTGATGGACCTGTTCTCGGCGCTGCGCGGCATGTTCCGCCCGCTGGTGGAAGGGGACAGGCTGGACCTGCTGTTCGAGGACCCGCCGGCGCTGCCCATGCTGTACACCGATGACAAGAAGCTGGCGCAGATCCTGCGCAACTTTATTTCCAACGCCCTGAAGTTCACGCCTAACGGGCAGGTGGTGGTCTCGGCCCGCATGCAGGGCGACGATTCGGTGCGCTTCAGCGTGCGCGACACCGGCATCGGCATTCCGGCCGAGCTGCAATCCACCCTGTTCGAGGATTTCGTCCAGGTGGATACCCCGCTGCAGAAGCGCCTGCGCGGCACCGGCCTGGGGCTGTCGCTGTGCAAGCGGTTTGCCGAGCTGCTGGGCGGCCATGTAGGCGTGGACAGCGTGGTCGGCGAAGGCTCGGACTTCTATGTTGTGCTGCCCTACAAGCTTGCCGAGGAGGCGCCCCGTGCCGAACTCTGATCGCATCCTGGTGGTGGATGACAACGCCGCAACCCGCTACTCGGTGCGGCGCGTGCTGGAGCACCACGGCTACAAGGTCGAAGAGGCCGGTACCGGCGGCGAAGGGCTGGCACAGCTGGCCCGCCACGATTTCGGCGCGTTGGTGCTGGACGTGAACCTGCCGGACATGAGCGGGTTCGACGTGGTGCGGCAGCTGCGCGACGACCCGCGCATGGGGCTGCTGCCGGTGGTGCACGTGTCGGCGGCCTCTATCGCCACCGGGGACCTCATCACCGGCTTGAACGCCGGCGCGGACGCCTACCTGATCCACCCGGTGGATCCTGACGTGCTGCTGGCCACGTTGCGCACGCTGCTGCGCGCGCGCCGCTCGGAAGAAGCACTGCGCGAGGCCGAAGCACGCTTTGGCGAGATATTCCGCCAGATCAACGCGCCGATCGCGGTACTGGACGCCGACCTGCGCTACCTTGATGCCAACGAGGCCTTCGTGCGGCTGCTCGGCAAAGACCGCGCGCCGGGCCGACTGGAGGCGCTGCTGGCCGACCAGATCATGCCGTTGAGCGCACTGAAGGTTGCGCTGGCCGAGGGCGAGCGCTGGCAGGGCACCTTCACCCTGCGCGAGGGTGCATCGACGCGGATCACCGAATGGCGCGTCACGCCGTACCGTGCGCCGGGCCAGGGCCTGGTGCTGATCCAGGACACCACCGAACGCCACGCGCGCGAGACCGAGCAGCGCCAGGAACTGGAAAGCGCCACCTCGGAACTGGCCTTCCAGATCGCAGAACGCCAGCGCACCGAGGTCGAGCTGCTGCAGGCGCAGAAGATGGATTCGCTGGGCCAGCTCACCGGGGGCATCGCGCACGACTTCAACAACCTGCTGACAACGATCATCTCCGGCCTGGACATGATCGAGATAGCCGTGGCCCGGGGCACCTGGGACAAGGCATCGCGCTATGTCGATATCGCCACGGCCTCGGCGCACCGCGCCGCCGCCCTGACCCAGCGCATGCTGGCGTTCGCACGCAAGCAGCCGCTCGATCCGCAGACCTTCGACGTGGTGGCGCGGATCCGCTCGCTGGAAGACATGCTGCGCCGGTCGATCGGCGAGAACATCGAGCTGGAACTGGAGCTGGGCGCGCAGCCCATGGTGGCCGTGGCCGATCCGAACCAGTTCGAGAACGTGATCCTCAACCTGGTGATCAACGCGCGCGATGCGCTGGCTGGCCAGGGACTGATCCGGATCCGGGCCGGTCGCACCCTGGTGGAGCGCGACCATGAGCTGGCACCCGGGCACTACATCAGCGTGAAGGTGCTCGACAACGGCACCGGCATTCCCCTTGAGCTGCTGACCAAGGTTTTCGAGCCGTTCTTCACCACCAAGCCGCAGGGCGAGGGCACCGGGTTGGGCTTGTCGATGACGTACGGGTTTGCCCGGCAGTCCGGTGGCAGTGCGCGTATCGCCAGCGAGCCGGGGGAAGGTACCGAGATTGAACTTCTGCTGCCCGAGGGCCAGCTGCTCAGCCCCGAACAGACGCCGCAGCCCACCCAGGTGCCGCACGGACGGTCCGAGCGCATCCTGCTGGTGGACGACACTGACTCGGTGCGGATGATGGTGCGCGAGATGCTGGTGGAGTCGGGCTACCAGGTGGTGGAGGCGATCAACGCGCAACAGGCGCTGCTGGAGCTGCATTCCGAGCGCGGCATCGACCTGCTGCTCTCCGACGTGGGCCTGCCTGGCATGAATGGCCGCGAGCTGGGCGATGCGGCGCGTGCATTGCGCCCGCAGTTGCCGGTGCTGTTCATCACCGGCTATACCGAGAGCGCCGTCGTGCGCAACGATTTCCTGGGCACCGGCATGGCCTTGCTGCCCAAGCCGTTCAGCGTCAACGAACTGCTGCGCAGCGTGCGCCAGATGCTGCCGGGCGTCTGATCGACGGGCCGGTTCAGGGCGACGGGCGGGGCTCGCCGAGTGCCGCCCGTCGCGCCCGGAACACCTCCGGCGTCTGCGGCTTCACGAACAACGCCACCAGTTCGGGGTACTCGGCTTTCACTGCCTTCTCGATGCGGGTAATGCACGCCTCGATCTGCGGGGTGGTGCGGTCGTCTTCGAACTCCGCGCTCAACATTGCCACCACCTGGTCGGGCCCCATCTGCATGGTGGTCACGCCGTTGGCGTTGCGCAGGTCGGGGTCGGTGTTGGCCACCGCCAGGATGCGGTTGGCCACGCTGGGGTGAGCCGGCTCGCCCACCAGCAGGCCCTTGGTTTCGCGGGCGAGCAGGAAGGCAGTCACGGCCAGCACCGCGGCAATGCACAGCGAGGCCACGCCATCGAGCACCGGCATGTCCAGCAGCTGCGCGGCGAGCAGGCCGATCAGCGCAAAGCCCAGGCCCAGCAGCGCGGCGCTGTCTTCCAGCAGCACTGTGAAGGTGGTGGGATCCTTGCTGCGGCGGAACGCCTCGAAGTAGCCCATCGTGCCCTTGGTGGCACGGAACTCGCGTAGCGCGATCCACCACGACGCGCCTTCAAACGCGATGGAGATGCCCAGCACCGAATAGCTGATCAGGTGGTTGGTGGCGGGCTCGGGGTGGCGGATATGCTGGATGCCTTCATACGCCGATACGCCGGCGCCGGCGGCGAACACCAGCAGGGCCACGATGAAGCTCCAGAAATACAGTTCACGCCCGTACCCGAACGGATGCACAGTGTCGGGCTTCTTCTCCGAGCGGCGCAGGCCATACAGCAGCAGCACCTCATTGATGGTATCCACCAGCGAGTGCACGCCTTCGCTGAGCATCGCCGAGCTGCCCGAGAGGCCGGCGGCCACGAACTTGGCGACGGCGATGCACAGGTTGCCGGCCAGCGCGGCGTAGATGACCAAGCGGGAACCGGACGGCGCGGCCATGGCGGGAGGCTCAGTCTGCTGCGCGGTTGGACGGCGGGCCGCTGCGGCCGCGTTGGACCGCGTCCTCGACGCGCGCCACCAGTTCGTTGATGTTGAACGGCTTGCCGATGAAGGGTACGCCCTGATGCTGCTTCGGCACCATCTGGATGTACACCGCCGAAGCGAACAGGAACGGCGTACCGGTGCGGGCGAGGCGATCAGCCACGGGGAACACCGGCCCGTCGCCGAGTTCGATGTCCAGCACAGCGGCATCGAAACGCTGATACACCAGTGTGCCGAGTGCGTCGGTGACCGAGTACGCCGGTACCACGTCATAACCGGCCTGGCTGAGCACTTCGACGAACAACCGGGAAACGTCGATCTCGTCTTCCACTACCAGGACGACGCCACGCGAGGGGGGAATGCGAATACTACCGTTCATGAGGTTTTTACTGAGGTGGAACTTGATCCTGTGCCTGCTGATGTCAACGCAGCGCCAAGTTGTGTTACGTCGCCGTTGACAACGGCATGCGGGCAAGGCGGATGCTAGTCGGCGCCTTCTTCATCGTCCAGGCCGTCGCCATCCCACGCGGCCGAGCTGTTGTCGGCGCCTTCCGCGGCCGGGTCCACCGGTTCCAGCAGGGTGTAATCGTCGCGCGCAGGATCACGGAACGCGCGGCTCACCGGGTAGGCCTCCAGGGGCGGCGTGGCCGCCTGCGCCTGCAGGGCGGCGGGCGTACGCAAGGCACCGGACAGCCACGCCATGGCCACCGGTGCATCAACGAACACCGGCCCATCGGGTGTGAGCGGGGCAGGGATGCCAGGGTTCGGCGCGGTCAGCACGGTGAAGCTGTCGATCTCCTCGCCCTCCTCGCCCGCCCAGTGTTCCCACAGACCCGCCGCCAGCAGCGCCAGGCCGTCGGTGCGTTGTACGAACAACGGCCACGGCGGGCGGCGCTGCCGATCCCATTTGTAGTAGCCGGTCATGGCTACCACGCAGGGCCGCTGCTGCCAGGCCTGGGCGAAGATGCGGCTCTTGGCGGCGCGCTCCAGCCGCGCGGTCACGGTGGTGTAGGGCGTGGAGGGCTGTTTGGACCAGCGCGGTATCAGGCCCCAGCGCATCTCCGCCGCCACCAGGCTGCCATCGCCGTCGCGGGCCAGCACCGTGGCACTGCCGTTCTTGCCGACGTTGTAGCGGTCCGGGGCGTTGGCAAGTGCGTCGGCCAGCGAGGCCGGCAGTCCATCGGGCAGTGAGGAAGGGTCGGCGATGGCTTGGGCGAAGCGGCGCATCCCCGCAGGGTACCGAGGCGGCTGTGAGCCGCCGGTCAGGGTGACGCGCCGATGACATGCAGGGGCGTCTAATCGACACATGATCAACGGTCTCCGGCCTCTGTTACCCGACGCGCGCGCAGTGGCGTGGCGTTGCCGCACCTTCAGTGCCTTGGCGAGGATCGCCTGATGGCGCGCCGCAAGACCCTGACCCTGGCCACCTACAACGTCAATGGCATCGGCACACGGTTGCCGCACTTGCTGGCGTGGCTTGAGGCCGAGAAGCCCGATGCGGTGGCGCTGCAGGAACTGAAGGCGACCGACGCTGCGTTCCCGGTCGCCGAGCTGGAACAGGCGGGCTATGGCGCGTTGTGGCAGGGCGAGGCGCGCTGGAACGGCGTGGCGTTACTGGGCCGCGGCGTGACGCCGATTGAAAGTCGCCGGCGGTTGCCGGGCGAACCGGCCGACACCCAGAGCCGCTACCTGGAAGCGGCCATCCACGGCATCGTGGTGGCGGGTCTCTACCTGCCCAACGGCAACCCGCAACCGGGCCCGAAGTTCGACTACAAGCTGCGCTGGATGGAGCGCCTGATCAAACACGCCCGCAGCCTGGTCGCGCTGCCGCACCCGGTGGTGATCCTGGGCGACTTCAACGTCATTCCCACCGACGCCGATGTGTACGACCCCAAGGCCTGGCGCAAGGATGCACTGCTGCAACCTGCGGTGCGCGATGCCTACGCGCGGCTGTTGGCGCAAGGCTGGACCGACGCGCTGCGTACACGCCATCCCGAAGAGACGATCTACACGTTCTGGGACTACTTCCGCCAGCATGCCGAGCGCGACCGTGGCCTGCGCATCGACCACCTGCTGCTCAACCCTGCACTGGCCACCGGCCTGAAGGATGCGGGCGTGCATCGCTGGGTGCGTCTGCAGGACAAGGCCAGCGACCATGCGCCCACATGGGTGGTGGTGAACGCGCCTTGAGGCGATCATCTGTTCCGCCCATGCCCACTTCCACGTCCCACGCCACGCCCTCACTGGCTGCCTTCGAACCAGCCACCCGCGCCTGGTTCACGTCCACGTTCGACGCCGCCACGCCGGTGCAGGCAGCCGCGTGGGCTGCCATTGTGGCCGGTGACCACACGCTGGTGATCGCGCCGACCGGCTCGGGCAAGACCCTGGCCGCGTTCCTGCATGCCATCGACCGCCTGTTCCGGCTTCGCGCGCAGCAGCCGCGCATGCCCGGCGACGGCACCGGCGTGCTCTACATCTCGCCGATCAAGGCGCTGGGCGCGGATGTCCACCGCAACCTGCAGGTACCGCTGGAGGGCGTGAACGCACAGCGCGAGCAGCGTGGCGACCCGGCGCTGGCGCTATCGGTGGCGATCCGCAGCGGCGACACCACCAGCGCCGAACGCGCGCGGCTGCTGCGGCGGCCGCCCGACATCCTGATCACCACGCCCGAATCCCTGTTCCTGATGCTCACCTCCAAGGCGCGCGACAGCCTGCGCGACGTGCATACGGTGATCATCGACGAAATCCACGCGGTGGCAGGCAGCAAACGCGGCAGCCACCTGGCGCTGAGCCTGGAACGCCTGGATGCAGTGGCGCGGCAACCCGTGCAGCGCATCGGCCTGTCGGCCACGGTGCGTCCGGTGGAACAGGTGGCCGGCTTCCTGGCAGGCGACCGGCCGGTCACGGTGGTCAACCCGCCCTCGGACCGGCAGCTGGACGTGCGCATCGTGGTGCCGGTGGAGGACATGGCCGATATTCCCTCGCCGGCGAGCGAGGGCGGCAATGCGCTGGCGGGCCGGGTCGGCTCGATCTGGCCGCATGTGGAAGCCAGCATCCTGGACCAGGTGCTGTCGCGACGCGCCACCATCGTGTTTGCCAACTCCCGCGGCGTGGCCGAAAAACTCACCGCGCGCCTCAACGAGCTGTATGCCGACCGCGTCGCACGCGAACCGGGCCTACACTTGCCTCCTCAAGACGCGCAGGATGCGCTGCCTGCCGATGGCCATTACGGTTCGTTCAACGGCGGCACTGCCGGGCGTGCGTCCGGCGCGCTGGCGTTGATTGCGCGTTCGCACCACGGCTCGGTGTCCAAGGAGCAGCGTCGCGAGATCGAACAGGCGCTGAAATCCGGCGAACTGCGCTGCGTGGTGGCCACCTCCAGCCTGGAGCTGGGCATCGACATGGGGCGGGTCGACCTGGTGATCCAGGTGGCAGCGCCGCCGTCGGTGGCCAGCGCGCTGCAACGGGTGGGGCGCGCCAGCCACCAGGTCGGCGGCACCTCCACCGGGTTGGTGTACCCGCGCACCCGACGCGACCTCATCGACGCCACCGTGGCCATCGAGCGCATGCTGGTCGGGCGCATCGAAGCGGTGGATCCGCCACAGAACCCGCTGGATGTACTGGCCCAGCAGACGGTGGCGGCCGCCGCCATGGACACCCTGCAGGTGGACGCGTGGTACGCCCGTGTGCGCCGCGCCGCGCCGTATCGCACGCTGCCACGCAGTGCCTTCGATGCCACCCTGGACATGCTGGCCGGTCGCTACCCTTCCGATGATTTCGCCGGCTTCCGCCCGCGCCTGGTCTGGAACCGGCAGGCTGGCACGCTGGAGGCGCGGCCGGGCGCGAAACAGCTGGCCGTGACCAGCGGCGGCACCATTCCCGACCGCGGCATGTTCGGCGTGGTGCTGCCCGAAGGCGAGGAGCGTGCCGGGTCACGGCGCGTGGGCGAGCTCGACGAGGAAATGGTGTACGAGTCGCGGGTCAATGACGTGATCACGCTGGGTGCGTCGTCGTGGCGCATCGAACAGATCACCCACGACCAGGTGGTGGTAACGCCGGCCCCCGGGCGCTCGGCGCGGCTGCCGTTCTGGCGCGGCGAAGGCGTGGGGCGGCCGGCGGAACTGGGCGAGGCGGTCGGGGCGTTCATCGCCGCGCTGGAGCCTCCCGCCGACGAAGGCGACCGGCCCACCGCGGTGACCGAACGCCTGCAGGCCTGCGGGCTGGCCAGCAATGCCATCGCCAACATCTTCGGGCTGCTGGACGAGCAGCGCCAGGCCACCGGCGTGCTGCCCACCGACCGCAGGCTGGTAGTGGAGCGTTGCCGCGACGAAAACGGCGATTGGCGGTTGATGCTGCATTCGCCGTACGGGCGGCGCGTGCACGACCCGTGGGCGCTGGCGATGGCCGCGCGCATCCGCGAACGCTGGGGCGTCGACCCGGCGGTCGTGGCCAGCGACGACGGCATCATCGCGCGGATTCCCGATACCGCCGGCCGCCTGCCCGGCGCGGACCTGTTCCTGTTCGATCCGGAACAGGTGCGGCGCGAGGTGGCGCGTGCAGTGGGGACATCGGCGCTGTTCGCGGCCCGTTTCCGCGAATGCGCGGCGCGTGCGCTGTTGCTGCCGCGCCGCAGCCCGGGCCGGCGTTCGCCGCTGTGGCAGCAACGCCTGCGGGCGGCCGAACTGCTGGCCATCGCACAGCGCTACCCCGACTTCCCGATCCTGATCGAAGCCGCGCGCGAGTGCCTGCAGGACGTGTACGACCTGCAGGCGCTGGGCGCGCTGATGCAGCGCCTGGCCGAGGGCAGCGTGGATATCGCCGAAGTCACCACCGAGGTGCCGTCGCCGTTCGCGGCGAACCTGTTGTTCGGCTACGTCGCCGAGTTCATGTACGGCACCGACGTGCCGCTGGCCGAGCGCCGCGCGTCGGTGCTGTCGCTGGATGACGCCCTGCTGGCCGACCTGCTCGGGCAGGTGGACATGGGCGAACTGCTGGACGCGGCCGTGGTCGACCAGGTCGACGCGGAGCTGCAGCGCCTTGCACCGGCGCGGCGCGCGAAGGGCAGGGAAGGCGTGGCCGACCTGCTGCGCGAGCTGGGGCCGCTGGCGCTGCCGGAGGTGGCGCGGCGGCTGGTGGACGACGACGCGGCCCTTGACTACCTGCAGGCACTGGAAGGCGAGCATCGCGCGCTGCGCGTCACGCTGGCCGGCAGCGAACGCTGGGCGGCGGCGGAAGACGCCACGCGGCTGCGGGACGCACTGGGCATCGTGTTGCCGACGCTGCCACCGCATGCGGTGCTGCCGCCATCCACCGACCCGCTGGGGGACCTGCTGGCCCGATACGCGCGCACGCACCGGCCCTTTACCACCGCACAGGTGGCGACCGCATTTGGCGTGGGCGTGGTGGTGGCCGATGCCGCGCTGGACCAGCTGCAGGCGCAGGGCAAGGTGCTGCGCGGTAGCTTCGGGCTTGCCCGTGACGGGGAGGAACGGCCCGACCCGGTGCCCGCATCGCTGCCACTGGCACGTCACGAATGGGTGGGCGAAGACGTGCTGCGTCGGCTGCGCATGCGCTCGCTGCAGGCCGCGCGCGCGGCCACCCGGCCCGTCGCGCAGGACGCCTATGTGCTGATGCTGCTGGAGCGGCAGGGCCTGGTGCCCGACGCGGCGCCGATGGCGCGCCTGGCCCATGCCTCGGCACCCGCCCTGTACGGCATCGAAGGCGTGGCGCGGGTGGTGGAACTGTTGGCCGGTGTCGCCGCGCCTGCGTCGGTGTGGGAGAGCCAGATCCTGCCGGCCCGCGTGGGCGACTACGCACCGGGCATGCTCGATGAGCTGCTCGCCACCGGCAGCGTGCTGTGGGCCGGGCATGCGCGCATCGGCGAGGACGACGGGCTGGTGTCGTTGCACCTGCAGGAGGTCGCATTCGAGACCCTGCCGGCGCCCACTGCGGTGGGCGATCTTTCGCCGTTGCAGCAGGCCATCGTGGCGGTGCTGGGCGATGGCGGCGCGTACTTCGCACGCGCCCTGGCGGCGGCCGTGCAGGGCCGTCTGGCCGCAACCGCATCGGAACAGCCTGCCCCTGTGGTCATGCCAGACACGTTGCACGCGGCGCTGTGGGACCTTGTCTGGGCCGGCCATGTCACCACCGACATCTGGTCGCCGTTGCGCGGGCTGGCCGGCACGCGCGCACCGCGTCCACGGGCGGTGCGGCACACCCGACGGCAGCGCGATCCGCGCTGGATCGACATGGCCGGGCCGCAGGACCCCGCAGGTCCGCTGTCGGCAGCGGCCGCGAGTTTCGCCGCACCCACGTTGGCAGGGCGCTGGTCGTTGCTGCCGCGCGAGACCGTCAGCGACACCGTGCGCGCGGTGGCACTGGCCGATGGCCTGCTCGACCGGCATGCCATCGTCACCCGTGGCGCGGCGGTGGCCGAGGGTATCGTGGGAGGATTCCCGGCGCTGCAGCAGGTGTATCGCAGCATGGAAGATGCCGGCCGCGTCCTGCGCGGCCGCTTCGTAACCGGCCTGGGCGGGGCACAGTTCGCCGAACGGTCCACGGTGGACCGGCTGCGCGCCATCGCCGACACGCTGCAGACGACGCCGTCACACCTGGTCGTGGGGCTGTCTGCGCTGGACCCGGCAAACCCCTTCGGCAGCGTGCTGCCGTGGCCCGCACACGCGGCCACCCTGCGCCCGGTGCGGCGCGCAGGCGCGCTGGTGGTGATCGGTGCCGGACGCCCGTTGATGTACCTTGCACAGGGCGGGCGCCAGTTGCTCACGTGGTTCGACCCGGCGCAGGCCAGCGCCGATCTCACCCAGGCCGCCTGCCAGGCGCTGGTGGCCGCGCTGCGGCGTGGGCGGCGAGGGCGCTTCACCTTGGAACTGCTCAATGATGCACCGGTCGGTCGCGACGCGGTGACCGACGCGCTGCGGGCCGCCGGGTTCCGCGGCGCGCCCCGGGGGCTGGACTGGGAAGGCTGATCGAGCGCGGTTTACCTGACCGCCAGCAGTTGCTGTTTCGATACCGGGCGCAATGCGAGTTTGTAGGTGATGCTGGTGATGGTGCGGCGCGGGTCGGTGGGGTGCGGGCGGGTCGCGGTGCTGGTTCTGCCCAACCGCCACAGCCCCAGCATGACGACCTGCGTGCCCACCGGGAACGACTGCAGCCACGCTGCATCGTCGTGGCCCACGCTGACCTCGACGAACACGCGCTCGTCCATGACGCCGGTGTGCTGGTACTTCGGTGCGCAGTTCAGGAACGTGGTGCTGAATTCCGCACCGGATTGCGCTGGTCGGTGCGAACGCACGGTGCCCGACAGCGCCAGCGGAATCTCATTGCTGGCCGCGTCCACTCGCTCCCAGGCCGCATCGTAGTGGTCCAGTGGGTAGAAGAACGCATCCCACGCCACCCGTTTCTTGCCCAGTCGCAGCACCACGTGGGCATCCAGCAGCGCATCGTCGTCGCACATCGCGCGCAGCACCAGCAGCGCGTTCACGGTGCGCAGGTGGGCCTCCAGCGCCGCCCCGCCGCCCCGCTTCAGATCCTGGTGCAGCGGCAGCATGCGCAGTTCAACGCGGCCGTCGTCCAGCCGATGCAGCAGCGCCAGGTCGAGGTTGCCGGCGAGCAGCGCATCCAGGCGACCGGGAACGTTGTAGCGGCAGGTCGGCGCATGCTCGGCGTCCTTGTCCAGCTGGATGCCGGCGGGAATCGTGACGGGCACGCGATCGGCACCGGTGCGGGTGTGCTCGGGCACGAAGCGGACCTGCGCGGTGCAGCCTTCGCCGTCGCAGAACAGCGCCGGCAAGGTCTGCGCCGCGTCCACCCGCTGCTGCAGGCCGGCGATGCCATGCGCGGTGCCATGCGACCCGACGGCGGTGTACATCGTGATTGCGCGACTCATCTGGAACCAACTGCACCAACCGGGGCCCTACATGGTAGCGGTATTGGCCGCGCAGGCCGCTGGCCGGCTCCACGCATCGCCGGGAGCCGGCCAGCGGCCGGCACTACCCTGAGGCCGGGCCGCACCGCCACCCGTCAGAGCGGCACGGCCTGCAGCGCACGCACCACCTCGCTATCGGCGAAGCCGCAATGACCTTCCCCGGCGCGCGGCAGCACCGTGGGCGGGGGCGTGGCCCCGGCACTGGCGGCCAGCGCGGGGTACACCCCTTCAAAGCGCGCGCTGATGGTGGGGTCATCGTGGTTGTACTGGATCACCAGCGGGCGCTGCAGCGCGCCACTCAACCCCAGCTGGCGGCGCAGGCGGGCCTGTGCGGCGGGGTCTGCGTCCACCCGGCGGACGCTGGCGTTGAACGCGGCGTCATCGCCGAACCCCGCGTACACGGTGGCGCGGTTGCCTACCGGAACGCCGCCGCTGCGCCGGACCAGGTCGTGCCAGATCAGCGCGTGCAGGCTGACGGTGCCGGCCAGCTGGTCGGCCGGTACCTCCAGGCGCGCGGCCAAGGTGGCGGCCAGCGCCGGTCGGGACTGCACGGCGGCCTCGATCGCCGGGTACAGCGCCTGTTGCGGCAGCGTCGCTGCGGCCGTCGAGGCCAGCCCGTCCGCCGGCAGCCCCGCGGCCGACGGGAACAGGGTGTCGAAGGCAAGCAGCGTGGTCAGCATTTCGCGGGCCAGTACCTCCCCGGGCAGGTTGGCCCCGCACAAGGCCACACCGCCGGCGTAGTGCTGCGGGTAGCGCTCCAGCGTGGCGATGGCGACCGCGCCGCCCATCGAGAACCCCAGCACCCAGCTGTGCCGCGTGCGCGGGTGCGCGCTCAGGAAGTGCTGGCGCAGGCGTTCGGTGTCGGCAATGGCGTCGCTTACCGCCCAGCCCTGGCTGGCGTAGCCGCTCTGGGCCACGGCGTAGCCGGCCTTCAGCAGGGCGGGGGTGGCGTCGTTGGCCGGCCACACCGCCGCGCGCGGGGTTCCGGCCGGCTCGAAGCCATGCGCGAGCATCACCAGTTCCCCGTTCCAGCGCGTCGGCACGTCGATGCGCCAGGGCGCACCCTGCAGCTGGCCGGTCTGCGCGGGCGGCGGTGCGTCGCCCGGCTGGGCCTTCGCCCAACCGGGCAGCGGCAAGGCCAACGCAATCAACAGTGCCAGCGAGATCGATCTGCGCATCGCGGTTGTCCTGGTGGGCAAGGCTGTCTGGCTGGAGCATAACCGCACGCACGAATCGGGACGACGGTACTGGTGCGTTCGCGCGCCCGCGGTCAAGAATGGTCCTCCAACAAGCACGGCGGAGTGCATTCATGGACGGAAAGCAATGGTGGGGCGCGGCGCTGGCACTCGCGGCCGGGGCGTTCGCGGCGGCCGCCCCTGCCCAGGCCCAGGTGTACAAGTGCACCGGCAGCAAGGGTGAAACCGTGTACGCGCAACAGCCGTGCGGCGCCGGCGCCAAGGAGGTCACCGTACGCGCGCATCGGGCGGCCACCCGTACACCGGGCGAGACGGCAACGCACGCGGCGGTATTCCCTTCCACCGACCTGTCCGATGCCTCCATCGCCGAGCGCAACTGCCTTAACGCAGCGCAGTCGAACATCCAGGGAGCGGCCGATCGGCGCATCCAGACCTACCAGCGCCAGGTGGCCGCGCTGAATCAGCAGCTGGGCCAAACCGATGAAGATGCACTGGCCGCGGCCACGCGCGAGGCCGGCGTGCGCGCGCAGGTGGCCAGCCTGGAGCAGTCGATCAGCGCCGAACGCCGCAGTGCGGACACCAGCCTTGCCACGGCACAGCAACGCTGTTCCGAGCAGCGCCGGGATCGAGAAGCGACCATCGAGCGCAAGCACGCACCGGAGCGCGCGCCAAGCGACACCGCAACCGACGGCCTTCGCTAGCACAGCCTGGCTGCGCCGCATCCGGCCGGCGGCCCGTCAGCGCGTGACGGGCCCCGCTGGCTGGCGCGGCTTGTACTGGCAGCGTGGGTAGCCCGAGCAGGACTGGAAGCTGCCGTAGGCACCGCTGCGCTGTACGATCACCCCGCCATCGCAGGCCGGGCAGGGCTGTTCGTGGATCGCCTTGCCATCCAGCGCTGTTACCTGCACCGCGCCGTCCTGCACCAGCTCGGTGAGGAACGCCGAGCGCCGGCCGCGCACGCTGAACATCGCCACCGTGCGCCGCGCGCGGGTCACGGCCACGTAGAACAGGCGGCGCTCCTCACCCAGCGGCCAGGTGTCGGCGTGAGGCATGGCCAGCGCCAGCACCGGGTCGTCGGCGCGGGTGTTGGGGAAGCTGCGCTCCAGCATGGCCGGCAGGATCACCACATCGGCTTCGGCGCCCTTGGCCCGGTGCGCGGTCAAGAAGCGCACCTCCAGCTGCTGGCCAAAGCGCGCCTGCCAATCGGGCGGCACGAAGGCGCGGTCGGCGTTGTACCGGCCCAGCACGAACACCGACAGCTTGCCGCTGCGTCCCGGCGTGCGCTCGCCACTGAGCAGCTGGCGCTGCAGCTGCTGCAGGTACTGGCCCACGGCATCGCGCAGCTGGTCGCGGCTGGCGACCTGGAAGGCCTGCAGTGCCGGTCCCTGGGCAGGGGTCTGCGACCGCACCTGTTTGCCGATCTGCGCCGGGTTCCGGCTGATGAAACGGCTGGACACATCGCACAGCGCCTGCGGGCAGCGGAAGGTCTGCTCCAGCTTCAGCACCTGGCCGTGCCCGAACCAGTCCACGAAACCGGTCATCACCGACACATCCGCGCCGGCGAACCGGTTGATCGACTGCCAGTCGTCGCCCACCGCAAACAGGTGCCGTCCCGGCGCCTGCACCAGCGCCCGGCACAGACGCGCACGGGCGCGCGAGGCGTCCTGGAATTCATCGGCCATCACCAGCTGGTAGGGCGATGCATAACGCCCACTTTCCAGCAGCTCGGCGGCCTGGTTGAGCATGTCCTCGAAGTCGATGGCATGCTCGGCCGCCAGCGCGTCGTCCCACGCCTGCAGGATTGGCGCGGCCAACGCCAGGAACAGGCGATGCCGGTGCTTGAACTGGTCCTCGGGCATCGCACGCAGGCGCTGCGCCATGTCCTCCACGTCCAGTCCGTTGCTCTTTGCATGGCTGATGAAGGTGCGCACCAGACCGATCAGCTCGGCATCGGGCATGGGCCGCGCGCCACTCTCGGGCAGCGCGCGGTCGGGGTTGGGATCCAGCAGCACCCCGTGCCTGCCCAGCGCTTGGCCGAGCAGGTCGAACAGCGCGCCGCTGCGCAACGCGGCCGAATCGGTGTGAAGCGTGTCGGTGCGGTCGCGGGTGGTGGTGTCCTGCCCGCCGCTGCGGTGTTCGTGCCGCAGCGCAGTACCGGCGTAGTGGAAGCTCGCAGCGCCGGCCACGTGACGGTCGGTGCCGGGGTCGAAATGATCACCGCGTTCGTAGCGGTAGCCCACCCCGTTGTAGAACAGCCAGTCGGCCACCAGGCAGGCCTCGATGTCCTGCACGCGCTCGCCGTTGAGGCTGTGCACGTAGCCGCGTCCATCGGCCTCCCAGCCATCGGCGACGGGCGCGCTGCCCTGCGTGACCAGATCGCGCCCGAACACCAACCGGAACAGGTCCCACTGGGTCCGGAACGCATGCGAGCGGTCCTTGAGCTGGTCCACCAGGTCGGCCAGCCGCTCCAGGCCCTGGCCGGCGTCCACCGCCCAGTCGGGTACGTTCGGGAACCGCCCGGTGGCCTGGCCGATGATCTGCCGGCCCAGCGCGTGGAAGGTGCGCGCCTGCACGCCATCGCCGTCCAGTCCCAGCCGTTGGAAGGCCTGTTCGGCCCGCTGCTGGAGTTCGCTGGCAGCCTCCTTGTTGAAGGCCAGCATCACGATCTGCTCGGCGGCCACCAGGCCACGGTCCACCGCATAGGCCGCCTTGGCCACCATCGTGGCGGTCTTGCCCGAGCCGGCGGCGGCCACCACCAGCACGCGGCTGTCGAAGCACAGCACCGCCTGCCGCTGTTCGCCGGTGAGCGGGCGCTGTTCCACGCTGTCCAACAGGGATGCGGCCGCAGCGCCTTCGCGCTGGACGTGGGCTGCGTTGCGGGCCGCCCAGAATGCGGGCCAGTCGCTGCACCAGCGGCTGAGGTCGTCTTCGATCCGCGACGCCTCGCCGGGCAGGCGGCTGCGCAGGTCCGGATCGTCGAACACCGCCCACAGCGCATCATCATCCAACGCCAGCACCGGGCGCCGCTGCAGCAGGGCGTGCTGGTGTTCGGTGGTGAACCAGCGGTGCTGGTGGTCGGCCTGCGCCAATGCGGCATCGGCCTCGTCGAGCCAGTCGCCAATGCGCACGAGCGCGTCGCGCATGACCTGCACCGGGTGGTCGGCGGCATCGGGGGCCAGGCGCTGCGCAAGCGCGGCCTGCAGTGGGCCAAGCTGCGCATTGGGCAGCCCGTCCACCTGCACCGTTGCATCGTCGGCAAACAGGGTCAGCCCGGTCCAGAACAGACCGCGCTTGAACGCTATGGACGTGGCACGCAGCGGCGCCCGGTGCAGGTGCCCGTCAACCTCCAGCGTGATCTGCGATGCGCCCAGCTGCAGCCGCCACGCGGGCGACTGTGTGATGCGTCGTCCCTGCGGCGAGGGCTCCCAGTACTGCGTCATTCCGCCAACGCCTCAACCCATTACGCGAAGCAGCAGACCATACCCGATCAGCACTACGCCCAGCAGGGGAATGGCGACCAGCGAGGCGATCGACCAGCGCAGCGCCTTGCACGAAGCGTCGGTGGCCAGGGCCATGTTGCCGGCCAGTCGATGCGAGCCCACGCGGTTGGCGTGGATCGTGGCGACGATGCCGACCGGCGGGAACCCGCAGATGATGCTGATCACCGCGAGCGCCATGTGGTCCTTGGGCGCGTTGGCCGGTGGCGTAGCCGTGTTCATTGCACCATCCATATTCGAAGGGCCCGGGAGTTTACCCGGGCGCGCCTTCCTCTTGCGCGGCCTGGGGTCAGCCCTCGCAGGCCACCGCGCTGCGCGAACGCCGGTCCACCAGCACCGCAACGCCCCACAGCAGCAGGCCGCCCAACGCCGTTGCCGCACCGACGTAACCGGTGGTGGCAGGGCTGAAGCCGGCGCCGATGGCCATGCCACCGAGCCACGGGCCCAGTGCATTGGCGGTATTGAACGCGGCATGGTTGGACGCGGCCGCCAGCGTCTGCGCTTCGCCGGCCACGTCCATCAGGCGGGTCTGCAGCACCGCGGCCAGGGCGCCCATGGTGCCCACGGCGATGATCATCGGGAAAATGGTCCACACCGACTGCGCCGCCAACGGGTAGGCCAGCAGCACCACGATCGACCACACCAGCACCAGCGCCGCCGCACGGAAGTGGAAGCGGTCCACCAGCCAGCCACCGGCAACGTTGCCGATGATCGCGCCGATGCCGAAGATGCCCACCGCCAGCGGCATCCAGGATTCGGCCAGGCCGGTTACCTGCACCAGCGTCGGCGCCAGGTAAGTGAACACGCAGAACATGCCGGCAAAGCCCACCGAGCCGATCGCCAGCGCCAGCCACACCTGTGTGCGGTTGAACGCGCGTAGTTCGCGCATCGGCGAGGTGCGCACTTCATCGGGGTCGGGCAGCAGGTAGCGTGCAATCATCACCACGGTGGCGATGGCCAGCACGCTGACCAGCGCGAAGGAGGTGCGCCAGCTGAACTGCTGGCCCAGCCAGGTGGTGAGTGGGTTGCCCACCAGGATCGCCACCGACAGGCCCAGCAGCACCTTGGACATCGCCGCGCCGCGCTGTGCCGGCGGGCTGATGGCCGCGGCCACCAGCATCGCCACGCCGAAATAGGCGCCGTGCGGCAGCCCGGCCACGAACCGGGCCACCAGCATGGTGCCGTAATTGGGGGCCAGCGCGCTGGCCAGGTTGCCCACCGCATAGAAGCCCATCAGCCCCAGCAGCAGCGTGCGCCGGGCATACCCGGCGCCGGCGAAGGCCAATACCGGTGCACCTACCACCACGCCAATGGCATAGGCACTGATCAGGTGCCCCACCTGGGTTTCGCTGATCGACAGGCCGCGGCTGATCTCCAGCATCAGGCCCATGCTGGCGAACTCACTGGTGCCGATGGCGAACCCGCCCAGCGACAGCGCCAGCAGGATGAAGGTGCGCTCGCGCGGGGACAGGCGCGCGGCCAGGGGGGCAATCGAAAGGCTCATGCGAGTGCGTTGGCGGGTGCGTTGCAACGGGGAGCCGGGCATTGTACTGCTGCGACGCAGCAATTCCGTGATTCTGTCGTGCGGCCGGGTGGGATACTGTGATGCGCCGCCGCTCCATGCGCGGACGTGAAGCAGGAATGTGAGACGCCGCACGAGCTGTCTCGCAGTATCGTGCGACAATAGATCGCCTGCACCCCCGATGTGGCGGGTGCGCCTGCACCGGGGCCCACGCCGCCCCATCGAGGAACGCGATGTACACAGCCTCTGGCTTTCCCACTGTGGTCGGCTTTGACCTGCCTGGCCTGAAGGACGGTCCGGGGCCATCGCGGGTGATCGTCAGTGCGTTGCTCGACACGACCCCTGGCGATGACTGGATGCGGGTCCTGGATCGCCTGGCCTGGCCGACCTTGCGGCTGGACCACGGCGTCGAACAACTGCGCCTGGTGGGGCAGGGCATCCACTTTGTCGGGGATATCCGCGATGGGCGCGGGTTGTCGGCCGCCGTTCGGGAACTGTTCGACCTGGTCACGGCCAGGGTGCTGTCTGCACGCATGGCCGCGCTCGAACATCCGATGGACGACCTCGCACTGGCGGCCCCGCCGTTGGCGCCAATGGTGGTCTCGCAGGATCCGCGCATGGCCGATGTCGCCGCGCTGTTGCAGTTGCCGGCCCTGCCGGCCCTGCTGGAATTGGCCAGCCGCCTGACCGGCATGGGCTTTGTCGCGGTCGCGCGGGTCACCGCCGAGCGCTGGACGGCGTGCGCCGTGCACGATCTGTTGGGCTTCGGCTTGCAACCGGGCCAGGACCTGGTGCTGGAAACCACCATCTGCGACGAGATCCGCCAGCACCAGCGCACGGTGCAGTTCGACCACGCCAGTGCCCACCCGGTGTTCTCCACCCATCCCACGCCGGCGATGTACGGGTTTGAAAGCTACCTGTCGGTACCGATGTTCCGGCGTGACGGCAGCTTCTTCGGCACACTGTGTGCGCTGGACCCGCGCCCGTCGCAGCTGGATGCCCTCAGTGTGAAGTGCTTTGAAGTGCTAGCCGCGTGGATTGGCGCGCAGATGGAATTGGATGATGCGCAGGTCGGCGGCGATGCGTCACAGACCCTCCAGGCCGCGTTGCAGGCGGTGGCCGACGCTGCCGCCGGCATCGCCGGCATCGCCGCCAGCGCGCAGCCATCGTCGCCACTTCAGGAAGCCGCACAGCGGATCCGTGCATTGAGCCTGCTGCCGGGCTGACAGGCGGCCTAGCGGCGGGCGTCGTCTACGCGTGCGAAGCGCGGCTGCCGTTGCCCGTCTACTTCGACGTCGGCCACAAACATGGCATGGGGGCGCACCCAGGTGCCGACATCGTTGTCCAGCGGGCGGTACAGCACCATCGGCTCCAGGGTCTCGCTGTGGCGCACCACGCCCAACACCTGGTAGTTGCCGCCCTTGAAGTGGCGGTAGTGGCCCAAGGGCAATGCGGGCAGGGGGCTGAGATCGGTCATGGGCATCACGGGAAGGGACTGCACTGCATTATGGCGCCGTCGCCGTCCCTGCGGGATATCCCCCTTCCTGCGCTGCCAGGCGCGCAGGGAAATACACCGTCTACCAAACGCCGGAAACGCGTCGCGGTCGATCAGTGCGCCGGGGCAGGGGCCTGCAACAGTGCCACCAGCTGCCGCAGGCGGTACGGTTTGGGCAGAAATTCCACGTGATCGGGCAGCGGCGGCAGCTGCGAGCGCGCATAGCCGGACGCCAGGATCATGCGCGCGTTGGGCAAGGCTTCGGCCACGTGCGCGCTAAGTTCCACCCCGCTGATGCCATTGGGCATGCTGATGTCGCTGAACACCACGTCGAAATTGCCGGGTTCGCGCAACAGGCGCAATGCAGTCTGGCCATCGTCGGCAGTGTGGATTTCGATGCCGAAATCCTCCAGTGCCTGGCCGATCAGCTCGCGTAGATCCTGCTGGTCTTCGACCATCAAAACGCGAAGGGGCTCAGGCATACTCGATTTCCTCAATGGCAGGTAACAATAAACGGACCGTGGCGCCGTGTCCGGGGGCGGTCTGTACATCCACAAAGCCGTTGCACTGGGACACGAAGCCGAACACCTGGCTCAATCCCAGTCCGCTGCCCTTGCCAACTTCCTTGGTGGTGAAGAAGGGTTCGCTGGCGCGTGCAGCAACTTCCGGCGGCATGCCACCGCCTTCGTCGGTCACCGCCAGGGCGACGTAACGGCGGCGGGTGGGATGGGCCAGATCAGGCGCGAGCAGCTCTTCAAGGCGGGCGGTGATGGTCACCGTGCCGCCGTGCGGCATCGCATCGCAGCTGTTGAGCACCAGGTTCAGCACGGCGCTGTGCAACTGTACGCCATCGGTGGAGATGGACGGTAGCGCCGGCGCGATATCCAGTCGGATCCGGTTGGACGGTGCGCACGCACGCTGCAGCGACGGCCAGGCTTCCTCCAGCAACTGCGGCACGCTTACCGGCTCACGCACCAGGGTCTGGTCGGCCGAGAACGCCAGCAGCTGGCGGGTCAGCAGCGAACCGCGATCGGCCGCGGCCTGGGCCAGCTCGACCAGTTCGTGGGTGCGCGCATCGGCCATGGGGCGCAGCGCGACCAGGTCCAGCGCATTCCCGATGGTGGTGAGCAGGTTGTTGAATTCATGGGCCAGGCCACGGGTGAGGCGGCCGACACCCTCGAACTGCTGCAGGTGCTGGCGCGCGCGCTGGGCGTCCTGCAACAGGCGTTGGGCCTGGTAGCGCTCGGTAATGTCCTGGGTAACCTTGACAAAGCCCTGTAGCACGCCGTTCTCGCGCACCGCCTCGATCACGATGCTGGCGCGGAACTGCTCGCCGTTGCGGCGTACCCGCCAGCCTTCGCCCACCAGCCGGCCCTGCTCCCGGACCCGTTCAAGGGTCTGCTGTGGCAGGCCCAGCTGCTGGTCTTCGGCGGTGTAGAAGATCGACACGTGCTGGCCGATCGCTTCGGCGGCGGTGTAGCCGTTGACGCGCTCGCCGCCCCGGTTCCAGCTGCAGATGTGCCCGTCAGGGTCCAGCAGGGAGATCGCGTGGTCGGACACATGGTCGATCAACAGCTTCAGCTGCCGACGTTCATCGGCAAGCGGTGCGACGCTGGATACGACCTCGGCCACTACGGCAATTCACTCCCCTGTCAGGCGCCGAACCGTAGGGGCGCAGGCGTGAAGAATGTGTATAGAGCGGGCCGAAACCGATCAACGTTTGACGGATAACGCCGCATCGCGGGTTCAGGTACCATCGGGCCCCTTTTGAGCTGGAATTCCGCATGACTGCTGTGCCCACCGCACGCGACCGCTGGATCTGGGTTGTCTCGGCCGCCCTGATGGCAATGACCCTGGCCCTGGAACTGGTGGTGCCCTTGGGGTACGCGGTGTGGCTGACGTACTTCATGGCCGTTGGGGTGACCCTGTTCCAGCGTCGGCTGGAAGTGCCGCTGCTGGTGGCCGTGGTCTCCTGCGTGCTGTTGATGGTGGGGTACAACGTGGCGCCGGCCAGCAGCAACTCGGCATTTTCCTTCGTCAACCGCAGCATCGGCGGGGTGTCGTTCCTGCTGATGGCGTTGACGGTGATGAAGGCGATCCAGTCGCGGCGCGTGGCCGCCGACGCGCTGTGGCTGCAGGAGGGCGAGAACGCCATCACTGTCAGCCTGCGCGGCGACCCGACCCCGCGCGCGCTCGCTGACGCGGCCATGCGTGCGCTGTGCGCGCAGCTGCACGCTGAAGTGGGCGCGCTGTACCGGCTGCAGGGCGACCGCTTGGTGCTGGTGGGCGGTGCGGCGTTGCCGTCGCAGTTGCCCGAGACCCTGCCGGCGGCGTCCGGGCAGTGGAGCGAGGTGCTGCGCGCCGGCGTGCCGCGCCGGCTGGAGGACCATCTGTCGCCCCTGGAGATTGACACGCCGCTGGGACGCAGCATCGTGCGCCAGCGCCTGCTGGGTCCCATCACCGCCGACGGCGCAGTGGTGGGCGTAGTGGAACTGGGCCGTGCCGGGGTCTCGCCGGCGCGCGCGCTGGAACTGGCCCTGCTGCTGCAATGTGCCGAGCCGGTAGGCGTGGCACTGCGCGCGGCCCTGATGCGCGCACAGCTGGTGGAGCTGCTGGAGGAAACGCAGCGGCAGAGCGAAGAGCTGCAGACACAGCAGGAAGAACTGCGCGTGGCCAACGAGGAACTCGAAGAGCAAAGCCGCAGTCTGCTGCATTCCCAGGTCAACCTGGAGCAGCAGCAGGCCGAGCTGGAGCAGACCAACGTGCAGCTGGAAGAGCGCACCCACGAACTGGAATCGCGCCAGGAGGCGCTGCTGCGGGCGCAGGCGCAACTGGTGCAGAACAGCAACGAACTGGAAGCCAGCTCGCGCTACAAGTCCGAGTTCATGGCCAACATGTCCCACGAACTGCGCACCCCGCTCAACAGTGCACTGATCCTGGCCAAGCTGCTGGCAGACAACAAGGACGGCACGCTCACCCCCGAGCAGGTCAAGTACGCCCAGGCCATCCATTCGTCCAACAACGACCTGCTGGCGCTGATCAACGACATTCTGGACCTGTCGCGGATGGAGGCCGGCCATGTCGAGCTGGTCGAGGAGAACCTGGCCGTCTCCAGCGTGCTGCAGCGGCTGAAGGAGACCTTTGAACCGATGGCTGCGCAGAAGGGCCTGCAGCTGGAGATCGTCAGCGCGCCCGGCGCCCCGCTGCAGCTGGTGGCCGACAGCCAGCGACTGCAGCAGATCCTGAAGAACCTGATGGCCAATGCGGTCAAGTTCACCGAACACGGCAGCGTCGGTCTGACCGTGCGCGCGGCCGGGGGAGGGCGGGTCCAGTTCGCGGTCAGCGACACCGGTATCGGCATTCCTGAAGAACAGACCGCGGTCATCTTCGAAGCGTTCCGCCAGGCCGATGGCAGTACCCGTCGCCGCTACGGTGGCACCGGGCTGGGGCTGTCCATCTCGCGCGACCTGGCCTTGCGCATGGGCGGCGGCATCACCGTCACCAGTGAACCCGGACGTGGCAGCTGTTTCACGTTGGACCTGCCGCTGCTGGCCAGCGGCGACGGGGTGCCGGTGGCCAGCGCGGCGCCGGACGTCCGCTTGGCGCCAGCGCCGCTGCCCGCCCCCGTGCCGGCGTCCAATGGCGGTATCGCGCAGGCACCGCAGGCTTCTGTGCCGCTGCCCGCGCGGGTGGCCGATGACCCCGGTCGGCGCAACCGGGCCGCGCGCATGATCCTGGTGGTGGAAGACGATGTCCGCTTTGCCGAGGCCCTGGTATCGATGGCCCACGAGCTGGACTTCGACTGCGTGGTGGCCGGTACCGCCGAGGAGGCGCTGGCGCTGGCTGCCGAACTGCGCCCCAACGGCATCCTGCTCGATATCGGGCTGCCCGATGTGTCCGGCTTGAGCGTGCTGGAACGGCTCAAGCGCGACCCGGCCACGCGGCATATTCCGGTTCACGTGGTGTCCGGACTGGAGCGGTCGCAGGTGGCGATGGAACTGGGTGCGATCGGCTATGTGATCAAACCGGCCACGCGCGAACGGCTGGTGGGCGCGATCCAGCAGCTGGAGGCCACCAGCCAGCGTGACGTGCGGCGCCTGCTGATCGTGGAAGACGACAGCGAACTGCGCACCAACCTGCAACTGCTGCTGGGACGTGACCAGCTGGAGATCACCGGGGTGGGCACCATCCGCGAGGCGCTGGCCGAACTGGCCGACTCCACCTTTGACTGCATGGTCACCGACCTGGCCCTGCCCGACGGCACCGGCTATGACCTGCTCGAACGTATGGCCGGCAACGACGCGGTGGCCTTCCCCCCGGTGATCGTCTACACCGGGCGTGCGCTGACCCGCGATGAAGAGCAGCGCCTGCGCCGGTACTCCAAGAGCATCATCATCAAGGGCGCGCGCTCGCCGGAGCGCCTGCTCGACGAGGTGACCCTGTTCCTGCACAGCGTGGAAGCCTCCCTGCCCACCGACCAGCAGCGCCTGCTGCGTGAAGCGCGGCGCCGTGACGCGGTGCTGGACGGGCGCACCGTGTTGCTGGCCGAGGACGATGTGCGCAACATCTTTGCGCTGTCCAGTGTGCTCGAACCGCTCGGCGTCACCCTGGAGATCGCCCGCAATGGCCGCGAAGCACTGGACAAGCTGCGCCCGGACATCGATCTGGTGCTGATGGACATCATGATGCCCGAGATGGATGGACTGACGGCCATGCGCGAAATCCGTGCCGACGCACGTTGGCGCGACCTTCCGATCATCGCCCTGACCGCCAAGGCCATGCCCGATGATCGCGAGCACTGCCTGCAGGCCGGCGCCAACGATTACATTGCCAAGCCGATCGACGTGGACAAGCTGGTGTCGCTGTGCCGGGTGTGGTGTTCGCGCCGATGAATGAGGCCGAGCTGTTCGACCTGGAGCTGCGCCTGCTGCTGGAGGCGGTGTACCAGCGCTACCACTACGACTTCCGCGATTACGCGCAGGCGTCGCTGCGGCGGCGCATGCGCCACGCGATGGTGCGCTTCGACTGCGCCAGCATGGGCCAGCTGCAGCACCGCTTGCTGCACGAGCCGGACACCTTTGCCCAGGCGATGCAGTTCTTCACCGTGCAGGTATCGGAGATGTTCCGTGACCCGGGCTATTTCCGCGTGCTGCGCGAGCACGCGGTACCGGTGCTGCGCACCTACCCGTCGATCAAGCTGTGGATTGCCGGCTGCAGCACCGGAGAGGAAGTGTGGTCGCTGGCGATCCTGCTGCACGAGGAAGGGCTGCTCGACCGCGCCATCATCTATGCCACTGATATCAACCCCGAGGCGCTGCAGGCCGCGGAAGCCGGTGCGTTCGCGCTGGAGCGGATGGCACAGTTCAGCCGCAACTATCTGGCCGCTGGCGGCTCCGGTTCCTTGTCCGACTACTACAGCAGCGGCTACGGCAGCGTGGTGTTCGACCGCCGCTTGAAACGCAACATCGTGTTTGCCGACCACAGCCTGGCCACCGATACCGTGTTCTCCGAAGTGCACCTGGTGTCGTGCCGCAACGTGCTGATCTACTTCCAGCGCGCCCTTCAGGATCGTGCCATCGGCCTGTTCCACGACGCCCTGGTGCACCGTGGTTTCCTTGGCCTGGGCAGCAAGGAGTCGCTGCAGTTCGGCGACCACGCCGTCGACTTTGAAGCCTGCGCGCGCGAGCAGCGGCTGTACCGGAAACTGGCCTGATGGACGCGGCGCCCGCGCGGTCGCGCTTCGACCTGGTGGTGGTAGGCGCCTCGGCCGGGGGCGTAAGCGCGTTGCAGACGCTGCTGGCGGCACTGCCGCCACGGCTGGCGATGCCGGTGCTGGCGGTGCTGCACTTGCCACGCGACCGACCCAGCCGCGTGGCCGACCTGCTCGATGTGCGCTGCCCGCTGCCGGTGCGCGAGGCGCACGACAAGCAGCCGCTGTAGGAGGGCACGGTGACCTTTGCCCCGCCGGACTACCACCTGCTGGTCGAAGACCGGTCTACCCTGGCACTGTCGGTGGATGCGCCGGTGCTGTTTTCGCGCCCGGCGATCGACCCGTTGTTCGAAAGCGCCGCCGAGGTGTTCGGTGCCGGCGTGCTGGCCATTCTGCTCACCGGCGCCAGTAGCGACGGCAGTGCGGGCGTGGCCGCCGTGCGCCAGGCCGGTGGGCAGGCCTGGATCCAATCCCCCGACGACGCTTATTCCCCCTTGATGCCTGCCTCGGCACTGGCCCATGCCGGTGCCGATGTGGTGCTTCCGCTTGCTTCCTTGTGCGTGCGCATGAAAGGCCTTATCCGATGAACCTGATCGACCCCGCCGGGGTGCCCACCGATGAACGCGTCAACCTGCTGATCGTCGATGACGTGCCGCAGAACCTGGTGGCGATGGAAGCGCTGCTGCGCCGCGATGGCCTGAACATCCTGTGCGCCGGCTCCGGCGCGCAGGCGCTGGAACTGCTGCTGGAGCACGAGGTGGCGCTGGCGCTGTTGGACGTGCACATGCCCGAGATCGACGGCTTTTCGCTGGCCGAACTGATGCGCGGTTCGCAGCGCAGCCGCGATGTGCCGATCATCTTCCTCACCGCCTCGCCGAATGATCCCGTGCGTGCCTTCAAGGGCTATGAGACCGGTGCGGTGGATTTCCTGCACAAGCCGATCGAGCCGCAGGTGATCATGAGCAAGGTCAACGTGTTCATCGAGATGTACCAGCAGAAGCAGCTGCTGAAGGCGCGCAACCACGCGCTGGAGCATGCACTCAAGCTCAACGAAACCATGATGGCGGTGCTGACCCACGACCTGCGCACGCCGCTGGCGGCCATCCTGCTGTGCGCCGACAAGCTGTCACTGGACCTGCCCGATGACAGCCCGGTGCAGCGTACCCTGGGCCATCTGGAAAACAGCGCGCAGCGCATGGCTCGCATGGTCGGGCAGCTGCTGGATTTTTCGAAGATCCGTACCGGTGGCCTGCGCCTGCACGCCACCGATTGCGACCTGGCGGAACTGGCGGCCGCAGTGGTAGCCGAAATTGCGCGGGCATACCCACAGGCGCGCATTGACCTGCAGGTGGACGGCTGTGCGCAGTTGCAGGGCGATCCGGACCGGCTGGCGCAGCTGCTGTCCAACCTGATCGGCAATGCCGTGTTGCACGGTGGCGACGCGCCGGTGCTGGTACGCCTGGCAGGCGACCGCGATGTGCCGCTGCGGCTGCAGGTACGCAATGCCGGGCAGATTCCGCACGCATTGCTGCCACGCCTGTTCGAACCGTTCAAGGCCAGCTTCCACGACAGCCGTGGGCTGGGTCTGGGCCTGTTCATCGCCAGTGAGTTCGCCCGGGCCCATGGCGGCACCCTGGTGGCGCAGAATCTGGATGCCACGGTGGTGTTCGAAACGCTGCTGCAGCGTCGTCCGCGCTGACGCCGGCGTCGCCCAGGCAGACGGCCTCAGTGCGGGCCGCCGCTGCCCCGGCCGTGTTGAGCGGGTAGAATGGCCGCATTGCCGTTCGTCGGCCGCCTTGGATCCGCGCGCCCATGCCGCCAGCCTCCCTGTCCAGGAAATCCCCGTTGCTCGCCGCCGAAGCCCATGCGGAGGGCTTTGTGCAGGTGCGCGAAGCGCGCCGCTCGGAGCTGGTGGAAGATTACGTGGAGCTCATCGCCGACCTGATTGCTGACGGCCGCGAGGCGCGCCAGGTGGATATCGCCACCCGGCTCGGCGTGGCGCAGCCGACCGTGGCCAAGGCGCTGAAGCGACTGGTCAAGGAGGGCTGGGCGGTGCAGCGACCGTACCGGGGCGTGTTCCTGACCCCGGCCGGCGAGGCGCTCGCGGTGGAGATGCGCGCCCGGCACCAGACCGTGGAGAAATTTCTGCTGGCCCTGGGCGTGGACGCCGATTCGGCGCGACGTGACGCCGAAGGCATCGAGCACCATGTGAGCGAAGCGACCCTGGCCGCATTCGAGGCGTTCGTGCGCAAGGCCAACGGCCATGGTTGAGTACCTGCCCGCGCCGCCGCCGCTGGGCGTGCCGGTGCACGACCAGGACGAACACTGGATGCGCCACGCGCTGGCCCTGGCCGAGCGTGCCGAACGCCAGTTCAATGAGATTCCGGTGGGTGCACTGCTGGTCGGCGCCGACGGCCAGCTGCTGGGCGAAGGCTGGAACCTCAACATCGCCGACCATGATCCCAGCGCGCATGCCGAGATCGTGGCGATGCGCAGGGCGGGCCAGGCGATAGGCAATCACCGGTTGGTCGGCAGCACGCTGTATGTGACGTTGGAGCCGTGTGCGATGTGCGCCATGGCGATCGTGCATGCGCGCGTGGCACGCGTGGTGTACGCCGCCAGCGATCCCAAGACTGGCGCCTGCGGCAGCGTGTTCGACCTGCTGGGCGACGCGCGCCACAACCACCGCGTCGAGATCCATGGCGGCGTGCTGGCCAAGGATGCCAGCACCCGGCTGACCAACTACTTCCGCGCCAAGCGCGGCAAACCGCCGCTGCTGTTGGAATAACGGGCGCCATCCACGACGGGACCACGACGCCGGGGCGGTATCATATCGGCCATTCTCATCCCGGCCGGCGCTGCGGCGCCGCCCCCTGCACAAGGCGTAGACATGGCTGACAACGGCGTAGAAGGCGAACGACTGATCTGGATCGACCTGGAAATGACCGGACTGGATACCGACAACGACGCGATCATCGAGATTGCCACCGTGGTCACCGACGCGCAGTTGAACGTGCTTGCCGAAGGCCCCGAGTTTGCCATCCACCATCCGGTCGAGCGCCTGGAAGCGATGGACGAATGGAACCGCACCCAGCATCGCCGTTCAGGACTGTGGCAGCGCGTAGTCGACAGCAAGGTCACGCTGGCCCAGGCCGAAGCACAGACGGTGAATTTCCTGGCGCAGTGGATCAAGGCCGGTACCTCGCCGATGTGCGGCAACTCGATCTGCCAGGACCGCCGGTTCCTGCACCGCGAAATGCCGCGGCTGGAGAAGTACTTCCATTACCGCAACCTGGACGTGTCCACGGTGAAGGAGCTGGCCAGGCGCTGGGCGCCGAGCGTGGCGGCCGGGCTGACCAAGACCGCCAGCCATACCGCGCTGAGCGACGTGCACGACTCGATCGACGAACTGCGCCATTACCGCCAGTTCATGGGCGCGCTGTCAGGCCTGCCGGGCTGACCGCCGCGCCTCGACGCGGGGCGCACATTTCGTTCAACCGCCCGGCGCTATGATCCGGGCCATGAACGCTATCTCCCGCATGCCACCCCCGCTGGACACTCAGATCCTGCCCACCTCGCAGGACTGGGCCGACCTGCAGCGTGCCGTCACGCTGCTTGAGTCGCCCACGATCACCGCCAAGATGGCCAACCTGATCGGCTCGCCGCTGGAATTCGCGGTGAAGAAGCTGCCGAACGTGGTGTCCAAGCGGATCCACGGGGCGGTCGAGGCCGCCCTGTTCAAATCCGCCCAGGCGGCGCTGTGGAGCATGGACAACACGCCCGGCAAGGCGGCGTCCATGCGCTGGCACAAGCTGGCGGCCGCCACCAGCGGGGCGGTCGGCGGGGCGTTCGGCTTCACCTCGCTGTTCATCGAGCTGCCGGTCTCCACCACCATCATGATGCGCTCGGTGGCCGGCGTGGCGCGCAGCGAAGGCTTCGACCTGCGCGACCTCAGCACCCGGCACGCCTGCCTGGAGGTGTTCGCGCTGGGTGGCAATGCCACCGACGACGACGCCAGCGAGACCGGCTACTACATCACCCGCGGCTTCACCGCCGAAGTCATGCGGCACCTGTCGGCCGAACTGGCCGGGCGCGCCGCCAGCGGGGGCGGGGTGATGATCGGCCTGACCCCGAAAGAGGCCGGCAAGTGGCTGGCCAAGATCGTGGAGAAGGTGGCCGCGCGGTTTGGCGTGGTGGTCACCGAGAAGTTCGCCGCGCAGGCGGTGCCGATCATCGGCGCGGTCACCGGCGCCACGCTCAATACCATGTTCACCGATTACTACCAGGACATGGCGCGCGGCCACTTCATCGTGCGCCGGCTCGAGCGCACCTACGGGTATGAAACAGTGCGTGCGGCCTATTCAATGCTGGCCGGCCAGCGCGACTGAGCCTGCCGCGGCGGGGCGCGGCGGATCGTTGCGCTGGGGTCACAACTGTTTTGCCGTGGCCGCGCTGTTGCCGCTGCCTGCCAGCCCCCATCCTTCGGGCAGACCTGTTCCCAAGGATGATTGTCCATGTTGTTCACTCCCTACCGCCTGGGCGCGCTGACGCTGCCCAACCGTATCGTGATGCCGCCGATGACCCGCTCGCGCGCGGCCGACGGCAATGTCGCCACCCCGTTGATGGCCGACTACTACGCGCAGCGTGCGTCGGCCGGCCTGATCGTCAGCGAAGGGACCCAGATCAGCCCGCAGGGCCAGGGCTACGCCTGGACCCCGGGCATCCACGATGACGCGCAGATCGCCGGCTGGCGCGGCGTGACCGATGCCGTGCACGCCGCCGGTGGCCGCATCGTGGCCCAGCTCTGGCACGTCGGCCGCGTCTCGCATACCGCACTGCAGCCTGACGGTGCCGCGCCGGTCTCCTCGTCGGCGTTGCAGGCCGAGGGCGTCAAGGTATTCGTCGACCCGCAGGGCAGGGGTCCCCAGGGCGGGGTGGGCGAGATGGTGCAGCACTCGATGCCGCGCGCGCTGGCCATCGAGGAAATCCCCGGCATCGTGCGCGACTACGCGCTGGCGGCGCGCAATGCGATCGCCGCCGGATTCGATGGCATTGAACTGCACGGCGCCAACGGCTACCTGATCAACCAGTTCATCGACTCGCAGGCCAACCAGCGCACTGACGCCTACGGTGGGTCGCTGCAGAACCGGCTGCGCTTCCTGCGCGAGGTGGTCGAAGCGGTGGCCGAGGAGATCGGCGCCGAGCGCGTCGGCGTGCGCCTGGCCCCGCTGACCACCCTGCAGGGCGCGGTGGACGATACCCCGCAGGCAACCTACCTGGCGGCCGCGCACCTGTTGGACAGCATCGGCGTGGGCTACCTGCACATCGCCGAAGCCGACTGGGAAGATGCACCGGTGATGCCGGTGGCATTCAAGGAAGCACTGCGCATGCTCTACCGGGGCACCTTGATCTATGCCGGCAAGTACACCGTTGACCGTGCCGAAGAGGCGCTGACCAAGGGCTGGGCCGACCTCATCGCCTTCGGCCGACCGTTCATCGCCAACCCCGACCTGCCCGAGCGCCTGCGCCAGAGCCTGCCGTTGAACGCCCCGGACAAGGCCACCTTCTTCGGCGGCGGCGCGGAAGGGTTCACCGACTACCCGGTGGCAGAAACCTCCGAAGCCTGAAGGCCCGCACCCAGCGGGGTAGAGCTGACCGTTGCGTAGAGCTGACCGTTGGTCAGCTGCCTTCCGATCCGTCGCCATGCACATCGGCAGGATCCGCCGCGCGATGCGCGGCAGCCGACCAACGGTCGGCTCTACCCGGATGTGTCCACGGGGCGAGGATAGACACCGCCCACGATCCACCAAGCGAGCGGAGCGGTGGGGCTCGCAACAACGTCGCCCACGATCCACTCGGACGGACGAATCACCCGCGGTCCATGGGGGTAGAGCTGACCGTTGGTCAGCTGCCTTCCGATCCGGCGTCATGCACATCGGCAGGATCCGCCGCGCGATGCACCGCAGCCGACCAACGGTCGGCTCTACCCGGGATGTATCCACGGGGCGCGGATGGACACCGTCCACGATCCACCGGGCGAGCGGAGCCGTGGGGTTCGCAACAACGTCGCCCGCGATCCATTCGGATGGACGAATCACCCGCAGTCCATGGGGGTAGAGCTGACCGTTGGTCAGCTGCCTTCCGATCCGGCGTCATGCACATCGGCAGGATCCGCCGCGCGATGCACCGCAGCCGACCAACGGTCGGCTCTACCCGGGATGTATCCACGGGGCGCGGATGGACACCGTCCACGATCCACCGGGCGAGCGGAGCCGTGGGGTTCGCAACAACGTCGCCCGCGATCCATTCGGATGGACGAATCACCCGCAGTCCATGGGGGTAGAGCTGACCGTTGGTCAGCTGCTCTCCGATCCGGCGCCATGAACATCGGCACGATCCGCCGCGCGATGCACGGCAGCCGACCAACGGTCGGCTCTACCCGGGATGTGTCCACGGGGCGCGGATGGATACCGCCCACGATCCACCAAGCGAGCGGAGCCGTGGGGATCGCGACAACGTCGCCCACGATCCATTCGGATGGACGAATCACCCGCGGTCCATGGGGGTAGAGCTGACCGTTGGTCAGCTGCCTTCCGATCCGGCGTCATGCACATCGGCAGGATCCGCCGCGCGATGCGCGGCAGCCGACCAACGGTCGGCTCTACCGGATCCGCCGCGCGATGCGCGGTAGCCGACCAACGGTCGGCTCTACCGGGGTAGGTCGTCGGTGGGCCAGCGGCACCATGCGTAGGGGTACTCACCGATCGCCTCCGCCAGACCGGCACGGACCGGGTTGGCGAGGATGTAGGTGGCTTGGCGTCTCAGGTCATCGTCCTTGCGTAGCGCGTGATCGAAATAGCCGGGCTGCCAGACCGGCCCGCTGCGGCCGAGGTGCCGATTGATATGCAGGCTGCTGCGTGATTTGAAACGTTGCAGGCAGGCACCCAGGGTGCCCTGCCGCAACTGCATCAGCCAGTGCACGTGGTCCGGCATGACCATCCACGCCAGGTTGCAGACCCGGCGCTCATGCTCCAGGGCGTGCAGCACCTGCATGACGTGCACGGCCAGGTCGGGCTGGTGGAAGTGACGTATACGCGCATGGGTGATGGTCGTCAGCGCGTACACGATGCCGATGCACGAGTGGCGACCGTAGTGCAGGCGTGGGCTGGGCATGCCTGCAGGGTGGCCGTTGGGTGCATGGGGTGGCTATCAGGTGATGTCCCTTTTGGATGTGGGGTGAGGGGGCGATGCAGCCGGAGCAGCCGACCAACCGGAGCAGCCGACCAACGGTCGGCTCTACCCGGGATGTGTCCACGGGCTGCGGATGGACACCGCCCGCGATCCACCAGGCGGGCGCAGCCGCCCGGGTTCGCAATGACACGGCCCAGATGGACAAATCGCCCACGGCCGTCGACGGGTAGAGCTGACCGTTGGTCAGCTGCCCTCCGATCCGACACCATGCATGCCGGAAGGATCCGCCGCGCCCTGCGCGGCAGCCGACCAACGGTCGGCTCTACCGGGGGCGACCATTCGGCAGGATCCGCCGCGCTGTGCGCGGCAGCCGACCAACGGTCGGCTCTACCCGGGATGTGTCGACGGGCTGCGGATGGACACCGCCCGCGATCCACCGGCAGGCGTAGCCCCCCGGGCTCGCAATGACACGGCCCAGATGGACAAAACGCCCACGGCCGTCGGTGGGTAGAGCTGACCGTTGGTCAGCTGCCCTCCCATCCGACACCGCGCATATCGGCAGGATCCGCCGCGCTGCGCGCGTCAGCCGACCAACGGTCGGCTCTACCAAGGGCCACACAAAACAGAACCCCGCTTGCGCGGGGTTCTGTTTGCTACCGGTTTTGCTGGATCAGCCCTTGGCCTTCAGCTTGGCCAGGCGCAGCCAGGTGTCGACCACGGTGTCCGGATTCAGCGACACCGACTCGATGCCTTCCTCCATCAGCCATTCGGCCAGGTCCGGGTGATCGGACGGCCCCTGGCCGCAGATGCCCACGTACTTGCCCTTGGCCCGTGCCGACTTGATCGCCATCGACAGCAGCTTCTTCACCGCCGGGTTCCGCTCGTCGAACAGGTGCGCCACGATCGACGAATCGCG
>Ga0308158_10000311_pt1 | contig 93782 bp, 94 predicted proteins | sample PhyBR2_FD_201038 | JGI IMG/M metagenome (GOLD analysis project Ga0308158, IMG submission 201038) | Phyllosphere microbial communities from UC Gill Tract Community Farm, Albany, California, United States - DLSLB.R2 | ecosystem: Host-associated > Plants > Phyllosphere > Unclassified | place: USA... | reverse complement strand
GCTTCCGCAAGCGAAACGCCCATGGCGATGCCCCACCCCAACCCCTCCCCTGAAGGGGAGGGGCTAAAACCGTGCAATGCTGATCGCTTTCAACTCTAGCCTGAACGGGGATTGGTAAATAGGGCCTGCTCCTTCGCTCCGTTCAGCCTGAGCGAAGTCGAAGGCCAAAGGAATCCCAAACCGCAACGACGAAAACCCGCCGCTCCGGGGAGCGGCGGGCTTCAACCCGTCAACCGACGCGTCGCTGATTAAGCGGCGGCGGCTTCGGTCTTGGCGGCGGCCAGCTTCTTCACGACGTCGCGCTTCAGGCGACGCACGCGCAGCGAAAGCTGATCGTCCGAGGTCTTGACCAGCCAGTTGTCCAGGCCGCCATTATGCTCGACCGAGCGCAGGCCGTGGGTCGAAACGCGAAGACGGACGCTCTTTTCGAGCGAGTCCGAAATCAGCGTGACGTTCTGCAGGTTCGGCAGGAACGTACGCTTGGTCTTGTTGTTGGCGTGGGAAACGTTGTTACCCACCTGCCGGCCCTTGCCGGTCAGCTCGCAAATGCGCGACATGATCGTTATCCTGGTTTCAGGCAGTGCCCGGAAAGGCCGCGCCGATACCCCGTCCGGGGGGTGGCGTCAACCGATTCCCCGCAATCGCCCCTGCAATTCACGACGATCAAGCGTGCCAATCGCCGTTGCAACTGCGCCTCGTCGGCTGCGTTGTTACGGCAACGAACCTTTGGGAGCCAGGATCATGCGCGCTTTTCTCGTCCTGTTGGGCATTATCCTCCTGCTGGCCGCCGGTGCCATGGCGATGGGCTGGATCAGCATCGACCAGACCCGCCCGGCGGTCGTCCAGGCCCCGACCTTCCGCGCCGAAGGGCCAAAGGTGTCGGTCGGCACGACCCAGAAGACGGTCGAAGTACCGACAGTCAGCGTCCAGAAGCCCGCCGACAACGCCCAGACCAACGGCCAGTAACCCTGTCACGGTAATCCTGTCGCGGCACGCACCCTTGCCCGGATGGCGGGCGCGGGGCAGGGAGGGGCGATGTTCCCGCTCCCCGCCCCGATGCGCGCCGCGCTCGATGCCGCTGCCCAGGCGGGGCTGGCGGGCGAGGTGCCGGTGGGTGCGGTGGTGGTGCGGGACGGTACGATCATCGCGACCGGCGCGAACGCGCCCCGTCGCCTGCACGACCCCACCGCCCATGCCGAAATCCAGGCGATTCGCGCGGCCTCCATGGTGCTGGGCCGGGACCGGCTGGAGGATTGCGATCTCTGGGTTACGTTGGAGCCCTGCGCCATGTGCGCGGGGGCCATCGCGCATGCCCGAATCGCCCGACTCTATTATGCCGCCAGCGACCCCAAGGGTGGCGCGGTCGAACATGGCCCGCGATTCTTCGGCCAGTCGACCTGTCACCATCGGCCGGAAATCTACGCGGGGATGGGCGAAGCGGAGGCCGCCGGTCTGCTGCGCGATTTTTTCAGCGCGCGGCGGTAAGGGTGTTCGAGAACTATCGACGGTCGATAGCTCTTTTCTTCCCTCGCCCCTCATCGAGGGGAGAGGGGCGCGCAAACTTGGTCTTTGCGAAAGCAAAGGCTTAGAGTTGAAAGCGATCAGCATTGCACGGTTTTAGCCCCTCCCCTTCAGGGGAGGGGTTGGGGTGGAACATCGCCATGGGCGTTTCGCTTGCGGAAGCGCCCCACCCCCGGCCCCTCCCCTGAAGGGGAGGGGTGGGCAGAGTTGATCGTTTTCGACTCTAGTCGGAGCTGGGTGAGGGGTGCTGCGCTCGCTTAGGCGGGCGCGCGAGCCAACGGTTCGCTCAACCCCTCACCCAAGCTTCGCTAACCCTCTCCCCTGTCCAGGGGAGAGGGAAGGACCAGTGGGATGTCGATCCGCCATTCAGGCCGTTCTCGAACGTGGAAAAGGCCCGGACGGCATCCCGTCCGAACCCCTCTCATGGGCGAATCGCCAGGCGATCAGCGCAGGTCGCCTTCGCGGATCGGCACGATCTTGATCTCGACGCGGCGATTGGCGGCGCGGCCTTCCTCGGTGTCGTTCGAGGCGATGGGCTGCGACTTGCCGAAGCCGCGCGTGCCGATGCGGGCGGGCTGCACCCCGCGCGACGCCAGATAGTCGGCGACCGACACCGCACGCTGTTCGGACAGGCGCTGGTTATACGCGTCGCTGCCGGTCGAATCGGTGTGGCCATACACGTCGATATAGGTCTGCTTATACTGCGACAGGATGTCGGCGACCTGATCCAGCGTCTGGCGGAACTGCGGCTGCACCTGCGACGAGTTGTACGCGAAGGTGATGCCCGAGGGCAGGTTCAGCAGCAGGTCGTCGCCCTGGCGGACCACCTGCACGTCGGTGCCCGCGGTGCGGGCGCGCAGGTCGCGCTCCTGCTTGTCCATATAGGCACCGATGCCAGCACCGGCGAGGCCGCCGATACCGGCACCCAGGATCTTCTCGGTCCGGTCACGACGACCGCCGACCAGATCGCCCAGCAGATAGCCGCCGACCGCGCCGCCGATGCCGCCGATCGCGGCCTTGGACAGGCGCTGCTGGCCCGTTTCCGGGTCGGTGGTGCAGGCCGAGGTGGCGACCAGCGCGGACAGCGCGGCGGCGGCGAGGAACTTGGCGGACGTCTTCATGCGGATGACCCTTGTTAAGTTGTCGCGTCTCACACCCCGAAACGCGAACCCGATCGCGCTTGTTCCGCAAGCGATCTGAACGGAACATGACGACGGGAGTTGTCGAAGACCCTTCCGGCCCGCTATGAGCACCGCATAACGATGGCAACGCTGCCCCCCTTTCCGTGGATCGACGTCCTCATCATCCTCGCGCTTGTCGCGTTGAACGGGGTATTCGCGATGAGCGAGCTGGCGATCGTGTCGTCCAGGCGTGCCCGTCTGGAGGCGATGGCGCGCAGCGGGCGGAAGGGCGCGCAGGCCGCACTGACGCTGGCCGCCGATCCGGGCAAGTTCCTGTCGACCGTGCAGATCGGCATCACCCTGACCGGCATCATCGCGGGCGCCTATTCGGGCGCGAGCCTGGGCACGCCGACCGCCGCCCGGCTGGAGGCGCTGGGCGTCGCGCCCGCCACCGCTGCGACATTGGGCTTCGCGCTGGTCATCGGCCTGACCACCTATGCCTCGCTGATCCTGGGCGAACTGGTCCCCAAGCAGTTCGCGCTGCGCAAGCCCGAGCCGATCGCGGCCTTCGTCGCTGTCCCTATGCGCTGGCTGGCGGTCGGCACCGCACCGATCGTGTGGGTGCTCGATTCGACCAGCGGGGTGATCTTCAAGCTGCTGGGCCTGAACCGCGACAATGAGGATCAGGTCACGGCCGAGGAACTGCATCTGATCGTTGCCGAGGCGTCCAAGTCCGGCGTGATCGAGGAGCATGAGCGCTCGATCATCTCGGGCGTGGTGCGGCTGGCCGACCGGCCGGTGCGCGAGGTGATGACGCCGCGCACCGAGATCGACTGGCTGGACTGCACGCTGGACGATGCCGCGATCCGTGCCAAGCTGCTGGAAAGCCCGCGCACCCGCCTGCCGGTGGGGGAGGGCTCGATCGACGCGGTGGTCGGCGTGGTGCAGGCGCGCGACATCGCCATGGCGCTGTTCCGGGGCGAGTCGCTCGACCTGAAACATCTGATGCGCAAGGCACCCGTGGTGATCGACCGGATCGACGCGATGGACGTGCTGCTCGCGCTGCGCCAGGCCGAGGTGCCGATGGCGCTGATCCATGACGAGTACGGCCATTTCGAAGGGATCGTGACCCCGTCCGACCTGCTGGCCGCGATCGCTGGCGAATTCGCCTCCGACGCCGATCCGGGCGAAGCGCCCTCGGTGGTCGAGCGCGACGACGGATCGCTGCTGGTCGCCGGCACGATGGCGGCGGACGCGCTGGCCGACCGGCTGGGCATCGACCTGCCCGACGACCGCGATTACGCCACCGTGGCGGGCTTGGCGCTGGCGGTGTTCCGCCATTTGCCGGGCGAGGGCGAGAGTTTCGTCGAACAGGGCTGGCGGTTCGAGGTGGTGGACCTCGACGGGCGGCGGATCGACAAGCTGCTGGTCAGCGAGGCGTAAGGCGCGAGACCGATTCCGACCGGCTGTTCCGGCGGTCGATGAAGGGCCTGTAGGGAGCGCATGAAGCGTCGTTTTCTTGCTGCATGGGGTGTCGGTGCGGTCCTGGCGTCGATCTATTTGGCGAACGCCTCCGGGATCGCCAATCCGCCCACGGGGCGACCCATCGTCGTTGCGCAGCGAGGCGTTCATCAGCTTTTCGACGAGAACTCCGATGATCCCAATGCCTGCAAGGCGAGGCATATCCAGCCGCCGCATCACCGGCTTATCGAAAATACGCTGCCTTCCATCCGCGCCGCCATCGATGCGGGCGCGGATATCATCGAGGTGGATGTACGCGAGACGGCGGACGGCGAATTCATCCTGTTCCATGATATCGGGCTGGAGTGTCGCACGGACGGAGCGGGGCTCGTCGGCCGGACACCTTTCGATCGGATGAAGGCGTTGGATGTTGGCTATGGCTATACGGCGGACGGCGGGAAAACCTATCCGCTTCGGGGTGCCGGTCGGGGACTGATGACGACCCTGGACGAAGCGCTGCGGACGTTCCCGACGCAGCGTTTTCTGGTGCAGATGAAGGACGGTCGGTCGGCCGGGCCGAACCTGGTATCCTACATCGACAAGCGGAATCCTGATGCGTGGAGCCGCATCGCCTTGTTCGCGGACACCCCGGCCACGATGGCGGCGAAGGCGCTGCGTCCCGACATTCCCGTGATTCATGATCGACGGGCGGCGAAATGCACCCTGACATATGCCGCGCTCGGATGGACCGGCTATATCCCGCAGGCGTGCCGCGACGGCACGATCATCGTTGCGATGAATGCCCGTGCGCTGGCCTGGGGCTGGCCCAGCCGGTTTCTCGGGCGCATGGCGAAGGCACACGTCGACGTGATGCTGATCGGGTCGGTCTTCGGGCTGGGCGCGAACGATTTCACCCGGCTGGACCGTGTCGAGGACCTCGGGCGCGTGCCGGCTGGCTTCGATGGCCTGATCTGGACCGACCGGGTCGAGACGATCGGGCTGGAGGTTCGCAAGCGATGGCCCCTGGGCCGGGACACCATGCCGGCCCAATACGCATCCTCAACCCTTTAGTGCTATATCCCCCGACGCCATGACCCGCGTAAACAGCGGGAAGATATGCTCGACCGCAAAGGTGTGCATCTCGGCCGAGCGCGATGAACAGGCGTCCTCGGCGATGACCACGTCATAGGACAGTTCCCACGCCGAACGGGCCGTCGATTCGACGCCCATGTTCGTCGAGATGCCCGCGATCACCACCGTCCGTACCCCGCGCCGTCGCAATTGCAGGTCGAGGTCGGTGCCGGTGAACGCGCCCCAATGATGCTTCAGCACGATAATGTCGCCGGGCTGGCGCAGGTCGGGGACCAGCTCACTGAATTCCGGCGGGGTGCCCTCAGGCGGCAGGCTGGGGCGGTCGGCGTTGAGGCTGGGCATCGTCTCGGGGGTGAAGCCGACATGGACCAGCACGACCGGCGCGCCCGCCTCGCGAAAGCGGGCCGCCAGCGTCCTGGCGGTCGCCACCACCGCCTCGCCCGATCGTGGCCCGCCCGCATGGGGAACGATGCCCTGTTGCAGGTCGATGAGGACGAGGGCGGTGGTGCGGGGATCGAGCATCGTCATCCCCGCTCAACCGGCCGGGCGGCGGGGCGTTCCGTCAGAGTCGCCCGAACACCGCCTCGAACCCCGCACGGTCGCCCGCGGCGAGCAGCCGCGCCTGTTCCAGCCAGCGGTCGCGCGCCATGCGGCCTGAAAAGGCGCCAAGCTGCGCGTCGAGCGCCTGCGCCTGTGACTCGCTGAGCGCGGCCATGTCGCCGACCGTGGTGATGCCGTGCTCGGCCAGCTTCTGGGTAAGCTTGGGACCCAGGCCCTTGAGCAGCGTGATCGGCTGATCCTCCGGCCGCGCCGGTTCGGAAGGAGATTCAGTGGGGGCGGGCGCGGCTTCGGCGGCCGGGCTGGCGGTCATCGGCGCGGCGGCGGCGACCGGTTCGTCGTTCAGCGGTTCGTCCGCGATGACCGGCTCTTCGGGCGCGGCAGGCGTCGGCATGACCGGCGTCTCGACCGGCGCAGGCGTCGGGGCCGGTGGAGGCGGCGGTGCGGCCGGGGCAGGCGCCGGTGCAGGAGTGGGCGCGGGCGCGGGCGTCGGGTGCGCCCTGGGCTCGGTCAGCGAGGCTTCGCTGATCGGCTTGTGGTCGGGCTGGCGCACCGACAAACCGGCTTCCTGTGCATTTTCCTCCACCCGGCGCGCGGCCTGTTTGCGGCGATGCTTCAGGCGCATGCCGACCACGATGATCGCGATCGCCGCCAGCGCGACGATGGCGAGCAGGACGAAATGGATGGTCGTGATCGCCGCCACGCCATCGGGTATCAGGCTCGTCGCCGGTGCTGCGGTCGTATCGTTCATGGCTTCACCCTATTGTCCACCCATTGCCCGCCCATTGCCTCAGGGGTGCGCGTCGCCCCAATCGCTGGGATCAAAGCTCGGTTCCCGCTTCGCGCGCAACCTCGCGCCAGCCGATGTCGCGGCGGCAAAAGCCGTCGGGGAAGCGGATCGCATCGACCGCGCGATAGGCGGCGGCCTGCGCCTCGCCCACGGTCGCGGCGCTGGCGGTGACCGTCAGCACGCGGCCGCCGCTGGCCACCAGTTGTTCGCCGTCCATCCTGGTGCCCGCCTGGAACACCACCGCGCCGGTCGCCTCGGCGTCGTCGATCGCGTCGATGGCCCCGCCCGCCTTGGGCGTGCCGGGATAACCCGCAGCCGCCATCACCACGGTCAGGGCTGGATCGTCCGAGAAATCGGGCGCAGGGATTTCGGCCAGACGCCCCTCGGCCACCGCCAGCATCACCGCCAGCAGATCGCCCTGGAAGCGCAGCATCAGCACCTGGCATTCCGGGTCGCCGAAGCGGGCATTATATTCGATCAGCTTCGGCCCCTGCTCGGTCAGCATCAGCCCGGCATAGAGCACGCCCGAAAAGGGCATTCCCTCGGCGCGCAGCGTATCCACGGTCGGCCGCACGATCCGGTCGATCGCCTGCTGCTCCAACTCGGGCGTCAGGACGCGCGCGGGGCTGTACGCGCCCATGCCGCCGGTATTGGGGCCGGTATCGCCGTCGCCGACACGCTTGTGATCCTGTGCCGAGCCGAAGGGGAGCAAGGCCTCGCCATCGGTCAGGACGAAGAGGCTCGCCTCCTCGCCCTCCAGGAATTCCTCGATCACGACCTCGGCGCCGGGGACCGAGAACAGGTCCGTGATCGCCCCTTCCGCCTCGGCCTTGGTGAAGGCGACGGTCACGCCCTTGCCAGCGGCCAGGCCATCGGCCTTGATGACCACGGGCAGGCCGAAGGTGGTGGCGAGCGCGGCTTGCGCCTCCTCCAGCGTGTTGACGCGGACATAGCCCGCGGTCGGGATATCGGCGCGGCGGCACAGGTCCTTGGTGAAACCCTTCGAACCCTCCAGCTGCGCAGCGGCCTTGCTCGGCCCGAACACCGGCACGCCTTCTGCGCGGAGCGAATCGGCCAGGCCGTCGACCAAAGGCGCTTCGGGGCCGACCACGACCAGGCCGATATCGTAATCCTTGACGAAGGCCACCACCGCGGCATGATCGGTCGCGTTCAGCGCCACGCACGTCGCATGGGCGGCGATACCGGGGTTGCCGGGCGCGGCGTAGAGCGTATCTAACCCGTTCGACTGTGCCAGCTTCCACGCCAGTGCGTGTTCGCGGCCACCCGATCCCAGCAGCAGGACGTTCATGCCCGATCCTTATCCCTATGACGAAAGTTCGAGGCTGGTAGCCGAGGAGATCGCCGGCGACAACGCGCTCGCGCTATCGGTCGGCGAACTCAGCCTGAAGCTGAAGCGGATGGTGGAGGGCGAGTTCGGTCATGTCCGCCTGCGCGGCGAGATTTCGGGGTATAAGCGCGCCACCTCGGGCCATGTCTATATGAGCCTGAAGGACGAGAATGCGGTCATCGACGCGGTGATGTGGAAGGGGGCGGCCAATACCTTGCCCTTCCAGCCGCAGGACGGGATCGAGGTGATCGCCACCGGCCGCCTGACCACCTTCCCCGGCCGCTCCAAATATCAGATCGTCGTCGAGCGGATGGAGTTGGCGGGTGCGGGCGCGCTGATGGCGCTGCTCGAAAAGCTGAAGGCCAAGCTGGCGGACGAGGGGCTGTTCGCGCGCGAGCGGAAAAAGCCGCTCCCCTTCATGCCGCCGGTGATCGGCGTCGTCACCTCGCCGACGGGGGCGGTCATCCGCGACATTCTCCATCGGCTGGAGGATCGCTGTCCCACCCATGTCATCGTCTGGCCGGTCAAGGTGCAGGGGGACGGTTCGGCCAAGGAAATCGCCGCCGCCATCCGGGGCTTCGATGCGATCGAACCCGGCGGCCCGGTGCCGCGCCCCGACCTGGTGATCGTCGCGCGCGGCGGCGGCTCGATCGAGGATCTCTGGTCGTTCAACGAGGAGGTCGTGGTGCGCGCGGTCGCCGACTGCTCCATCCCGATCATCTCGGCGGTGGGGCATGAGACCGATACGACGCTGTGCGACTATGCCGCCGACCTGCGCGCGCCGACCCCCACGGCGGCGGCGGAGATCGCGGTGCCGGTGCTGGCCGACATCCGCCTGACCGTCGCCGCGCAGGGGCAGCGCGCCGAGCGGTGCGCGCGGCGCTATGTCGAACGCGGGCGCGAGCAATTGACGGCGATGGCGCGGCTGTTGCCCAAGCGGGACCAGTTGCTGGGGCCGCAGCGCCAGCGGGCGGACGAAGCGGGGGCGCGGCTCGACCGTGGTCTGGAGCGGCGGGTGACGCTGGCGCGCGGCGGGCTGGACCGGGTGGGCGCGGCACTGCGGCCCGCGATTCTGGAGCGGCAGGTGGAGCGCGGGCGCGACCGGCTGGCCTCGACCTGGCGGCTGGTCCAGTCGCTCAACCCCGATCGTATCCTGGAGCGCGGCTATGCCCGGATCACCGCGCGGCCGGGTGGCGAGACCCTGTCCTCGGCCGAGGCGGCGCGGGCGGCCGATACGCTGACCCTGCGCTTCCGCGACGGCACGGTGGACGTGGCGGTGGACGCGGCCGGGGTTGAGCGGCCTGCTCTCAAAACCTATGACAAGCCTAGGCGGGAGCAGCCGAAACAGGCTGGGCCGGATCAGCCGACGCTCCTTTGACCCCGAAAGAGACCAACATGCTGATGTCGAACACCGATCGCCCCGCGCGGCTTCATTATATGGCCAATGGCTTTCGTGTCCTGTCGCCGGGCGATCACGTCGTCTGCGCGGTGACGGGGCGGCGCATCGCGCTCGAAGACCTGAAATATTGGAGCGCGGCGCGGCAGGAAGCCTATGCCGATGCCGAGGCGACGGCGAAGGTGCTCGGTCCGCAATGAGGATGGGGGGCGGAGTCGTTGCGTTGCTGCTCACCGGATGTGTGGCACCGGCCGAACCCATGGCGGCACCCGCCACCACCCAAGCGCCAGGCCCCGCTCCAGCCCCTGTCGCCATTCCCCTGACCCCGTTTCACTGGACCGGGCAGCTCAGCCAGGGCGGCTTGATCCACGGGCACGCCCCGACCGGGGCGGTGTCAGTGACGCTCGACGGACAAGTCCTGCCGCTGGCCCCGGACGGGGCGTTTTTGGCTGGATTCGACCGTGACGCAGGGGCATCGGCCGAACTGGTCGCCAGCTTGTCCGACGGCCGACAGGTGCGGCAGCCATTGACCATCGCGCCGCGTGACTGGCGGATCGAGCGGCTGAACAGGCTGCCCAAATATCCCGTGCCGGATCCCGAATTCCAACGGCGGCGTCCCCCCGAACTCGCCTTGATACGGGCCGCCCGTGCGCAGGAAACCGATGCGGAGGGCTGGCGTCAGACGCTGGCATGGCCTGTGACGGGGCGCATCTCGGGCCTGTTCGGGGCGCAGCGCATCTATCGCGGCGAGCCGGGCAGCTATCACTCGGGCACCGACGTCGCGGTCCCCACCGGCACCATCGTCCGCGCCCCCGCGGACGGCGTCGTGATCCTGGCGGCTGAGCAGCCCTTCACGCTGGAGGGGCATCTGCTGATGCTGGACCACGGCCAGGGACTGAACAGCGCCTTCCTCCACCTGTCGCGCATCGACGTCCGCGTCGGCGACCATGTCCGCCAGGGCCAGCCGATCGGCGCGGTCGGTGCCACGGGCCGTGCCACCGGCCCGCATCTCCACTGGAGCCTGCAATGGCGCGGCCGCAAGCTCGACCCGCTGCTGGTGACGGGGCCGATGCCGTGACGTGTTATTCGACCCGTTCGATCCGCACCGCCAGATTGTCGTCGAACGATGCGCGGAAGCTGCCCATGGCCGCCTTGAAGATGCGTACCGACTGACCGACTTCCGGATCGAAACGCGCCTTTTCGGTGGTGCGCCATACGCCTCCCTGTTCCAGCCAGACGGTCCATTGGTCGCGCCCATAGCGGGTGAGCCGGACCACCTTGGAGCGGACTTCCCGAATCTCGGGCTCCTTGGCCTCGTCACGACCGAACAGCTGAATCTCCGGCAGGCGCAGGCCGAACAACGACTGCCGCTTCTGGCGGACCTCGCCGCGGTCGAGCACGACCATCTGTCGGTCATTCCGTGCCTGGGCGAGCGCCGCCGCCGCCTGGTCGAAACAGGCCAGCCGCCGCCCCGCATCGCCGATCGTCCGACAGGCGGTGATCTTGTCGATCAGCAACGCCGATTGACCTGTACCAGCCGCATCCTGCGCCGCGGCCGGACCGACGGCTAGAGCCGCCGATGCTAAGAATATGACAAATATGGACTTTGTCGGTGCTGTCACAGTCATTTTCCGCCCTTTACCCTTTTTGCCGCCTGACACGTCCTGTGTCAGTTTTGTCACTAGATTGCTAAAAGCTGCGTCATTTTCGCTGTCTGTGCGTGTTAGAATGTTGCCTGATGTCAGAACTATTGCATAAACCTTAAATCAGTCGGTGGCGCACGTGTCCCGTGCGAACATCGCCGATCCGCGAAGACGGATGAACAAAAAAAGGGGTTAGAATATGAAGGGAATGCGTTCGCGCTTGCTCGCAACGACGTTCATGCTGGGTGCCTTCACGGTCGGCACCGCAGCCCAGGCGCAGACCGCGCCTGCCACCGGCGGTAACGCCGACGTCACCACCGCACCCACGACGCAGCAACCCGAAGGCGGCGAAGTCGTCGTTACCGGTTCGCGCATCGCGCGCCGCGACCTGCAGACTGCTGCCCCGATCGCGGTCGTCGGTCAGGAGGAGTTCCAGCTTTCGGGTACGGTCAATGTCGAGCAGGTCATCAACACCCTGCCGCAGGTGATTCCGGGGTCGACCGCTTTCTCGAACAATCCGGGCGGCGGTGTATCGACCTTGAACCTGCGTGGCCTCGGCGCGCAGCGGACGATGGTCCTGGTCAATGGCCGTCGCTGGGTTTCTTATGACACCTCGCAGGTCGTCGACCTGAACACCATCCCGTCCTTCCTGCTCGAAGGCGTTGACGTTGTGACCGGCGGTGCATCGGCCGTGTATGGCTCGGACGCGCTGGCTGGCGTCGTCAACTTCCGCCTCCGCAACAACCTGAACGGCGTGATCGCGGGTGGCCAGTACGGCATCACCGAGCGTGGCGATGGCCGCCGTTACGAAGGTTATGTTGCGATCGGCGGCGAGCTGGGCGATCGTGGCCATGCGACGGTCTATGGCGAATATTACAATCGTGCCTCGATCCTCCAGGGCGCGCGTGGCTTTTCGAGCGTCGCGCAGCAGGAGAATTTCGACGCGAACGGCAATCCGACCGGTCTATTTCCCGGCGGTTCGTCGACCACGCCGAACGGTCGTGTGACCTCGACCTATGGTTCGTCCGTGTGCCCGACCGGCAACGTCTTCTGCTCTCCGGGCGCCTTTTTCACCGCCCCGGGCGTCAGCCGCCGTCGTACGCCGACCGATCTCTACAATTACGCGGTCGATAACTACCTGATGGTTCCGCAGGAGCGTTACCTGCTTGGTGGCTATGCCGATTACGAGTTCAAGGATGGTCACACCGCCTATGTCGAGGCGACCTTCGTAAACAATCGCGTGGCGAACGAGCTGGCACCGACCCCGGTGACGGGCACGTATCAGGTCAATATCAACTCCGTGTCACAGTTCCTGTCGGCGAACGACGTCGCCGCGCTCCGTGCGCTGGATGCTATCGCGACGACCGGCAACACGGTGGGTGACGGTATCGTCCCGCTGTCGGTCCAGCGTCGCGTCAATGAGACCGGTTCGCGCAACTCGCTAGACGAGCGCAACGCGTTCCGCCTGCTGGTCGGCGTTCGTGGCGCGATCACGGATGCTCTCAACTACGACGCGTATTACTCCTATGCGCGTACCCGCAACTCGAACATCCAGGCCGGCAACATCTCCAAGTCGGCGTTCAGTGCTGGTCTGAACGGTACGGCAACCCCGATCAACGTCTTCGGTCCGGGCACGCTGACCCGGGCGATGGTCGATCAGATCTCGATCGTCGCGCAGAACAGCGACATGTCGGTACTGCAGGTGGCCAACGCCTCGGTCTCGGGGTCGCTGTTCAACCTGGGCCTGGGCGCTGGCGATGTGGCGTTCGCCCTGGGTGGCGAATATCGCAAGATGTCGGCGGAGTTTGTGCCGGATACGGCCCTGTCGTCGGGTGACGTGATCGGTTTCAACGCGGGCGACCCCACCAGCGGCAGCTACAATGTCAAGGAAGTCTTTGGCGAGTTGCGCGTTCCGATCGTGTCGGATCGCCCATTCTTCCACCGCCTCGAACTGGGTGGCGCAGGCCGCTACTCCAGCTACTCGCTGAACGGCGTGGGTAACGTCTGGACCTATGCGGCCGACGCGCAGTGGGCGCCGATCCGCGACATCACTTTCCGCGCTCAGTATCAGCGCGCGGTTCGTGCGCCGAACATCGCCGAACTGTATCAGGGTGCAGCGGTCAGCTTCCCGACCGCGACCGATCCCTGCTCGCTGGCTTCGGCGGCAACCAACGCCACGATTCGCAATCTCTGCATCGCGACCGGCGTTCCTGCATCGGCGGTTGGTCAGAGCAGCACCCAGCTCAACTCGCAGATCCAGGGCGTTTTCGGCGGCAACCCGAACCTGAAGCAGGAAGTGTCGGACAGCATCACCGCGGGTGCGGTGTTCCAGCCGTCCTTCATCCGCGGGCTGACGATCAAGGCCGACTATTTCAATATCAAGGTCAAGGATGCGATCAGCACCTTTGGCGGTGGTCTCGGCAATTCGCTTAGCCTCTGCTATAATACCTTCCAGAGCATCAGCAGCCCGTATTGCCAAGTCTTCCTTGGCAAGAGAAATGCGCTGGGTCAGTTCGATGGTGAAAACCTTCCGTCGCTGCTGAACGCCAACGTCGGCAAGCTGGAAGTGGAGGGTGTCGACTTTGCCGTGGATTACGCCACCAAGCTCGGTTTCTCGATTTTCGGTGGAGAGCAGGCCAGCCGTCTGAACTTCTCGTTCCAGGGCACTTACACCGGTAAGAACACCCTGACGCCGGTCGCCACTGCGCCCGACTTGAACAACAAGTGCGCGGGAGCCTTTGGCGCACTGGCATGCGGAAATCCGACGCCGCGTTGGAAGTGGGCGAGCCGTGCATCGCTGCTCGATGGCCCGACGACCATCAGCATGCGGTGGCGCCACCTGTCGGGCGTTCGTGACGACGATCCCGACACGACCTACTTCGTCGAGCGTATCCCCGCATATGACGTGTTTGACCTGACCTTCGCCTTCGATGTCACCAACAACATGAACTTTGCGATCGGCGTGAATAACCTGTTCGACAAGAAGCCAAAGGTTCTTGGCCTGAATCAGGAGCAGTCGAACACCTATCCGGGCGTCTATGACGTACTGGGTCGCGACTTCTTCGCCTCGGTACGTTTCACCTTCTAAACCTTCGTTCTGACCCACGAAGGGAGGGGCGGTGGACCTAAGGGTCCGCCGCCCCTTTTTTTGCCCGTGCCAGTCCGGTGGCAAATGGGTGAAGGCAAAAATAGGCCAAAAATATTGTCGCAAAATGTATCAATGGCATCACATCCGGTACGTCATGCAATCGATATCACGGCATTGCGTAAGAGTGTATGTTGCATCTGTCATGACGTAACGCGTGATCGGCCGTTGCATTTTTCCCATCTTTACAACGGCACTGCTCCGTACCAATCAAGCAACATTCAGTTACGGGACAGAAATTCCGTTTCATGAAGTTGGGTAGACCGGCGAGCCGAAATCGGCCGTCGGACGGGAAAAGGGGTGTAGACCATGACCTATTCGTGGATGGGGCCGCGCAAGCTGGGCCTGTTGGGCACCGTTGCGCCGCTGTCGATGCTGCTGGGGGCGCCCGCGCTGGCGCAAAGCGTGCCGGCCGCCAATCAGAACGCTGAAGCCAATGCTCAGGTCGCGCAGGGTGCCGAACAGGCGGATGCGGGCACCGGCGGCGACATCATCGTCACCGGATCGATCATTCGCGGTGCCGACACCGGCGTGTCGCCGGTATCGACGATCACTGCCGAAAATCTCGACGTGCGCGGCATCAACACGGTGCAGGCGGGCATCCAGGCGCTGGCGTCGAACAATGGCCCGGCGCTGACCAACTCGTTCACCGCCAATGGTGCGTTTGCGAGCGGCGCTTCGTCAGTGTCGCTGCGCGGCCTGTCGACCAACTCGACGCTGGTCCTGTTCGACGGCCTGCGCGCCGCCTATTATCCGTTGTCGGACGACGGCACGCGCAACTTCGTCGACCTGAACACCATCCCCGACGACATCGTCGACCGCGTCGAAGTGCTGCGCGACGGCGCTTCGTCGAGCTACGGCGCGGACGCGATCGCGGGCGTGGTCAACATCATCACCAAGCGCTCGGTAAAGGGCGTGATGGGCCGCGCCGAAGCGGGCATCTCGCAGCGCGGCTATAACGCCAACCAGCGCGTCTCGCTGACCGCGGGCACCGGCGACCTGGATGAGCAGGGCTATAACGCCTATGTCAGCGGCTTCTACTATCGCTCGGAAGGCGTCCGCGCGAGCCAGCTGCCCGCGCCGTACAACACAAGTGACGAGCGTAGCATCTGCTCCAGCCGCACCGGCCAGCTGGTCTGTGGCCCGAACAACATCGCCAACGGGCTGGACGCGAACAACCAGTTCACCAACGGCTTCGCGATCAACACGCCGAACTTCTATGTCCGCCCGGCGGATGCGACCAACACCACCGCGCTTGGCCGCTATCAGCTGCTGAACCCGGCGGCGGGCTGCCTCACCGGCAATCCGTACAACCCGACGGCGGCCGAACTGGCGCTGCCTGCCAACGCCACCGCACCGGGCACCGTCTGCCAGGTCGACACCCAGCGCCTGTACGGCAACATCACGCCCGACATCGAGCGTGTCGGCGGTTCGGCGCGCTTCACCGCCAAGATCGGTGACACGTCGGAAGCCTATCTGCAGGTCAATTTCCAGCAGGCCACGACCAGCTATACCGGGTCGCCGACCACGATCCGCGCTAATGCGCCCGCCGGTATCCTGTTCCCGCAATATTCGACGTCGCAGAACCCGACCTCGGCGATCGATCCCAATTCGGCGATCCTGGCGCTGCCGGTCTATGTGTGCCCGCGCACGACGGTCGGCGCGTGCAACGTCACCAACGGCACGCTGAACCCGAACAACCCGTTCGCCGCCGCAGGGCAGGTCGCGCGCCTGGTCGGCCAGCTGCCGAACAGCTTCGAATCGACCAACACCCGCAGCCGCGTCTATCGCGCCGCCTTCGGGATCAACGGCACGATCCTGAACGACGTCGACTATCGCTTCGATGCGACCGCGATGCACACCGATCTGCGCCTCGAGCAGAACGGCTATGTCTACATCCAGCACCTGCTCGATGTGATCAAGGACGGCAGCTACAACTTCATCAACCCGGGCCAGAACAGCCAGGCGACGCTGAACTATCTGACGCCGACCAACATCACCAACGACAGCTCGGATCTGCTGCAGGCGCAGTTTACGCTGGGCAAGGCGATCATGACCCTGCCGGGCGGCGACCTGCGCGTGGCGGTCGGCGGATCGATCTTCTATGAAGCGATCGACGCCCCCAGCGCCAACTCGGACGAGAATGGCCCGACCCAGCGTTATTTCCGCCTGAACGCGTTCGGCACCAAGGGCAACCGCACCGTGTCGTCGGCCTTCTACGAGGTCAACGCGCCGGTCGTCGATCAGCTGACCCTGAACGCCTCGGGTCGCTACGACCATTATTCGAGCGGTCAGAGCGCCTTTTCGCCGAAGTTCGGTGCGATCTTCAAGCCGATCCGCCAGGTGACACTGCGTGGCACCTATTCGCGTGGCTTCCGCATCCCCTCCTTCGGCGAGGCGAACGCGCTGCCCACCACGGGCTATGTGACCCAGTCGCTGAGCAGTATCCCGGACTCGTTCCTGCGCCAGTACAGCATCAATCCGGGTGCGAATCAGATCTGTTCGCAGAAGACGCCGACCAATTGCGCCGGCTATATCGCAAACTACTCGATCGGCCAGACGACGCTGGCGTCGCAGGACCTGGCGCCCGAAAAGTCGCGCAGCTTTACCGCCGGCATCAAGGTGGACCCGGTGCGCGGCCTGTCGCTGACCGTCGATTACTACAATATCCGCAAGACCGGGGCGATCACCACGCCCGACCTGTCGCCTGCGATCGCCGCCTATTATGCGGGCACCGCGATCCCCGGCGGCTTCACGGTCATCCCGGATGCGGTCGACGTGAACAACCCGAACGCCACGCCGAAGATCGCCTTTGTCCGTTCGCAGCTGATCAATGCCCAGACGATCAAGTCCGAAGGCATCGATTTCGGCATGAACGGCTTTTACGATTTCGGCTCGTTCCGCTGGAACACCAACCTGAACGCCAGCCTGATCCTGGAGCTGAGCACGACGGTGGACGGCAAGCGCCAGACCTATGTCGACACGCTCGGCAACTTCAACCTGACGGCCGGTTCGGGTACGTTCGAGTGGAAGGGCAACTGGGTCAACACGTTCGACTTCGGCGACTTCGCGTTCACGGGCACGGTCAACTACACCTCGGGCTATGACCTGTCGGCCATGGACCAGGGCGATGCGTACAAGGACTGCGGCCAGGCCCCAGCCTATTTCGGCTGCCGCGTGAAGAGCTACATCACCGCGGATGCGAACGCGTCGTTCAAGGTCAACGACAAGTTCACATTCTATGTGAACGTGTTGAACGTCTTCAACCGCCTGCCCCCGGTCGATCCGGTCACCTACGGCGCGTATCTGTACAACGCGGTGCAGGGCGGCGACGGCATCTTCGGCCGCTCGTTCCGCGCGGGCGCCAAGTTCAACTTCTAACCCCAGGGTCCGCTTCGGCGGATCCCACTTGCAGGGGCGGTTCCTTCGGGAGCCGCCCCTTTTTCTTGGGCTGCGGAACGCGATCGGTTGCGCGTATTTCCGGTTGCTGGCGGTGCCCGGATGGTCGAACAGTCGCGACATGGACCTGCCGCCGCTTCAACTCAATTCGTCCCTCGACCCCGATCGGCTGGCGCGCGACTTCGCACAGGACGGGCGGGTTCGGATTCCGGCCATCCTGACCAATGAATGCGCGGTCTGGTGGCATGACCATCTGCGCCAGCGCAGCGACTGGCGGCAGGTCGTGAACAGCGGCGATCGGATATTCGAACTGGACCGCGCCACCCGCCAGGGGATGCGTGCGGAGCAGCGACAGGCGTTGGAGGATGCCGTCTATGCGGGGGCGCGTAACGGCTTCCAATATCGCTACGAGACCATTCGTACGCCTGACGGTGCGGCCGCGCGGGGTGCGAGCGACGATCCACTGGCGGCCTTTGCCCGCTGGATGTCCCAGGGGCCGACGCTCGATCTGTTGCGCGGCATCGTTGGCGACGAAAGGGTCGCCATGGCCGATGCACAGGCGACGGCCTATGCGCCTGGGGATTTTCTGACCGGCCATGACGACGGGGTGCCGGGCAAGAACCGGGTGGCGGCCTATGTCCTGGGGCTGACGCCCGCCTGGCGGTGCGAATGGGGCGGGCTGCTGCTGTTCCACCCTGAACAGGGCGATGCGGCGGAAGCCTGGGTGCCGCAGTTCAACACGCTCAATATCTTCTCCGTGCCGCAACCGCACAGCGTATCGGAAGTAACCCGCGCCGCGCCCTATCGCCGTTATGCGATCACCGGCTGGTTGCGACGCGGGCCTGTCCCGGGCTGAGGGGAGGCGAGGTCGGGATGGTTTCCCGGCCTCGCCCGGGCTCAGGCGACCGACAGCGCCAGCTTGCCGTCGCCCTCGTCCACGGTGACGGTCGATCCGTCCTTGACGTTCCCGCGCAGGATTTCCTCGGCCAGCGGGTCCTGCAGGTGGCGTTGCACCGCGCGGCGCAGCGGCCGGGCGCCATAGACCGGGTCATACCCCACCCGGCCCAGCCATTCGCGGGCGGCGTCGGTCAGGTGCAGGCCGATCTTGCGATCGCTCAGCAGCTTGGCGACGCGGCCGACCTGGATGTCGACGATCGGTCCCATATGGCTCTGGCCCAGCCGGTGGAACAGGATGATCTCGTCCAGCCGGTTGAGGAATTCGGGGCGGAAATGGCCGCGCACGATTTCCATCACCTGCGGCTCGACGCTCTCGACGCTCTGCCCGTCCTCGACGCTCGCCAGATACTGGCTGCCCAGGTTCGAGGTCAGGATGATGAGCGTGTTCGAGAAGTCGACCGTCCGCCCCTGGCCATCGGTCAGGCGACCGTCGTCCAGCACCTGGAGCAGCACGTTGAACACGTCGCCATGCGCCTTCTCCACCTCGTCGAACAGCACGACTTGATAGGGCCGCCGCCGTACCGCCTCGGTCAGGACGCCGCCTTCCTCATAGCCGACATAGCCGGGAGGGGCACCGATCAGCCGGGCGACGCTGTGCTTCTCCATGAACTCGCTCATGTCGATGCGCACCATGGCGCTGGGATCGTCGAACAGGAATTCGGCGAGTGCCTTGGTCAGCTCGGTCTTGCCCACGCCCGTCGGGCCGAGGAAAAGGAAGCTGCCCAGCGGCCGGTTCGGGTCCTGCAAGCCAGCGCGCGCGCGGCGGACGGCGGTGGAGACGGCGCGCACCGCATCCTCCTGCCCGATCACGCGCTTGCCGATGACCTCCTCCATACGGAGCAGCTTCTCGCGCTCGCCCTGCAGCATCCGGTCAACCGGCACGCCGGTCCAGCGGCTGACCACGCCCGCGATGTCGTCGGCGGTCACTTCCTCGCGCAGCATCGCGCCCTCGGTCGCGGACTGGGCCTCGGCGAGTTGCTTCTCCAGCTGCGGGATACGGCCATAGGACAGCTCGCCAGCCTTGGCGAGGTCACCGCTGCGTTGCGCCTGGTCGAGTTCGATGCGCGCCTGGTCGAGCTGTTCCTTCAGCTTCGCCTCGCCCGCGATCTTGTCCTTCTCCGCCATCCAGCGCTGGGTCAGGGCGTGCGACTGCTCCTCGAGATTGGCGAGTTCCTCCTCCAGATGACCGAGCCGGTCGATGCTGGCGGCGTCGCTCTCGCGGCGCAGCCCCTCGCGCTCGATCTTCAGGCGAAGGATACGGCGGTCGAGCGTTTCGATCTCCTCGGGCTTGGACTCCACCTCCATGCGGATGCGGCTGGCGGCTTCGTCCATCAGGTCGATCGCCTTGTCGGGCAGGAAGCGGTCGGTGATGTAGCGGTTGGACAGCGTCGCCGCCGCCACCAGCGCGCCGTCGGTGATACGCACGCCGTGATGGAGTTCGTATTTCTCCTTCAGCCCGCGCAGGATCGAGATGGTGTCCTCGACCGTGGGCTCGCCGACGAACACCGGCTGGAACCGCCGCTGGAGCGCGGGGTCCTTCTCGACATATTTGCGATACTCGTCGAGCGTGGTCGCGCCGACGCAGTGAAGCTCACCGCGGGCCAGCGCCGGCTTGAGCAGATTGGAGGCGTCCATCGCCCCGTCGCCCTTGCCTGCGCCGATCAGCGTGTGCATCTCGTCGATAAACAGGATGATGTCGCCCTCGGCGGCCTTTACCTCGTCCAGCACGCCCTTCAGCCGTTCCTCGAACTCGCCGCGATATTTGGCACCGGCGATCAGCGCGCCCATGTCGAGCGCCATCAGCTTGCGGTCCTTCAGCGTGTCCGGCACGTCGCCATTGGCGATGCGCAGCGCGAGGCCTTCGGCGATCGCGGTCTTGCCGACGCCGGGCTCACCGATCAGCGCGGGGTTGTTCTTGGTCCGGCGCGCGAGAATCTGGATGGTGCGGCGGATTTCCTCGTCGCGGCCGATCACGGGGTCGAGTTTGCCGTCGCGCGCCACTTGCGTGAGGTCGCGGGCGAATTTCTTCAGCGCGTCGTAACGGTCCTCCGCCCCCGCCGTGTCGGCGGTACGGCCCTGGCGCAGCTGTTCGATCGCGCCGTTCAGGGCCTGCGCGTTCACGCCGCCCGCCGCCAGCGCCTTGCCCGCCGCATTGGTGGAGGACAGGGCAAGCGCGAGCAGCAGCCGCTCGACGGTGACGAAGCTGTCGCCCGCCTTTTGCGCGACCTGTTCGGCCTGGTCGAGCACGCGGACCAGATCATTGTCGAGGCCCGGCGACGACTGCGCACCCGAGCCGGAGACGGCGGGAATCTTCGCCAAGGCTGCATCGGTTTCGCGCTCGACGCGCTTGGCATCGCCGCCCGCCGCCTGGATCAGGCCGGACGCCATGCCCTGATCGTCCTCGATCAGCGCCTTGAGGAGGTGTTCGGGGGCGATACGCTGATGGCTGTTGCGGATCGCCACGGTCTGCGCGGCCTGAAGAAAGCCTTTCGCGCGGTCGGTGAATTTTTCGAGGTTCATCTGGTCTTCCTGTCGCTTTCCAGGTCAGATGGTGTTGCATTTTAGCAACACAAGGGGTGGGCGGAATTTCCTGTCCGCAACATGGGATGGCCGTTTCGATAACGAAAGGGTCCAAAGCCTTTCCGAATGAAATCCGTGCGTCGCGCCGGATTGCGGTCCGCCGCACGGGCGCTATGCTCGCACCATACACCTGAGTGGGGAGACTCAAAGATATGCGTATCAAGTCCGTGGCGCTGACCGGCGCCGCCGCCCTTGCGTTCGTCGTGCCGGGGCAGGCCGTTCTGGCCCAGGCCGCGCCCGCCGCCAAGCCCGCGCCCGTGTCGGCGCTCGTGAAGGCGGTCGACATCCCCTATCAGACCTTCACCCTCAAGAACGGTCTGCGTGTCGTCGTCCATACCGATCGCAAGGCGCCGGTCGTCGCGGTCAGCGTGTGGTATGATGTCGGGTCGAAGCACGAGCCGAAGGGCAAGACGGGCTTTGCGCATCTGTTCGAGCATCTGATGTTCAACGGCTCGGAAAACGCGCCGGGCGATTTCTTCGCGCCGCTCAAGTCGGTGGGGGCGACCGACTATAACGGCACCACCTATTTCGACCGGACCAATTATTTCGAGACGGTGCCGACCGCCGCGCTCGACCGCGCGCTGTTCCTGGAATCGGACCGCATGGGCTATCTGCTCGGCGCGGTGACGCAAGGCGTGCTCGACGAGCAGCGCGGCGTCGTCCAGAACGAAAAGCGCCAGGGCGACAACCAGCCCTATGGCCTGACCCAGTACAAGATCCTGAGCGGCCTGTTCCCCGAGGGGCATCCGTACGCCCATTCGACCATCGGTTCGATGGCGGACCTCGACCAGGCTTCGCTGGAGACGGTGAAGGACTGGTTCCGCAGCCATTATGGGCCGAACAACGCCGTGCTGGTGCTGGCGGGCGATATCGACGTCGCCACCGCCAAGCCGCTCGTCGAGAAATATTTCGGCGCGATCCAGCCGGGTCCGAAGAGCGTCTTGCCGACCGTCACCATCCCCACGCTGCCCGCGCCCGTCAACGAGGTGATGAAGGACCGCGTCGCCGCCGTCATGATCAGCCGCAACTGGGCGGTGCCCGGCCTCAACGATCCCGAGACGGCCTCGCTGGTCGTGGCGGGTTCGGTCCTGGGCGGGCTGGCCTCCTCGCGGCTCGACAACATCCTGGTGAAGCAGGAAAAGCTGGCGGTGCAGGTGTCGGCGGGTGATCGCCCCTTCTCGCAGGTCGGCATGTTCAACATGACCGCGATCGTCCGTCCCGGTGTCGATCCGGCGCTGGTCGACAAGCGGATGGGCGAGATCCTGGCCGATTTCCTGAAGAACGGCCCGACCGCCGACGAGGTGCAGCGCGCCGTCACCCGCTTCGTGTCGGGGCGTGTCCAGGGGCTGGAATCGGTCGGCGGCTTCGGCGGCAAGGCGGTAGCACTGGCGGAAGGCGCGCTCTATTCCAACGATCCCGGCAAATACAAGAAGCAGCTGGAAGGGATCGCGGCGCAGACCCCCGCGACCGTCAAGGCGGCGGCAAACAAGTGGCTGTCGCGCCCGGCCTATACGCTGACCGTCGTGCCGGGGGCGCGTGACGCCTATGAGGAAGCCAAGGTGCCGCCGCGCGCCGATGTGCCCGCCGCCCCCGACCAGGCGCCCAAGGGCACGCGTGGCGGCCTGCCCGATGTCGGGCAGGTCAAGCCGCTGAGCTTCCCCGCCGTCCAGCGCAGCCGCCTGGCCAATGGGATCGAGCTGATTTACGCCCAGCGCACCGCCGTGCCGGTCACGCAGATCGCGACCTCGTTCGACGCCGGTATCGCCGCCGACGTGCCGGGCAAGCTGGGCACGCAGCGCATGGTGCAGGCGATGCTCGACGAGGGCACGACCCATCGCAACACGATCGCCATCGCCGAGGAGCAGGAGCGGCTGGGCGCGACGATCGGATCGAGCGCATCGAACGACCGCACCGTCGTCGGGCTGGACGTGCCGAGCATCAACCTGGCCCCCGCGCTCGACCTGTATGCCGATATCCTGCGCAACCCGGCCTTTCCCGATCCCGAACTGGCGCGGGTGAAGGCGCAGACGCTGGCCGGCATCAAGCAGGAACTCACCAGCCCGCAGGGGCTGGCGAGCCGCGTCCTGCCGCCGCTCGTCTATGGGCCGACCAGCCCCTATGCCAAGGCGCAGGGGGCGGGCGATCCGGCGGCGGTCGCGGCGATGACCCGCGACCAGCTCGTGGCGTTCCAGCAGGCGTGGCTGCGTCCCGACAAGGCGAAGATCTTCGTTACCTCGGACCGCCCGCTGGCCGAGGTGAAGGCGGCGCTCGACCGGGTGTTCGGCGATTGGAAGGGCACCGGCACGGCGGGCGTGAAGAGCTTCACCGCGGGCCAGCCCTCCGCGCCGAAGATCGTGCTGGTGAACCGGCCCGACAGCCCCCAGTCGATGATCCTGGCGGGCGCGCCGACGGCGCTGAAGGGGGTGGACGACCTGCTGCTCCAGAACACGGCGAACGACGCGCTGGGTGGCAGCTTCCTCAGCCGGATCAACACCGATATCCGTGAGAACAAGCATTGGTCCTACGGCGTGCGGGGCGGGTTCCAGACCTCGGAATTCGCGGCGCCCTATATCATGTCGGCACCGGTTCAGGCGGACAAGACCGGCCCGTCGATCGACGCGCTGCGCACCGACGTCACCGAGTTCCTGACCACCAAGCCGATGGACCGGGTCGAATATGACCGCGCGATCACCGGCGCGATCCGATCGCTGTCGGGCAATTTCGAAACCTCCGGCGCGGTCCTGTCGGCGATGCAGACCAATGACCTGTATCGCCGCCCGGACAATTATTATGCGACGATCACCCAGCGTTATCAGGCGATGACCCTGCCGGAGCTGAACAAGTCGATCCAGGCCGCGTTCAACCCCAAGAGCTTCGTCTGGGTGGTGGTCGGCGATGCCAAGACGGTCAAGCCGCAGCTCGATACGCTGGGCCTGCCGGTCGAGGTGATCGAACCGGCGGCGGTCGTCGCACCCGCTCCGGCGGCACAATAAGGGAGAGTGAGAATGGCGGATATCGACGGGACCTGGGACTGCATCGTCAAGTCGCCGCTGGGCGACCAGGAAATGACGCTGACGGTCACCACCGAGGGCGACCGCTTCACCGGCTCCGGCGGCGGCCAGATGGGCGCGATGGAGATTGCGGGCGATGTGTCGGGCAACACGATCACGTGGAAGATGTCGATCAGCTCGCCGATGCCGATGACGCTGGACTGCGAAGCGACCGCCGATGGCGACACGCTGACCGGCTCGGTCGGCGCCGGCGCGTTCGGCAGCTTCCCGCTGTCGGGCACGCGCGCGGGGTGACTTCCGCGTCTTGAGACGGGGAAGGGGCGGTGCGTCGGAGGACGGGCCGCCCTTTTTCTTGGGGGGCAGGGCGTGGGCTTCGACTTCGCTCAGCCTGAACCGGTTGAGGTATGAAGTCCCACTTCCCAACCGCCGTTCAGGCTGAGCGAAGTCGAAGCCCAAGGGATGAACCCCACGACATAACCGGTTCAATTCCTGCCAAATCCCGTTACGCTGCCCCCAAAGACAAAAAGGGGACCAGCATGATCGACCGTCGCCATTTCCTGGGCGGGACCGCTGCGATGGCCGTCGCGGTGCAAAGCGAGGCCATCGTCGCCCAGAATACCTCCTCGACCAAACTCACCGCGCTGTTCGACACGCTGGTCCAGGAACAGCTCCGCCGCAGCCCGGAAGCCGCGACCAATCTAGGCCTCGACACCGGCGCAAACGCCGATCTGCGCAGCAAATTGTCGGACCAGTCGCCCGCCGGAATCACGGCGGCCAGGGCGGCGACGCTGGCGGACCTGACCCGGCTGCAGGCGATCGACCCCGCCACCCTGTCCCCCGAGGAGCGGATCGACCTGGAATCGATCCTCTATACCCGCCGCTCGGCGCAGGCCGTGCAGGCGTTCGACTTCGGCGGCAGCTCCTACGGCCCCAGCCCCTATGTCGTGTCGCAGCTGTCGGGGGCCTATCAATCGGTCCCCGACTTCCTCGACACCAAGCACAAGATCGCCAGCGCAGGCGATGCCGACGCCTATCTGATGCGGATGCGCGCCTTTGCCCGGCAGATCGACGCCCAGACCGACCGGATGCGCCATGATGCGGGGCAGGGTGTGGTGCCGCCCGACTTCATCCTGGACCTCGCGCTCGAACAGATGGGCAAGACGCGCCAGCCCGCCGACCAGGCGCTGGTCGTCCAGTCGCTCGCGCGTCGCGCGGCCGAAAAGGGGCTTGGCGATCGCTACGCCGTTCAGGCCAAAACGATCTATGACAGCGAGGTGTTGCCCGCGCTCGACCGCCAGATCGCCTATGCCAGGGCGCTTCGGGCCAGGGCGACGCATGACGCGGGCGTCTGGAAGCTGCGTGAGGGCGCGGCTTATTATCCGGTCGCGCTGAAGGCCAATACGACGACCAGCTTCTCGCCCGACGAGGTCCACCGTTTCGGCCGCGAGCAGGCGGCGATGCTGTCGGCGCGGCTCGACGCGCTCCTGAAGAAACAGGGTTTCACGAAGGGCACGGTCGGGCAACGCATGGCCGCGCTCTACAAGAACCCGGACCAGCTTTACCCGAACACCGACGAGGGCAAGCGCGCCGCCATCGCCTATTGCAACGCGCGGCTGGACGCGATCCGCACCCGCCTGCCGCAGGTGTTCGAGCGTATCCCACCCTATGGTTTCGAGGTGCGGCGCGTACCGCCCCAGACCGAGGCGGGCGCGGCGGCGGCTTTTGCGCAAGGCCCCGCCATCGACGGTTCGCGGCCCGGCCTTGTCTATTTCAACCTGAAGGACAGCGCCGACTGGCCCAAATTCTGCCTCGCGACGACCGTCTATCACGAAGGGCTGCCGGGCCATCAGATGGAGGGAGGCCTTGCGCTGTCGAACAGCCGCCTGCCGCTGATCCGCAAGATCAACGGCTTTTCGGGCTATGGCGAAGGCTGGGCGCTCTATGCCGAGCAGCTGGCGGACGAGATCGGCATGTATGACGACGATCCGCTGGGGCAGCTGGGCTATCTGAAGTTCCTGCTGTTCCGGGCCAATCGCTGTGTCGTCGATACCGGGCTGCATCATCTGCGCTGGACCCGCGAACAGGCGATCCATCATTTCGTCGAGGCCGAGGGCGAGGCGGAGGGCTTCGCCACCCGTGAGGTGGAGCGTTACTGCGTCAATCCGGGGCAGGCGGCGAGCTACAAGCTGGGCCATTCGGTGTTCGTCGACATTCGCGACCAGGCGAAGAAGCAGAAGGGCGCGGCGTTCGACCTGAAGGCGTTCCACACCGCCGTCCTGCGCCACGGCCGCGTGCCGCTCGACGTGCTGCGCCGCGTCGGGGAGGAGTGGGCCAGGGCTTGACCGACATCGGCATCGCGGTGATCTTCCGGAGCGGGAGACTATCGCGATGCAGGTCAGCGCTTCGATCGGGCCGGACGGCGGGCGGCGGCGGACGGCCATCCTTGCCACCGCGATGGTTCATGTCGCGTTCGTGGCGCTACTGATCTGGGGGGCGCCACGGCCCTCAACACGTCCGACCGAGCGCCCCGCGCTGACCCTGTTCGACCTGCCGCGCCCGCTGGACCCGCCGCCCGTTCCCGTCACGCCACCGCAGGTCGCCGCCCGACCGGTCAAGCGCGAGAGCGCGGCCCTGCGCCCCACTGCCGGCGGCGGATCGCCGCGTCCGATGCGGGCACCGATGGCCGAGCAAGCGGCACCCGCCGCTGCCGCTCCGGCGCGGTTCGACCGGGTCGATCGGCCTGCACCCGCCGCAGAATTCAGCACCGACCTGCCGCTGCGCGCCGGGATGGCGGCGTCGGATGGCCGAGCTGTCGGCATCGCCAGTGGACGCGGCACCGGCGGCGAGGGCCATGGGACCGGCAACGGACACGGCGATGGCGATGGCCCAGGCGAAGGAAGGCTTCGCTTCGCCCTGGCGGAATGGATCGAAAAACCGCCCCAGGACCTGATCGACCAGGCCTTTCCCGAAAGGGCGCGAAACGGCGGGGTCAGCGGCGTGGCGGTCCTGCTCTGCTTCGTCCCGACGCCCGGCCAACCCAAAAGCTGTTCGATTGCCGCCGAACGCCCGCGAGGGAGCGGTTTCGGTCCGGCGGCGCTGAGGCTCTATCGCAAATTCCGCATCCGCCCGGTGATGAAGGGCGACGAAGTCTATCAGGCCCAGGTGCTGGTGCCCGTGACCTTCGATGTCAAAAAACGACCTTAGCGACCGGGCTTAGCGCACCACCCGCGTGATATGCCCCATCTTGCGCCCGGGCCGTGATTCGCCCTTGCCGTAAAGGTGCAGATGCGCCCCCTTCTCGGTCAGTGCGGATTCCCAGGCGTCGTCGCCGATCAGGTTTTCCATCTGCACATGCGCGCCGGTCAGCGACGTGTCGCCCAGCGGCAGGCCGCAGATCGCGCGGATGTGATTCTCGAATTGCGAGGTTTCGGCGCCTTCGATGGTCCAGTGTCCCGAATTGTGGACGCGCGGGGCCATTTCGTTGAAGACGGGGCCGTTCTCGGTCGCGAAGAACTCGCAGGCGAGCACGCCGACATAGCCCAGTTCCTCGGCGATGCGGATCGCGAGCGCGGTCGCCTCCTCGGCCTGGGCGGCGATCTCGGGCGGCGCGGGCAGGGTCGAGGTGCGCAGGATCGCGTCGCGATGGACATTGTGCGGCGGGTCGTAGCGCACCGCCCGGCCGTCCAGCCCGCGTGCGATCAGGATCGAGAATTCGTGGCTGAAATGGATGAACCCCTCCAGCACGGCGGGGCCGCCGATCGCCTCGAACGCGGCGGGGGCCTCGGCGATGTCGCGGATCAGCACCTGACCCTTGCCGTCATAACCGAAGCGCGTGGTCTTCAGGATGGCGGGGCAGCCGATCCGCTCCAGTGCGGCGGTCAGGTCGGCGGCGCAGTTCACCTCGGCCCAGGGGGCGGGGCGGCCGCCAACCTTCTCGACGAAGCTCTTCTCGGCGATCCGGTCCTGCGCGACGCGAAGTGCGGCCGGAGCGGGGTGGACGGGCAGCCGCTCGGCCAGCCATTCGACCGGCGTCACGTCGACATTCTCGAACTCATAGGTCACGACGTCGCAGGCGGCGACGAAATCGGCCAGCACGACCTTGTTGTGATAATCGGCGCGGGTCAGCGACGAGGCGGTCTGCGCCGCGACGCTTTCCTCATCGGGGGCCAGCACATGGGTGCGATAGCCCAGCTGCGCGGCCGCGACAGCCAGCATCCGGCCCAGCTGGCCGCCACCCAATATCCCGATCGTCGAACCCGGCTTCAACATTGGCTTACCCTTGCGGATCGTTGGCGACGCTGTCGGTCTGGCGCTGGCGCCACGCCTTCAGGCGCTCGGCAAGGCCCTCGTCCGACAGCGACAGGATCGAGGCGGCGAGCAGGCCCGCATTGATCGCGCCCGCCTTGCCGATGGCCAGCGTGCCCACGGGAATGCCGCCGGGCATCTGGACGATCGAGAGCAGGCTATCCATGCCCTTCAAAGCCTTGGATTCGACCGGCACGCCCAGCACGGGCAGATGCGTCATCGAGGCGGCCATGCCGGGCAGGTGGGCGGCACCGCCCGCGCCCGCGATGATGACCTGGATCCCGCGATCGGCGGCGGTGGTGGCGTAATCGTACAGTCGCTGCGGCGTGCGATGCGCGGAGACGACGCGGGTCTCATGCGCCACGCCCAGCGCCTCGAGCGTCTCGGCGGCATGCCGCATGGTTTCCCAGTCCGAGGTGGACCCCATGATGATCCCGACCGACATCATATCCGCTGTTCCGCCTTCGCCCCTTGAGCCCCGTTTCCGGGGAAGCGGGCTGACTAGCGGGACGGGGCGAGGGGGGCAACCTCCCGTATACGTTCGGACCTTTTCGCGTGGGTTTTTTGGTTCACGCGGAGGCGCGGAGACGCGGAGGTGGCGTCTCCAGCCGCAAGGCTGGTCTATCGAAGGCCAGGTAGAACAGGGGAGTGTCGGAGACGGCAGGGCGTCGCCGCCGCGCGCCGGATCTCTCCGCGCCTCCACGTCTCCGCGTGAGATCAAAATTGATTCACGCGAAGCCGCGATGACGCGAAGAGGAGCGACCGAAAGACGGTCTTGGATACGATGGTTCTCGGTCTCCCGATCGCTTAGCGTTCCGACAGATAATAACGGTCGGTCGGGGTCAGGTCGTCCGCCAGCTCATAGACGATCGGTTGACCGGTTGGGATTTCCAGACCCGTGATCTCGTCGTCCGGGATGTTCGACAGGTGCTTGACCAAGGCGCGCAGCGAGTTGCCGTGCGCGGAGATCAGCACGCGGTTGCCGTCGCGAAGCGCGGGCGCGATACGCTCGTCCCAATAGGGCAGGACGCGCGCGATGGTGTCCTTCAGGCTCTCGGTCGCAGGCACCGGGATGCCCGCATAGCGGCGGTCAAGCGACACGTCGAACTCGCCGCCCGCCTCCGCCGGGGGCGGCGGCACGTCGAAGCTGCGGCGCCAGACCTTGACCTGCTCGTCGCCATGCTTGGCCGCCGTCTCCGCCTTGTCCAGGCCGGTCAGCCCGCCATAGTGACGCTCGTTCAGCCGCCAGTGCTTCTCGGTCGGCAGCCAGAGGCGCCCCATGGTCTCCAGCGCCAGGTTCAACGTCTTGATCGCACGGGTCTGGAGGCTGGTGAAGGTCAGGTCGAAGTCGAGGCCCTTCTCGGCCATCATCGCGCCCGCCGCGCGGGCTTCCGCCGCGCCTTGTGCGGTGACGTCGACGTCCCACCAGCCGGTAAAGCGATTCTCCAGGTTCCAGGCGGACTGGCCGTGGCGGATCAGGACGAGCTGGGGCATGGAAACTCCTTCAAGATGGTCAGGCCCGCATAGAGAAGCGGGCGCGCGGGGTCGAGGTCAGCCGCGGAAACGGGCTTGGGTGGAGGCGGGATTGGCCTTCAGCACGCGGCCCATCCGCGTCGGCCGGTCGAGCAGTTCGCCGCCGCAATCGGGGCAGGTCTCGTCCAGTTCGTCGGCGCATTCGGCGCAGAAGGTGGTCTCCAGCGAACAGATGAACGCGCCGCCCTGGCTCGGGGGCAGGTCCGCGCCGCAGCGCTCGCAATCGGGACGCATCTCCAGCATCAGGCGGCCACCTCGCGCACCACGTCGCAGATGCGGTCGACGAGCGTCTCGACCTGGCGCTTGTCCTCGCCTTCGGCCATCACGCGGATGACGGGTTCGGTGCCCGACGGGCGGATGACCAGGCGACCGCGCCCGGCCAGTTCGGCCTCGGCGGCGGCGATGACGCCCTGCACCTTTTCATGCTCCAGCGGCTTGCCGCCTGCAAAACGGACATTCTTGAGCAACTGCGGCAGCGGATCGAAGCGGTGCAGCACCTCGCTGGCGGGCGCGCCCGACCGCTTCAGTTCGGCGAGGACCTGAAGTGCGGCGACCAGCCCGTCCCCCGTGCGGGCATAGTCGGACAGGATGATATGTCCCGACTGTTCGCCGCCGACATTGTATCCGCGTGTCCGCATGGCTTCGAGCACATGGCGGTCGCCGACCTTGGTGCGGACCAGCCCCAGCCCCTGTGCAGCGAGATGCCGCTCCAGCCCCAGGTTCGACATGACCGTGGCGACCAGACCGCCGCCCGCGAGACGGCCTTCTCGGGCATAGCTGGTCGCGATCATCGCCATCAGCTGGTCGCCATCGACCACCGCGCCGGTTTCGTCGACGATGATGAGGCGGTCGGCATCGCCGTCCAGCGCGATGCCGATATCCGCGCCGCTGGCCACCACCGTCTCGGCCAGCGCCTGCGGCGCGGTCGAGCCGACGCCGTCATTGATGTTGGTGCCATTGGGGGTCACGCCGATCGCGACCACGTCCGCGCCCAGTTCCCACAGCGCGGCAGGGGCGACCTTGTACGCCGCACCGTTCGCGCAGTCGATGACGACGCGCAGGCCGTCGAGGCGCAGCGCCTGCGGGAAGGTCGACTTGGCGAAATGGATATAGCGCCCGGCGGCGTCGTCGACCCGGCGCGCGCGGCCGATCTTGCCCGAGGCGACCAGCGGCACATTCTGCTCGATCAGGCCCTCGATCGATTCCTCGGCCTCGTCGGACAGCTTGTAGCCGTCGGGGCCGAACAGCTTGATGCCGTTGTCGGCAAAGGGATTGTGGCTGGCCGAGATCATCACGCCGATATCGGCGCGCATCGAATGGGTCAGCATCGCGACCGCCGGTGTGGGCAAGGGACCCAGCATCACCACGTCCATGCCGACGCTGGTGAAGCCCGCGACCAGCGCCGATTCGAGCATATAGCCCGACAGGCGCGTATCCTTCCCGATGACGACGCGGTGGCGATGGTCGCCGCGCTGGAAATAGGCGCCCGCCGCCATGCCGACCTTCATCGCCATCTCGGCCGTCATCACCGCGCCATTGGTCGCGCCGCGAATGCCATCGGTGCCGAAATATTTTCTTGCCATGCGGCCAGGTCCCTGCCGGATTAAGAGGGTGTGGAACAATCGGGTTGCGTGCATCCTTTAGCGCGACCTTTGCCAAAGCTCCAAATACGCGAGAACCATCCATGTCGCGCGCGACCCTGATCCTTCTCTGCTTGGCCGCCGGTCTGCTGATCGGCGTGGGCGCGGCGACGCTGGCCCCTTCGATGGCCGCGGGCGCGGTGTTCGTCGCGCGGCCGGTCGGGACCTTGTGGCTGAACGGGTTGCAGATGACCGTCATACCGCTGGTCGTCACGCTGCTGATCACCGGCGTCGCCTCGACCGCGCAGGCGGCGCAGGCGGGGCGGATCGCGGGGCGGGCGATCATGACCTTCCTGACGCTGGTCACGCTGACCGCGACCATGGCGGCGCTGGTCACGCCGGGGCTGCTGCACCTGCTGCCCATCCCGCGCGAGGCGGCCGCCGCGCTGAAGGCGGCGCTGGGCCATGCCGAGCCGGTCGCCCCGCCGCCGCCCATCGCCGAGTTCGTGACCGGCATCGTGCCGACCAACATCTTCGCCGCCGCCACCAACAATGCGCTTTTGTCGCTGATCCTGTTCACGCTGGCCTTCGCCTTTGCGATCACCCGGATCGAGGGCGAGGGGCGGGGGCTGTTGCTGCGCTTCTTCACCGCGATCCGTGACGCGATGCTGGTCCTGATCGGATGGGTATTGTGGCTGGCGCCGCTGGGCGTCTTTGCGCTGGCCTTTGTCGTCGGCGCGACGGCGGGGGGCGGGGCGTTCGGGGCGCTGGCGCATTACATCACGATCATCGCCAGCATCGGGGTGATCGTGATGCTGATGGCCTATGCCGTCGCGGTGCTGGCGGCGCGGGTGCCGCTGTCGCGATTCGCCCGCGCGCTGGCCCCGGCCCAGGCGGTCGCCATCTCGACCCAAAGCTCGCTCGCCAGCCTGCCCGCGATGATCGAGGGGACGAAGACGCTGCGCATCGCGCCTGCGACCGCCGGGCTGGTCCTGCCGATGGCGGTGGCGATGTTTCGCGGCACCCAGCCCGCGATGAACGTCGCGGTGGCGCTTTATATCGCCGACTGGTTCGGGATCGTGCCGGGCATGGCTTCGGTCACCGCCGCCGTGGTCGTTGCGATCCTGTGTTCGCTGGGTTCGGCCAGCCTGCCGTCGCAGATCACCTTCTTCGCCTCGATCGCGCCGGTCTGTGTCGCGCTCGGGGTGCCCGCCGCGCCCCTGGGGCTGTTGATCGCGGTGGAGACGATTCCGGACATCTTCCGCACGCTGGGCAATGTCAGCATGGACCTCGCCGCCACCGCGACCGTTTCCCGTTTGAGCGGCACGATCGACGAGGAACGCCCATGAAATATCGCACTCTCGGCCCCGAATTCGAGGTTTCCGCGCTGGGCCTGGGCTGTATGCCGATGGCCGGTGTCGGCCGGAACATGTATGGCGAGGCGAGCGAGGCGGAGAGCACCGCCACCATCCACCGCGCGATCGAACTGGGCGTGACCCTGTTCGACACCGCCGAAATCTATGGCCCGCTGGTCAATGAGGAATTGGTCGGCCGCGCCATTCGCGGCAAGCGCGACGCGGTGGTCATCGCGACCAAGTTCGGCTTTCGCTATGACGAGAACGGCATGACCGGCGTGGATTCGACCCCGGCCAATGTCCAGCGCGCCTGCGAGGGCTCGCTCCAGCGGCTGGGTGTCGAGACGATCGACCTGTTCTACCAGCACCGCGTCGACCCCAATGTCCCCATCGAGGAGACGATCGGCGCGATGGGGCGGCTGGTCGAGCAGGGCAAGGTGCGGCGGCTGGGCCTGTCCGAGGCGAGCGCCGAGACGATCCGCCGCGCCGCCGCCGTCCATCCGATCGCGGCGGTCCAGTCCGAATATTCGCTGTGGGAGCGCGATGTGGAGGCGGATATCCTGCCGGTGGTGCGCGAACTGGGCATCGGCTTCGTGCCGTACAGCCCGCTGGGGCGCGGGTTCCTGACCGGGCAGATCACCCGGCGCGAGGATTTGCCCGAGGGCGATTATCGGCGCAACGATCCGCGCTATTCGGAAGAGAATTTCGACCGCAATATGCAGGTGGTCGAGGTAGTGAAAGCCATCGCCGCCGCACATGACGCCAGCGCGGCGCAGGTGGCACTGGCGTGGCTGCTGGCGCAAGGCGACGACATCGTGCCGATCCCCGGCTCCAAGCGGCGCGCGACGCTGGAGGATTCGATGAAGGCGGCGGACCTGGCGCTGTCGGCCGACGAACTGGCCAGGCTGGACGAAGCGTCGCCGCGTGGCGGCACCGCAGGGCCGCGTTATGGAGAGAAGGCGATGGCGATGACGCGGCTCTGAGGCCAAATCCCACCCTCCGTTCGCACTGAGCGAAGTCGAAGTGCAAGGGATGCCGCCCGTTGATGGTCCGGGGCGTGGGCTTCGACTTCGCTCAGCCTGAACGGAGGTGGGTGGGTGGGGGCGGCCGGGTTTCCCCAACCGCCCCGCGCCCATCAATGCGGCTTCTGCTCCAGCCGCGTATCGATGCCTGCCGCCGCCGGTTCGGCCAGTTCCTTGTCCCCGGCCAGCGCGGCTTCGGCCTTCAGCCGGTCGAGATGCATCAGCCGGGCGATGAAGGGCGACACGACCAGCACGACCACGCCGATCCCGATCGAGAACCAGCCGATCCGCGTATAGACATCGAGCACCTTTTCCGGCCCCGCGCCCTCGCCGCCGGTCGCCTGTGCGATGAGACCGGCGATGAAGTTGCCCGCCGCCGTCGCCAGGAACCAAGTGCCCATCATCAGCCCGGTCATGCTGGGCAGCGACAGCCGCGTCATCGCCGACAGGCCGACCGGCGAGAAGCACAGCTCCGCCATGGTATGGATCAGATAGACCAGGATGACGAAGATCACCGGCGTCGGCGCCCCGGCATAGAGGGCCGCGCCCGCCACCAGCACCAGGAAGCCGGCACCCACGCCGACCAGGCCGATGCCGAACTTGAACGGCGCGCTCGGCTCCCATCCGCGCTTGGCGAGGAAGGTCCAGATCGCGGCGAACACGGGGGCCAGCGCGATGATGAAGATCGAGTTGACCGACTGGAAGGCCGAAGCCGGAATCGTCCAGCCGAGCAGGCTGCGGTCGACCGAACGGTCGGTATAGACGTTGAGCGAGGAACCCGCCTGTTCGAACAAGGCCCAGAAGAGCGGGCAGAGCGCGATCAGGAACAGGGCGGCCAGAATGCGGTCGCGGTCGACCTTGTCCAGGGTGAAGACCGCCCGCCACAGGATGAAGCCCACGGTGCCGATGCCGAAGACGATCAACAGCGTGCCGACCGCATCCTGATGTCGGATCAACTGCCACGTCACCAGCGTCGCGGCGATCCCGCCCAGATAGATGAGCCACTCGCGCGACAGACCCGCCACGACCGGCGCGCGCAGGATCGGCAGCGAGGGCGCTTCGCCCGCCCCGTGCAGTTCGCGCTTCAGGCCGATAAAGGCGACCAGCCCGAGCAGCATCCCGACGCCCGCCGCGCCGAAGCCATAGGCCCAGCCCACCGTCTCGCCCAGCACGCCGCACACGATCGGCCCCAGCGCGCCGCCGCCGTTGATCCCCATGTAGAAGATCGAGAAGGCGGGATCGCGGCGCATGTCGTCGCGGGCGTAAAGCTGTCCCACCAGCACCGAGATATTGGCCTTGAGGAAGCCGGTGCCGATGACGATCGCGGCCAGCGCGAGGTAGAAGCCTTCGAGATAGACGCCCTGTGCGCCCTGCGGCCCTTCCATCGCGGCGATCAGCAAATGGCCAAAGGCGATGAAGACCCCGCCCGCCAGCACCGCACGTCTGGCCCCCAGATAGCGATCCGCCAGATAGCCGCCGATCACCGGGGTGAAATATACCAGCGACATATAGGCGGCGTAGATGCCAAACGCCGGTTCGTCGGTGAACAGGAAATGCTTGGTCAGGTAGAAGACCAGAATGGCGCGCATTCCATAGAAGGAAAAACGCTCCCACATCTCGGTGAAGAACAACAGGAACAGGCCTCGGGGGTGCCCCAAAACCGTCTTGCCGCGTGCAGCGGCCTCATACGCACTCGCCATGCCGGCGTTTACTCCATCGGGATCGCCCCCGGTGCGACCAGGGGCGCACGCGGGGGCGTAATGGTTCAGTAACCTAACGCCAAAGCCGCGACTGTAAATATCATGCGCGACGACGTAAGGATGTAAGCCATGACCGACATGGCTTTCAACGACCGCTCGACGCCCCTCACGCTGCTGACGACCCGCCGTTCGGGCAAGCCGCGCGACCTGATCGCGCCCGGCCCCCGGCCGGACGAGCTGACGCAGATGCTCGGCATCGCGGCGCGCACGCCCGACCATGGCAAGCTGGCCCCGTGGCGCTTCGTGATCGTGCCCGCCGAGGCGCGGGGCAGACTGGCCGAGGTCATCACCACCGCCTACCGCGCCGAACGACCGCAGGCGGGCGCGACCGAGATCGCCGCGCTGGAACAGTTCGCGCATCAGGCCCCCGATCTGGTCGTCGTCCTGTCCAGCCCGCGTACCGAAAGCCATATTCCGCTATGGGAACAGGAATTGTCGGCGGGCGCGGCGTGCATGAACCTGCTCCATGCCGTCCATGCCATGGGTTATGCTGGGGGCTGGCTGACCGGCTGGCCCGCCTTTTCGGATGCGGTGCGCGATGCGTTCGGAGCCGCGCCCGAGCGGATCGTCGGCTTCGTCTTCATCGGCACCCCCGGCCGTCCGCTCGACGAGCGGCCGCGCCCCGACATGGGCCGGATCGTCTCGACCTGGAAAGGATGAAGCGAGCGTCGCGTGCGACGGTCCTGCAAACGTTATCGGGATAACGGCTCGACATGGTGTCGCCCATGCTGTATTAACTCGGCATGACAGCTCTTAGCGGCGACGACAGCCCGGTCTATATCCGCCTGCGCGGCACGATCGCGGCGGGCATTCTCAACGGCACCTATCGCACGGGGGACCAGCTTCCCTCGGTGCGGGCGCTGGCCGCCGAACAGGGCGCGAACCCGCTGACCGTCGCCAAGGCCTATCAGAGCTTTCAGGATGACGGCTATGTCGAGGTGCGGCGCGGGGTCGGCATGTTCGTGATGCCGGGCGCCGCCGACCGGCTGCGCAGCGCGGAGCGGCAGAGCTTCCTGTCGGTGCAGTGGCCGCGCATCCGCGACCATATCGAGCTGCTGGGCCTGGACCCGGCCGACCTGCTCAACGCCGAGCGCGTCTGACCTTCGGACGGCGGCCCCAGGCCATCAGCCCGGTCGCCGCGACCCAGGCGGCGAGCAACCCGGTCAGCGCGGCGAGCGGCCACCAGATCCAGGGCATTCCCTGTCCGCCATGCAGTCGGCGGACCCAGGACAGCATTACCGGCTCCGCATGAGCGGGCGCGGCAAGCGCCTTGGCGCTGTCGTCGGCGACCTTGACCACCCCCGGTTCACCACCCTCGAAATAGAGCGTCCAGTCGGGGGAGCGCTCGGTCGGCCAGTCGATCGCGCGCAGCGTGCCGTGCGTCCAGCCGCTGGCGCTGGCGACGACCCGGTCGACGGACAGGGCGGCACGGGAGACCGGTGGTGCGGCGGGGGTGGCGGTCATGACCGGTGTCGGGACGACGGCCAGGCCGGTCGCGGTCAGCGCCAGGACCAGGATCGCCGACCATAGCCCGACGCGGCGATGCACGATCGTCCACCGCGTTTCGTTGCGCGGTCGCTTGGCGGATGCCTTCGGCCGCTTGCGGGTCATCTGTGCCCAAAGCCCGGTCAGGCTGGCCAGCGCCAAGCCGAACCCCCCGAGCCCGACGATCCACCGGCCGAGGCCCGACAGGAACAGCCCATCATGCACCCGTCGTGCAGCACCGATGACACCGCCATCCTTCCAGCCGCTTGCCAGCACCTGTCCGGTCGGCGGGTCGAGAAACAGCAGCCGCTGCGCCCGGGCGCCGGTGCGGTCGAGCGTCACGACGACCGGCGAAGACCCCTGCTCCAGCGACAGCGCGGCGATCCGCTCGCCGGGGCGCAGGCGGCGATGTGCGACGTTGCTATAGAGAGAAGCGGCCTGCCGCTGTTCGCCGCTCACCCGGAAGCGGGCGGGGGCGGCGATCCGTTCCAGCATGGGGGCGCTCGCCAGGATCGCGCCGGACAGGGCCAGGGCAAGTGCGATCAGCCCGACCGCCAGCCCCAGCCAGCGATGGACCTGCACTCCCGTATCGCGAAGGGTAATTCCGGCCACACAAACCCCGAAACAGACGGCGCGCCCTGCTATAGCCAAGAGGCGGCGTCAATCGGGGAGGGCCATGCCGTTCCATCCCCACCCTTCGTTCAGGCCGAGCGAAGTCGAAGCCCACGCCCGGCCCTCGCCCCGAGGGCAGCGGTCATCCCTTGGCCTTCGACTTCGCTCAGGCTGAACGGAGGGGCGGGATGGCGGCAATGTGATATTCGTGCGGAGGCGCGGAGATGGCGTGTCTTGCCGTGGCCCTCTTCCGCTTAACCCGCCGATCGCCGTGAAGCGGCGTCAATCGGGTCGGGCCATGCAGTTCCTTCCCCACCCTCCGTTCAGGCTGAGCGAAGTCGAAGCCCATGCCCGGCCCTCGCCCCGAGGACAGCGGTCATCCCTTGGCCTTCGACTTCGCTCAGGCTGAACGGAGGAGCGGGATGGCGGCAATGTGATGTTCGCGCGAGGGCGCGGAGAAGAAAGGCTCAAGAAAATGGACGCCCCTCGGCCACTTACCGCTCTGCGCTCTCCGCGCCTCCGCGCGAACCAAATCACCGTCGCAGGAACAGCCACGACCGGATCGCGCTCGCCAGATTGGGCGGGTCGTCCGCGACGATGCGCAGCGCGTCGATCTCCGCCACCAGCGCCGACAGCGGCAGGGCGTGCGCCACCGCCGCATCCTCCAGCGCCGCCCAGAACACCGGCTCCAGGCTGATCGAGGTCGCGTGGCCCGCGATGGTGATCGAGCGTTTCACCGGGCCGACAAAACCCTCCGCCGGGGCGGCGATCCGGCTCATTCGGTGTCGAACAGGCTGGCCAATTGCTCGATGATCGTGCCGCCCAGCTGCTCGGCGTCCATGATCGTCACTGCGCGGGCATAGTAACGCGTCACGTCATGGCCGATGCCGATCGCGATCAGCTCGACCGGGCTCTTGCTCTCGATCCAGCCGATCACCTGGCGCAGATGCCGTTCCAGATAGCTGCCCGAATTGACCGACAGGGTGGAATCGTCGACCGGCGCACCGTCGGAGATGACCATCAGGATGCGCCGCTCCTCGGGCCGCGCGATCAACCGGCTGTGCGCCCACATCAGCGCCTCGCCGTCGATATTTTCCTTGAGCAGCCCCTCGCGCATCATCAGGCCGAGATTGTTGCGCGCGCGTCGCCACGGCTCGTCCGCCTGCTTGTAGACGATGTGGCGAATGTCGTTCAGCCGCCCAGGCTGCGGCGGACGGCCAGCGGCGAGCCACGTCTCGCGGCTCTGCCCGCCCTTCCATGCACGGGTGGTGAAGCCGAGGATCTCGGTCTTCACCCCGCAGCGCTCCAGCGTGCGCGCGAGGATGTCGGCGGAGATGGCGGCGATGCCGATCGGCCGTCCGCGCATCGAACCGGAATTGTCGATCAGCAACGTCACGACGGTATCGCGGAAATCGGTGTCGCGCTCGATCTTGTAGGACAGCGACTGGCCGGGGTTCACGACCACCCGCGCCAGCCGCGCGGCGTCGAGAATGCCCTCTTCCTGGTCGAAGTCCCATGACCGCGACTGCTGCGCCATCAACCGACGTTGCAGCCGGTTGGCGAGCTTCGACACCGCCGATTGCAGATGCGCCAGCTGCTGATCGAGATAGCCGCGAAGCCGCGCCAGTTCGTCCGCGTCGCACAGCTCGCCCGCCGCGATCACCTCGTCATATTGGGTGGTCCAGGGCTTATAGTCGAATTGCGACGCCAGATCGTTGAGCGGTCGGTTGGGCCGTGTCGGCTGGCTGCCTTCGTCGCCATCCTCGCCGGGTTCGCCGTCCAGATCGTCGAGCGAGTCCTGGCTCTGCTCCTGCGACTCGCCATCCTCGCTGTCGGAATCGCGCTTCTCCGCGCGGGCCTCGACCTCACCTTCGCCCTGGCCCTGCTCGTCGTTATCCTCTTCGCTCTCGTCCTGCTGCTGTTCGTCCTCGCCTTCCTGATCGTCGCCGCCTTCATCGGCCTGATCGGGCTCGGCGGGCGGCTCGGCGAGTTCGAGATCGGCGAGCATCCTGGCGGTCAGCGACTGGAACGCCTTCTGGTCGTCCATCGCGCCCGCCAGCGCGTCGAGGTTCGTCGCCCCCTCCAGCCAGTCGCGGACCAGCGCCAAAGCGGGTGCGGTCTCGGCCGGCGAAGGCCGTCCCGTCATCCGCTCACGCAGGAGGAGCCCCAGCGCGGTCGACAAGGGCACCTCGTCGCGGTTGCGCGCTCGCGTCAGCGGGTCGGAGCGCAACCGTACGTCCAGCGCATGGGCCAGATTGTCGCCGATCCCGGCATAGCCGCGCGCGCCCAGCGCCTCGATCCGCGCGGTTTCCACCGCATCGTACACGGCCCGCGCCACCGCCTCCACCGGGGCGGCCTTCGCGTGGAGCGCCGTGTCGTGCAGCTTCAGCCGCAGCGCAAAGGCATCGGCAAAGCCGCGCGCCTCGGCCACCTGTTCGGGCGGCAGCGCGCGACCCGGCATCGGCACGCGGATATGCTTGCCCGAGGAGGTCGGCGCATCGGCGGTGAAGGCGAGTTCGACCTCCGGCTCCTGCGCGATGGTCCGCGCCGTGCCGCCAAGGACCGCCTTGAACCGGTCGAGAGGGGTGTCGTTCGCCAAGGATCAGGCCCGGCCGACGACGCTTTCGGGCAGGTCCTTGCCGAAGACGCGCTGATAATATTCCGCCACCAGTGCGCGTTCGTTCTCGTCGCACTTGTTGAGGAACGACAGCCGGAAGGCAAAGCCCGGATCGCCGAAGATCAGCGTGTTCTGCGCCCAGGTGATGACCGTGCGCGGGCTCATGACGGTCGAGATGTCGCCGTTGATAAAGCCCTTGCGGGTCATGTCGGCGACGCGGACCATGTTCTCGACCAGCTGCTTGCCGTCGGGCTTGTCATACTCGCCCGACTTGGCGAGCACGATCTGCGCCTCGGTCGCGGCGGGCAGATAGTTGAGCGTGACCACGATGTTCCAGCGGTCCATCTGGCCCTGGTTGATCTGCTGCGTACCATGATACAACCCGCTGGTATCGCCCAGGCCGACCGTGTTGGCGGTGGCGAACAGGCGGAACCACTTGTTGGGGCGGATGACCCGGTTCTGGTCGAGCAGGGTCAGCTTGCCTTCCGTCTCCAGCACGCGCTGGATCACGAACATCACGTCGGGGCGGCCCGCATCATATTCGTCGAACACGAGCGCGGTCGGGGTCTGGAGCGCCCAGGGGAGCAGGCCCTCGCGAAATTCCGTCACCTGCTGCCCGTCCTTCAGGACAATGGCGTCGCGGCCGATCAGGTCGATGCGGCTGATATGCGCGTCCAGGTTGATGCGGATGCACGGCCAGTTCAGCCGCGCGGCGACCTGTTCGATATGGCTCGACTTGCCGGTGCCGTGATAGCCCTGCACCATCACGCGGCGATTGTGCGCAAAGCCGGCCAGGATCGCCAGCGTGGTGTCGGGATCGAACACATAGGCGGGATCGAGATCGGGGACGCGCTCGTCGGATACCGAGAAGGCCGGAACCTCCATATCGGTGTCGATGCCGAACAGGTCGCGCACCGACACCATCTTGTCGGGTGCGTCGAGGATCGTCGTATCGCGGCTGTCGGGAAGCATATTCGGGATATCGGTCATCAGGCCCTCGTCTCGTCGCTCAACGCCTTAGGCCAAGCGCGGCTCCCTACTCAATGGCGGTGATCGCACGAAACGGGTCTTCCGGCGATTGCGGGACGATGGTTTCGCGGTCATCCTCAGGCCCCCGGCATGCGAGTCGCGGGGCGGGGCAAGTATTTGATTTGTCAGGCAAAAGGGCGGGCGCGGTCATGGCGAATTTCATCTGGTACGAATTGCTGGCCGACGACATCGTGGCGGCGCAGGATTTCTACACCCATGTCATCGGCTGGCAGGTCGGCGACAGCGGGATCGACGGAATCGACTATCGCATCTTCGCAACGCCCGAGGGCGAGGCGATCGGGGGCCTGATGCAGCGTCCCGAAGGTTCGCCGGGCGGGCCGGTCTGGTTCGGATATCTGCCGGTGGTCGATGTCGACGAATCGCTGGGGGCCATCGTCGAGGATGGCGGACAGGTGCTGATGCCCGCGTGGACGATGGACGGGGTGGGGCGCATGGCGCTGGTCACCGATCCGCTGGGCGCGCCCTTCTATCTGATGGCGGCCGAAAACGGCGACCAGCCGTCGCGCGCCTTCGTCGAGCATGGCACCGGCCCTGCGATCGGCCATGTCGTCTGGAACGAGCGGATCGCCAGCGATCCCGACCGGGCACTGGCCTTTTTCGGACGGCATTTCGGCTGGAGCCATCAGGGTGGGATGCCGATGGGCGAGCTGGGGGAATATCGCTTCCTGGCCGATGGCCCGGTGATGCTGGGCGCGCTGATGGGCTGCCCGCCGGGCGGTACGCCGGGGTGGCGATTCTATTTCGCGGTCGAGGATATCGACGCGGCGGCGGCGCGGGTCACCGAGTTGGGCGGGACGATCGAATATGGGCCGGTCGAGATACCGGGCGGCGACTATTCGATGTCGGTGCTCGACCCGCAGGGTGCGCGATTCGGACTGGTCGGACCGCGCAAATAAAATTCCTCCCCTGCAAGGGGAGGAATAAGCGTTCAGGCGAACGCCGGCGCCTGGCGCAGCTGCTGATACGCCGCGATCACCTTCTGCAGTCGCGATTCGTGGCTGCGATCCCCGCCGTTGCGGTCGGGATGATAGCGCCGCACCAACTCGCTATAGCGCCGCCGCAGTGCGCTCCGATCGGCATTCGCCTCCAGCCCCAGCACCTTCAGGCTTTCGCGATCCTGCCCCGACAGCGGCTTGCCGTCCGACCGCTCGGGCGCGGCCTCCCGGCGATAGCGTGCGGCGATGGCGTCCAGCGGATCGGAGAAATCGGCCCAGCGCGGCCCCGGATCGGTGCCGCCTTGCGCGAAGGCGCGCGTCTCGCGTTCCCAGCCCGCATAGGGGCGCTGGGCGCGGTGAATCTCATCCGCGCTCATGCCGTCGAAGAAATTATAGCGGCTGTTGAAGGCGCGGACATGCTCCAGGCAGAACCAGCGGAACTGGCCCGGCCCGTCGCCGCTTCGCGTGCCCTCAGGCGGCGGTGCGCGGAACTCGCCCGCTTCCTCGCAACCGGCATGATCGCAGCCGCGGCCGGTATTCTCGACCCGGCCGTGAAAACGCGCGCCCGTTTTCTCCCTTGGGGGTTTGTCCTTGGGTGTTTCGCTGCTCGACCAACGCGCCACGGCTATCCGCTTGTCCCGAAAAACCGTCTATATAGGGGCCATGACCGATATCACCACCGCATCCATCGCCGATCAGATCACCGACCGCCTGACCCGGGCGCTGGCCCCCACGCATCTGGAGGTCATCAACGAAAGCGCGATGCATCGCGGCCATCTGGGCGATGACGGCACCGGCGAGAGCCATTTCCGCGTCATCGTCGAATCGCCCGCTTTCTCCGGCCAGTCGCGCGTCGCCCGCCAGCGCATGGTGAACCACGCGCTCGCCGATCTGTTGTCGGAACGCATCCACGCGCTGGCGATCAGCGCGAAGGCGCCCGGAGAATAATTCCATGCCCTATGACCTGTGGTACTGGCCCGGCCTGCCGGGGCGCGGCGAGTTCGTCCGGCTGGCGCTGGAGGCCGCAGGTCTGGCCTATCGCGACCGGGGCGTGGAGGAGGGGGCCGAGGCCTTGCTCGCTGATAGGCGGAAAGGTGGCCGCCTGCCCTTCGCCCCGCCATATTTGCGGGCAGGGGGGCAGATGATCGCGCAGGTCGCGAACATCCTTCACTGGCTGACCGAGCGGCACGATCTGGCACCGGCAGGCGACCGCGTCTGGCTGAACCAGCTGCAACTGACGATCAGCGACATGGTGGCCGAGGCGCACAACGTCCATCACCCGGTCGCCACCGGCGCCTATTATCACGAACAGAAGCCCGAAGCCGCCCGCGCCGCCGCCCAGTTCCGCGCGGAGCGGCTTCCCAAGTTCCTCGGTTATTTCGAGGATGCGCTGGGCGACCGCGAGTGGATGGCGGGCGGGCGCTGGTCGCCGGTCGACACCTCGCTGTTCCAGCTGATCGCGGGTCTGCGCTACATGTTTCCCAGGCGCATGGCGGCGGTCGAGGGTGACTATCCCGCGCTCATCGCCCTGCACGACCGTGCAGAGACCTTGCCCGGCATTGCCGCCTATCTGGACAGCGACCGGCGGCAGGCGTTCAATGAGGACGGAATCTTCCGCCATTATCCGGAGCTTGACGCCGAATGATCCGCATACCCCGTCCCGCCGCGCGCATCCTGCTGGTCGATGCGGCGGGCCGGACGCTGATGTTCCGCTTCACCCCCGATGACCGTCCGCCCTTCTGGTGTACGCCGGGCGGTGCGGTCGATCCCGGCGAGAGCTATGAGGACGCCGCGCGCCGCGAGTTGCGGGAGGAAACCGGGCTCGACCACGACTGCGGACCACAGGTCGCACGGCGGCAGGTCGAGTTCCGCACCATCGAGGGTGTCGAGGTCGAGGCCGACGAACGCTATTTCCGCGTCGACATCGACGCGCATGACGTGAACGGCTCAGGCCACACCGCCCTCGAACAGCGGGTGATGCAGAGCTGGCGCTGGTTTTCCCGCGAAGAGCTGGCCATGCACCCCGAACCCTATTTCCCGGCCGACCTGATCGCGCTGCTCGACGCCACGGAGCCGACTCCCACGGAGCAAAGCCATGTTTGACGATTTCCTGCTGCGCACCCTGCAACCCTCCAGCCACGATCTGGGCGGGTTCAAGGTTCACCGGACGCTGCCCAACAAGGAGCGGACGATGGTCGGCCCCTTCATCTTCTTCGACCAGATGGGGCCGGCGCAGCTGCAACCCGGCTCCGGCATCGACGTGCGGCCGCATCCGCATATCAACCTGGCGACCGTAACCTATCTGTTCGACGGCGCGATCGGCCACCGCGATTCGCTGGGCAGCGACCTGGTGATCGAACCGGGTGCGGTGAATTTGATGACGGCAGGCCATGGCATCGTCCATTCCGAACGCTCGCCGGGCGAGATGCGGCCGCAAGGCCCGGTGCTGTCGGGCATCCAGACCTGGCTCGCGCTTCCCGAAGCGCAGGAGGAAATCGACCCGTCCTTCGAGCATGTCCCGGCCGAGGCGCTGCCCGAAATCGAAGGGCAGGGTGCGACCGCGCGGGTCATCATGGGCGAATTGTGGGGACAGCGCGCGCCGACCACGACCTATGCGGGCACCATCTATGCCGACATCGCGCTGGAGCCGGGCGGGAGCATCCCCATCGATGCGGCGGCCGAGGAACGCGCGGTGTATTGCGCGCTGGGCGAGGCGAGCCTGGAGGGGATGACGCTGGAGCCGCAGCGCCTCTATATCCTGAAGCCGGGAATCGCGACGACGCTGCGGTCCGAAGCGGGCGGCCGGGTGATGCTGTGCGGCGGCGATGCGTTCACCACGCCCAGGCATGTGTGGTGGAATTTCGTGTCCTCCCGCCGCGAGCGGATCGAGGAGGCCAAGCGGGCGTGGCGGGCGCGGGAGTTTCCGGCCGTGCCGGGGGATGATCTGGAGCGGATCGAGATTCCGGAAATCCCGAAGACGGTGAGTTATCCGTGATTTAAGCCCTCTCCCGTCAGGGGGAGGGGTTGGGGGGAAAGGCCACAAGCCATGCTCTGCGAGGCACCTTGCCCTCCCCCGGCCCCTCCCGCCTGCGGGAGGGGAGTAAGCAGGGGTCTGATCCGACGTCCCATTCCGCCTGAGCGAAGTCGAAGGCCACGGGACAACGCCAGTCGCGCAAAAACAGTCCGCCAAACAGCGAACCGTTAAAACACCATCAATGTAGGAAAAATGGTGCCCAAGGGCGGGATCGAACCACCGACACTGCGATTTTCAGTCGCATGCTCTACCAACTGAGCTACTTGGGCCCACACCGCGATTGCGATTGGAGGCGTGCCTTTACGGGTGGCTTTCGCCGCTGTCCAGCCCCTCTTCGTCATTTTCTTTGACCGGGATGCGATAACCTTCGCCCAGCCATTGCAGCAGGTCGCGATCCTTGCATCCGCGCGAGCAGAAGGGCGCGTGTTCGGCGGCGGTCGGTTTGTCGCAGATCGGGCAGGTGGTCATGAGCGTTCCAGTAACAGGGGGCGGCCGGTGCGGCGCTCCAGCGCCTCGCGCCAGGCCGGATGGGCCATCAGGCGGTCATGGACAGCGCCGGAGACCCGATAGGTCGGCGCAGGCCCGGGCGGCTCGCGCTCCCATTGGCGCAGCAGTGCGCGGGCGCGGGCGCCGACGGGGTCGATGCCCAGCCGCTCCGGGATCGAGGCGCGGGGGCGCGGGCGGACGATCTGGAGGAAGCCGAATCCGTTGACCGCCGTCCGCTCGAAGGGAAGGGGCAGGGCCGCGTCCAGCGCCTCGGCCACCGCTTGGCGCGGGCTTTTGCCTTCCAGCGTGGGAAAGTCGATGCCGATCGACCCGCCGATACCGTGGCGCAGGATGCTGTCCGCCACCGCGCGGGCGGCGGCGATCGACAGCGGTTCGTGCGGCGGCGATCCGTCGACGTCGAACAGGGTCATCGCCGGGGTCGGCGTCATGCGCAGCACGCCCGCGCCGAATCCGATCTCGCCGGTCATCGCCTCGTCGAGCAGTTCGGACCAGCCCGCCGCTTCCAGATCGTCGGGCTGATGCGGCAGGAGTTCGCGAACGGCCAGGCCGGTCGCGGCGATTCGCGTGCGGAGATCGGGGCCGGGGGCGGGGCGCGCGTCTTCGTGGGCGAGTTGCGCCTTGGGCAGCTTGGCGCGGCCGCGTTCGGGGATCGCCTCGCGCGTGACGATGACGGTCAGCGCCGATCCTTGCGTCATCCCCTTGGGCACCGGCGACAGCAGCACGTCGCCGCCCTGATTCAGCGTCACCCGCCCCTGTCGGCCGGGGAGCAACTCGACCAGCCGCCCCTCGGCCACGGTGCCGACGGTCAGCGTGGCCGCAAGCTCGATCGCGGCCTGGACGATGCGACCATCCTCGACCAGCGCGGCCCGGGCCTCGCCGATCCCGGCCTCATAGAGCCATTCAGACAAGCGGCAGCCCGGCGGCCTTCAACAGGGCGCGGGTTTCGAACAGGGGCAGGCCGATGACGCCGGAATGCGAGCCTTGCAGGAAACGGACAAAGGCTTCGGCACGGCCCTGGATCGCGTAACCGCCCGCCTTGCCCAGCCCCTCGCCGCACGCGATGTACGCGTCGATCTCGTCGTCGGACAGCGGCTTGAAGGCGACGATGGTGTCGGCCAGCCGGGTGCGCGCCTTGCCGGTGGCGTCGATCACGCACACGGCGGACAGCGCATGGTGCCGCCGCCCGGACATCAGGCGCAGCAGCTTGCGCTGGACGTCCTCCGTCTCGGCGGGGGGCAGGATGCGACGGCCCAGCGCGATGGTGGTGTCGCCCGCGACGACGATCTCACCGTCGGCACGCTCCACCGCCTTCGCCTTTTCCACCGCCAGCCGCAGCGCGTAGACGCGGGGCGGTTCGGCGGGGCGGGGCGCTTCGTCGATATCGGGCGAGGCGACTCGGTCGGGCACGACTCCCAGCCGCGCCAGCAGATCGCGGCGGCGCGGGGAGGAGGATGCAAGGACGAGCGGCATGGGAGGCCGGTCGCTCACTTGAAGCGGTAGGTGATCCGGCCCTTGGTCAGGTCGTACGGCGTCAGCTCGACGAGCACTTCGTCGCCGACCAGCACGCGGATGCGGTTCTTGCGCATCTTGCCCGCCGTATGCCCCAGGATCTCGTGATCATTCTCGAGCTGGACGCGGAACATCGCGTTGGGGAGGAGTTCCACCACGCGGCCGCGCATCTCGAGCAGTTCTTCCTTGGCCAAAAAATACCTCGGTTCGTCGTGTTATAGGGTATGTCGAAGAGGCGCCGCCATAGCCGCAATGGGCCGAAAAGGAAAGGCACGCCGAATCGGTTACGGATATGGGGTCGGGATACGGTTTTGCAATCCTCCCCGGCACGGGGAGGGGGGCCGCCGCGAAGCGGTGGTGGAGGGGGCTATCCGCAATGGACTCGCTTTGTGGAAGCCCCCCTCCACCAGCCTGCGACTGGTCCCCCTCCCCGTGCCGGGGAGGATCTTTACGCCGGGTTATGTTTCGCCAGGAACGTGGCCATCGCCTTCAGGAATTCCAGCCGGTCCTCGGCGCGGGTGAAGTGGTGGTCGGCCAGCGGCTGCTCGATATAGTTCACCGGCTTGCCTGCCGCCTTCAGCGCGGAGACCATCATCCGCGACTGGTTGACCGGCACGCGCTTGTCCTCCTTGCCGTGTACGATCAGCAGCGGGATCGCCATGTCGGCCGCGCCGAAGCGGGGTGAGACGGCGTGATAGTCGGGGGCCTGTTTCTGCAGCCAGTCGGAGCGCGTCTTGCCGAACAGGAATCGCGAGTCGTAGCGTTTCATCGCCTGAAGGTCCGACACGCCCGCATAGGACACCGCGCAGCGATAGAGCGCGCTGTTGCGCTGGGCCGCGCGCATCGCGGCATAACCGCCATAGGAGGCCCCCACCATGCAGGCGCGCTTGGGATCGGCGATGCCTTCCTTGGCGGCCCAAGCGACCGCATCGTCCAAATCGTCCTGCATCTTCAGGCCCCATTCGCCCTGCCCCTTTTTGGCGAAGGCGGTGCCATAGCCCGAGGAACCGCGATAATTGGGCTGGATCACCGCATAGCCCAGTTCGGCCAGATACTGGCTCCACCAGTCCCAGCTTTCGGCATCGCGGGCGAAGGGGCCGCCATGCGGCATGACGATCAGCGGCAGGTTCCTGGTCCCGCGTCCGCGCGGCATGGTCAGGATCGCCTCGATCATGGTGCCGTCGCGCGCGGCGTAGCGCACGGTGCGCACCGGCGACAGCTTCTGTCCCTTCAACTGGGGGTTGGCCCAGGACAGGAACTGCATGTTGCCGTAATCGGTATCCCAATAATAGAGCGCCCCCGCCGAGGACGGGCTGCTGACCGTCACCAGGAAGCGGGTGCGAGCGGTGTTCCAAGACACGATCTCGGCCCGGCGCGGTGCCACCGACTTGTCGAGCGCTGCCTGCAATTCCTTGATCCGCGGGTCGGTCCAGGCGTCGTGATAATATTGGTCGGTGTAGCGGATCGCCGAGATATCGTCGCCCGCCGGGGTCTTGATGATGCCGTCGATATCATAGCCGGTGACGCTGCTGAGCTTGCGGCCCAGCTTCAGGTCGGGCAGGGAAACCTCGTACAGAGCGTCATATCCGTCGCTGTCATCGATCGCCAGCGCGGTGCCGTCGGCGCGAAAGACGCTGGGCACCAGCACCGATTCGTCCTTGCGGCCATTGGCGCGGGCGATGGTGCGGAAGGGCTCGGCGTTGGACTGGCGATAGAGGATGCTCTTCTGACGGGTGTCGTCGCTATAGCGCGCGCCCATGCGCAACTGGCCCTGGCCGTCGGCATACCAGTCCCACACATCGGTCTGCCCGTTCGCGATCCGCTTGACCCGCCCGGTCGAGACATCCGCTTCATAGACGGAGGGGTAGACCTCGGACATGGAATAGATGCCGGTCGATTTGGCGAACAGCAGGCGCGGCGTGCCGTCATGCGCGGTCCACAACACCTCGTCGGCGCGGAAGCCCGAATTGTCCCAGTCGATCTTCACCATCTTCGTCATGTCGGCGCGGACGCCGATCAGACGGGTGACATAATATTCCTCGCCCTGGATCATGTCCTGGCTGCCCAGCCCGACGACCAGCCATTCGTCATTGACCCAGCGCCACCAGTTAACGTCGACCTTGTCGCTGAGCGCGGCCAGCGCGGTCTTGCCCTGGCCTTTGATCAGCGGGGCGACCATCAGATATTGCTTGCCGTTCAGCGCCCGCTTGCCCGCGATGCGGGTGCCGTCGGGCGACAGGGCCGGCCCCTCGAACTCGGGCAGCGCGGCAAAGGCCTCGACCGGCAGGGGGGCCGTCGCGGCGGGTGGCGAAGCGGATGGTGGCTGGGCCGCATTCTGCGTCATGCCCGTCAGCGTCATCAACGCGAGCGCCATCACCGACGCGCCCAGCCTGCCTACCCCACGCATTCCTGATCCCCCCCATGTCGGCACCACTCCCCAGGGGCCGGACTGATACAGATTAACAGCGCGGCGGCAGGAGGAAAGGGGGGTCAGTTGGCCGCGCGGTGCTCATAGCCCCAGCGGGGCGGCAGCGGGATCGATTCGCCCGCATCGGTCAGGGTCAGGCCGTCACCGGCCGCAAAGCTGCCGACGCGCGTGGCGGCGACCGGCGGCGTGATCCCGGCGGGCAGGGCAAAGAGCAGTTCGTAATCGTCCCCGGCGGTCGCAGCGGCCAATCGCGCCGCCCGGTCGGTGCCGCCGAACGCCCGCGCCTCTTCCGACAGCGGGACCGTATCGAGCGCGATCGTCACCGCCAGCCCGCTCGCCCGCGCCATTCGGCCCGCGTCGAGCAGCAGACCGTCCGACACGTCCATCATCGCATGGACGACGGGGCCGAGTGCGCGGCCCTCGGTCAAGCGGGGACAGGGGCGGCGATAGGCGTCGCGCAGCGCGATCGGACCATGCCCTCCTTGCGCGATCGCCAGGCCCAGACCGGCATCGCCGATCGTGCCGGTGACCCACAAGCCGTCCCCCGCCTTTGCGCCGTCACGGGCGGGTGCTGGTGCATCGCGGCCGAAGGCGGTCAGCGTCAGGCTGCGCGGCCCCCGCAACGTCACGGTGTCGCCGCCGATCAGCGGGGCATGAAAGTGCGTCAGCACGCTGCCCAGGCCATCCAGAAAGGCGTGGTCCCAGGCGGAATCACCCAGCGGATAGTTGAGCAGCACCCCTTCGACCAGCGCGCCCTTGGCGGCGAGGTCGGACAGGTTCGTGGCGACCAGCTTCCACGCGACATCGGCGGGCGGGTCGTGGGGCAGGAAATGCACGCCTTCGACCAGCGTGTCGGTGGTCACGACCAGCGGCGCGGCGGTCAGCACCGCGCTGTCGTCGATCAGCCCGCGCGCACCGGGATGCAGCGGCATCCGGCGCAACGCGGCGATGAACTCCGCCTCGGTCATCGGGGCGGGTGCGGGATCAGGCCCGCGCGACCTTGGCGATCGCGTCAAGCAGGCCGTTGACGAAGCCCGATTCGCGCTTCTCGTAGAAAGCGTGGGCGACATCGACATATTCGCTGATGACCGCGCCGACCGGCACGTCATGGCGCGCGATCAGCTCATAGGTCCCGGCGCGCAGGATCGCCTTCATCGGCTTGTCGAGCCGGTTCAGCGTCCAGCCCTTGGCCAGCTTGCCCTCGATCATCACATCGATCTCGCCCAGGCGCGCCTGCACGCCCTTCACGACATCGTCGAAGAAATCGATATCGGCATCGGCATATTCGACATCCTCGATGGTCGCGCCGATGCGGTGATTGTGGAATTCGTGGAGCAGCGCCGCCAGCGGGGTCTGTTCCATGTCATGCTGATAAAGCGCCTGAACGGCGGCAAGGCGCGCGGCGGCGCGCGCCTGGGTACGGGCGGGAGGACGAGTCATTGGCGGGCCTTTACCGGGCTGTCGTCAATCCGTCACGTGTTTTGGGTGAGGGGTGTGGGACGTGGCCTTCGACTTCGGCGCGATGCGCCGAAGTTTATCCTGAGCGGCGGGCTTGCCAGCCAGCCGAAGGGCTCAGGCTGAACGGGGTTTGGTATCCAGTCCAGTTTCCCAACCGCCGTTCAGCCTGAGCGAAGTCGAAGGCCAAGGGCCGAACCGCGGTCACAATTCCCGGCGAAAATACACGACCCGCTCGGTTTCGACGAAGCCCAGCGCCCGGTGCATCGCATGGCTGTCGAGATTGTCGATCTCCGCATCCGAGGCGAACTCCGAACACCCCTGCGCCCGGCCCCAGTCCGCTACCGCCGCAACCAACACGCCGGCCACGCCCTGCCGCCGATGACCGGGATCGACGAACAATCCTTCCAAAAACAGCACCGGCGACGTGTCGCAGCCATTCACATAGTCGTGTCGGACCGCCGCCTCGGCAAAGCCGATCACCCGGTCATCCACTAGCGCGACGAAATTGCCATCGCCACCGGGCGGTTCGCCTGCTTCATCCCCCCAGAGCGCCGCCCGCAACGCCAGCCATCGCTCCCGATGCTCCGGCGCGGCGGGCGTGACGATCATCGGTTGAGCCGCAGCCGCAGCGCCACCGACTTGGCATGCGCCGGAAGCCCTTCGGCATGGGCCAGCGCCACCGTGGCGGGGCCGAGTTCGTTCAGCGCCGTTTCGGTCAGGCCCAGGAAGCTCGTCCGCTTCATGAAGTCGAGCACCGACAGCCCGCTGGCGAAGCGTGCGCGACGGCCCGTCGGCAGGACGTGGTTCGGCCCGGCGACATAATCGCCAATGGCTTCCGGCGTGTGGCGACCCAGGAACACTGAGCCCGCATGGCGCAGCCGGTCGAACAGGCCCTGCGGATCGTCCACCGCCAGTTCCAGATGCTCGGGCGCGAGCCGGTCGACCAGCGGCATCGCCGCTTCCAGCGAATCGACCACGATGATCGCGCCGTTTGCGTCCCATGCGGTGCGCGCGACGCTGGCGGTGGCCAGTTCGGGAATCTGGCGGTCGACGGCCTCGGCGACTCGCGTGGCGAAGTCGGCATCGTCGGTGAACAGGATCGACTGGGTGACCGTGTCGTGCTCGGCCTGGCTCAGCAGGTCGGCGGCGATCCAGTCAGGGTCGTTCCGGCCGTCCGCGACGACGACGATCTCGGAGGGGCCTGCCACCATGTCGATGCCGACCATGCCGTAGACCTGGCGCTTGGCCTCCGCGACCCAGGCATTGCCGGGGCCGGTGACGACATCGACCCGCTGGATGCGGCCCGCACCATAAGCCAGCGCGCCCACGGCCTGTGCGCCGCCGACCCGCCACACCTCGTCCACCCCCGCCAGATGCGCGGCGGCGAGGACCAGATGGTTGATCTCACCCTTGGGCGTCGGGGTGACCATGACCAGCCGCTCGACCCCCGCCACCTTGGCGGGGATCGCGTTCATCAGCAGCGAGGAGGGATAGGCCGCGCGACCGCCGGGGACGTAGATTCCCGCCGCATCCACCGCCGTCCAGCGCGCGCCCAGCCGGACGCCCTGCGCATCGACATAATCGGTGTCGGTCGGCTTCTGCTTTTCGTGATAGGCGCGGATGCGCGCGGCGGCGAGATCGAGCGCCGCGCGCAGTTCCGGCTCCAGCGCCTCATAGGCCGCTCGGCAGTCCGCCGGTTCGATTCGCCAGCCGGTCTCGGCCAGGTCATGCCCGTCGAACTGCCTGGTGAAGGCCGCCACCGCCGCCTCGCCATCGTCGCGCACCGCGCGCAGGATCACCTGCACGTCGCGCGCGACATCGGCATCGCTCTCGCGACGGGCGTCGACCAGCTCGTCGAAGGCGGCGGCGAAGCCCGGTTCTTGTGTATCGAGACGGATCATGCGGCTTCCTTCTCGGCCACGGCGCGGCGGAACGCCTCGACCAGCGGCACGACTTGCGCCCGCGTTTTCATCGCGGCACGGTTGACGACCAGGCGCGAGGTGACCTCCTCGATCACCTCGACCTCGACCAGTCCGTTTTCCTTGAGCGTGCGGCCCGACGACACCAGGTCGACGATGCGCGGCGCCAGGCCCAGCGTCGGTGCCAGCTCCATCGCGCCGTTCAGCTTGACGCACTCGGCCTGCACGCCCCTTGCGGCGAAATGCCGGCTGGTGATGTGCGGATATTTGGTCGCAACGCGGACATGGCTCCACCCGCGCGGATCGTCGCTCTCCGCCATCGCGACCGGCTCGGCGACCGAAATGCGGCAATGGCCGATCTTCAGGTCGACGGGCGCGTACAGCTCGGAATAGCCGAATTCGGACAGCACGTCGGAGCCGACGATCCCCAGCTGCGCCGCGCCATGCGCGACGAAGGTGGCGACGTCGAAGGCGCGGACGCGGATCAGCTCGATGCCGGGGACATCGGTGGCGAAGCGCAGTGCGCGGCTGTCCTTGTCGGTGAAGGCGGCTTCGGGCCGGATGCCGGCGGCGGCGAGCAGCGGCAGCGCCTCGGCCAGGATGCGTCCCTTGGGGACGGCGATGATGAGCGGCTGGACCATGAGGATCGGGGGCTTAACCACCCCGGTGGGGGATCGCAATTCTTATCCTCCCCGCATCGGGGAGGGGGACCACCGCGAAGCGGTGGTGGAGGGGGATCGCCGCAAGATATGTCTTCTGTGGCGATCCCCCTCCGTCAGGCCTGCGGCCTGCCACCTCCCCGTGCCGGGGAGGAATGGGGATTCACACCTTCGCGGCGTAGATCATCCGGCCGGGGCCGAGATTGGCAAACACGCGGTCCAGTTCGTTCTCGCCGACCGCGAAGCAACCCTGGCTGCGCCCCAGCATCCCGTGGCTGCGGATCATGTCGCGATTGGCATACCAGGCCGAGTGGATCACGATCGCGCGGCCCAGCGCATTGTCGTTGGTGGGGTCCAGCCCGACCAGACGCTGCGACCGGCCATGCTTGCCGACATAATAATTGTCGGTCAGGAAGGCGCCCTCGCTGCTGGCGTTCGAATTGAACGCGTTGGAAAAGCGCTGGACATAGCCGCTGTGCGACGGGTCCGACCCGCTGCCGTGCGAGACGAGCAGCGATTGGCTCTTGCCGCTGATCAGATCGACCAGATGGAGGCGCGGTTCGGACGAGCCGACCGCGAAATCGACGATCGCCATCCGGTCGCGCTGGCGAACCTGCGAACCATGTTTTTGCAGCGAGGCCATCGCCTGGCGCAGCAGCGCCGGGCGGACGACCCGCGACGAGGCCAGGATCGCCTGCGGCACCGCCGGAACGGTCGGACGGCTCGGGATCGGCGGCTGGCGCATCGGGCGCAGATCGCCCGAGGTCAGCCTTTCCCGAGCGCTTACAGCCCCCGGAACCGCCAGTGCCCCGGCCAGCACCAGCGCGTTCTTCAACAGCGCGCGCCGACCCGGCGCCGCGTCCAGATTATCGTGCATTTTGGTCCTTCAACCCCAGAATTCCCGCAAACCCTATGTAGCAAAGGTCAGGCCATTTTTCTGCCCATCGGCCCATCGGTTGATCGCTTGGTTCCATCGATTCAGCGAAAGTTCCGCCGCAGCGCAAAAAATTTCGCTTGGCACAAATTGTCGCTTGACGGGTTTAAGATTTTGTGAACTCGCCAAGGAAAAGGGATATGAAGGCTTTCGCTTTTGCCGCCTTGCTGGGCGCTACGACGCTGGGTCTGGCTGTGCCGGTACTGGCCGAGGAAGGCCCTGCCACTGCGACCGTGGCCCAGGCTGCTGCCGCTCTTGCCCCCAACCGATTCGTCTGGGCCGACCCCTCGATGGCACAGGCCGATCCGATCGCGCTGCCGGTGACGGTGGTCATCAGCCTGCCGATGCAGCGCGCCTATGTTTATCGCGGCGACATGATGGTTGCGGCGGCGTCGGTGTCGACCGGCAAGGACGGCAAGGACACCCCCGTCGGCGTCTTCCCGATCCTGCAGAAGCGCGAGATGCATCGCAGCAACCTGTATAATTCGGCCCCCATGCCGTTCATGCAGCGGCTGACCTGGGACGGCGTGGCGCTTCATGCGGGCAATAATCCGGGTTTCCCCGATTCGCATGGTTGCATCCGGCTTCCTGCGGCCTTCGCCAAGAAGCTGTTTTCGATCACCTCGGTGGGGACGAACGTGATCGTCACCGACCAGATGGTCGGCGATCATCTCGATCCGACGTTGCTGGAGACCGAGGCGAGCCAGGCGAATCAGGCGCAGCTGGCGTCGCTGGAGCGGTGAGGGCTTCCCGTGCGCTTCGACTTCGCTCAGCGTGAACGGGGTTTGGTATCAAGTTCCGTTCAGCCTGAGCGAAGTCGAAGGCTACGCGAAGACCTAAGCCACCAATCCCAACGCCCGAAGCTGCGGCCGCACCGTCGCCTCGTCGGTGAAGTGCAGCGCATGAATGCCCAGCGCCGCGGCCGCATCGATATTCGCACGATTGTCGTCGATGAACACCGCCTGCCCCGGCTCCAGCCCGAATCGGGCGAGCGCGAGGTGGTAGATGGCGGGGTCAGGCTTCACGAGCTTTTCGTCGCCCGACACCACGATGTCGCGGAATCGATCGAACAGCGCCGATTCGCGCGCGCGGAAGGGCGGCCAGAATTCGTGGCTGAAGTTCGTGATCGCGAACAAGGGCACGCCGCCCGCGTCCAGTTCGGCGACGAGTTCGTGCATCCCGGTAATGGTATCACCGATGCTCTCGCCGAAGCGCGGACCCCAGGCGGCGATCAGTTCCCGGTGTTGCGGGTACAGCGCGATCAGCTCCGCCGAGGTGTCGGCGAAGTCGCGGCCCGCATCATGCTGGAAATGCCACTCGGTGGTGACGACATCGCGCACAAATGCATCGAGCGCCCGATCGTCTGCGATCAGGCGCCGATACAGGATCCGGGGATCCCAGTCGTAGAGCACACGACCGACGTCGAAGATGACGGCGGTCGGCCGATCGGCGCGCGTCACGGGCTGTCCGCCCGTCACGTTCGATTCGATCGGCATCAGGGCTGATTAGCCCTGGCGCGCCTTGAAACGACGGTTGGTCTTGTTGATGACATAGGTGCGGCCGCGACGGCGGATCACGCGGTTGTCCCGGTGACGATCCTTGAGCGACTTCAGGGAATTGCGGATCTTCATGATCGATTCGCTTCTTTTGAACTGGAGGGTGATCTGGAAAGCGTCGCCGCCTAGTGGCAACCGGCACTCAAGTCAAGGTTCCGGCATGACGGATGGGTCATGATCGCCGCGCCCTCTTCCGCCGCCGGATCATCCCCCATATGTCATGCGTTGCCCATCCGTAACATCTCTCAAGGTCTTCAACGCATGAAAGCCCGCTCGCTCCTGATCCTCGCGGCCGCCGCCGGAACGCTGGCCGCCTGTTCCACCACGGGCGGGCGTCTGCCCCCGACCGAGGTGATCCGCTATCACCTGGGTCAGCCGATCGCGCGCGGGACCATCCGCGTCGAGCCGCTGTCGGCCACCGGCCCGGCCAGCATCGAGTTCAAGACCTATGCCGCCGCGGTCGAGACCGCGCTGCTGCGCAACGGCTATTCGCTGGCGCAGGGGGATGCGCAGCCCGACTTCATCGCGACCGTGAACTTCACCCGCGCCAACCGGCTGGGTCCGCCGCGTCCCTCGCCCTTCTCGATCGGTCTGGGGGGCGGCAGCTTCTCCGGCGGTCGTGGCGGCGGCGTGGGGCTGGGCGGGGGGCTGAGCTTCCCGATCGGCAAGAGCCAGCCGCAGGAGATCATCGGTACCGAATTGTCGGTCCAGATCAAGCGTCGCGTCGACCAGTCGCCCATCTGGGAAGGCAGCGCGCGCAACATCGCGCCGGTCCAGGCGCTGGCCAAGCTCGACGCGCAGGCGCAGGCCGCCAAGCTCGCCGATGCGCTGTTCACCAAATTCCCCGGCGAATCAGGCCGCACGATCGAGGTGAAGTAAGGCGATGACGCTGACCATCAACGCGTCGTTCGACGGCGGCAATATCCGCGTCGTGGCGATCGAGGGCGACCGGGTCGACCTGGAGATCGTCAAGGACAAGGATTCCGACTTCTACCAATGGTTCTATTTCCGGGTCGGTGGGGCGAAGGGGCGGACGCTGACCTTCCGCATTCTGAACGGCCCGGATTCGGCCTTTCCCGATGGCTGGACCAATTATCACGTCCGCGCCTCGACCAACCGGCGGGATTGGCGGATGACGCCGACCACCTATGCCGATGGCGTGCTGGAATGGCAGTGGACGGGCGAGTCGGACCTCGCCTGGTTCGCCTATTTCGAGCCGTACACGATGGAGCGGCACAGCGACCTGATCGCACGAATCGCCGCAAAGGGTGTCCATCACGAAGAGATCGGCCAGACGCTGGATGGCCAGCCGATCGACTATCTGCGCCTTGGCTCCGGCCCCAAGCAGGTATGGCTCTATGCACGCCAGCATCCGGGCGAATCGATGGCCGAATGGTGGATGGAGGGCGCGCTCGACTGGCTGACCAGCCCGGCGGCCGAGCCGCTGCTGGCGGCGGCGACCGTCCATGTCGTGCCCAATATGAACCCCGATGGCACGCGGCGCGGACATCTGCGCACCAATGCGGCGGGGGTGAACCTCAACCGCGAATGGCATGAGCCGACGCCCGAGCGCAGCCCGGAAGTGCTGTGCGTGCGCAATCGCATGGACCAGACCGGCGTCGACTTCGCGATCGACGCGCATGGCGACGAGGCGATTCCGGCGAACTTCATCGCCGGGTTCGAGGGCATTCCCAGCTGGACCGAGGAACACGGCGCCAAATTCTACGCATTCGGCCGCCGCCTCGCCGCGCACACGCCCGATTTCCAGACCCAGATGGGCTATGAGAAGTCGAGCGCGGGCAACGCCAATCTCTCCATGTCGACCAACCAGCTCGCCGAGCGGTTCGGTGCGGTGTCGGTGACGTTGGAGATGCCGTTCAAGGACCATGCGCCAAATCCGGACCGCGTCCATGGCTGGTCTGGCGCGCGTTCGGCGAAGCTGGGCGTGTCGTGCCTGGAGGTGCTGTCAGAGATGATCGGGGAGATTTGACCGGTTGGCGGGGAGGCCCTTGGTGGGGGGCTTCCCTTGGCCTTCGACTTCGCTCAGGCTGAACGGCGCGAAGGAATAGCGGCCAAATACCCCAACCCCCGTTCAGCCTGAGCGAAGTCGAAGGCCACGCCCGACGCTACCGCCGCACTCCTTCGGCCGCCAGATAACGGTCCAGTTCCGCCAATACCCGCTCCAGTCCGGCGCTATCCCAGGCTTCGGCGCGCACGGTCAGCGCGGCCTGGGTGTTCGACGCGCGCAGCAACCACCAGCCATCCGCCGTCCGCACCCGGACGCCATCGGTGTCGTTCACCTCCGCCCCGTCGCGGGCCAGCGCCGCCGCCACGCGGGCAACGATGGCGAACTTGTCTGCCTCCGCCACCGTGATCCGCGTTTCGGGAATATCGATCATCGCGGGCATCGCGCCGCGCAGCTCGGTCATCGAGCGGCCCGCCAGATGCACGCTGCGGATCAGGCGAATCGCGGCATAATGGGCATCGTCGAAGCCATACCATTCGCCCGCGAAGAACAGATGGCCCGACATCTCGCCGCCCAGCGGTGCCCCCGTCTCGGCCATCTTGGTCTTCATCAGGCTGTGCCCGGTCTTCCACATCACCGGCCGTCCGCCCAGGCCTTCGACATGGTCGAACAGCGCCTGGCTGGCCTTCACGTCCGCCACGATCGGTGCGCCCGGATGCTCGGCCAGCGCAGGCCCCGCCAGCAGCATCAATATCTGGTCGCCCCAGATCACCCGGCCCTGTCCGTCGACCGCACCGATCCGGTCGCCGTCGCCATCGAAAGCGAATCCGAAATCGAGGCGTCTGTCCGCCACGAGTCGCTTCAGCGCGTCTAGATTGGCCTCGACCGTCGGATCGGGGTGATGATGCGGGAAATGACCATCCACATCGGTGAACAGCGTGTGATGCTCACCCGGCAGGCGCTGGACCAGCTTTTCGATGACGGGGCCGGACGCGCCCGAACCGCAGTCCCAGCCGATCCGGTATTCGCCGCCCGCATAACCGGCCAGCAGCCTGTCGACATAGGCGTCGAGGACGTCGACCTGTTCGACGGTCCCCGCGCCCTCGGTCCAGTCGCGCGCCGCCGCCATGCGCGCCAGATCCTGGACATCCTCGCCGAAAAAGGGGCGATGGTGCAGCACCATCTTGAAGCCATTGTCGTCGCGGGGATTGTGGCTGCCCGTTACCTGTACGGCGCCGTCCACCCCTAAGGTCGCTTCGGCGAAATAGACCATCGGCGTGGGGCCGAGGCCGATGCGCACGACGTCCACGCCGCTGTCGGTCAGCCCCTCGACCAGCGCGGCCTCCAGCATCGGCGAGCTGAGCCGCCCGTCGCGCCCGACCACGACGCGGGTGCCGCCCGCGCGCCGCACCCGCGTCGCAAAGCCGCGCCCGACGGCATAGGCCGCGCCTTCGTCCAGTGTCTCGGGCACCGTGCCGCGCACGTCATATTCGCGGCAGGCGCTGGGGTGGATCGCCGCCGCCCGCTCGGCCCCGGGATCAGGCATCACGGCGCGCCAGCAACAGGTCGCGCGCGGCGTTCACCCGCCGCGTCAGGTCGGCCGAGCCGCCGCGATCGGGATGGACCTGCCCGATCAGGCGGCGATGCGCCTGGCGAATCGCCTCGACGTCCGCGCCCGGCGGCAGGTCGAGGATCGCCAGCGCGTCCGCCTCGTCCCGTGGCAGCCGGGGCGCGGGTTTCGGCCTGGCCGGGCGTGGCATATAGCGCCACACCAGCCAGATGACCGCCAGCGCGATCAGCCATTTCATGCGGCGGCGTCTGTCTCGTTCGCGCCCGCCGCGACCGTTTCGGCTCCCGCGTCCGCACCTCCTTCGGGCAGTTGCAGCGCGGCCATCATCTCGCGCAGTTCCTGCCGCGCGGCGACATGGCCCAGCCCCATCGCGCCGAACTCCTTGGCGTCGATCATGGTCAGGCCGTTGGGGAACATCTCGCGATAGATGACGCGCTCGCCAAGGCCCGGAATGACCCGGAAGCCGACCCGGCGCGACAGATCGCCCAAGGCATCCGACACCCGGCGCATGTTGCGCGCCTCGATATGCTGAAGCCGGTTGCGCAAGACGACCCAGTCGATGGTGGTGCCGTCGGCGCGGGCGCGCTGCTTGCGTGCGTCCCAGATCAGTTCCGAATAGAAGCTGGGACGAGTCACCTGGAACGTCTCCGGATCCACCTGTCCGATCAGGTCGAAGTCGACGAAGCTGTCGTTCATCGGCGTGACCAGCGTGTTGGACAAGGCCGCCGCCGTCCGCGCGAAATGATCGTCGCGGCCCGGCGTGTCGACGATCAGGAAGTCGGCATCCTGCGACAGGCCGAACCACAGCTCCTCGAATCCCTCCTCGGTCTGGCTGGTATGAGTCGCATGGACCGGCATGGGCAGCTTGTGCCCGGTGCGCTTGATCGTGTCGGCCCGGTTGTCGAGATAGCGGCCCACCGTCCGCTGGCGATGATCCAGATCGAGGCACGCCACGCGTGCGCCCTTGGCGGCCAGCGCGATCGCCACATGAACCGCCGTCGTCGATTTGCCCGTGCCACCTTTTTCATTGGCAAAGACGATGACATGCGTTGAAGATAGCCGTTCCGGCAACTCGTCGCTTCCTTATTGATCCCCGTTGCCACCCTACATAGAAGCCCTCGGCGTGGGGAACGAGGGGTAAAATCAGTGGAAGTCATTCGGGATCGCGAAGCCTTGGTCGAGGCGCTCGCCGCTTTGCGTGCCGAGGGTGCGCGCGTGGCGCTGGTGCCGACCATGGGTGCGCTCCATGCCGGGCATATCGCGCTCGTCGAAGCGGCGAAGCGGCCGGGCACCAAGGTCGTGGCGTCGATCTTCGTCAACCCGAAGCAGTTCGGCGCGGGCGAGGATCTGGGTCGCTATCCCCGGCGCGAGCAATCCGACATCCGGATGCTGACCGAGGCGGGCTGCGACCTGCTGTGGATGCCGGGCGTCGAGGTGATGTATCCGGATGGCCATGCGACCTCGATCCGCGTCGATGGCGTCAGCGAAGGGCTGGAGGGGGCATCGCGCCCCGGCCATTTTGACGGCGTCGCCACCGTCGTCGCCAAGCTGTTCAACCAGGTCGGCCCCGATGCCGCCTATTTCGGCGAGAAGGATTTCCAGCAGCTGGCGGTGATCCGCCGCATGGTCGCCGATCTCGACTTCCCCATCGACGTGGTCGGCGTGCCCACGCAGCGCGACGATGACGGCCTGGCCCTGTCGTCGCGCAACATCTATCTCGACGAGGAACAGCGGGCCAAGGCGGTCGCGCTGCCGCGCGCGCTGGGCGTTGCGGCGCGCGCGATCGGGCGGGGCGAGGAAACAGCGACCGTTTTGGCCGATGCCCGCGCGACCCTGACCGCCGCCGGGTTCGAGGTCGATTATGTCGAGCTGGTCGACGCGGTAACACTTTCACTCGATTGCACCGTCGAACGCCCGCGCCGTCTGGTGGCCGCCGCACGCATGGGATCGACCAGACTGATCGATAATATCGCTGTCACCGACCCGTCATGAGTTAACCAATTTGTGACCGTTATGGCCATAGACCCAGAGTCGGACGCAGAGGCGTCCGAACAGAGGGGCAGGATATGGCCAATAGCAGCAAATCCGCACAATTCCTGATGGAAAGCCGGTTCGCCGACCAGGTGGCGACCGACGATGGTGCGACGATGTACGACCTGGGGGTCGCCTATTCGACCGGGTCCGCAGGCAAGCGCCTGAACCTGGTCGAGGCGCATAAGTGGTTTAATCTGGCGGCGGTCGCGGGCTTCCTGCCCGCACAGATCGCGCGGGCCGAAGTGGCCAGCGACATGACCGCGCGCGAGATCGCCGAAGCGCAGCGTCAGGCCCGCGCTTTCCTCCACGGCAACATGCCGCAGATGCGCGCGGCCTGACGTCACGTTAAGATGGCACGACCATTGGTGGTCGTGACGATGGACGGTGTCGAAGCGTGAAGCAAAAGGGTGTGAATGACGGCACGGTGACGATCAGCTTTTGGCGTCTTGTCGTTCACTTGGGGGTAGCCATAGCCGTCAGCCTGTCCGTGACGATCATGCTCGAACGCTATGCCAATTTGCCGCACGGGATGGTGGCCGATGATTCCCATGGCCGATCGCTGGCCGGGATCATCGGATTGGGCTTTGGACTGCTTGCGCGTCGTGGTTTCGACAAGCTCTTGCCTTTGGCGGAGCGGAGCAGATCCTGAGCAAGGCCATAGTGATCGGAGGCCGGGCGCCTTCGGTGTGTCGCCACTTTATGTTTAAGTCGGAAAGCGATGGTGCATGCGGGCCGACCCCGCCGACCGCCGCGCGCTGATCCGCCCGAACGGGGCGGGCCGAGATCAGCTCACGGGATCTGGTTCGACTCAGGCTTCGCTCGTCTTCTTCGCCACAGTCTTCTTGGCAGGGGCTTTCTTGGCCGGAGCCTTTTTGGCTGGCGCTTTCTTTTCCGCCGTCGTCTTGTCTGCGGCCTTTTTGGCCGGTGCTTTCTTCGCTGCGGCCTTCTTCGCCGGTTTCTTGCGCGCCGGAGCGGCCGCCGCCCGCGCGTCGATCAGTTGCGCGGCTTCCTCCAGCGTCAGCTGGTCCTTGTCGACCGTCTTGGGGATGGTCGCATTCGTCTCGCCATCGGTGACGTAAGCGCCGTAGCGGCCTTCCATCAGCTTGATCTCCGCCTCGGTGCGCGGATGCTTGCCCAGCACCTTGAGCGGTTCGCGCGACGCGGTGCCGCGCGCGGCGCGCCCGCCACCTGCTGCCGCCTCGGCCAGCTTGACCACGGCGGCGTTCATGCCCGTCTCGAACACATCGGCGGTCGAGGTCAGGCGCGCATATTTTCCGCCATGCGCCAGATAGGGACCATAGCGTCCGATCGAGGCGGTGATCGGCTCGCCCGTTTCCGGGTGGTTGCCGATGGTGCGCGGCAGGCTGAGCAGCTTGAGCGCCCATTCCAGGTCGAGATCGACATCCTTGGGGATTGAGGCGCGCTTGGCGTCCTTGCCCTCGCCCAGCTGGATATAGGGGCCGAACCGCCCCGACTTGCGCTCGACGGGAAGGCCGGTCTCGGGGTCCTGACCCAGAGTCTCCGGCCCGCTATCCTCGCCCGCGCCTTCGCCCCCTTGCGCGAATCGGCGGGTATATTTGCACTCGGGATAGTTGGAGCAGGCGATGAACGCGCCGAACCGGCCGCCGCGCAGCGCCAGCTTGCCCTCGCCGCAATTGGGGCAGAGACGCGGATCCGACCCATCCGCCTTTTCGGGGAACAGGTAAGGGGCCAGGAACTGGTCCAGTTCGGCGGTGATCGCCGAGGGCTGTTGCTCCATCACTTCCGAGGTGCGCGGCTTGAAGTCGCGCCAGAAGGCGTCGAGCACGGCCTGCCACTGGGCGCGGCCGCCGGACACGTCGTCCAGCTCCTCTTCCAGCTCGGCGGTATAGTCGTAGCCGACATATTTCTCGAAGAAGCGCTCTAGGAACGCCGTCACCAGCCGCCCGCTCTCCTCGGCGAAGAAGCGGTTCTTCTCGACGCGGACATAGGCGCGGTCCTTCAGCGTCTTGATGATCGAAGCATAGGTCGACGGACGCCCGATGCCGAGTTCCTCCATCCGCTTGACCAGCGAAGCCTCGGAAAAGCGCGGCGGCGGCTGGGTGAAGTGCTGCTCGGCCTTGACCTCCTTCTTGGCAGGCGCATCGCCCTCGCGCAGGCGGGGGAGGCGGCGCGCTTCCTCGTCCTGGCTGTCGTCCTGGCCTTCTTCATAGAGCGCCAGATAGCCTGGGAAGAGCACGACCTGGCCGGTCGCGCGCAGGACATGGCGGCCGGTGCCGTCGGCCATGTCGATGGTGGTCCGCTCCATCCGCGCCGAGGCCATTTGCGACGCCAGCGCGCGCTTCCAGATCAGGTCGTAGAGGCGGCCATGATCGCCCGAACCCGCCCGGTCGCGGGAGAAGTCGGTCGGGCGGATCGCCTCGTGCGCTTCCTGGGCGTTCTTCGCCTTGGACTGGTACATGCGCGGCTTGTCGGGGACGTAAGAACCGTCATAGCGCTCGGCCACGGCCTTGCGCGCTGCCGAGATGGCCGATCCGTCCATCTGGACGCCGTCCGTACGCATGTAGGTGATCGCGCCGTCCTCATAGAGCTGCTGCGCGATCCGCATCGTGTGATCGGCGGAGAAGCCCAGCTTGCGCGCGGCCTCCTGTTGCAGGGTCGAGGTGGTGAAGGGCGGCGGCGGATTGCGCGTCGCGGGCTTGGTCTCCACCGACTGGACCTGGAAACGGCCCGCCTCGACATCGGCCTTGGCGCGGGTGGCGTCGCCCTCATTGCCGATCGACAGGCGGTCGAGCTTCTTGCCGTCCCACTGGACCAGACGCGCGACGAAGGGGGTGCCGTCCTGCTCCATATCGGCCGTCACCGACCAATATTCCTGGGGCTTGAACGCCTCGATCTCGCGCTCGCGGCTGACGATCAGGCGCAGTGCCACCGACTGGACGCGGCCCGCCGACTTGGCGCCGGGCAGCTTGCGCCACAGCACCGGCGACAGGGTGAAGCCGACCAGATAGTCGAGCGCCCGGCGCGCCCGGTACGCGTCGATCAGATCGGTATCCAGCTCGCGCGGATTCTGCATCGCGTGCAGGATGGCGGGCTTGGTGATCGCGTTGAACGTGACCCGCTCCACCTTGTCGGGCAGCGCCTTGCGGTTCTTCAGCACCTCCTGCACGTGCCAGGAAATCGCCTCGCCCTCGCGATCAGGGTCGGTGGCCAGGATCAGGCGGTCGGCCTTCTTGGCCTCGTCGGCGATCGCCTTCAGCTGGCGCGCCTTGTCCGCGTAATTTTCCCACTCCATCGCGAAATTCTGGTCGGGATCCACCGAGCCGTCCTTGGGCGGCAGGTCGCGGACGTGACCATAGCTTGCCAGGACGCGGTAGTCCGAACCCAGATATTTCTCGATGGTCTTCGCCTTGGCGGGCGATTCGACGATGACAAGCTGCATGAGTGGTAAAACTACGTCCCTTACGTGTGTACGCGAGGATGGGGAGGGGGCGGGGGGCCGTCAAGCGGGGTTGGTTCGGGTGTGGCGGGTGTCGAGGCGTGGCCTTCGACGTCGCTCAGGCTGAACGGGTGATGGGGAGTTGGGTTCACGCGAAGACGCGAGGACGCGAAGAAGATGTGTTCGCGCGGAGGCGCGGAGGACGCAAAGATGTCTGGATTGCCGTGAATGCGGCACCGTAACCTCCATGAGGAGAAAACCGGCGCTGCCCCCCCCCTGTGAAACACCTCTGCGTCCTCTGCGCCTCTGCGCGAACCCATTCCTACCGCCCGTTCAGCCTGAGCGACGTCGAAGGCCACGTCCCAACCTCATGCCAGCGCCACCCGGCCGCCCGCATGGCGTTCCAGCCGTCCGGCGAGTTCCAGCTCCAGCAGGATCGTCTGGACGATGGCGGCGGGGCGGCCGCTCTGGCGGATGAGTTCGTCTACCGTCACCGCGACCGGGCCGAGCAGGTCGGTCACGCGGATGCGATCGGCATCGCTCGCCTCTTGCGGCGGCGGGGGCATGTAGCGGCTTTCGGGCGCGCGGACCATGCGGGCGTCGATCGGGCGAATCTGTTCGAGAATATCGGCCGCCGACTGGATCAGCGTCGCGCCCTCGCGGATCAGCATGTTGCACCCTTGCGCTCGCGGGTCGGCGGGGTGTCCGGGGACCGCCATCACCTCGCGCCCCGCCTCGCCCGCCAGCCGTGCAGTGATCAGCGATCCGGAGCGCGGCGCGGCCTCGACCACCACCGTTCCTTGCGCCAGCCCTGCGATGATCCGGTTGCGTGAGGGGAAGTGGCGGGCGAGCGGCTGCGTCCCCGGCGGCTGCTCGGCGATTAGCAGGCCGCGGGTCGCGACTTCCTCCTGCAACCGCGCATTTTCGGGCGGGAAGGCGATGTCGATGCCGCTGGCGATGACGCCGATCGTCCCGCCCTCCAGCGCGCCGATATGCGCGGCGGTATCGATTCCGCGCGCCAGTCCCGAGGTGACGGGCACGCGCTGCGCCGCCAGATCCTGCGCCAGTCCGCGCGCGAAGCGGCACGACGCGGCCGAGGCGTTGCGCGCACCGACCAGCGCCACGCCGCCGCGCCGGGCCAGGGCGATGTCGCCGCGCACGATCAGCGCGGGCGGTGCAGTGTCGAGTTCGGCGAGCAGCGCGGGGTAATCGGCCTCACCCAGCAGGACATGACGCGCGCCCAGTCGCGCAACCGTCTCGATCTCGCGGGCGATCAGCGCCGGATCGGCTGGCTTGGGGGCTTCGCCGCCGCCACGCCGGGCAAGCTGGGGCAGCGCGTCGAGCGCGGCCTCGGCCTCGCCGAAGCGCGCCATCAACTGCCGCCAGGTAACAGGGCCGATGCCATGCGTCCGCAGCAGCCGGAGCTGCGCGAACCGGGCGTCAGTCACGCTTCTTGCCGATACGGGGTTCGGTCCCGGCCAGCAGCCGCTCGATGTTCGAGCCGTGCTTCCAGATGACGATCAGCGCCAGTGCGATCAGCAGCAGCACCAGGTCGAACCGGCCCAGCACCGCCGCCGCCAGCGGCGCGCTGACCGCCGCCGCCATGCCCGCCACCGCCGAGATGCGGATCGTCGCCAGCAGCCCCAGCCAGACCACCGCATAGACCAGCCCCAGCGGCCAGTAGAGCGCGACCACCACGCCCATCAGCGTGGCGACGCCCTTGCCGCCGCGAAACTTCAGCCAGATCGGGAAGCAGTGGCCGACAAACGCCGCGGCGGCCGCCAGCACTTCCTCGCCGGGCAGCCAGTGGCGCACGATCAGGACGGCGGCGACACCCTTTAGCAGGTCGAGGATCAAAGTCGCGGCGGCCAGCCCCTTGCGGCCGGTGCGCAACACGTTGGTCGCGCCGATATTGCCCGATCCGATGCTGCGCAGGTCGCCCGCCCCGGCGGCGCGGGTCAGGATGATTCCGAAGGGAATCGACCCCAGCAGATAGCCGATCAGCAAGGCCCAGGTCGGCGGCCCCCAGATGATTTCGGTCGGCAATAGTCTTCCCCTGTGCTCCGGGACAGACATAGAACATACGCGTTGGCCTGTCCAATCCGGCGCGGCTCTGGTTTCGCACGCGCACGGCGTTTATGAGGCGGGAATGAGCGATGCGCGTCCGATATTGTTCTTCGATTCCGGCGTGGGCGGGCTGTCGATCGCGGGGCCTGCGCGCGCCGTGCTGCCGATCGCGCCCTTCGTCTATGTCGCCGACAGTGCGGGCTTTCCCTATGGCGAGAAGACCGAGGCGGAGATTGCCGGGCGTGTGCCCGCCTTGCTTGGGCGGCTGGCCGAGCGATATCGGCCGCGGCTGATCGTGATCGCCTGCAACACCGCCTCCACCATCGCGCTGCCTGCGGTGCGCGCGGCACTCGATCTGCCGGTGGTCGGCACGGTGCCCGCGATCAAGCCGGCGGCGGCGATGAGCCGGACGCGGACGATCGGCGTGCTGGGCACGCGGGCGACGGTGCGCCAGGCCTATGTCGATGATCTGGCGGCGAAGTTCGCCGGGGATTGCCGGGTGATCCGGCATGGCTCGGCCGAACTGGTCGAGCTGGCCGAGGCGAAATTGCGCGGCGAGATGCTGGCGCCTGAATCCTTCGCGGCGGTGCTGGACGGGTTGTTCGGGCAGGAGGGGGGCGAGCAAATCGACGTGATCGTCAACGCCTGCACCCATTTCCCGCTGGTCGAGGCGGAGCTGGCGGCGGCGGCGCCCCGGCCGGTGGCCTTTGTTGATGGCGGGCCGGGGATCGCACGGCGAATCGCGTTTTTGACGGAGGGACAGGACTGGCCCACCCATCCGGGCGAGGGCGTGGCCGTATTCACGCGACTCGGCGAGCGGGAGCAGGCACTCGCCCCCGGCCTGGCGGCGCGGGGTTTTGCGCGGATCGAGGCGCTGTAAGCCCCAACCTCCGTTCGCACTGAGCGAAGTCGAAGTGCACGGGATGCGGGTGGGGCTAGGCGTTTCCCGTGGGCTTCGACTTCGCTCAGCCTGAACGGAGGTGGGAGGACAAGTGCAAGGTTGGCCCTTGCGAACCAACCGCATCAGGAACCGATCGATCCTTGGGACAATATGTCCACCATGATCGATCACAGTAAGCGCAGTTCCCGACTCGATTCATGCGCGGCTTGCGCCTACATTCGCACCCCATGAGCATCGAGGGCACGGACGTGCGCGTGGATTATTCCCGCGTCTTCACCCAGGCGATCGACCGCCTGCACGCCGAGGGACGTTACCGCGTCTTCATCGACATCCTGCGTAACAAGGGCATGTTCCCCAATGCGCGGTGTTTTGCCGGGCATAACGGGCCGAAGCCGATCACCGTCTGGTGCTCCAACGACTATCTGGCGATGGGCCAGCACCCCAAGGTCATCGCCGCGATGGAGGAAGCGCTCCACGACGTCGGCGCAGGCTCGGGCGGGACGCGCAACATCGGCGGCAATACGCACTATCATGTCGATCTGGAAGGCGAACTGGCCGACCTGCACGGCAAGGAAGCGGCGCTGCTGTTCACCAGCGGATACGTCTCGAACGAGGCGACGCTGGCGACTTTGGCCAAGATCCTGCCGGGCTGCGTGATCTTTTCCGACGAGCTGAACCACGCCTCGATGATCGCGGGCATCCGCAATTCGGGCTGCGAGAAGCAGGTCTTCCGCCACAATGACCTTGCGCATCTGGAGGAACTGCTGGCGGCCGCCGATCCGGGCGTGCCCAAGCTGATCGCGTTCGAGAGCGTCTATTCGATGGAGGGCGATGTCGCGCCGATCGCGGCGATCTGCGACCTCGCCGACAAATATAATGCGCTGACCTATCTCGACGAGGTTCATGCGGTCGGCATGTACGGCGCGCGCGGCGGCGGCATTTCGGAGCGCGACGGCGTCGCCCACCGGCTGACCGTGATCGAGGGGACGCTGGGCAAGGCGTTCGGCGTGATGGGCGGCTATATCGCGGCCGACCGGATGATCGTCGACGTCATCCGCTCCTATGCGCCGGGCTTCATCTTCACCACCTCGCTGTCGCCGGTGCTGGTCGCGGGTGTGCTGGCGAGCGTGCGGCACCTCAAGCAAAGCTCGGTCGAGCGCGAGGGGCAGCAGGCCGCCGCCGCCAAGCTGAAGGCGATGATGCGCGAGGCGGGGCTGCCCGTGATGCTGGGCGAGACGCATATCGTGCCGGTCATGGTCGGCGATCCGGTCAAGGCCAAGAAGATCAGCGACATCCTGCTCGCCGAATATGGCGTCTACGTGCAGCCGATCAATTACCCGACCGTGCCGCGCGGCACCGAACGCCTGCGCTTCACCCCCGGCCCCGCGCATGACGAGGCGATGATGGCGGAACTGGTGTTGGCGCTGGTCGAGATCTGGGAGCGGCTGGAGTTGAAGATGGCGGCGTAAGGGGCCACCATTTGGCTTTCCGGCCTCTTCGTTCTTTTCTTCCACCCCGGCGAAGGCCGGGGTCCAGTTGGGGTGAGGCTGGAGGCGTGCGAAACGCCGCCATGCGTCGCATCAATCGCATGGCCACTGGACCCCGGCCTCCGCCGGGGTGGAGTATCTTATGGTAGCACTCGGTCGAGCGTGACCGCGGCGTCGCTGCCCGGCACGGGCAGGGCTTCGCCGAACCGCACCGTGTGGACGCTGCTGTAATCGCCCTCCACCGGCTCGGCATAGACATGGGCGACGCGGCGCACCCCGTCGATCACCCAATAGGTCGGGATGCCTGCTTGGGTGTAGAGCATCCGCTTGAGGCCCATATCGCGACTTTGCGTCGTCTGCGCGATCTCGACGACGAGCAGCACGTCATCCGGCGTCAGGAAGCGATTCTCGGTGATCGGCTGGCGCAGCAGGGCGGCATCGCAAGCCACGACCGTCGAGTCGTCGAGAACGAGCCCACTCTCTGCCCGCACCAGAGCGAGGTCCATTTTCTGGGCGAGGTAAAATACGACACTGGCCTGCACGGCGGCATGGCCACCCATGGGCGGGTCCATCCGTTCCAGTTCCCTGTCGATCAGTTCGACCTTCATGCCCTCGAACGCGCCGCTCTCGACCATGTGCAGGAATCGGGCGCCGTGAAGCGCGCACGGGTGTCCGGGGAAAGGCGGGCCTGCTGGTTCACCGTCGCGATCCTATTATGACGGCGCCGGGCAGCCTAGCCGCGCCTCACTTCTTGCAATAGCCCTCGCCGGACTTGACCGTCAGGCACTCGGTCTTGCCCGCCAGATATTTCAGCCCCGTCGCATCGCCGTTTGTCGGGCGGAGGACCTCGCGCTTGCCGCTCCGCTCGAACACGATGGTGTCGCCGACCTGCTCACCCCGGAACTCGCCCTTGTGGTCGAGGTCCCACTGCATCTCCATGCGGTATCGGCCGGGCGTCGCGGCGTGCTTGATGTTCAGGAACATGCCCTCCACGCCGACATAACGGCCGACATAATCCGGACCCTTTTTCTTCGGCAGGCCGGTAAAGGTCGATCCGTCCCCGGCCGGACCCGCCGTGGCCGCGGCACTGGGGCTGTTCGTCAGGGACGCCGCATTCCTCACATCGTCCGGCGTCTCGCGCGAGCAGGCCGTCAGGGCGGATAGGGCGGCGAGGATCAGGATGCGTTTCATGACGCGCAGAACCCTTCAAATGCACCGCACGTTCCGTTGCGCGAAGGGGTAGCCATGGGCTGCGTGCGCGCGTAAAGGCGCGGGCATTCCACTCGACCCTGTCAGGAGCGCCCGTCTTATGCGCATCGCGATCGCATCCGATCATGCCGCCGTCTCGCTCAAGACCGTGCTGGCGGACTGGCTGCGCGGTGAGGGGCATGAGGTGCTGGACCTGGGCACCGACGGGAATGCCAGCGTCGACTATCCCGATTTCGGCCGCGCGGTCGGCAAGGCACTGGCCGATGGTCGCGCCGAGCGCGGCGTGGCGCTGTGCGGATCGGGCATCGGCATCTCGATCGCGGCGAACCGCAACCCCGCCTGCCGCTGCGCGCTGGTGTCCGAGCCGCTGTCGGCCGCGCTGGCCCGCCAGCATAACGACGCCAACGCCATCGCCATGGGTGCGCGCGTCATCGGTGAGGAAATGGCCAAGGCCTGCCTCCAAGCTTTCCTGTCCACCCCGTTCGAGGGCGGACGTCATCAGCGCCGTGTCGACATGCTGTCCACCGCGCCTGCCCAGAATTGAACGCGCAAGGATACCCTCATGAGCACGCTTAACGACGTCCAGCCCGCCGGTTTCTTCACCCGTACGCTCGCCGATGCCGACCCCGCCGTCTTCGCCGGGGTCGCCCACGAGCTGGAACGCGAGCAGACCCAGATCGAGCTGATCGCCTCCGAGAACATCGTCTCCAAGGCGGTGATGGAAGCGCAAGGATCGGTCTTCACCAACAAATATGCCGAGGGTTATCCGGGCAAGCGCTATTATCAGGGTTGCGCGCCGTCGGACGAGGTCGAGCAGCTGGCGATCGACCGCGCCAAGCAGATCTTCGGCTGCGACTTCGTCAACGTCCAGCCGCATTCGGGCGCGCAGGCGAACGGCGCGGTGATGCTGGCGCTGGCCAAGCCCGGCGACACGATCATGGGCCTGTCGCTCGACGCCGGTGGCCACCTGACCCACGGTGCGAAGGCGGCGCTGTCGGGCAAGTGGTTCAACGCGGTCCAATATGGCGTCGATCCCGAGACGCACCTGATCGACTATGACGAGGTCGCCCGGATCGCGCGCGAGTGCCAGCCCAAGATCATTATCGCGGGCGGCTCGGCCTATCCGCGCGTCATCGACTTCGCCAGGTTCCGCGCGATCGCGGACGAGGTCGGCGCCTATTTCATGGTCGACATGGCGCATTTCGCGGGCATCGTCGCGGGCGGGCTGCACCCGACCCCGTTCGGCCATGCGCATGTCGTGACCACCACCACGCACAAGACGCTGCGCGGTCCGCGTGGCGGCATGATCATGACCAATGACGAAGCGATCGCGAAGAAGATCAACTCGGCGGTCTTCCCCGGTCTTCAGGGCGGTCCGCTGATGCACGTCATCGCGGCCAAGGCGGTCGCGTTCGGCGAGGCGCTGCAGCCGGAGTTCAAGACCTATATCGCGGCGGTGGTCGAGAATGCCCGCGTGCTGGCGGCGACGCTGAAGGCGCGCGGCGCGAACCTGGTCGCGGGCGGCACCGACACGCATCTGGCGCTGGTCGACCTGACCCCGCTGGGCATCACCGGCCGTGACGCCGACGAGGCGCTGGAGCGGGCGGGCATCACCTGCAACAAGAACGGCATCCCCAACGACCCGCTGCCGCCGATGAAGACCAGCGGCATCCGCGTCGGCTCGCCCGCCGGCACCACGCGCGGGTTCGGCCCGGCCGAGTTCGAGCAGATCGGCCATATGGTCGCCGATGTGCTCGATGGCCTGAAGGCCAAGGGCGAACATGGGGACCCAGAGGTCGAGGCGAACGTTCGTGCCCGTGTGCGTGAGCTTTGCGCACGCTTTCCGATCTACCAGGGATAAGGACGTAAACGCATGGCCAAGTTCGACGAGAAGATTTCCGAGGTGCAGAACGACATCAAGTCGACCCCTGGCCTGGGCAAGAGCATGGCGAAGTGGGGCGCGCTCGGTGCCGTCGTCGCGATCCCGGTGCCGTTCGTCGGCCCGATCTTCGGCGCGGCGGCAGGTGCCGGCTACGCCTATTTCAAGGCGAAGAAGAAGATCTGAATGCGCTGCCCCTTTTGTGGCCATGAAGACAGTCAGGTAAAGGACAGCCGCCCCACCGAAGATGGGGCGGCCATCCGCCGCCGCCGCCAATGCGAAGGCTGTGGCGCGCGCTTCACCACGTTCGAGCGGATCCAGTTGCGCGAGCTGTTCGTGTTGAAGAGCGAGGACCGGCGCGAACCGTTCGACCGCGAGAAGCTGCTCCGGTCCATCGCCATCGCCACGCGCAAACGTCCGATCGACCCGGTGCGGGTGGAAAAGCTGGTGTCCGGCATCCAGCGGCAATTGGAAACCAGCGGCGAGGGCGAGGTGTCGTCCAAGCGCATCGGCGAGATGGTGATGGAAGGGCTGAAGGGCTTGGATTCGGTGGCCTATATCCGGTTTGCGAGCGTCTATCGCGAGTTCGGCGAGGCCCGGGATTTCGAGGCTTTTGCCGGGACGGTGGAAGAGGTGGCTCCGAAGGGGGAGTGATTTGGTGAGGGCGGGGCGTGGGCTTCGACTTCGCTCAGCCTGAACGGCTGTTTGTATGAGGCTCTTTGTATAAGGCCCTGTTCCCCCCACCTCCGTTCAGGCTGAGCGAAGTCGAAGCCCAAGGGAATCCCTTGCCCCAAACCCTAAAAGCAATAGCCTCGGGGAATGGCCTTCTATTGCTACATCCTGCTCTGCTCGGACGGCAGCTATTATACCGGTCACACCGAAAACCTCGAACACCGCATTGCCCAGCACCAGACCGGCGAACTCCCCTGCTACACTCAGACCCGCCGCCCGGTGACGCTCGCCTGGTCCCAGGACTTCCCGTCCCGCCACGAATCCCTGACCGCCGAACGCCAGATCAAGGGTTGGTCCCGCGCCAAGAAAACCGCCCTGATCGCATCGGACTGGACGTGCCTGAAAGAAGCCGCGATACCGCGCGCGGAACGTGCCCTTCGACTTCGCTCAGGGCGAACGAGAGAGTGAACGTGAACAAGTCTCAGCCCCCCGTCATCGTCCTGGTCCGCCCGCAGCTCGGCGAGAATATCGGCAAGGCCGCGCGCGCCATGTTGAATTTCGGGCTGGTCGAGATGCGCCTCGTCACCCCGCGCGATGGCTGGCCGAATCCACAGGCCGGACCGGCGGCGTCGGGCGCCGACATCGTGCTGGAACAGGCCAAGGTTTTTGAAAGCGTGTCCGATGCGGTCGCCGACTGTGCGCAGGTCTATGCCACCACGGTGCGCAAGCGCGGCGTCACCAAGCCGGTCGTCACCCCGGAAGAGGCGGCGCGTGAGATCCATGCCGATACCACCGGCCGCGCCGCCTTCCTGTTCGGGCCGGAACGGTCGGGGCTGGAGACCGACGATGTGGCCATTGCGCGCAAGATCGTCACCGTGCCGATCAACCCGGAATTCGGCAGCCTGAACCTGGCCCAGGCGGTGATCCTGATCGCCTATGAATGGTCCAAGGGTATCGAACTGGCCCAGCCGCCAGAGGTCGAACTGCCCGAGGTCGCGCCGCAGGGCGAACTGGACGGCATGATTGGCCAGCTGGAGGATATGCTGGAGAATGCCGGGTTCTTCTTCCCGCCCGACCGGACCCCGGCGAGCAAGCGGACGCTGCGCACCTTGCTGACCAAGCCCGGCTGGTCCAGCCAGGAAGTGCGGACGTTGCGCGGCGTGCTGTCGACGCTGGCGCGGCCGCGTCAGCGGTAACGCCCTACCAATCCCCGCCCCCCGTTAAGGCTGAGCGAAGTCGAAGCCCACAGGATGAACTCCACCAAATGGCCCCCGTGGCGGGGGATGGGGCGTGGGCTTCGACTTCGCTCAGCCTGAACGGAGGTAGGGAAACGGGGGAAACTTAGCCCCGCGTCCGGTCGAACGTCGCCAGCTCATAGGCGATCGAGCCTTCGACCAGCACTTCCCAGATATCGGCCACGACCGCTTCGGGTACGCCCAGGCGGCGGGCTTCGGCGCGGGCCTGGTCGATGACCTGGGTCTTGCGGTCCTCGTCGCGCACGCGGTCGCGGGTCGGTTTGATCCGGGCGGCGGCGTCCATATAGGCGAAGCGGCGCGCGAGCAGCGCGACCAGTTCGCGGTCGAGCTGGTCCACGCCCGCGCGGACCTCCGCCATGGTGGTGCAATCGGGGCCGGCGAGAATCTGGGTCATGGATGATGGCTCTGCCGGGCGGCGTTCCCGCTGTCCAGTCCGGCTTGCCGATCGGGGCGCGCACGGGATAGCATGGCACCCGCGTTCCAATTGGGAGATAGGACGATGCTGACCACGTTGCTGCTGCTGGCCCTGACCGGGCAACAGGCCGAACCCGCGCCCGCGCCGGTGAAGGAAAAGAAGATCTGCCGGGTTCAGGAAACCACGGGTTCGCGCCTGTCGTCCAAGCGGATCTGCAAGACCCAGGCGGAATGGGACGAGATCGCGGCCAATGCGCGCAACGATGTGGAAAACGCCACCGGGCGGCTGAACACCGCCAGCGGACGCTGATCGAGCGCTTCGCTTGACTCCGGCGCGCCTGTCGTCTAGGCGCGCCGCTTCGCAATTGCCCCCGCATCCCGGTGAAGCGGTGGGCCTGCGCTTGTCCCCATAAAGGCTGGCATGGTGCGATACCGGGACCAACGTCGTTCGTAATTGCCAAGGATTACACATGTCGAAGCGTCAGAGCGCGAAGTACAAGCTCGATCGCCGTATGGGCGAGAACATCTGGGGCCGCCCCAAGAGCCCCGTCAACAAGCGTGAATATGGCCCCGGCCAGCACGGTCAGCGCCGCAAGGGCAAGATGTCGGACTTTGGTCTGCAGCTGCGCGCCAAGCAGAAGCTGAAGGGCTATTATGGCGACGTGACCGAGAAGCAGTTCAAGGCCTGCTACCAGGAAGCCGCCCGCATGAAGGGCGATACCTCGCAGAACCTGATCGGCCTGCTCGAGCAGCGTCTGGACATGATCGTGTACCGCGCCAAGTTCGCGCCGACGATCTTCGCCGCGCGCCAGCTGGTCAGCCACGGTCACATCCGCGTCAACGGCGTGAAGTGCAACATCGCGTCGCGCCGCTGCTTCGTCGGCGACGAGATCTCGCTGGGCTCGAAGGCGACCGAAATGGCGCTGGTCATGGAAGCACAGCAGCTCGCCGAGCGTGAAGTGCCCGACTACGTCACCGCCGACGGCAACACCAAGGTCGCGCTGACCCGCATCCCGACCCTGGACGAGGTGCCCTATCCGGTGAAGATGGAACCGAACCTGGTCGTCGAATTCTATTCGCGCTAAGTTTCGGGTCTTACCGAATTACGGAAAGGGCGGTCCTTCGGGGCCGCCCTTTTTGTTTGTGTCTCGCTTGCCGGGCGTCACGGGCACGCGCATACTCTGCCTGTTCAAAGGGGGAGGATATCGATGCGCCTGGGTCTGATCGCCGTTGCGGCACTGACGATGACGACCGCCGCCACCGGCCAGACGGCCGAGCAGGGGCAATATGCCAGCCAGCTGCGCACCATGCTGACCGCCGTTGCGGGCGGCACCTGTCCCGAGGCGTTGATGGGTGAGGGGCTGCTCAAGGCCTGTCGTGAACAGCTTCCGCAGATGGCCCCTGCGATCAAGGCGGCGGGTGCGATCCAGTCTGTCAAGCTCGACAAGGCGCAGGACGCGAACGGTCAGCGTTACGAGAAATACACGGTGAGCTTTGCCAGCGGCAAACCCTCGACATGGGTGATCGGCGGGCTGAAGGACGGCAGGTTCGAGGCGGTCTATTCCCTGGGCGACTGACGGACAGCCGCCCAGAGCCATGCAGCGCCGAGGCGGCGATCAGAAGCGGACCTGTCGCTCCAGCTGATCCGCGCGCAGCGCCGTCTTGGTGACGATGCAGCCGGTGTCGATCGTGTCGCCATTGATCTTGCAGCTATAATCCCGTTCCCGGATCCAGCGGCGTTGCTGGTCGCGCAGGGCGGTCTTGACCGCGGGACGCGACGCGAGCTGGCGCATGACCTGCTGATAGGCCTTGTTCAGGCGGTCATCCTGCACCGCCGCCTCGCGTTGCGTGCAGACGCCGGTCTGTACGATGTTGCCGCCCGCGCGGTTCATGCAGTTGATATAGGCGGGGGATAGATTGGGCGATTCCTGCGCGATGGCGGGTGCGCCCGTTCCGATGACCATCACGGCGGTCATGGCGACAATCCACTTCATGCTTCCCTCCTTTTGTGCGGCGTGACATTTTCATCGGCCACAACGTCGCACAACCATTTGTCGTCGCGACGGTTGCAGGATGCATCCGGCGCGGCAGCCTGTCTTTCGTTCCGCTGCTGGTGGGCGCAGAGGGGGGATGGCGAGATCCTATCCGGCCCGCTTGTTCTGCACGATCGCCACGATGATCGCCGTCGCCATGCCCAGCGGAAACCATAGACCGAACTTGCCCGTCAGCAGGCCGATAAAGCCGGACAGGACCAGTATGGCGAAGGGTGACGGCGTTTTCATGATCGCAGTCTGGCGAACGGGGCGGCGCCCGGCAAGCTTGCCCCGCCAGCCTCCGCTTGGCACAACATTCCCAAACATAAGGGGAATGTCCGTCATGCGCCGTTTGGTCCTGTTGTCCCTCCTCCTGTCCGGCACTGCCGTCGCGCAGGACAAGCCCGCCATCTCGGTCGACACGCTGAAGACGGTCACGCAGACCCTGTCCTCCGACGCCTATGAAGGCCGCGCGCCGACCACCCCGGCGGAGGACAAGACGGTCGCGTACATCATCGAGCGCTTTCAGAAGGCGGGGCTGAAGCCCGGCAACAAGGGCCGCTGGACCCAAGATGTGCCGATGGTCGAGATCACCGCCACCGACGTCCAGCCCTTCACCGTCACGGGCAAGGGCGCAGCCATTCCGCTCGCCTATCGCACCGACATGGTCGTCGGCACGTACCGCGTGACCCCGCGCATCGACGTGAAGGACAGCGAGCTGGTATTTGTCGGCTATGGCATCACCGCGCCCGAAAAGGGCTGGGACGATTATGCCGGGGTCGATGTGCGCGGCAAGACGGTGGTGATCCTGATCAACGATGCCGACTGGCAGACCATGGGGCGCGAAGGACCGTTCGAGGGCCGTGCGATGACCTGGTATGGTCGCTGGCCCTATAAGTTCGAGAATGCCGCCAGGCACGGTGCTGCCGCCGCGCTGATCGTCCACCAGACCGAACCCGCCGCCTATCCCTGGGCGGTGGTGCAATCCTCCTGGACCGGGCCGCAGCTGGAACTGGACGAGCCGGGCGACCATCAGGACCAGAGCCAGGTCATCGGCTGGATTCAGGAGGCGGTGGCGAAGAATATCCTGAAGGCGGCGGGCAAGGACTTGTCCACGCTGACCAGGGCAGCGCAGCAAAAGGGGTTCAAGGCGGTGCCCCTTGGCCTGACCCTGTCGGGCGGCTTCACCAACATGATCCGGCGGCAGGCGTCGAAGAATGTCATCGGCGTCCTGCCGGGCACCACCGCGCCGGGCGATTACGTCCTCTATTCGGCGCATTGGGACCATCTGGGCCGCTGCGACGCGGTGGACGGCGACGATATCTGCAACGGCGCGCTCGACAATGCGACCGGCGTGGCGGGGCTGGTGGCGCTGGCCGAGGCGCAAGCGAAGGCGGGGCCGGCCAAGCGCTCCATCGCCTTCCTGGCGGTGACGGCGGAGGAAAGCGGGCTGCTCGGCTCGGGCTATTATGCGCAGCATCCCGTCTTCCCGCTCGCCCGCACCGTGGGCGGCGTGAACATGGACGGGCTGAACGTCACCGGCCGGTCGAAGGACTTCGTGCTGGTCGGCAAGGGCAAGTCCGAGATCGAGGACCTCGCCAAGTCGCTGGTCGGCGCCCAAGGCCGCTATATCGGCGAGGAGGCCAATCCCGAGCGTGGCAGCTATTACCGCTCCGACCATTTCTCGTTCGCCAAGCTGGGCGTGCCGATGCTCGACGGCGGCTCGGGGCAGGACAAGGTGACGGGCGGCGTCGCGGCGGGCAAGGCCGCGGCGGAGGACTATGTGGCCAACCGCTATCACAAGCCCGCCGACGAATATGATCCCCGCTGGGATTGGTCGGGCGCGGTCGAGGATTTGACGGTCTATTACCAATTGGGCAGGACGCTCGCCGACCGGCCGGGCCTGTGGCCCAACTGGTATCCCACCGCCGAATTTCGCACCATTCGCGATCAAAGCAGGAAGAACGTCCAGTGACCACGCCAACCGTGACCACGCCTCCGCCGCCCGAATGGGCCACGCATGATGCCGTATGGATCGGCTTTCCCAGCCATCCGGAGCTGTGGGAAGAGGATCTCGACCCTGCGCGCGAGGAGGTGCTGGCCTTTGCCCGCGCCGTCCATGCCAATGGTCGGGGCGAGCGGGTGATCCTGGTCGCCGCCGATGGAGAAGCGGCGGATGCCGCGCGCGCGATGGCGGGCGACATGGCGGACGTGGTCATCCAGCCGTTCGGCGACATCTGGCTGCGCGATACCGGCCCGATCATCACCGGCGACGGTTCGGCACGGCTCTTCCAGTTCAATGGCTGGGGCGGCAAATATGACCTGCCCGGCGACGACACGGTCGGCGCGCGGCTGGCCGAGGATCGTGGACTCTCCGCCACCCGCTGCGAATGGGTGCTGGAGGGCGGCGCGATCGATGGGGACGGCACCGGGCTGGTCGTGACGACGCGTCAGTGCCTGCTCAACCCCAACCGCAATCCCGACCTGACCGAAAGCGAGATCGCCGACCGACTGGCCAGCGACCTGGGGCTGACCCGGATCGTGTGGCTGGGCAATGGCTTGCTCAACGACCATACCGATGGCCATGTCGACAATCTGGCGCGCTTCGTCGGCCCCAACCGCGTCGCCATTCCCGAAGCTGCCGAGAACGACCCCAACTGGCAGGTCTATGCCGCCGCCAAGCGCGACGCGCTGGCCGCCGGTCTGGAGGTGGTCGGCATCCCGTCGCCGGGCCGCGTGCTGCGCGACGACGAGATCGTGCCCGCCAGCTATATGAACTTCTATATCGGCAATGCGTCGGTCGTGGTGCCGCTTTACGGCAGCGAGAATGACGATGCCGGGGTCGCCGCAATCCAGGCGATCTTCCCCGACCGCCAGGTCGTGGGCCTGCGCGCCGATGCCATCCTGACCGGCGGCGGCAGCTTCCACTGTATTTCGCAGCAGATTCCGGCATAATCGCTGAACGAGCCCGTGCCGTCATCCCAGGGCGCGGGCTCTTTTCCTCCGGGGTCGGGAGGCGAAGTGCGAAGGCCAGGTCGCGATACCCACTCGGATAGCGGCCTCCCGCTATCTGCCCTCCGCAAGCGACAGTTGGGGTTGGGCGATCGAGGCGAAGGGCGTGGTGATCGCCATTCGTCCGCGCTGACTCGCCCTGGTTCGATCATGGGTCACATCCGGCGTGTGTGGCGGGATGAGGCGATTATCACCGGTCTGGCCGCGGTGGGGGCGCTGTTCGGCCCGCTAGGGCTGCTTCACCGATAGGCCAGGTCGCCCGGGAATCCCTTGGCCTTCGACTTCGCTCAGGCTGCACGGCGTGCAGGGTGCGCCTGAGCGTTAAGGCATGATGGCATCAGCGTGATCCACCCCTCCCCTTCAGGGGAGGGGCAGGGGGTGGGGCGTTTCCGCAAACGCGGGGCCTGTGGTGATGCCCCACCCCAACCCCACCCCAGAAGGGGAGGGGCTAGGCTCGGTTCGATCCCATGTCATCATGCTCTGAAGTCCAAGGGGGCGGGGACGCGATGTGCCCGGCAATGACGCGATCGGCACTCGTTTCCCCGTCTGCGCTGCCCGGTCGGCGCGCAGAATTTTTCCAGCCATTCTTGTCCTTTACCAGCCATAAAGGGAACAGCGCTATACGGAACGATCACCTGTCCGGGATCGGAGCCCACGCGTTGCAAGCCACGATCAATCTGCTCCGTGCCCAACATGAGGACATCATGCGCGCCGTCGGCGACCTCATGGCCCTGTTCGAGCTGCGCTATGCCGAGGCCGCGCCGAGGGTGGGCCTGGCCCGCACGCGGATCGCGCAGGCCATCACCAAGCATCTGAAGACCGAGGACGAACTGCTGCTGACCCCGCTGCGCGAACGGCGGCTGTTGGCCACCATCCCCGGATGCGAGGCGATCATGGTCGAGACGCGCGAACTGCGCCTGACCTATTCCAAACATATCGGCACCTGGACCGCCCGCACCATCGAGGAACGGTGGAACGAATATGTCGGGGTGACGCGTGCGCTCAACCAGCGGCTGATGGCGCTGTGCGATCTGAAGATCAACAGCTTCTATCCCATCGTCCTGCGCTACATCCTGGCCGATCCCGACCCGGCATCCCGCAGGACCGCGTGACGCGCGGGGTGGCAGGGTCTAGCATCGCGGCGTCACCGAACAGGGGAGTCGCCATGACCGCCGTCCGATCCGCCAACGGGTTCGCTCGTCCGATTCTCCCCGCGATTGCGCCTGTCCTGGCCATCGTCGGTGCGGCGGCCTTGCTCCGTTTGCCGATAGCGCAGGCTTATCCCCGCGGCGCGGCGCTGCTGTTCCTCTGGATCGCCTCGGACGCGATGATGCTGGGATTGTTGAGCCGAACGCGGCGGCCGGGCTGGCGGGCGGGAATCGCCGCGATGGCGTCCGCGGGCATGGCGGTGTTCAGCCTGTCGCCGCCGCCGATCCGGGCGGCGCTGTTCGCCATGCCCTGGGCGATGATCGTCCCGGCCGCCGCGATCGCTCTGCATGGCGGATGGGGCCTTTGGCGGGTGGCGGTGCGGCTTCGTGCGTGGAACCGAACCGAGCCGGATCGCTGGTCCGCACTGCTGGAGGAAATCCTGCCCCGGCCGCTGGTGCGACTGGCGCGGGCGGAGGTTCGGCTGCTGCATCTGGCGTTGTTCCGCTGGGGCGCGGCGCCGGAGATACCGGCGGGGGCGCAGGGCTTTGCCTATCATCGCCATCTGCAGCCGATGATGATCGCGCTGCTGGTCATTTCCTGCATCGAGATCACCGTCACCCATCTGCTGGTCGCGCATTGGAGCCGGACCGCAGCGCTGGTGATGTTCGTCATCAGCGATGTGTCGCTGCTCTACCTGATCGGCCTTATCAGGTCGCTGCGCCTGTCGCCGGTCCTGCTCACCGAAACGGGGGTAAGGCTGCGCGCCGGGCTGTTGGTCGACCGGACCATTCCCTATGCGGCGATCGCGGCGGTGACGGCCAATCCCTATGGCGAGACGGTGCGCGCGCCCGATAGCTGGAACATCGCGCTGCTGGCCTGGCCCAATATGCTGATCCGCCTGTCCGAACCCTTGCCGCCGCGCTCGCGGTGGCGGCGTGATCCGGTGCGGGCGGTGGCGTTGCGGCTGGACGAGCCGGGGCCGTTTCTCGATGCCTTGCGCAGGAAGCTGGATGCGGAAGCGGGGTGACGCCCGCGCGCGGAGCCATTAAAGGGCAGGGCCATGACCCAGATCACCGTCGCCGCGCTGCAACTGGCCTTTACCGCCGATATCGACCGCAACATCGCCGAGGTGTCGCGCCTCGTTCGCGAGGCGGCCTCGCAAGGTGCGCAGGTGATCCTGCCGCCCGAACTGTTCGAAGGCGAATATTTCTGCCGTGTCGAGGACGAGGGGCTGTTCACCAACGCCAAGCCGACCGCCGAGCACCAGGCGGTGCGCGCGATGCAGGAGCTGGCGGCTGAGCTGAAGGTCCATATCCCGACCAGCTTCTTCGAGGCGGACGGGCCGCATCACTACAACTCGCTGGCGATGATCGACCCGGACGGCAAGGTCGCGGGCGTCTATCGCAAGAGCCATATCCCGGACGGTCCGGGCTATGAGGAGAAATTCTATTTCCGCCCCGGCAATACCGGGTTCAAGGTGTGGGACGGCCCCGCGACCAAGCTGGGCGTCGGCATCTGCTGGGACCAATGGTATCCCGAGACGGCGCGCGCGATGATGCTGATGGGGGCGGAGATCCTGTTCTACCCGACCGCGATCGGCAGCGAGCCACATGACGACAGCCTCGACACCGCGCGGTTGTGGCGTCGCGCGATGGTCGGCCATGCCGTGTCCAACGTCGTGCCGATCGTCGCCGCCAACCGCGTCGGGTGCGAACATGGCCAGACCTTCTACGGCACCAGCTTCATCTGCGACGAGCGCGGCGACATCCTGGCCGAGCTGGACCGCGAGCAAGAGGGCGTGATCGTCGCCACGCTCGACATCGACCGGGTGAAGCGCCACCGCGCCGCCTTCGGTTTCTTCCGCGACCGGCGGCCGGAGCTGTACGGGCGGCTGGTCCAGGATATCTGAATATCATTCCTCCCCTTGTAGGGGAGGAATGGTTTAGCCCCGCAATTCCATCGCCCGCGCGAACACGGCCTCGAACATCTCGGGCGTCAGGCGGCCGGTATTCTGGTTGTAGCGCGAGCAGTGATAGCTATCGAGGATCACCGGGCCGCCGCCGGGCAGGCGATGTTCGGCCAGATGCGCGAATCGCGCCTTGGGGAGGCGCCCGCCCAGCGCCTTGATGACCGAACGGTGCGCGATCTCGCCTAGTGCGATGACCACCGACAGCCGGGGCAGAGCCGCCAGTTCCTGTTCGAGGAAGGTCCGACAGGTACGGATTTCGTCCGGCGTCGGTTTGTTCTCCGGCGGCAGGCATTTGACCGCGTTCAGGATCACCGCGCCTTTCAGCGTCAGGCCGTCATCGACCTTGGCGGCGAACGCGCCTTCGGCCAGCCCGAATTTGGCGAGCGTGCCATAGAGCAGCGGTCCTGCGCCATCGCCGGTAAAGGGGCGGCCGGTGCGGTGCGCGCCATGCTTGCCGGGGGCAAGGCCGACGACCGCCAGCCAGGCCTCGCCATCGCCGAATGGCGGCACGGGGGCGTTCCACCAGCCGGGATATTCGGTGGCGACCGTCTGGCGAACCTCGACCAGGCGGGGGCAGAGGGGGCAGTCGCGCGGTGGCTGGATCGGGGCCAGGGGCGCCGGGATCACGGGAAAGGATGCGTCAGGCATCACGCTCGGGTAGTCGCAGGACATGATGACGACAAGCTATGCCATTGCGCTGGGTTCCAACCGTCCGGGGCGGCATGGCAGCCCGCGTGACGAGATTCGCGCGGCGCTGGCGGCGTTGCCGGGTGTCTATGCCGTGTCGCCGATCCTGACCACGGCGCCCATCGGCCCCTCGATCCGCGCCTTCGCCAATGCCGCCGCGCTGGTCGAGAGCCCGCTGGACCCGCCCGCCATGCTTGGCGTGCTGAAAACCATCGAGCGCGATTTCGGGCGGCGGCGCGGGCAGCGCTGGGGGGCGCGGGTGATCGATCTGGACATCATATTGTGGTCGGGGGGCAAGTGGCGCTCGCCGGGGCTGGCCGTGCCGCATCTGGCCTATGCCACCCGCGATTTCGTGCTGCATCCGCTGGCGGCGATCGCGGCGGACTGGCGCGACCCGCGCGACGGCCGGTTTGTGCGCCATATGCGACATGGTGTTGACCGCAGGCGTCCGCGCCCCTAGGTCGCTTCCACCCCGATGGAGGGTCCGTAGCTCAGTCGGTAGAGCAAGCGACTTTTAATCGAGAGGTCCCGGGTTCGAGCCCCGGCGGACCCACCACCGGGATGATACAGGCGCGCGGGCAGATTTGCCCCGACCCGGGAACGGGTATGAAATGCCCCATATGGGCCAAGCCATACCCGCACGCAGATCGAAGATTGCGCTTGTTTTGACCCGGCCTGACGAGCTGATGCTATGGATGTCGGCCAAACCGGATGCCCGGGGCAAGACGGAGACGGGAGATGGTCGGTAGATGCCCGCCGTCGGTCGACTATCATGCCGCCACGTCTTGCCGGACATTGCCAATGGCTTAATTCCCGAAGCCGCCACCCAGCGCCTGATATAGCGTGAGCTGGTTCTGGAGCCGGATGAACTGATTGGCGGATAGGGCGAGTTCGGCAATGCGCTGGCGTTCCCGCGCATCGAGCCAGACGCGAAGCGCCACGGCCCCCGCGCGGTAGCGGACTTCGTACAGGCGCTGGGCGTCCACCGCAGCGTCACGGGCGCGACGCAGGGCGAGACCCTGGATCGCCAGTTCGCTCCGGGCGGAGAGCGTGGTTTCCACCTCCGCCAGGGCGGTGTACAGCGACTTGCGGAACAGGATTACCGCTTCCTCGTAGCGTGTGCGGGCAATCTGCGTCTCGAAGCGCATGCCGCGCAGGTTGAGGAACGGCAGCGTGAGGCCCGCGCCCAGGGTCGCAACGGGATTGGCCATCATGTTGAGCAGGCCGCTGCTGGATGTCCCCAGGCTGCCGGTCAGGGTAAGCGCCGGATAGAAGCTGGCCCTGGTCGCATCGGCGCTTGCAAGCACTCTTCTGAGGCGCAATTCGGCGGCGCGCAGGTCGGGGCGGCGCCCGAGCAGATCGGCCGGCAGGCCAGCCGCGACGACCGGCAGCGGCACCATCTTCAGGGCCTGCGGTTCAGCGGCGGGCGCGGGCAGGCCGTCGAGCAGCACCATCAACGCCTCGCGGGCGCGGACGCGGGCCTGGCGAACCTCGGTCAGTGCGGCTTCCTGTGCAATGACGCTTTGCTCGACCTCTCGGCGCTCGAGCGTCGAGACCGCTCCGGCCCGGAACCGAGCTTCCACCAGCGCTTGTGTCCGGCGGGCATAGGCAAGGCTCTGCTCGCCCAGCGCGATCCGCTCGTTCGCCAGCGCGATCTGCCAGTAGAGCGACGCGGTCGTGCCGACCAGCGTCAGGAACACGCCGTCGCGATCCTCGGCGGTCGCTTCCGCCTCCAGCCGCGCCGCGTCCCGGCGCGCGCCGAGGCGACCGAACAGATCGGCTTCCCAGGCGAGGCCCGCCGAACCGGCGGCGATTTCGCTTGTCCGGCGCGCACCGCCGGAGAGGGGGCGGGACAGGCCGGTGCTGAGCGAGCCGCTCGGGATCGGTGTCAGCGCATTTCCGGCGAGCCGCGCTTCAAGCTGGGCGCGCCGTACCCGTATCGCGGCCGCGGCGAGGTCCGGATTGCGCGCGACCGCAAGCTCGACCAGCGCATCCAGTGCCGGGTCGCCGAAGCTCTGCCACCATGTATCGGTGCGCGGGCTTTGCTGTGGGGCCGGGGACTGGTGGAGGAATGCGCCGGGCAGGGGAGCGGCGGGACGGACATAGGGGGTGCGGGTGGCGCAGCCGGCCAGAAGCGTGCCGGTGACGATCAGGGTGAGAACGGGTTTCATCATCAATCTCGTGCCAGGGCCTCGACAGGATCGAGCCGGGCCGCGTTACGCGCGGGAAGGAAGCCGAACAGGATGCCGATCGCCGTGGAGCAGGCGAAGGCGAGGAGGATCGACGAGGGCGAGAACACCATTGCGAAGCCGCTGCCGCTAAGGCTGACGAGGAGGCCGAGCAGCAGGGCGAGCAATATGCCCGCCGCGCCGCCGATCAGGCAGACCAGCACCGCTTCGATCAGGAATTGCTGAAGGATGTCGCTCTGTCGCGCGCCGACGGCCATGCGCACCCCGATCTCCCGGGTCCGCTCGGTGACCGAGACGAGCATGATGTTCATCACGCCGATCCCGCCGACGACCAGCGCGATGACGGCGATCGACGAGATGAGGACGGTCATCGTCTTGCTGGTCTGGGTAATCGCCTTGCGGATCTGATCGGAGTTGAAGATGAAGAAGTCCTTGGTGCCGTGCCGCCGGGTGAGCAGGGTCGTTACGGCCTGCTGGGCGGCGTTGCTCGTCACCTGGTCGACAATGCGCACGGTGATGCTCTCCAGCTTCGTCCGCCCCGTCATCCGCGCCGCGGCCGTGCTGTAGGGGATGTAGACATTGGCGCTCGATCCGCCGCCGCCGGCCTGTGACGGGCGCAGCACGCCGATCACGCGCATCGGCACCTGGCCGAGCAGCACCGTCGCGCCGATCGGATCGGCGCCGTGCGGGAACAGGGTCGTGCGCGCCTTGCTGTCGATCACCGCCACCTGTGCGGCATGCGTCACGTCCGCTTGCTTGAAGACCGTGCCCTGGGTCACCTTGAAGCCGCGAACGCGAAAATAGCCGGCGCCGACGCCGTTGATCTGCGCGGTGGCGGCGATGTTCCTGCGCCGCGCGGTAACGCTGGTGGAGATGTTGGGCGACACGCTGTCGACATAGCTCTGGCTGCCCAGAACGCGGGCGTCGCTTTCGCTCAGCGTCTGGATCGAGGCGGCACGCAGGTCGCCGAAATCCTTGCCGGGGAAGATTTCGATGGTGTTCGTGCCGAGATCGCTGATCTGCGCCATCACCCTCGATTGCGCGCCATTGCCCAGCGCCACGACCGACACGACCGAGGCGATGCCGATGATGATGCCCAGCATGGTCAGGAAGGTGCGCACCCGGTGCGCGGCCATGGCCAGAAGCGCCATGCGGAACGCCTCGCTGAACCGGCTGGCGGCTGCCCGCCACCGCCCCGCCGACGATTGCGCCGCCGGGACGAGGGCTTGCCGCTGGACGGGTTCGCGCGTGTGGCGGTCGGCGACGATCGCGCCGTCGCTGAGTTCGATGACGCGATCGGCATGGGCGGCGACCACCATGTCGTGCGTCACGAGGATGATGGTATGCCCCTCCTGGTTCAGTTTCTTGAGGATGCGTATCACTTCCTCGCCGCTCGCCTTGTCGAGCGCGCCGGTGGGTTCGTCCGCGAGTATGATCGCGCCGCCGTTCATCAGCGCGCGGGCGATCGAGACGCGCTGCTGCTGGCCGCCGGACAACTGGCTGGGCAGATGGCGGGTGCGCTCGCCCAGGCCGAGGCGGGTCAGCAAGGCGGTCGCCCGCGCGCGTCGTGCGCCGGGTTCATAGCCGGCATAGACCGACGGCACCTCGACATTGCCGACGGCGGACAGGTCCGAGAGCAGGTGATAGCGTTGGAAGATGAAGCCGAAATGCTCGCGGCGCAGCGCGGCAAGCTCGTCGGGGGTCAGCGTGCCGGTATCGCGACCCTGCACGCGATAGGTTCCGGCGGTGGGGCGATCGAGGCAGCCCAGGATGTTCATCAGGGTCGACTTGCCCGACCCCGACGCGCCGACGATCGCTACCATTTCCCCGGCATCGATCACCAGGTCGACGTCCTTCAGGACGGTGATCGTGCCTTCGCCCGCCGGGAATTCCCGGCGCAGACCCATGGTTTCGATGATCGGGGGCGTGGTCATCAGAACCCGATGCCCAGGCCGCCATCGGCCGAAGGCTCGCGGCTTTCCTGCGCGATGACGACCTTTTCCCTGGGCTTGAGGCCGGAGAGCACGACGGCATTGCTGTCATTGGCGATGCCGGTGCGGACCTGGCGCGTTTCGATCCCACCCTTGGCGTCGACGACGCGGACCTGGTAGCGGCCATCGGTGCCCCGCTCGCCCAGCGCGGCCAACGGGACCAGCACCGCGCGACGGACACCGGCAAGCAGGACGGAGACCTGTGCGGTCATCGACGGGCGCAGTCGGCCTTCGGGATTGGGCACGTCGAACAGGGCATTGTAGTAGATGGCCGTGGTGGCGGCCGCGGCCCCGCTCGCGGCTGTCGCGCTGGTCGTGCCTTCGGTCGCGATCGATTCCGGCGCCGGCTCGATCCGGTCGATCCGGGCATGATAGCGGCGATCGGGTGCGCCCAGCGTCGTGAACCGCACCGTCTGGCCCACCTTGACCTTCTGCACATCGGCTTCCGAAATCTCCGTCCGCACGGTCATCACGTCGAGCCGGGCGAGCATGACGATGGTCGGCGCCGACTGGAACGAATTCACCGTCTGCCCCTGCTTCGTGACAATGGAGACGATGGTGCCGTCCATCGGCGCCACGATGCGGGTGAAGCCGAGGTTCAGGCGCGCGGTCTCGACCTGGGTGCGCGCCTGGACGATCTGGGCATCGAGCGAGCGGAGTTCGCCGCGCAGGGCGGTGAGCGACGCCCTGGCGGCCTCATAGTCGGCGCGCGCGGTCGCCTCGGCCGCCAGCATGGTCTCCTGGCGGCGATAGGCGAGCTCCGCCTGCACCAGCGCACCCTGCCGGGATGCCTTCTGGGCGATCAGCGATCCGACCGCCGCCTCGGTATTGCGCAGCGCCAGTCGCTGCGGGGCGGCATCGATGTCCGCAATCGGATCCCCGGCGCGGACGCGCTGGCCAAGCCGCACGTACAGCTTCTTGACCTGACCCGAGACCTGGGCGCCGACGCTCACCAGTTCCTTCGGGCGCAGCTTGCCCGTCGCCAGCACATTCTGTTCGATGTCGCCCAAGGTCACCTCGGCGGTCGTAAGCCCTTCCGTGGGCGACGGGCGCATCGCCAGCCACCAGGCGAGCGCGGCGAAGGCAAGCATGACGGGGAGGCCGACGAAGAGAAGGATACGGCGTTTCGACATGCCGGGCCTTATGCCAAGCGCCGACGAGCCCGAGGGTAAGACCATCGCAAGCGAAGCGAAAAGATTGCGTAAAGAAGGGCTGACATCGCGCGCCCGACGTCCCAGCATCCTTGGCAACAAAGGACGAGACGTGACCAACCTGCTGCTGATCGACGACGATGCCGAGCTGAGCGCCATGCTGCGAGAATATCTGGCCGAAGAGGGCTTCGCCCTCACGGTTGCCGGCAATGGCGAGGACGGCGTGCGACAGGCGCTGACCGGCCGGTTCGAGGCCGTCATCCTCGATATCATGCTGCCGCGCATGAACGGAATCGAGGTGCTGGGCCGCATCCGCCAGAGCAGCAAGGTGCCGTTGCTGATGCTCACGGCGCGGGGCGACGATGTCGATCGGGTGATCGGCCTCGAACTCGGCGCCGACGACTATATCGGCAAGCCCTATAATCCGCGCGAACTGCTGGCGCGGCTGCGTGCGGTGCTCCGGCGGACCGGCGGCGCCGGGGCGACCGGTCCGTTGTCGATCGAGCGGTTGACGCTCCACCCTGCGCGACGCGACGCACGCTGGGACGGCGACGCGATCGAACTCACCGCGACGGAATTCAGTCTGCTGGAAGCGCTGATGAGCGCGGGCGACATCGTCTCGACCAAGGATGATCTGTCCCTGGCAGCGCTGCGGCGCCAACGGCAGCGTTATGACCGCAGCATCGACGTTCATGTCAGCAATTTGCGCCAGAAGCTGCGCCAGGCGAGCGCGGACGCGGTGGAGATCGAGACGATCCGCGGCGTCGGCTATCGCCTCAGGGTAACGCCGTGAAGCGACGCCTGTTCTGGAAGATATGGCTGGGCTTCTGGATAGCCTATCTGGTGCTGGCGACGGGCCTGTGGTTCTATTGGTCGCTCCAGCCTGCCCCCTCCCGCCCGGACTGGGACCCACCCTATGCGACCGGCACGATGTTGGTCGAGACGGCAGCGACGGCACTGGAGCGTGGCGGCCCGACTGGCCTGGCGCAGCAGATCGCCAACTGGCCCGCAGAGCAGCGCAGCCGCCTGACGCTTGCGGCTCTGGCACAAGATCCCTGCGCGCGGCCGGCGGCCTCCCGGGCGATCGCACGCACGGCGGTCGGCTACTGCCTGCGCTATGCCACGCCGTCGCTGTCCCATGCCGGGGAGGACTGGGTGTCCACCGTCATCCCGCCCGACGAGCTGATTGCCATCGCGCTGGCCGGTCTTGCGTTCAGCGCCATGCTGGCCGCCTATCTCGCCTCGCCGATCCATCGCCTGCAACTGGGCTTCGGCCGACTGGCGCAGGGTGATCTGAGCGTGCGGCTCGGCCCGACCATGGGGCGTCGCAAGGATGAGGTCGCCGATCTCGCCCGCGATTTCGACGCCATGGCCGAACGGCTCCAGGAACTGGTCGCGGCCCGCGACCGACTGCTCCACGACGTTTCGCACGAGCTGCGGTCGCCACTGGCGCGGATGCGGCTGGCGGCCGATCTGTTGCGCCGCGACCCCGCCCGGCTCGAGGCCTCGCTCGACCGGATCGATCGCGAGGCGGGCAATCTCGACGCGCTGGTCGGCGAGTTGCTGACGCTCGCCCGGCTCGAGAGCGATGCCGGTTCGAGCGATGATTATTTCGATCTGCTCGAGGTGCTGCAACTCGTCGCCGTCAATGCGCGCTTCGAAGCCGAGGCGCAGGGCGTAAGCCTGCGCGTCGACTTGCCGATCGACGGCGCCGATGACGACTGGGTGGTCGTCGGCAGCGGCCAGCTGGTCCACCGCGCGTTCGAGAACATCCTTCGTAACGCCCTGCGCTTTTCACCCCAGGGGGCGGCCGTCCGGCTGGCGCTGGCGCGTGACGGCGTGGAACGCTGTATGATCGCCATCGAGGACGAGGGGCCTGGCATTGCCGAGGGCGAGGCGACGCGGCTTCTCGATCCCTTTGTGCAGGGCACAAACCGAAGCGGCGCCGGCTTTGGGCTCGGCCTTGGCATCGCGCGCCGCGCCATCGCCGCCAGCGGCGGGTCGGTGGCGTTGGCGAACCGGCCGACGGGCGGGCTCTGCGTCACCGTCATGCTGCCGCTGGCGCATGGCAGCTGGAGCCAGATGAGCGCGAACCCCCCGCCCCCCGGCGGCATCCCCGATGCGCATGGGCAAGCCCCATCGCATAATTTGAAAGCGTGAAAGCATGGCGCAAGGCGATCCCAGGACCGAGGAGGAAGACGAGGAAGACCAAGGTGCGCAGGTTTCGCTGCGGCGCGTGCTGGGCCTCTTCGGACACTATCGCGGCCGTGTCGCGCTGGTGGCGCTGCTGATCGTCCTGGGCGCGGCGGTGGGGCTCACCACGCCATTCCTCTTGCGCGCGATTATCGACCAGGCGCTGCCCAAGCGCGACATGGGCCTGCTGGCGCTGCTGGTCGGGGCGTTGATCGGTGCCGGTGCGGCGGCGTCCGCGATCAACGCCGCCCATGCCATCCTGTCCGCGCGGATCGGCCAGTCGATCCTGCACGACCTGCGGGTCCGCGTGTACGGCCATCTCCAGTCGCTTTCGCTCGGCTTCTTTACCAAGACGCGAACCGGCGAGATCCAGTCGCGCATCGCCAAGGACATTGGCGGGCTGCAATCGCTGGTCACCAACACCGCGCACGAGCTGGCTCGCAATGTCAGCCTCGTCCTGATGACGGCGATCGCGATGCTGCTGCTCGACCGGCGGCTGGCGCTGTTCTCGATGATCATCATCCCGGCGGTCGTGTATCTGAGCGACCGCGTCGGAGAAAAGCGCGAGGCCTATACCGATCGCCAGCAGCAGCGCATGGCCGACCTGTCGTCCACCGTGCAGGAAACGCTGTCGATTTCCGGCATCATCCTGGCCCGGACCATGGGGCGCAGTGCCCATCTCGTCCGCCATTTCAGCCACACCTCGGCCGATGTCGGCGCGCTGGAGGTACGCTCCAGCACCGCGGGCGAATGGCAGTGGCAGCTGATCCATCTGCTGCTCGATGCCCTGCCGGCGCTGACGCTGTTCCTCGGCGGCTGGCTGATCAGCCGGGACGTGTCGATCTCCATCGGTACGCTGGTGGCGATGATCGCGTTGCAGGAGCAACTGCTCTGGCCATTGCAGGAGCTGCTGCGCACCGGGCTGGAAATACGGACCACCCGTGCCCTGTTCGCCCGCGTCTTCGACTATCTCGACCGCCCGGTGGAGATCGTGGAGCGCCCCGATGCCGTCACCATCGCGCTCGCCGACATGCGCGGCGCCGTCAGCATCGACAAGGTGAGCTTCGCCTATGACAAGGGCGGCGAACCGACGTTGCGCAACGTCTCCATCGACATTCCCGCGGGTGCGCATGTTGCCATTGTGGGGGCGACCGGCTCGGGCAAGACGACCCTCGGCTATCTGCTGGCCCGGCTGTACGATGTCGACGACGGCGCGATCCGCTTTGACGGCGTCGACATCCGTGACCTGACGTTCGCGTCGCTCACCGACATGCTCGGCGTGGTCACGCAGGAACCCTATCTGCTCAATGCCAGCATCGCCGACAATCTCCGCTTCGCACGGCCGGAGGCGACCGATGCCGAACTGGCGGCCGCTGCCCGCGCGGCACAGATCGCCGACTATATCGAGGCGCTGCCGGAAGGGTATGAGACCATCGTCGGGGAGCGCGGCTATCGCTTCTCGGGCGGCGAGAAGCAGCGCCTGGCGCTTGCCCGCACCATCCTGCGCGATCCCCCGATCCTGCTGCTCGACGAGGCGACCAGCGCCCTCGATACCCGCACCGAGCAGGCGATGAGCGCGGCCCTGGCGGATCTTTCCGGGAATCGGACGACGATCACCATTGCCCACCGGCTCTCGACCGTGCGTTCGGCGGACCTGATCGTCGTGATGCAGCGCGGCGTCGTGGTGGAATCCGGCACCCATGACGCGCTGATCGCGAAGGACGGTGCCTACGCCGCCTTGCTCCATCCTGATCGGGCATGAGGCTGCCCGTCGAATGACCGGCGATCAGCGCTGCGCGCGCAGCGGGCGGAAGGGCCAGGGTGGCAATCCGCCTCTGGCCGACGTCATTTCGTGTCGACCGAATAGCCTCCGCCGAGCGCCTGGAAGAGCGCGACGGTATCGGACAGTCGCAAGGTGCGCGCGGTGATCAGTTCGGCCTGGGCATCGGCGCTGGCGGCGGCTGCGTTCATGGCCTCCAATGTTCCCGATGCCCCAAGCCGTACCTGCTGCGACACGAGTTGCAGGCTATGCTGGGCCGCTTCGTTGGCGATGGTCGCGGTGCGCACGGCCTCGCCGTCCTGTCGGACCGCGAACAAGGCATCGGAGGTATCGACCAGCGCCGCCAGAACGACACCGCGATATTGCGCCTTGGCGGCGTCGAGCGCAGCCTGTGCATCGTCCTGCTGGCGGCGCAGCGCCCCGCCACGAAAGAGGGGCTGGGTAAGGCCGCCGACGATCGTCCAGAATGGATTGC
>Ga0308158_10000309_pt1 | contig 94095 bp, 98 predicted proteins | sample PhyBR2_FD_201038 | JGI IMG/M metagenome (GOLD analysis project Ga0308158, IMG submission 201038) | Phyllosphere microbial communities from UC Gill Tract Community Farm, Albany, California, United States - DLSLB.R2 | ecosystem: Host-associated > Plants > Phyllosphere > Unclassified | place: USA... | reverse complement strand
CCTCCTTCTCGCGCGGCGAACCGCGTCGGTCACTGGTTGCCGACGGCTCCGTCGGCCTTGTCACGGATGTCGTCGATCTGGTCGGCGGCGCCGGGAGCGACCTTCTTCGCGAAGTCGGCGATCTCGTCGAGAACGCGATCGCTGATGTCCTCAGCCTGCTCGCTCTTGACCGCTTCGGCGATCTTGTCCTTGTTCTGCTCGAAAGCGTCCTTGCCCTGGTTCACGAGATCCTCGATGCCCATAGCTGTCCTCCCCTGTTGATGCGGCGCAGCGTTCCTGCGCCCCCTCATTTCTACGCGATGCGGGCGACTCCTGTCGAGAACCGCATGGGACGCAGAAAGAGGGGCCGGACCCGAAGGTCCGACCCCTCTTTCGAGAAGCAGATGCTTACGCGAGCACCTTGGTCACCGTGCCGGCGCCGACGGTGCGGCCACCCTCACGGATCGCGAAGCCGAGGCCCTCTTCCATGGCGATGGGCTGGATGAGGTCCACCTTCATGTCGGTGGTGTCACCGGGCATGACCATCTCGGTGCCCTCGGGCAGCGTGATGACGCCGGTGACGTCGGTGGTGCGGAAGTAGAACTGCGGACGGTAGTTCGTGTAGAAGGGGTTGTGGCGGCCACCCTCGTCCTTGGACAGGATGTACGCGGTGCCCTCGAACTCCGTGTGCGGGGTGATCGAGCCCGGCTTCACGACGACCTGGCCGCGCTCGACGTCCTCGCGCTTGGTGCCGCGGAGCAGCAGACCACAGTTCTCGCCGGCCCATGCCTCGTCGAGCTGCTTGTGGAACATCTCGATACCGGTGACCGTGGTCTTCTGGGTCGGGCGGATGCCGACGATCTCGACCTCGGAGTTGATGGCCAGCGTGCCACGCTCGGCGCGGCCCGTGACGACCGTTCCACGACCGGTGATCGTGAAGACGTCCTCGATCGGCATGAGGAACGGCTTGTCGCGGTCACGCTCGGGGTCCGGGATGGCGTCGTCAGCGGCCTGCATGAGCTCGACGATCGAGTCGACCCACTTCTCTTCGCCGTTGAGGGCGCCGAGAGCCGAGACCTTGATGACGGGAGCGTCGTCGCCGGGGAAGCCCTGCGACGAGAGCAGCTCGCGGACCTCGAGCTCGACGAGCTCCAGGATCTCCTCGTCGTCGACCATGTCCGACTTGTTGAGGGCGACCATCAGGTACGGCACGCCGACCTGCTTGGCGAGCAGCACGTGCTCACGGGTCTGAGCCATCGGGCCGTCGGTGGCGGCGACCACGAGGATGGCGCCGTCCATCTGAGCGGCACCGGTGATCATGTTCTTGACGTAGTCGGCGTGGCCGGGGGCGTCAACGTGCGCGTAGTGGCGCTTCGGGGTCTCGTACTCGATGTGCGAGATGTTGATGGTGATACCGCGCTGACGCTCCTCGGGAGCCGAGTCGATCGAGGCGAAGTCACGCTGGACGTTGGTGTCCGACGGGTACTTGTCGGCGAGCACCTTCGAGATCGCGGCAGACAGGGTGGTCTTGCCGTGGTCGACGTGACCGATCGTTCCGATGTTGACGTGCGGCTTGGTCCGCTCGAACTTGGCCTTGGCCACTGGGTCCTCCTCAGGACGTTCGTGTAGAGATCGCCGGGCACTGGATTGTGACCGGCTCCCTACGGGTTTCGGTTTCTCAGTTTAGTAGAGAGTGAATGTGAAGTTGTGGGGTGTGGGGATGCCGTGCGTGCACGGCATCCCCAGGAAGGGCTTACTCGCCCTTGGCCTTCTGGATGATCTCATCCGCAACAGCGCGCGGGACCTCAGAGTAGCTGTCGAACTCCATGGAGTACACAGCGCGGCCCGAGGTCTTCGAGCGCAGGTCGCCGATGTAGCCGAACATCTCGGACAGCGGCACCGAAGCGCGCACAACCTTGACGCCCTGCGCGTCCTCCATCGACTGGATCTGTCCGCGACGCGAGTTCAGGTCGCCGATGACGTCGCCCATGTACTCCTCGGGAGTACGCACCTCGACCGCCATGAGCGGCTCGAGCAGCACGGGGTTGGCACGGCGAGCGGCCTCCTTGAAGCCCATGGAGCCCGCGATCTTGAACGCCATCTCCGAGGAGTCGACGTCGTGGGCGGCACCGTCGACGATGGTCGCCTTGACGCCCACCATCGGGTAGCCGGCGAGCACGCCGACGTTCATCGCGTCCTGGAAACCGGCGTCGATCGAGCCGATGTACTCACGCGGGATGCGTCCACCGGTGACGGAGTTGACGAACTCGTACGTCTTCTCGCCGTCGAGGTCGAGCGGCTCGATGTTGAACTGGATCTTCGCGAACTGACCCGATCCACCGGTCTGCTTCTTGTGCGTGTAGTCGTGCTTCTCGACGGCCTTGCGGATCGTCTCGCGGTAGGCCACCTGGGGCTTTCCGACGTTCGCCTCGACGCGGAACTCGCGCTTCATGCGGTCGACGAGGATGTCGAGGTGCAGCTCGCCCATGCCCTTGATGGTCGTCTGACCGGTCTCGGGGTTGAGCTCGGTGCGGAAGGTCGGGTCCTCTTCAGCGAGCTTCTGGATCGCGAGACCCAGCTTCTCCTGGTCGGCCTTGGTCTTCGGCTCGATCGCGACCTCGATCACCGGCTCGGGGAACGTCATCGACTCGAGCACGACGGGCGCAGCCGGGTCGGCCAGGGTGTCACCGGTGGTGGTGTCCTTCAGGCCGATGACGGCGTAGATGTTGCCCGCGGTGAGCTCGTCGACCGGGTTCTCCTTGTTGGCGTGCATCTGGAAGATCTTTCCGATGCGCTCCTTCTTGCCCTTGGTCGAGTTGACCACGGCGGAGCCCGAGTCGAGGTGACCCGAGTACACGCGGACGTAGGTCAGACGACCGAAGAACGGGTGCACGGCGACCTTGAAGGCGAGAGCCGAGAACGGGTCGTTGGCGTCGGGGTGACGCTCGATGACCTTCTCCTCGTCCTTCGGGTCGTGAGCCTCGATGGCACCGACGTCGAGGGGGTTGGGGAGGAAGTCGATGACGGCGTCGAGCATCGGCTGCACGCCGCGGTTCTTGAACGCCGAGCCGCAGAGGACCGGGTAGATCTCGTTGGCGACGACCATCTTGCGGATGGCGCCCTTGATCTCGGCGACCGTGAGCTCTTCGCCGCCGAAGAACTTCTCGAGCAGAGCGTCGTCGGACTCGGCGACGGTCTCGAGCAGCTGCTGACGGTACTCCTCGGCCTTCTCCTGAAGGTCGGCGGGGATGTCCTGCACCTCGTACGAGGCGCCCATGGTCACGTCACCCTTGGCGTCGCCGGGCCAGACCAGCGCGCGCATCTCGATGAGGTCCACGACGCCGATGAAGTCGCTCTCGGCGCCGATCGGGAGCTGCAGCACGAGCGGCTTGGCACCCAGGCGGTTCACGATGGTGTCGACGGTGTAGTAGAAGTCGGCGCCCAGCTTGTCCATCTTGTTGACGAAGCAGATGCGGGGAACGCCGTACTTGTCGGCCTGACGCCACACGGTCTCGGACTGGGGCTCGACGCCCTCCTTGCCGTCGAAGACGGCGACTGCGCCGTCGAGCACGCGCAGCGAGCGCTCGACCTCGACGGTGAAGTCCACGTGACCGGGGGTGTCGATGATGTTGATCTGGTTCTTGTTCCAGAAGCAGGTCACGGCGGCCGACGTGATCGTGATGCCGCGCTCCTTCTCCTGCTCCATCCAGTCCGTCGTCGACGCGCCGTCGTGGGTCTCGCCGAGCTTGTGGTTGACACCCGTGTAGAACAGGATGCGCTCGGTGGTGGTGGTCTTGCCGGCATCGATGTGGGCCATGATGCCGATGTTGCGGACCTTGCTCAGGTCGGTGAGCACTTCTTGTGCCACGGGGGTTCCTCCGGGATGGTTCAGGAACGAACAGAGAGTGGGAGCGGATGCCGCGGCAGCGGCATCCGCTCAGCCCTTTACCAGCGGTAGTGGGCGAAGGCGCGGTTCGACTCGGCCATCTTGTGGGTGTCTTCGCGGCGCTTGACCGCGGCACCCAGGCCGTTCGATGCGTCGAGGATCTCGTTCTGCAGGCGCTCGGTCATCGTCTTCTCACGACGGCCCTTCGCGTAGCTGACCAGCCAGCGCAGCGCGAGGGTGTTCGCGCGGTGCGGCTTGACCTCGACGGGAACCTGGTAGGTCGAGCCGCCGACGCGGCGGCTGCGGACCTCGAGGGTCGGGCGCACGTTGTCGAGCGCCTTCTTGAGCGTGGCGACGGCGTCCTGGCCGTTCTTCGCCTCGACGCCGCGGAGGGCGCCGTAGACGATGGACTCGGCGAGCGACTTCTTGCCGTCGACGAGGATCTTGTTCACCAGCGAGGTGACGATCGGGGCGCCGTAGACCGGGTCGTTGACGACGGGGCGCTTGGGTGCGGGTCCCTTACGAGGCATCTGACTCAGCCCTTCTTCGCGCCGTAGCGGGAACGAGCCTGCTTACGGTTCTTCACTGCCTGGGTGTCGAGCGCACCACGGACGATCTTGTAGCGGACACCGGGGAGGTCCTTCACACGACCACCGCGGACGAGCACGAGCGAGTGCTCCTGCAGGTTGTGGCCCTCACCGGGGATGTAGGCGGTCACCTCGGTGCCGTTGCGGAGCTTCACACGAGCGACCTTGCGCATCGCCGAGTTCGGCTTCTTCGGGGTGGTGGTGTACACACGGGTGCACACGCCGGCCTGCTGCGGGTTCGCCTTAAGGGCGGGCGCCTTGGTCTTCGAGACCTTGGGCGAGCGTCCCTTGCGAACCAACTGCTGAATAGTTGGCACGTTCTCTCCTCATAGTGCTGCACGGTGACAGCGTGATGGGTTTCACATCATGACCCACCGGCTCGACAGAGGAGTCGGGCTTTTGGTGTGATGGGTATGCCGTGGGGGCGAACCGACGGTGCCGGCGCCCTGCGTGCGCGCACAGTCGTGCACACACCCGATCAAGTGTAAGGGCGGCGGGCCGTGGCGGTCAAATGAGCACGGCGGATGCTGTGCTACGGAGTGTCGGGGTCGAACGGCGAGTCCAGTGCCTCGCTCAGCTCCGCCAGCATCGCCTCGATCTGCGGCTCGACGTACTGCGAGATCGCCGCCTGCACGTTCAGCCGGTGACGAAGGAGCAGACCGCAGATCTCGCGCCCGATCATGTTCGCGTAGTCGTCCGCCAGCGCCACCTCCTGACGCAGGGCCGCCTTGGCGTCCTCGGACAGCGGGGGCAAGGGCGGCAGTTCTGCGGCCGCCTCATCCGCCATGCCCGCGACGGTGAAGAGGAACGGCGCGCCTGGCACGGGATCGGGATCGAGGGGCATCCCCTCGTACTCGGGGTCGAGCCCCTCCCCCGGGCGGTAGGCACGCGACCGGTTGCGGTCGGCCTGATGGTCGAGCTCGGCCTGGAGCATCGGCAGGTTGCGGGCCGTGTACTCGGCCACCGCGTGGTCGACGATCGCCTTGATTCGGGTCGAGAGCCCGTGCTGCACGCCGTGAGGCACGTTGCCGCCGATGCCGACGGCCGAGAGCACGGGAGAGCCGAGGCAGCGGCGGCACGGCGCCACACGACCGCGGTGCGTCGCCGGCGCCCAGCGCGGCACCCAGCGCAGCCAGGCCTCGACCGCCTGGTCGACCTGGGACTCCAGCGACCTCTCCACGAATACAGAGTAGGGCCGTCATCGCCTCAGCCGGCGCTTTCCGCCGGGCCGCGGCGCGTCCGTCACTCCGCGTCGTCGCGCTCCCAGGGCCAGCGAGGTGTGCCGGATCGCGCGCGGCGAAGGGCCACAGCGATCCAGCCGGCGATCAGCGCGGCGACGATCAGAACGGCGCTCGACCCGCGCACGACGATCTGCGAGGCCGCAGCGGCCGCGTGGGCGAGGCCTGCACCTCCGATCAGCGCCGAGAGCCAGACCGCACCCAGGTGCGCGAGCGCCGTGGCGACGGCGATCAGCACCACGGCTCCGAACGAGGGCAGGTCCCGGCGCAGCAGCGGCGCCGACAGGGCGGCGAAGACGGCGATCGCCACGGCCATCCCCACGACTCCCGGCCAGAGCGTGAGACCTTCGACGGAGATGATGTCGATGTCGGCGAAGTACGACAGCATCCCGAGCCCGAGGATCGAGAAGGCGGCGAAGCAGACCCCGCCGACCACGCCGGCGAGAAGAGCAGAGACCCCCTCCGGCGCGGGGCCGTGGGGGTCTCTGGTGGTCATGCCGTCACCTTACGCTCATCGAAGAGCTGCGGGACCGGCTTCGAGCGTGCGCTCGTACTCGGCCTGCGCCTCGGCGTTGAGCGCCTTCTTCTTCGCTCCGCTGCGGGCGACCCAGGCGCCGAACCAGATCGTGAGCTCGCGGGCGAAGATGAACGACGCGATCGCGAGCGGGGCGAGCAGCGACTCGTTCACCACCTCGGCCGACTCGCTGGCGGTGATGCGCCAGAACGGCTCCTGGAAGAGCTGTCCGAGGATGTATCCGCCATACGTCGCGAGCGCGACGAACAGGCCGAGGGTGACCCACTTGCCCCAGCGGGCGCGGTTGACGAATGCGCCGAGCAGCCAGAACGCGAGGAAGAACACGACGACCGGGACCCAGAACGACCAGGTGGTGAGCGGTGCGAGGGCCGCGGTGCCGATGTTCTCGGTCGTGACGTCGCCGCTCAGCGCGCCGAAGCCGAGGATCGCGCCGAGGTAGAGGATGGCGAACGCGAGAGCCGCCAGCAGGCCGATGGCGCCGGCGGTGCCGCGGTTGCCGAGCTCGCGGGGCGGCTCGGGCGCCTGGACGAAGATCGGCTGCGGGGCGGCGGGAGGCGCGACGGGCTCGGCAGGCACGACCTGCGTCTCGGCCGAGTGGGCGGCGGGCGCCGCGTAGGCGGTGTCGGCGACCGTCCGGTGGTGCTCGCGGTCGGTGTCGATCACCCGGGTCGCATCGGCGTCGGTGTCGACGCTCGAGGCGGATGCCGTGGTGTCGAATGCGTCGTGGTGCGCCGCGTCGCGGTGGGTGTCGGGACGGTCGGCGTCCAGGCGGTGCGCGTCGCCGCGGTCGGCGTCGAGACGGTCTGCGTCGGCGGGCACGGCATCTGCGCGGTCGATGCCGGCGCGGTCGGCGTCAGCACGACCGGCGTCAGCGCGGTCCGCGTCGGCGGGGTCGCGGGTCACGGCGGGCTCGGCCGAGCCGAAGGTGCCGGGGTGGTCGCGCTCGGCCGCCTCGAAGGCCGCCAGGTCGGGATCGACGGGACCTGCCGCAGCATCCGTCCGCGGCACGTCAGCGCGGGCTGCGGCGGCGGCGTCGAGTCCCTCGTTGGCGCGGCCGACGACGTCGTCCACGTCGTTGTGCTGCTCGTTCTTGGGAACCTCGGGGTCGCTCATGTGATCGCCTCTCGTGATAGGTGCACACCGAGGCTAGCGCCGCGGGCGACGCGCGCAGCGCAGGCGTGCCGATGTGTCCGGGATATCGGCATCCGCCGGCGGTCGGCGTCAGGGCGGCACGGTGCCGTCGAGCAGATGCCCGACCATGAACAGCAGCCCGGGTCCGGCCGGCAGCGAGAGCCACATCAGGGCGCCGACGACGGCGGCGCACAGCAGACCCACGATCCAGCTGATCGCCAGGTTCCGTCCTCCGACTCGGGCCGCCATGCGCTCACGGTACGCCCTGCCGGGGCCGCGTGGGGGCATCCGGTCATCGTGTCTCGGGACTGACCCACGATGATCCGGCCGCGAGGCGAGCGTCCTACTTGACCGCACCCGCGGTGAGACCGCCGACGATGTACTTCTGGAGGAAGAGGAACAGGATCATCACGGGGACGGCGGCCATGACGGCACCCGCCGAGAACGCCGACCAGTCCGCGTAGCGGGGGTTCGCGACGAGCTTGGTGAGACCGACGACGAGCGTCTGCTTCTCGGGGTCGATGAGGATGACGCTGGCGATCACGTACTCGTTCACGATGCCGATGAACGACAGCAGTCCGACCACCGCGAGGATGGGCGCGACCAGCCGCAGGATGATCGTGAAGAAGATGCGCGCGTGACCTGCGCCGTCGATGCGGGCGGCCTCGTCGATCTCCTTGGGGATCGTGTTGAAGAAGCCGTACATCAGATAGGTGTTCACGCCCAGGGCTCCACCCAGGTAGACGAGGATCAGGCCCGTGTGCGTGTTCAGCCCGATCGCGGGGAACCAGTCGCCGAGTGTCGACATGAGCATGAACAGTGCGACGACCGCCAGAAGCTGCGGGAACATCTGCACGACGACGACCGTGATCAGGCCGATCCGGCGGCCCGCGAAGCGCATGCGCGAGAACGCGTATGCGGCGCACGCGCCGATGAACACGGTCAGCAGACCGGTCACCGTGGCGATGACGAGGGTGTTGAGGAACCACAGCCCGTACGGGTTCTGCGGGTCCGACAGGATGCGCACGTAGCTGTCGATGCCGATGGCCGAGAACAGCTGGTTGGATCCCGTCAGCGTGCCCTTGGGATTGAGCGACGCCGAGAGCACGTACATCAGCGGGAAGAGCGCGAACACGCTCACCACCACCGCGACGAGGTGCCGCCACCCGGTGTCGGCGAACCACGAGCCGAACGAGCGCCGGCGCGGAGTGAGTGTCTGGGTGCTCATCAGTTCAGCTCCTCGAGTGCCTTGGTCTTGCGGAAGCTGATGATCGAGATCGTCGCCACCACGATGAAGATGAGGATCGTGAAGGCCGACGCGAGACCGTAGTCGCGCGTCTGCCCGGTGAACGCCACCTTGTAGACCATCGAGATCAGGATGTCGGTGTGCCCGACCGGGATCGAGACGTCGGTGAACCGCGGCCCGCCCTTGGTGAGCATGTAGATCAGGTTGAAGTTGTTGAAGTTGAACGCGAACGACGAGATCAGCAGCGGCGCCACGGTGACGAGAAGCAGCGGCAGCTTGATGCGGCGGAAGATCTGCCAGGGGTTCGCGCCGTCCATCACGGCCGCCTCGTTGACGTCTTCGGGGATGCCCTGCAGCGCCCCCATGCAGACGAGGAACATGTACGGGAAGCCCAGCCACAGGTTGACGATCAGGATCGACACCTTCGCGAGTGTCGGGTCGGTCAGCCACGGCACCTCGGCGCCGCCGAGCAGCACCTGGTTGATGAAGCCGAAGCTCTCGTTCATCATCCCCGCCCACACCAGCGCCGACAGGAATGCGGGGAAGGCGTAGGGCAAAATCATGATGATCCGGTAGGCGTTGCGGAACCGCATGCGGGTGTTGTTGAACACCAGCGCCATCAGCAGGCCGAGGAAGAACGTCGACGCGACGGAGATGACGGCGAAGACGAGGGTCCACACCGTGACCGAGATCAGCGGGCCGCGGATCGACGCGTCGGTGACGGCGCGCACGAAGTTGTCGAACCCGACATTGACCTGCCAGCCCGGCATCAGCTGCTCGCCGCCGTCGGCGGTGAAGGCGCCGGTGCCGATGTCGGAGTAGACCACGCCGCTGCGGGTGTCGGTGATGGTGTCGGCCGTCGCGTCGTACTCGAGCTGCGAGATGTACAGGTAGCCGCTCTGCCCGTCGGGAGTGCGCAGGCTGCCGTCGTTCGGGTCGTCGCTGAACGGGACAGACAGCTTCTCGAGTTCGGACGAGAGCCCGAACACCTCGGCGAGCGGGAGCGAGTTCCAGCCGTCGGTCGCGGTGGCGCGGTCGCCGTCGAACTGCGCGTCGACCTCGTGCAGCGGATCGTCATTGGTTCCGAGCAGCGCGTCTCCGGTGTCGGGGTCGGTGACGAGCAGGCCGTAGACGCCTGCCTGCTCGACGATCTGCACGGGGTATGCCGGGGAGTCCTCGACCCGCTCCTGAGCCGAGGCGAGCAGGGCCGAGATGGCCTGCGGCTTCGATCCGTTGTGCCCGGTGCCGTAGTTGGTGAAGCCGATGTAGCCGGTGTAGATGAGCGCGAAGACCTGGAACAGGACCAGGAAGATGATGCCGGGTGTGAGGTATTTGGCCGGCACGCGGCGACGCGAGAAGTAGATGTAGTTCACGCCGGCGGTGACCGCCACGACGATCGCCAGCACGATCCATTCCTGGTGCGTGAAGAGCACGAACGCCGCATAGAGCGCGACCGCGTCCACGATGCCCAGCAGCAGGATCTTCAGCAGCATCCAGCCGACGGGGGTGCCGGCCGCCTCGGCGATCTGCGCCGCCTGCCGCTGCCGCCTCGTCGGAGGCGCCGTCTGCTCGGTGGTGTCTGTCATCTCTGTCCCCGTCGTCTCGAAGGCTCGATGGCGCGGGCGCATCCGGGGCGCGGCGATGCCGCGGTCCCCGGATGCGCCCGGGCGATCACTTGATGGCTGCGGACACGTCGTCCGCGAGCTTCTGCCAGGTGGCCTTCGGGTCGGCGCCGTTGATCACGGCCGCCTCTGCGATGCCCCAGTACTGCCAGACCGATCCCATGGCGGGGATGGCGGGCATCGGGACGGCGTCGGCACCGACGGCCTGGAAGCCGGCGATGATCGGGTCGGATGCTGCGGTGTCGGCGGCAGCGGTCAGTGCAGGCAGCACGTTGCCGGCCTTGAACAGCTCGAGCTGCACCTCTTCGGTGCCGATGTAGTTGACCAGGAAGTCGTTGGCGGCGACCTTGTTCTTCGACTCGGAGCTCACGAAGAAGCCCTTGACGCCGGCGAACGGCGACGCGGGCTCGGCGGTGGGGCTGGGGATCGGGTCGATGGCGACGTCGATGCCGGCGTCGACCGCCGTGCCCACGTTCCACGGACCGGTCAGCCAGAACGCGGCCTTGCCGTCGAGGAACTGCTGCTTGGCGATCTCGCCGTCGATGTCGGTGTTCAGCGTTCCGGCCTCGCCCTGGGCGGCGAGCCAGTCGGCGAAGGCGAAGCCGCCCTCGCTGCCGAGCTGCAGGTCGGACGCGTCGTAGCTGCCCGATGCGTCGGTGCCGAAGACGGGTGCGCCGAAGGCGGTCTGGAACGGGTAGAGGTGGTACGGGTTGCCCTCGGCACCCTGCTCGACCACGAACGCGCCCTTGGCGATCATGTCGTCGAAGCTCTTGGGCGCCTCGGGAACGAGCTTCGTGTTCCGCAGCACCGCGATGTTCTCGACGGCGTAGGGGAGCATGTAGACGGTGCCGTCGTAGGTGGCGGCCTGGGTCGCGACCGGCAGGTAGCCGTCGGCCGAGTCGCCGAGCTCGATCGGAGCCACGACGCCGTTGGTCGACAGCTCGCCGAGCCAGTCGTGGGCGCCCATGACCACGTCGGGGCCCTTGCCCGTCGGCGCCTGCTGGATGAAGTCGTCCTTGATGTCGTCGACCGACTTGCCGACGAGGTCGACCGTGACGCCGGTCTTGTCCTCGTACGCCTCGGCTGCGCCCTTGAGCGCGTCGACGCGCTCCGCGTCGAGCCAGACGGTGAGCTTGCTGGATTCGCCCTTGGCCGGCTTGTCGCCGTCGGCGGAGGGTGCGGACGATGCGCAGCCGCTCAGGGCGATTGCGGACGTGACGGCGAGTGCGCCGAACGCGAGGATGCTCCTCTTGGTCACCTTCATTGGTGCGTGCCTCTCTGGATGCGGGTGGCCTGCGGAAACTGCAAGCGCTTACAGTATGCATCTCTCTCCCGATCATCCGCAATGATCGTCATCACCGATATCAACCTGTGACTCGTCACGCACGAAGCCCGCCCCCGTGAAAGCGCTTCCAAGCACGAGGCCCCTTGCACGTTCCCGGCCCGGCGTCAAGGCAGAAGACGACCCCCGACGGGGCACCTACCGTGATGAAGGTCACGGCGCCCGAGCCGTGCGGGATTCCGGAGCTCCGATGGACACGATCGACGACGAGGCCACAGCTCCCCTCCTCGACGGGCGATATCGACTCGACGCCTGCGTGGGCAGGGGCGGAACGTGCATGGTCTACCGCGCCCACGACACCCTGCTTCGCCGCACCGTCGCGATCAAGCTGCTCCGAGCCGACGACGAGATGACCCTCGAGTCCGAGCGCATCCACAGCGAGACGGCGCTTCTGGCATCCCTCTCCCACCCCTCGCTCGTGGCGCTGTACGACGCCAGCCTCGACCTGCCGCACCCCCGCTACCTCGTCATGGAGTACGTCGACGGGCCCACGCTCGCGACGCACCTCACCCACGGCCCGATCAGCAGGCGCGAGGCCGCGGTGATCGGCCGCGACCTCGCCGATGCGCTGCGCGTCGTGCATGCGCGCGGCATCGTGCACCGCGACGTGAAGCCCTCCAACGTGCTTCTCGCCCGAGCCGAAGACGATGCCGGCTGGATCGCGAAGCTCACGGACTTCGGGATCGCCTTCCACCCCGACGAGGCGCGCCGCACCTCACCCGGCATCGCGATCGGCACCGCCGCCTACATGGCGCCCGAGCAGGTGAAGGCCGACCCGATCACCCCGGCCGCCGACATCTACTCGCTCGGGCTCGTGCTACTCGAGTCGCTCACCGGCGAGCCCGCCTTCCCGCGCACCCGCGACGTGCAGACGGCCCTCGCGCGACTGGTGAGCCCTCCCACCATCCCTGACGAGCTCGGAATCGAATGGGTGCACCTGCTGAGGCGCATGACGAGCAGCGAGCCGGGCGAGCGCCCGACGGCCGCCGAGGTCGTCGCCGAGGTCACCGCGCTGTCGGCGGATGCCCGCGACGACAGGACCGGCGTGACCAAGCCTCTTCCCGCTGTCGACATCGCCACTCCGGTCGCACCGCTGGTCGCGGCGGCCACCACCCCCGACGTGCGCCCGAAGCGCCTCGGACGCCGAAAGACCATGGGCGTGTTCGCCGGAGCGGCCGCGGCGGCGACAGTGCTCGCCGGGGCCTGGATGGGGTGGCCGGCCGGCCCCTCGCCGCTCCCGAGCGAATCGCCGGCGCAGGTGGCGGAGACCCCCGCGACACCGGAAGCCGAGCAGCCGGCGCCCGTGCAGACCCCCGTCGCCGAGCAGCCGGTCGAACCCGCGGTGCAGACGGCCAGCACGCCATCGGAGAAGAGCGCAGCCGAGACGGCGAAGAACGAGAACGCAGGGCCGGGGAAGAACTCGGGGAGCTCGTCGGACATCAACTCGGGCAAGGGCTCAGACAAGGGCGGAGGCCCACAGGGCAAGGGCAAGGGCGGCAAGTGACGCACGCCTCCCGGCGTTCGGCGCGGACGCTCTATGGTGGTAGGCATGGCTGATTCTTCGTTCGACATCGTCTCCAAGGTCGACCACCAGGAGGCGGACAACGCTCTCAACCAGGCGCGCAAAGAGATCGAGCAGCGCTACGACTTCAAGGGCACCGGCGCCTCGATCTCGTGGAGCGGCGAGCAGATCGTGATCGTCGCCAACTCCGAGGAGCGCGTCAACGCCGTTCTCGACGTGTTCCAGACGAAGCTGATCAAGCGCGGCATCTCGCTGAAGAGCCTCGAGTCGGGTGAGCCTGTCGCCAGCGGCAAGGAATACCGCCTGACGTCGACTCTCAAGGACGGCATCTCGAGCGAGAACGCGAAGAAGATCGGCAAGATCATCCGCGACCAGGGCCCGAAGGGCGTGAAGAGCCAGATCCAGGGCGACGAGCTGCGCGTGCAGTCGAAGAGCCGTGACGACCTCCAGGCCGTCATCGCCCTGCTCAAGGGCAGCGACCTCGACATCGACCTGCAGTTCATCAACTACCGCTGACGCCGGTTCGCCCCGGCGTCGCGCTCATTCCGCGAGCGCGGCGATCAGGGCATCCACCACCGTCTGCCGGTCGACCCGACCGATCTCTGCCGCAAGACCGCCGAAGGTCGACGGGTCCCAGTCGAGGCCGAGCGCCGTGTTCGCGGCGTTCAGCACCGGCAGCAGGTGGTCGACCGCGCCCAGCGCGATCACCCCGCTCAGCAGGCGCGCCCCGCGAACCGCGCGCTGCGAGGTGCCGATGAGCTTGACCGCACCGCGCGCGTTGATGCTGTACTCGCCGGGGCAGTACTCCCCCGGCACGGCGCCGACGCGCGCATCGACGCCCATGTCGGCGAGCTCGCTAACCAGACGCGCTGAGGTCGACGCGAACAGCGGCTGCGGGTCGATGCCCTCGTCTTCGCGCACGACGAGGTCGAACACGAGACAGGTCTCGTCATACGCAGCGGCTCGTCCGCCGGTGGGTCTGATCGCCGGGGCGAACCCGAGTCGGCGCGCGGCATCGGACGCTGCCGCGAAACCGGGCTGACGACTCTCCCACCGGCTCATGGCGAGGGTCGGCAGCGGTGTATGGATGCGCAGTGCGCGTTCGTGACCCAGCTCCCGAGCGCCCATGGAGCGCAGCAGCGTCACGCTGTGATCGAAGGCCTCCTCGGCGATGAGAGGGGCTTCAGGGAGGTCGATTGCGGTCACAGCACAGACGATATCGAGAGGTCCGCCGATATCCACCACTGGAAACGGCCGATGACGCGGGTAGAATCCTGGTGTTACAGGCTGTATGGGGCAGCTGGGGAACGCCGCAAGGCGTATGGGGAGTGACACATGATCGACGTCGAACGACCGGCTCGAGCAGACATCGCGACGAAGAAGCATCTGCTGGCCGAAGGACTTTTCCATCTGATCGGCGAGCGCATCGTCAGCGGGGATCTCGCGCCGGGCACGCGCATCCGCGACAACGAGCTGGCCGCCGAGCTCTCGGTGTCACGCACACCCGTGCGCGAGGCGCTGCAGCGCCTCGAGCGCATCGGTCTCGTGACGATGTACCCCAGCAGGTACACCGAGGTGACGTCGGTGACCCCCGAGCAGGTCGAGACCGCGCACATCTTCGCGGGCCTGCAGGCGGGCATCATCGCTCGCCTCGCGTGCCCCCGCCTGAGCGCCGACGAGATCGAGACCGTGTGCGGCCTGATCCGCGCCGTGCCCGCCGATCTCGCCGATGCCGCCGCGACCTCGCGCGCGCGTCACGCTGTCGTGGGGTTCCTCGCCGCGCGGTCCGACAACACCCTCCAGCAGTCGCTGGTGGGCGAGGCCAGCCTCGCGCTCTCGCGCGCGCTGAAGACTCATGAGGTGCCGGCCGAGAAGCATCCATCGGTCGCCGCAGCGTGCGTCGATCTCGAAGACGCGCTGCGCGTCGGTGATGCGGATGCCGCCGAGCAGGCGTGCAGGCGCATGTACGACATCACCTGAGCCGTGCGCCCAGCGCCCAGCCGCGCACCCAGCGGTCGAGCCGGGCGTACGCCTCGTTGCGCACCTCTCGTCGCGAGAGGAAGACGTCGTGCAGCGCCCCGTCGATGCGCTCGACGGTCACCGAGCGACCCAGTTTCAGCGCAGCGCGCGCGATGTCATCGACGACGAGCACGCTGTCGGCGCTCGTGAGCTCTTCCGACCACCGCGTGGGCACGGCCGTGCGCGCCGAGAGCAGCACGCACACCGGAGCCACGATGTGCAGGCCGGATGCGACCGCCGCATGGCCCTCGAAGATCGCATGCAGCCACGCGGCGTGCACCGTCATCGTCTGCTCGGGACGCCAGGCCAGGTTGATCTCCATGGGATCGTCGGGATCGGCGACCTCGTTCTGCGCCCGGGTGTAGAACCCCAGGTCGACCTGAGGCGCGACATCCTTCGGCCAGAGTCTGGCCTGAAGACCCACCATAGGAGCGATCGCAGCCCGCACGGGGCCCAACTGGAACTCCAGCCACGGCGCATTGAGGACGATGGCGTCGACCTGGCGCGGATGCCGTGACGCCCACAGACTGAGGATCAGTCCCCCGGTGGAATGTCCCAGCAGCACGAGCCGACGGCCGTCGGTGTCGCCTCGCGCGCCCAGAGCCGCCTCGATGTCGGCGTCGTACTCGGCGAGGTCCATCACGAACCCCGGCGTCTGCCACGACCGCAGGCTGCGGCCGTACTTCCGCAGATCGAGGGCGAAGAACCGGGCACCTCGGTCGGTCCAGAACCGCGCGAGACGCTTCTGGAAGAAGTAGTCCGACCAGCCGTGCACGTACAGCACGTCGACGCCGGTCAGCGGCCGCGGGTCACCGCCCAGCCGCCACCACGGCGCCGGTTCGGGCAGCGCGCGCACGACGGTCGCGAAGACCTCGCCCTCGGCATCCTCACCCAGCGGCAGCGTCAGCTGTTCGAAACCATCCCCGAGGATGTCGGGGACCCACTCGCCCATGCTTCGTCTCGCTCCGCTCGCTCAGGAACCGGGAAGAGGCCGCCTCACTCCCCGCGGGAGACGCGCACCATCTCGTCGCGCGGCACGAGCTTGACGCGGGCGCGCTCGTGCGGCGCTCCCAGCTCGATCTCGTGCGCGTCGAGACGGTGCCAGCCGTCGAGATCGGTCCACTGCACTCCGCGCTCGGCGAGCAGCGCCGGAATCGCGTCGTCGGACGGGTCTTCCGGCTGCCACCACGAGCCCTGGTCGTTGATCAGGTGACGCACCGTCTCCATGGCATCCGACTTGGTGTGGCCGATCAGGCCGACCGGCCCTCGCTTGATCCAGCCTGTGGCGTAGATGCCGGGCACGCGCTGGTTCGACTTGGTCTCGAGCACCTGCCCCTCGCGGTTGGGGATCACGCCGTGCTTCTTGTCGAACGGCACACCGGGCAGCGGCGAGCCGAAGTAGCCGATCGCGCGGTACAGGGCCTGCATGGGCACCTCGCGCAGCTCGCCGGTGCCGACCGCGCCGCCGGCGCCGTCGGACTTCGTGCGCTCGTAGACGAGGGCCGCGACACGGCCGTTCTCGTCTTTGCGCACCTCGACGGGACGCGCCCAGAAGTGCAGGTGCAGGCGCCGCGATGCCGTGCCGCCGGCGTTGTTGACCGAGTCGAGCTTGCGCCACGACTGCATGATGCGATCCATCACCATCACCTGCTTGTTGCTGGTGACGGCCTGGCGCGAGGCCTCGTCGTAGTCGAAGTCCTCGTCGTAGACGACCATGTCGACATCGCGCAGCTCACCCAGCTCACGCAGCTCGAGAGGCGTGAACTTCACCTGAGCTGGTCCGCGACGGCCGAACACGTGCACGTCGGTGATGCGACTGGCCTTGAGCCCCTGGTACACGTTCTCGGGGACCTCGGTGACCAGCAGATCGTCGGCGTGCTTGGCGAGCATGCGCGCGACGTCGAGCGCGACGTTGCCGTTGCCGATGACGCCGACGGATTCGGCGTCGAGGCTCCACTCGCGCGGCACATCCGGATGCCCGTCGAACCAGCTCACGTACTCCGCCGCACCGAACGAGTGATCGGCGTCGATGCCGGGGATGTCGAGCGCCGAGTCGCGCACCGCGCCGGTCGCGAAGATCACCGCGTTGTAGTGCTTCTTGAGATCTTCCAGCGTGATGTCGGTGCCGAAGCGCACATTGCCGAACAGGCGGATGTCGCCGCGGTCGAGCACATCGCGCAGCGCCGTGATGATGCCCTTGATGCGCGGGTGGTCGGGGGCGACGCCGTAGCGGACCAGACCGTAAGGTGCGGGCAGCTGCTCGAACAGGTCGATGGACACATCGAACTTGCGCTCGGCCTTGAGCAGGAGGTCGGCGGCGTAGATGCCTGCCGGTCCCGCCCCGACGATGGCCAGCTTGAGCTTCGTCATGGGGTTCCTTCCGTCAGCTGCTGCGATCAGCGAGAGTCTCCGCGAACCGGGTGAGCGCATCGCGCACCGTGCCCTTGGGCAGCGGTTCGAGTGCGGCGATCGCGTCGGCGGTCCAGGTGCGGGCGAGAGTCATGGTCTGCTCGGTGGCGTCGTTGTCGCGCAGCTCGGCGAGCGGGCCGTCGAGCACGGCGGGGTCGGCTCCCTCGGCGATGCGCGCGACGCCTTCGTCGATCCGGCTGGCGAGATCGACGTCTTCCGGGGCCGTGCTGGTCTTCAGCAGCAGCGAGGGCATGGTCGGCACACCGGCGCGCAGGTCGGTGCCGGGCACCTTGCCCGTCTCCTCCGCGTCGGCCGACAGGTCGATGACGTCGTCGAGCAGCTGGAACGCCACGCCCACCTTCTCGCCGTAGACCCGCAGCGGCTCTTCGTACTCGGCCGGGGCGTTCGAGAAGATCGCGCCGCCCTGCGTGGCCGCGGCGATCAGCGAGCCCGTCTTGTCGGCGAGCACCTGGATGTAGAACTCGATGGGGTCGTCGCCGGGCTGCGCGCCGACCGTCTCGTGCAGCTGACCGAGCACGAGGCGCTCGAACATGTCGGCCTGCAGCCGCATCGCCCGGTCGCCGTACCGCGACATGATCTGGCTGGCGCGCGAGAACAGGATGTCTCCCGTGAGGATCGCGACGTTGTTGCCCCACACCGCGTGGGCTGCGGGAACACCGCGCCGGGTGTCGGCACCGTCCATGACGTCGTCGTGGTAGAGCGAGCCGAGGTGGGTGAGCTCGAGCGCCTTGGCGACATCGATGACGGCTTCTGTGCTGCCGTCGCCGAGCTGGGCGGTGAGCAGGGTGAGCACGGGTCGGATGCGCTTGCCGCCGGCCTCGTAGAGGTAGCGGGCAGCGGCGTCGGCGATCGAGTCGGCGACCTTCACCTCTTCGGCGATGCCGGCCTCGACGAGATCGAGGCCCGCCTCGATGCGCGACGCCACGCGACGTGCGGCGGGGCCGAGGAAGATGCGGTCGCTGAAGCCGAGTCGGCTCGCCAGTCGCGTGCCCGGGGTCGCGGGGCTCGAAGTCACGTGGTCAAGCCTACCCGCGTGCGGAGACACGACGGCACGGCCGCCGCGCAGGTGCGCTCTCCGCGCCTTCGGAGGCTCGCCACGACGCCGAGACCTGCACGTGCCGCCGAAACCTGCAGTTGCAACCGCAGGTTTCGGCGATAGATGCAGGTTTCGGCGGGGAGGGTGGGCGGGGAGGACGGGCGGGGCGGGTGGGCGGGCGGGGCGGGCGGGCGGGCGACGTGTGGACAGATCAGGCGAGCGCGTCGACGAGCGGCCGGAACTTCACGCGGGTCTCGAGCAACTCGGACTCGGGTTCGCTGCCCGAGACGATGCCGGCCCCGGCGTAGGCCGTGACCCGACGGGCTCCGGATGCCCCGTCCGGGGCGTCGCCGAACTGCGCACAGCGCAGCGCGATCGCCCATTCGCCGTCGCCGGCGGCGTCGATCCAGCCGACCGGGCCGGCGTAGCGTCCGCGATCGAAGGGCTCGATGCGGCGGATGGCGGCGATCGCGGCATCCGTGGGCGTTCCCGCGACAGCCGCCGTCGGATGCATCGCCCCGACGAGATCGAGCGACGAGGCGCCGTCGCTCAGCCGGCCCGCGACGTCGGTCGCGAGGTGGAAGAGGTTGGGCAGCTCGAGCACGAAGGGGTCGGCGTCGGCCTCGAGCGCGCCGGTGTGCGGTCCGAGTGCGGCGAGCACGCTCTGCACGGCGTAGCGGTGCTCAGCGAGATCCTTGCCGCTCGCGGCGAGCGCCGCAGAGGCCGCATGGTCTTCGGCGGGGTCTGCGCCGCGCGCCGCCGTGCCTGCGAGCACCCGCGCCGTGACGGCGCGCTCGTGCGAGGTGACGAGCGTCTCGGGGCTGGCGCCGATCAGTCCGTCGACGGCGAAGGTCCAGGTGTCGGGATACCCGGTCGAGAGGGCGCGCACGAGGCGGCGCAGGTCGGCGTCGCCCGGCACGGTGCCGGCGAGGTCGCGGGCGAGCACGACCTTGCTGTACGCGCCGTCGCCGATCTCGTCGAGGGCTCGGCGCACGGCATCCTGATACCCCTGCGGCGTCTGGGCGCCCGGTCCGACCCGGCCTGCCCAGTGGGGGCCGTTCGCCGCCGGTTCGGGCACGGGGGCGAAGTCGGCGTCGTCGATCTGGCGGATGCGCGTGATCCAGCTGCGTCCGTCGCGCAGGCCGATGACGGTCTGCGGCACGAGCAGCACGCTGGCGGCGGCGGATCGCTCGTCGAAAGTCAGGGCGCCGAAGCCCACAAGGCCGGTGCCGGGGATGCCGACCTCGTCATCGACCTCGGCATGGGCCGCGAGCTCTCGCCATGCGGCGGCGAGCTGTGCGCTACGCAGGCCCTCGTCGCCGGACCCCACGCCGATCTCGGCGGCGATCCCGTCGCCTGCGGCCACGATCCCCTCGCCGCGGCGCAGCCAGGCCAGCGGCCGGAGGGCGGAGGTGTGTGCCAGCAGATCGTCGACGGGTGGGATCTCGCGGGTCTGCGCGACCAGGCGGATGCTGCTCACGCGTCCAGCCTACGGGTTCGCGGCGTGACGCGGACGCCTCGGACGGGCGTCAGCGGTCGAGGCCGAACGTGATGAGACGGTCGAGCCAGGGGTCGGCGGTGGCGTCGTCGAACGGCGCGCTCTGTGCGCGCACCTGGTCTTCGAGCTCGAGTGCGCGAGCTTCCAGATGAGTCATCACGTCGGCCGGATACCCGTAGCGGATGCTGTGCTCGGCCCACTCGTCGCGGTCGTCGACGTAGGTGCCCTGCTCGTTGAGCCGGCGCACGACGTCGAGGTCCATGTCGATCGCGGTCGACAGCAGCGGGTCGTCGGTCCAGCGCACGTCCCACGCGAGGTCGATGTAGATGCGCATCCCCCGCGGATGCCCGCGGTGGACGGTGAGGGTGTAGTCGTCGTGGTCGCGCGGGATCAGCGTGACGTTCGGCGACTCGGCGACGAAATCGGCGCCTGGCCGGTGGCTGCGCCATCCGATCGGCTGCCCGACCCAGTCGCCCCACTCATCCGCACCCAGATAGACGACGTCGTTGATCCAGTGCGGCGAACCGTCCCACTTCCGCCACTTCATCGCCATCGGAGTGCCGGGTTCGGGTCGATTCGCATTCACCCGGCGAGTCTATGCCGCACCGCCGCGCGTCACCTGGCGCGGAGATGTGCGCTTCGCGCGGGCCGAATCCCCGCATCCGTCCGCGCGAAGCGCACATTCCCGCGCGAAGCGCGCAGCATCCCCACCGCTTTAGGATCGAAGCATGGAGCCGAACCGCGCCGATCTCGGCAAGAACCCCTCGCACGTCAGCGGCATGTTCGACCAGGTCGCCAAGGGCTACGACCGCACGAACACCGTCATGACCCTCGGCAACGACGCGCTGTGGCGCGCTGCCACGACCCGCGCGGTCGCGCCGAAGCGTGGCGAGCGCATCCTCGATCTGGCCGCGGGCACGGCATCCTCCTCCGCGTCTCTGGCCGCGAGCGGAGCGCAGGTCGTCGCCGCCGACTTCTCTCCGGGGATGCTGGCCGAGGGCCGCCGCAGGCACGGGCACCTGCCCAACATCACCTTCGTCGAGGCGGATGCCACGGATCTGCCCTTCTCGGATGACGAGTTCGACGCGGTCACGATGTCGTACGGGCTGCGCAACGTGCAGGATCCGAAGAAGGCGCTGCGTGAGCTGCTGCGCGTCACCAAGCCCGGCGGACGCGTCGTCATCAACGAGTTCTCGACCCCGCCCGGGCGCTTCTTCCGCGGGTTCTACAACTTCTACAACGCCCAGGTGCTGCCGCGGGTGGCTCGTCTGGCCGGCACGAACGGCGACGCCTACGACTACCTCAACGAGTCGATCCGCGATTGGCCCGACCAGCGCACGCTCTCCGCGTGGCTGCGCGAGGCGGGCTGGACCGACGTCGAGTACCGCAACCTGTCGTTCGGCATCGTCGCGCTGCACCGCGCCCGCAAGCCGCTCTGATCTGACCGCCGGCGCTCAGCTGGCGGCGAGGCGCTCCTTCTCCTGCTCGACGTCGAAGTCGGCGGCGGGCCACTGCGGGTCGATGTCCTCCAGCGCGTCGATGAGCAGCTCCTGCACCGCCAGGCGCGCGTACCACTTGCGGTTCGCCGGCACGACGTACCACGGCGCCTCGGGCGTGGAGGTGCGGTCGAACACGGTCTGGTAGGCGGCCATGTAGTCGTCCCAGTGCATGCGCTCGTCGACGTCGCCGGGGTTGTACTTCCAGTGCTTGTCCGGCCGCTCGAGACGCTCGGCCAGGCGCTCCTTCTGCTCGTCGCGCGAGATGTGCAACATGACTTTGACGATGCGGGTCCCGGATGCCGCGATGCGGCGCTCGAAGTCGACGATGGCGTCATAGCGGCGCTCGATCTCGGCCTCGTCGGCGAGGCCGCGCACGCGCCCGATCAGCACGTCCTCGTAGTGCGAGCGGTCGAAGACGCCGATCATCCCAGGGCCGGGGAGGCGCTTCTCGACACGCCAGAGGAAGTCGTGCGCCAGCTCCTCCTCGGTGGGCGCCTTGAACGCCGCGAAGTCGACTCCCTGCGGGTCGACCCCGCCCACGACGTGCCGCACGATGCCGCCCTTGCCCGCGGTGTCCATCGCCTGCAGCACCAGCAGCACCGCATCGTGTCCGTCGCCGATGCGGCTGGCGGCGAACAGGCGCTCCTGCAGCTCGTCGAGCCGCTGCTCGCGGGCGTGGAGCAGAGCGGTTCCTGTCGCCTTGTCTCCGTCGAAACCCGGATGCGCGCCCGAGTCGACGTTCGAGAGCGAGAAGCCCTCGCCCACTCTGAGCAGCTCAGCCGGTTCGGTCGTCCATGCGTGCGTCGCCATGCAGACATCATGCCCGCCTGAGGGCCGAGGGGCGAGTGCGGTGCGCTGAGCGCGCGTCGGCGAGACGAAGTGTCGGTGGCCTCCCCCACAATCGGATGCATGGACACCATCGTTCTGGTCATCGTCGTCGCCCTCATCGCCGCGGCGCTCGGGTTCGTGCTCGGTGCGCAGCGCGGCCGGTCGGCCGATGCCGCACAGCTGGCCGAGGCGACGGCTGCGCGCCACCGGGCCGAAGCCCTCGAACGGGACGCCGAGGCGCTGCGCGCCGAGACGGCCGCCCGGGTGCAGGAGGAACGGGCACTCGGCGACCGGCGGGTCGCCGAGGCGCGACAGCAGGGCGAGTCGGCGGTGGCCGATGCCAGGCGCGAGGCACGCGAGCGGCTGGAGCATGAGCGTGCCGAGCATGTGCGGCGGCTGGCCGAGGTGCGGGATGAGGCGGATGCCGATGTGCGTGCCGAACGGCAGCGCGCCGCCGAGCGTCTCGACGAGCTGAAAGCCGACCAGAAGCGCCTCGCAGACGAGTTCGACGCGCTGAGCAGGCGGGCGCTCGAGGCGAACACGAAGGCGTTCCTTCAGCAGGCCGAAGAGCGGCTCAAGCGCAGCCACAGCGAGGGCGCGGCCGAGCTGCAGAAGCGGCAGGATGCCGTGCAGCAGCTCATCGATCCGATCCAGAAGACCCTCGACACCGTGAAGACAGAGATGACGACGGCCGAGAAGGCGCGACTCGAGGCCCATGCCGCGCTGGCCGAGCAGCTGCAGATCATGCGCCAGTCGTCTGAGACGCTCGGCTCCGAGACCCGCAACCTGGTGAACGCGCTGCGCGCGCCGCAGGTGCGGGGGCGCTGGGGCGAGCTTCAGCTGCGCCGGGTGGTCGAGGCGTCGGGCATGGTCAATCACGTCGACTTCGACGAGCAGCTGCACCACGCCACCGACGACGGTGCTCTGCGCCCTGATCTGGTGGTGCATCTGGCCGGCGACAAGCGCGTGGTCGTCGACTCGAAGGTCGCCTTCAGCGGCTACCTCGAGGCGATGGAGGCCACCGACGACGCCGTGCGCGCCCAGCGCCTCGCCGCGCACGCACGTCACCTGAAGAAGCACATCGACGAGCTCGGCGCCAAGGAGTACTGGGACGTGGTGGCCGGCTCGCCCGAGTTCGTGGTGATGTTCGTGCCGGCCGAGCCTTTCCTGGCAGCAGCCCTCGATCAGGACGCCACGCTGTACGAGTACGCGTTCGAGCGCAACGTGGTGATCGCGACGCCGTCGACGCTCATCGCGCTGCTGCGCACCGTGGGGCACGCCTGGCGACAGGATCAGCTCGCGCAGGAGGCGCAGCAGATCTTCACCCTCGGCAAAGAGCTGCACAAGCGTCTCGGCACGCTGGGCCAGCACCTCGCGAAGCTCGGACGAAGCCTCAACTCCACCGTCGACGCCTACAACCGGTTCGCCGGCTCGCTCGATCGCAACGTCGTCACGCAGGCGCGCCGGTTCAGCGCCCTCCAGGGCCTCGACGATGTGCTCACCGAGACGCAGCCGGTCGAGGCGCAGGCCGTGGCTCCCCAGAAGAGCGATCTGTACGAGCTCGAGGCGGGCACCCCGGAGATCTCGGCGCCTGACGAGCGCTACGCCAGCGCTGACCTCGGCGAGATCACCAGCCGGCTCGACTGACTCCGTCCCGGGTGCGATCAGCGGTCGAGCGGAACCTCGATGAGCTGCGGGCCGGCGATCGCAGACGTCAGCGCCTGATCGAGCGCCGACCGCGTGCTCACCTGCAGGAACTCCCAGCCGTAGGCGGCGGCGAGCTCTGACAGCTGCACCCCCTGAGGCGTGTAGAACGCTCGATCCAGGTCTTCGCGCTCGGCCGAGGAGGCGACCTCGAGACCGTCGAAGATCGTGCCGCCGCCATCATTGCCGACGATCACCTGGATGCGCGGCCGCGGCTCATCGGCGGGCAGCAGCAGCGCCCCGACATCATGCAGAAGAGCGAGGTCGCCGAGCAGCACGCGGGTCACACCAGGGGCGCCGTCGGCCTGACTGGCCAGCGCGATGCCGATGCCGGTCGCGACCGTGCCGTCGATGCCGGCGAGCCCGCGGCTGGCGTGCACGGGCACCTTCTTCCCGCCGAGCACCTGATCGGCCACGCGAACCAGGCGGGACGACCCGAACATGAGGCGGTCGTGCGGCCAGGTCGCGCGCCACACGGCATCCGCCAGGATCTCCCGATCCACCCTCCTGCGCACGGCATCGAGCTCAGCGCGCACGGCGCCGAGACGCTCGGCCTTGTCTTCGGAGTGCAGGCCCTTCGGATCCGGCGCCGGGGCGCTGAGATCGATCGCACGCGCCTGCGAGGCGGTCATCCACTCCCCCAGCCAGGTGCGATCTGCCGCGCCCGGTTCGACCGCGACGGCCGGCACCGCCCGCGTGCGTCCGTTCAGGTTGAGCGCCTCACCGCCGCCGCGTACGGCGACGACATCGATGTCACGGCGCGCGAGCAGCGCGGCGACCTCGCGGCTGAGGGTCGGATGCCCGAAGACCACGGCGCGCTCCACGCGTCCGCCGAGCGCATCCCCTCGCAGCAGCTCGCGGTAGCCGTGCACGAGCAGCCTGCCGAAGCGCGCACCGCTGACGATCTCGGCGATGAGAGGCCAGCCCCCGGCGTGCGAGAGCCCTTCGGCATCCGGCCCGGCATCCGCTCCCGCTATGACCAGGGTGCGAGGACCTCGCGACAGCACCACAGCCTCGGCTGGCGAGATGGTAGGGGCTTCACCCGGCGCGGCCACCACGTCGCCCGCGGCCGACAGCGGCTCGCGACTGGGCAGGTTCAGGTGCACGGGGCCGGCGACACCCGCCAGGCCCTCGCCCTCGAGGCCGAGCGCGGCGCGCACGGCACGCTCGCCGAGCCCCGTCCATGCCCTGCCGGCGGTCGGAACCGTCGGACCCTCAGGCTCGTCACCGGCGTGCCGGCCCGCGACGCGCCGCGCGGCACCCGTCTCGTCCGAGATCTCCGACGCACCTGGCACCTCGGCGTCGACGTGCAGCCGGACGAACGGGCCGAAGATGCCCGGCTGGATGGTCGCCTGGTTGGCCCCGACGCCGCGCAGTTCCGGCGGGCGGTCGGCGGTCAGCAGCACCAGCGGGATGCCCGAGTGGAACGCCTCCATCGTCGCGGGAAGCAGATTGCCCGCGGCGGTACCGGAGGTGCAGAGCACAGCGACGGGAACCCGGCTCTCGCGCGCGAGGCCCAGCGCGGTGAAACCCGCCACCCGCTCATCGATGCGCACGTGCACGCGCAGGGCACCCGAGCGGGCGAGTGAGGTCGCGGCGAGCGCGAGCGCCTGCGAACGCGATCCGGGCGAGAGCACGAGGTCGCGCACGCCGTGCGCCACGAGCTCTGCGAGGAGCGATGCCGCCGCGTCGCTCGCCGGCGAGCGGGTCACGACCGCGTATCCGTGCCGTCGGTCTCGTCGTCGAGCCGCGCGAGCTCCTCCTCGAGCTGACGGATGCGGGCATCCTGCTCGGCGGTGCTCATGCGACGAAGCGCCGCGGGATCGTCGTCGGGCCCGGTCACGAAGTCGGTGACCTTCTCGCCGCGGCGGCGACGCCCGATCCAGAACCACAGGATGCCCCCGATCACCGGCAGCAGGACGACGATCAGCACCCAGGCGGTCTTCGAGACACCGCGGTGGCGATCGGCCGGCTGCACGGACACGTCGACGATGCTGAACACCCAGAAGATGACAGCCAGGAAACCGCCGACGATCAGGAAACGAGCCATGATTCCAGTGTAGGTCGCCGCATCGCGGCTGGATCCGGAGAGCGGGCTCGCACAGCGGGCGCCTAAGCCCCGCTCGTAGACTGTCGGGGTGAAGCTGCCACCCCTCCTCGTCTACACCGTTCTGCGGTTGCTGGCGTTCCTCGTGCCGCTGGGGATCCTGTGGCTGTTCCCCGTCTTCCGCGAGTACTGGTGGCTGGCCGCGCTGTTCGCCGCGCTCATCGGCATGAGCATCTCGCTGCTGTTCCTGCGGGCGCCGCTGTCTCAGGCGTCCCGCGACCTCTATGCGAAGCGCAACCGCGACAGGGGCCCCTCGGACGAGGACGCAGAGGACCAGGTCTCCGGCCAGTGACCCGGGCGGCGCTCAGCGCCGGAAGGTGACGTGGGTGACGCCGCTCTCGGCGACCTCGCTGCTGACCGAGTAGTCGTTCTCGATCCCGCGCAGGTCGTCCCAGCTGCGCTCGCCCCGCCCGAGCACGATCGGCGCGACCGCGAGGTGCAGCCGGTCGATCAGCCCTGCCTTGAGGAACTGCCGCACCACGTCGATGCCCCCGCCGACGCGCACATCGGCGTCGCCTGCGAGCTCTCGGGCGCGTGCGAGCGCGTCGTGGGGTGTCGCGTCGATGAAGTGGAAGGCCGTGCCGTTGTCGAACTCGATCGAGGGCCGCGGCGCGTGGGTCAGCACGAGCACGGGAACCTCGAACGGGGGCTCGTCGCCCCACCAGCCGCGCCAGGCGGGATCGTCGCCGAACAGGTGCAGACCGAACATCCCGGCGCCCATGATCTCGGCACCGGTGCCCTGGAAGTAGGCGCTCGCGTACTTCTCGTCGACACCGGTGGTACCGGCCCCGGATGCGTCGCCGAGCACCTTCTCGCGCATGGTGCGGGTGCCGACGTACGCCGCGGTCAGACGCGACCAGTCGTCGCCCATCGGGTTCTCGGGGGTCTGGTCGGTCGTCGTCGCGAAGCCGTCGAGCGAGACGTTGAGGTCGATCTTCACGGTCATCGTCGTGTCCTCTCAGCCGGCGGATGCCGGGTTGCTGGCCGTGCCGTCGAGCCAGAGCGTGTCCGATGGATCGGCGTGCGCGCCATCGGTTCCGACGTGCTTCGCGCTGATCTGCGGGCCCTTGGTGATCACGTGCACGAGGGCCATGCCGTATCCCCGCGACAGGTCGTAGTCGGCTTTCAGCCACTCGAGGATCGGGGTGGCCTTCGTGCCGGGCCCGAAGCCCTTCTGGGACGCGAGCTCGATGAACTGTCTGGGGGTCAGCCCCGTCTTCGTCTCGATGTTGTCGAGGTATGCCTGGAACGACATGCTGCTCCTATTCGATGTCGGTCTGGATGATGACTGCCGAGGCGTGGATGCCGATCAGGCGCATCCGCGCGTCGCCGGTGTTGGTGAACCGGTGCGGCACGAATGCCGGTCCGGTCACCGTATCGCCGGCGTTCGCGACGATGCGCCGGTCGGCGACGTCGAAGGTCGCCTCGCCTTCGAGCACCACCCAGGTCTCAGGATAGGGATGCCAGTGCAGCCCTGAGCCCTCACCCGGACGGTTGTCGACGAAGAAGTACGAGACGGCTGCTCCGTGTTCGACGCCTTCGAAGCGGCGGGTGCGTCGGCTGCCGATGACGATCTGCTCGGGGGTGACGAGCGTCGGCTCGGCGAGTGTGTCGATCATGATGCCTCCTCGGTGTATGCCGATCACTCTTCCTCCACCGGCACGGAGCCCCTAGAGTTTCGACGTGGATCGAAACATGCGCCCGGCCGGGGCGCCACCAGAGGGCGTCGAGCACCCGGATCATCGGGTCGACTTCCGCCTCAGCCCGGGTGACATCCAGGCCGTGCGCTTCGGCATCTCGCCGGGGCACGAACTCGCCCATGCGGTTCGCATCCTGCTGCGACCGCAGCAGCATCCGCTGCAGTGGGGCTGGCTGCGCAGCGCGCGGGAGAATCTGCCGCGCGAGCCGTTCGCGCTGCTCACGCAGGTGATCGGCGCCGACGGCTACATGCCCGACTTCCTCACGACCGATCCTCGGTGGGATCTGACGCCGGCCGACGAGCTCGCGGCCCTGCGCGCGGCGGCGATCCCCGGCATCCGGATCGATCTGGCGAAGATGGTGCTGCGGTCGTCAGGCGAGCGGCAGGCGGCGCTGCGCCGCATGCGCGCCGAGCCCGAGCGCGCCAGAGCGCTCATCGCCGACGCCTGGGAGCAGGTGTGGGATGCCGCCCTGGCCCCGGTCTGGCCGCAGCTCGAGCGGCTGCTGCGAGCGGACATCGCGGTCCGAGCCCGCACCATCGCCACCGGCGGGATCGCGGCCATGGCCGGCGGACTGCACCGCACCGTCCGCTGGAGCGACGGCGCCGTGCGCGTGCAGCTGCGCCGTCACAGCGAAGACGTCGACTGCCGTGGCAGCGGACTCGTGCTCGTGCCGTCGGTGATGTCGTCGTGGGGATGCATGGTCATCACCGAGCCGCCCGCGCAGCCGACGCTGTTCTATCCTGCGCGCGGGGTGACGGCGGGCTGGGCGCGGGATGCCGCCGACCTGGCGGATGCGCTCGGTGCGCTGCTCGGTCCGGTGCGCGCCGGCATCCTGCTGCGCGCCCACGTCGCGCGGACGACGTCGCAGGTCGCCGCCGATGCCGCCATCGCGGTGTCGACCGCCTCGCATCACCTCACCGTGCTGCGCGACGCGGGGCTGATCGTGAGCTCGCGCGAAGGCAACCGGATGCTGCATCTGCGCACCCCGCTGGGTGAGGCCCTCGTCGGTGCCGCCCTCTGACGCGGTCGGGCGGGCGGCACCGGCATCGCCCTTCGCCGGGCCGACGGGGTCGCGCCGGCGTCAGCCGACGAGTGCCCAGTACACGAGACCCGCGTAGGCGAGGGCGGTCAGCGAGGTGAGCGCGAGCGCGGTGACCAGCTCACGCGGGCGCTGGTACGACCAGACGATCACGATGGCCACGAGACCCGACAGCAGGGCGAGCATGGCCAGCCACGCGATCGGGTAGAGCACGGCGATCCACGCAGCCAGCGCGAACGGGATCAGCACGAACAGGGTGAACAGCACCTGGGTCGCGCGCCTGCCGATGAGCACCGTGAGGGTGCGCTTGCCTACTGCGCGGTCCTGGTCGATGTCGCGCAGGTTGTTGGCGAGCAGCACGGCGCACGCGAAGAGCCCGGCGGCGACAGCCACGATCCACGCGACGGTCGGCAGCTGCTGCACCTGCACCCACGTGGTGCCGAGGGTCGCGACGAGGCCGAAGAAGACGAAGACGAAGAGCTCGCCCATCGCGTTGTAGCCGTACGGGCGCTTGCCACCGGTGTAGAACCAGGCGGCGACGATGCAGAGGGCGCCGATGGCCAGCATCCACCACTGCTGCGACCGGATGACGATCGCGAGGCCGACCACGGCCGCCAGGGCGAAGAACACGAGGGCGACCGTGAGCACCCGCTTCGCGGGCACCCGGCCCGATGCGGTCAGCCGGGCAGGGCCGACGCGGTCGGCGTCGGTGCCCCGGATGCCGTCGCTGTAGTCATTCGCGAAGTTGACGCCGATCTGCAGCAGCACCGCCACGGCCAGGCAGGCGAGCGCGATGGCCCAGTGGAAGAGGTGGTCGACGGTCTGCGCGGCAGCGGTGCCGAGCACGACCGGGGCGACGGCGAGGGGCAGCGTGCGCAGGCGCGCCGCGCCGATCCAGTCCTTCGCGGTCACCGGCTCGAGGGCGAGCACCGGGCGCTTCGCCGGGTTGCCGCTGGTGCGACGCCGCTGCTGCGGTGCGCGCTTCTTCGTCTTCCTGGAGGATCCTGCCACGCCAGGAATCCTACTGGCCGGCTCGATGCGGACCGTGGCTGCCCAGCGCGGGTCAGCCAGGCGTGACGATGGGGCGACGCTCGTAGAAGGTCTGCAGCACCACCGTCGTGCGGGTGCGCACGTTGGCTGCGCTCCGGATGTCGCGGACGAGCTGTTCGAGGGCGCGCGGGGATGCCACGCGCACGAACAGCATGTAGGCGGCGTCGCCCGCGATCGAGTGGCAGGCTTCGATGGCGCTGAGGTGCTCGAGCATCTCGGGGGCGTTGTCGGGCTGAGCGGGATCGAGGGGCGTGATCTCGATGAAGGCCGACAGCGGCGCCCCCACCTGCTCGGGGTCGAGCACCGCCTGATAGCCGGTGATCACCCCTCGCGACTCGAGCCGCTTCAGCCTGGACTGCACGGCGGAGGTCGACAGTCCCACCGCCTCGGAGAGCTGAGCCAGGGTGGCGCGCCCGTCACGGGAGATGGCAGCCAGGATCGCGTGGTCGACAGGGTCATCCATAGATGGAATAATAGAGGCCAAATGCATCCATGACCGGAAAATTTCCGGCAATCTCTACGATCGGAGGGTTCGATGTCCATCATCACCAGCGCCACCCACAGCATCATCGGCGAGCCCGAGGTCGTAGAGGACGCATCGACCGCCGAGCACAGCGCCGCCTGGAAGCAGCTCAAGGACGCCGCGATCGCCATCCGCCCGACGCAGATCAAGGACGGCTCGATCCCCGACGCCGACGACCGCGAGGCCGCTGCCGGTCACGTCGCGGCGATCATCGCCGGCATCCGTGCCCTCGCCCCCGCCTTCCCGCACGACGCGGCTTACCTCGACGCGCTCGTCGTCGACTTCCAGCGCTGGGCCGACGAGGGCTTCGGCGTGCCCGACTTCCTCGACTCGCTGGTCGCGTTCCAGCCGCAGCAGCACCGCATCGACGGCATCCGTCACCTCGTCGTCTTCCCGATGTACACGCAGAACGGCTCGAGCGACCGCCTCGTCGAGGCGCTGATCGTCGAGACCATCTGGCCCGAGTTCATCGCCGACCTGGAGGCGGGCGACTACGGCAACAAGCTGTTCGTCTCGCTGCGCCTGGTCGACTTCACCCCCGGCTACGACACGAACTCGGCGGTGCTGTTCCCCGAGACCGTCGCGATGCGCGAGATCCCCTCGTTCACCTGGGGCGCCATCTTCCAGGACCGCGAGGCCGCCCGGTACCGCCGCGTCGTGCGCGCCGCATCCGAGATCACGAACCTCGACCTGCCCGAGCGCGCCAAGGCGATGCTCGATGACCAGCAGATGACCGAGAAGACGTTCGTGATGTGGGACATCATCCACGACCGCACCCACATGCGCGGCGACCTGCCGTTCGACCCGTTCATGATCAAGCAGCGCATGCCGTTCTTCCTCTACTCGCTCGAGGAGATGCGCTGCGACATGACCGCGTTCCGCGAGTCGGTCAAGATCGAGCGCGCGTTCGACGCCCGCGTCGCCGCCGGTGAGACCCTCACCGAGTCGGAGCAGGAGATGCACGACTACGCGCACCTCGTGCAGTACGCAGTGATCTTCGACCGCATCTTCCGCTTCGCGATCACCGGCAACCGCGTGCGCAACTACGACGCCGTCGGCGGGCAGCTGCTCTTCGCCTGGCTGCACCAGCACGGCGTGCTGCACTGGACCGACACGGCTCTCGCCTTCGACTGGGACAACGTGCCCGACGCGGTCGTCGCCCTCGGCGACGCGATCGACGACCTGTACTGGCACTCGATCGACCGCCCGAAGGTCGCCCACTGGCTCGCCGCCTACGAGCTCGTGCGCGGCACGCTCACGCCGCACCCGGCATCGCAGTGGGCTCGCGGCCTGTCCGACGAGATCCTCGCCGGCGCCCCCAAGGGCTATACCGACGCCGTGATGGACGACGAGTTCCCGCTGTCGATGTTCTTCGAGACGCTCGACAAGAAGATGAAGCCGGTCATCGAGTCGACCGTCGGAATCCGCGGCACCGACAACTGACGCACACCTCGTCGCATCTACAGGTCTGAAGGACGATCCTCTGCGGGTCGTCCTTCAGACCTGCATCCGTCCTTCCTCTCAACCGTCAGGAGCGCCGCATGAGCAGCAACCGCACCGTCGTCCTCGCCGGCGCAACCAGCGAGGCGGGCGTGGCCGCCGCCACCGCATTGATCGACTCCGGCGCACGGGTGATCGCCACCGGCCGCTCCCAGGAGCGGCTCGCCGCTCTTCGGGACGCCGGGGCGCAGACCGAGATCGCCGATGCGACCTCGGTCGCCGACATGCAGGCCCTGGCCGAGAAGCTCGACCGGGTCGACGCCGTGATCCCGCTGGTCGGCGGCTGGCGCGGAGGCGGAGGCCTCGCAGGGCAGAGCGACGAGGACTTCGAGGCGCTGCTGCCCGCTCTTCAGGCGGTGCGCGCGACGAGTCGCGCCTTCGACTCCGCCATCAGGGCATCGGATGCCGGTCGCTTCGCGATCGTGTCGTCGACCGTGGTCACACGCCCACTCGCGGGCGGGGCGAACTACGCAGCCATGAAGGCCGCGAGCGAGGCGTGGACGCGCGCCGTCGCGCAGGGCTACGCGAAGGCCGCGCGGGATGCCGGTGCCGACCTGCGCGCGGCAGCCGTCATCTTCCGGGCGCAGGGCGGTCTGCAGGCCGACGCCCTCGCGCGAGCGGTGGTCGCGCTCTGGGATCAGGATGCCGTGGCGCTGAATGACACCGTGATCACGCTGGACTGAACCCAGCGGGCCCGCGGCGCGCACACGACGAGCACGAGCCGGATCAGAGCTCGAGCCGCATCACCACACGCCGTACGGTCGGGCGCGACACCTCGCTGAAGCCGGCAGCCGAGAACGGGCCGACCGACCCGACGTTCATCTCACCCCACGTCACCGTGCCTCCGCCGGTGACCATCGGGTAGCCCTCGATCGCTGAGGCACCCTGCTTCCTCGCATGCGCGACCGCACCGGCGACCAGCGGATAGGTCAGGCCACGGCCGCGATGACCCGGCCGCACGATCAGGCACGTGATCGCCCACACCGACTCGTCGTCCTTCTGCTCGGATCGCCCCTTCCACGGCACAGGCGAATTGCGCAGCCGCGCGTACACGCTGCGCCGATCGACCGCGCACCAGCCGACGGGCTCATCGCCCTCGTAGGCGACGACGCCGATCGTCTCGTTCGCCCGCGGGTCATCACACCCCACCTCGCTGCGGAGCAGCGCCGTGCGCTCGTCCACCGGCATGTACCACCAGTCGCCGTCGCCGAGACGCTGCCGCTCGCACTGACACTGGCCGGCAGTGCCCGTGAGGATCTTCTGCAGGTCATCCCAGCTCGCCTGGCACGCGGGCACGACCCGCACCTCTCCCCCGTCGATGGCCCCGCCCGCCCGTTTCACAGGCGCCTCTCGTCAGGTTCCGGTGGCGTCGCCGCAGGGTCGTCGGCCGCGTCGTCGTCGACGCCGGGCAGGTTCGCCTGCCCTCCGCGCGCCGCGACCGGATCGAGTGCGAGGTCGACGACCGGCTCGGAGCCGTGCTCCGCCGGTCGCTGGGGTTCCTCAGGCTCGGGCGCCTGCGCGTAGAGCTGCGTGAGCAGCCGGTAGGAGCGCGTGAAGAAGGCGAGTCCGGCGGCGACCACCATGATCAGGCCGGCGAACAGGCAGATGAGGGCGATACCGCGGGCCTCGCCCTCGCCGAGCAGCCAGCCCCACCGCATCCGTCCCTCGTCGCCGTGCATGTACGGGATGATCAGGAACTCGGCCAGCGGCGCGATGAGGAATGCGGTGACCGGAGCGGCGGCCGCTTCCATCGCCTGCGCCATGCCGAACACGCGCCCCTGCCTGGCGTACGGCACCACCTTCTGGATCACCGTCTGCTCGGCCGCCTCGACCGGCGGGACCATCATCATGTACAGCCACATGCCGATCGCGAACAGCGGCCACCACTCGCGCAGCATGAAGACCGCGCCGAGGATGCCCATGCCGATCACCACGAGCAGCATGGTGCGCACCGGCCGCTTCCCGAGCCCGAACTTCGCGACGAGGGCGCCGCCGATCAGGAACCCTGTGGACGCGAACGCGAGCACGATGCCCCATATCTGCGGCGAGAAGAGGGTGAGTCCGTACGGGTCCATCAGCGCCATGTAGACGCCGCCGATGAGGTTGTTGAAGGTCGAGAACACGATCAGGGCGAACAGGCCGGGCGCTTGGCGGATCGCCCTGACGCTGCCGTGGAAGTCGAGGGCGCTCGGGGCGTCGGGATCACGCTGCGGCGCCTCTTCCGGGATGCGGATGAAGAGCAGGTGCGCGAAGGTCAGCCCCATCGCGACGATCGAGATGACCAGGGTCCACCCCATGCCGAGAAAGCCGATCGACAGGCCGGAGAACACGCTGGTGATCAGGAAGGCGATGCCCTGCACCGTGCCCACGAGACCGTTCGCGTTCGCGTGCCTCTCTTCGGGGATCAGCAGCGTGACGGTCGTCGACAGCGCGATGCTGCGCAGCTGCTCGATGACCCCGCCGGCCAGGATGATCAGCGCGAAGACCCAGAACCAGGGGCCGCTGATGTCGAGCAGAGCCGACTCGGGCTGCCACAGGTAGAGCAGCCCTGCTGCCCCGAACGCCACCGCCGAGACGACGCTCGAGATCACCATCACGGTGTGCTTGCGGTAGCGGTCGACGATCGTGCCGAACACCATCGAGAAGAACGCGATGAGCAGCATGTACGCGCCGCCGATGACGCCCGTGGCGAGCACCGACTTCGTCTCGATGTAGACCCAGAACGTCAGCGCGAACCAGAGGAAGCTGGTCGTCACATTGGCGATCAGCGTGTTCACGAGCACGTTCGCGAACGCCCTCGTCTTCGCAGTTGCGGTCACGGGTTCGAGGGTAATCTCGGCCACCGACATCCGACAGGGCCGGACGCGAGAATCCGGGCATCCGCCGCCTCGTAGAATCGGACGGTGAGCACTCTGCATGACACCGCCGTCCGCGGCTTCGCATCCGACAACTACTCCGGCATCCACCCCGAGGTGCTGGCCGCGATCGCGGCGGCCAACGACGGCCACCAGATCGCCTATGGCGAAGACCAGTACACCGGGCGCCTGCAGGAGGTGTTCCGCGGTCACTTCGGCGACAGCGCGCAGGCCTTCCCCGTCTTCAACGGCACCGGTGCGAACGTCACCGGGCTGCAGTCGATGCTTCCCCGGTGGGGTGCCGTGATCTCGGCATCCACCGCTCACATCAACGTCGACGAGGGCGGCGCTCCCGAGCGCATCGGCGGCTTCAAGCTGCTCACCGTTCCCACCGACGACGGCAAGCTCACCCCTGAGCTCGTCGACCGCGAGGCATGGGGCTGGGGCGACGAGCACCGGGCGCAGCCGCTGGTCGTCTCGATCACCCAGTCGACCGAGCTCGGCACCCTCTACACGGTCGATGAGATCGCGGCCCTCGCCGAGCACGCGCACGAGCGCGGCATGAAGCTGCACCTCGACGGGGCCCGCATCTCGAACGCCGCAGCCGCCCTCGACGTGCCGCTGCGCGCCTTCACGACCGACGCCGGCGTCGACGTGCTCAGCTTCGGCGGCACGAAGAACGGCGCGATGCTCGGCGAGGCCATCGTCGTGCTGAACCCGGATGCCGCCGAGGGCCTGCTCTACAGCCGCAAGTACAACATGCAGCTGTCGTCGAAGATGCGGTTCGTGTCGGCGCAGCTGATCGCCCTGCTCGAGGGCGACCTGTGGCTGCGCAACGCCCGCCACTCGAACGCGATGGCTCAGCGCCTGCGCAGCGAGGTCGAGCAGGGCATCGCCGACGGCACCATCCGCGGCGTCGCCTTCACCCAGCCCACCCAGTCGAACGGCGTGTTCGCGACGCTGCCGGACGGCGTCGCCGACAGGCTGCGCGAGAAGTTCCGCTTCTACGACTGGGATGCCGCGCGCAACGAGGTGCGCTGGATGTGCTCGTTCGACACGCAGGAGTCCGACGTCGACGCCTTCGTCGCCGAGCTGTCGCGCCTGACGACCGCCTGACACCGCTCAGGTCAGAGCGCGGACTCCGCCAGCCATTCGGCATCCGCCCCTCGGTGATCGTCGTCGACGAACTCACCGGGGATGTTCTCGAGGATGCGGTGCCAGGACTCCGCTCGAGCGACGGCGGCGAGGCGGTTCGCCGCCGTCAGCGCGGCACGCAGCTCGGCCATCGGCGCGAGATCGCTCCACACCTCGAGCGCGGCGTCGGCGATCGCCAGCACGCGCGGGTCGCTCTCGGACGCGTGGATCGTGTTCGCGTAGACCGCGAGCGGCACGCGCAGGGCGGCCAGCGGGCTGGATGCCACGGCATCGCCGAAGTCGAAGAAGCGCGCTCCGTGGTCGCCGACGAAGGCGTTCGCATCGTGCAGGTCGTTGTGATCCAGGGCGAGCGGCAGTCCGAGAGCGGCGATCTGGTCGCCGGCTGCGCCGACGACATCGACCGCCGCATCGACGCCGGCGCGGAATTCGTCGGGGATGCGCCACTCGTCGCGAACGCGGGCGAGATGCTCCCGGATGCTCGCGGGATCGAGCACCGTGAGACGCATGTCGTCGAGTACGGGCACCGACGTGCGGGCCAGCAGCATCGCATCGTGCAGCAGCGTCTCCCAGCCCACCGCGGCACCGTCGGCGAGCGCCTCGCGCCAGGTCCGACCGGCGTCGGCGGTGAGCAGCAGATCGCGCTCCTCATCCAGGGCCACCGGTTCGACGATGAAATCAGGGGCGATCCTGGCTAGCACCGAGACGATGCGCGCCTCCTGCTGCTGACCAGGGCAGTTCTGCTTTGCGTAGAAGGTGCCGCTCTCGGCATCCACCCGCCAGACACCCGACCACGGGCGGTCCTTGACCCGCACGAGCGCCCGCACCGCACCGGTGTGGGGCGTGATCCACTCACGCAGCTCCCGCTCGAATGCCTCGCTCTGCCAGACCTCGGGCGTCCAGGTCATCTCAGCGCAGCAGGCCCAGATGCGCGAGGGCCTGACGGATGAGGGTTCCTCGGCCGCCCTCGAGATCGGCCGCCAGCGAATCCGATGCGGCCTCTTCGGGCGAGAACCAGGTGACCTCCAGCGCGTCCTGCCGCGGTTCGCAGGTGCCGGTCACGGGCACGACGAAGGCCAGCGACACGGCGTGCTGACGGTCGTCGTGGAATGCGCTGACGCCCGGGATCGGGAAGTACTCGGCCACCGCGAACGGCGCGGGCGACGGCGGCAGCAGCGGGAAAGCCATGGGGCCGAGGTCGTTCTCGACATGGCGGAACAGCGCGTCGCGGATCGTCTCGCCGTAGCGCACTCGACCCGACACGATCGTGCGGGTGATCTCGCCCAGGGGCGTCGAGCGCAGCAGGACGCCGATCGAGGTGACCTGACCGGAACCGTCGGTGATGACGGGGATGGCCTCGACGTACAGCATCGGCAGACGGCGGCGGGCCTCTTCGAGCTCGATGTCGGTGAGCCAGCCGGGGTTGGCGTCGACCGGACGCGCTCCGTCGAAGCTGAAGTCGTCGTCGGGCTCGGGGCCGGGATCAGGAGTGCGCACCGCCATGGCTCATTTCTACCAGCGTCGGAGTCCGCCGACGGGACGTCGGCACGATCGATCCCGTCGGCGTCCGAGTGAGCGGACGGGACGTCGGAAGGGGCTGGCAGGATGTCAGCGTGACAGTCTCGATCGATTCCTCCGTGACCCTGTGGTCGCCCGAGCCGCGCGAGGGCAAGCCGCTGCTGGTGCTGCTGCACGGCTACGGCGCCGACGAGCGCGACCTGTTCGGCTTGATCCCCTACCTGCCCGACGGCATCGCGGTGGCCGCCGTCGGGGCTCCGCTCAGCCCGCCCTGGCCGATGCCCGGCCGGTCGTGGTACGCGATCGATTCGCTCGACACGCGGGATGCCGCAGGCATCACCGTCGCGGCCGAAGCGCTGCTCGCCTGGCTCAGCGACGCGATCGCCGATGCGCCGTCGGTCGCGCTGCTGGGGTTCTCTCAGGGCGCCGCCGTGTCATTGCAGGCGCTGCGCCTGGAGCCGTCGCGGATCGACGCGGTCGTCGCGCTGAGCGGGTACGCAGCCCCCGGCGAGCTGCCGAACGACGCGGTGCTGCAGGAACAGCGACCCCCGGTGTTCTGGGGGCGCGGCACTCACGACGACGTCATTCCCGCCGGGCTCGTCGATCACACGGCGCAGTGGCTGCCTGCGCACTCCGAGCTGTCGGGCCGCGTCTATCAGGGGCTGACCCACTCGATCTCCGAGCAGGAGCTCTCGGACGTGCACGTGTTCCTCTCGCAGTGGAAGGACTCGGTCTCGAAGAAGACCGCATGACCGCGACACGCCCGGGTTGCGCGCCTGCGTCGGGCGCAGTAAAGTCGCAGGGTCCTGTCCGCCGTGTCTGGAAGTCCATTGATCTGATTCGTCGCCTCTCCGCGTAATACATCCACGCGCTGATCCGACGAACCCGCCTTCCGGCAGGACCCGCTCCGCACTCGAGGCCCTCGACAGGCTCCTCGATCCGACGTCTCTCCGACGTATCCCGAAGCCCTCTTCGTCGGCATCCGCGCACCCGAACACTTCCGGGAGTCGCTCATGTCATCACCGAACATCTTCACCACCGCCGCCGTCACGATCGACCGGGTCTCCTTCGCCTGGCCGGACGGCTCCATCGCACTCGACGCCGTCAGCGGCTCGTTCGGATCGGGTCGCACGGGTCTCGTCGGGCGCAACGGCGCCGGCAAGTCGACGCTGCTGCGCCTGATCGCGGGCGAGCTGGCCCCGGCGTCCGGGCAGATCCTGCGCTCCGATCAGGTCGCCTACCTGCCGCAGCGCCTGACCCTCGAGACCGACCGGCGGGTCGCCGAGCTGCTCGGCATCGACGCTGCGCTCGACGCCGTGCGCGCGATCGCCGCCGGCGACGTCGACCCTGCGCACTTCGATGCGGTCGGCGACGACTGGGACATCGAGGCTCGGGCCGAGGCATCCCTCGCCGAAGCCGGACTCGACCCCTCGTTCCTCGACCGCACCGTCGGAGAGCTGTCGGGCGGAGAGGCGGTGCTCGTGGCGGTCGCAGGCATCCGCTTGAGACGAGCCCCCATCACGCTGCTCGACGAGCCCACCAACAATCTCGACCGCGAGGCGCGACAGCGGCTCGCCGACATGGTGCGCGCATGGAAGGGCGCGCTCATCGTGGTCAGCCATGACCTGTCTCTGCTCGAGCTCATGGACGACACCGCCGAGATCTACGGCAGCGAGCTGAACGTATTCGGCGGCCCGTACTCCGAGTGGCGGGCGTGGCTCGATGCCGAGCAGGGCGCGGCGCGCCAGGCCGAGCGCGACGCCGCGCAGGCGTACAGGAAGGAGAAGAGGCAGCGGATCGAAGCCGAGGCGAAGCTCGCCACGCGTGCGCAGATGGGCCGGAAGGCGTTCGACGAGAAGCGCGTGCCGAAGATCATCGCCAACGGCCGCAAGATGGCCGCCCAGGTATCGGCCGGCCGGCTGCGCACCGAGGTTCGAGGCAAGGAGGATGCCGCTCATCAGGCCCTCGATGCCGCTGGCCGCCGGGTGCGCGACGACGACACGATGAAGATCGAGCTGCCCGATCCAGGGATGTCGGCGTCGCGCCGGATCGCGACGATCGGCGACGGCGAGCGCTCGTGGGTCATGCAGGGCCCCGAGCGGGTGGCGCTCATCGGCCGCAATGGGGTCGGCAAGACGACCCTGGTGCGTCGGCTGGTGGCATCCGGTGCCGGCGGGACCGACGCTTCGCGCGGAGAAGTGCTCTTCGCGCGGATGGATGCGGCGGATCCTTCCGCGGCACACGCACATTTCCGCGCGGAGAGTGCGGATGCCGGAGCATCCGGCCCTCCGATGAACCCGAATCTGCGCGCCGACGCGCACACCGACCGCATCGGGTACCTCTCGCAGCGGATCGACGGGCTCGACGATCAGGCGTCGGTGGTGCAGAACATCGCCGCGGCCGCGCCGCACGTGCCCGACAAGGAGCTGCGCAACCGGCTCGCACGGTTCCTCATCCGCGGCGCGACGATGGATCGTCCGGTCGGCGCACTCTCCGGCGGCGAGCGCTTCCGCGTCGCGCTGGCGAAGCTGCTGCTCGCCGATCCGGCACCGCATCTGGTCGTGCTCGACGAGCCCACCAACAACCTCGATCTCGACACCGCCGACCAGCTGGTCGAGGCGCTGCGCGCCTACCGGGGTGCCGTGCTCGTCGTCAGTCACGACGATGCGTTCCTCGCCCGGCTCGGACTCGATCTGACTCTGGAGCTGGATGCCGAGGGCCGGCTCACCGAGGTCGGCTGAGGCGCGGGAGGGCGACCGGGGTCTGTCCGGCCGCCCTTCTGCGATCCGGTCAGCTGCGGCGGCTCGAGCGCATCGCCCGCTTGTGCTCGATCGACGGATCGGCGGCGAGTGCGGCGTACTCGTCGGAGTCGCGCGGGAACATCGCGACGCGACCCTGCTCGTCGTGGTGCGTGCCCCAGCCGTACCGCTTGCTCAGGGGCGATGCGCGCAGGCAGGCCTGCCCCTTCGAGAAGAACTCGGCCCTGGCGTCTGCATCGTCGGGGTCGATGCCCTTGCGCAGCGCATGCGTCTCGAAGAGCACGTCGTCAGAGGTGCGGGTGTACGGCTCTTCGCTGAGCAGTCGGTAGTGCAGGGCGGCGATCGACAGGTTCTCGGCGATCGGCGGCTCGACGCCGTGCTGCGCCGGGCAGTCCTCGCTGACCTCGATGAACGTGTTGGTGTAGTTCGTCGTGTGCGCCATGCCGCCAGCATCCCCTACCCCTCAGACGTTGTCGAGGGCAAGCTCCGCGCCGATGTCGGAGGGGCAGACGATGATGGAGGGATGAGCGACGTGCTCGACAGGTTCACCCCCGCGACGCAGGACTGGTTCCGCGGGGCGTTCGACGCGCCCACGCCCGCCCAGGCCGGCGCGTGGGACGCGATCTCGGCCGGGCGCAACGCGCTGGTGGTCGCTCCGACCGGATCGGGCAAGACGCTCTCGGCGTTCCTGTGGGCGATAGACAGCGTCTTCCGCGAGCGCACGGCTGTGCCGGATGGCACCGCCGATGCCAAGGAGCGCACCTCGCGCACTCGTGTGCTCTACATCTCGCCGCTGAAGGCCCTCGGTGTCGACGTCGAGCGCAACCTGCGTTCGCCCCTGATCGGCATCGGCCAGTCGGCGCGGCGGCTCGGTGTGCCCGCCCCCGAGATAACGGTGGGCGTGCGCTCCGGCGACACGACGTCGAGCGATCGCCGCAAGCTCGTCAGCGACCCGCCCGACATCCTCATCACCACCCCCGAGTCGCTGTACCTCATGCTCACCAGCCGTGCGGGCGACACCCTGCAGAACGTGCACACCGTCATCATCGACGAGGTGCACGCGGTCGCCGCGACCAAGCGCGGCGCTCATCTCGCGGTCAGCCTCGAGCGGCTCGACGCGCTGCGCACGGCGCGTGGTGCCGAGGGCCCGGCGCAACGGATCGGCCTGTCGGCCACCGTGCGCCCCATCGACGAGGTGGCGCGGTTCCTGGGGGGCTCGGCACCGGTCGACATCGTCGCCCCGCGCGCTGTGAAGACGTTCGAGCTCGGGGTCGTCGTGCCCATCGACGACATGCGCAACCCTCCCCCGCCGCCCGGTGCCGCCGCAGCGGCCGACGAGCCGGCTGAGTACACCGAGATCACCGGATCGGTGTGGCCCCATGTCGAGGAGGCCATCGTCGACAAGGTGCTCGAGAACCGCTCGACGATCGTCTTCGCGAACTCGCGGCGGCTCGCCGAGCGGCTGACGGGTCGGCTCAACGAGATCTACGCCGAGCGGGCCGGGGTGCCGGTTCCCGAACCCGCGGCGCTGTCCGGAGGAGCCGCAGGCCTGCCGCAGTCGGGCGCCGCCGGTGCCGAACCGGTGCTCGCGAAAGCCCACCACGGCTCGGTCTCGAAAGAGCAGAGGGCGATCGTCGAAGACGAGCTGAAGTCGGGCATGCTGCGCTGCGTCGTCGCGACGAGCAGCCTCGAGCTCGGGATCGACATGGGCGCGGTCGACATGGTGATCCAGGTCGAGGCGCCTCCGTCGGCCGCATCGGGCCTGCAGCGCGTCGGCCGTGCCGGGCACCAGGTCGGCGAGATCAGCCGGGCATCGCTCTTCCCCAAGCACCGCGGCGACGTGCTGCACACCGCCATCGTCACCGAGCGGATGCTCGCCGGGCAGATCGAGGCGATCGCCGTGCCGCGCAACCCGCTCGACATCCTCGCGCAGCAGACCGTCGCGGCCTGCGCGCTCGACTCGATCTCGGTCGAGGAGTGGTTCGAGACCGTCCGGCGCAGCGCGCCGTTCCAGACACTGCCGCGCTCGGCCTACGAGGCGACGCTCGACCTGCTCGCCGGCAAGTACCCGTCGGACGAGTTCGCCGAGCTGCGCCCTCGGGTGGTCTGGGATCGGGATGCCGGTACGCTGACCGGCCGGCCTGGAGCACAGCGCATCGCGGTGACGAGCGGAGGCACGATCCCCGACCGCGGGCTGTTCGGCGTCTTCGTCGCCGGCGAGACCTCGGGCGCCCGTGTCGGCGAGCTCGACGAGGAGATGGTCTACGAGTCCCGCGTCGGCGACGTCTTCACGCTCGGCACCACGAGTTGGCGCATCGCCGAGATCACCCACGATCGGGTGAACGTGCTGCCCGCCTACGGACAGCCGGGCAAGGTGCCGTTCTGGCACGGCGACGGCATCGGGCGCCCGTTCGAGCTCGGCGAGGCCCTCGGCCGGTTCTCGCGAGAGGTCTCGACCGCCCAGCCCGCGAAGGCGCAGCAGCGCCTGATCGACGCGGGGCTCGACCAACGCGCGCGCGACAACCTCATGGGGTATCTGACCGAGCAGCGAGAGGCCACCGGCACGCTGCCGACCGACCGCACGCTGACGGTCGAACGCGGTCGCGACGAGGTCGGCGACTGGCGGATCATCCTGCATTCCCCGTACGGCATGAAGGTGCATGCGCCGTGGGCGCTGGCACTCAACGCGCGCGTGCGCGAGCGCCTCGGCGTCGAGGGTTCGGCCGTGGCGAGCGACGACGGCATCATCGTGCGGATCCCGGATGCCGATGCGCAGCCACCGGGAGCTGACCTCTTCGTCTTCGAAGCCGACGAGCTCGAGCAGATCGTCACCGCCGAGGTCGGCGGCTCTGCGCTGTTCGCGTCCCGCTTCCGCGAGTGCGCGGCTCGTGCCCTGCTGATGCCCCGCATGAACCCGAACAAGCGCACCCCGCTGTGGCAGCAGCGACAGCGCTCTGCGCAGCTGCTCGAGGTGGCGCGCAGGCATCCGACGTTCCCCGTCATCCTCGAGACGCTGCGTGAGGTGCTGCAGGACGTCTACGACCTGCCGTCGCTGCGCCGTCTGATCACCGACATCACCGAGCGGCGCATCCGCCTCGTCGAGACCGAGCCGGCGCAGCCCTCCCCCTACGCGCGCGACCTGCTGTTCGGCTATGTCGGCGCGTTCATGTACGAGGGCGACTCTCCACTGGCCGAGCGCCGCGCGGCCGCACTGTCGGTCGATCCGGCCCTGCTCGGCGAGCTGCTCGGCACGGTCGAGATGCGTGAGCTGCTCGACCCCGACGTCATCGCCCAGTTCGAGCGGGAGGCCCAGCGGATCGACCCTCAGCGGAGGGTGCGCGGCGTCGAGGGCGTCGCCGACCTGCTGCGCATGCTCGGTCCTCTGGACGCCGAGGAGGTGGCGCTCCGGCTCGAGGGAGCCGCGGCAGCCGCTCCGGATGCCTCCGAGTCCGATGCGCCTTCCGCGACCCCCGACGACGCCGCCGCCTTCCTCGCCGAGCTCGTCACCGCCCGTCGCGCCATCCCGGTGACGATCGCCGGTCATTCCCGCGTCGCCGTGATCGAGGATGCGGGCCGTCTGCGCGACGCACTGGGAGTGGCGCTGCCCACGGGCATCCCCGTGGCCTTCCTCGAACCGGTCGCCGACCCTCTCGGCGATCTCGTCTCACGCCACGCACGAACGCACGGCCCCTTCACGACCGACGATGTCGCGGTTCGGTTCGGCATCGGGGCCGCAGTCGCACGGCACACCCTGCAGCGTCTGGAGTCTGCAGGCCGGCTGACCAGCGGATTCTTCCTGCCCGCCTCCTCGAGCGGCGCTGCCGCCTCCGACGGATCGAAGGAGTGGTGCGACGTCGAGGTGATGCGCCGCCTGCGCATGCGCTCGCTCGCGGCGATCCGCGGCAGCGTCGAGCCGGTCAGCCCGCAGGCGTACGCGCGCTTCCTGCCGGACTGGCAGCACCTCACGCGCCCGACGGAGGGCGTCGACGGGGTGCTCAGCGTCATCGAGCAGTTCGCCGGAGTGCCGATCCCCGCCAGCGCGTGGGAGTCGCTCGTTCTGCCCGGTCGGGTGCGCGACTACTCCCCCGCGCTGCTCGACGAGCTCACCGCCTCGGGCGAGGTCGTCTGGGCCGGGCACGGCTCGCTTCCCGGCCGCGACGGCTGGATCTCTCTGCACCCCGCCGACCTCGCTCCCTTCACGCTGCCCGTGCCCGAGGAGCCGCCCGCGTCGGGCTCGCTGGAAGAGAAGGTGCTCGATGCACTGCGGTTGAGCGGTGCGTCGTTCGCCGGCCCGCTCAAGGTGATGACAGATGCCGAGAACCAGCAGTCGGTGGTCGAGGCGCTCTGGTCGCTGGCGTGGCAGGGGCACATCACCAACGACACTTTCGCCCCTGTGCGCGCCCTCATCGCGGGCGGCTCCCAGGCGCACAAGACCGCGAGGCGTGCCCCGCGCACGCGCACCTACCGAGGCATCTCGCTCGCCAGACCAGCCGCCCAGCCGAGCGCCGCCGGGGCGGGCGGCCGCTGGGCCGTGCTGCCCGACACCGACCCGGATGCCGCGCGTCGCGCGACGGTCACCGCTGGCCTGCTGCTCGACCGCTACGGCGTCGTCACCCGCGGCGCCGTGCAGGCCGAAGGGGTGCCAGGGGGCTTCGCCCAGGTGTATCGCGTGCTGGCCGGCTTCGAAGAGGCAGGGCACTGCCGCCGCGGCTACGTGATCGAGAAGCTCGGTGCGGCCCAGTTCGCCGCATCCACCACCGTCGACCGCCTGCGCACCTTCGCCGGACTCTCCGATCCGCCGCCGCTCAAGGCCGTCACCCTCGCCGCGACCGACCCCGCCAACCCCTACGGCGCGGCGCTCGCGTGGCCGCGGCTCGAGACCGTGACGCACCGTCCTGGCCGCAAAGCCGGCGGCCTCGTCGTGCTCGTCGACGGCGAGCTCGTGCTGTATCTCGAACGCGGCGGCCGCACCGTGCTCGCCTTCGACGACGATCCAGAGGTGCTGAAGGCGGCGGCCGCCGATCTCGCCGCAACCGCCCGCGCCCGCCGGCTCGAGACGCTCACCGTCGAGAAGATCAACGGCGAGGGCGTCTACGGCACCCCGTTCGCGTTCGCGCTGCAGGAGGCGGGGTTCGTGGCGACCCCCCGCGGCTACGCCCTGCGCAAAGCCGTCTGATTGACTTTCCCCATGGTCAGCGAGTTCTTCACCGGCATCCGCTTCCTCGGACGCGGGTTCGGGTACTGGAAGCGCCGCCCCGGCCTGATGGCGCTCGGGCTGGTGCCCGGCCTGATCGCTCTCGCCCTGCTCGCGGCCGTCATCATCCCGCTGCTGCTCAACCTCGGCGGCATCACCGCGTGGGCGACGCCGTTCGCCGACGGATGGGATCCGTTCTGGAGGGATGCCCTGCGCACCGCCCTCGGGGTGGTAGCGGCCATCGCGGTGCTCGTGCTCGCCAGCGTCACCTTCACCGCGCTCACGCTGCTCATCGGCGACCCGTTCTACCAGCGCATCTGGCGCGCGATAGAGACCGACCTCGGCGGTGACGTTCCCGAGGGCGACGGCGGCTTCCTCGTGGCACTGGGCGAAAGCATCCGCCTGGTCGCCCTCGGTGTGCTCGTCGCCCTGCTCGCGCTGGCGATCGGCTTCATCCCCCTCGTCGGCGCACCGCTCGCGGCCGTGACGAGCGTGCTGCTGACGGGTCGCCTGCTCGCGCGCGAGCTCACCGGGCGGGCGCTGAACGCGCGCGACATCCCGGGCGCCGAGCGCTCGCGCCTGTTCGCGGGGCGCCGTGCGCGACTGCTGGGCTTCGGCGCGGCGACGCAGCTGTGCTTCATGGTTCCGCTCGGCGCGGTGTTCATCATGCCGACCGCGGTCGCAGGAGCCACCCTGCTCGCACGCGACCTGCTCGCTCGGCGAACGGGGGCCTCCGGTGCCTGAGGGAGACACGATCTACCGCGCCGCGCACCGCCTCGACGCCGCGCTGCGCGGTCAGGAGGTGACGCGCTTCGACCTGCGCGTGCCCCGTCTCGCGACCGCCGACCTCACCGGCCAGATCGTGCACGACGTCGTGCCTCGCGGCAAGCACCTGCTCATGCGCATCGGCGAGTACACCCTGCATTCCCATCTGCGCATGGACGGCACCTGGTTCATCTACCGACCGGGCGAGAAGTGGCGTCATCCGGCGTTCAAGGTGCGCGCGATCGTCGGCACCGCGGCGCACGAAGCGGTCGGCGTCGACATCGCCGAGGTCAAGCTCGTGCCCACTCGCAACGAGGGCGAGCTGGTCGACTACCTCGGCCCCGATCCGCTCGCAGACGACTGGGATCTCGACGACGCGATCCGACGCCTCAGCGCCGACCCCCGAGAGATACACGTGGCGCTCCTCGACCAGCGCAACGTCGCCGGCTTCGGCAACGAGTACGCCGCCGAGCTCCTGTTCCTGCGCGGCATCCGGCCCGAGACGCCGACATCCGAGGTCGACGTTCCCGCCCTGCTCGACCTGGGGGTGCGCACCATCCGCGCCAATCGCAACCGCGTGGACCGCACGTTCACCGGCGACGCGCGACGCGGGTTCACCGACTGGGTCTACGGTCGTGCCGGGCGCTCGTGCCGACGCTGCGGAACGCCCATCCGAAAGGGTGAACTGGGCGCCGACCCCACCCGCGAGCGCATCACGTTCTGGTGTCCGAACTGCCAGCGATGAGCTAATCCCAAACGGGGAATGAATCAAGCCCCCTCCCGGTTGTACATATATCCGGAAGACTCCGGACACGGGAGGAAACGTGGGCAAGAACTACATCGATATCGAGGACGACCAGGGCGCCACGCTGCGATACCGCAAGCACGCCAACGGACGCGGACTCGTCGCGCACGGCGCGAAGGTGCATCCGAAGGCTCTCATCGAAGCCGGTGCCTATGTCGAACCCGGCGCCCGGGTGGGCGCCGGAGCAAGGGTCGCGCGCGGCGCCTGGGTCGAACCGGATGCCGTGATCGGCGAGAACGTGCGGATCGACGCGCACGCGCACATCGGCGCAGGAGCGGCCGTCGGTGACGGCGCCTGGATCGGCGTCCGAACCGAGATCGGCGCCGGAGCGCAGGTCGCACGCGGCACCCGCATCGGGCACGACGAGAGCGTCGCCCCTGGTCTCACGGTCATCACTGACCGGAAGGGTCTCTGGCTGGCAGCCTGAGCCCCGCACCCGAGGGCCCGCCTGGTCGCATCGACCGGCGGGCTCTCGCATGTGCGAGCGGCGGGCGGATCAGAACTCAGGAGAACCGGGCCGTCCGCGCGCGGAGGTCGCCGCCCGGGTGCTTCTCGCCACGAGATCTCCTGAGTTGTGAACAGCTCGGCATCGGTGTGCTCGTGCTGATCAGCGGCGTGGTCGGGCTGGTCAGGCGGATGCAGCGGCGGGAGGCGTCGAGCACCGACTGACGCGCTTGCTCGCGCCCGCACCTCGGCGCATACGGCGAGCCGCACGCCGGGCGCTGCTGCGTGGCGATGCGGCCACAGCGGTGATGCAGCGGCGGGTACGCTGAACCGGTGAAGAACGACCGGCGCCGCGCATCCAAGGGCGGCAGGCCCCGCCCGGCCAAGGCGGCGAAGCCCACGCAGAAGGGCGGACAGAAGCCCGCGCAGAAGCGCACGCCCCGCCCTTCTCCGCAGCCGGCGCCCCTGCCGCCGGTCGATGAGACGCCCCGCACCTTCCGCCTCGGCGTGATCCCGGGCGCGACGCCGGGCAAGTGGGTGGATGCCTGGAAGGAGCGGATGCCGCACGTCGACATCGAGCTCGTGCCGATCACCGTGGCCGATCAGCGCTCCGCCGTCGACGAGCTCGACGCGGCACTCGTGCGCCTTCCCCTCGGCGATCGGGACGAGCTGCACGTGATCCCGCTCTACGACGAGGTGCCGGTCGTCGTGGCATCCGCCGACTCGTTCCTGATGGCGACAGACCGGCTCACGGCCGACGACCTCGCAGGCCAGGTGCTGATCACGCCCGGCGACGACGTGCTCGGCCACCTCGACCTGCCCACCGTCGCCCCCTCGTTCCCCACGATCGCGACCACCGCGGACGCGGTCGGGACGGCGGCGACGGGCGTCGGCATCCTGATCGTGCCCATGTCGCTCGCACGGCTGCACCAGCGCAAGGACGCCGACTACCGGCCGCTGCTGGGCGGACGCACGTCGACCGTCGCGCTCGCGTGGCCACGTGAGAAGACCACTGCCGACGTCGAGACGTTCGTCGGCATCGTGCGCGGCCGCACCGCGAACTCGTCACGCTGAGTCACCTGACGCACGCCCCGCCCGGCCACCGGCGGAGGGGCCAATAGACTCGGCGCATGTCATCGGTGCTGTACGTGTGCGTTCGACCCGAGCGGAGCGCGGCTGACGCCGAGCACCGCTCGTTCCGTCGCGGACTCGGCCTCGGGATGCTGGATCGCATCGACCTGCTGCACGCCTCGCTCGAGACCGCGGAGTGGGAGCAGTACGACGGCTTCGTCATCGGCGGATCGCCGTTCAACGTCACGGATGCCGACAAGGGTCAGCATCAGAGGGCTGTGGAGCACGACCTGGAGCGCATCGCGGCCCGAGTGCTCGACGGCGAGGCGGCGGCGATGTTCACCTGCTACGGGATCGGCGTCGTCACGCGCATGCTGGGCGGCAGCGTGCACACAAGGCAGCCTGAGCAGGCCAGTGCGACCACCGTGCGCCTCACCGACGCCGGCGCCGATGACCCGCTCTTCGGCCCGAGCGCGCCGAGCCTGTCGGTGTTCACCGCCCACAAGGAGAGCGCCCGAGAGACGCCTCCCGGAGCCGTGCTGCTTGCGACCAATGATGCATGCACAGTGCAGGCGTACCGCGTGGGCGAGCGGCTGTACGCCACGCAGTTCCACCCCGAGGCATCGCCGCAGGATTTCGCCGACCGGATGGCCGTGTACCGCGCGTCGGGCTATTTCGACCCGCGCGACTACGACCGCACCGAGCGGGCGATCCTCGACGCATCCGTAGACGGCGACGACCTGCTCGCGCGCTTCCCCCGGCTCATCGGCTGACTCCGGCGCGAGCCGCGCGGACTCGGCGGTCGCTTCAGCCGCCGAGCGCGAGTGCGATGCGCTCATCGAGATAGCCGCGCAGCGGCACGAGTGCTCCACCGGGCGACCAGCGAACGCTCGGCACGCCGTCCACGAGCGCCAACGGGCCGGATGCCTCGCCGGAGTCCACCGCGGCGACGTCGAGCTCCTGCCAGCCCACGTGCACCACCTCCCCCTCGGCGAAGCCGCCCCGGCGGGCCTGCGCTCGTCGCTCGGCGCGCGCACGCGCCGACTCGGCCGCGTATCCGCGGCGCACCTCTTCTGCGGCCCGCACGATCTCGGCCGTCGACAGCACGCCGTCGTCGGTGAGCAGCAGAACGCCGAGGTGCCAGGCGGATCCGGCTCGCACGATCCGGTCCGCGCGCCAGCGCGACATGCGCTCGCGACCCAGGGCCTCGCGCGGCACCTGGGCCAGACGCGCGCGTGCATCACGCAGCAGATCCTCGGTGGCGCCCATCTCCCCAGGGTAACGATTGGGCGCGGCAGGCAGGATGCGGGCAGAATCGACAGACACCCCAGCTGAGGAGCATCCATGCCGCAGACCGACACCGCACGCCTTCTCATCGCCTGCGACGACCAGCCCGGCATCGTCGCGGCCGTCGCCGGAGTGCTGGCGTCGCACGGGGCGAACATCATCTCGCTCGATCAGCACTCCACCGACGAGGAGGGCGGCCGGTTCTTCCAGCGCACCGTGATCCACCTCGACGGTCTCGCCGCCAAGCGTCCCGAGCTCGAGGCGTCGATCGGCGAGGTCGCCGAGCGCTTCGGAATGGAGTGGTCGCTGCACGACACCGCGAAGCGCAAGCGCGTCGCGATCTTCGTATCGAAGTACGATCACTGCCTCATGGAGCTGCTGTGGCGCACGCAGCGCGGCGAGCTCGACATCGACGTGACGATGGTCATCTCGAACCACCCCGACCTCGCCGAGTCGGTGCGGTCGTTCGGAGTGCCCTTCGTGCACATCCCCTCAGGCGACAAGGCGGCGATGGAGGCACGGCAGATCGAGCTGCTGCAGGGCAACGTCGATCTGGTGGTGCTCGCGCGGTACATGCAGATCCTCACCGACGGGTTCATCGAGCGTCTCGGGGCCCCCGTGATCAACATCCACCACTCGTTCCTGCCGGCGTTCATCGGGGCGAACCCCTACGCTCGCGCGAAGGACCGCGGCGTCAAGCTCATCGGCGCGACCGCGCACTATGCGACCGCAGACCTCGACGAGGGCCCGATCATCGAGCAGGACGTCACGCGGGTGACGCACGCCGAGTCGGCGGCCGAGCTGCAGCGCCGCGGCGCCGATGTCGAGCGCTACGTGCTCGCCCGTGCCGTGAAGTGGCACGCGGAGGACCGCGTGATCGTGCACGGTCGCTCGACGGTCATCCTCTGACGGCCGGAGCGCACCGGACCTCAGCAGCAGCGGCGGTCGCCGGGCTCAGCCCGGAAGCCCCGCCACCAGCTCGGCGAACACCTCGCCCGCCGTGCGTCCGCGCGCCAGAGGCGCCGACTGCCCGAGCCACAGCGACTGCAGCTCGCCCATCCCCCGTTGGCCCGCGACAGCGCGGAAGCGGCCGGTCAGCCAGTTCTGCGCCGGGAAGGGGGCGATGGCTCCGGATGCCTCGATCTCGCGCACCGCGCGATTGGCCGCCCCGCGCGCCAGGCGCCCGCTCATCGCACGGGTGAGCACGCTCTCGTCGGCGGCCGTGGAGCGGATCGCCGCACGGTGCGCGGCGTTGGCTGCCGACTCGTCTGTGACGAGGAACGACGTGCCGACCTGAACTCCCGATGCGCCGAGCGCGAAGGCGGCGGCGATGCCTCGGCGGTCGGCGATGCCGCCGGCCGCGATGACGGGCACGCGCACCGCATCCACGACCTGCGGAAGCAGCGAGATGAGCCCGACGAGAGACTCCTCGGCCTGACGCAGGAACGACACCCTGTGCCCGGCCGCCTCGGCTCCGGTGGCGACGATCGCATCGACCCCGCCGGCCTCGAGCGCCCGCGCCTCCGCCACGGTCGTCGCGGTGCCGATGACCCGGATGCCGCGGCTGCGGGCCTCTTCCACCAGCTGCGCCGAGGGGACGCCGAACACCACGCTGAGAGCCGCGGGAGCCGCCTCCCAGATCGCGTCGAGCTGCTCGTCGAGACTCGGCAGGTACCATTCGGGCCGGGCGGGAGGCTCTATGCCGACCTCGTCGAAGAAGTCGGCGAGCGCGGCCGCCTGGCGGTCGTGCTCTGCACCCGGGGCGACTTCGTCGCCGGTCGGCAGCCAGATGTTCAGGGCGAAGGGTGCGGAGGTCGCGGCGCGCAGCGCAGCCGCCGTCTCGCGGATGCGCTCGCCGTCGTACCCGTACAGGCCGTATGAGCCCAGCCCACCCGCTTCGCTCACCGCCGCGGTCAGCGCGACGGACGAGAGTCCGCCGAACGGCGCGAGGACGACGGGATGCCGGATGCCGAGCAGCTCACGCAGATCGGTGTCGCGCAGATCAGTCATGCTCCGAGGCTACGCCCGCGCCGGTCGCGTGTTTCGCGCCTTGTCATCGACCGGGTCGGTTCGTCAACCCCCGTGCACCCATGGCGCGCAGCGCCTAACGTCTTCACATCCCGCACTGTGCGCCCCCTCCCCCTAAGTGCGCAGTGCGGGACACGTCAACGGCGAAGCGCTCGGATCCGCGATCCGAGCGCTTCGTCATGTGAGCGGCGCGCCGCTCAGAGCGGCGGCCTGCCCGGGATGGGCGACGGCTTCTTCGACCGGTTCGATGCGTTCGCGACCGCGAGGTCGAGCGCCTCGAACAGCTCGCGGAAGCCGCGGAAGCGCGTCGTGCGAGGGCACGGCGTGCGGAGCCAGAGCACGTCGAGCACACCGGTCGGCGAGCGGTCGACGTACGCGATCAGGCAGTCCGCGTCGGCGTGCCGCCGTGCGGGGTCGCAGATGCGCCAGCTGTCGCGGCCGAGTGAAGTGAGCTCCCAGTCCCCGTGAGGGGTGGCTGGTATGGGGTCGTCGATCATGACAGTCACAGCGCCTTACCTCCTGTCACCGCGAGCACCGTGCCCGAGGTGTACGAAGACTCGGCTGCGGCCAGGTACACGTATGCCCCGGCGAGCTCGGCCGGCTGACCGGCCCTGCCCAGCGGAGTGTCGCTGCCGAACTGCTCGACCTTCGTGTCGTCCCAGCCGGTGGCCGGGATGAGCGGGGTCCAGATGGGCCCCGGTGCGACGGCGTTCACGCGGATGCCGCGCTCACCCGCCTCGGATGCGAGCGCCTTGACGAAGGCCACCTGGGCGGCCTTCGTCATGGCGTAGTCGATCAGGCCCGGCGACGGGCTGTAGGCCTGGATCGAGGCGGTCACGATGATGCTCGCGCCCTCCTCGAGGTGGGGGTACGCGGCGCGCGCGGTGAAGAGCGTGCCGAGCAGGTTGGTGTCGAACACTCGCCGCATCTCTTCGGACTTCAGCGTCTCGAATCCGTCGACGTCGTGCTGGTACGCCGCGTTGAGCACGACGATGTCGAGACCGCCGAAGGTCTCCCGTGCGCGGGCGACCGCGTCTTCGGCGAACTGCTCGTCTCGCAGATCGCCCGCGATGCTGAGGCCCTGGCGGCCGGCATCGGTGATGAGCGCGACGGTGTCGTCGGCGTCCTTCTGCTCCTCGGGCATGTGCACGATCGCGACGTCGGCGCCCTCACGGGCGAACGCGATGGCGACGGCTCGGCCGATGCCCGAGTCGCCTCCCGTGATGAGTGCGCGACGGCCTGCGAGGCGGCCATGCCCCTCATAGCTGGTTTCGCCGTGGTCGGGCGTGGGTGCGGTCTCGTCGGTGAGGCCGGGCTGGGTCTGCTGCTGAGGGGGGAAGGTGTCGTCGTGGTGCTGGTGGCGAGGATCTGGGGTGGTGTCGCTCATCGTGCGCCTCTCTGCAGTTTCTGTGGGGGAGCACCGGCACGGGTGCCAGTGTGCCCACCCTCTCCCGGAGACCGTGGCGCGGCCAGGGGGTTGACTATTCGCGTCATCCAGCGCACGCGCGAGGGTGACGCAGCCGGATGCTGTCAAGGGGCGTGCCCCTGTCGGTGGCGCCGACCACGCTGGAGCTACGACGAAAGGACACCGCCATGAGCAACGAGTACATGAGCACCGGCGACAGCACGGAGGACTCGATGAACACCGAGAATCCCGACCCGGCCGAGCACCTGCGCACGCACCGTCATGACGAGGTGCCCGCTGCCGACGCCGCGGTCGCCGGGCGCCCCGACCTGCAGCCCGACTCGCAGGGCGACGCCCCGCTCGACGCCGAACTCGGCGAAGACGGGCAGGGCGACCTCGCCGAGGGCGATGGATCGCAGCACTCCGGCGACGCACCGGGCGACCTGCGCACCGATGCCCCGTCGGGCGAGGTGCATGAGCAGGGCGCTCAGGCGACCGATCCCGCGTCCGGCGAGACGCGGAACCAGCGGAACCCGTAGCCGTCGAGCAGCTGCTCGGTGTGCTCGCCCTGCGGGGCGCTGCCGGAATGCTCGAGCAGCACGGTGGCCGTGCATCCCTCAGCCAGCGGCTCGAGATGCGCGGTCACCGGCTCAGCTGAGAAGTTGTGCACGGCGACGAAGGTCACGTCGCCGTAGGTGGCCTGATGCACGAGCACGCGCGGATCGCCGGCATCCTGAACACGCACCTCTCCCCACGCGATCTCGGGGGTGGAGCGGTAGCGGTCGGCGAGCAGAGCCACGAACGACCACAGCGAGTCGGGGTCGCGGCGCTGGTCGTGCACGTTCACGTGAGCCGGCGCGTACGCCCCTCCGGCGACGGGCCGGCGCAGCTTCGACGGCTTCGAGACCGTGAACCCGCCGAGTGGACCGGCATCCCATTGCATGGGTCCGCGCACCGCTCCCCTACCGAGATCCGTGCTCAGCTCACCCATGCCGATCTCCTCGCCGTAGAAGATCATGGGCGCGCCCGGCAGTGAGAACAGCAGGCTGTACGCGAGGCGCAGCCGGCGCGGATCCGACTCGAGCATCGGCGCCAGCCGGCGCACGATGCCGCGGCCGTAGACGCGCTGCTCGGGGTCCGGGGCGAAGGTATCGAACACCTCCTGCTTCTCGGCGTCATCGAGCAGCCCGAGGTTGAGCTCGTCGTGGTGGCGCAGGAAGATCGCCCATCCGTATCTCGCATCGACGGTCGGACGCGCGGCGAGAACCTCTGCGAGCGGCGTCGCCTCGTGGCGGCTGAGCGCGAGGAACAGCTTCGCCGTCGTGAGGAAGTCGAACTGCAGATCGAGCTCGGTGCCCTTGTCGCCGAAGTAGTCGAGCTGCTCCTGATGCGGCAGCCCCACCTCGCCGAGCAGCATGGCCGATGCCTCGCGCCTGCTGACGAACCGCCGCAGTTCACGCAGGAAGGAGTGCGGATCCTGCTCGTCGGCGACGCCCTCGCCCGTGATAAGGAACGGCACGGCGTCGACGCGGAAGCCGTCGACGCCGAGCTTCAGCCAGAAACCGATGATGCGGGCGACCTCGGCACGCACCTCGGGGTTGGCGAAGTTGAGGTCGGGCTGGTGGCGGTAGAAGCTGTGGCGGAAGTACTGCTCGGTGCGCTCGTCGTACTCCCACATGCTCGTCTCCTCTCCCGGGAACACGAGCTGCTCCTTCTTGCGCGGCGGCTTGTCGCGCCAGACGTAGTAGTCGCGGAACCGCGAGGTGCGCGATCGCCGGGCGGACACGAACCAGGGGTGGCGGTCGGAGGTGTGGTTGACGACGAGGTCGATCACCACCCGGATGCCCCTGTCGTGAGCCACGCGGATGGCCTCGACGACCCGTCCGAGATCGCCGAACCGTGGATCGACGCTGTAGAAGTCTGAGATGTCGTAGCCGTCATCGCGCTCTGGTGTGGGCTGGAAGGGCATGAGCCAGATGCAGGTCACGCCCAGCGCGTCGAGGTCGTCGATGCGGCGGGTGAGACCGGCGAAGTCGCCGTGCCCGTCGCCATCGGAGTCCTGGAACGTCTCGACATCGAGGCAGTAGATGACGGCAGTGCGCCACCACAGGTCGCTGGTGTCGGCGGGGTTCACAGTCGCTCCCGCAGCAGCGGCAGCAGTTCCCGCTCGCAGCGATCGAGGAACGCGCGCTGGTCGCGTCCGACCTGATGCAGGAACACGCCGTCGAAGCCCTCTGCGACGGCGGCGATGCGGTCGGCGACATCCGCCGCGTCGGAGCCGACGACGACCGCCTCGCGGAGCTTCTGGTCGGTCGGGTCTGCATGCGCCTCGAACTCCGCCGGGTCATGCAGCTCCCACATCAGCTGGGGCGGCACGGTCGCCTGCGCCCACTGATCGCGCGCCGCCGCGATGGCCTGCTCCTCGGTGTCCTCCAGGCTGATGTGGATCTGCAGCAGCAGATCGCCCCGGCCTCCTGCCTCCCGGTAGGCGGTGCGCGTCTGAGCAGTCGCGGCAGGATCGGCGCCGACCGTGATCAGTCCATCGGCCCACCTCGCGACCTCGGTCGCCGTGCGGGTGCTGATGCCGGCGGCCAGCAGGGGCGGGGGCGTCTCGGGCAGCGACCAGAGCTTCGCCTCGTGCACGCGCACGTGCCCGTCGGCGTCGACCTGCTCGCCCGCGAGCAGACGACGCATCACATCCGCCGAGGCACGCAGCCGCTCATCGCGCTGCTCTTTGCGCGGCCAGTCATCGCCGGTGATGTGCTCGTTGAGCGCCTCGCCGCTGCCGAGGGCAGCCCAGACGCGGTCGGGGAACATGTCGGTCAGCGTGGCGAGCGCCTGCGCGAGGATGACCGGGTGGTAGCGCTGTCCGGGAGCTGTGACGACGCCTATCCGGAAGCGCGTGAGGGCGAGCGCAGCGCCGAGCCACGACCAGGCGTGACCTGACTGCCCCTGCGCCTTCAGCCAGGGGGCGAGGTGGTCGGAGCACATCGCTTCGTCGAAGCCGATGCGCTCGGCGTGCGTGAGATCGCGCAGCAGCCTGCCTGGCGCGTGCTGCTCGTGCGAGGCGTGGAACCCGATGCGAGTCATGGGGGGAGGTCCTCTCGTCGGAGGACAGCAGGCTAGGGAAGCGCACGCCGGCGCAACACGGGGTTGACCGTGGCGTCGCCCCCGTGCATCCTCCGGGCGATCAGCCCTCGAGACCCGCGTTCGGGTCGTCCGGCGGCTCGGGCACCATGTGCAGGCCGGTCGGCGTGTTGGCGGTGTAGGCGAGCGCCTCGATCCAGGCACGGTTGATCGCAGGCTGACGGCTGCCGAAGTACTTGAACACCAGCGAGCTGCTGGGCTGCACCCAGACGGTCGTCCGTCCGCCGCCGACGCTGGCGTCTTCGCGCCAGCTGAACGGGAACGGCTCCCCCCGGCGCAGCTTCGCGGTCATCACGAGCTGCAGGTGCGTCAGGGCGCGGTCTTCGATCTCGGTCTTCACCGAGCCTTCATAAACGAACTTTCCCAACGAAGTGCACCTCTCCAGACATCCTGAACTGCTTATGGCGTGCCCCATCCCCTCCCGCTAGCTTAGTCAGATGGGCATGCTCTTCTACGGCGGCAACTCGGTTCCCATCGAGATCGAGGACCGTGCACTCGCCCATCTGAAGGTCGTCATCGCGATGAAGCTGCGGCGCAACGAGTCCTTCACCCTGTCGTGGCAGCACCCGCCCACCGACCCGACCGGACGCACGACCATCTGGCTGCACCCGTCGATCCCGCTGCAGTTCGTCTTCGACGAACCGGAGCCGCCGGAGCTCAGCACCGAGTGGATCACGGCGCTGGCGAACTCGGCGAACACCAGCGGGGGCATCCGGCTGCTGCCCGAGAATCTCACCGACTGAGGCGCACGCGAGCCTCGATCACTCGGATTCCTGCGCCGACACCGCGTGCGGCAGGCCGACGGGCTTCGACTCCGACGAGCCGCGCTGGCGCAGGAAGATCGAGAACGCGACCATCGTGCCCACCGCGAGGAACTCGCTCTGCCAGTTCTGCAGGGTGCGATCCCAGAACTCCGGCGAGACGATGTACTGCGCCCACGTCATCGCGGGCTCACCGTGCTGCGCGTTCTCTTCGTTCATCACCACGACGCCGCTGAGAGACTGCACGAACCACGACACGAAGAAGATCGCGCCCATCACCAGCACGAGCGAGTTCTCGTACACGGTTCGACGCCAGCCGGTGACCCGCGCCCAGCGAGGGCCGTTCGCCGGGGCGTACGCGCCGACCATCTGGTTCTCGTCGCTGTCGACGCCCTCGTCGCCCGGCTTCTTGGACTCCGGTGAGCCGCGCTGGACCAGCCAGACGGTCGCGGCGATGAAGAGCAGGAACTGCAGGAACTCGCTCTGCCAGTTCTCGGCGACGTCGACCACGAAGTCGCTCGAGAGCACGAAAGACCCGTAGGTCTCGAGCGGCTGCCCGTGCTCGGCGAGCTCTTGATTCGTGCGAAGCAGGCCTGCCACCGACTGCCCGAGAAGAGCCAGCAGGAAGATCGCGAAGAAGAACAGGCTGAGCCCGTTGTCGCGGACGAACTTCTTCATGCTCATCGCCCGCTTCCCACGACGGCGAACATGATCGCGAATCCGACCACGATCGTGCCCATCCACATCCAGAACATGACCTTCGGGCCGAGACTGCTCCGCCCTGGCCGATGCTGCTCTGACATCCGCTCCTCCTTCGAGTGAAGCCGTCCCCGCTTCGGATGCTGGCCGCCACGGCAGGGCGACGGAACGGGGTTGACGAGCGTGCGACCACCTGTCAACCCCATTAGCCGGGTGAGAGCCGCTGTCTACCGTCGAGGTAGATCGAGGCAAGTCAAGAAGACGAAGCGAGAGGAACGGGACGATGACCCAGACGCGAGACATCATGACACCGAACGCGCAATGCATCGGTGAGAACGACGCGCTCTCGATCGCCGCGGAGAGGATGCGCGAGCTCGACGTCGGCGCCCTCCCGATCTGCGGTGAGGACGGACGGCTGAAGGGGATGCTGACCGACCGCGACATCGTCGTGAAGGCCATCGCCTCGGGTCTCGACCCCGAGACGACGAACGCGGGTCGCCTTGCCAACGGGGTACCGGTGATGGCCGCGCCCGACGATGACATCGAGCGCGTGCTGGCCCTCATGCGAGAGCACCGCATCCGCCGTGTGCCGGTCCTCGACGAGCACCGCCTGGTCGGCATGATCAGCCAGGCCGACATCGCCCGCCACCTCGAGCCGTCGACGACGGGCGAGACCGTCGAGGTCATCTCGCGCTGAGCGCGAGATCCCGAGCATCTGCACGACAGCCCTGACAACCCCGGAAGAGGAGGACACATGTCCGAGCACACCGCCGGCGCATCGCCGGCCCACAGCGCTCCCGAGATCGACGACCAGCTCGACCAGCTCGCGGAGTCCGACGGCGAGCAGCCGACGACGACCCACGCCGAATGGGGTGCGGGCGACCCGCACCTGCGCATCACCAGCCCTGAGGGCGACCGCACCGTCTTCCCGCTTCGCGAAGACCGCGTGACGGTCGGGTCAGGGGCGGACTGCTCGCTGCGGATCCCGGATGCCGATGCCGTGCACGCGACCATCGTGCACGACGAGCGCGACGAGTACATGCTGACCCTGCACGGCGCGGGCGAGATGAACGCGAACCCGACGCCTGGTGAAGAGGGCGACCGCAGCGAGATCCTGCGCACCGGCGCCCACTTCACCGTGGGGGGCTGGAACCTGGTCTTCGGCCGTGAGGAGTACGCAGACCACGGCCGTCCGTTCGGCGGCCGCGAGGGCGGCGAGCTCGACGACCAGCCGCCGCAGCCCGCACGTCCCGACTACCGCGACGAGCGTGCCGACGACGAGAACGGCAGCGGCCTCGAGGTGAAGGACGGCTGAACCCCCGGAGGGTGCGAAGGGCGAGCGATCCGCAGCGATCGCTCGCCCTTCGTCTGTCTGAGCGAGGCAGTGGTAGCGTCGGGCGAAGAGGAGGGGTGATGACCGACGCGATCCGGATGCTGCTGCAGGCGCTGCTCGTGGCGCTCGGCGCCGTTCCCCTTCCCGATGCGCTGACCGCGGGCGGCGTGCTCGGCGTCGCAGCCGTCCTCGTCGCGACGACCGTGCTGGTGGTCGCGCTCGCCGTGCTGATGCCCCGTTTCGGCATCCGGTCTGCGCCGCACCCACGGCGCGCCATCGATGTGTCCACGCTGCTCGCGCAGAGCGATCCGGATGCGGCAGGTCACCCGCGTCCGCGAGCGCCGGGCGTCGCGCCCGCCGCCTGATCTGCCTTCGCGTCCTGCGCTGAAGGACGGGTCTCGCGGCCACCGGCCGACCCCACTCCTTCTGCGAACGGACACCCATGGACATCTTCGCCTTCCCTCCACTGACCCTTCTTCTCGACTCCGCCTACTCCGCTCTTCTCGCCCTCTCCGCACTTCTCGAGCCGATCGCCGGTTCCGCATCCGCCGCCCTGGCCGTCGTGGTCGTCACGCTCGCCGTCCGCGCGGCGCTCATCCCCGTCGGCGTCTCGCAGGCGAGGGCCGAGCAGCTGCGCGCACGGCTCGCCCCGCGCCTGCGCACGCTGCAGCAGCGGCACGGCGGCGACCGCGAACGGCTGCAGCGCGAGACCCTGGCGCTGTACCGCGACGAGCAGGCATCGCCGCTGGCCGGATGCCTCCCGCTGGCGGTGCAGGCGGCGGTCGTCGGCATCCTCTACACGCTGTTCCTCCGCCCCGAGATCGCCGGGCACCCGAACGCGCTGCTCGCGCACGATCTGCTCGGCGCGCCCCTGGGGTCGTCGCTGATCAGCGCGATGGGCGGCGGCCTCGACGCGCCGACCGCGCTCGTCTGGGCCGTGGTGCTCGCGGTGATCACGATCGTCGCCGACATCACGCGCCGCGTGTTCCGGCCGCAGGTGCCGGCCGAGGGTCCGCTCGCGACCCCCGGCATGCTCGGCGTGATGAACGCGCTGCACTACCTGACTGCGGTGTTCGCGGTGTTCGTTCCGCTCGCGGCAGCACTGTATCTCGTGGTCACCGTGACGTGGACCCTCGTGCAGCGCTGGGTGCTGCGGCGGAGGTACCCGCTGCCTGCCGCATGAGGGCTCAGCGTGCGACGACCCCGATCCGCGGCGGCGCGCCCGGTGCCGCCGCGAGGGTGATCGCCCTATCGAGGTCGGCGAGCGGATGCACGGTCCCCACCATCTCGGCGAACGGGAACGCGCGTCCGCGGCCGGCCAGGAACGAGACCGCGTCGGCCAGCTCATGACCGGTGTAGTTGTGCACGCCGGCGATCGTGACCATGCGCCGCACGATCGACTCCGCGTCGAGCGGCACGGATTCTGCCGGGAAGACACTGCCCACGAGAACGACCGTGCCGCCGACGGCGACGCCGGCTATCGCGGCCGAGACGGCGTGGCCCGAAGCCTCGATCACGATCTCGGGCTCGGAGGCAGGGGCATCCGGTTCGGCGCCGAAGCGCGCTGCGAGCCGAAGTCGATCGGGGTTCGGATCGACCACGTCGACGATCGCACCCTCGGCGGCGGCGATCGCGACCGCCGACAGCCCGACCAGGCCGGCGCCGTGCACCCGCACCCGCACTCCGTCGAGATCACGCCCGCGTGCACCCCGGCGCACGGCGGCGCAGGCGGTCGCCGTCGCGCACGATGCGGGGGCGAGCACGGTGGCCGGAAGGGCCTCCGGCACGCGCACGATCGTCGTGCCGCGGCGCAGCTGCACGTGACTGGCGAAGCCTCCGGTGAGCTCGCGGTGCGGGGCGACGCGCTCGTGGCCGTACTTCCCCAGCCTGCGGCATTTCTGCGTCACACCGCCCGCGCAGCGATCGCACTCGCCGCACGAGACCGTGACCGACCAGACGACGCGGTCGCCGATGCGCAGCGACGTGCCGTCTTCGGCATCCGCCCCCGCCTCGCCGAGCGCGATCACCCGGCCGACGCTCTCGTGCCCCAGCACGAGCGGCACGGGCGCCGACCTGCGCCCGTGCACCGTGTGCACGTCGGAGCCGCAGATGGTCGACAGCTCGATCGCGACGAGCACGTCGTCAGCGGCCAGGGCGACGCCGGGCACGGCGATGGTCTCGTGCGGGTGCCCTTCGCCCACGAACGCCATCGCGACGGCGGCGGGGCGCAGCACGACATCGGTGCGGATGCCGCCCTGGGGGTCGGGACGGCGCGACAGCGACGGTGCTGCCGCCACGAGCGGACGCATCTCAGTGCGCCGCGACCTGGTTGAGCAGCTCGCGCTCCGCGAGCGCGGCGCGCAGGTCGACGACGCTCGGCACTGCGGCATGCGCACCCGCGGCGAGGATCGCGCTCTCGTCGTGCGCTCCGGTGAGCACCCCGGCGACGAAGCCCGCCCCCGCCCGAAGGCCCGAGCGCACGTCGCTGACGGTGTCGCCCGCGACGGCGACGGCCTGCACCGACGAGGTGCCCGTGCGCATCAGCGCCGTCAGCACCAGGTCGGGGTGCGGTCTGCCGCGCCCCGCGTGGACCGGTGACAGCGCGACGTCGACCAGGTCGTGCCAGCCGAGGGCGTCCAGCAGCGCGTCGCGGGTGACCGGCGCGAAGCCGGTGGTGAGGGCGACCCGGATGCCGTCGGCCCTGAGCTGCTCGATCGCCGCACGCGCACCCGGAATCTCCTCTGCGCCCTGCTCGGCGACGATCTCGTCGTACGCGCTCTCGAAGGCGGCGGTGGCGCGCTCCGCGACGGCACGATCACCGCCCGAGAGGTGGGTGAACACCTCGATCTTCGACTGGCCCATCGTGTCGCGCACGTATTGCAGGGCGTCTTTCCACGGCATCCGGTCGGCGACGCCGGTGCGCTCGGCAGCGCGCTGGAACGCCTGCTCGACGACGCCGTCGTCGCGCACGGTCGTGCCTGCCATGTCGAGGACGACGAGTTCGATGCTGGTCATGAGGGAGCCTCCGTGCTGAGCGTGGATGGGGTGGGCGTGGTCGGGGTGAGCGCTGCGATGATCGCCGACTCGGCGAGACCGAGCCCGCAGGTCATGCCGATGCCGGTGGTCGCGGCGATCGCGGTGACGCCGTCTGCGGGGCTCTCGCGCAGGAACTCCCGCGGACCTGAGGCGTACACGCCCTGCCAGCGCTCGAGCACGCGCAGGCCGTCGATCTGGAACAGCGCGACGGCCTCGTCGACGAAGGCGTCGAACGCGGCCTCGGGCTGGAACGGCCCCGGCTGCACGGCCCTGGCATGCGAGTCGCCGACGATCAGCGAGCCGTCGGGCAGCTGCGTGTACATCTGGTTCAGGTCGAGCGCGGCGAGATCGGGACGTGCCGCGTGCAGGCGCCGGCGCAGCGCAGCGGTCTCGTCGAGACCGGCGAACCGCCCGTAGCGCACGAGCGACCAGCCGGTCAGCAGCGGGGCGTCGAGCCGTGCGGGAAGGCCGGCGGCGACGCGCATCATGTCGAGCGCGCACCGGACGATCCCCGCCCGCTCGGCGACATCGGGCATCAGCTGATCGATGTCGTGGTTGACCGCGGCGATGATGTGCCCGGCCTCGATCGAGCCGCGTGTCGTGCCGACGCGGCCTGTCGCGACGTCGGTCACGGCGGTGCGGAAGCGGAAGTCGACGCCGAGTGATGCGAGATGCCGCACGATCGCCCCGGCGGCCTCTCGCGGGTTCACCTGCAGGTCGGGGGTGATCAGCGCCCCGCCGCGGAGTGTCTCGCGGCGCAGCGGGGCGCGGCGCAGCACCTCGTCGGCGTCGAGCAGGCGGATGTCGTCTCGTCCGTCGCGCGTGGCGGCGTCGAGCACGGCGAGCTCGTCGTCGTGCCTGGCCGCGATGAGGGTGCCCGATTCGCGGAGCCAGAACCCGGCATCCGCCGCAAGACGCAGCCAGTGCTCACGGGCGAGGTCGGCGTACTCGCGCGCCTCACCGGTCTGAGCGCCGATGCAGAGGTGCCCGAAGTTGCGGATGGTCGAGCCGACGGGAGCGTCGGTGCGGTCGACGACGATCACGCTCAGCCCGCGGCGAACCGCCGCGTAGGCCGCGCCCAGACCGACGATGCCCGATCCGACGACGACGACGTCGGCCTGAGGGGCGCTCAACGGAACACCTTCCGCATCCACATCGCGAGGCCCTCGACGACGAGCACAGTGACCAGGATCATGATCACGATGCTCGCGACGAGCGGGTAGTTCGAGCCCTGACCGGCGTTCAGCAGGTAGTACCCGACACCACCGCCGCCGACGATGCCGAGCAGCGTCGCCGCGCGCACGTTCGTGTCGAGCATGTAGAACGTGTGGCCGATGAGAGCGCGCGAACCCTGCGGGAAGGTCGCCGCCGCGTACATCTGCATGCGGCTCGCGCCGGTGGCGAGCAGCGCGCGCTCGGGCCCGCGCGGCACCTCTTCGAGCGAGTCGGCGATGAGCTTGCCGAGCAGACCGATGCCGCCGATCGCGAGCGCGATGGTCCCTGCTTGCGGGCCGAGTCCGGTGATGATGATGAGAACGATGGCGAGGATCAGCTCGGGGATGCCCCGGATGATCACCAGCAGCAGCCGGAAGCCGTCGCGGATTGCGCGGTTCGGCGCGACGTTGCGCGCCGCGAGCGATCCGATGACGAGCGAGAGCACCAGGGTGATCAGGGTGGCGGCCAGCGCGATGCGGATGGTGTCGATCATCGCGGCGCCGATCACCTCGAAGCCGTAGCTGCCGAAGTCCGGCGGCCAGAACTGCGCGGCGACCTCGGGCACCTTGCCCCAGAAGGTGAGAAGGTCCTCCCACACGATGTCGCTGACGACGACCGAGCCCACGACGACGAGCACGGCGAGCCAGCCGGCGATCGTGTTGCGCACGCGCTGCGCCGTCCACGGCCGACGCAGCGCCTGCTCGACCGACGCATACTTCTGAACGGCCGCTTCGCCGCTCCTGACCCTGCCGCGCGAGAACAGCCGGACGAAGACGCCCTTCCCTGCTTCCTTCTCCCCCAGCATCGCCACGCGCACGGCGCTCGAGATCATCTCCATCGCGACGCACAGCAGGAAGAGGACGAGGGCATAGCCGAGACCGAGACCGTAGTTCAGCGACTTGAAGGCGTGCGACATCTCCAGGCCAAGGCCCGCGACGCCCACATAGCCGAGCACGACAGAGCCGCGCAGGTTGATGTCGTTGCGGTGCAGCACCGTCGCGACCCAGCTGGGCAGCACCTGCGGCAGCACGCCCGCGAAGAACTCCTGCGACCGCGATCCGCCCGCCGCGCGGATCGCGAGGCGGGGGCCCTCGTCGATCTGCTCGATCGCGTCGGCGAACATCTTCGAGATCATGCCGATGGAGTGGATCCCGATGGCCAGGATGCCCGGCAGCGTGCCGAGCGAGAACATGAGCACGAACACCATCGCGAGCACGACGTCGGGAAAGGCCCGCGTGAGCACGCCGATGAAGCGGGCGATGCCGCGCAGCGTGTGGTTCGGGGTGGTGTTCGACGCCGCGAGGTAGGCGACGGGCACCGAGATCGCCGCCGCGAGCAGGGTGCCCGTGAGCACCAGGCCGACGGTGAGCACGGTGAGCTCGATCAGCTCGCCGGCTTCGGGAAAGCGCAGACCGCCGACACGGGCGAAGAAGTTCTGCGCGTTGCCGAGACTGTCGCCGATGCTCGCGAGGCTGATGTTCAGGTCGATGAGCGACATCACCGCGATGACCGCGATCGCGACGAGCGTCAGAGAGGCGCAGATGCGTTCGGGGCTGATCGGGCGGCGCGGAGCGCGGGCCTGCAGGTCGGCCGCGGTCTCGCTCCCGCCATCCGGAACCGGCGACGGGCCGCCTGGCCGGTCGAGAACAGAGCTCATGCCACGGGCTCCGCGACGAGCAGGCCCGTCTCGAGCGCCGCGATCTCGGCGGTGCTGGTGGCGACGCGACCGTAGATCTCCATCACCTGCGCCTTGTCGAGGCCGGAGGTGGTGGTGTCGAGCACGACCTCGCCGTGGCGAAGCCCCACGATGCGGTCGGCCCAGTCGATCGCGAGGTCGACCTGATGCAGGCTGCAGAGCACGGTGAGCCCGTCGTCGGCGGCGATCTCGCGGATCAGCGACATGACCTGCGAGCTCGACTCGGGGTCGAGCGAGGCGACGGGCTCATCGGCCAGCAGGACCTCGGGGTCCTGCATCAGCGCGCGGGCGATCGCGACCCGCTGCTGCTGGCCGCCCGAGAGCGTGTCGGCTCGCTGGTAGGCACGATCGAGCAGGCCGACGCGGTCGAGGTGCCCCAGCGCGCGCAGCTTGTGCGCACGCGAGTAGCTGAACAGTCCGAGGCGCGGGCCCCGGAGTCCGGCGAGTGACCCCGCGAGCACGTTCTCGAGCACCGAGAGCGAGCCGACCAGCTCGAACTGCTGGAAGATGAAGCCGACGCGGCTGCGCAGGCCGCGCAGCGCCCGGCCGCGCAGAGCAGGCACGTTCTGGCCGAGCACGCTGATGCTGCCGCTGGTGGGGGTCTCGAGGGCATCGATGTGTCGCAGCAGCGTGGACTTGCCCGAGCCCGAGAGGCCGAGCAGCACGACGATCTCGCCTCGGCCGACGGTCAGGTCGACGCCGGACAGCGCTGTGGTCGAGTCGAAGCGCTTGGTGAGCGATTCGATGCGGACGACGGGTTCGGGGTTCATGGCTTCGTCTCTCTTCGAGTCCGGATGCGGGTGGTGGGGCGCCGCGTGTCACGCAGCGCCCCACATCTCAGCTCCGCTGCTTCGCCGCGGTGCTTCGGTCAGGGGGTCAGGACTGGCACTGAGTCGCGTTGGTCTTCTCGCAGATGTCGCGGATGAGGTCGTAGTACTCGTCGTCGACCGGCTTCGTGGCGAAGAACACCGAGCGGAACGCGTCGGAGTCGGCGCTGTCGACACCGGCCGCGATGATGTCGTCGATGGTGACCTCGGCGAGCGAGTCGGTCAGCACGCTGATCACCTCGTCGGGCAGCGTGTTCGAGTAGACGAGCGGCGCGCCGGGGACCATGGTCTCGGCGACGACCTTGACCTTGTCGGACTTGGCGACCTCGCTGTCTTCCGCGAAGCCCACCTCGCACTCCTTGCCCTCACCGGTCTTCGTGACGCTGACGTCGTGCTTGCCCGCGAACACCGGCGTGATGTCCTTCTCGGGGTCGATGCCGGCGTCGAGCAGGTTGTACGAGGGGAACAGGTAGCCCGAGGTCGACGACGGGTCGACGAAGCAGACCTTCTTGCCCGCGAAGTCCTCGATGCTGTCGACGTCGGAGTCCTTCGGCGCGATGGCCTGCGAGTAGTAGCCGGGCTCCTGCCCCTCCTTCGTGACGATCGACGAGATCGGGGTGAGCTTCGCACCGTTGTTGGTGGCGGTGACGTAGGTGAAGCCCGAGAACGAGGCGACGTCGACCTTGCCGGCGATGGCGGCCTCGATCAGGGCGGCGTAGTCGGTCGACTCGTGGTACTCGACCTCCTTGCCGGTCTTCGTGGCGATGTAGTCCATCAGCGGCTGGTAGTTGGTCTCGGTGTCGACCGAGTCGGGGACGACGCCGAAGACGAGGGTGTTCTCGTCGACCGCGTAGCCGCCGGTCTTGTCGGCGGGTGCGTCGCTGCCTGGCGCCGCACCGGCAGGACCGGAGCACGCGGCGAGGCCGAGCGCCAGCAAGGCGGCACCGGCGAGGGCGGGGAGAGCGCGGAGCTTCATGAGGACCTTTCAGGGATGTCGGGAAGGTGTCCGACAGAGACTCTGGCAGTCCGGATGCCGAGAAATGTACCTATCTCGGCACTGTTCGCTGCTCGTTCACCAAGGATTTCCCTGGGTAAACATCCGCGGAACGAGGCAGGGCCCCCATACCTGCGGAAGTAATATGCCTATGTGAGCCGAGCTGTGTACATCGACATCGCGCACGATCTGCGCGAGCGCATCGCCTCGGGTCAGCTGCGTCCCGGCGATGACGTGCCGACCGAGGCCGAGCTCGCCGAGCGCTGGCAGACGTCGCGCGGCCCGATCCGCAACGCGCTCGCCGCGCTGCGGGCGGAGGGCCTGGTCGAGACCACGCGCGGACGCCCGGCGCGGGTCGTCTCGAAGAAGGCGACGCAGGCCGTCGACATGTCGGTGCCCTTCACACGCTGGGCACGCGATCTGGGTGTCGAGCCCGGTGCGCAGACGCAGGAGATCGCGCTGCGCCGCGCCGCAGACCTGGCGGAGCTGTTCGGCATCTCTCCCGACGACCAGGTGGTGAGCGTGCTGCGGCTGCGGATGCTGAACGGCCGGCCCACCATGGTCGAGCGCCTCAACTACACCGAGGGTGTCGGTCGGCTGCTGTTCCAGGTCGACACCGACGCGGTGTCGATCACCGACTACCTGGGCGAGCACGGGCATCCGATCGTGTCGGTGCAGCACGAGATCGACGCGATGGCGGCCGACGAGAGGGATGCGGCGCTGCTGCGCGTGCCGGTGGGCACGCCGCTGCTGCGATTGAGCCGCATCTCGCGCGACGCCGAGGGACGCATCTTCGAGGCGTCGCAGGACCGCTACCTCGGCGACGTCGTGCGGTTCACCGTCGCGGGCTCAGGCATCTCTGCCGACGGCCAGTACCTGCGCGCCGTCGGCGGCTGAGCACCCACCGATCAGCGTCCGATCAGCGTCCGGGCGGCGCGAGCGCCCGTGACACCGCTCGCGGTCGGCGCCACTCGCGCTCGCGATCCCACCAGACGGGTCCGCGGATCTCGGGCAGGCCGTCGACGATGCGGATGTCCCACTCGCTCGTGTCGATGGTGTGGTGATGGAACCAGCAGAGCGCGACCCCGTTGTCGGTGTGGGTCGGCCCGCCCCTGGCGTGTTCGTGCACGTGGTGGATCTCGCACCAGGTGGCCGGAACATGGCATCCGGGGATCACGCACTCCCGATCGCGCCGGGCGATCGCCCGGCGCTGGTGGGCGGTGAAGATGCGGTCGGTGACGCCGATGCCGACGATGCGTCCGCGCTCGTCGAACAGCACCCGCTGCACGCCGCCGGCGCATGCCGTCTGATGCGCGACGCCGAGCGGCACGGGCTCGTCCGCCCCGTCGACGTGCGCCCAGCCCGAGCCGTTCACGAGATCTGCGGCCGTGACCGAGACGACGAGCGTGGGTGCCGCGCCGCCCAGTGTCGGCACCTCGTCGTGGCGAGCGGCGATGCCGAGCGCTGCGGCGAGCGTGTCGTGCTGCTTCTGAGCCCGGGTGCGGGAATCGAGAGGCACGAGGCCTTCCCACTCGGTGTCGAACTCGTCAGAGGCGAGCTCGTCAGAGGCGAGCTGGTCAGTCGGCCTGAAGCTTACGCCGGGCGCGGGAGGCCCGTCGACGTGCGGCGAGAGGTATGCATCGAACAGCCGCTGCAGCTGACCGGCGACCTCGGGCAGCAGCGCGCCGCGGATCGGCACCACGCCGTCGCGGGTCGCGCCGAGCGTGACCGCCCGCTCGCGCATCGCCCGCTCGCGGGCCGGCTCCGCACCATCGGGATCGAGGCAGGTCACGATCACGCGGGAGAGGATGCGCAGATCCTCTGGCGTGGCAGCCGGGCCGGCATCCGCATGCTCGCCGTCGGCCGCGTCATCATGGATCCGACCGCCGCACGCGTGGGCCGCGAGCTCGGCATCCGCCCGCAGGCGATCGACATCGCCGATGCGAGGGCCTGCCTGCTCGACCGGCCCGGTCGCCGCAAGCATCCCGCACAGGCCGATGCGGCCGTCGAGCATGGCATCGCGCAGCGCTGGCCAGCGCGCCGGCAGCGGCGCGCCCGAGACGATGTCGATGCGTCGGCGCACTGCGGCCGACGCCGTGATGATGCGGGCGCCATCCCTCGCATCGACACCGAGCACGCGCTGCAGCAGCTCGTTGGCGTTGCGGCATCCCTGGCGGGTGGTGAGGCGCTCGTCTCGCAGGCCCGCCGAGCGCGCCTCGAGCTCGGCGACCGTCTCGACGACGACTGCGTCGAGACGTCGCCGGGCGTCGCCGGCCGCCTCCAATGCGGCCATCAGCTCGGCGTCGGAGAGGCCGGGGATCAGGTCGGCCCTGACCGCATCGCCGAGCACTCCCGCGAGGCCCGCGGCGACCTCGGCGAGCGATTCGGCGATGCTGTTCATACCGCCATTCAACAGAGGGCCACCGACATCAGACCGGACATTCTGCCCCGGTCAGCGGCCGTTTCCGGCATATCGGAATACAGCGATTCCGCATCCACGGCATCCGGATTCAGAGCGCGATCAGCACCACTCCCGCGACCACGACGACCGACGCCGCGATCCGCCAGACAGGCCGCGATTCGCGCAGCACGAACGCGCCGAACAGGCTCACGAGCACCACGCTCACCTCGCGCAGCGGCGCGATCAGAGCCACCGGCGCGAGTGTGATGGCCTGCAGCACCAGGATGTACGACAGCGGCGACAGCACGCCGAAGACAAGGATGCGCCGCCACTCCCGCCTGCCCAGCTCGCGCACGGCGGCCCACCTCCTGCTCACGGCGAAGGTGTAGAACGGCACCTGCGCGAGCGTCGTGCCGACCATGAACGCGACGGGTGACAGGCTCCATTCGCGCACGGCGTGGGCATCCCAGATCGTGTAGGTCGCGATCATCACTCCCGTGAGCAGACCGAACAGCACCCCGGGGTCGATCCCCCGGCGGGCGCCCGCAGGCGGCCGGTCGACGAACCCCACGGCGACGACACCCGCGATCACCAGGCCGACGCCGACCAGCGCCGCAGCCGACGGCCGCTCGCCGAGCAGCAGCATCGCGACGATCACCGCGAGGAACGGCCCGCTGCCGCGGGCGGTCGCGTACACGGTCGAGAGGTTGCCGACCTGGTAGCCGCGCTGCAGCACCGACATGTACAGCACGTGCAGCACCGCAGAGACGCCGACGCCGAGTGCGAAGCCGGCCAGATCGTCGGTTCCGAGACCGCCGGTGAACGGGATCACCCCGATCCACAGCACGGTGCTCGCCACGGCGCCCCACCAGAGGAACGGCACACCGGCACGGCTCACGTTGTGCGCGATCACGTTCCACGCGGCGTGCGCGACCGCGGCGCTGAGAGCGAGGACGATGGCGATGACGGACATCCGAAGACCCTTCTGCTCGACGCAGGCGCGACGAACGGGTCCTCCAGGCTTTTGTCCGTTCAGATGACGGTCCGCCGCGTGGCGAATCCGTGGCGCCGCTCGGACCAGTCGGGCGGATGCCCCGGAACCCTAGGCGCTGTCGAGAACCACCCTAACCGCTCCCGTAGGGCGGCCGAGCCGAGAGCGGCCGATTAGGCTCGGAGGCATGCCTGCCGTCTCCGCCGCCCACACGCATGCCGCTGATCTCGCCGACTTCGTCGCCGCGTCGCCGTCGAGCTACCACGCCGCCGAAGAGGTCGCCCGTCGCCTCGAGGAGGTCGGGTTCACCCGTCTCGACGAGACAGCCGAGTGGCCGGAGCAGGCCGGCGGGCGTTTCGTCGTCGTGCGCGACGGCGCCGCGATCGCGTGGGTCGTTCCGACGGATGCCGCCGCCACGACACCCGTGCACGTGCTCGGCGCGCACACCGACTCCCCCGGCTTCAAGCTCAAGCCCCAGCCGACCACAGGCTCGCGAGGCTGGCTGCAGGCGGCCGTCGAGGTCTACGGCGGACCGCTGCTGAACTCGTGGCTCGACCGCGAGCTGCGTCTCGCCGGGCGCCTCGCCCTCGCCGGCGGTCGCGTCGTGCTCGCCGCGACCGGCCCGCTGCTGCGTCTGCCGCAGCTCGCGATCCACCTCGATCGGGGCGTGAACGACGGCCTCGCGCTCGACAAGCAGACCGGCACCCAGCCGGTGTGGGGGCTCGGCGATGCCGAGTCGGCCGACATCCTCGCGGAGCTGGCGGCCTCGGCCGGAGTGGACGCCGCTGACATCCGCGGTTTCGACGCGGTGGTGGCGGATGCCGCTCGCGGGGCCGTCTTCGGCAAGGACGACGCGTTCTTCGCATCGGGTCGCCTCGACGACCTCGCCTCGGTGCATGCGGGCGTCGTCGCACTGATCGACGCCGCGGACGCTGCAGACTCCGCGGTGATCCCCGTCCTCGCCGCCTTCGACCACGAAGAGCTCGGCTCGGAGTCGCGCTCGGGGGCAGCGGGGCCCTTCCTCGAAGACGTGCTCGCGCGCGTGTACGCGTCGCTCGGCGCCGACGCGACCGCGCAGCGCCGCGCCTTCGCGGCGTCGTGGCACCTCTCGAGCGACGTGGGCCACTCCGTGCACCCCAACTACGCGCACCGGCACGACCCGGTCGTGCAGCCGCTGCTCGGCTCCGGCCCGATCCTCAAGATCAACGCCAACCAGCGCTACGCCACCGACGCCGTCGGCGCCGCCGCGTGGGCGGCCTGGTGCGAGTCCGCAGGTGTGCACTCACAGGAGTTCGTGTCGAACAACGCCGTGCCCTGCGGGTCGACGATCGGCCCGATCACGGCGACGCGCCTCGGCATCAGGACGGTCGACGTGGGCATCCCGATCCTGTCGATGCACTCCGCGCGCGAACTCGCCGGCGTCAGCGATCTCTACGATCTGTCACGCGTCGCGCGGGCCTTCTTCGCCGGCTGAGCGGAAGAGCCCGAACCCGCTCAGACCAGCTCGCCGACCAGCTTCTCGATGCGCGAGCGGATCTCGTCGCGGATGGGACGCACGGCATCGATCCCCTGACCTGCAGGGTCTTCGAGCTTCCAGTCCTCATAGCGCTTGCCGGGGAAGAACGGGCAGGCGTCGCCGCAGCCCATGGTGATCACGACGTCCGACGCCTGCACGGCCTCGGTCGTGAGCACCTTGGGCTGCTCGGCCGTGATGTCGATCCCGAGCTCGCCCATCGCCTCGACGGCGATGGGGTTGATCTGGTCGGCGGGCATCGGTCCGGCCGAGCGCACTTCGATACGGTCGCCGGCGATGTCGCGCAGGAACCCTGCGGCCATCTGGGACCTGCCTGCGTTGTGCACGCAGACGAACAGGACGGAGGGCTTCGAGGCGGATGCGGTCATGTGAGCTCCTGAGGATTGGCGGTCAGCGGGTGAGGTCGTCGATGAGCGTGCGGACACGGGAGGCGATGTCGTCGCGGATGGTTTCGACGCCCTCGCGCGACGCCAGAGCGGGATCGCCGACAGCCCAGTCGTCGTACCGGACGCCGGGAATGATCGGGCAGACGTCTCCGCAGCCCATCGTGATGACCACATCGGCCGCGCGAACCGCGTCGTCGGTGAGCGGCTTCGGGAAGCGCTCGTCCGCGGCGTCGCCCTCGATGTCGGCGAGGATCGAGCGCACATGCGGGTGGATGATCTCGGCAGGATGGGAGCCTGCAGAGCGGGCGACGACTCGGCCGCCGGAGAGCCGATTGACGAGCGCTGCCGCAAGCTGCGAGCGACCCGCGTTCGCGACGCAGACGAAGAGCACCTGGGGAACGGACTCATCCCGAACCCGCGTCAGATCCGCGAGGCGCTGTCGCGCGAAGCGCTCGGTGAGCGGAACGAGGGCGCTGGTCACCTTCGCCGTGCGCGCGAGCGAGGTGTACGACTCTCTGACGACACCCAGGACGGTCTCGGCGGGCAGCTCGGGGACGGCGGCGGCGAGCTCTTCCGCCAGGCGGGTGATCCTGGCGTCGAAGTCGGGCCGCGCGTCGCGCTCGTCTTCCGTCTCGGAGTCGGCCGGCATCCGCATCGCTGAGGGCGAGAACGAGTCGAGCAGCAGGGTCACAGCACCGCGTCGGCGCGGATTCACCCGGTACCACACCCAGGTCCCACGGCGTTCGGAGGTGAGAACGCCGACCTCCTTGAGCACCTTCAGGTGATGCGACACCGTCGGCTGCGACACGTCTGCGAGCTCGGCGAGGTCGCAGACGCACGACTCGCCTCGCGGGTCCGCGGCGATGGCCGAGAGCATCCGCAGCCGCAGCGGGTCGGAAAGGGCCTTCAGCGTCGCGGCGACCGAGGCTGCGGCTTCCCGTCCGATCGCATGGGTGCCGACCGGAGTGCAGGGGCCCTCCGGGGCGGCGATGACGGTGCTCACGGTGCGGATCTCCTCGACCTCTTGATTCGATGTTCTTCTATATTGAAGGATATCGATTCAATCGGCAAGCGTATTCGCAGGAGTTCACCGAGCGTTCACACACGCAGCGACGGAACGCCCGCTCCTGGCAGACCGATCTGCAGCACGGACGGCGCGGCACAGCATCCGCTCGCCTCTTCACCGAAGTCGCCTGCGCCGCCGCAGACACCGGTGTCGGGCAGCACGAGCTCCTGCCTCTCGGCCGCCGCAGCGTCGCCGGCGAGGTGCGCGGCGACGCTGCGCACCTGCTCGAAGCCGGTCAGAGCGAGGAAGGTCGGCGCCCTGCCGTACGACTTCGCACCGACGATGAAGAAGTCCTGCTCGGGCTGCGCGAGCTGACGCGCGCCGGTCGCAGAGACCGAACCGCAGGAGTGGATGTTCGGGTCGATCTCGGAGGCGATCCCGGCGACGGCGTCGAGAGAGGCGTCGAGATCGATCCGCAGCTCGCGGAGGATGCTGATGTCGGGGCGGAACCCCGTGAGCGCGAAGACGTGATCCACACCGGAGATCTCGTGCCCCGCCTCGGCGACGATCGTCAGCCCATCGCCCTCGGACCGGATCTCCGCGACGCGGAACCCCGTGACCACCTCGACGACGCCATCCTCGATCACCTTGCGAGCGCGTGACCCGAGCACCGCGCGCTCTGCGAGCTCGTCGCGATCGCCACCTCCGAAGAGGTTGGCCGTGCTGCCGCGACGCAGAAGCCAGGTGATCCGCGTGCCATCGTGGCGGCGGGCGAGCTCGCTCAGTCGCAGCACCGTGTGCGTCGCGGAATGTCCGGCGCCGACGACCACGACATGGGCTCCGGCGAGCGACGAGACATCGTCGGGGATGCGATAGGAGATGCGGTCGGATGCGGCGGTCTCCCCCACCGCGGGGAATCCATCGGCGCCGGCAGGGTTCGGCTGCCCCCAGGTGCCGCTCGCATCGATCACCGCGCGAGCGAGGATGCGCTCGTCGCGCCCGTGCCGGTCGGTCGTGTGCACGACGAACGGCTGGCTCCTCCGTCCGCTCTCGACGACCTTGTCGCGTCCGCGACGAGCGATGCCCGTCACCGTCACGCCGTACCGGATACGGTCGCCGAGGACATCCGCCAAGGGGCGCACGTACCGGTTCACCCACTCCTCACCCGTCGGATACCCACGGTCAGGCGCGCTCCATCCCGTCGACTCGAGCAGGCGCCTCGCCGCGGCGTCGATGAGCTCAGGCCAGGCGGAGAAGAGCCGCACATGCCCCCACTCCGAGACAGCCGCACCCGCGCTCGTCCCGCGTTCGACGACGACGGCGTCGACGCCGCGCTCGGTCAGGTGGGCTGCGGCGGCCAGGCCCTGGGGGCCGGCGCCGACGATGACGACGGGCAGTAGAGACATCGGATCTCCTCAGATCGAAGAACGTCAATATGAGAACGGTGTCGCACCTATCGAAGTTTGTCAATACGTGGGAGGATATCGGCGTGAGCCTCCCGGTGACCATCGAGCAGACCGCGTGCTGCGCACCGCGCGTGACCTCGTCGCTCGCGCCCGAGCAGGCCGATGGGCTCGCCCGCGTGTTCAAGGCGCTCGGCGACCCCACCCGCGTCTCCCTGCTGTCGCTCATCGCCCGCAGCGAAGGCGGAGAGGCCTGCATCTGCGACCTCACCGAGCCCGTCGGCCTCTCGCAGGCCACCGTGTCGCACCACATGAAGCTGCTCGCCGAGGCCGGACTCGTGACGCGGGAGCAGCGAGGACGATGGGCCTACTTCACCGTGAACGGCGAAGCGATGACGGCGGCCGCCGACGCCCTCCGCCCCCTCTGACAGCGATCCTGCTGCCCTCGAGGCGAGGGTGGTGCCAGGATGAGCACATCCCGTCACCTCGGAGGCATCGTGTCCATTTCTGAATCGCAGAGCCCGGCCTCGTCGCCGAACTCCACACTCATCGAGCGCACCGGCATCGAGATCATCCCCGAGTCACAGCGCACCGCCAGGCCCCGCGACCTGTTCTGGCCGTGGTTCGCCGCGAACGTGTCGGTGTTCGGCATGTCGTACGGGTCGTTCGTGCTCGACTTCGGCATCTCGTTCTACCAGGCGACGGTCGTGGCGATCATCGGCATCGTCGTGTCGTTCCTGCTCTGCGGCCTGATCGCCATCGCAGGCAAGCGCGGATCGACGCCGACCATGGTGCTCTCTCGTGCGGCGTTCGGCGTGCACGGGCAGAAGGTGCCGGGCATCGTGTCCTGGCTGACATCGATCGGATGGGAGACGTTCCTCGCGATCATGGCCGTGCTCGCGACGGCCACCGTCATCACGCGGCTCGGCGGCGACGGAGACAGCGTCACGCTCAAGATCATCGCGACGGTCATCGTGGCCGCCCTCATCGTCACCGCATCGGTGCTCGGCTACCACACGATCATGAAGCTGCAGTCGGTGCTCACCTGGGTCACCGGAGTCGTCACGATCCTCTACGTCATCCTCGCCGCCCAGAGCATCGACCTCGCCGCCGTGCTCTCGCAGCCGAAGGGCAGCGCCGGGCAGGTCATCGGCGCACTCGTGATGGTCATGACCGGATTCGGGCTGGGCTGGATCAACATCGCCGCCGACTGGTCGCGCTACCAGAAGCGCACGGCATCCGACGGTGCGATCGTCTTCTGGAACACGTTCGGCGGCGCCATCGCCCCCGTCATCCTGGTCGTGTTCGGCGTGCTTCTCGCCGGATCCGACCCCGAGCTGAGGGCCGCCGTCGCGGCCGACCCGATCGGAGCCCTCGCCTCGATCCTCCCGCTGTGGGTTCTCGTGCCGTTCCTGCTCACCGCCGTGCTCGCGCTCGTCTCGGGGGCCGTGCTCGGCATCTACTCCTCCGGACTCACGCTGCTCAGCCTCGGCATCCGGATCCCGCGGCCCGCCGCCGCCGGCATCGACGGCCTCATCCTCACCGCCGTGACGATCCTCGTCGTGTTCGGCGACCAAGGCTTCCTCGGCCCGTTCCAGTCGTTCCTCATCACGCTCGGCGTGCCGCTCGCCTCGTGGGCCGGCATCCTGATCGCCGACATCCTGCGTCGGCGCCGCGACTACGACGAGGCCGCGCTGTTCGACCCGAAGGGCCGCTACGGCGCGTGGGACTGGATCTCGATCGGCACCATGATCGTCGCCTCGATCATCGGCTGGGGCCTCGTCATCAACCTGTTCGCGGATGACGCCCCCTGGAACAACTGGCAGGGCTACTTGCTGCCGCTCATCGGCGGCAAGGACGGCGAGTGGGCGTACGCCAACCTCGGGGTATTCCTCGCCCTCGTGCTGTCGTTCGCGATCACCTGGTTCGCCCGCGCGGGGCGGATCCGCCGCCAGGAATCGGGCGCGTGAGCCACGCGGACGGGTGGCTGGTCGTCGTCGACCCGCAGAACATCTTCGCCTCGCCGGACTCGGCATGGGGCTCGCCGTTCTTCGATGAGGCGATGCAGGGCATCCGGCGCCTCGCCGAACGCTGCGGCGAGCGGGTGCTGGTGACGAGGTGGGTGCCGACGGCAGACCGCTCGACCTCGTGGGGCGAGTACTTCGCCGCGTGGCCGTTCGCCGACCAGCCGCCGACGGATGCCCTCTTCGACCTCGTTCCCGGTGCGACCGCGCTGTCACCGCATCCGACCCTCGACCTGCCGACGTTCGGCAAGTGGGGCGGTGAGATCGAGGCGATCGTCGGGCGGGGCGCGCACGTCGTGCTCGCCGGCGTCTCGACCGACTGCTGCGTGCTCTCGACCGCGCTGGCGGGGGCGGATGCCGGGGCGCGGATCACCGTCGCGACCGACGCCTGCGCAGGGTCGACCGCCGAGAACCACGCAGCAGCGCTGCACGTGATGGGCCTCTACCCGCCGCAGATCACTCTGCAGACGACGGACGAGATCCTGGGCTGAGCCGGGGCCCCTTCGCCGAGATCACCGCATCGCGCCGAGCGCACCACGTGTCAGCGCCGGCAACCGGTGCACTCGACGACAGGTGGTGTACTCGGCATCGCGGAGGCCGGGTCACGGCTCCCAGGTGTGCACCGGCTCACCGGAGTGCATCCGCTCGAGGTACTCGCCGAGCATGCCGTGCAGAGCCTGCGAGCGCGACTCCCCCGCCGCCTCACGAGCGGCGACATGCGCCCGCTGCCAGGTGGCGCCGTTGCGCCCGGTCAGGCAGCGCTGCTCGATGATGCCGAGATAGCGGTCGCGCACCTCCGAGGTCGCACCATAGGCATCCAGCCCTTCGGCGGCCATCGGCAGCAGCCGTCGCAGCACCAGCTCGCGGGGCCCGACCCAGCCGACGCCTGGCCAGTACAGCCGCGACTCGATGCCGTCGCGGGCCGCGGAGTGCAGGTTCTCCTCCGCGGCGTCGAAGGTCATCTGGGTCCACAGCGGGCGATCGGCCTCGGCGAGTGAGCGGACGAGACCGTAGTAGAACGCGGCGTCGGCCAGCACGTCGGCGATGCTCGGCCCCGCGGGCAGCACCCGGTTCTCGAGGCGCAGGTGGTAGCCGCCCTCCTGCGTGTCGTAGATCGGCCGGTTCCAGCGGTAGACCGTGCCGTTGTGCATGCGCAGCTCAGACAGCGACGGGATGCCGCCGCGCGCCAGCACCTCGAACGGATCCTCATCGCTCGAGACCGGCAGCAGGGCCGGGAAGTACCGCGAGTTCTCTTCGAAGAGGTCGAAGATCGAGGTGATCCACCGTTCGCCGAACCACACCCGGGGGCGCACGCCCTGGTTCTTGAGCTCCTGAGAGCGCGTGTCCGTAGCCTGCTCGAACATCGGGATGCGGGTCTCGTGCCACAGCGCCCGGCCCGCGAAGAACGGCGAGTTCGCGGCGAGCGCGACCTGCACGCCGGCGATCGCCTGCGCAGAGTTCCAGTACGACGCGAACTCCTCCGGAGGCACCTGCAGGTGCAGCTGCACCGACGTGCAGGCCGCCTCGGGCAGGATCGTGTCGCACACGATGTCGAGAGTCTCGCGACGGCCGCCGTCGGTCAGCGCGTGACCGTCGAGGCGCAGCTCGATGTCTTCGCCGCGGGCCGCGAGCACCTGCTGGCCGAGCAGGCTGTAACGGGGGTCCTTCGAGAGCCACTCCTCGGTGAAGTGGTGCTCATCGAGGGTCGGCAGCATGCCGATCATCGCCAGCCCGCAGCCCACATCGTGCGCGCGATCGTCGGCAGCGTTGAGGGCGGCCCGCAGCACCTTCTCGAGCTCGTGGATGTTGCCCGTCGTGATGGGGCGCGGCGCGACGTTGATCTCGACGTTGAACTGGCCGAGCTCGGTCTGGAACGCGGGACTCGCGATCGCCTCGAGAACCTTCTCGTTCGACATCGCCGGCTCGAACCTGTCGTTGACGAGGTTCAGCTCGATCTCGAGCCCGAGCTGCGGCTCCGATACATCGAACTGGCCATCGGCGAGCATCGACGCGAGGGCGTCGAGGCACCTGCGCACCTTGTTGCGGAACAGGGTGCGATCCTGCCGCGAGAAGCTCTGAACGGCGACACTGTCTCCCATGCGCAGAACGTACCCGAGGGGCGGATCCCGCGTCCACCCGCTTGCCATTTCATGATTGTGACGACCGACACGATACTGATACATTCACAGGCATGGCCACCGGCGACAACGAACGCACCCTCGAAGAAGGCATCGTCACCGATCTGAAGGACCGGATGACGTACGGCTCGTACCTCGATCTCGACCGGCTGCTCAGCTCCCAGCATCCGGTGTCGCAGCCCGAGCATCACGACGAGATGCTGTTCATCATCCAGCACCAGACGACCGAGCTCTGGCTCAAGCTCGTGCAGCACGAGCTGGGCACCGCGCGCGACCGTCTCGCCGGTGACGACCTGCGCTCTGCGCTCAAGCACATCGCCCGCGTCAAGCACATCCAGGAGGTGCTGACTCAGCAGTGGTCGGTGCTGGCCACCCTCACCCCCACCGAGTACGCGGAGTTCCGCGGCGATCTCGGCAACTCGTCCGGCTTCCAGTCGGTGCAGTACCGTGCGGTCGAGTTCGCCCTCGGCAACAAGAACGAGAGGATGCTCGGCGTCTTCCGCGATCACCCCGAGAACCTCGCGATGCTCACCGCCGAGTGGGAGCGCCCCACCCTGTACGACGAGTTCCTGCGCTTCGCGTCGCGCCGCGGACTGCCGATCCCCGCCGCGGTGCTCGAGCGCGACGTGCGCGAGCCGTACCGAGAGCACCCCGAGCTCGTCGACGCGATCCGCGAGATCTACGAGAACCCGCACGAGCACTGGGACCTCTACGAGGCGTGCGAAGAGCTCGTCGATGTCGAGGACAACTTCCAGTTCTGGCGGTTCCGGCACCTGCGCACCGTCACCCGCACGATCGGCATGAAGGTCGGCACCGGCGGCTCGAGCGGCGTGAGCTTCCTGCAGCGCGCGCTCGACCTCACCTTCTTCCCCGAGCTCTACAGCGTGCGCACCGAGATCGGGCGCTGAATGCGGCTGGTCACCTTCTTCGACGGCGAGGGCATGCGCGAGGGCGTGCTCACGGTGCGCGACGGCGCGCCCGTGCTCGTCGACGGTGATGCCCGGCCCGGCACTCCCCGCCTCGACGGCGTGATCACCGGACTGTTCACCGACCACCACGTGCACCTGCAGCTCGTGGATCACACCCTGCTGGCCGGCTCGCGTCTCGGCCGGGTGGTCGATCTGGGCGCGAACCCGGAGTGGATAGCCGACATGTCGCGTCACAACTCCGGAGATCCGGACTCGGATGACGACGCGGAGACGGATCTCGGGCGCATCGGGGAGGTTTCTCCGGAGTTGCGCCGATCGGCCGTCGAGTATGCAGGCCCGTTCCTCACCGCCCCCGGCGGGTATCCCTCCGACCGCGCCTGGGCCCCGGCGGGTTCCATATGGGAGATCGCGGATGCCTGGCACGCGGCGCGTGCGGTCGACGAGCTGGCCGCGGCCGGGGTCTCGCTGATCAAAGTGGTCGCGCACAGCGAGGCCGGCCCGGTGCTCGACGACGAGAGCTTCCGCGCCGTCGTGCATCAGGCGGCCGTGCGGCGCCTGCCGGTCGTCGCGCACGCCGAGGGCGCCGGTCAGGCGCAGCGCGCGGTGCGGCTCGGCGCCACCCGCCTGGCGCACGCCCCCTTCAGCGAACGCCTGACCGACGCCGAGGTCGCCGCCCAGGCGGCATCGGCGTCGTGGATATCGACCATGGCCGTCCATGAGGGCGACGCGCTCGCGATGGTCACCGACAACGTGCGACGTTTCGTCGCGGCGGGCGGCGAGATGCTCTACGGCACCGACATGGGCAACGGCCCCACCCCCGTCGACCTGCGCGAGACCGAGGTCGACGCCCTGCGCGCCGCCGGGATCGACGGCGACGGCCTGCTGGCATCCCTCTCCCCCGCCGACCCCCTCGACGGCGGCCCCCTGCTTCTGCTTCCCGACGGCGACCCGAACCGGGCACGCCGCCTCACCATCGACGACATCACGGAGCCGTGACATGACCGACACCACTGCCGAGCTGCTCGCTGAGGCCCGCAAGCTCGACCAGGCCGACCCGCTCGCCCACCACCTCGCCGAGTTCGCCGACGCCCCCGGTGTCACCGCCTACCTCGACGGCAACTCGCTGGGTCGCCCGCTGCGCGACCTGCCCGAGAAGGCTGCGGCGTTCATCCGCGACGACTGGGGAACTCGTCTCATCCGCTCGTGGGACGAGCAGTGGATGGAGCTGCCCATGCGGCTCGGCGACCGCATCGGCACGATCGCCCTCGGTGCCGCCGCGGGCCAGACGGTGGTCGCCGACTCGACGAGCGTGATGCTCTACAAGCTCATGCGCGCCGCCGTCGCCGCGCGCCCCGGCCGCGACGAGATCGTGATCGAGGCGGGCAACTTCCCGACCGACCGCTTCATCGCGGCCGGCGTCGCGAACGAGACCGGTGCGACGCTGCGCTGGGTCGAACCGGACCCCACCACCGGCGTCACCGCCGAGCAGGTCGGAGAGGTCGTATCCGAGCGCACCGCGCTCGTGGCGCTGAGCCACGTCGACTACCGCTCGGGCTCGCTCGCTCCCATGCCCGAGATCACCGCGGTGGTCAAGGACGCGGGCGCCCTGATGCTCTGGGACCTGTGCCACTCCGCTGGCGTCGTGCCGATGCAGCTCGACGAGTGGGGTGTCGACATGGCCGTCGGCTGCACCTACAAGTACCTGAACGGCGGCCCCGGTTCGCCCGCCTTCGGCTACCTGCGCTCCGAGCACCACGGCATCGTCACCCAGCCGATCCACGGCTGGTGGGGCGCCGCCGACATCTTCGCGATGGGCCCCGAGTACGCGCCGGTCGGAGGCATCCGGCAGCTGCTCAGCGGCACCCCGCCGGTGCTGTCGATGCTCGCGATGCAGGGCATGCTCGACCTGATCGAGGCCGAGGGCGTCACGGCCGTGCGGGCGAAGTCGATCACCCTCACCGAGTTCGCCATCCGGGCCTATGACGCGCTGCTGGCCCCGCTGGACGTGCGGCTGCTCTCGCCCCGCGAGGCGTCTCGCCGCGGGGGTCACGTGACGATCGGGCACGACTCGTTCCAGGAGGTCACGAAGCAGCTGTGGACCGACGGGGTCATCCCCGACTTCCGGTTCCCCGACGGCATCCGCCTCGGACTGTCGCCGCTGAGCACCTCGCACGAGGAGACCCTGCGCGGCGTCATCGCCGTGCGCGACGCGCTGCAGCCATGACGACCGCCCCGCCGCTCGCCGCAGCCGAAGTGGTGCTCGACGACATCGAGGCGCGGCCGGGCAGCACCACCTCGCTGCTGCGCACGCTGATCGGGCTGTACCTGCGTCCGCTCGGCGGGCGCATCCCGTCGGCGGCTCTCGTGCGACTGGCCGGAGACCTGGGGATCCCGGCGGCGCGCGCCCGCACCGCGATCACCCGGCTCAAGCAGCGCGGGCTGCTGCTGGCGACGGCGGATGCCGGCTACGAGCTCAACCCGGCGGCGCTGCCGATGCTCGAACGCGGCGACCGCCGCATCTTCGCCGTGCGCACCATGGCAGCGGAAGACGAGTGGCTGCTCGTGTCGGCGACCATCCCCGAGACCCGCCGCGACCTGCGGCATCAGGTGCGCCGCCGCCTGCAGTTCCTCGGCGCCGGTGCGGTGACGGCCGGACTGTGGATCCTGCCTGCGCACCTGTCCGAGGAGGTCGAGCAGCTGCTCGCCGAGCTGGATGCCAGGGCATACGCGACCCTGTTCCGCACGAGCGACCCGATGCCCGCCGAGCCGCTCGCGGACGCCGCCGCGCGGTGGTGGGACCTGGGTGCGCTGCGCGCCGAGCACGAGCGATTCCTGGCATCCGTCGCCGACCTCGACCCTGGCCGGCCCTTCGCCGCCTACGTCCGGCTCATCGACAGCTGGCGCGTGCTGCCGTACATCGACCCCGGCCTGCCCGCATCCCTGCTTCCCGCCGACTGGCCTGGCCGGCGCAGCGTGCACGAGTTCGAGCGTCTGTCGGCCTCGCTGGGCGCAGCGGCTCGGGAGCACGTGCTCAGCGTCGCCGGCCGAAGCTGACAGGATCGAAGCATGAAGAACTCCGTCAAGGCCGTCATCATCACCGGCGGCCTCGTCATGCTGCTGCTGATCGGCCTTCTCGTGTGGGCGGTCGCGCAGCGCGCCGAGTCCGAGAACGACCCGAAGCCGCAGGTGCTTCGCGAGGAGTCGCACGTGCTCGACGACGGCGGCCCCGACGCGGTGACCGTGGTCGAGTTCCTCGACTTCGAGTGCGAGGCGTGCGGCGCGCTCTACCCGGTCGTCGAAGAGCTGCGTCAGAAGTACGACGGACAGATCACCTATGCGGTGCGCTACTTCCCGCTGCCGGGGCATGTGAACTCGATGAACGCCGCACTCGCCGCCGAGGCCGCCGCACAGCAGGGCGAGTTCGAGGCGATGTACCAGCGGCTGTTCGAGACGCAGACCCAGTGGGGCGGGGCGACGGAGCCGGACCCGGCCGTCTTCCGCACTCTGGCCGATGAGATCGGCCTCGACATGGCCGCCTACGACAAGGCCGTGAAAGACCCCGCGACCGCCGAGCGGGTGCGCCGCGACAGGTCCGAGGGCACCTTCCTGGGCGTCGAGGGCACACCCACCTTCTTCGTCGACGGGAAGATGCTCACGCTCGAGAAGTGGGGCGACCTCGAGAAGGCGATCATCGAGGCGCAGTCGCGCTGACGGAAGGGGCACGAGCCCCTTCCGCCGGCGGATGTCAGCCGAGCTCGCGCAGGAAGGCGTCGACGTGCTCGCGCAGTCGCAGCATCCTCATCTCGCGGGCGAGCTCGCGGTCGTACCCCTCATAGGCGAGAGCCGGCAGGCGGCGCACGTTGGCCGAGCAGCCGAAGTTCTCGCAGATCAGCGTGCCGATCGTGTCGCCGTTGCGCCCGGCTGCACCCGCCTTGCGCGCTGAGAAGAACTGCACGTCGTTGCGCAGCGTGACGTCATCGCACCATGAGCACTGCGCGCGCCGACGCGTGCGCTGCTCGGCGCGCTGCAGCAGAACCCCCGCCGGTTGACCGTCGACCTCGGCGACGACGTAGGCGCGGCGGGGCATCTTGGGGTCGAACCAGCCGAGGTAATCGAGGTGCTCGAAGTCGATCCGGTCGAAGTCGGGGGGCAGCGTGAGAGACGACGCCTCCTTGCGGGAGGCATTGCGGAAGGATGCGCGGATGGCGCGCTCGTCGATGGGACGCATGAGAGTGCTTTCTGATCGAGGTGCCGACGAGCGTCGGCGAGGACTGGGGGCACCCTTCAGATCGGATGCCGGATACCACGGGACACCGGTGACGGGAGTTCCGCCGCCGGGTCGCTCTCAGCCTCTGCCGTCGGCGCGCGACGCGCCGACGATCACCTCTCGCGCCGGGACGGCGCACTCTGCAGACAACACGGCGTCCAGTGTACGCCGCCTGTGTTTCGCCGCGTGTCGGCGCTGCTCGACGTGCGTTCGGCACCGGACGTACTCTCGGTTCATCTGATCGTGAGGAGACCCACCGTGAACACGCCGCTGACCCGCCTTTCGCCCCTCGAGGTGCGTGAGCGTGCGGCGTGCATGTGCGACCACGGCGACGTCTGCTCCTCCTTCGCCCCTGGGCATGCTCTGCACCTGATCCAGGCGCGGATGGCGTCGGCCACGCCGCTGAGCTGGAGGGATGCCGTCGTCGAGGCGGCGGATGCGGCATCCGGGCACCTTCGCCTGCGCACCCTCGACGGCGAGTCGATCCTCATCTGGAGCGCAGGCGGAGCAGCGCTCGAAGCGCCTGCCGGAACCCCGGTCGCGCTGCACGGCGCCTACGACGTGCTGGCCGTCGGCCGCGTGCTGTACAACGTCGCACGCTGATCGCGGCGCTTTCGAATCGCTCGAATGGCTGCCAACGGCGGCCAGAAGCGACCAGATGAGCGATTCGACCGTGGCGTGTCCGCCGCCGTCAGGACGCCATCTTCGTCATCATGTCGCGCATGGCCATGCATGCGTCCATGCACGCCTTGCACGCCTGAGCGCACATGCGGCAGACGTCGCTGTGCTCGGCGTGCTGCATGCACTCGTCCATGCACATGCGGCACATGGCGATGCAGGCGTCGAGCATCGACATCATCACGGGTGCGGTCATGCCCTGCATCCGCATCATCGAGCGCATCATGGTGCCGCACATGTCGGCGCAGTTCATGCACGCGACGCTGCAGTCCATCATCTGCGTCGAGCACACGGTACAGGCCTGCTCGCATGCCGCGCACGCATCCATGCAGGCCTGCATGACCGACGTGTCCATCATCTCCATGCCGGACGACTTCATCTCCGTCGCCATCGCGTCCATCATCATCGAATCCATGGCTCGCACCGCCTTCGTCTTCGGCTCACACACCGGCTCTTCGACGGGGCAGGTCGTCCCGCCTGCGGCTAGGGTACGCCTGCGTGCGCCGCACGTCGATGGCCGGGAGTAGGGTCACCCTGTGCCCACGTTCACACCGCTGCAGCGACTGGTCGTCTCGGTCGCCGTGCTGGCCTCTTTCGTCACCTTCCTCGACGGCACGGTGGTCACCGTCGCGCTTCCGGCGATCAGCCGCGAACTCGGCGGCGGCATCGCCACGCAGCAGTGGGTGGTCGACGCCTACCTCATCACGCTCAGCGCACTGATCCTGCTGGCGGGGTCGCTGTCGGATGCCTATGGCCGCGTGCGCGTGATGCGGATCGGCCTCATCGCCTTCGGCATCGCCTCGATCGCCGTCGCGGCCGCCCCCGATCCGCTGGTGCTGATCATCGCCCGCGCAGCGCAGGGTGCCGCGGGCGCGCTGCTGGTGCCGAGCTCGCTGGCGCTGATCACGGCGACCATGCGCGGCGAGGTGCAGTCGCGGGCCATCGGAGTGTGGACGGCGTTCACCACCGCAGCGCAGCTCGTCGGCCCGCTGATGGGCGGCCTGTTCGTCGACCTGCTGACCTGGCGGTTCGTCTTCCTCATCAATGTGCTGCCGATAGCCGTGAACCTCGTGCTGCTCGGCCGGCTGCGCCTGCCTGATCACGAACGCGACGTGCGGGTCGACTGGGTGAGCGGCGTGCTCTGCGCGCTCGGGCTGGGCGCTCTGGTCTTCGCGCTGATCGAGCAGGAGCGGCTCGGCTGGGCATCGCCCTGGATCTGGATGCCGGGCGTGGCCGGGCTCGTGCTGCTGGCAGTGTTCGTCTGGCGTCAGGCCCGCTCGGTGCATCCGCTGCTGCCGCTGTCGATGTTCACGGTGCGCAATTTCGGCTGGGGCAACATCTCGACCCTGTTCATCTACGCGGCGCTCTCGCTGAACGGCTTCGTGATCGGCGTCTACCTGCAGCAGGGCGCCGGACTCAGCGCCACCGCGGCTGGACTCGCGAGCCTGCCGATCACGGTGCTGATGATCCTGCTGTCGTCTCGGGCCGGCGCGTGGGCCGGCCGCCTCGGGCCCCGGCTGTTCATGACGGCGGGCCCGCTGCTGATGGCGGTCGGAGCCCTGCTGCTGCTCACCGTCGGCCGTGACTTCGACTACTGGTGGCAGGTGCTGCCGTCGATGATCGTGCTCGGCCTGGGTCTGGCGCTCACGGTCGCCCCGCTCACCTCGGCGATCCTCGGCGCGATCGACGAGCGCCGCAGCGGCATCGCGTCGGCGGTCAACAACGCCGTCTCCCGCGTCGCTGGCCTGCTGGTGGTCGCGCTGCTGTCGACCATCGTCGGCGGGTCGCTCGACCTCGACGGGTTCCACAGTGCGGCGATCGTCACGGCCGCGCTGTTCGCCGCGGGTGGCGTGGTCTCGTGGATCGGAATCCGGCGCAATCCCGCCGAGCCCGCTGCGGACTGACCCGTCGGCGCTGCTCGCCGAGTGCCACCCGAGACTGCCCCGCCGCCGGGACGAGCGCAACCCCTCGCGCCGAACGCCCGCGGCGTGATGTGCTGATTCCCATGACGCGCAGGATCAGGACACGACGGCGGCGACCGGGAAGACACCGTCGTCCGTCCTCCGCCGCGTTCCTGGCATCCGGCCTCTGCTACGCGGCCAACTGCGCGCTCGGCGCGGCCGTCGCGACCCGCCTGATCGACACGAGGCGGTTCCGCTGGGTGCACCACGCCCTCTACATCGCGACCGTCTCGACGACGATCCTCGCCCTCGTCGTCGGCATCCGCGGCGATCGACGGGCCGCTCTCGCGCTCTCCCCCGCGCTGCTGCCCCTCGCCGTCATCCCCTACGCGGGCACGCACACCCGCCGGCATCCGCTCATCGCCCTCACCGCCGCGCCGTTCATCGTCGCCGGCGTCTTCACCTCCCGCCGATAGGAGCACCATGGAATTCCTCGACGTCGTCCGCCGACGAAAGACCACCAACGGGCCGTTCCTGCCCGACCCGGTGAGCGAAGAGCACCAGCGGCTGCTGATCGAGGCCGCGAGCCGCGCGCCATCGCAGCTGAACAGTCAGCCGTGGCGCTTCGTGGTGATCGAGCAGCGCGAGACGATCGATCGCATCGCGAAGATCTCGGGCGAGAGCATGACCGAGGTCATGTCGAACGGCACGTTCTTCGAGAGGTACAAGCCGTACTTCCGCTTCAGCCAGGCCGAGATGGAGCAGAAGCGCAGCGGGATGCTGTTCGACAAGCTGCCGGCGGTGCTGCGGCCGTTCACCAGCCAGGTGTTCACCTCGCGCGGCCAGAAGCTGATGAACTCGCTCGGCGTTCCGAAGACGCTCGGGTCGGAGAACGCGAAGCTGGTCGCGGGCTCGCCGCTGCTGCTCGGTGTGATGCTCGACCGCAGCGAGTACCGGCCCGGCGAGCTGTCGTCGTTCTACTCGGTGTTCAGCATGGGCGCTGCGATGGAGAACATCTGGCTGACCACGGTCGAACTCGGGATGGGGATACAGTTCATCTCGTTCCCGATGGAGGCGCCGGGCCGGTGGGACGAGATCATCGAGCTGCTGCACGTGCCCGACGATCTCGAGCTGATGGCCGTGTACCGACTCGGCTATCTGCCCGCCGAGCAGCGGCGGCCCGCGATCGACTGGTCGAGCTCGCAGCGCAAGCTGCCGTCGCAGTTCGTGTTCCGCGAGACCTGCGAGACGCCGCAGCAGGGCTGGGACGGCTGACGGTGACGCGCGTCGTGCCGGCACCGTCGACGGATGCCCTGATCGGGCCTGTCGCTGCGCCCGACGTGCACGTGATGACCTTCAACATCCGCCGCGCCGGGGACGGGATGCTGCACCGGCGCGCCGATCGGTGGTCGTGGCGCGAGCCCGCGGTGCGCGACCTGCTCGCCGCCGAGCGGCCGACTCTGCTCGGACTGCAGGAGGCGCTGCCGAGGGTCATGGCGAGCGTGCTCGACGCGGTCGGCGCCGGTCACCGCGCGATCGGCACCGGGCGAGGCGCGGACGGCCGCGGCGAGGGCACCCCGATCGTCTTCGACCCTGCGCGCCTCGAGCTGCGCGACTGGGACCAGTGCGCGCTCTCGGACGAGCCCGATCGACCGGGCTCGACGGGGTGGGGCAACCTCATCCCGCGGATCGTCGTGTGGGCCGAGTTCGCCGAGCGGACCACGCGTGCCCGATTCCTCGCGGTGAACACGCACTTCGATCACCTGTCGTCGCGATCGCGTCTGCGCTCGGCGATCAGCATGCGCCGGCTGGTCTCGGAGCGCGGGCTGCCCGCGGTCGTGATGGGCGACCTCAACGCCCGGGCAGGCTCGCCCGCCGTACGCGCACTGCACGAGCACGGATCGCTGGTCGACAGCTGGGACACCGCGATCGAGAGACGCGGTGCGCGCTGGGGCACCTACCCCGGGTACCGCGCACCGCGCATCGGCGGGCGCGTGCTCGACCGCATCCTCACGACGCCCGGCGTGCAGACGCGAGCGGCGGCGGTGAACACCGCGGCACCCGGCGGGCGCCGGCCGTCAGACCACCTGCCGGTGCAGGCGGTTCTGCGCTTCGGAGAGGAGCGGGCATGAAAGAGGACTTCCTGCGTCCGCCCCGCACCCCGGCGGAGTGGACGGCCGACGCCCTGCGCATCATCGGCATCCTGGGTGTGGTCGCGGCCGCCCTCTGGCTCAAGCCGACCGATGCGGGCGTCGCCGCGTTCGCCCTTCCCGCGCTCATGCTGCCCCGGATGCTGGGGCTTCAGGGCTGGTTCGACACAGCTGCCTGCGCGACGGTCATCGTCGCAGCCTGGAGCAACCTGCTCGACCTCTACGCCGCCATCCCCTCGTGGGATCTGGTGGTGCATTTCGCCTGCACCGGCGTGCTGGCCGTCATCGCCGCAGAGGTGCTGACCCGCGCCGAGGTGGTCGCGATCACCGCCGCCGCGCGGCCCCGCGCGAGGACTCCGCTGGTGCTCGTCCCGCTCATCGCGCTCGCGCTGAGCGCCGTCTGGGAGATGATCGAGTGGTTCGGGTCGGTGTACATCAGCGATGCGATCCACGTGGGCTACCAGGACACCATCGGCGACATGATCCTCGGCGGACTGGGCGGGGTGGCCGCAGGGATCGTGCTGTCTCGGCTCGACGTGCACCGGCCGGCGGATTCCGACGCCGACGCACGTCGCACGCCCGGGGCGGGTGACGCTCGCCAGTGCGGCGAGACCATCCCGCACAGATGAACACTCCTGGGCAGGGGTCTCGCGTGGCTACAATCCAGGTGGGGGGCAGAGAGGCGGTGGCATCTCCATGCCAGCACAGGCGCTCCCCCCGGCGCCACCGGAACGGATCTTCATCGGCCGCGACGCCGAGCTCGCGCAGCTGATCGATCTGGCACGTGCCGGCCTGACGAGCGGCCTCTTCATCGTCGTGCGGGGCGAGGTGGGCATCGGCAAGAGCGCGCTCATCGATGCCGCCGCAGCTCAGGCGCCCGCGTCACGAACCGTGCTGCGCGGAGCGGCGGATGCCATGGACCGCCGCCGCGCCTATGGCATGCTGCTCGACGCGCTCGCCCCGGTGCTGACCGAGCAGGATCGTCGGATCGCGGCAGAGCAGAACGAGCATGTCGCCGGCGAGCGGCTGCTCTCGGTCATCGACTCGTCGACGCGCGAGCCGACCGTGCTCGTGCTCGACGATCTGCACTGGGCTGACGCCGCGACTCTGCGGCTTCTCACGCGGCTCAGCCGCAGTCTCGCCCACCTCCCGCTCGCAATCGTCGCGTCGCTGCGCACCCAGGCCAGCCACGAGATCGTTCCCGAGCTCTCTCATCTGCTCAGTGTGCTCGACGAGAAGGGCCTGCTGCGCCCGGTCGAGCTGGCGCCCCTCCCCCAGCCGACGTGCGACGCGATCACCGAGCGCCTCACCGGCGCGAGGGTCGACGCGACGCTGCGCCGGTACGTCGCCGCGGCCGGAGGCAACCCGCTCTTCCTCACCGAGATGGTGCGGGCGCTGCTGCGCGACGGGGCTGTGACGGTCGGGCCTCACGGCGCCGTGCTGCAGAGCATCCCGGCCGGGCCGTCGCCCTCGCTCACGATGGTCATCATGCGCCATCTCAGCCATCTCGACCTGGCGACGCGTGACCTGCTCACCACCGCTGCTCTGCTCGGAACGCGGTTCTCGGTCGCGCAGCTGCGGCTCGTGGCCGACCGGCCGATGGGCGAGCTGGCTCCGCTGCTGCGCCAGGCGCACGCGGCCGGCTTCCTCGCCGAGATCGACGACGACACTCTCGGCTTCCGCCATGAGCTCATCCAGAACGTCCTCCTGCACGACGTGCCGACGGCGGTGCGCGCGCAGCTGCACCGCGACATCGCCCTCACGCTCGACTCTGCGGGCGTACCGGCAGCCACCGTCGCCGGTCATGTGCTGCGCGCACCGACCCTGGGCGAAGACCTTCCCTGGCTGCTCGAGCTCGCGCAGCGCACAGCCGCGGCGGCTCCCCTGACCGCCGCGGAACTCTGGGAACGGGTCGCGTCCCAGACGGAGGCGACGGATCCGCAGCACGTCGCTGCGGTCGCCGGCCTGGCACGAACCGCGCTGAGCGGGGGACGTGCTCGCGCCGCCGAGAAGCTGGCGGCCAACGCCCTCGCCCATCTTCGCGGCACGGAATCCGGCATGCCGCTGCGCGGCATCGAGCTGCGGTCACTGCTGCTGCAGAGCCGGCACGCCGAGACGCTGCGGCAGGCGCGCGCGTACGCCGCGGCGCCAGACCTCCCGGCCGCCGAGCGCGCGGCGCACCTCGTCTTCGGCGGGTGGCCTGCACTGCTCCTCGGCGATCCGGAGACGGCGCTCCGGCTCGCCGACGAGGGCATCGCGCTCGCCACCAAGACCGGGAACACGGCGGCCGAGATCACGGGGCTGACGCTGCGTGGTCTGATCGTCAACGGGCGGGGCGACCTGGACGACGCCGTGCGGCTGCTCACCAGGGCGGTGGATCTCGCCGAGCAGCATCCGTCGGTCGCCGCCATCGAGGCGTTCCCGCACGCCTGTCTCGCCGTCGCCCTCGCCGACACCGAACGGCACGACGAGGCGACGGCGATGCTGGCCCGCAGCATCGAGGTCTGCGAGAGGTTCGGATTCCGCACCGGCATCCTCGCCACGCGCACCCTCGCGGCGCACGCACGCAGCCACAGCGGCAACCTCGCCGACATCGCCACCGAGCTCGAGGCGCATGCGGCGCTGCTCGACGCGATGGACGTGCGTCTCGACCCGCCGGTGCGGGGACTCCGCGCGTGGGTCGTCGCCTTGCAGCGCGGGCCGGAGGCGGCGCGAGCAGCCGCCGCCGACATCGACCCGTCGCAGAGTCGCACGGCATGGCGCTGGCGCGGCAGCTCGTGGGTCTGGCTCGGCCACAGCCAGCTCTCCCGCGCCCGGGGTGACGCGGCCGCGACGAGGGAGACGATGTGGCGCGGCTGGCAGGATCTGCACGGCGCGGGACTGCTGATGGACTGCGCCGAGATCGCCCTCGACGTCATCGAGCTGTGGCGAGGGCATCCGGGCAGATGCGATGAGGTGGTCGAGGCGATGGATGCCCTGGCCGCCAGGAACCCGGAGGTCGCGCACCTCCAGGCGGCCGCACTGGCGGTGCGGGGCGTCGCCGACAGCCGTGCCGATGCGCTCATCGAGGCCGAGCAGCTGCTCGCCGCGACTCCCCGGCGCCTCGATCACGCCCGCGTCGCGGAACTCGCGGCCCTCGCCCTGCCCGCCCGCGACGATCGTGCACGCCTGCTCGCCGAGGCGTCGCTGCACTCCTACGTCGAGGTGGGTGCTGACCACGAGGCGAGGCGCGCCGGGCCATCCTTCCGGCGAGCCGGCATCGCGGTGCGCGTGGCCGCACGCACCCGCCCGTCGTCGGGATGGGAGGCGCTGACCCGCACGGAGGAGCGCATCGCGCGGCACGTCGCCACGGGCGAGACGAACCTCGAGATCGCGCAGGAGCTGTTCATCTCGCGCCGCACCGTCGAGACCCACGTGTCGAACATCCTCACCAAGCTGGGTCTGCGCTCGCGCACCGAGCTCGCCGTGCACTTCGCCCACCGGCTCGACGCTCGCAGCGCGCGTGCCGAGCGGTGAGTCCTCGGCGGATCGCGGCATGATACTCGCCGCACGCGCCGCCGTCACGCCCCTGCCCCTGGGCTGCGACGCCGAGTGCAATGGCGGCATGACTCATCACAACGGAAACCCCGACGAGCACCACGATGCAGCCGCGGACGCCGGTCAGAACGGTGCCGCGCAGACTGCTGACGAGGCGCTGCCCGACGGTCAGTTCGACAGCCAGCAGATGCCGACCACCGACGGCGAGCCCGCCTCGAACGACGATCCCGCCGCGGACGCGGGCGCGGAGTCTCAGGAAGAGGGCGATGCCGCGATGCGGGCTGCCGAAGAGGCGACGAAGAACGACTGATCACCCCGCGACCGGCGGCGCGGTAGGGTCGCTCGCATGAGCGATGCGAGCGACCTCGAGACGATCGCCGCTGAGCTGTACGCCGTACCGCCCGAGTCGTTCATCGCGACCCGCAATGCGCGTGCCGGCGAGACCGACGAGGCGGAACTGGCGAAGGCGGTGCGTGCGCTCCGCAAGCCCAGCGTCGCCGCGTGGGTGGTCAACGCGTTCGCGCGCGAGCGGGCTGCACGGCTCGGTCAGGCGCTGCAGCTGGCTGCCGAGCTGCGCGAGGCGCAGGAGGATCTCGACGCGGCCACCCTGTCGCAGCTCGGACGGCAGCGGCGGGCGCTGACCAACCAGCTCGCCGCCGAAGCTGCTTCCCTGGCCACGGCGCAGGGGGCGCGCGTGACCGATGCGACGCTCGAAGCGGTGCGGCAGACCATCTCGGCGGCCTTCTTCGACCCCGATGCGGCCGCGGCCGTGGCATCCGGGCGCCTGGTGCGCGATCTCGAGCCGACCGGATCCGTCGACCTCGATGCGGCCGTCGCGGGAGGGCGGCCCGCCGCTCCTGCGGCGCCGGCGCCCGTCGCCGACGAGGTCGCGGCTCGGCGCGAGCGGCGCAGGGCCGAGCAGGCCCTGCGCGATGCCGAGAAGGCGCGCGAGAGCGCCGAGCGGTCGGTGGAGAAGGCGGATCGGGATGCCCGGTCGGCCCGTGGCCGTCTGGATCAGCTGGCCGCGCGCATCGCCGAGGTCGAGAAGGAGCTGTCGCGACTGCGGGCTGATCGCGAGCAGGCCGAGACGGATGCCGCTGGTGCGGAGGCCTCGCGCACCGAGGCGGCGGAGGCGCTGGCCGAGGCACAGGAGCGGCTCGACGCGCTGCGCGCGGAGTGACTCGCGCGGACTTACACCGTAAGTCCCAGGAAGGCAAGGGGCCTGGGTCAGGGCCGCCCCGGGCTTAGACATGGTGCACCGATCCACCGATCGGTCCGCGAAAAGGAGCACTCATGTCGGACAATTTCGAGACGACCAGCCCGAGCGGTTCGGGAGCAGCCGCCTACGGCGCGGGCGCACAGCCGCACGGCTCGCAGACGCAGCCGGGAGGATCGCAGATGCCGCCGTCTGGCACGCACACGCCGTCCTCGGGCTCAGAGGGCAAGGTCGATGCAGCCAAGCACGAGGCATCTGACCTCAAGGACAGCGCCGCAGGCCACGCGAAGGATGTGATGGGCGCGGCCAAGGACGAAGCCTCTGCCGTGATCGGCGAGGCCAAGATGCAGGCCAAGGACCTGTACGCCCAGACCCAGCGCGAGCTGCGCGATCAGGCGAACACGCAGCAGCAGCGACTCGCCACCGGCCTTCGCTCCGTCGGTGACGAGCTGGGCTCGATGGCGAACAGCTCCTCGGGCACGGGCATCGCCGCCGACCTGGTGCAGCAGGCATCCGGACGCG
>Ga0308158_10000308_pt1 | contig 94342 bp, 99 predicted proteins | sample PhyBR2_FD_201038 | JGI IMG/M metagenome (GOLD analysis project Ga0308158, IMG submission 201038) | Phyllosphere microbial communities from UC Gill Tract Community Farm, Albany, California, United States - DLSLB.R2 | ecosystem: Host-associated > Plants > Phyllosphere > Unclassified | place: USA... | reverse complement strand
GCTCTGGTTTCTTCGGTGGTGCGTAACAAGCGTGTGAAGGCTGCTGGTGGTGAGGTTGAGACTGTGGGTGCGCATGATGAGGTGCCTGCTACAACTTCTGCTAACGCTGGTGAGTAGTCTTTAGCTTCTCTTGAAGGGGAGGGTGTTGGTTCTTCGGAACTGACATCCTCCCCTTTCTTTTGTGTTGTGTGGGGGTTTTTGGTTAGGGAGCTGATAACGTTGAGGAGTGTGGCGTTGGCTATGCAGAAGAGTTGGGGATCGGTGGCTTTTGGTGGGTAATTTGGTTGTACTCAGGAAGATATTTGCGGTTGTTATTTTGGGTCTGGCAGGGGCTTTTACTCTGAGTGGTTGTGGAGTGTTAGAACAAGCAAAACCTTTACCTGATGAGAAAAGATATCAACGTATCAATGACATAAAGGACAATTTAACTCTTACAGAAGTTGGTGAAGTTGTTACTGAGCGGTACGACCATGGGGATGGGGTGTTTTCTCCATCTTTTATTCTTACTGAGGTTAAGGGCGAAGATGCTTTCAATAAGTTGACTGAAAGCATCAAAAAAATGGCTACACGACCTTGTAGTCCATTAACTGAAACGCAAACTAGATGTGATGTCGATGTTGTTGAGGTTTATCTTTGGAAGGAATCTGTGGATGGCTCTTCAGTTAGTGTGAAGATAACTGATGCATATAACGGTCGAAAAGTATAGGTCATAAACTAATGTTAGTGTAAGCAGGAAAATAGGATGTTTATGAATAAAGTAGATGTGTTCAAAAAAGTAGTTGTTGCGATTATTGTAGGGTTAATGGGAGTATCGACTCTTGGTGGTTGTGGAGTGTTAGAACAGGCTAAACCTCTACCTGACAAAGAGCGTTATCAGTTCATTAACGAGGTGAAAGATGGGCTTCGCTATAAGGAGGCTGGTGAGGTTGTGAGCGAGCAGTATGATACCGCAGATGGTGTTTTCGCTCCTTCATACTTCTATGCTGAGGTAAAAGGTGAGGATACTTTTGATTTTTTGACTGCCAGAGCTGAAGAAATTGCGACTCGACAGTGTTATGCTCTTTCTCCAACGAAAACCAAGTGTAGTTCTGGTCAAGTGGATATTAAACTGACCAGAGATAGTAGTGAGGATTTATTTGTGACCGTGGAAGTCATAGATGCTTATAGTGGTAGGACTCCAGATGAATAAACTTAAACTGAACGGCATAGTAGCTAAACTCAGTTTATGAGAGGGGAGGGTGTTGGTTCTTCTGGACCGACATCCTCCCCCTTGTTTTATGGTATATATAAATTAGCTGATAAGATGAGAGAGAGTATGTTATTGGGGCATGCTAAACGATTAGGGGTACCTGTGATGGGTAGTGTAAGCATGTTTCGAAAAGTGGCGATTGCCACTGCGGTAGGATTAGGAGGGGTTCTTGTTCTTAGTGGTTGTGCGCAATTGACCTCTCTACCTGATGAAGAGAGATACCAGTATATTAATCAGGTAAAGGATGATCTGGGCTATGCTGACACTGGTAAAGTAGTCAGAGAACAGTATGATACTGGAGATGGGGTGTTTTCTCCATCCTTTTTCTACACTGAAATAGAAGGACCAACAACGTTTGATAGGTTAACTGAAACTTCACAAGAGTTGGCTACTCAGCAATGTAATTTGTTAGTAGACATTCAAACTAGATGCGATGTAGGACAAGTGAGTATTCTTATTAGCAGGGATTCTCTTGAGGATACTTCGATTACATTGAAAATAACAGACGCTTCTAATGGACGGAACCAAGATTTAAGCAAGTAAGACCAACATCAAGCTAGTTAGTAGGTTCTTCAGTCTAGAAAGCTATGATGGACAAACCAGCTGAATTGCATGTTGTAAGGTAGAGAAAAGTAATGAAAGTGTCAATTGGGTAACTGGTTGGCACTTTTTCTTTGTGTTGTGTGCAGTTGTTTTCTGGGTTGTGGTGTGGTAGTGTGGGGAGTATATTTTGTTAGGGGTTTGTTCATGGGTAGTGATCTTGTAAAAACGGATGTTGAGAGTCTTAGTTTTGGTTCTCAGTTGAAGGCTGTGAAGGAGGATGTGTTTTTAGCTCCTCGTTCTTCTGTGTCTGATGGGGCAAGATTTGCTGGTAAGTTTGTTTCTATTTTTGATTCTGAGTGGGCGACTCGTGTGCGGGATAATACTGCTGCTGAATTGACTGCACCTTTGTGCTTTGGTCCTGGTTTTCTTGGCATAATTCCAATAGCTTTGCTTGGTGACGGCGGGAGTCCCATGGTTAGTTTCTTGGCTTTTCTGGGTACTGCTGTTGTGACTGCAGTTCCTTTGGGTTTGTGGCATAGGACCCGATTTTCCAGGAACGCTGTTGTTGTTAGCAAGATGGTGATTGTTACTGTCAGCTTGGTTGAGGTTTGGCTGGAAGATGTTTATGGTGAGTCTTTTTCTGATGAGGATGTTCGTTTGATGGCTGAAGCTATCATTGTGAATGAAGTTCCGTCTGAAATTTTTGTTGCTGAATCTGGTCGACCTTATCAGCTGAAATCTTCTGAAAGTGAACCTGATGCTGCTGAGCAGGCTTATTATCTTGTGGAGCAGCGGGAAGCTGTTGTTGTGGGTGAGAGAGCGGTAGAGAGCGTTCTGGAGCTTCCTGAGGTTGTTTCTGACCCTGAGGTTGCTTTGCCTGAGAGTGTTGACGCTTTGCTGGTTTCTTTGCTGGGTCGGTTGAGTCGGTTGAAGACTGTTGGTTCTGATGTTGAGGTTTCTCATCAGGTTTCTCGCATGCAGCAGGATGCTCAGCAGGCTTTGTTCACGTATCAGAAGTTGATGAAGCTTGGTGACCCGGATGGTGTTGTTGAGGCTGGTAGGGCTTTGTCTGAGGTTCTGGGTTTGTTGAATGATGAGGCTCGCATGTTGGTAACTGCTAAGTCTTCTATGTTGGCGAATGATTTCAGGGTTCAGCGTGAGTATTTGCGGTCGAGGACTTCTGCAGATGCGTTGGTTCTGACTCCTGGTGTTTCTGCTGTTGATGTTTCGAAGAAGGATGTGGTTGAGTAATGTCTACTGATATTGTGGTGTATAAGAAAGATAAGCCTGTGGGTGTCAGTGTTGACACTTTTGTCCAGCATACGGATTCTTGGCAGGCTGTTGTGGAGTCCGGTGCTGAGTTGTTTGTTCCAGTGTTACCGAGTCAAGCTCGGGCTGTTGCTGAGAAAAGAGATAATTCTGAGTATGGAATGGCTAAATACGGATTATTGCCAGGCTTTGTTACTTTTACAGGTTCCGCTGTTCCCTTGCTTGTTACTGCCTCACCTGGAACCACGGCTCTTAGTTTTGCTTTTCTTGGAGTGAATGTTGTAGCGTCTTTGCTGACTGGTTTGGGTTCTTTAAAGATTTTTCGTAAGGTTACTCGTAAAGAAAAAGCTAAGAGTGAGTTTGTTCTTGTTGAAGCTTTCAAGCATGACAAGCAGGGCTTGAAGCGTTGGCTTGACACCAGATATGGTCTGTCTTCTGTCACTGATTACACTCTGTCCACAATGGTAACTAATATGTATCGTGGTGAGTCGACTCGGTTTCTTGGTGTAAACAGTGGAGAGAGGTTGTGGAATTTTGCTTATGATTCCATAAAAGCCGGCTGGTTTGTTGAGGAACTGAAGTCAGTTGCTCAGAAGGAAGCCGGGTTGGCTTTGACTACAGGTAAGACTTCTGCTGTTTCCCTTGTTGCTTCTAAAGGCGTGAAGGATGAGCAGCTGGTTGAGGCTGAGAAGCTTCCTGGTGAGTGTGCTGTTCTTTTGGAGAGTTTCCAGGCTCGTCAGTTGTCGTTAGCTGAGTTGTCTTTGTCTACTGAAGCTCAGCATGTTATTCGTCGTTCGCAGGAGGATTTGCGTCAGGCTTTGAGTTTGTACTCGAAGATGGTTGCTGTGGGTAAATCTGATGTTGCTGCGGTGAGGTTGGGTGAGTCTTTGAGTTTGCTTATTGAGGAGCTGAACGTGTTGTTGGAGCAGGAGTTTGAGTCTTTGGATAATGAGTTCCAGGCTCAGCATGCGTATTTGAAGTCCCGTCAGTTGGGTTATGGCCAGGAGCCTGGTTTAGTGTTGAATGCTTTAGAGGTTCAGAAGAAGGATGTGGTTGGTAATAATGTCATCTGATATTGTGATTTATCATAAGAACTACCCAGAGTCTATTGACACTAATGTTCTTGATGTTCGTGTGACTGAGTGGGCGAACAGGATGAGTTCTGGGGGTGAGCTGTTCTCTTCTTTGGTGAACTCTGAAGAGCAGGAGCTGTTGAATAATTTAGCATATGCTTATACCGCTGATGGCGCTTTGGGCGCCACTGCAGGGACAGTAGTGAGTATGGCGGGCATGTCAGCTCCTGTTGTCTATTTAGCGGCAACTGGGGGTGAGTCTGTCCAGTTGGTGATGAATAATTTCCTGTTGTTTGGTGCTGGTGGAGGTTTAGCTGCTGGAATTGCGGTAGGCACTACTCTTTGGGCTCTTGTGCGACGGAGCCGACAAAAAGAGAAAGATACTTACAGTGGTCTGCTCCGCAAGCTGGATAAGTTTGAGCATGTTGCGTTGCAGAGTTGGCTGGGTTCCAGGTATGGTTTGGCTGCTGTGTCAGCACGTTATGTGTCGAAGATGTTGGATAGTGTTCGTGCTGTGAATAAAGGTCAGGATTCTAAGGATGTAGAGTTCTCAGATGATGGACATCCAGGCCGTCTGTGGAAGTTTAGCTATAGTGGAAACAATTCTTGGTTTGTTGAAGAGGCTAAAACTGTTGAAGCTAAGGAAGCTTCTGTAGCTTTACCTGCAGCAAGGTCTGAGGAAGTTTCTTTGCCTGGTGAGTGTGCTTTGTTGATGGAGAGTTTCATGAACTGGCAGGCTAAGTTGGCTAAGCTGAATTTGCCCACTGAATCCCAGCATGCTTTCTTACGTCGTGGTGAGGATGTTCGTCAGGCTGTTTCAACTTATGGGAAACTGGTTGAGTTGGATGATGCGGAGAGCATTGCGGAAGGTGAGCAACACTTGGCTGAAGTGTTGACTGTGCTGAATGAAGAAGCTCGGGGCATGGTGTCTGCTGTTGCTGCTGGACTGAATGATGAGTTCCGTGTACAAAAAGACTATTTGCGTTCACGTCAACTTGTTGAGGGTGTTACTTCTTCTGCGTTGATGCTGGAAGTCAAAACTAATGATGTTGAGAAGGAAGTGAACCAGAATGTCAACTGAGATTATGGTGATGAAGAACGATAAGATCGTCGGCTATGATGTTGATGCTTTCCAGGCTATGGTTGAAACTTGGGCGCCACGGATGCAGTCAGGTTCTGAATTGTTCACTCCTTTATTGAATTCGAAGCTGAAGATGGAGTTAAGCTTCGAAGGTAGAGACGACCGTGGTAAAGGTAGATTCTTTATTCTTCCTTCTATGGGTAGTGCTGTCATGTCAGTTTTTCCTACTGCGGAAGTCTTGGAGGCTGCAGGACCTGGTATGGCGACTGCAGCTTATGGAGCTTTTGTGACTGGTTTTACTTTACTGAGTTACACGTCTTTCAGAGTTTTCAAACATGTGACTCGTGAAAAAGCAAACACAGCCAACTTTTTGGTTGAAGAGAACCATCAATACAATACTGAGTTTCTGAAAGAGTGGCTTAGGAGCCGTTACAGTCTGTCTTCTGTGCCTGAGGATGATTTGCGTAATATGGTTGTCCATCTTTACTGGGAGACTCCTGTTCAGTTTGTTGACACTAACAACGTGGGTAGACTCTGGAACTTTGCTTACGATACAGTCAAAGCTGGCTGGTTTGTCGAAGAAGTCAAATCAGCAACGGAGAAAGAAGCGACAGTGACTCCTGCTGCATTGGTTCAAGGTGTTGCGACTCAGGAGTTGGCTGAGGCTAAATTATTGGTTGATACCGACCTGCTGCCTAATGAATGTGTTGTGCTGTTGGAGAGCTTCAAAGCCAAGCAACGCGTGTTGGAAGATTTGTTGTTATCTACTGAGTCTCAGCATGCATTGTTGCGTTCTCAGCAGGATTTGCGTCAGGGTTTGAATTTGTTCAGCAAGCTTTCTTCTGCTGGTGAAGTTGAGGTTGCAGCTACGTTGTTGGCAGAGAATCTAACTCTTCTGAATAACGAATTGAGTATCTTATTACAGCAGGAAACTGATGTGTTGGCGAATGATTTTAGGTCGCAGAATGCTTATCTGAAATCACGCCAGTTGGTTAGTGATTCTGCTTTGGTTTTGCCAGCATCTATTATTGTTGATGAGGTTGTACCAGTATCTGTGGATGGCACAGAATATGAGAAGAATAGGGTTAGGTAGCTTACATGAGTAAGACTGTTGTACTGAAGAACAAAGTGCTGGTTGCCGCTCCGTCAGCTTTAGAAGCTTTTCATCCTGTGGTGAATCCTGTGAGGACTTCTTTTTGGTCAAGTTTCATGGGGTCAGGTGCCACTTTTTTCCCACTATTTTCTGGCGGTCTTACTTTTCCTGTAGGTGGTATTACTGCAGCTTTTCTTGGCTTGGACGGACCTGCTCAAATTATCATCGGTAGCTCGACTGCGATAGCGGTAAGCCTTGCGGCTGCTGTTGGAGTTAGGCGAGCTCGTTTTGATGATAAACTCCATGCAGCAAATTCGTTGAACTTTGAAGCTTTGAAAACTTGGCTGGCTGCCCGTTATAGTTTACAACTGTCATCAGAGCAGGAGAAGGTAGTGTGGGATAGTATCGACAGTATCTCTGCTCAGCATGCTGTACATTTGGTATTGGAATCTAAGGATGGTACTGACCTGGTGTTGAAGGTTGATACCACTGATGAAAATTTGGGTCTGATTCTTGGCTTGGAACTTGCACACTCTTCTACTGCTGAGATAGCTAACATTAACGTTGCTCCAGAACCAGATGTTTTTGTGGGGGAAGCTGTCATTTTGTCAGAAGCTTTGGCGAAGAAGATGGCAATTGTATCTTTGAATGAGTTAGCTGCAGAGGAACAGCATATCATTTCACGGGTGCAGCAGGATTATGCAGGTCTGGTTCGTAATATGCAACAACTGCAGCGTCTGGGTGGGTCTTTAGATGTGGATGAGGTTGTGGTTACTTTGTCGAACTTGAACTCTGAAGTGCAGACTGTTATTGATGTCGCGTTAGACTCAGTAAGAAAAGAGTTGAGGATTCAATCTGAATGGGTTAGCGCTCGTGGTTTGAAGCCTGGGTCCAGTTTGATGATTGAACCTGTGAAGCCTGTTATTGGTATTTCTCAGCAAGCAAGTTTACCTTTGACAGATTCATTGTCTAACAAGTAAGACAATTGTAGTTTGTGTTCATATGCTGTACACTAAGAATGTAAACCTTGGAGGTTGTAGATGGATATGTTGGTAAAAGCTGGCAGTAAAGCTGTTGTGGTGAAAGAAATCACTGGTATGGGTGGTGGCACTGAAGAGTATTACGTGATGGACAGTCGATCTGTGGTTGCTATGTTCCAGGTTCCGTATACCAATTCACCTGAGAAAGAATGGGCTGCTTTATCTGAACTTGGTAAGGAAGAGGTTCGTCAGAAAGGTTGGTCCACCCGAGGCACTGAAGAGCATGCTATTGCTGCAGCGTTGGACCATGTTGATTTTGGCGAAGAAGATGCTGAGTTTGCCCGCCAGGAAATTGACAAACTCAGAGTAGAAGCTGTTGAGGCTTTTCAAGTAATGGTGTCTGACACCAAAGTTGGTTCAGAAGATTCAAGGTACAACAAGATTAGACCTCTTGTGAACGCCATTGGCGAGCTGAACAAGCAGCTGCAGGTGTTTGATAAGATGGACGAACTTCGAGGCGGTTATGCCGCTTTGTGGGGTTACTGGAAAATCCCAGAGTGAAAAAAGGGGGGAAGGCTAAACAGCCTTCCCCCTTTTTAAGTACGTATTTTGAAGAGGTTTTTACTTCTCGGGTAGGATGTGAGTATGACATTCAAATTACCTCACCCTGAAAAATTAGATAAACCTTTTGATTACCGCTTCGTAACCACCTCTGTTGACAACCTTGATCTTTTCAACGGGCTGACTCTTTTCGTAGGTAAAGACATCGAAAAGCTTCGCACAGCTGCTGCTGAAGTTTTCATGGAATCTAAAAACGATCATATTGCTGTTTTGACTGACAATGTTCCGTGGGCAGAATCTTTGGTTGATTCACCAGCTGGTAAGGCTTTTGCTCATACGTTTGAGTCCAATTACTGGAAGATGCCTCATCCTTGGAACAACTACAGCGAATTTGATCCTTACGGTGCAATTTTTAGAATGCGACCAAGTGAAGTTGTTGTTGACAATGCAGACAGTAGAGTGTTGTGGTTCCCTTGGGAAATGCTTGCCAAGGGACACGGACTTTCTGTGTTGGTTGATGAATCTCGTTGGTCTGAATCACTGCCAAACGGATTTGACTTAGATGATGTATGGAAGCTGGTTCAGAAGAATATCACTGCAGCAAACAGCTTGCAATGGTTCTTCAAAGAGCAGGAGTCTTTCCGTATTGCTCGGTTGACAGATGATGGTTCATTTGAGTACCAGATTGTAACGCCTGAACCTACAGGAGAAGTAGTTGACTCTTCTCTCCCCAGAGTGCATGAAGCTGCTTTAGCTTTGAGTAGAACTCTGGATGAAGCTGACTCTGCTGTTAGCTCTGCTGAGTCAGCTCAGAGTTTGAGGACTGCATTAGATGCCTTTTTGAAATCACTACCTGAATCTGGGAAGAAATAATTAACCTCCAAAAAGCCATTGGCTTTAACCTGCCAGCTGGATTGAAAATGGTAACGTTATAACTATGAGCGAATCACAAGATTTAGTAGTACCAAGTAAAGAGTTGATATTGGACGCTAAACGTCCTGTTGTAGTGAATAGTGATGTTCAAAGTTGGTTACAGAAAACAGGATCAGGAGAAGCAGTTTTTTCTTCTGTAGTTGGTTCCAGTGATTTGCATAAACCAGATGAGCTTCACAGTTCTCTTTCATTCGCTTCAGGGGCTCTGGCACTACCTGTCTTTATTATCTCGGCCGGCTGGGCTATGATTGCTCCGGGGGAAGCACTTCTCAGTACAGCAGCTTTTTTCTTCTTGGGAGCTCCAGCTGTAGGAGGAGCTACTTATGGAACTTTACGCTGGTTAGTAAACGGCAAGTTCCTGGCCCGGAAGAAGTTGGCCTCACAAGTTCATCAGGTCAATAAAAAAGGGTTGGATTTGTGGTTAAAATCAAGGTACCAAATTACTGTCGGGGATAAAGTGTTAGATGCCTTGGCGACTGCAGTTGACAAAGGTGTCACTTACGACCATGAAGCTGGTGTGTATATCCCTAATAGGTTCAAAGATGTGCAAGGCAATGAATGGTATTTCAAAAAGGAGACTGACACCATCGGATGGTTTGTGGCTCCTGTTGAGAGTAGAAATTTGCACAGTGAGTCTCCGCAGCGTCAGGTGATGAAACCTGCAGCTGTTACCTCTTCCGAGAAAGCTGCTTTAGTGTTTTCTGATGAAGTGAAAACGTTATTGTCGAAAATTGAACTTCGTATGAGTATTCTCAGCAAGTGTAACTTGAATGTTGAATCCAAATATGAGCTTGAGCAAGTTAGTAGGGACACTCAGCAGGCTCTTGCATCATTCCAGCGTCTGAATGATTTGAATGATGATGAGCAGCCATCAGATGCAGTGCTGATTGAAGTGTTGCAGGTTCTGAACGCTCAATTGAAAGCTACTCTTGCTGTAGAAACTGACGATGCTCATAACGAACTGATTATCCAAAGAGAATACCTCCTGGATAAAGCTCGCAGGTCTGGCACAAGCAAAACAGACTTGACTTTAGAATCTTAACATTCACCAAGTCAAACTGATAGTTTCCTGAAAGCTCAAACTTTTTTCTTGTTTGATTTGTTTCAACCGATGACTTATGCTAAGGTTGTATTTGTTCGCAACGAATGAAACATACTTATCAACTTATAGTTAGGATAAACTACCATGTCTCTTACTCTCACCAAGGGTGCCAATCTTTCCCTCACCAAGACCAGCCCTGGTCTGACCAACGTTACTGTCGGACTCGGTTGGGACGCTCGTTCCACTGATGGTCAGGCTTTCGACCTCGACGCTTCTGCCCTTCTTGTTGCTGACACTGGTAAGGTCCGCAGCGGCGAAGACTTCATCTTCTACAACCAGCCTGCTGCTGCTGACGGTTCCGTTGTTTACAACGGTGACAACCGCACTGGTGAGGGCGATGGTGACGACGAGACCATTTCCATCAACCTCAGCACTGTTGCTGCTGATGTGGACAAGGTTGTTATCACTGCAACCATCGACCAGGCTGATGAGCGTGGCCAGAGCTTCGGTCAGGTCCGTAACGCTTACGTTCGCATCGTGAACGCTGACACCAACGAGGAGATTGTCCGCTACGACCTCTCCGAGGACTACGCTGTTGAGACTGGTCTGGTCTTCGCTGAGGTTTACCGTAACGGTGCCGAGTGGAAGTTCCGTGCTGTTGGTCAGGGTTACGGTACCGGTCTTGCTGGTATCGCTGGCGACTTCGGCGTGCAGCTTGGCTAATAACGTCTGAGTAAGGGGAGCAACCGTGAAGTTGCTCCCCTTACTTGTTTTAAAACCATTTCCTTGATAGAATGAGAGCTATGTCCAACGAACTTGTCCAGACCAGATCAGATAGTTTAGTAACTGTTAACGCATCTTCTTCTGAAATTGCAGATTCATATCATCCTGTCATCAGTGAAGATGAACTGGCTGAAGTGAAAACCAAGCTTAATTCGCTTGAAGAAAAGTTTGACTTTGGTGAGCTAATGTCTGATGGAGGCGGAGCTATTGTTATTCTTGCTCCTGCCATGACTGGGTTCTTAGGAGCTGCAGTCGCTACCTGTATTCCTGGTGCGGACATTCTTCTGGTCGGCATGCTGACAGCTGTTGGACTTCCTTCAGTAGCTGGTATTGTCTATGGTGTAGGTGTACAAAAACGAAACCAGGTAAAACAGAAAATTGCTGAAATTAAGCGTGCAAACCAGAATAACTTGCAAGACTGGCTGCATTCACGGTACAACATTGACACGTTATCATCAAAACTTGACGAAGTGAATGCGTTCCCTAAAAAGATGACTGTGGAAGATGTCAACGGACGCAAGTTCGCTTTGAAGCGTACTGAACGCGGAACATATGTGTTGGATGAAAAGAAAATGTTGGCAGCCACTGCCGTTGACCAGTCCAATAAACTGGTGGAAACATTGAATGTGTTCCGTAACGTGGGGGACCGTAGAACTTTATCTAAAGCTGCAAGCGTCCTTGATGACATTGAAAGCAAGTTGACTAAACTTGCTGGTCGCAGGCTCTCTATTGAATCTCAGCATGTTGTTGACCGGACCAAGAATGACCTGGCAGAAATTACCAGGTTGAACTCTGAGCTAATTGCATTAGGAGCTCCCATCAAAGAGCGAGCTTCTCTGGTGCGTTCTTTGAATAATCTGAATGACGAACTGGCTCAGGTGTTCATTGATGAAGTGGCTTCCATCGAAAGAAAAATTGCTGCACAGGATGAATACATTGGCAGCCGGCAGAAGAAGAACTCTTCATTGAACCTCAAATAGTATTTCGTCCTACTCAGTAGCAAAACGATGATACATAATTTAGAATTGGATGTACTTTATGGCTCGCAAAGAAAATCAGCTTGTAACTATGCAGCACAACATAGAGCAGATGGAAGAACAGGCTAGAAGACAAGCCAGAACTAAGCAAGCTGTTATTTGGATGAAGTCTTCTCCCAGCTCTGTTTTTTATGATATTGCTACGGGTTGGAAGAACAAAGCGAACTCGTTAGTGGCTAAGCCTAAGCATCTTTCTGATGAATCTAAAACAGGATTTAGAAGGTACACTGACGTAGTTCGTCTTATTGCGGATGAGCTGCTGGACATTGACAGAAATCTATTGAGTGACAAAGATGCTGCAACTGTTTCTTTTGTAGTTTCAGAAAAAATGCCAGCAGCTTTACGAAGCTTTACTACCCGTTACTTGGAATACAGCGTATCTCACGCATGGAGCTATTATTCTAGTACCGCTGGGGTAGAAAAATTTTCTTCTATCTACGACACACTTTCATCCATCCATCAGGCTCAACTGAGTTTTTCAGCTAATCTATCTCCTAAGTTTATAAGCCCTGATGTGAACCAGTTCCCTGATTTTCATACGAACAGTGCAAATGTCGATGCTCGAATTAATCATGTGGGTCTCCTCTGGGCTGAAGCGAAAAAGAGTAACCGTAGTTTGTTATCTGAAGAGGAGTATTTCCTTGGACAGGTTGCAACATCCTATCTTCCTGAAGCTTTGACTTTGTACAACTCTTTCCGTTACATGGATGCTGATTTCCAGGCTAAAGCCGAGCAAATTCTGTTAGAACAGGTGGACCTGATTGAAAAGCATTTGCATACTATTCTGAAAACAGATGCTAAGAACCGTTTGGGTCAAATGCAAAGCCAAATGTATTTTCTTGAAGAGAAAATCAAAGCCCCTACTAACGCTCTGCAGTTGAACAGGGGCAGCTGATATGACTTCTATCCTTGACGAATTGGAACGTAATTCCAGAGAAGGAGTTGAGATTCTTCCTGCACAAGAGAAAACTCAAGCTATTGCTCTAATTGAGACTTCAAACAAATCTTCTTGGCTTACCCCAACAGCAGGGTATTCTTTTCTTTCATCCGCAGGCGGGTTTTTCACTTTAGGGGCTTTCGGTTTGGAGTTAGCAGCTGTGGTTGTGGCCGGGGTCGGAGCGACACTATTCGCTACTTCTTCAATAGCAAGAGGGGTGTTGGCTACTAAAGGGAGCATTGCTAAAAGCGATGTGAGAAAAAATCTTAGAGATGAACTTCGTAGATACGGTGTTTCTGTTACGTCTGCTGTTTTCGAAACGATTACCAAATTTTGCTTGGAGAATGAACCAGCATCTACTTTACGTTTTTCAGATAGAGACAAATCCACCTACATGCTGAGAAATACAATTGACGGATCAGTCACTCTTGTACTTTTGAAAAGGTCTTCTGCCTATTTGCTGAAAGATACAGTAAAAAACTCTGTTGGCCAAGTGTTTGGCGTAAAACTTAATTCCCCAGAAGCGTTGCCAGACACTTCAGCAGTTGATGAAATTCCAGCAGAAATCTTGAATTTAGTCAAAGAAATTGAACAATCCATTACGAAGATCAATGTATTTTCTGAACAGCTGACTATTGAGCAAGCATATGTTGTAGAGCATACAAGAGCGGAGTTGCTCGATGTAGTGCGTTCGTATTTGCATTTGAAACGGTTGAGGAACGACAAGACCGCAGGGTATCCTGACACACTCGAAATTCTCAAGAGGCTAAAGCAGGATATAAGTAAGCTTGAGGTAGACATAGCTGACATTTTGGAACGTAATTTGAATGTCCAAAAGATTTACTTCGACAACCGTAGTGGGGATGAGAAGCTTTAGCCTTCATTCTTAGAAATGTTGTAGACTTTGACTATGGTACTTTTTTATCTCATTTTCTCTATAGTAACAAGCAGCGGCTTAGGTGTTGCTACTCATTATTATATGATGAACAGCGACACTCCTTTCCGGGATAGAATGCGTAAACTCATTAGTGGTAAACCTCGGGCTGCGTTAGTGTCGAATATTAACGCTGTTATTAGAAGAGAAGTTTCTGGACAAGGTGTTGGGTATGACAAGATTTCGTATGAAGAAATTTTTGTAGTGCTAAATGCTTTGGAGGAGGCTAACATTTATTCGCATTCTACTTTAGAGGATTTGAATGAAGCGACTCGTATAGAACGAGACTATTCTCCTGTTCCTCGTGTGGTCTTTGTTGAAGAAATGTTTTTGATCCTTGATTCTTTCGCTGATTTGTCTGACAGCACGCCTGCTCATGATGCTGCACTCTACCGTCAAACTATCTGGAATGATAGAAGGTATGAGGTAAGCACCATGGCTCAGAATCTAAAAAAAGACTGTGAAAGAAAAGCAGTCAAAGCCTTGAAGAGCAATTCTATTAAAATGAAACGAGCTATCTCATGACTCCCCTAATTGGAATGATGGTCCTTATGGGAATGATGTCTGCTGGTTTGGCTGCAGGGACACTTACTGGTGCAGTAAGCGAGCGTGTTCGATTGACTAAAGCTCTTCGTATATTTACTGCCAAAAATCAATCATTTGAATTGGAGTCTAACGCTTCTGGCAAGCAGATTGAATTATCTACACAGAAACTTCAACCTCAACTTGTATCTAATCTCAGTGAAGCTCGACAAGTGTTAGCTAACTCCAGTTTTCCTGCACATCTAAAAACAAAGAGCTCTACTCTGTTGGTAAGTCTTGAAGAAATCTATTCTGCAGGTACTGTGGAGGTGGAAGATAACCACAACTTACTTCTCATTGCAGACCAGCTTGCATCTTCCGTAAGATTGTATGAGACTTTGACCGCTAAAGCTCGAAAAGAGCATACTGTGGTTGCAGAAATCGCAGAGCAATTAGATATCCTTGTGAACGCAACTGAAGAAATCAAAGCTGGTCGTAATGAAGATGCTGTCCGTGAGTTGAAGATTAGTACCGATTTTTTGCGAGCAAAGTTTCTCCGAGACCAACAGCTAAAACTCAGATAACTGTTCTGTTAGCTGCAAGCCTATATATTGGTCAGGTTTAGGAAAGGAACAAACCATGTTCTACCGTCAATTATCATCATCATCAGCTTTAGAGAGTTTACCTCCTGAAGCTGTAGTGTTTTTCGACGGGTTAGCGGCAGTAAAGTCTGATTCTGGAGAGTGGCTAATCACTGGTGAAAAAACACCTGTCACCAGCACAATCTTAGAAAGTATGGCTCCTGTATTTCATGTTATTTCAGAGTTCTCTTTCTTCCCTGAATCAGGTTTTGACTCTCATCGGGTGAACCTTACTAACGTTACTCAGTTCATCAGCAAATACGGTGAATTACCTTGGGTTGTTGTGTTCGAATGGACTCGTGACTTCTTCGGAGTGGATTTAGAAACTGCTCGGGATGCTGTTTGGCACCTGGTTCGAACAGGCAAAGTTCAGCCTACTGACAAAGAGACTCTCATCTTGTCTCGATGAGTTTTCTGAAAGAATCATGAAAATCGTCAATCCGATTTGACTCGTGGTGAAAATGTGATAAGGTTATACCAATAACAACTTGAAAGGTTGACTATCACATGGGACTCTCTCTCAGCAAGGGCAGCTCGCTCTCACTCAAAAAGAACGACGGCTCAGCTCTTAGTAAAGTAATTCTTGGTCTTGGTTGGGACACTGCTAAGCGTGGTGGATTCTTCGGTGCCATCGGCGGCGGCGAGATTGACCTGGACGCTTCGGCTCTTCTGTTCGATGCTCAGGGTAAGAACACTGACATTGTTTACTTCGGTAAGCTGAACTCCAGCGACGGTTCTGTCCGTCACACAGGCGACAACCTTACTGGTGCCGGCGATGGTGACGATGAGCAGATTATCGTTGACCTGACAAGCGTTCCTGCCAACGTGCAGAGCATTGTGTTCACCATCAACTCCTACTCTGGTCAGACTTTTGACAAGGTAGCTAACGTATTCGCTCGCGTTCTTGACGCTTCCAGCGGAAACAACGCTGAAGTTGTTCGTTACAACCTGGCTGAATCCAAGAACAACACTGCCAACATCATCGCCAAGCTTACCCGCGAAGGTTCTGGCTGGGCATTTACAGCTATCGGTGAGTTCACCAACGGCAGGACCGCTAACAAGCTGGTTGACCCTGCACGTAGTTTCCTGTAAGCTATAATCAAAATTCAGTAAACAAATCAGCAAACTTAGAAAGAAGAAAATACCACTATGTCTCTTACTCTCCAAAAAGGTTCCAACATCTCCCTGAACAAGGAAGACCCTAGCCTTACCATTGCACGTCTTGGTCTTGGTTGGGACGTTCGTTCCACTGATGGTGAAGATTTCGACCTTGACGCCTCGGCCATTCTGTTGGCTGACACAGGTAAAGTCCGCTCTGACGCTGACTTCATCTTCTACGGTCAGATGGCTGACGCCATTGGTTCCGTCCAGCATCAGGGTGACAACCGAACAGGTGAGGGTGATGGTGATGACGAGCAGATTGTTGTTGACCTGACTCGCATCCCTGCTGACATTGTGAAGATTGTCTTCACTGTTTCTATCTTCAAGGGTAAGAGCCGCCACCAGAGCTTCGGTCAGGTTCAGAACGCTTACATCCGCCTCGTGAACGAAGACACCGGTCGTGAAGTTGTTCGTTACGACCTTTCTGAGGACGCTGGTAGTGAGCGTGCTTTGAACTTTGCTGAAGTTTACCGTCACAACGGTGAGTGGAAGTTCCGTGCTGTTGGTCAGGGTTACTCTCAGGGTCTCGGTGGCGTTGCCCGTGACTTCGGTATCAACGTAGACGACGAAGACTAAAAAATGTGTTTGCCTTTGGCGTAGATGTGTGGTACGATTATCTACGTCAAAGGGAAACAGTTTCTCCCTGTAATGTTTATGCTTAGAAAGGCAAACTAACCCATGAGTGATATGCTTACTCCCCCGGATGAGACCGCTCTCGTCCTCAGTGCCCCTGCACCTGTCGAGACTGTCTCCGAGGAGAAAGCTCCTTCCATGATTCCGTCAGTGGACAAGAACCGCGAACTGGAAATTGGTCAGCAGGCTAAGAGCTTCGTCAAGGACCTTTCCCGTTTCAACCCCAACTCCCCTGAGTTCGCTCAGAAGCTGACAGACATTCAGACTCTTGCTCAGAGTGAGATTGTCAAGTCTGGTGTTGGTACAAGCCGACTTCTGGAGCGAAAGTCCTCCTCACTCAGCGGTGCTAAGAAGTCTGGCGGTGACGCTACAGTGAAGGTTGCTGGAACGCTTTCCACCCTTCGTTCCACCGTCGAGGACCTCACTCCTAACGCTGCTGACCTTACAGGCGTGAAGAAGATTCTTGGCTTCATTCCTGGTGGCAACAAGATTCGTAAGTACTTCCAGAAGTACGAGACCGCCCAGGTCCAGCTTGACAACATCGTGAAGTCTCTTCTTGCTGGTCAGGATGAGCTGATGAAGGACAACGCTTCTCTCCAGCAGGAGAAGAAGGAACTCTGGGACAACATGGGTGTACTCAATGAGTACAGTGTTCTCGCACAGAAGCTTGACGAGGAAGTGACTAACGAAGTTGCTCGTCTGAAGCAGGCTGGTAACATCGAAGCCTCTCAGACAATGGAGAGCGACATGCTGTTCGCTATCCGTCAGCGTCGTCAGGACCTCATGACACAGCTTGCTGTTTCTGTCCAGGGTTACATGGCTATGGAGCTTGTTCGCAAGAACAACGTCGAACTCATCAAGGGTGTTGACCGTGCCCGCACCACAACCATCTACGCTCTGAAGACAGCCATTGTTGTTGCTCAGGCTCTTGACACCCAGAAGCTGGTTCTTGACCAGATTGATGCTGTCAACGAGGCAACCAACAAGACCATCGAGCAGACTTCCATCATGCTTCGTCAGCAGACAGGTCGTGTCCACGAGCAGGCTGTCAACTCTGGTGTTGCTGTTGCAACTCTGGAGAAGGCCTTCGATAACATCTTCGCTACAATGGATGAGATTGATGTCTTCAAGCAGAAAGCTAACGATTCAATGGCTCAGACCATCGATGGTCTGACTGCTCAGCTTGACCGTGCCCGTCCTCAGCTTGACCGTGCCCGTGCATTGGAAGCATCTGAGACCAGCCGCCAGGCTATCGGACGATAAGTAATAGCAACAGAAACGGAAACTGCTGACAGTGGCAAGGCTTGTATTACCTTTAGTTATTCTCCTCCTCGTTATCTTGGTAACAGGGTGGGTCATCTACCATCGCTCTAAGAAGGTGACTAAAGGGAACACAGCTAAACCACTGTCAGCAGTTTCCGTTCATGCTTTAACAGGAGACAACCTCCTGAACCACACACTGTACCTTCTGGAAACATATGGTACTTTGGTTAAGGAAGAGTTTCCCGAAACCGCCAAAAAGCTGTTCTTTTCCCTGATTGGTACCAGCAAATCAATCGGAGAAAGATATAGCAGCGGTAAGATTCCGGCTCAGGCTGCCAGCGACATTAAAGCAATACTTACTGACTACCTGATGTCAGCAAATGAGTTCTTCATTCGCAGAAAAGCTACAGACAGCGGTCACACTGTTATCAGTAGTTACGAATTAATGAACCGTCGACTTGACGAAATCAACCAAGCTCTGCTATATTCAGATGAACACAAAATTGGTGTAACGAACTTCTACTGGGAAAGTAAGATTAAGCATCAACCGCCTCAGGTTGATGCAGATGACTAAGGAGTAATACTATGGTTTGGTCCATCTTCGGCGGTCGCCGTGATAACCAGAACAACCCTGTTGCTGCAGCCGCCGCAACAGCCCTTGCTCCAGCACCTTTCCCTGAGCAGTTAGCTGAATGGATTGAAGAACTGAACTGGTACGAGAGGGAATCCTCTGGCATCCTGTCAGCTTCCGTTTACTCCCGTCTGCGAATTATTAGCGACCTTTTGGTGGACATCAACAGCTTCATCAAGGACTACCCCATTCGCCCTGAGGATGAATACATCCTAAAATCCACAGTCACTGACTACATCCCTTCAGCATTGAACATCTTTAATCAGCTCCCCTCACATGAACAGATTTCTGGTGGAGAAGCTGATGTCATGCTTCTGGACCAGTGTGAGAACATCGAACGCAGTGTTCGTAAACTGAATACTGAAATGCATGAACGAGTGAAGTCTAACCTGGCAAGCCAGACCATCTTTGTTGAGAACCGCTTCAATAACCAGCCATAGTCCTTTGCGACTTGATTCTCTCAAGGCAGTGTGCTAAGCTGTCTTCATACTTAACAACGCTTTGACTTAGGAATGGTTCTTACAAATGTCTACATCTCTCCAGGCAGGTGCCAACATCAGCCTCACCAAGGGTAACCCCTTGCTGAATGAGCTTGTCATTGGTTTCGGTTGGAACACCATCCAGAGTAATGGACCCCAGGTTGACCTGGTTCCTTCCGCCATTATCACGGATGCAAACAACCTTGCCCTCAGTGATGACCATTTTGTTTTCTTCAACCAGCTTGCAACTCCTGATGATGCTGTTCGATATGTCGAAGGCGATGACTCAGAGCAGATTGAGGTTTCTCTTTCTTTGGTTCCTGAAGCTGTTGCGAAGATTGTTTTCATTGTTTACGTTGACCCTGATGTCCGTAAGCCTGGTAACTTCGGTTCAGTCAAGAACGCTTACATGCGTGTTGCTGACCGAGAGAACAACGAGATTGCTCGTTTCGACCTGCCGAACGCTGACCTTTCCATCAACGCCATGATTTTTGGTGAAATTTACAAGCACCGTGATGAGTGGAAGTTCCGAGCTCTGGGTCAGGGCTTCAAGGATGGTCTGTCTGGTGTTGCTAACGCCTACAAGGTGGCTCTCTAATGACTGCTAACCTTACTAAGCCTCGCCCAGATATTGTTTATCTGCGTCGTCGGTTGAAGGTAGGGGAGAAGCTTCCCACTGGTCCTGTGGAGACACAGACTACGAACTCTCTCAGCCTTACCCCTCCGACTGGTCCTGTGGAAGTGAAGCTTCCTACTGTCCCTGCTGCTACCGAGAACACTGTACTGACCGCTCAGAAGCCTGCTGTGCGACTTAACCGTCGTCAGTCAGCAGTCGGGTCTCTCGCCCTTGCGAACGTCTCATACGTCGCCTGGGAGCTTCTGGATGGGTCTACAGGGTTCTTGTACTCCACAGCTATGCCGAGCAACGCAGCAGATGTTGTGAACTACAAGACTGGTGAAACTCGACCTGCTTTGCCTGAAATTGTTCCTGCTTCGTTCAAGAACCGACCTGTGGTAGAATTCCATAGAGGTGTGCTTGTAATTGGTCTTCGTTCATTGAAGACTATTAAACGCATCATTGCTGTTCCTCTTGAAGGAAAGAACATCGAAGCGGCAACACTCAATGGAACGTCTGTAACTTTGCCTTACCTTGCAAATGAGGTAATGTACATGTCAGTAGTTGAATCCTGCTTGGAGATTAGAGCAGAAAAGTTCCGAGGTAACATCCACGAAACGTTCCGAATCGGAACATACACTCCTTCCACTACGTCAGTGCAGGGTAACAACAGCTTGAGAAGTTTCTTCTCAGAGAACAGATAGAAGGCTAACTTTGCGTCATTTTGATTTCCTTTCTCAGCAGGATGCTGCCGAGTTATTCTTTCGTGAACCCGTTTCTTTCACCAAGAACAGCGACAAGAGTTTGCTTAGTGCATCTTTAGGTGCTACTTTGTATATTCCTGCAACTCGTCCTGAGCTTTTCAAAGATTTGCAGAAAATGCGTAAACGGGATGCAACCAGTGTGGTTGTATGCTTGGAAGACTCCATTCCTGACGAAAGAGTCGAAGAGGCGGAAGGTAAGCTACATGTCTTGCTTACCGAGTTGAACAAACTGGACAACATGGATGAGCTTCCTCTTGTTTTTGTTCGTCCTCGTTCACCTGAGCATTTTTACAAAATTGCTTCGCAGAACACAGGGCTGCTCAATGTTGTAACAGGTTTTGTGTTCCCTAAATTCGATGGTCTGACTGACAGGGCCGCAGAGTTCGTAGGGTTGCTTCAGGAAGTAAACCAGATTGAATCCACTAACCTGTACTACATGCCAGTCCTGGAATCCCCTTCTATCATTCATAGAGAAACCCGTAAAGCAACTCTTTCGGGTATCTCCAATGTCTTAGCCGGCTCCAGAGACAACTTGTTAGCTGTCCGAATCGGTGCGACAGACATGTCTTCTGCTTATGGTCTGCGACGTTCACGAGACTTCACTGTGTATGATGTTCATGTGGTTGCATCTGCAATTGCTGACATTGTGAATGTTCTCGGTAGAGCTGATGACGAATACGTTATTACAGGTGCAGTGTGGGAACACTTTGCTCCAGCTGAACGAACTTTCAAGCCTATGCTCCGTGAAAGCCTGTTCTCTGAAGATAAAGCTCTCCGAGCAAAACTTCTTACAGAAGGTTATGACAAGTTCCTGCAGGAAATCCAGCTGGATAAGATTAACGGCATTACAGGTAAGACAGTAATTCACCCGAGCCACATCAGCATGGTTCATTCCATGTTGGTTGTTTCTCATGAAGAGTACAGTGATGCAACTGATGTTTTGAAAGAAGACAACGGTGGTGGTGGAGCTTACGCTTCCGTGTACCGCAACAAAATGAATGAAGTGAAGCCGCATGCTGCTTGGGCTCGCAAAACATTGAACAGAGCAAGAATGTTCGGTGTAAGCAACGCAGACATTGATTTTGTTGACTTCCTTGAAAGGTTTGAACTCTAAATGACAGTATGGAACGGCGAGTTTGTTTCCCGAGAACTCAACATTGAAGCACCTGACGCGTCAGGTTTTGAGCAGCTTCTTGGCATTGCTCTACGCAAAAACAAAAAGCGAGCCCATCTTCTGGTGTCTACTGTTTTAGGTAAGCACATTCCTCAGCATCCTCATGTCATTTTGGCAGCGGCCCGCATGCTTGCAGAGCAGATTTACCGTCATGACATGTACGCTGACAGAGGCTATGATGCAGATGTAACCCGACGAATTACAAGAGCTAAGCTCCTTGCCATTCTTGATGGCCGTGACACAAGACTTGAAGAGAACCCTGATTCGCCAACAACTCTTTCTGTTTCAGTGAACAACTTGACAGTGTTCGGTTACGCTGAAACTGCGACAAGTTTGGGTGCTTCTGTTGCTGAAGTCTTGGAAGCTGACTACATCCACTCCACACGTTACCCAGTCGCTGGCTCTGTGGAGTACGGTGGATTTGACGAAGAGCATTCTCATGCAACAGCACACCACATCACTCCTGCTGATGTGAAATTGTTGAATAACCCCAACCGCAAAATTGTCTTGGTTGATGATGAGTTGACAACTGGTAACACTGTCATGAACACCATTCGCTTGTTCGAAAGTCACGCCCATCACAACGAGTACTACATTGCGACTTTGACTGACTTGCGTACAAACGAATCTGTTGATAAGTTTGTCGAGTTTGAAAAAGAGATGGGTATCAAAGTCCATGTTGTTTCTCTAATCTCAGCTGAACTTCATGTTCCTGTTGATTCAGTTGAAAAAGCTGAACCCATCATTGAGAAAATCAAATCCTTACCTGAATCAGATTTCTCTGGTTCACGTCATGGACAGGTATTTGTTCGCCAGTATGAAAAAGCAGCACCTGCTCTGAGCTTAGGCGTTTCAGAAATGACTCTGTGGCGTATGAGGCAGCAGGCTCAAGCTCTTATTTCTGTCGCTGCTCCTGTCAATAATGAAAAAGTTCTCATCCTTGGCATCGAAGAAGACATGTACTTCTCGTTGTTGTTCGGTCACGAACTGCAGAAGTCTGTTACTGATTCATCTTTGATTTACTTCTCATCAGCAACACGCTCACCTGTTGTGGCTTACCCTGATGAAAGCTACGCAATCAAAGACCGAGTGAAGTACAACGTTGCCGACGATGTTGCCCCTCGTTTTGCCTACAATATTGGTACTGATTTCGACCGTATTATCATCATCACTGATGGAAAAGCCAGCACTGCTCGCATCCATGAGTTGACAGATGCGTTAACCTCCCGAACGAAAGTTGTTGAATTGCTCGAAGCAAAACTGAACACTAATGGCCTCCCTACTCCTTTGCATGGACCTGACTTCGGTTCCTACAAAGCAGAAGATGTTTCTTGGCTGTTGAAAGATTTGTCCAATGCTGAATTGGAAGCTCCCACTGAAGAGCGAGAAGAAGCCATCCAATCAGGTGGAGCTCACTATGCTGAGTCTTTGCCTGTAGAGTACATGCCTACTGCTGAGTATCAGGAATTGTTCTTTGAGTCTCTTCAGGAGAACAAGAAGCGTTTAGCGGAAGCTATTGGTCTTGTTTCTGAGCAGGCTTTCACTTTGAAAAAAGGTAACCCTGTTCTTGTTTCCTTAGCTCGTGCTGGAACCCCTGTTGGAGTTCTCATGAAGCGATACCTTGAAAGTGCCTACCGTCATGAGGTCCCTCATTATGCTGTGAGCATTGTCCGAGGTAAAGGTATTGATTACAATGCTTTGAAGTATATTGCTGCTCACCACAACCCAGAAGATGTTTTGTTTGTTGATGGTTGGACAGGTAAGGGTGCTATCACAAAAGAACTCAGTGACGCTCTTGCTGAATTCGAGACTCGTACAGGGATTCATTTTGATTCTGAGTTGGCAGTCTTGGCTGACCCTGGTTCTTGTGTGCGTATCTACGGAACTCGTGAAGATTATCTCATTCCTTCGGCTTGCCTAAACTCCACCGTTTCTGGTTTAGTGTCTCGGACAGTACTCAATGAGGATTTCATTGGCGAGAATGACTTCCATGGTGCGAAATTCTACAAAGAGTTCGCGGACAATGATGTGTCGAATCAGTTCATCGATGCCATCACTGCTGAGTTCACTGAAGAGCTGTTCAATGCCAGTGCTGTTGCTGCTTCAACTCATGTAGTTGCAGAACCAGACTGGTCTGGATGGAAGATGGTATCTAAAGTCAGCGATGAGTACGGTATCAACAATGTAAACTTAGTCAAACCTGGTGTTGGTGAAACGACCCGAGTTCTTCTTCGTCGTGTTCCTTGGAGAATCCTTGTTCGCCCTGAGGACAAAGCTGGACTGAAGCACATCCTGTTGTTGGCTGAACAGCGTGGTGTTGAGGTAGAAGAAAGAGCCGATTTGCCTTACGCTTGCATTGGCTTGATTCATCCCAACTTTACTAAAGGTGCTGTTGGTTTTGATGGAGGTAAAGCCTGATGAGTGTACCTGCTTTATTCTCAGACCTTGATGTAACACTGATTTACTCTTTGAGTCAACTTCATAAAAGAGGGCAATCTTCTGCTGGACGATTTGTGGCAGAGGAATATCAAGATGTGCCTCTGAGTTTTGTGAAAATGGAAACTTGGCAGCAGCTGGCAATCAACGCTGGCAACTTGTTTGATTTTGTTCCCACAACAACAAGAACTTTCGACCAGTACAAACGAATCTTCTTCCCTGCAGTGGATATCAAAGCTGCAGTGGTTCTCAATGGTGCTCAAATCGTCATTAATGGCAAAGAAGATATGGACTGGAGTAGAGAGGTTGCTGCTGGCGTAGCTGCTCATAATTATCTTCCTTTGGAAGTTTTGAATCTCCTCCAGGAAAAACTGGAAGGCTGTGATGAGGTCAAGACTCTAAGGGATGCTGACCAGTTATTCAACTATGTTGTTGCTCAGAGTTCAGACTCTCCTTATGTAGATGAAGTTACGAAAGAAATTTCAGAACTTACTGGCTTTGTTCGTTCCAAACAAGGACGTAAGACTTACCTTGTCCCTGCTACTGTCAGCAAAGGGCGAGCAGTTCGGGAACTCATCACTCGTTGGGGTTCCACAATGACTTTCGGAGCAGGTGATTCGCTTCTTGATTTCACTATGATTCCTGAAGTGGACTATTTCTTGAACCCTGTTCACGGGGACGTGCCACCTGCTGAGAAGAATGTGTTCAGAACTACCCGAGAAGGTATTGACGCTTCTGAAGAGATGATTGATTTTGTTGTAAACACTATCAAAAAGTAACCCAAACACAACATGTAGGGGTTTGTTTCACCAAATGTAACTATGGTGAAACAAACCCCTACATGTTTTTAAAGATGAGTGATTTCTGAGCCCATTTTTAGACATTTTAAGCTGATATTAACTCCCGCAGTCGCCCCTATGACGACTGTTTGTTTCTCTGGCAACTTTTGAGAAACTGATACTATATAAACTACAAACAATGTGGAACTGACTGCGAGAAACGCAGGAACGAGACAGGAAGATTCCCTTCCTTAGTTTCCACAAAAGGAAAAAATGACTACAATTGATGAATTCGTGCATTTGCACACTCATACCGATGCCTCTCTTTTAGATGGTTTCGGAACGGCCAAAGAAACAATTAATGAAGCAGCACGGTTGGGTCAGCCGGCTATCGCTTTCACAGACCATGGTAAGCTCACCGGTCTTTACAATGGATATCAAGCCGCCAAAGCTGCTGGTATTAAATTCATTGCTGGTATTGAAGCTTACTTCACTCCTTCCACTACAACCCATGGTGCCAAAGAAGCTGTTTTCTTCAGCGATGGCGGCCGTGGAGACATTGCTGGTAAAGGTGCTTACACTCATTTGACCATCCTTGCTGAAAATAACACAGGACTGGCTAACCTTTTCAAGTTGAACCTACGTGCTTCAACAGAGGGGTTCTTCCGTAAACCTCGAATGAGTCTGGAAATGCTGGCAGACCATTCTGAAGGTCTCATCGTTACAACAGGTTGTCCTTCTGGTGAAATTCAAACTCGACTACGTTTGGGTCAGTTCCAGCAAGCTTTGGCTTTCGCAGCTCAACTTGTGGACATCATGGGTAGAGAGAATGTCTATGTTGAACTGATGGACCATGACATGACCATTGATTTGGAACGTTCTGTGCGTGAAGACCTGCTGAAAATTGCAGACATCCTTCAGCTTGAACTGGTAGCGACTAACGACATCCATTACTCCCGTAAAGAGGACTGCGATTCTCACGAAGAGATGTTGGCAATCCAAACTAACTCAGTGATGTCTGAATTGCCAGACCACAGAGGAGGAAAGCGTTTTGCCTTTGAAGGGGCTAACTACTACGTCAAGTCTTCTGCAGAAATGCGAAGACTGTTCCCTGACGAACAGTTCAAAAATGCTATCACCAACACTTTAGTTATCGCTGAACGTTGTGATGTCAGTATCGCTTACCGTGATGACTTGCGTCCACATTTCCCTCTTCCTGATAATGTGGCAGATGAGATGGAATACATCAGAAATCTTGCTTACAAAGGATTCAAAGAACGTCTGCCTGAAAAGTACGATGACCAAAAATATATTGACCAGCTTGAGTTGGAACTTAATGTCATCATTTCTAAGAACTACGTAAACTACTTCTTAGTTACAGCTGACTTGTGTATCTGGGCACGTAACAATGGTATTTCTGTGGGTTCTGGTCGTGGTTCTGCTGGAGGTTCATTCCTGGCGTTCACTATGTTCATTACAGATGTGGACCCTATCAAGCACGGTCTCTTGTTCGAACGATTTTTGAACCCAGAACGTGACAGCCCTCCTGACGTTGACCTCGACTTTGACGACCGTTACCGCGACCAGGTGTACCAGTACGCTGTGAACAAATACGGTTACGAGCAAGTTGCTCAGGTTGTTACTTTCGGTGGCATCAAGGGTAAGAACTCTATCAAAGACGAAGCTCGAATTTACGAGTTCCCTTACTCTACAAGTAATGAACTTACCAAAGCTTATCCACCAGACATCTTTGGTAAGTCCATGAAGCTTCACGACATCTATGATTCAGGGTCAGAACGCTACGAAGAAGCTGAAAGCTTCCGTAAAAAAGTCCAGGAACTGGGCGCTCAGGGAGTTATCGATTCTGCTTTGAAACTCGAAGGTAGAACTCGTTCCACTGGTGTCCATGCTTGTGCTGTTTTGATTTCAGGTAAACCTCTGACTTTGACTGTACCGTTGGAGATGCGTCAGAACGATAACACTCTTATTGCTCAGTGGGAGTATCCTTCTTGTGAGGATATTGGTCTTCTCAAGATGGACTTCTTGGGTCTTCGTAACTTAGGTATCGTTGCTGATTGCTTAGTTCTTATTAAGCAACGTCGAGGCATTGATATTGATATGGATGCTTTGAAGAAGAACGACATGGATGACCCTGCTACGTTTGCTATGCTGGCTAAAGGTAACACTTTGGGTATTTTCCAGCTTGACGGTGGTCCAATGCGTGACCTGCTGAAACTGATGAAGCCTACAAGCTTCGAAGACATCTCTGCTGTGCTTGCGTTGTACCGTCCAGGACCTATGGGTGTGAATGCTCACACAGATTACGCTTTACGTAAAAACGGACTTCAGGACGTGTCTTACATTCATCCAGATTTGACTACTGCGTTGAAGCCTATCCTGGAAGAAACTTACGGTCTTATTGTGTACCAGGAGCAGATTATGAAAATTGCTCAGGTGGTTGCTGGTTATTCCCTTGGGGAAGCTGACCTTCTACGTCGTGCCATGGGTAAGAAGAAAAAAGCTGAGATGGACTTCCAGTGGACTCGTTTCAACGAAGGAGCCACTGAGCGTGGATACAGCAAAGCAGCAATTGAAGAGTTGTGGAACACTGTTCTTCCGTTCGCTGATTACGCGTTCAACAAATCTCACAGTGTCGGCTATGGTTACATGTCTTACATTACAGCTTACCTGAAAGCGAACTTCACTCCAGAGTACATGGCTGCTCTTCTGACTTCGGTTGCTGACTCAACGGAAAAGACGGCTCTTTACTTGGAGGATGCTAAGAATAACGGTTTGAAGGTGTTACCACCTGACATCAACAACTCACAGCGTGACTACTTCCCATTGAATGACACTGAGGTTCTTTTCGGATTGAAAGCCATCAAGGGTATCTCTGATGCTGTGTCTGATTTGATTGTTGAAGAACGTGAAGTTGCTGGTCCTTTTGCAGATTTCTCAGATGTGTTGAACCGTCTGCCTCGAACTATTGTCAACAAACGTGTGTTTGAAGCCTTAGGTTATGGTGGTGGTTTCGACCGAATGGGTTACACCAGAAAATCTGTCATCGATTCGCTGGAAAGTGTACTGAAAGAATATCAAAAAGCAAACAGGCTGAAAGCTAAACAGGAAACAATGGGTGGTTCGCTGTTTGACGGTATGGACTTCGAAGAAGATTTGAAGCCTAAGTATGAGCTGGTTCCTGCTCCTGAGTTCCCCAACATGGAGAAATTGCAGTTCGAACGTCAGATGTTGGGATTGTATGTTTCAGGTCATCCTCTTGATGGGCTAAATCTTGAATCTATCTCTTCTACCAGAATTGGAGAAATTCTTACAGGTAATGTTCCAGCAGTAGAAGGGTTTGCTCCTCGTGGAAAAGAGCCAAATATTACGATTGCTGGCATCGTCCCAAGCTTTGCTGCTCGTCAGACTAAAGCTGGTAAAATGTTTGGAGCTGGAACTCTTGAAGACCGAACTGGAGTTATTGAGTTTGTAATGTTCTCGAACACTTTCTTGGAGTTTGGTTCTTTCATGAAAGTTGACGGTTTGTATGCGTTGTCTGGTTATCCACAGAAACGCGGTGAAGGTTTCTCCTTCATTGTCAACATGATTCGTCCATTAGAGTTTGCTTCTTCAGGTAATATGCCTGTTCGTGTTAAAGTGACCCGAGACCAATGGGATAAAGGCGAAGAAGAGCTTTTGCTTCGTATGCAAATTCACGAAGGCAAAAATAGCGACGGAACTGATGTAATTGTCAGCATTCGAAATTATGATGGTTCGGTAGAAGAAGAGACATTGCCTATCAAGGTAAAGCCTTCGACTCTATTGACTTCTGAGATTAGAGAACTGTTCGGTATGACAGCAATTGGTCGTTGGAGAGCCCGAGCTGGAACACAAAGCAACTAAGCTGTAAGAGGAAAGAGCCACCAAGCATTACGCCTGGTGGCTCTTTCCTCTTTATAACGGTAAACTTGGTGTTTACCTTCTCTCTGGTAAAATAAATGAATGTCTATAAATATTAGTCCTGCGTACAAACTTGACAGCAATGATTTCTTCGAGTTTGTACAGCGGATGCGAACTTTCTTAGTTCCAGAGCTCAACAAGGTAATCTATGAGAACTATGTTGCTGAGGCCCTCAAAAAATACGATATTAGTGAGAACGTCGCTTTTCGAGATGTTTTGAATCAAGTTATCAAAGATACTCAAAAGGACAAAGATTCTTTCTTGGCCCGTTACTTCAAATCACAAGTAGTGTTTTTTAGGAACTATGTTCGTGACGAGACATATGCAATTCTTTACGACATGCCTGTTCCAGTTGTTCATAGTTTTGCCGACATTGAAGGAGTCGTAGAAGACTATTCCTACTGGAATAGTTCTGATTCACAGTTGCAAAAGATGAGCCAAGCTGAATGGAAAGATAGAATCACGGCGTGGGAAGAAACCATCGATTTGAGAGAAGCAACAGGACCGCAAGGTGTTTCCGTACGGTTCTTCAACCAACACTATGCTTCATATTTTGTTACGGTAGAAAAAATAGAGGAAGCTTGGGATGGTTTGATATTACCTTCTTTTGAGACGCGTTTCAACGCGGTGTTGCTGGAAGTTTACACTCGGTCTAACACACAGAAGTTTCCTGAAGCAGAATCTGGAGAGATGTTCCAGAAAATCATGGAGTACCTAATTGCTGATGACAAGGCCAGTAGCTTACCTTATGCTAACCTTTTGCCGGTAGAGGCTCAGCAGGCTGTTGATGACGCTCACTCTATTATGAAAGAGAAAACACTTGTAACCCTTTAGAGGCACAAGTGTCTAGGTTGTTCGCAAAATGTTTATCTTTTCAAAAAATATTGCGGCATGTGCGTTTTTTGCGTTTAACGTCCGATAACAAACCCAAGACTAAGACGAAAGCAGGTCTTACAACTAAATAGCACATCAGAAAGTATGAACAAACTCGTTAAAGGGCACTAAACGAAGGGTAACACATGTCTACTGAGAATAAGTTCGCTGACTCAAAAAGCAGCACTTTACCACGGAGAGGTATCTTCAATGCGAAGAACTCAACCCGTGTACTTGCAGGTCTCACTGCAGCAACACTTGGCGTTTCAGGAACGCTACTAATCGCTTCACCAGCTTTGGCTGACCCCGGATATTCACAAGCTTCAGCACGTTACCTGTCTGGTAACCTGTTAGGCACTTCTCTGGATAACGTCGCTGAGCTGCAAGGAACACAAGCCCGAGCTCTGTTTGGAGATTCGGAAGACACTGTAGAAAGCAACAACCTAGACCTTAGCGTTTTGGGTGATGTTGTTACATTGCAGGCACCTAACGGTGTTCAAATCCCATTAGAGTTGGCTGATGCAGGAGTGTTAGGGCAGTACGCTCAAGCATCACCTGAAGGTAATTCAAGAGCAGTTGTTGGAACTGTGAACAGTGACGGCACAATTGGACTGGCTCCAGATTCAGCTAACCCTCCAGGACCACTGAGGTTAGATTTGACAGATTTAGTTGGTCCAGAATTCGCTGACGAATTTGCAGGACTTACTCTTGAAGTAGGTGCTGGAACAGCTTCTGCTTCTGAAACTGCAGATGGAACTGCAGTTGGTCAGTACCAGCTGGCAGGAGCTAATCTGGTACTAAACAGCCAAGCCTTAGCAGGTTTGAGCGGCGACCTTTCAGCTGCAACTGGTCCTCTAAACGACCAAGTTGATGCTGTAGTAGGACCAGATGGTTCACTTTTAGTAGGTCTGACTGACTTAGTTGATGACACAGGTCTTGTCACTACCAGTGAAGCATCTTTGGATGTTGACCTGGCTGGGACTGTAGACACAGTATTAGCTGCTAACCAAGTACTCGGTGCTGAAGGTCCTGTTACTATTGACCTTGCTACAGGGAACATCACTGTAGACATCGAAGCATTATTAGCTGCCAACGGTCAAAGCTTGAATGACCTTCCTGCTAACAGCGAACTTCTTTCCGCTGAAGTATTGAATCTCATTACTGATGAAGTAGACGAACTAGTTACAGGTCTTGTTGATGAAGTAAACGAAGCAGTTGCTGTTGCTCTTGACGCTGCAGTATTGAACGTGAACTTAGTTATCGCTAATCCTAATGAGGGAGAAGCTGATTTGCTAAACGTAAATGTCAATGGTACATTAGCTGACATTGCTTCTGGAACAACATTAATTGACGTTCTTGCTGGGGATGCAGGCTTGATTGACTTAGCTGTCCAAGCTGCTGTTACTGGTCTTGACGAGCTGCAGTTAGATGCCACTCCTTTGTTGGCTCCAGTCCGTGCAATTTACCCTGACTTGAGCGATGTACTCAGCTCAGTTCTTTCTTTGACTGTCAACAACCAGGAAACAGTTGATGGTGTATTCACTGAGACTGCTCTTCGTGTGAACTTGTTAGGTGCTACTGATGTAGCAGGTAACGTGCTGAGTTTGAATGTCGCCCAGGCAAGTGTTGGACCAAATGCGTTAGGTCCAGACCCAGCAAACCCTGACACTGTTGTAACTGGATTCACTCCTGTTGAAGGTCCTGAAGCTGGTGGAACTGAAGTAACCATCACAGGTACTGGTTTCACTGGTGCTACTGATGTTCTGTTCGGTGGTACTTCTGCTACTGAAGTGACTGTTGTTTCTGACACCGAAATCCTTGCAGTCGCTCCTGCTGGGACAGGTGCAGTAAACCTTACAGTTACTGGAACCCAGTTCGGTGATGCTGTTTCTGATGGAGTATTCACTTACATCCCTGCTGTTGTTCCAGCTGCAATCTTCGATTTCGAACCTATCGTTGGTCCTGAAGCTGGTGGAACTGAAGTAACTATTACAGGTACAGGCTTCCTTGAAGCCACTGATGTTCTGTTCGGTGACACTTCTGCTACTGAAGTAACTGTTGTTTCTGACACTGAAATCCTTGCAGTTTCCCCTGCCGGTACAGGTGCGGTAAACCTCACAGTTGTAGGCACTGATGACGGAGACGTTGTTTCTGATGGAGTATTCACATACATTGCTGACGATGAAACTGTTGTTGTCGAGTTCTCTCCTGTGAGAGGTCCTGAAGTTGGTGGCACAGAAGTAACAATCATTGGTGGCGGTTTCACTGGTGCTACTGAAGTATTGTTCGGTGATGCTCCAGGTAGTGATTTGACTGTTGTCTCAGATAACGAAATTAGAGTAACTTCACCTGGTGGAACAGGTTCTGTTCCATTGACAGTTGTAGGCACCGTAAACGGCGATGCTGTGGCTGAAGGTAACTTCACTTACATCCCAGCACCAACCATTGAATCAGTAACCCCTAACCAGGGTCCTGAAGCTGGTGGAACTGTTGTCACAATTATTGGTACTGGTTTCACTGGTGCTGATGGTGTATCCTTCGGAAGCACTCCTGGAACTAACGTCACTGTTGTTTCTGACACTACAATTACTGCAACTGCTCCTTCTGGCGTAGACACTGTTGACATCACTGTTGTTGGTGCTGACGGTGGAAGTGCCACATTGCCTAACAGCTACACTTACGTACCACCTACCACTCCTGGTGATGGTGACGGCGGAGTAGTCCCTGGTGATGGAAACGGTGATGGTGGAGTAGTTCCTGGTGATGGAAACGGCGACGGTGGAGTAGTTCCAGCTGATAATGGTGGAGTTGTTCCAATTGATAACGGTGGTCTTGTTGTAGATGGTACCACTTACGCTAACTGTGATGCAGCTGCTGCTGCAGGCCAGTTCAATATCGCAACTTCTGACCGTAACCTTGATGGTGATGGTGACGGCATTGGCTGTGAGAAAGATGCAGCTGCTAATACTCAGCCAGATAACTTGGCTTACACTGGTACAAATGTAGCTGGCTTAGCTGGTCTTGCTGTACTTGCTTTGTTGGCTGGTGCTGGCGTATTAGTTGGTCGTCGTAAGTTCATTAGCTAATCATTTAGTGGTTTAGCTCACTCTCAGTTCAGGAGAGTAACCTCAAGAAATTAGTGGGGTTGCTCTCCTGAACTGATTTAACGTACAGATGTGGAGCAAAGTGGAAGAAAATGGAGTTTTTTTGTTTGAAACCTTACAAAATGGTCTTTTTCCTGGTCTTCACCCGATAGTCATAAAAAGACGAAACAGGCTCTACTCGTCTTTTAAGGAAGGTTAATCAGAAATGTGCCAAATATCTCCTGGCCCTCGTTGCTGGTCAGACTCTAATGCTACTGCACGGAGTCTTACTAAGCGTTTAACGAGAGCGGAGAAAGACTTGGAAGCCAATCGCTCTGCAGCTAAAAATGCTGCAGGTGCACAAGATTTCGCTCGTTTCGCCCGTCTTCGCAAAGCAGAAGAAAAGCTTGTTATTAAAGTAAATGATCTGCGTAGAGAAGTTCGCCATAACCAACGCGATATTGATGGAACCAAGACTGGTCTCCGTAATTTAGATGCAATGATTGCTACTTGCGACAATGCTGACCATGTTAGAGAACTCGAAAACCGTAAAGCTCAGGCTGAAGCTCTCCGCTTCCAGCGAGCTCACGCTTTGGAAACTAAGACTGCTAATCGTCTTCCTGTTTTGAGAATTGCCGCATAACTTTTTGTTTTTCGTCTTTTTGAGACAGCTTTTAGCCGATAGCTACTGCAGAACTTATTAGAAAGTGTGTAGTAATGAGCGGTCGTCGTATTGTTCGCTTCTCTTTAGATTTAGAAGCGGAACAGAGAAACTTTGTGCGTCTCTTCGCATTGAAGAATAGCATCAACGCTTCTGTTGTCATGCGAGCTATGCTCTTTGTGTTGGAAACTGATCCAACTTTTGCCAACCGGATCATTGATCTTATCTTCTCTGTTCCAGAAGAAGAAGTGGAAGCAGAAGAGTTCGAAGAGGCAGCTGAGTCAGCTCCTATTGAAGAAGCTCCAGTTGAAACAGTTTCAGTAATGAAACTTACTGATTTGAAACCTGGAGATTATGTATATGACTCCAGCGGAAACCGTGTGATTGTTGAATAAGTAAAGCCCCACTAATTAGTGGGGCTTTACTTATATGCCTGTCTAACGCTATATACTCGTCAGCTGCAGTCCGAGTAAGATAACGACTTGAAAGATCGTCACATGGCATTCTGTGGCTCGTGAAATATGATTGAATGGTTACGATCAGTTTTATTTTTCAACTGTTTTCTGATCTATGTTGCCCGATAGCTATCTATGTGGTAATATTAGTCACAACGACGAAAAAGAACGAAGGATAAAATGAGCACTACGGCTCTGAAGACTGACAAGTACGAGTTCACTATGCTGCAGAGCGCACTGGAATCTGGTGTCGCAAACCGAAAAGCAGTTTTCGAACTCTTCAACCGCCGCCTTCCTGCGGGCCGTAACTACGGGGTAGTTGCAGGAACCGCACGAGCAATTGAAGCCATCAATGATTTCAATTTCAGCGAGCAGGACCTCAAGTTCCTGTCAGGTCACCTCAACGAGCAGACCATCGAGTACCTCCGCAACTTCCGGTTCACTGGAACTGTCTACGGATACAACGAAGGTGACTTCTTCTTCCCCTATTCACCTGTACTGACAATCGAAGCAACCTTTGGTGAAGCAGTCCTTTTCGAGACAATTCTTCTGTCCATCATGAACTACGACTGTGCCGTAGCCTCTGCTGCTTCACGTCTTCGCGTTGCAGCCAAAGACATTCCTCTTCAGGAGCTTGGCGCCCGTCGTGTGAATGAAGATGCTGCTGTCGCTGCAGCCAGAGCCGCAGTAATTGCCGGCTGGAATGGCACCTCGAACATGCTTGCTGCTGAGCGTTATGGAGTCCCTGTTTTCGGAACTTCAGCTCATGCTTTCACCCTTGCTCACCAGTACGAAAAGGATGCTTTCAAGGCTCAGGTAGCAGCTTTGGGTGTTGACACAACACTCTTGGTTGACACCTATGACATTGAACAGGGTATCCGCAATGCTGTTGAAGTTGCTGGAACCGAACTGGGAGCCATTCGACTTGACTCAGGTGACCCTATGGTTGAGATTCCAGCTGCACGTGTTCTTTTGGATGAGTTGGGTGCAACAAAAACCCGTATCATCTTCTCAGGAGACCTGGACTATGACATCGTAACCGAAATTGCAGATGCAGGACTTCCTGTTGACGGTTTCGGCATCGGGTCAGCTGTTGTTACTGGTGACGGTTTCCCTAACTGTGGATTTGTCTACAAGCTGGTTGCAATGGAATACGATGATGGCGAACTGCACCCTGTAGCAAAGAAGGCGACAGGTAAGTCCAGCGTGGGCGGTCGTAAGACTGTCTACCGTAACACTGATGATGACTGGAACATCAATGAAGAACACCTCTTCACTCAGGCTCCAGAAGAGCAGGAGATTAGTGGCATGACCGCCGTGCAGGAAGTCTTTATCGCTAACGGTTCGACCATCAAACTCCCTACCATTGAAGAAGCCCGTGACCTGCATGCTAACAACATTCGCATGCTGCCTAAGGGTAAAAACGTGGAAGTGAAAATTCACTAACAAAAAATGGAAGGTCTCGTATGAATGAGACCTTCCATTTTTTGTTTCTATGATACGATAGTGTAAGTATGAATGACGAAACAGGACTCACCCCAGAAGAACGCAGGACTCTCTTAGAAGCTGCCCAGCGTCGTCGCCGCATGTCTGAAGCAAAGAGAGAAGAGACTAACCAGAAAAAGAACGTATCTCCTCAGGAGTACCTTCAGCGTCTGGCGGCTTCCAACAAAAAAGACTTGAGTGTTTTGGGTGCATTGAAGACTGAAAAGAACATCAAGAATTCAAAAGACTGGGCTGACCAAGTTGGTGCAACTTTTGCAAAAGCTCATGCCGAAATTCCTCAGGTGTTAGAGCGTGTTGAAAGAATGCGTACCAAGCAGGGTCTTCACAAAACTTCTATTCTGTTCCATGGAGATAAGTTTGGTAGAGGTAAAACCTGGGCTGCTTACTCTTATCTAAACTCTCTTGTTCAAATGGGTATTGTTTTACCTGGACAGGTCTATTACGGTACAGAATCATTCACTTTGTCACCTATTGCCAACTCTGGATTCGAGCGTCGTTTAGAGATGCCTACTTTGACACGTGCGAGCAATAAAGTATTCTTTATTGATGATGTGGGTCAAGCATACTTCTTCAAAAAAGAACACCGCGAAGAAGTATGGTACGCCTTGGTTGACCACGTATACACTCGTCGTTTGACATTAGTCCTCACAACCAACCTACGGTTCGCTGAGACAGGAAAAGACAGCTTGGGTGAATGGATGGGTGGTCGAGCATTCGACCGTTTACGCACCCTTGTAGGAGACGATGGAGCTATCTTGTTGACTGGTGTTAACAGAAGAGATGCCATCTACCAGGAGAACGAGCAGAAATACCGCACTCAAGGTAACAGCTAAAATCAAGGAACTTGCTGGTTCTGAATAATAGTTACAGTGTCGAATACTTCACTAATCATCATTACGCCATAGCATGCGATGACGAATGTAGCCACAATTACCAGTACTCCAATGACGGAAAGTACAGAATTGAGGATGCTCAAAGTTCGATACAATGCATCGTTTCTTTTAATGACAATGTTGTACTGTGTTGGACGTTGGCTCGCTAGATCGGGTTGCGGAGCGTGGACATAGGTAGGGTGGAATTCGCCCATTGGAGGGAATTCATTCTGCCCGTAGGGTGGGAATGGTTCGTTCATAGTCTGATATACCTATCAGGTTTATGAACTGATTGAACCATCCCCAAATAAAAAGCCTACTTCGCTTTGCATTTTCTCACTTTTAGCTGCAGATTTTGCAACTCTACGAGCAATCTCTAATGTTTTCCTATGCTCACGAAGATTCGCTACAATCATATCGTTCTGACCATGTTGTGTGTCCTTCATGAGAGAGCCTTCACCTCTAATTTCAAGGTCTTTTTCGGCTAACCAGAAACCGTCATTGGATGCAACCATAGCATTCAGTCGTTCTTCAGCATCAGGATTAGTTGCATCACCAATAAGGAAGCAATAAGCTTGAGCTCCACCACGTCCGACTCGTCCTCGAATCTGGTGCAGAGAAGCAATACCGAATCGGTTGGCATTCAAAATAGTCATCACAGTCGCATTTGGAACGTTCACCCCAACTTCGATAACACTAGTTGAAACAAGAATCTGAGTTTCGTTCGCGTAGAACCCTTCCAACACTTCGTTCTTTTCATTCTGCTTCATTTTTCCGTGAACCAACCCGACTTGATATTCAGGGAAAATAGAAGTCTGCAAGAAAGCATGTGTTTGAGTTGCGTTTTCGACGTTCTCCATTTTTTCAGATTCAGACTCATCAACCAGAGAAGCAATAACGTAAGCTTGATGGCCGGCAGCTACTTGTTCACGGATTGATTCCCAGGCATTAGAGTCATCTTCATCCCAGTAGGTAACTACAGGTTTACGGGCAGCAGGAAGCTCATCGATAACGCTCAAATCCATATCACCGTAGATGGTCTGAGACATAGTTCGAGGAATAGGTGTTGCACTCATCATCAGCAAGTCAGGAACAACTTCTGATTTGAGAATGAAGTTATCCTGCAAAGCCTGACGATGTTTCGTTCCAAACTTATGTTGCTCGTCAATGACAATCAACCCTAAATCTTTAAACACTACATCTTTACTCAGAATAGAATGAGTACCAATGAGGATATCCACATCTCCTGATTCGGTATCAGCTAAAGTAGCCCTACGTTGACCAACTTTCAGACCAGTGTGAAGTAACCCTACTTTCACAGTTTCTTCAAGCTGGGCTCGGGTAAGGTCGTTGATGAAACGCTCCTGTAATTGAGCTGCCAAAATACCGGTAGGGGCAAGAAGAGCAACTTGCTTACCGCTTTTTACTGCTGCCAAAGCAGCAGCAAGAGACACCTCAGATTTACCTGAACCCACTTCTCCATGAAGTAACCGTCGCATTGGCTTATTGGAGGACATGTCGGCTGTAATTTCACCAATCACACGGTCCTGAGCACCTGTCAATGTAAAGGGGAGAGAACTGATGAACTGTTCAGTCCATTCAGTATCAGCCATCTCGTTTCCTTTACGGAGTTCTTGCTGGCTTTCTTTCTTAGCAGCTAAGAAGACCTGCAAACGCACAAAATCGTCAAACGCGATTCGGCGTCTAGCGTCGATGGCTTCCTGTAATGAGTCTGGGAAGTGAATCTTACGATAAGCTTCGTTACGTGTCATCAGGTCATATTTGTTCAAAATGACATCAGGTACTGGGTCTTCAATCCAGCCAACACTGTCCAGCATCTTTTCAACAGCTTTTGAAATTGCACCTTTCTTCTTACCAACTTTTTCAGAGTAGATAGGTACCACTTTGTGAGAGCTCTCGTAATCACCAACAGCATCAATAGTTGCATTAGTGATTAGCTCCTCCATCTTATTGTGGTAGGTGTTGAATTTCTGTACATAAGTTCCTGAGAGAACTACAGTATCATTCTCATGGAATTTGCTCACTAACCATCTTTGACGGAAGAACCATGAAGTAAGAGTTGCTCCTGTAATGTCTTTGATTTCCACAATAGTAGCGTCAGCTCTGGCTACATAGCGAATGCTTTTGATTTCACCAATAACCACACACCATGTGTCAAGTTCAAGGTCAGTAATGTTCTGTGGGTTAGACTTGTCTACATAGCGTAAAGGCATATAGTGAATCAAGTTCCAATGAGTACGCAAAGTCTTGGAACGGCTATCATAATCTGTTTCACGCAGTTCAGGCAAGTCCAAAGACCAACGCCAGTTAGTGTGGTTTTTGAAAGATTCATCTTTTAGAAGGCGAAGCATAGTTTTAGTCTTCAACGACATTTCAAACTGCTCCCCACGAAGGAATTTGTACAGCAAATCAGCAGTGTCTTTGGTGAACGGAAGAATGGCAGTGTCATCAGTGAGGACACTGCCAGGCACCTCACTGAAAGCATTCAGAGGGCTACCAGAGACTGTGATATTGTGCTGGTCAGGGTTAGCTTGGATAGCGTATTTCATCGTTATTCAAGTATAACGGGTTTTTGGTATTTGCATCCTTTTCGCTGCTGGAACCTGTTTGCCGATAGTCTACCTATCAACCGTTATCTGAGAAGAATTGTATGGCTAAGCAGAAAAAAGAAGCAGAACCAATTCCGTTTGACGAATTGTTCGTCAACTACCGAGCTAAAGTAGATGGCTTCACGTCATCCAAAGCAAAGAACCTGACTATTCTGGGCATCATTGTCGCTGGCGTACTCATCGCGGCCTCTTCTGTCCTTTACTCATTGGAAATTCTTAACAGCTGGATTCCTGCATTAATTGGAGCTCCTGCTGGAGTTCTGCTTTTCCTCATTGGTTTGGGTGTAATTTACCGCACTAAAGTCGGTGAATGGAATATTTTTAGCATGAGAGAGAGACTGTCATTCCGCCAAAGAGTTCGTAGAATTCTTATTTGGTTGGGTGTTTATGCAGTTGTTTTCATTCCTTTAGGAAGCTACATCCCTTATGGTGTGGGCGGTGCAATTCTTATTAGCTTGGCTCTGACCTGTTTAGCTGTAGCACGCCGTTCTCCACAAGAAATTGAATGGGCTAAAAACGGCTTCCCTGATCCCAGAGACATTGCTGAAGCCGAAGAAAAAGATGAATACGCTCAGCCCACTGAGGGGGCTTTAGAAGAGACGATTGAGTCAGAAGCCGATACTGTTTATTATGATGAGCAACGCGGTGGCATCGGAGGGAAGCTAAACTAACATGATTACCATAGGTCCATACATTTTATACGGCATTATCGCTATCTTCGGAATCGGAAGCTTAGCTCTTGCTGGGTTATTGCTAATGAACTCAAGGCAAACAAAACAGGATGCTACTGATGCAGCTGAACTGCCACGAGAAGCTTCCTTGGCTGAACAAATTCAGAAACAATTCCGAGTTGATGACGAACGTAAAGAACGTATCATTTACAATAAGTCTGGTATCACTAAAGCTACCATGAAAGAAACTCGTTCAGCTTTCAGCTTCGAGAATCAGGATACTGACAATGAGCTAACATTGGAATCTCAGTTTGCTGATGATGATGTGAAAGAACCATTCATTGAGAAAAATTCTGAAGACCGTATCTAAACTCCGTTCGGTCTAATGCAATTTCAAACTATGCTATACTTTAGAAGTTGCACTTAAAGAAAGAATGGTGACCACCGTGACACAACCTGTGAACTTAGAAATCGTTGGGGCTCACTTAGCTTCAGTGCTACTACCCACAGGAATTACCCTTCCGTGTCCGCTTTTGGTTCTTCCTGACACCACTCCTCTCTATGAAGAAGATGCTGTCTTGCTTGAATTCGAAGCCAGTGAAGCGGAAGAACGACCAGCTAAACTGGATTTAGAAATTTTCTCTTTGGAGACTTTCAATTCAACTCTGGTCACAGTTACGTTTGGTTCTGATTTGTTAGACGAAGTTTACCGAATCAACGTACCTCGTCAGTACCTCCAGGTTGGTAGAATGTACAACTCCGTACTAAAAGCACCAGCTGTGTCTATCCTTACCGAATCTGAAATGGAAGGATATGAAGCACAGAACTCTCTTGAGCAGATTGCGGCCTTGTTCTCTGAAGATGTTACTTTGCGACTGTTCTTCCCTGAAGACCAAGACCCTGAACAAAGCACTGAGTTCAATCAGGTTCTAAACCATTCCAATATTGATTTTTTCCAGGATGTTGACTCTGAGCAGCTCACAAATCTTGCTTCCAAAGTGTCAATTTCTGTTCACAAAGAAGAGCTTTCCGAAATCCGAGCAGAGTTAATCGATATCATCATTTCTCTCATCAATGGAGATGAGGATGCTCTCATCAGCCTTTACGAACATGCTGAAGAGTTGGATGCTGCGACAAAAACCATCGCAGAAAATACTCCTTTGAATACGGACGAAAGAAATGCTCTCCTTATTTTCGAGTATTTACTTAAACTGTACATGGAAACATCACCGAACTCTTTAGTTACTCAAATCGTTGACGAAGATGAAGTGGATGACATCAACAACTTCCAGCATTTGATTGCAGAAGCCGGAATGGATTTGCATGTTCTCTTCAAGGGCGTGCTGGATAAATACTATGAAGAGAACCCTCAGGCTTTGACAATCACTGAGGAATCGAGCCATCAGGAACGTGTCGATTATCTGACAAGGGATTCAAACACAATTCCTCTTCTTGGAGGCCTTTTCAAGCTCAGTAACATCATCAACGTTGATTTACTCTACAGCCGTAACTGGAATGACTCTAACGTCACTGAAGAGGACTATGTGAGCAAAGGGGAATATGCTATTATTCTGGCCCTGGTCATTGCTCAAAGAATTCAAATGTTCGCCAAAGTCTTGGGTGATGATGCCCCAGGAGAAGTCAACATGTTAGCCATGGCTATGATGGTCCATGAACTGTCAGATGATGATGAACCAGACATGTGGATTTTGGCAGAGGGTTTGAAAAGAATGACTCTGACACAACCACTTGTCTTCAATGAGTTCTTGAACTTGTCAGCTGAAGGTGAGGACACTGAAGGTAAAGTGTACAGCCCTTTTGGTGCTTTGATGCATCGTTTCGGTCACACCATCATTGAAGAAAAATGGGGTTACGAGTCGATGATGATTGCCTTCGAGAAGCAGCCACTCATCAGAAACTTTGTAGATTCATTATTCACTGCTTACAAAGAAGAAGTAGCAGAGGAAGAAGATATGGGTGAAGAATCTGAAACTTGCTACTCGGTGAACGCTACTACTGATTTGGTAGAGAACAATGACAACATTAGTGAAGTCATCAAACAGCTTGGAGAGGCGCTGAACATTCTCGCTGAACTGAACGTGATGAGGTCAGAAGATTTCAAGAAAGACTCTGACGAATGGAAAGAATACATCCTTCAGTATCTTTCTGAGCTGGCTGATTCTATCTAGTTGAAATCTTCATCAGTCAGGTTGTGAGCCAGCTTCTCGTAAGCTTTCTTCTCAATCTGATTGAGCTGATGCTGGGTAAGGTTCATCTTCTTCAGGATTTCGTAATCTTTGTAACCACCAAAGAATTTGAGTTCGATAACAGTGCGCTCTTTGTAGTCAAGAACCATATTCATCACTGTGCGAAGACGCTGGTTGTTGTCACGAGTAGCTTGTTCTGGATTGTTGAACTCCAACGCACTCATGACATCTTTATCAATATGAGTGATGTAAGTTTTCTTCAACTGAAGAAGCACTTTCTCTACTTCTTCTAAAGTCATGTCCTCAATATGTTCGGCAATAAGCTTGGCATCATTCGATGAATCGTCATTGGCCTGACCGTTAAGCATTTCGATGACACGAATTACTTTTTTGATTCGTTCTCTTACTGGTCGAGGAGTCCAGTCAACCTTGTTGATCTGGTCAAGAATTGCACCACGAACGCGGAAAGTAGCAAAAGTGTTGAACTTTGCTTTTTGAGTTGGGTCATACCTGGAGATGGCTTGAACCAGACCCATCATGCCGGCTTGAACCAAATCTTCTACATCAAGAAGATGTGGTTTTTTGCGTGCAAATTGGTACGCAATAGTACGGGGAATGTAGCTGTATGTTTCGACTACTTTCGCTTCAAACGCCTTAGTCGGGTTTTGGAGATAGCTTTCCCAATTTTCACGGGTTATCTCTTCACGTTCAGAGCTTTCACTCATATATCTTTCCAGACTTTCTCTTCCAGGCAGCTGACTACAGCTAACTATCGGCGGGCGCTGCTAAATCAGGCAAACAAGCCTCATAAACCAGGGAACATCGACAGTTATTGATACAATAGAACCAATATGACATACAACATCGCTTTCTTTGCAGACTCACATTTAGGGTATCGAGCCCATTCTAAGACCAACACTCGCGGTGTAAACATTCGAGTGCAAGATGGTTACAATGCTCTGCGAGATATCACTAAAGGCATCCTTGAATCAGATGTACCTATTGATGCAGTTATTCATGGTGGCGACCTTTCTCACTCTTCTCAACCTTCAGTACGAGACATTGCTGTAGGAAACTTTTACTTGCGTAAATTTGCAGAAGCAGGAATTCCTGTTCATGCAGTAGGAGGAAATCATGATTCTTCTGACCGCATTGAAGATTTGTCTGCTGTTGCTGCTTTCCATGACCCGGAACGTAACATCAATATGATTTATGAGCCATACAAAGTGATTGAGCTTACTGATGGTATTCTGTTGCATGCAATGTCCCACCACGGACTTCACGAAAAAGATGCTCCAGAGTTGAAAGTTTCTTCTGATGTATTGAACGTTTTCACCACTCATGGTGCTGCACTGGACCCAAAGAATCAGACTCTTCTTAAATGTATCGACTCCCCTCGTGAGCAAATCATTCCAGTTGAATTGATTACAGAAGACATGTTCGTTGCAAACCTTCTGGGGCACTACCACTCACGTTATGCAGTTGGAGCAGAGTCCCTAAACACTTGGTATGCAGGTTCAGCAGTCCGTCGTGGCTTCACTGACGACCCAGGACCACGTGGATGGCTCCTGGTACAGATTGAACCAAATGGCGCCGTTACAGTGACTCCTAAGGACATTACACAACGCCCTCAGTTTGATTTACCCACCATTGATGCTGAAGGTAAAAATCCTTCGGAAGTGATGGACTTACTTGAGATGCACTTGGAACGTACTGTCGGTCTTGATATGGAACCCATCGTACGTCAGCGAATCATGAACACCAGCCGTGTAATGCGTGAAGGTTTGGACTATAACCGCATCAAAACACTCCGTCAGCATACTTTATCTTGGCAGCTTGAACTTATGAAGCCTACTGCTGAAAAGCGTGACACTAAAGTAGCAGCAAGCCTGACAAACCGCAGAACTGTGAATCTAATCGATAACTACAAACTATTCACTGAACATGCTGCAAAAAGCGTGCCGGAAGAATATCGTGAAATTGTTATCAAATCCGCAGAAGACTACTTAGCACAAGCTCGTGATTTGTCCGAGCTGGAAGGGCATGGCCACTAAATGTTGACCTTAAAATCAATTCGTATTCGTAATTTCCGAGCAATCAAAGAACTAACCTTTCAGCCTAAAGAAGAAGGTATCACTGGTATCTTCGGTGCTAATGGTGCAGGTAAGACATCCGTTCTAACTGCAGTAATGTTTGCTTTGTATGGCGTTCGTCCCAAAGACATTACCGTTGCTGGTCTACGTCGTATTGGCTCAGGTGAAGAAGAATGTTCTGTCAGTGTTGTTTTCTCACATGCTGGACAGGTTGTTGAAGTAATCCGTGAGCTTAAAGGTGCCAAAAACAGACCTGTTGTAAACATTTATGTTGACGGACAAACAGAGTCTATGACATCCTCAGGAGCCGCAGATGGCTGGATGAGACGACGTTTGGGTGTAACAGCAGAAGGATTCCTTACCGCTTTCGTAGTGCGTCAGAAGGAGCTTGATGCTTTTGTTAGAGCGTTACCATCAGAACGTAAAGCTATCATCGAAAAGCTCGCTGGAGTTGACACCATCAATGATGCTTTGAAAAAAGCTCGTGAGGATGAAAAAGAGTCAAAGAAAACTTTGGATGCTTTGCCTGGCTCGCAGGACCAAGTAGACAATGCTGGAGCTGATGTTGATTTCTTCAATAACGCTGCAGGAGAGGCTCAAGAGTCTCTGGAAAGGGTTCAGCTGACTCTTACTGCTTTGAGGGATGAGCGAACTGCACTGACGGCTAAGCTAAATGCATCACGAGAGAATCAGACAGCTTTGACTCGCGTGCAGAACCAAGTAAACAATTTGACTGCAGAGATTCCTAACTTAGAACAGCAACTACAAAGAGTTAGTTACGTCAAAGATTTAGATGAGGGTGAAGATGTTGACACCCTTCGTCAAAAATACCAAGCAGTTAATGCGTTGTTAAGTGAAACTCGTACAAAGGAATCAAACCTTCGTGCAGCTGTGAATAACTTACAGACAAGTAAATCGCAGTTGACTTCCTCTTTGGAAAGCAAAAAACAACGGCTTTCTTCTCTTGAGGAATCCAACACCTCAGACAAAGTAACAGTAGATGCCGAAATAGATGCTGCTGCTACTCGTTTGAATGAAATCAGTCGTAGAACTGTGCAACTGGGAGGTCAGAACTCAGACCTGAATGAATCCTTGCAGGCTTTACATGATAATGATGATTGCCCTACATGTAAAACTCATTTAGCTAATCCTGAAGCTCTGCGTAATCAGTTTAAAGATATCATCAAGTCCAACCAGGAAACCATTGATGATTTGCTTGCTGAACAAGAGAAATTGTTTGAATCTACGCGTGTACTTGAATTGCAGAAAAGGCAGTTAACCGAACTGGATGAACTTCGTGATTCTGTAGATAGCATCGAAACTCAGCTGGCTGAACTCGCGGAGCAGATTGATGTGCAGACTCCTCTGGTCAAAGAACTGACAGAAGAGGTGGTTTCAATCGAAGCTGAACAGCAGCGAGTAGTTGATTTGGGAAGCAAAGCTCGTTCCTTGAAAGAAGACCGCGACCTTTATGCTTCATTGTTGGAGCGTAAAGATGTCGCTGCTCTCGATTTAGAAACTGCTCGCAGAGAAGAGAAAGAGCTGTCTGAAGCTTTCTCTGTCCGAGATTTCCATGACATTGAATCCAAGCTGGAAAAAACCAGAATAGATTTTGAGAATGCATCCAATGCAAACACTGAGCTTACTTCAAAACTAACTGAGTCTAAAATTCGTTTTGAAACTGCACGTGGCAACTACACTCGCTCTTATGAGCAGTGGAATAAGAAAAAAGCTCTTGCCACATCTCATGCTGCAAAGAGCTTGACTACAGATGTTCTAGAACAGTTCCGACAAGAAGTTGTGGCTTCTATTGCTCCTGAGGTTTCTGACTATGCGACATCTTTGATTTCTGACATGACAAATGGTGACTTCACCGAAGTCAAATTAGATACTGAGTTCAAAGCATCTTTGGTTGATGCTGAAGGAGTGGAAAGACCCGTTTCTTGGCTTTCGGGTGGAGAAGAATCAGCTGTTGCTCTTGCATTACGTTTAGCTGTGGCTTTCCTTATCACAGGAGGTAACCCTGAGCTGCTTTGGCTTGACGAGCCTTTGACCGCTCAAGATAAAGACCGTCGTTCTGCAATTCTTAGCATGATTCGTAAGCTGCCTATCAATCAGATTTTGATGATTAATCACGCCCAAGAAGCTCAAGACATTGTAGACTATGAAATAACACTTAAGAAAGGTGACTAACCGTTGGTTGACAAGTACGGCCAGGATGCAGTGTCAAAACCGCAGCCAAAGCACAAAATGCATGTCTTGCGTTTCCACATTAATGTAGGTGATGCAGACAAAGCACGACAAGTTGAGAAAGCTAAAGAATTTCTCGCTAAGAAAAATCAGGTGAAACTGTTTCTTCAGCTTAGAGGGCGTGAAAAGTCACGTCCTCAGGTGGGTGTCGACTTCTTGAATGAAATCTTAGAAGAACTCGGTACTCACGGTACTGTAGTGAATCCTCCACGCCCAGACAATCTGGTAGTGATTTTGAATCCGAAAAAACAGATTTAGACAAAAGAAGTGCGTACTTTGTCCGATAGGGCTAGTAGGAAAATATCTTTAAGGACTTACTATGACAGACAGCATCATTGACTGGGATAAAGAACCAGCAGACGACGAGGGCGGGGAAATTGTTGTTTCTTCAGCTCATCACAACCCTGATGATGAAGTTGCGACTCTTATCCAGCATGATGTTGAAGGCAATGAAGTCGTATCTCAAATCAATTTCTCTTCCCCAGAGCTAGATGAGAACTCTGCACGAGAAATAACTGAGCGCATCAAGACAACTTCCAACGTGCTTTATCTTCTGGTAAAGCGAGCTCATGCTGGTAAAGCATACAGAGCTTTAGGCTATAACTCTTTCGAAGCATATGTGAAGGAAGAATTCAGTTTCTCTAAGGTTTATGCTTACCGACTTCTGAACCAAGCTAACTTCATTGAAGCTATTGAAGCCAAAGTTCCAGAAGGAACCGAAATTCGGATCACCGAACCAGTATCCAGTAAATTGAAGCATGTTTTACCAGAACTGTTGGAAGAAATCGAACAGCGCGTTGAAACTCTGGATGAAGAAGATGACGCTGGAGCTATCATTGAAGATATCATCCGCGAACGTCGTGAACAGCAAGAAGCTAATAACTTCTTGAATGATGAAGACGAAGAAGAGATTGCTGAACCACCTCATGCAGGTACTGGTACCGGTGGACAGTGGCAGGGTGACGATGAAGAAGATGACATTGAATTTGACGAAGCCGATGACTTCGAAGATGACGATGCCATGGAAAACTCCAATGATGTACGTCGTAAATTCGACAAAATCTACAACCTCTATTCTGGATTGAAGAACATCAATGCTGTAGGGGATGGTGAAGAACTTGTACCGTTCCTTCCTCGTGAGCGTTGGGGAGAGTTTGGCGAGTTGCTGGATACAGTACTCCCATGGTTGAACGACTTCAAAGACAAGTTCGAAACATTTTTGTCTGAGCAGAACGCCGAAGGTGAAGAAGCTCCTGAAGTTGAAGACGACTTAGACGACCTTGATGAAGAATAAACCATAAATGAGGAAAGCCCCACTAAAAATAGTGGGGCTTTCCTCATTTAACAACAAAATAAAAACATCATATCACAAAACAGGGGATTTTTTACATAAATCCGCTCAAAATCTTCCCTTCTTCCGATAAGTATATCAGCAAGTGTTCTTGACTATCAAAAGGAAAAGTGAAATGAAAGACTTAATGTTAAACGCCTCTGTGAAGACACAGATGTTTGCAGCTGACTCAATGCGTCGTGCACGTGCAGTTGCAAAGGGCGAAAGCTCAGAGCGTGCTGACGTTGTTCAGACCGTTATCATCATCGGTATCTTCGTAATCATCTGTGTTGTTGTAGGTACAATGATTACAAACGCTATGAAAGCTCAGGGTACCAAACTCAGTACCTGTATTTCTGGTGTAAACACCTCTACAGGTTGCTCACAGTACAGTAAGTAACCTTACCCCAACAGTAAAATACTACCAAGTATAACTGCTGCGGAAAAAGCGGGAAGAACAGGAATGTTCTTCCCGCTTTTGTTTAACCTAAAATAGATGAGATGAACAAATAGAAGAATGTTGACTAACATGAACAAAGCAATCATATTGATATAGCCGGCATACCAACTTACAAAGAAACCTGTAGCCCAAAACATCTTAATATCAGCAAACCCAACACCTTTTGCTCCAAACATCAAAGCGATAAAGATCAGGCATATAACTGCAGTGTAGAGTCCTAAACTGGTTAACGCTATTTCTAAAGGAGACTGAAAAAGTGAAAACATGATTGTTTTTGTCTCAGAGAAAATCAGACCGACTCCACCGAACAAAGCCCCCACAATAATAGCTAAAGAGCTAAACTCTTTTGGCACAAGATGCAAGTTGATATCTGTCTGAGCGGCGAAAGATACAAAATAGGTAAGAGTCCCAATTAGTAAAGCAATAAAACTGTCCTGTGTACCATGATAGACCGACAAGCTGACTCCAACGCTTACTACAGAAGACCAGATAAGCATTTTGTTCCACGAACCCTGTAAAACACCAAACTCTCGTGTGTTCCATGAAGGAACAAGGTCCTTCACAGTGTACAACGAGAGTCCGATGGTAGTAACAAGGATCGCTAACAGGGCGTTAACGTAACCTAACATCAGCTAATACGCTCTTCTTTCCTTGTGTCTACAATGATTTGCTCAGCTCGACTGGTGATGTCATCTAAAGCTTGCACAGTGCTTTTGCTACGCATCCAAGATCGGATACGTTTGTTTTCAACATCCACACCCCATGTCTTGTAGTAAATAGCTACCAGACCAGCAATATTACGCTTGCCATTAGGCAGCTTAGATGCTGTTGTGATGGATGCTGACAAGATAGTGGATTCAATCAAGTTATCAAGATGTGCATCTGTCTGGTCTTCAGCAGGAAGAGGTAACTCAAAGTCATCATATTCAATAGCTTTTTGGTTTCGCAAATTGACAACAGTGTTGATGTCTTCTTTTTCTCTGTTTACCTCATCAACTGGAATGTTGAGAATTCGAGCAAGTTCTTCAGCAGTTGGGTTACGCTCTTCAGTTGCTCGGAATTCGTTGATAGCTCGGGAGTGCTTCAATTCTTTGTCTGCAATTGAACGACCATAAGATTTACGATTCAAGTCGTAAACCCACTTTTTGATGCTGGTTCCAAGGTAAGCCGCAAAAGGAATAGAAGTGGAATCATCATAACGCTTGACAGCTTCTATCACCCATAAATAAATCTGTTGTTGGGCGTCGTCATCTTCAGGAAGATGCTTTTTGATTGAAGACATCTGTCCACGAAGTAGAACTTTAGCAAACTGGCCATAATGTCTACATAGCTCTGACAGATAGCGTTGGTGCAGCTCATCCAAACTACGGCGACGCAAATTAGCTTCTAACCTAATACCACTAATTTCGTATTCAGGAAATTCTATTTTCAGTTCCTTGACACGGTTGTATGTTGTTTCCTTGTCACGAGAATAGATTTTATATAGCCCGTCTTCGTTCAAGTTAATCATGTTCATTGGCTCTGACACCAACTTAGATAATTCTGCTTTTGAAAGCTTACGAGAGGCTTTGAAATGAACCAGATGACATTCTCTTAAAGGAGCCCGCTGCCATCCATCATCTTCTAAGATTCCTCCAAAGTAGCGAGGAGTGTCTTTTAGGCTGGTCAAATCAAGAGTTGGGGAAAGAAGTCTCCACAACTCCAGCTCACGAGTGACGAAGCGGTAAGACTGGTTAGCTCCGCTAAGAAGCACTTCTTTCTCTACCAATTCATCTAACATTGTCAGCATTTGTTTTTTGGAGACTTTAGGATCGAGAAGTTTAGCTTCGTCACCGAAACGACTCCAAATTTTTGTACTTGGATGCCACTGCCCATCAGCAAGTTTGTCTAACAGGAGCGTATCAAGCTCAGTGTATTGTGCAACGTTCATTTCACGCTTTCAAGGTCAGGGTTCAAGGGTTCGGCAAAAGCAGGATGTTTGTCAGCAAGCTGGCTAAACACCTTATCTAAGAAAACACCAACAGAGTTAGAGTGTCGCTGTCGTGCCGGTTTTGTGTTCACACAAAATACCGCCATGTACATGGACGAGTTCTTCTCGCTGCGAGAGATTTGGGACAGTTCAACGTCACTCTCTAAAGAGCACTCTTTTGAGAGTGACTCAACATCACGGAGAAGTTGCTCTAACGACTTGCTGCTGCGTTCGAAGAGCTTAATATAAATAGGAATAAAGCTGTTATCGTTGTTCATAGGTGTGTCTATGTTAACTCAATCCTTGCGTTTAGTTCATTTTTAGGGGTATGTACCGCAAAAACGTTATTTTGCAGTCATCTAATTCAACAAAGAATTGACAATGCTTATTCCTTTGTTCTGAGACGATAGAGAATCATAGAGTTTATTAGCCAAGAAAGACAGGATATGAGCAATTACGAGCAGCAGCAAGGGGCTTTGGAGCGTCTTGGTATCCCAGTGCAGACCACGCCCCCTGAAGAGATAATGACTTCCGGGCAAGCCCGAAGTGTTCGTTTCCGCGTTTCTCGACCACAGGGCTACGCATTTGGAGATATCGAATCATTCATCTTTGAACGAGTACAGCCAACCTTAGACTACTACGCAGATGTTCTTCACCAGAGGGACTTAGCCGTACACAAGCTGGGTGAGGTTATTGACACACTTGAAGTGAACGTGTTGAACCTTCAAGCCCAGTTGGACAACAAACAGTACAACGAAGCTATTGGTCTTGCAGTAGATGAAGTTGAAAAAGATGATGAGACTGACGTACTCATCGGTCGCATTCATCAGCTCGAAGAAGAGTTAAAAATTGCTCAAAAAGCTCAAGCTGGTGTCGCTTCAGCTCCTGTACAGTCGCCTGAAGGAGAGTACTACTCTCGTGAAGAGGTCGAAGGGTTCATTGCAACTGCTGTTACTGAAGCTGAAGCAGCTAAAGAGGCAGAAATTGCAAGCCGAGGTTACTACACCTCTGAGGAAGTAGAAAAGATTTTAGCTGATGCGTCTCAAAACGCAGGTATCTACACACAAGAGCAAACTGATGCTCTCATTGCTGAAGCAGTAGCAAATATTCCAGCGGCTCCAGTTGTTTCTGATGATACTTACACTCACGAAGAGGTCGAAGGATTCATCGCAACTGCTGTTAGTGAAGCTGAAGCAACTAAAGAAGCTGAAAAAGCAGCTGCAGTTGCAGCAGTAGAAGCCACTAAAACAGCTGAGAAAAATGAAGCAGTTGCAGCAGCAGAAGCAGCCACTGCAGCCACAGTTGCAGCAGCTGAAGAAAAAGCCCGTACAGAGGCAGAGGCCGCTCATACTGGTTACACTGAGGAAGAACTGGAAGTAGCCGTAGCGAAAGCAGTCCAGGAAGCTGAACAGCGTATTCTCGATTCATTGCCTGAAGATTCTAAGCCTCTTGATGAAATCGATGAGCTTACCAACGAGGGCGATTTGAAGCTTCGAGCTGAAGTAAAGACGCTTAGCTCAGCAGTAGCTCAACAAGAAGCTTATATCAAGGACCTCGAAAATTATGTGGCTCAGATTGAAGGCCGTCCACAAGCTGAAGCTGCCCCAGAGTCAGCAACAGGTCGCCCATTGCCTCAGATTCGCCCAGAGGACCTGTAAGCCATGGTTCATCGTATACAAGATTACAAACCCAGTCTGAGGCAACACGGTTTAGCCGTCGATACTTCAGATGCCAAACCAGCTTTGGCTTACGATTCTAATTCAGATATCGTAATGTTTTCTGAAGAGTCGTGGTTCAAGATTGTTGCAGGATGGCTCAAAAGCGGTGTGCTATTTTTGGTGTCCGCTATCCTCATCTTTGCTGTTCTTTACACTACCTTAGCCGTGTCTTTGTTCTTCACCACTTTTGTGGAAGGCAAACCTGTTTTTGTCGCACGTGGAACATTTTTAGGTGGAGAACCAGCACTGACTGACAAAATTTTGGGTTCACGAACTGAGGCATCTGAAGATGACCCTCTAAACAGATTGAAATACGCTTTCATGGGTGTTCCTAATTCTGTAGTAGGTGAAATTAGTAGTGGACCTGTTGATACTATTTCCGCAGTGAATGGCCAGATTTCAATTTCTGGTTCAAGTTCACAATCTTATGAAGGTGTTCTGGTCGATGAAGCCGGACAACCTCAAGATGTTGCTTCTCGTAAACTCCAAGATGAGTACTTGGTCAAGTGCATGAGTGGTGAGTGCCAGCCTGGCAGTTATTTCCTCATCAAAGGTGAAAGCATCTTCGGAGAAGTCCAGAATGTGAAAGCTGGTAACTGATAATGGATTTGAAAACATTATGGGTATCTGAGCAAGAACTAAAGGGTATCTGGGAAGCTCTGCATGAGTTCCGTTTCAACTTAGCTGAAGTAAATCCTCATATTGAAAACATTCTTATCGAATGTGGGGTGGCAGAAAGTCGTGCGGAAGTACTCTATCCAGCGTATGAAAGAATCGCAGTAAGTTTAGGGAAAACTGACGGAGCAATTCCATTGAAGCTCTCTACCGGTGAATATGATTTTCTTAGTAAGATACCTTTGAACCAAGAATTGAAAGAGATACTCTATTGACTTCCAAATTTCCTGTCGTTTCAGTAAACGTCATGAGACAGATGTTCCCTCATCATCATTCTGAGGCTGAAGAAATTGCTACTAACGGTATGTGGTTCTACTCTGTTCAAGACGAACAATTCTTATCATATGTACCTAATGTGAATTTATGCATCAATGATGTAGCTCCACCTATGTATGCAGTGGAAAAGGATCAGGTCAATTTCACTCTTCGTAAATACGGCTCTGTATATGAAGTAAGCTTGAATAATGCTTTTCCTTCAAGTTTTTTACTGTCATCCAACCTTCAGGAAACTATTGAAGAGTATCTTGATGTAGATGAAGACCTGCATGTAGCAATACTAAACAGTCTGACTACTCCGATAATGTTAGGTAGTAGCAAAGCATTAGAAAGATTACTGTTAGCAAGCGATGCTGATAGTTATAAATTGTCTTCATTGAAGGCTTTCATTCAGGAAAGGAACTGACCCTATGTTTGGTGACATCGAGACAGATATTCAAACCCGTATTCCTGACCGCCCAAAGCGTCCTGTACCTGATAAAATCTCAGACATGCCTGAGATTCCATGGTTAGCTTCTAATTATGTGCCTCAAGCTAATGGTCGCCCAACTACAAAATCAATCATTGCTCGATTGATTAAGACTGCTATTCCTGTTGTGGGAACCATCGCGGTCCTTGGTATCATTGCTGTTGGAGCAGCTACGCTCTTCTCTTTCTATTCATAAGATAATCTTTTTTGAATTCGGTCTAAGTCAACTTGACAAACAGTATTTCGTGGTGCTAAAGTTATAACACAAGCACCGAACGAAAGCTCCCCGCCCCCATGACCGAACTATTAGATTCAAATCCTCAGCTCTCTGTAAGAGTAGTTCCACCTTACAGAGAGCGCTGGGATAAAGTAGGAAGACTTTACCGTCGTCCTGACTTCATTCTACCAGAGAACTACCAGTCTCTTCCTGTCTACAAGGGACTTATTCAGTCAGGCGATCTTGTTCCGTCAATTACCAATGTTATTGATGTTAAGAACAATCCCTTCCTCACTGACTGGGCTGCTAAAATGACAGCCAAAGAAGCTGTCAAAATGGCAGTGCAGCACACTCGTGCCGTAATCGAACGAGAAGAAGCTGCTTTCAAGTATCTCAAAGATATCCCCTATAAGCATATGACTTTCTGGGGTACTCAGGGAACTAATGTTCATAATGCTTGTGAACTTATCTCGCTCGGTCAAACCATTACTCATATGCCTCTTACGGAGTATGAAAAGGGATGCGTTGAGCAGTTCAGGCGTTGGTTGGATGACTTCCAGCCGACCTTCAACTATACAGAGATTACTGGTTTTGGTAAGACAAGAAACAAAGATTTAGGGTTCGCTGGCACAGCGGACTTCCACGCCACTGTGAACGGAGTAAATATTTTGGGCGATTACAAATGCACGACTGATGACACACTTGTCTTGATGAAAGACGGTTCACAGAAGCAAGCAAAAGATATCAAGGTAGGCGACGAAGTTGTCTCTTGGTCAGAAAAAGATGGATTACAGGTAGACCGAGTTTCTTACGCCGGCTCCAATGGTTTCCAGCCTACTTACACTGTAGTGACAGAACTTGGCCAGTCCATTACAGTGACTGGGAACCACAAGTTCCTGAAGCGGGCAGCAGAGGGCATGGTTTGGTTAGAAAGCGAACAGCTTTCCCGTGATGACCATGTGTACATTGTTTCAGGATGGTCTCACTCACCTTATAAATCCGAAACCGAATGGCCTTTCAATAAACACCTTTCTCCTTACCTGTTCGGACTCCTTTGGGCTTTGGCTCACTACAATGACGTAGACTGGACTGATTCAGGTAAAGTGAGCTTCCCCGGTACCTCTCGTGCAGAACTTCTTGACGAGCTTGCTTCATTCGGTTTCTTGAAATCCGCTGATGACCGAATCAGAGTAAAAACAGGTCTCCGTCGCGTTGCCAACAAAGCTAAGCTCAGCATTGAAGAACTGTTGGAACTTATCAACAACCCTGTTATTCCTGACTTTGTATTCTCTTCTCCTCTGATTTTCCAGACAGCATTCATGTCTGGTGTTCAGGAAGTATTTGCGAACAAAGCCGTAAATGAAGACTTCTTCTTTGTGGAACATCGTGAAATCGACAGCTTGCAGTCTTTGCAGCAGCTTTACTTCAACAACGGTCAGGTAACCAAAATTGGAATGAACCCCAAAACTGGTCACCCTGTGCTGCGTTTACCTATTCAGTCAGGTGAGCAGGTCCACATTTATGGTCTTGAAGAAGTCAAAGTAATCCGTGTCCGTGAAAACACTGAACCTGTTCACACGGTAGCGATTGAAGTAGAGAACACTCACAACCACGTTACTGGTGGTGTGCTTACTCACAACACAAACCGTACAGGTGCCCACGCTCCTGTAGCTTTCCAACTGGCAGCTAACAAAAACGTTGAGTTCATTTCACCTGATAGCAAAACTTTGGTATCACCTCCTCAGACTGACCTTACTGCTGTGCTTCATCTTTCTCCTGATGCGTACACTTTCCAGGAAGTCGACTCTTCTGAAGAGATTTATGAAATGTTCGAAGCTTTGAGAATTCTTTGGGACTTCCAGGCATTTGAGGGCACTTTGAAGAACCCTAAAGGTGTGTTTACTCGTACTTTCAAAAAGTTAGCTGATATCTAAGCTATGGCACGTAAACCAATCCTCCCAGATGAAGAAGGTAACTTTACCGAAGCCCAGCTTAGAAGGCTAAAAGACCGAGCCTGGAATTCAGCTGTCTGGCATTTGGGGCGGTCGCCTCAAACTGAGCAGCAGATTAGAGATAAGCTACGTAAGAAAATCATCCCAGCTGATATTATTGATGCAACTATTCAGCGACTTCTGGAAGCTAAGTACCTTAACGACAGGGACTATGCGGAAAACTTCATTTATAGTAAGCGTAAGTACGAAAAACTTGGCGTGTCAGCTATCAAAATGAAACTCATGCAAAAAGGAGTCGACAGGGAACTTATTGACGAACTTCTTTCTGAAGTGGATGAGGAAGATTTGCGTGAAACAGCTGAAATTCTTGCTGAGAAAAAGATGCGTTCTCTCATGAGAGAACCTGATATCCAGAAGAGAATCAGCAAGATGGTTGCCTTCCTTGCTTACAGAGGATATAACGCTGGAATTGCTTACGAAGTGGCTAAAGAAGTAGTGAATCGAAATGCTGAAAATGACCCAGAATAACTGTGCCTGATAGAATAGAAGTAGAAACACACAGACACAGTAAAGGAAAAATCATGAGCGTTTTTGTTTCACACGATGGCGATGGTACCGAGGTATACGTAGCAACAGCAAAAGGTAAAGTTACCAAGTTAGAAGAAAAAGCTAACGCTGTTAATGCAACAATTGAAGCAACATATTTAGACTGGCCCATTAGTGGTTGGTTGAATAAAGATGAAGCTATTCTGGAAGCAATTCGTAAAGCTTACGAAGACGGAACAGAACTTGAGGTTCGTATCGAATCTCAGCGTAAAAAAGGTATCTCACGTGAAACTCCTATCAATGAGCTTCGCAAAGAAAACGCCAACAAGAACATCATCAAAAAACTTGTAGCAGTAAACGGCTCATTCACTGGTGAAGCTCTCACAAATCCTGCAGATGACCCTGCAACAGGTCAAGCAACATCCGCTTTGACAAGTCCTCGTCCTCGTACAGAAGGAACAGATTCAACTGGAGGAGCTACAGTTGACAAATCAGCTGTTCTTGCAACCCTTCGCACCTTAGCTACTTCTCGTGAAGTTTCTGAAGCAGTTATCGATGCAGTAAAGGCTCAAGCTCTTATTGCTGGTGCAACTCCTGTTGAAGTCGCTGAGGCTGCAACTATTCCTGGAGAACAGCCTTCTGCTGTGCAGAATGCTTTCAGCAAGGAAGCTCCTCCTTTCAAAGATTACAACAGTGATGGTAGAACAAATCTTGGCAACGCTACCGTTGCTTCTGGAATCAACACATATAACTACGTTTATGAGAAAATTCAGAAACAGTCCAAAGCTGAGCCAAACGCTGACACAGTAGAGTTCTTCACTTTGCTTGTACTTGCTATTGCTGACCGTATCCAGGTTGGTGCTTATGGAACAGGCTTCCGTGTTGACCGCTCTGCTGGTTCTCACACAAGAGCTCGTTCTTCCGTATTTACCATCATTGACAGTGGAGTAGATATTCCTCTTTCATCCAGTGGAACACCTGGTGCTAAAGAAGCTGTGAACCAGTTTGTCCAGGTTGTTGGAAAAGCTGCTCGTCATAACTTACTTTCTGGAATCAAAGCTTCCATGCAACAGGTCACGGTAGGAAGCTTGGTCGAAAGCTTGGACAAATCTGAATCTTCAACAGAAGTAAACTCTGGTATTGTTTCTGCTGCTCCTGTAGTCATTGACAACACAGAGTCTGTTGCTCCTTCTTCTGCCCCTGAACCAAGCTACAGTGAGCCTGATGTGGAACCAGAACCTGCATACGAGGCAGAAGAGCCTGCAGCTGCTCCAGAGACAGCTGCTGAAAGCCCTGTAGTCGTCTCTGACGGCACCGAATGGTTCCCGCAGGACCTTCTTCAGCCAGGAGCTATCAACTCTTCTAACGCTCCTACAGAAGATTTGCTGGATGAGTTCAGAAGCTTCATTATTGAAGAAGTAGGTTTGCAGACTAAAGCTGAGCAGGCTCAGGTAGCTAAGCTCTTGTCTCACACTTTCGGAAAGTCCTACAGTAAGGCATCAAACATCCCTGATGACAAATTGGGAGATTTCTTGGACTTCTATGTAGCAAGCGGAAAAGCTAACTTCAAAGCAGTTCTTTCAAGCCTATAATATATAGCATGATAGTTATAGGAATAGACCCCGGTGCTAAATACACCGGGGTCTCCGTAAGGGATATTAGCACCGACGAGATTCTTTTGTCTTCAACTTATGTAAAGCCAAAAGAAACAGAGATTGTAAGCTGGGCGGTCGAAGTCAGTGCTCGCATTCAAACAGATGTGGCTGACCTTTTCCCAGAAGCAAAGATAGGCATTGAAGGGTTAGCGGCTCCCAGAGGCTACAACAATGGTAAGTTAGCTCCTCTTAACCCTAAATACCTTATCTTTGCGGGAATTGTTCTTGGAGCGGTAGCTCAGAGATTCAGTGATGCTGTAATCGTTCCACCCGGTCACAATGGTACAAGCCGTACAGGATATCCTGATGTTTTGTGCGGAAGGCGACCTAAAGATTTACCTGGTTTCGCAAAAGGTGCAGGAACACGTAACCATGAGAAATCAGCTTATGACGTAGCAGGGGAAGTTCCCTTCCTTGTCGCAAATAATTATGTTTTAGATGCTAAATCTGAGATATAGCATCTAAAAACGTTAGAATAGAAGTAACAAGCGTAATAAACTCAACCTTATACGCCTGAAACAAAACAAACAATCACAGAAAACGAAGAAAATCATGACATCATTCAACAAACATTTTGTATCTGGTCGTATCGGACGTAAGCCTGAACTGCGTTACACTCCTTCTGGAGTAGCTGTAACATCATTCAGCTTGGCTCGTCAACCACGCCGCTTGAACCCTCAGACCAACCAGTGGGAAGATGGTGAGCTGACTTGGTATGACGTAACATTGTTCAAGCGTCTTGCTGAGAATGCTGTAGCTTCTCTTGACCAGGGCTTGGAAGTCACCGTTATTGGTGAGCTTAAGGTTTCTGCATACAAGACCAAAGACGGTGAAGCTCGTCAGAGCCTCGAAATTGTAGCAGATGACGTTACAGTCAGCCTGGACCACCAGATTTTGAACGTAACAGACAAGTCTGCTTACGGGAACAAGGTAAGCGGCGGAACAAGTGCTCCTCGTGTAAACGGTGGCGGCTCATCCTACTCAGCACCAGCTCCTGCAGCTGAAGATGTTGACGCACCTTTCTGATAAGTAAATAAAACAGCCCCTCAACACATAAGTTGAGGGGCTGTTTTTGGTTTAAGGCTCTAAAACAGGTGTTACTTGACCAATTTCAACTTGCTCAGATAGAGATATAGTTCAAATCATGACCTGCAAATGCAGCGATTACTGAGCCAATATTAGAAAAGACATGATTAGCGAACTCCTTCCCCGTATTATTATTCTTGCAAGTATTCTGCTTGTAGGACTACCAATAGTCTTTGGTGTTATTAGCTGGCTATGGAACTCAAAATACGTTCCAGCCCGTTTAGCCAAAGGTAAGTTGGTCAAGCCGTTTGGAAAAATCGCCAGCGAAGTGAATAGTTATGTCTTCAAAGAAGACAAAGCTACTTTAGTCAAAAAAGGCTCACCTTTAGCTCAGAAACTTCTTTCCCTGAAAAGTCTTCATATCTTGGGGTTAACTGGTGGGAGCCTTGCCTACATCTTTACTGGCAACTTCTTGTTCCTTATCGTATTCCCTGTTAGTTTCATCTTCGGTATAAGTCGGGCTTTGCCTGTGATGAAAAAACGAGACAAAATTCTTGGTCGTATCTTTGCTATTGCTTCAAACACCATCAAGTTTTCTTCAGGCCCTCGTGGAAAGAACGCATCACATCCTGCTTTCTGGAACTTCATTACCGTTGAAGAATGGATTTCAGACGAAGACCCAAAGAAAATGGTCATTACTTTCCCTGCCGGTCAAGGACCTGATAAAAACGCCCAGAATGCGTTTGATAAGACTTTCACAGAGAATGTTACTGATGAACATGACTGGAACCCAGTCTGGGACTTAACACATGACAAGGTAACAATTGAAGCTGTAGACAAGTTGCCTACAGAGCTCAAATACCCAGGTTCTTCTAAATACTCTTGGAGCGAATTCCCTGTAGGTTTAGCTAAAAGTGGTATTGTCTCCTTCGACTTGAAGACTTTCCCTCACGTTCTGGTAGGTGGACCTTCTGGTACAGGTAAATCAGTGCTGCAAAGAAACATCGTATTCCACACCATCCAGCACAATGACCGTTGGAGATTCTTAGGAGTCGACCTCAAACGTGTGGAGCTTACTCCGTACAACAAGTACAAACAGACTGTCATGGGTATTGCTACCGAAGTAGACCAGGGTCTTGAAGTTCTGAAATATGCGTACAACGCTATGATGGACCGTTACAAGATGATGGAAGAAAAAGGGCAGAACAACCTTATGGACTTGGAAGACCCTCCTTACTGTATTCTTCTTATGGTTGATGAGGCAACAATGTTCCTTGGAGCTTCTGGCTCTAAAACCGATGAAGGTAAAGCTGAGGACATGATGAAAGCCGAAGCCTCTGACCTTGTAGGTAAGATTCTTCGATTGGGTCGTGCGGCTGGTATTCATATGGTTGTAGCTATGCAGCGTCCTGACGCCGTAGTGCTTCGTGGTGAGTTCAAAGCCAACATGGACGTTCGTTTAGCTGCTGGTCGTATGGACTCTACCCCTTCCTCCATGATTTTGGACTCTGGAGAAGCTGTAAACCTTCCAGGTATCCGTGGTCGAGGTCTTCTTCGTGTTGGTGGAAGTTTAGAAACTTTCCAAGGCTATTTTGCACTTCCTACTTGGATTGATGAATATATTCTTGAAAATCCGCATGTTGAGCCTACTTGTGTAGCTCCTGGGGGTCATCTTTATGAAAGATACCAGGAAAAACTGGCTACTAAAGCTGCAAAGGTAGAAGAAGCTGCTGAAACTCTGGAAACATCTACGAAGAAAGCTCCGAAGGTTGACAAAAAGCCTCGTAAAGCTAAATTAGGAAAGAAACCTCTGGAAGAAGAGCAACCAGAGCAAGAGATTGTTCCTGAGATGGTAGCACCTGCTCCTTCTATTGCTAAAGCTGAAATTAATGAAGCTCCTCGTTCTTACCCAGAACCTGATTTCATGAATCAAGCACCAGTTGCAGATGTTGACGCGAATCACCAAAGCCTTATTGATGCTTTGAGCAAGCGTCCAGAAGATGCTGTTGTGGACGTTGATGACAGAACTGTTCCTGCATTCTTCAATGGGTTACCTAATAACGAAGAACCCGTTTCCACTCCAGTAAATAAACCAACTATTGAACCTGATTTGGATTTGAAGCCAGAAGATTTCATTTTGGATGATTTTGATGACATGGACGACATGGATGAAGAAATTCAAGAAGAAGCTGCTACTTCTCTTCCTGTTGCAGAACAATCAGTTGAAGCTGCACCGCCGGCTCTTCTTTGGGAGTCTGCTTCACCGTTTGATTCCAAGCCCGCACCGACTAAAACCGTTTCTAAGCCTGTAGCAAAGCCAGCACCAGTAGCTGAGCCAGAACCCGTTGAAACTGTCCAGGAGGCTCCCGTACGACCAGTCAGACCTGTTAGCCCGTTTGCTTTCCCTACTAAGCCAGCAGGTGCAGCTTCAAACAAGCCTGTTGTCTCCCCTTTCCAAAATCAAGATGGGAAAAAAGAAACAAACTTCCCAAAACAGGGTAGTCCCTTTGGTTCCTAAACAGATAGGTATTAGGAAGTTGTTTATCTTAGAAAAAGTGAGTAAATAGAATGGCAAGTCGTTCAAGAAAGTCCAGTGGAGGAAAATTAGGTAGCATTGTTACCTTCTTTGTAATTGGCGCGTGCATTATTGGGTTCTTTGGTATTCCAAGTGATCCCAACTTGAACGATATCCCGTCAATGTTGAAGTCCAAATCTTTGACTGTAGAAGCATGGATGAAGAACTGTGCACCAAATGCTATCAAAGGTGATTTTAGTCGTTGCACCTTATCCTCTAACGTTCAACCTGGTACAGGAACACCTGGTATCCCGGGTACTACACCAGGAACGCCAGGAACAGGCACAGAACCCGCTCCTTCAGAGGCAACCAACACTCTAAACTCTCTTACAGTAGCCGACCCTCAAAAGGTCTCCTACGACAGGGACGAATGGAACCACTGGATTTCACAAGGTTCAAGCTGTTGGGACACAAGGGACCAAGTTCTTTACGAAGAAGCAGTAAAAGATGCCACTTTGGTTCTTGCTGACAAGTCAGGAAAAACAGTAACAGAAGTTGGCAAAGCCTGCTCTGTAAAATCAGGAACATGGAACGACCCTTACTCTGGTACAACAATCACAAACCCTAAAGAGCTGGACATCGACCACATGATTCCTTTATCCTACGCAGCTCAGCACGGTGGACAAGCTTGGGATGAAAACAAAAAAGAACAGTACGCAAATGATTTGACTAACCCAAACCATTTGAAAGCTGTAAAAGCAGGAGAGAACCGCTCTAAGAGTGACAAAGGACCAGCAGAGTGGAAACCGACCAATACTGCTAACTACTGCACATACGCTACAGACTGGATTGTCATTAGCAAGAACTACAACTTGTCAGCATCAGCAGCAGATGTTCAAGCTCTGAAAGACATGCTTGCTACTTGCGGATAAGTGGATAATGACTGACCCTTCTTTTTCTCAACGTAGGCAACATCAAATGCCTGCCTATCTTTCAGCTCCAGCTGGCTGGTTTCCCGACCCTTGGGAGCTTTCTGGTAAGAGTACCTTAGAAAGATGGTGGACTGGGCTGATTTGGGCGGACAGAACACGTCAAATTGCAAAAACAGTTGATAGAGATAATGTATCAATTGTTGAAACAAAGGAAGAATCCTAATGATTAAAAAAGCCCTCAAGACGATCCTTATGGCCATCGGTATTGGCGTAGTGGTCCTGTTTATTTGGGAGGTATGGGGACGTTCAGGTAACATTGCTGGTTTCATCGGCATGTTATGGGATTGGTTCTATGCAATCTGCAGCGGAATTGTGCAGGTGTTCCGCCAGGCAATTGGTGACCTAAGAGCCTAACTAACACAAAACTTCCTTTGTGGAATGCCCTCCAAGCTCAAGCTTGGAGGGCATTCTCAGTTAAAAATATCAGATTCCAGACTCGGTTCAATATCAGGGCCGATAACAATTCATATGTTTGTAAATTTAGCCTCGGCTTTCTGGTCTACTGCATTGGCACTCAACCTTGCAGTCACTGGAACATCAGCCATCCCAATTGACAATAATCTCGCAGATCAAAATATAGAAGATGTAATCTACTCTGCTTCTGCTGACACTACTGATGCGCAATCTTTCACTGTGTCTGACAGTGTAAAAGCACCTGCAATAGAACGTGAAAGCTATAGCATCACAGCACCTCCTCCGCCTCCACCACCAGAACCAGTTGTTGTAGAGACTCCAGTAAAGAGTAAAACATCGGTCAAGTCATCTGGTGTTCCTTCTACACCTTCTGCCCCAGCAGTGACTCCCAACCCAGGTTCAGCTCAAGAAGAAGCTTGGAATCAGGTACAAGCTCACGGCTGGGGTCAGAGTGAATTCAACTGTCTTGTATCTTTATGGAACAAAGAATCTGGCTGGAGAGTAAACGCTAACAACCCTTCATCTGGTGCGTACGGTATTCCACAGGCTTTACCTGGTAGTAAAATGGCTTCAGCAGGTGCTGACTGGCAAACTAACCCTGGTACCCAAATTAAGTGGGGTCTTGGTTATATCTCAAGTAGATACGGTACACCTTGTGGGGCCTGGGGTCACTCACAGGCAAGTAACTGGTACTAAATCAGCGTTCTATAAATTCTACGGTAAGCCTAAGCTTTTGTAGAACCTTGAACAACACTGAGACATCCATCTTAGGGTTGCCAGCTTCGATTTCAGTAAGTCGAATTGCTGGCACCTTAAGAACTTTGGCCAGTACTTTCTTGTCCCAATTCAGCTGCTCTCTTCGACGCTGGATGACGCTACCTAATGTGACTTCATCCGAAACAACTCTTCGAAGTTTCAATACGTCTTCCGGTTTCACCCGGGAATGACCAATATGAAGGTTTAGGCAATAGTCACACAGGTAAATGTTTGTAGCTGGGTCATTACGCCATTTTTCAGGAACTTCTTGTTCGAAACGGTATTTTGTTTTCCAGGACCAGACGTTGTTGACTTCTCTTTTGCAATGACGAGGGGCCGCAGAGACATTTGGCGAAGGTGCTGGATGTCCAGCACATTTGTAAGAGCAGAACAATCCTTTCAACACTGTTGAATCTAATTTCTTCTTACAGGTTTTACAACGACTGCGTTTCGGGAATAACATTTCACTCATGCAGCTACTATCGGTATTTACTTATACAGGCGGTTGTCAGCTATTTCCGATATGATTAGGGATCATCTATTATAGGAAGTCTAATGAACAACTTTGACAAAATTATTTCTCTAATTCCAGACCCATCCTCTTTACATCAAGAAGCCCAGAAAATTGCCTCAGAAGATTCCGAATATGCTGAGTTCATTCCAGAGGCTTTACCCTCTTTTGATGTGTTCAAATCTAATGATGGTGGGGGTCAAGAAGGCAACATTGCTTTCTACAAAGAGGACGGTAAAGTTGTAGCAGCTCTTGCTTACGCTTTTGACCATGAATCTGAGCTATTCGTCGGGATGGACAGTGAAGCTTTAGCGAAAGAACAGTTTATTTTCAACGGAGTTCCTGAAGTCTTTGCCCCTGTCTTCGGGGAGGCTTCTCCTTTCTTGTGGAAATTTGAAGAGTTCCCTACTACATTTAGTACAGTGTTTGCCACTGCAGCTGCTTGGAACACCGATGGCAGTTGGTCTTATGCTGATTTGTCAGATAAGACAGACTTTGAAGACCATGAGCCTGTTGATACGAAACAGCTGGCTAACTACTTCAAATACTCATTCAAGCCTTTTGAGTTTGTGGCAGAGTACAAAGCGGACGGTAATTGATTTTCCTTTGTATTTGGTTTTTCCTCAAGACTCTGATAGTATGAATACGATGTTTCCTTTCAGGAAAATATCTGGTGGCCCTACTGGACTCGAAATCCGACCCAGCTATTTTACACTTAAGGAGCACGCAGATGGCAACATTTGAAGTGACAATTGAAAACATTACAGTACACCCACATCCTAATGCTGACCGTCTTGAGTACGCTCAAGTAGGTCTTTACAACGTAGTGGTGCCAAAAGGAACCTACAAAACAGGTGATGAAGTCTTCTACATCCCTGAGTTTGCAGTACTTCCGGAAGCTCTTATCGTAGCTTTAGGACTTGAAGGCAAGCTTGCTGGTAGAAGCAAGAATCGTGTGAAGCCAATCCGCTTACGTGGATTGCTGTCACAAGGTTTAGTGGCTTCATTGGACATTGCCGAGGGGGAATTGGACCGTACGGTACGAGACCACTCAAAGCAGTTGGGAATCGAAAAATGGGAACCAGAAATTCCTGTTGCTCTTGCTGGCGATGTTACTCCTGCTCCAGAATTGGTGCGTTGGATTGACATTGAAAACATCAAGAAGTTCCCTGACATGTTCAAAGAAGGCGAGCTGGTTGTAGTTGATGAAAAAGTGCATGGAACAGCAACATGTGTAACTGTTGTGGATGCTTTAGCTGAGCCAACAGTTTACGTGACTTCCAAAGGAATTGGTTCCAGGAACCTTGCTTTGAAAGAAAACCCAAAGAATGCTTACTGGAGAATGTTCCATAAGTATGACCTTCTGGGTTTTGCTCAGTTCATTGCATCTCGTTTCGAGAACATTTCGAAAGTTGCTTTGTTCGGAGAAACATATGGTTCTGTTCAGGACTTGCATTACGGACTGAACAATGAACTTGGATTCATTCTCTTCGACATCCACCTGACCAGAACAACCAAAGAAGGTAATGTCGCAGAATGGGTCGACCCCGAAACAGCAGAGAAGTTAGCTGCTGAAGCAGGAGTGCCTTTGGCTCCTCGCTTGTACGAAGGTCCTTACTCTTTGGAGAAGATTACTGAATTAGCCTATGGTCCTGAGAAAGTTTCGGGAACTGAAGCTAACATTCGGGAAGGTGTAGTAGTTAGACCTGCTGCATTGAACTCTGATAAAATCTTCGAAGGTTCGCGTAAGATTGGAAAGTTTGTTTCCGATGATTACCTTACTCGTGCAGACGGTACAGAATACAACTAAATAATAAAAAGAGCCGCACCAAAAGGTGCGGCTCTCTTTATTAGCCGGCTTGACATACCAGTGGTAAGATAAGACTATGAAAACTTTACTTTTGATTCCTCAAGTGCTTTTCCATGCTATTTGGTTTTTAGCTATTGATGCTTTTATGGCCAGTGGAGGCAAAGGTCGAATTATTGATCCTTCAACAGGGTCTTACATGTACTCTTCTGAAGTGGGGTCAGCAAAATGATCGTCACCACATCAGCATGCATTGTCTGCCGAAAAACTTCACAAGTTGAACTATCTGAAGATCAATACAACAGGCTGAAAAGCCGAGAACCCATCCAAGTAGTTCTGCCGCATTTTTCTGACGATACAAGAGAACTTCTCATTAGTGGTACTCATCCAGAATGTTGGGAAACTTTTGCCCCAGATGAGGATGAGGAAGAAGAGGACCAGCCTTTCAACAGCTGGGATGATTCAACTTGGAACAAAGTTCAACCTCCATTCTGAAACACGACAATGTTCATCTTTCTTTAGCCTATAAATGAGGGCAAAACTCCTCAAATGATAAGATTGTTGAATGGTTAATACAGAGTACGAAAACGCTTTAGCACATATCCGTAAGAACGGTCTTCACAAAGGTGACAGAACAGGAACTGGGACGACCAGTGTGTTCGGTCACCAAATGAGATTTGACCTCCAAGAAGGTTTCCCCCTCATTACCACTAAAAAAGTCCACACTAAATCAATTGTGCATGAACTTCTTTGGTTCCTCAAAGGAACTGGAAACATCAACTATCTGAAAGAACACAACGTTCGTATCTGGAACGAGTGGGCTGATGAAAACGGAGACTTAGGTCCTGTGTATGGTGTTCAGTGGAGAAGCTGGCCAGACTACCATGGTGGAACCATTGACCAGATTGCTGAAGTTATCGAAGAGATTAAGACTAATCCTGATAGCCGTCGCTTGATTGTTGCAGCTTGGAATCCTGCTGCTCTTCCAGACCAGGCTCTTCCTCCTTGTCATGCATGGTTCCAATTCTATGTTGTAGATGGAAAGCTTTCTTGCCAGTTGTACCAGCGTTCCGCTGACATGTTCCTTGGCGTTCCTTTCAACATTGCATCCTATGCTTTGCTTACTCACATGATTGCTCAGCAGACAGGCTTGGATGTTGGCGAATTCATTTGGACTGGTGGAGATTGCCACATCTATGACAACCTTACTGAGCAGGTAGATGAACAGCTCACTCGTGAAGTACGACCATTCCCTACTCTCAAACTAAACAAAGCAGCATCTATCGATGACTATGTGTACGAAGACGTAGTAATTGAAGGCTATGACCCTCACCCTCTTATCCGTGGAGTAGTGGCTGTTTAATGACTACTCGACTTATTTGGGCTCAAACACCTTCAGGTGTCATTGGTGATGGAGAGAAACTTCTTTGGGAGTTGCCTGAAGATATGAAGTTCTTCGCAGAAAAAACACGACACAGTACTGTTGTGATGGGTAGAAAAACTTGGGATTCGCTCCCTTTAAAAGTTAGACCTTTGCCTTCTCGAAAAAATGTTGTAATCTCACGTACTGTTTCTGAACTGGAAGGAGCTACTGTATCAGATGATTTATCAGCAATGCTTCAATCTGGCAGCAGAGAAGATATCTGGGTAATTGGAGGAAGTCAGATTTATAACCTTGCTTTAGCTTATGCTAATGAAGTTTATATCACTCGTGTCTACCTTGATGAAGTACCTGGTCATGTAACTGCACCAGATATTACTGACCAGTTTATTCTGCGTGAAACATCAGGAAAGCTACTTTCCTCCACTGGAATTGAGTATGCTTTTGAAACATGGACTCGCTGACTTTCTAAAATTGACTATAAGCAGTCTATGCAGTAAGATATAAGAGTAAACCCAACAAGAAAGCGTGTTTTATGCCCATTTCAGCAGCGTACCAGCGAGAAGTATCCGCAAAACTTTACGTCCATGTAGAGGGTGAAGAACCTTTTGAAGCTACAGATGTCGATCTTCTGAACTTTGGCTATGTCAAAGTCGAATTGGACCAGGAAAAACTTGAAGAAGAGCCTCGAATCAAAGCTGTTCCTGAAGCAACAAAATCTGAGTTCGATGCAAAACCGTTCATTGAAGCTGGTCTTCGATTTGGCGGCAGAGCAGCTAAAGCAGCCAAAATCGCTAAAGATGTCACTGTCACTGTAGTTCGTGACAAGGTGAATGAAGCAAACAAAACAAACGAAGCCAACAAAAAGTAAATAACAGAAAAGCCCTCCAGTACTGGAGGGCTTTTCTGTTAGAGATAACAAATCATGAGAAAACATTCTGAATGCCAAGCTAAAGACCCTGCAACCTGCCGCCACCATGGTAGACTTAGCACCACAACGAAAGAAGATTTCATGACTTCATTTATCACGACAAATGTCAACAAGCTGGTTCATCTGACAGATGATGAAAAACTGTACCTAACCAGTGAGCTCAAAGCAATTAATGCTAAGTCTGGCGCTTACCATCACGATTACAGTGAAGAGCCTGCTCCTGCAACACGAGAAGGAGAAGCTGAATACTTGCAGACATATGACCCCTGGAAGTACGGCACAGACCCTGCAGGGTACTCTTACACTGCAGATAACATCATCTTCACTAAAGGTGAAGACGGTAGGTTGAAAATTCTCCTCATTGAACGAGGCAATTTCCCTTACAAAGGATACTGGTGCCATCCAGGTGGCTTCATCGATGAAGGCGAAACCACTCATGAAGCTGCTGTTCGTGAGCTCAAAGAAGAAACCAGTATGGATGTCTCTTCTGACATGGTTCATTTTGTCAAAAAATATGACCATGACTGGAGAGACCCACGTATGAAGCATATTGTCATGAATACCCACGTTACTTTCTTGCCTGAGATTCCTAAGTTCGAAGCGGCTGATGATGCTGCCGCTGCAAAACTCGTTGATGTCAAATCCTTGTACTCTGATTCTGGAAGCTTACCTTTAGGCTTTGACCACAAGCAGTCAATCGCTGATTCTATCTCTTATTTGCTGCGTTAACGATTTGTAAACGTTACCTGTGATGCTTTCCCATTTTGCTTATGCTTCGCTAAAAGCCGATAGGATTGTAGTACACAGAAAGAACCTGGAATATTGACTATTCATGAAACACTAAGTGTCAGGCGTGGCGGTGCAGCTGCCATGGTAAGCATCTGTGTGACTTTTTCTTCCTTCCCGATTTGCGGGGGTGTTGCTCATCATCTGAACCTGTGACCATCATTTCTTCCGCAACACAATCGAATCATCTATTAGATAAAAGGAAGGGTGTGCATCATGTCTATCTCTTATGATACTGATGTAAAATCAAACATCCAGCATGAAGTCAATGTCAACATTCGTCTCAGAAGCGAAGCCCCCGAGAAAGCGACCTTGTACGTAGGTCCTACAAACTCTGGGAAAACCTACAATGCGTTGCAATCACTATTTTCTGAGTATGAGAAAAAGCCTGCAGGTAAATATGTTTATGCCGGTCCTCTTAGAATGCTTGCTTATGAAGTCTATGAGAAGATGGTTGATCGGTACGGAGCTGACAATGTTGGTTTCATCACTGGTGAAGAGCAAATAAACCCTGAAGCCCCTTTAGTGGCATGTACTGTAGAGATGGTTCCAGAAGAGGGAGACTCCATTGTATTGGATGAAGCTCATTGGATTGTAGATGCTGAAAGAGGTCAGCACTGGACCAATATTCTCATTGGTGGCCGTTACAGAAACTTTCATGTGCTTACAGCCATGGAAGCATTGAATGTTGTTGCTGCTCTTATCGAAGATGCACAGAATCTTGATTTGAAAGAATACAGTCGTAAAACACCTTTGAAGTTCAAAGGTAAACTGACTGTTTACAATGTACCTGACCGTTCTGCTGTTGTTTGCTTCTCTCGAAAGACTGTTTATGCTGTCGCTCGAATGTTAGAAGAAGCTGGTAAAAAGGTCGGAGTCCTCTACGGTTCACTTCCGCTAAAAGCTCGTAATGCCCAGATTGAGAAATACTTGAAGGGTGACTACGACATCATGGTCACTACCGATGTCATCGGTCACGGCATTAACCTCCCTATCGATAACGTTGTATTTGCTCAGTCTGAAAAATATGATGGTCACAAAAATCGTGACTTACATACTTGGGAAATTGCACAAATTTCTGGTAGAGCTGGACGATTTGGCTTGTCAGCTGAAGGTTCAGTTTATGTTCTTTCAGGAAAAGATTGGTTTACAGAAGATGTCGACCTAATCAAAGAAGGAACAAATGCTGGAGCTGGTTTAGTTCCCACCGATTTGGATGTGAAAAAAGCAATCATCACTCCACGGTTCTCTGATTTGAATGTAACGGAACCTACAGATATTCTTCCTGCCTTGATGTCTTGGGAGTTAGAAGCCACTGTACGGCTCTCTGAGCGTCCAATCATGCCTTCCACCCTGAACGACATGAAGCATCTACTTTATAGCGTCTCAGACCATCTGAACGCCCCTCTGTACCCAGAAGAGCAGGGAGAGTGGAGGATTACAACTGAAGAATTGTGGACTCTTATTTCAGGACCTTTCAATCCACAGGGTAACTCCATCAAAGTGATTTCAACCTGGCTGACAGAGAAAAATCGCACTAAGTCTCGTACCTTGGAAGAGTATTTCAGGACAGTTATTTCTCCTCTCTACCATCCTGTGGTAGATGAAAAAAACACCATGGGTGATGAAGTAGCTCCTCTTGAACAAAGCGTTCATTGCATTGGTGAGCTAAAGATGGCTAACGTCATGTTTGAGACCACAGGAACTTTGCTTTATAGCGAAATGATGGAATATGAAGAACGTCTCAGTGATGCAATCATTAACACTCTTCACCATGTGATTACCAAAGGTAGATACGGCAATTGTGTTTCATGCCACAACTCTTGTTCTCCATGGTTCAAATTCTGTGAAGACTGCTACTGGAACAAAAGATAACTGGTAAGAACGTATAGTTTGTTCCTTACCTCCTGGTATGTTATAATCAGGAGGTAAGGAACAAACTATTTAGAAACGGAGTTATCTATGACTCTTCCTATGAAATTTACTTTAGTTCGACATGGGCTTTCTGAGGCCAATCGTATTCAGAAGTTTATCCGAGACAAAGACACTATAACTCTCGCCGGCTTGGTCAATCCAACATTTCTTGACCGACATGATTCCACGGCCCGACTTGCTAAAAAAGGTGTCAATCAGGCTGAAAAAACAGGCGAATGGATTCGTGAAAATTTGAATCCATTCGACCGCTTCTACGTATCTCCTCATGTGCGTACACGTGAAACAGCAGCTCATTTGCAACTTCAAGGTGACTGGATTGTTGATGACCGTTTCCGTGAACGTGACTGGGGTGAGGTAGCTTCTCCTGATGAAAACCTTCATGACACAATGAGTGTTCTGTCTCGCCGTCTGAAGGAAATGAACGAATGGTATTGGAAACCTCAGGGTGGGGAGTCCCTTGCTACTGGAGTCCGTTCTCGCGTAGAGCTGGTGATGACAAGCCTGTACCGACGCGAAAATGTGAATAACGTTATTGGAGTTGCTCATGGAGAATTCATCAGAGTCGCACAGTTCGTTATCGAACGACTGACTCCTGACAAGTTCAACGAGATGGATGCAGACTCTAACTATAGAGTGCAGAACACCATGGTGATTGAATACTCGCGGCAGAATCCTAATAACCCTGCAGAGATTACCGAGAACTTCCATTGGCGCCGAGCAACATGCCCTTGGGATGAAAGTCTTTCTTGGGATAATGGAGAATGGGTTGAATTCCATACTGAGAAGCATTCGGACAAAGCACTTCTCGACTATGCCGAAAACTTCGACCGATTCTTCAGTGATGAATAACCATTCTGTACATGGTAACGACATGACACCTTTGACTAATTCAGAAAGGTTTCTTCTTGCGGTTGCATACTTAGAAGCAGTGCAGGCAGAAGATGATGAACAAGCCATTCTCATCAAAAACTCTGTATCAACAGAAGATTTCATGATGGGTATGACTGTGTTGAGTGAATCGATCTACACAGTCTACGAACAAAAAACTGGCGAAGGGAAAAAGCTTATCGCTTTCCTTCGCCAGTTTGGTCAAACTATGCAACAAAAGGATTAGTCATCAGCGTTAGGTAATGACCAAATTTCAACCAGAACGTCAGGTTCTTGCAAAGCAACTCGTTCAAGAATCTCTTTTACATCCTCCCACGCCAATCCGCCAATTCGAGCACCGATTCGGGGAACAGCAAAACCTTCTAGGTTGTTAGTTTTGCAAAATAGGATTGCTGCTTCTAACGAACTCTCTACCCACTCCAACCGAGCATGTTTTCCTGGTCGGTCCTGGCTGGCCAAATTTAGGATGTAAAACGCTGGATTGTTCTGCACTTGAACATATTGCATAGTTCCAGGAGTGAGCTGCTTGGTTTTACAGGCTTCCTTGTAAGGATTTAATACTTGAGGGAATACAGTTGCGATGGCTTTAGCAATACCCGCACCCATCACTCCATATAAGTTCACTCCATGCCCAATCGCAGGTAGTTTAGTATCGAAAATATCTCCAGTTTTGTGTTCAAATGCCATCAGTAAGCTACTTTCCGTAAGTGTTGTACCAATCATACCATATTACGAATAGCCGATATTATAATAATGGACACTTCATCGCTCAATTCAACAGAACTCGTTAGAGTTGCTTCTTTCAACCTTCACAGTAATCCTGACTTGTATCATGAAAGAGTTGCAGGGGTGTTGAAGGAATCCCATGAAAGAAATGTGGATATTCTTCTAATCCAAGAACTGTTAGCTTCTGAAAAAGAGGCAGTCATTGAGTCTTTCGCAAATGCCGGCTATGTCCATTCTTTTGTTTCTGAATCATCCGCAAACAAGAAAATTGGTTCGGAGAGTTCAAGCACGGCAGTGTTCTCAAAGCTGCCTGTTGAGCTGGGACGTTCCCTAAACATGACAGCTTTATCTGGAGCTCAAAAAGCGGCAACTGCTGTGCTGCATGTAAACGGTCATGAAGTGCATGTAATTTCTGTGCATTTGGCTTGGGGTGCTGAGAACAGCTTCCTCAGGTTGAAACAGTCCATGCTTCTTGCCGACTACGCACGTCGAGCTAAAGACAAGAACGAAGATGTCATTGTTATAGCTGGTGGCACATTCAACGACTTAGCAGACGGTGACAGTGTTAGATATCTCAAAGGTCGTAAGGCATCTGATGACACACAATCTACTTATTGGGTAGATGTAGCAGAAAATACTGAGTTGGAAAGCAAAGACACAACCCGACATGGAAGTCATTGGGGAGTCATCTCTTCAGAACGTACAGGTATCCTTGTTCCCTCTGCTGTTCCTGAGAGAAGAGCAGATTACCTCTTTGTCCATGGATGGATTTATGGTCGTGCAGGCATGCCATTAGAGCCAGAACTGTTCGGGGTGAGTAAGACTGTTCAAGGATATGAGCTGTCTGACCATTATGGTGTTCAGTCTCTTATCTGGCTTCCTAACAAGTTTTAGCGTTAAATGAAGAACCCCTCCAAGCTAAATTGGAGGGGTTCTTCATTTGTTTAGACTTTACTGACGGAACAGAGAAATCAAACGCAAGATTTCAATGTACAACCATACAAGAGTTCCAATCAAGCTGAATACTGCAAGCCATTCCCAGCGAGATTCGATTTGGTTGTTCACTCCGTTAGTGACGAATTCAAAGTCTCTGACCAGGCTGTAAGAGGCTAACAGTGTTCCAAGGATACCAATGACAATCCCGAAGACACCCAGGTCACCATATACACCGAACATACTCTGTGACACGCCAGTGAGAACAAGTCCAAGGTTCACTAAGCTGAAGAGTAAATAGCTCACTCCTGCAATGACGAAGATTTTGTTCAACAGAGGAGTTGTACGGAACACTCCTTTGGAGAAGAAGAACAGAATCACAGCAAACACACATAGAGTTGCAATCACAGCTTGGGAAACAACCCCAGGGAAGCGAGATTCCAGGATAATGCTAATACCACCAACAGCTAACCCTTGTAGAGCAGAGTAAGCAATAGTGGCACCAGGGTTAGAAATCCGCTTGAACCCAACAACTAGACCTAATACCAATGCTCCTAAAGCGCCTGGAATAGCCAGAGCTGGTACAGCCCAACCAGCTAACGCAGCAATCAAAAGCACTCCAAATGCAATTGCTCCACGGCGAATTGTGCCTTCAAAGCTCATGGTGTTAGAAGCAACTTGCTGGAAAGGGTTACCCTGTTGGATACCAGGGTTAGTCAGCTGACCATTTGAATTGTAATAATGTTGGTTACCGCCTTGTTGGAACTGCGGCGTGTTTTTAAATGTCGGGAAAGACATGTTTCTCCTTATCGATTGTTCCACCTAAATTATCGGTTAGGTAAGCAGGGACATCCAATACTGCTGGAAAGCGAAGAATACTAAGAAAGCGAACGCAGCCAGAGTTATCACTAAACCAATTTTACTGTAAAATTGCAAATCTGCATGTTTTGTATCCTGCACTACTGCTTTCAGACCGAACCAGGTAAGTACGCTGGTTACTATCCAAACACCGCAACAGTATAAGCACAATGCTTGGATAACGTACAAAGCTTGTGAGGCTAACCAGAAGCAGAAAGCTAAAGCAAGAATGGTTCCCAATGCATTAGCAATCCAGATAAATCGGGGCAGCTTCACAAAGAACGAAATGAAGTAGACTATTGCGACTATGGTGAACCCTATCAAGCCAATTATAGGGTTCGGGAAACCCCAGAAAGCTGCTGATTGAGGTGAAGACATTACTGTCGAACAAGAAATTATGGGGTTAAAAGAACAAGAAGTTACATAGTTAGGGTCCATCAAAAGATGAAGCTTCTCAACTAAAATTGTCGAAGCTAAGATGACTCCCAAAACAGCAGCGATAAAACCAGTCCAGGATGTTAGCTTAGATGGCTTGACCAGGGTTTTCAAATAATTACTCATGATGAATAAGTTATCCGTTACTGAATGTCAATTTGACGACGCTGGTTGTTGGAGATTTCCTTTAGGGCATCCAGCTCAGTTCGCAGCACACGCGACATGTCACTTAGTTCATTAGCAAGAGTGTCAGCCACTAAGTACTCAGTGTAAGCATCTTGGTTCATGATTTCTGCAATTGCTTCACGAGTTTTTTCAGTTCCACCAGAAAGCTGAATCCATGATCGCTTTTTGCCCTGCTCGTAAACATACTTAAGATGAGTGGCAACACGTTTAGCTGTTTTGTAATCATTACGAACCTGATGGATTCGAATACGTAGATTAGTCAACTCTCGGTTGATGTTTGCCAAGTCAGAGAAGTCAACCTCAGCATCAGGCTCATAGTCAATGTTTCGTGTAGGCACTTTGTACTGCTGCTGGATGTTTACAGCTTTAGGGAGTCCTGACTTTTCAGGGTAGTTTTCCAAATCGACCTTTTGACCTCGGTAAGCGATGTCAACGGTGTTAACCGGCATTTGTGGTTCAGCCAACTTTACAAACTCCTAAATAGAAACATTATTGATACCCAGTATACTCCTTCTTCATAAACAGGCACAGTTTGGTGAGCATTCCGATAGAGAATGTAGTGTGTTATACTGGCACAGACGAAAGGTTAGTTGAAGCATTATGATGGGTCCTGCTCATTCTCTATCGGGAGCTGCTGTTTGGTTAGGAGGCACTGCCACCTACTCAATGGTTACCGGCAATGCCATTGACCCAGCAATCTTAGTCATGGGAACTGCAGTGTTCTCTGGGGCCGCTTTAGGTCCTGACCTTGACTCTTACACTTCCACTGCCACACGAAGTTTTGGTATCTTTGGTAGAATTCTCTACTACCTCACCAATGGTCTGAGTATGCTTGTTCATGGTGCAACCAGAACACATAATGACAAGCCAGTGGAGAACGGCCACAGAACCTTCATGCATACCATCGTAGGCTCTTTGCTTATGGGTCTTCTTGTTTTGGGTCTTACTTCAATCCCTGGAACTACCGAAATTTTTGGTAAGACCTTCGCAACAGGTCAGTTGTTTGCTATTGGTATCATGGCGTTCTTCTTGCATCTCGGACTTGCTGGTCTTTTCTCCAAGCAAATCAAGAACGCAAAAAAGACTTTCGGACCTTACCTGCTGATGGCTGCAAGCTTAGCTGTTACCGCTGCAACTGCAGTCTTCTTACCTACTTATGAAACAGGTTACCAGTGGCTTGCAATTGTGGTTGCAGCTGGATGGTACACTCACATTCTTGGTGACACCATCACTAAAATGGGAACACCAATGATGTGGCCTTTGAAAATTAGAGGAAAACGCTGGTATGATGTTGCTCTTCCTGCAGGATTACGTATCACAGCAGGAGAATGGCAAGAAACTAAGATTCTTACCCCTATTTTCTGGGTGATTGTTGCATATGGTCTTATCAGCAATATTCTTCTTCTCGCTTTTGACGTGAACCTTCTGCAGACAGTTGGCCTCGTAAGCTAATAGTAGTCGCAATAAGAATAGCCCCTCTCTTTTTCAGGAGAGGGGCTATTCTTATTACACATCTTACATAAAGCCGAAACGCTCAAGTTCAGCTTTGACAACTTCAGGTCGCTTAGCTTGTTCCATAGCTACACCAGCTGTGATGGTATCTTTTTTAACCAAATCAACGAGAGAATCTTCAAGAGTGAAGCATGAAGGGCTGGATGCCATCTGAGCGTGAAGCATCTGCATCTTACCTTCCTGAATGATTTCAGAGAAGTTCAAGTTAGACAGCATTACTTCACGAGCAGCCACCAAATTACCCTCTTTGTTCTCGACCAAACTCTGACACATAACACCCAGAAGAGACTGAGCTAAACGACCACGGACTTGAGGTTGTTCATCAGCATTGAAACCACCGATGAAAGAGTCAATAGCTTCAGTTACGGAACCAGCGTGAGCTGTTGTAATAACTAAATGGCCTGTGGTCGCAGCATGCAGAGCCGCTTTTTTGGTTTCATTGCTCAACATCTCACCAATGAAGATGACGTTAGGCTTTGAACGGAGAGCGTTCTCAACTGCTGATGGGTAATCAGAAGCATGTACACCAATTTCACGCATTGTGAACACTGTTGCATCTTTAGGCTTGTGATGGAACTCGATTGGGTCTTCAATAGAGTAAATGTGAAGGTTTCTGTTTGTGTTGATGTAATCAATCAAAGCTGCAATAGACGTTGTTTTACCAGAACCAGTTGGACCTTCAATGATGATAAGACCAGACTTACGGTTAATCATATCAATCATGACTTCAGGTAGGTAAACATCCTCCACCGTTGGAATCTTTGAAGGAATCAAACGGAAGGTGCAAGAGATTCCAACAGTAGAACGACGGAAAGAACCACGAACACGCCAAGTACCTGTGTCGAATGCGACAGTAGTGTGACCTTTCTCACCGAACAGTTTTTCAGGGTCATCCACTTTCATGTCTTCATAACCATCAGCATGTTCCATCCAACGCAAAATTTCTTGCTCTGTGATGATGTCAGTCTCAGGGTTAGCAAATTTCTTCAACCGACCAGAAGACAAACGCCACATTCCAACTCCAGGATGTACATGGAGGTCAGAGACTTCGTTGGCACCACAATCATCAAGAAGCTTGAATAAGAAATCACGACTTCCATGAAGAGTGTCTGGTTTCTTTGAAGAGAAAGCAGGCTTTTTCTGTGGAGATTTAGCCTGACCTGCCACTGGAGCTTTAGCTGTGGAAGGACGAGGAGGAGAAGATAAACCAGGAGCTCTGGCTGGTACAGACCCTCCTACGGCTTGTTTGGCAGGGAACCCAGGTGCAGTGGGGACTGCACCTGGTTTTGCAGGAGGCAAAGGGGTACTCATTCTTTCCTTACTTTCTTAGATTCATGTCGTGTTATCGGACGAAACGATAACACGTTATTCAAATTCACCAATAACAGTGACGATTTCTTCTCGGTCAGTAACCCCAGCAGCAATCAAACGGTGTGCATCCTGAGCGAAAGCCGAACCTACAGCTTCAGAAGCTGCCTGCTTGATAGCAGAAAGAGGACTGTCTTGCATCATGACTTCAATGATTGCATCATTGATGAACATAATTTCGTGGATAGGTACACGACCTTTGTACTTAGTGTCAAGGTCAACACCGTCCCAGTCAGGGTTCAAACGACGAATCAAACGCTGTGAGATAACTCCACCAACAGCTGACAGAACAGACAATGGTGAATCTCCAGCAAGTTCAATCAAACGAAGAAGAGCAAAGATGTTGTCGTCAGCGTGGATTGTGGACATAACCTGACGACCAGCTTTAGCCTGACGAACAGCTGCAGCAGCTGTAGCACGGTCACGAATCTCACCAAGGAACAGCGTGTTGTAGTCAGCACGGAGAAGCTTGGAAAGTAGTACGTCGAAACCTGCACCGTTGTCTTCGTCAATTTCAAGCTGTACAAGGTTAGGAAGTCTACGCTCAACAGGGTCTTCGATTGTCCAAACAGTACGAGTCTGCTTAGCTACATGCAGAAGAGCTCCATGAGCAGTGGTTGTTTTACCTGAACCCATTGGTCCAGCAATCATAATAAGCTTGTAAGGCATTGCAAGCAGACGGTAAACTAAGTCCAAGTTGTAATCCGCAAAGTCTAATTCGTCAAGCTGCTTCAAGTTACCTGTCAAAGGCAAACGCATAACAAGAGCTTCACCGCCGTCTTCCACACGGAACAGAACAGCACGAGCTTTACGCTTTTCCCCGTCAAGCATCAACGTGTAAATAGTTTCTTCTGGTTCAAAAGAACCACCAGAGGAAAGCTCAGTAGCAGCTTTCAAACGACCCATGATGACACGAGCAGGCACACCTTCAACATAGTCAAAGTCTCGCATCTGACCGTCAACACGAATACGGGCACGGAGGTTACGAGTTTCTCCATCGATAACAATGTGAAGGTCAGACGCGTCAAGCTTCAAAGCATCCAACATTGTCTCTTCTAACCAAACAGCAGGGTCAACATCTCGTTTTTCAGTGTTCACATGCTGAAGACGTAGACGTTCTTCACGAGCGTCATAGCCTTCTTGTGTCTTCAGACTAATAGGAGCGTTGTTTTCTGGTCCAGTAACAAACCCTGTTTCTGAGCTTGGCTCTTCCGTTCTTAAACGAGAGGTTTCGTAGCGTGATTCGGAACGAGCGGGAGTGGGCTCTTCTTTACGCCCGAAAAGACCACCCAAGAAAGAACGCTTTTCTTCACGGCTTTCTGAACGAATAGGCTCTTTGCGTGAAGGCAGTTCAACTTTTTTGTCAAAGTCTGGTCGAGGTGTGGAAGTTACAGCTGGTTTAGGTGTTTCTGCAGGAGGAAAACTCACTGCACGAGAAATTTCAGGAGCTTGGACAGGAGATGGTTTTGGAGCTGGTCGTGATTCTGTTTCTACATAGTTGTCAGCACTGTAACCTAAGTCGCGTGCCTGGTCACGGTCCACCACAAGAATTTCACGGACAACTTCTCTTACAGGAGCTGCCGGCTCAGCATGGACTTCTTCAACAGGTGCTTCTACCAGCTCATCAGCTCCGGTAGAGGCTTCTTCTGGGTCATAGAAGTCATCTTCTTCATCGTCGTCAATAAGTTCATCAGTTTCAGCATGCTGAACTAAGTCATCTTCATCGTCAAGCTCAGCTGAAGCTGATTCTGGATAGTAAAATTCATCCTCCTCGTCATCTTCAACAACGACAGGCTCTACCTGAGCATCTTCGTCTTCTTCAAAATCATCAGAAGCTTGAAAGAAAGAGTTTTCTTCAGTAGACGCTGACTCTTCATCAACATCAGAGGATTCAACCAAATGGTCAAAAGAAGTCTCTGATTCTACATCGAAAGTCGATTCACTGGTAAAAGAAGTCTCTTCGATAGGGGTATCCACTTCTTCAGAAGCGGGTTCTTGATCTTTGCGGCTCTTGGGAGTAGCTACTCCATAACGCTCTAAATACTCGTCAAAATGCTTGTTGAACACCTCCAACAAGTTCTCGCGGTCTTCACCTGGGGAGTTAATTCCAGTGTTATCGTTACTCACAGTTATCCATTCCTTGACTCACTTCAAGGGCTTTATCAGCCAATACTAAATCAAACAAACCTATCGGCCACCCTTAACCCGAAAACAAACCGATATTCACTACGTCATCCCATCTGCCTACGAAGAAAGAAAATAATGGCACTGTTGTCGAAACCTGAGACTAAGAAGGAAACCAAAAAGGAATCCAAGAAACAATCCAAACAGCAAGCTGTTCTGGATGCCAATGGTGTTCCTATTAAAGAAGGGCCAAAATTCGTCTGGGGAGCTGGAAAGAAATCCAAACCAGATGTAGTAGCTCGTGCAATTAGATCACTTGCCATGGTAATGCGAGTTGGAGAGTCTGAAGCTCGTGCTCTGGAAATTGTTGGAGAACAATTCAAGCGTTACACCATTGGTAGGGCTTTCATCAAAGCTGCTGACGCCATGCGTGAAGACGGAGCTGGATTCAAGCAGGCTATCTTGCATGAAAACGACATCTTCCCACGAACAGTAAAAGAGCTTATTCAAGCAGCTCCTACTGCACAAGCTATGCAAACCAACTTGGAAAAAGCTGCAAAACTTGTAGCAAACAGCCAAGATGTAAAGAAAAAGCTCATCATCAGCATGATTCAGCCTGGAATCATGCTCATCATGTGTATTGCGTTCCTTTTCATTGCAACCGCGTTCATCATCCCAGGATTCTCCCAAATCTTCACCCAGTTGAACGCAGAAGAGCCAACAGCGTCTGTTATTGTTAGACAAGCAGCTGAAGTCACCAAATGGGTAATTGGTGCTTTGATTGTTGTTATCCTACTCTTGGTAGCATTCTGGTTTGTATACGGTCGTCGTTCAGATAAAGTACGTAGAAACCTTGACACTTTTGTTCTCAAAATTCCGTTGATTGGTAACATCATCCAGTTAGCAGCTACCAGTCGTCTGTTTGACCTTCTCGCTTTGAACTTACAGATTGGTATGACAGAGCCAACAGCCTTGGAGTCAGCAGCAAAAGGTGCAGGTAATGAAGCTATCAAGAACCATTGCATCAATCACGCAGAACGCATGCGTGAAGATGGTGTGCCTTTGAAAGAATTTGTGAATTCTAAACTATTCCCAATTTCTGCACGTTACATGGTTGCGGCGGCACCGTCAGTTCGTCAGGAAATCGAAATCATGACAGAACTCGCTCCAGAATACCGTGCAGAGGCGGACACTCAGGTTGATGGTTTCCAGAAAGCTGCAGAGCCAATCATGACTTACATCGTTTACGGTGTGGCAGGTCTTTTGATTGTGGCTATCGTTACTCCTATGTACGCAATGTACCCAGCGTTGATGGACTTCGGAGACCAGGCAGACGGTTCAGCTCCATTGCCTCCAACCGGATAATACCTTCTAAGTAAAGCCCCAATCAGATACTTTGGTTGGGGCTTTACTTATGTCTCAATAAGAAGGGACAAACTCTGCACTAAGCAGCCCACAGAGACTCTGTAAGCTGCTTAGTGTGCTGAAACAGCCAGAGTGTAGTACCGCTATTTTTAGAACCTTAGAGGGCGTTTCAACTGGCAGCTCCGCCGAAAAACAATCACTACTGCATTCTGCTTGTAGGTTATAAGCTATTTACAGTGACCGATAAATGTAGCATGAAAATCTTCTCTGACAACAACGCCAAAAAAGCTTGTCGCATGCCTTTTCGGGAAATTGTAAAAAATGAAAGCGGAGCAGCTGACTTAGCCAGTGTTATTACTGGTGTCATTGTCATGGGAATCGCCGGCTCTGTCGTTGCAGCTACGTTGTTAGGTGTCGTCCCGTGGTTTCAAAACAATGCAGCTAAGCAACAGTTATCTAACATAGTAATAGCTCAGAACACCTTCGCAAAAGTTGATAATGAAGGTGATTTCACTCGTAATATGGCGGACTTGGTTGATACTGATTCAGCTGGAGTTGTCCTTGAGTCGAACAACGTAGATTGTTACGCTGCTTTCAAAAAATCAGGTTCTGGTAAGTCTTATTATGTTACAAACAAGCAAACAGCTCCACAGTTAGTTCCTACCACTTGGGCAAAACCTGCTAATTACCCTACTAATTGTATGTGGCCAATCAAACCAACCTCTGGAGCTGGATTAGATTATGGTTTCAGCTCACCTGTTTCTGGTGTAGTAGAGACTGAGCTAAATCTGAAAGCTGATAAAGCTTGGACAGGCTACTACGTAATCGACATTCCTAAAGCTGCTGAGGAATCAAAAGTACAACCTTGGGTACAGGTTGGTTCAGGTGGAGTGAACGATGTGGTAGAGAACTCTTCTACAACAATCAGAACTCAAACTGTCAATGGTTCAAACAACTGGATCATTCGCAGAAGCGGTGGAGCTGGTCCTCAGAGTTATGGAACTGCTAAACCTGGTTTACATGTTGTAGCTTTTGGCATTGATGCCCAGTCAAAGGCTTTTATGTCTATTGACGGCGGTCCTCTCGTAACTGAAGATTGGGCTTTGCATTATGCTCCTGACAATGTGCGCATTAGTCCTGACAATGCTTATGGTAAAAGTTTGAGATTAGTTCTTGTGCCTGGAGCTTACAATGCTACTAAAGCCCAAGAGCTACAAGAACAATATAGTGTCCGCTAATTTTGAGTAGCAACTCCATGTTTTGCCGATAGCCTCAACATGCCTGATGAAAAATTAACCCCGACACCTCCAGAGGTCCCTTCTTTCAGTTCTTACAAGCCCAAAGTGGATGCAGTAGAACCTAACACAGTTGAACCTGACATTCGTATTCCTACCGAAGACGAACCTTTGTCTGGTGAAGAGCTAAAAGAAGAAGTTCTTTCTGAGCGATCTGAAGCTGGAGAAACAGAAGATGAGCTGAACGAACATAGCGACAACCTTTATGGTGGTCCTTGGGAAATTATTCAGTATACCGGAGTGGCTCGTACAGCAATATGGGCAGTTTTGACGGCAGCACTCTCGGGTGCTGCAGCTTTCTTCTTCGCTCCAGGTCCTTCCTGGATTATGGTTACAGTGTTTGCCTTCTTTGCAGGTGCAATTGCAGCAGTGGATAGTAAAACGCATCTTATCAAGAATCGTCATTCTCTGATTACAGCTGCTGTATCTCTTCCATTGGGAATCTTCGTCGCTTCTCAGCTTGGCTGGTGGAACCTTCTCGGTGGAGCTGTATCTGCTATTGCAATTATGGGTACGCTACTGCTACTTGTTATCTTTGTTGGGTTTGGTTCTGGAGGAGATTTGAAGTTCTCTCCTATTCCTGCTTTTGTTTTAGGTGTTATCAACCCGTTCTTAGCAGCTCTTTGGTTCTTCTTATCTCTTATCACCACAATGGTGTTGCTTGTAACTTCGAAAAAGAAAGAAATTGCGTTTGGAACAGGAATGGCTATTGCTTTACCTATTGCAATTATTGCTACTAAGTTCTTCTTTGATGTAGCAGGACTTCCTTATTTGGAAAAAGTGTAAAAATAGCTTTACCCCACTTTAGGGGACAAAAATCATGCGTTGTAGCCATAAAACGCGGGTTTTTGTCCCCTTTTTTGCGGACAAAAAGGTATTTTACCATTTTCCAAAAAATATTTACATGTTTGCGTATTTTTTCTTCAAACATGGCCGATAAGGTTTTATGTCCGAATCGGTAACGATTACACAGACACAAAACAAACCCCCTTACTTGAAAGAGAAAGAACTTAAATGTCTATTCTTGCTACTGCAAAAAACAAGGCTGCTTCCGCTAACGTGAAAGATGCCTTCAAGAACGAAGCCGGTGCTATTGACCTTGCTTCCATCATGGTTGGTATTATCGTAATCGGTCTTATCGGTGGTGTAATCGCTGCTACAGTATTCGCCGTTATTCCATGGGCACAGGACAACGCTGCAAAACAGCAGCTTGACTCCGTTGTAGCCGCTCAGTCTGCTTTCATCGGTCTTTCAGCTGATGACGGAGCAGGTAACGTTGGTCAAATCAAGTTCGGTTCCGCTACCGACTTGAACACAAAGGCTCTGTTCGATGCAACAGCTGCTAAGGTTTCCATCGCAACAAACGGTCAGGGCGATGCAGCTCACTACGGTGCAGCTATCGCTTCTTCTTCAGGTAAAGTTTACTACGTAACTGACAAGAAGACCCAGCCAACTGGTGTAGCAACTGCTGCACTTGCTAAGACAGCTGTTGTTGCTGTTACTGGTACAGGTACAACTTGGACCAACACAACTGGAACCGGAACTGGTCCAGTAGCTCCGTAAGTAATTCCCTAAGGGCTGCATAGTCGGCAATGACTATGCAGCCCTTGCTTTGCCCCTTTTATCACAATCTCTAGAAAGAAAATAATCTAAATGTCTATTCTTGCTACTGCAAAAAACAAAGCTGCTTCCGCTAACGTGAAAGACGCTTTCAAGAACGAAGCCGGTGCTATTGACCTTGCTTCCATCATGGTTGGTATCATCGTAATCGGTCTTATCGGTGGAGTTATTGCCGCTACCGTTTTCGCTGTTATCCCATGGGCTCAGGACAACGCAGCAAAGCAGCAGCTTGACTCTGTTGTAGCTGCTCAGTCCGCTTACATCGGTCTTTCAGCTGATGACGGAGCAGGTAACGTTGGTCAAATCAAGTTCGGTAACGCTACTGAATTGAACACAGGCAAGAACCTGTTCGATGCAACAGCTGCTAAGGTTTCCATCGCAACTGCTGGTCAGGGTAACGCAGCTCACTATGGTGCAGCTATTTCTTCTTCTTCAGGTAAAGTTTACTACGTAACTGACAAGAAGACCCAGCCAACTCAGGTTGCAACAGCTGCTCTTGCTAAGACAGGCGTTGAAACTGTTACAGGTGCCGGCACAACTTGGACAGGTACAACTGGTCCAGTTGCTGCTACAACAGCTCCATAAGTCTAGCCTCATCCGCTTTACTTAGAACTAAATAAATTAGGGTAGAACTCATATGAGTTCTACCCTAATTTATTTAACGCATTCATCATTTCAAAGTCCTCCTAAAGGAGGACAGGGACCGATACTGGTTAAGTCCAAACAAATTATTCGCTAAACGAAAGAACTCATGTCTATCAAGCAAAAAGTAAACCAAAAAGATTTATCTAATGCCTTCCGCAATGAGCAAGGTGCTATTGACCTTGCTTCTATCATGGTTGGTATCATTGTGATCGGTCTTATTGGCGGTGTGATTGCTGCAACGGTTTTCGCTGTTATTCCATGGGCTCAGGACAATGCTGCAAAACAGCAGCTTGATTCTGTTGTAGCTGCTCAATCTGCTTTTGCAGGTTTAGAAGCAGATGCTGCCAAAGGATTGAACACTGCTGGATTCACCTATTCTGCTGGTGGAACTAACCATAAGAAAATTGTTGCTTCTACAGGTGAAGTGCTTTTCGATGGAACTGATGCTAATCTTTACATCACTTCATACAATCAAGATGGCAAAGCTTACTACATTGCAGCTGCTAAATCTGCTTCTGGAAATATTTTCTTAGTCCGTGATACTAAGACTCAACCAGGGCGTGCAGAAACAGCTACCAACAACACGGCTGAAAAAGTTGTTCGTGCAGCCTTCCCACCATCACCTGCTGCAGTAGAGAACGTTCGCTGATTAGATAGCTTTCTAAGAAATGACCTGGCTTAGCTGGGTCATTTCTTATTTGACCAAGCCATCATGTGCTTTGTAACGAACACAATGTATCCCTTGAAAGGAATAACATGGCTTTTGATATTGATAAGTATGCTGCCAACTCAGAGCGAGTTGGTTGGGGTGATCTTGATTTAGATTATTTTGATGAACATCCTCTACCAGCTGACACACTGCGAGTCCTTAGATATATGGCTGATGTTGAATATCATACCGTTTGCTATACAAGAGATTTGTTGACAACTCCTTCACATAAGGAGCCTGAAATTGCTACTTTTATGACTATGTGGAACCGTGAAGAATTTTGGCATGGTGAAGCTCTGGCTGCTGTGTTAGCTAAACATGACATTATTGTCGATTACGACCAGCTGAAAGCTAATCGACTAAAACTTGGTTGGCGTGATTTCTTTGACCCTATCAAGCAGGGAGTGTTGGGTAAAATTGTTGGAAAAGACTTTGTTGCAGTGCATATGTCTTGGGGCGCAGCAAATGAATGGTCTGCCGTTACTGCGTATAAAAGAATGGCTGAATTGGAAGGCGATCCTGTTTTGGGTGAACTGCTAAAGCGTATAGCAAAGCAAGAAACTAAGCATGTGGCTTTCTATGTATCTCAAGCTCGGGAAAGATTGTCTGAGAGTGTAAGAGCTCAAAAACTTACCAGAACTCTACTATCTAAATTCTGGGCTCCTGTAGGTTCCAGCATCAGCGAAAGAGAAGACACCATATTTGTCTTTGACCGACTAATGAATGGGGAAGAAGGCCGTAAAGCTGTAAAGCAACTGGATAACCATATCAGCAGCCTGCCTGGCATGAATAATTTGAACATTTTCGAAAAAGCTTTGGGTGACTTAGGCGTGCGTTGATAGTTTATGTACAAAATTGTAGATTTTGGTATGACATCCGATAACTTTTTTAGTTCAGAACGAGCTGTTCTGTTGTACGAGTAGGGAAATGTTATGTCAGTAGTGTCAAAAGCCAAAATCAAAGCAGCACAAGGTAATGTCAAAGAAGCATTTACAAATGAACAAGGTGCTATTGATTTAGCTTCAATCATGGTTGGTATTATCGTGATTGGTTTGATCGGTGGTGTGATTGCTGCTACTGTCTTTGCTGTCATTCCTTGGGCCCAAGACAACGCAGCTAAACAACAGCTTGATTCTGTAGCAGCGGCTCAATCTGCTTATGTCGGCTTGTCTGCTGACGTAAGCGGAGGTTCTAAGACTTCATTTGGTGGTGCTACTATTCTCACACTTATTGAAGCTGGAGTTACCAGCTATGAATTCCGCGATACAAATGCAACCACTTTGCAGGCTTCGATGAAATCAATTGGTAATGATGGGAAAGTTACTGAAAAGCTATTTGACGGAACAGGAGTAAACTTGTCGATTGGCAGCATTGGTACTGGTTCGGGGGCTCACTATGCAGCTGCCATCAAATCTTCTTCAGGTAATGTGTTTTACATTACTGACACCAAGACACAGCCTACCAATGACACGAAAGCTGTAGAGTCTGCTAAAGCTAAGACTTGGGTAAAAGTAGTTGTGGATAAAGTGTCATAATACGAGTTCTAAGAACTTACAAATGAAATGGTAGGCATCTTAGTGTTTATATTGTTTCAGCTACTTACAAGGCAGCCTATGACTGCTGAACGGCTATTGACTTGCTACAGCGCAGGTCAATAGCCGTTTAAAGTACAGGTCCTCCGAAAAGGGGACATGTGACCGATATACCCTTATTATAACCACCCCTTTCAAAATTTCAAACTCACAGGATCAAAATGACTATCAAAGACAAAATGCATCAACGTAACCTAAAGAATGCTTTCCGAAACGAGCAAGGTGCTATTGACCTTGCTTCCATCATGGTTGGTATCATCGTAATCGGTCTTATCGGTGGAGTTATCGCCGCTACCGTTTTCGCTGTCATTCCATGGGCTCAAGACAATGCCGCAAAGCAGCAGCTTGACTCTGTTGTAGCTGCAGAAAACGCTCATGCTGGTTTGAGTGCAGATGACGGTCCTGTTTATTACTTTGATTACAACCCCAGCATGTATGATGCATCACAGCCTGGAGCTTACAAAGACAAAGTCCTTCTTCCTGCTGGTATCGACAGAGCTCAGGCTTTGTCTGGAGTAACTGCTAAAGGTCAGCCATGTTATGTAGCTGGAGTGTTGTCTGCTTCAGGAACAGCATTCTTCCGTAGCGATTCTTCAAACATTTTGAAAGTCAACAACTTTGTTCCTGGTCAAGACTACTCTTCTGACTCACGATTCAATTCACTTTACGGTAAATGCAACCCTACTTATTGGGCTGACTAACAAATAAGAGGACCCTGGCCAGAAGATTGGCCAGGGTCCTCTTATACATGTCTCCATGTTTGATCCTAAAAGCCGATAATCAGAGTGTAAACTATTTCCCTCTTGATTTTGAAAGTAACTAATGCTGAAAACTTCTTCGCTGCAGAACCTGCGTAAGTTCTTTACTAAGAACTACCACGGGTATGTTCGTACCCGTGGAGAATCAGCCATGGATACTCTTCTTGGCACAATGATCGGTGTACTTTTCCTTGCGGTCATTACAGCAAGCTTTGCTGGTATCTACATGGCATACACAGTGTCAACAGCAAAAGCTAAAGAAAACACAGAACGTGCCAACTTATCTTCCAGCCTGTCCGCTGCGGCTTTAAATGGCCTTTATGTTGATTCAAGTTCTGGCCGCAGTATTGCTACCTCTGCTGGCTGGTCTGTAACAGCACAAGGAAAGACTCCTTTGAGTTCTGCTGCTCCTGGAACTAACGCAGCTTACGCTAAATACACTTATGCAGCCAAAGCCCCTATGAAACCAAATAGCCCTGTAACTGTCTCTCAATGGGGTGTCCTAGAGACAAGTGGAACTGACCGTGGTTTAGTAAAAATCTATACATCAATTCCTAAAGCAGGTCAAACAGTAGCATGTGACTGGACCCAAACACCAGCTGTCCTCTCAACTTCATGTGTTGTTGTGTATGACGTTCTTTCTTCAATTGTTGCTCCACCATTAGCTTATAACATCTACCCTGATGTGAACTGGGAAAAAAGTGTAAGAGTTGCTCCTTGGACAACAACTCCAAACTTCTACGGTGCAGAATGGAATTCTTTTACAACCAGTAAAATAGGAACAACAGATGTTACCTCGATGAAGAGTAACCCAGACGGTTCCAGAACAGTGCGCTTTGTTGCTTTATTGAAAGACTTAGACCCTAACAAAAAGGTATCTATTGACTTCCGTAAACCAGGTGAAGAATCTTTCTTTGGTTACACTTTCACTCCAACAGCAAATGCTGGTGAAACAGGAAAGCTTGAAAGAGCTGTTTATGGTGTTTTCGTGGCACCACCAAACACCACTTTGGTTGATGTCTACGTAGATACCTATGTGACTGACCCACAGCAGTCCACAGACCCTACCATTCAAGGTTCTCGTTTCTTCGTTTACCAAGCCATCCCTGACGCCTGAAAGCAATAGAACTCATGTCATTATTCTCACGTATTAACAATGCTCGCAATGAAGAAGGCTCTTTGCCCGCGATTATGGGTGCAGCTATTCTTATTTCTGCAACAGCTGTTCTGTTAGGTGCTTTTGCTATTGCCACAACAAGGAACTCAGAGGTTAGCATTTCTAAAACAAGTTTGAACGCAGCTGTTTCTAACTGTGAAACAACTCTAAGTTCTTCTGTTCAGAAAACCTTCTATCAGGATGTCAATTCGGGTAAGTCTAACTTATTAGATATGGGTGCCGGCGACACTACTGCAACTACAAACTTGAGTTTGAAGAACCAAGCAGAAAAATATTGCAACTATGATGCTATCAAAACCACAGTCAGGGTAACTGCTGCTCAGCAGTATATTCCTTCTGATTCGACAACCCCTAACAGCATCAAAGTGACATTCAAAGCCGAATATAAAGGTGCGAACACTACGACTGTAACTCAGATTCGCTACCTCAAATACCCTGTTCTGGCATCAGCGCAGAAAGTGGCAGCAGACTCTTTCATTTCGTCATATGACGCTGAAGGAAACGCTGTCTGGGTCAATCTCTCCGAATAAACCTTCACAACGTTGTCTTTTGGTTCTTCTTCCTTTTACAACCGATAAGAATATAGACAACACCAGCCAAACTCAGCTTAGGGAAATACATGTTATCTAATCTCCGTTCAAGAATTGAACGTGTGAAAAGCGAGCGGGCTGAAGCGTTACCAGCTGCTATTGTCACAGGTATTGTATCTTCAATCATCCTGCTTGGATTAGCAAGTGTGACAGCTACAGTCGTGACTCAGCAAACAAACGCAGAAGTAAGTGCAGAAGCTAACACCTCTGCCACTAACATCGACGTTTCACTGCGTTCCGATTCAACCGCCGCCACTGCAATCAAAGCCGTCTCAAACAAGTCTGTTAAGTTCCATGTTCCTTCAGCCGCAGGGACTAATAGCAATGAATGTAAACTTATCACTTGGACAGTGAATGGTACAAGCCTTGACCGTGTATTGACTGTTTACTCTGGTACTAAAACAGTCGCTGGTCAAGTGGAATGTGACCCAGCTTCTACTGTTGTGGTGTCAAACAAGCGTACATTGTCTTCATCTTTGGAAGACGGCAGCACAATTCGTTACTTCAATGCTTTAGGTCGTGAACTTACCGCTCCTTCAACTGGAACTGTTGTTCCAGTTGATCCTGCAGCACCAGCTCCTTCTTCTGAACCTGCTGTAAAAGCTGCATGGAACTCCACTCAAGTTGCAAAAATTTCTTACAAGTTTACCATTGTAGCTAAAACAGGTAATGTAACTCGTACTGTAGAACAGTCTGCTTCGACACCTCTTTACGCTACTCCTGAGCAGAAAAAAGATGCTGAAGTCCAAGACTCTCAGGCACAGCGTCCAGCTAAAATCACAACAACAGCTATTTCAAACCAGCCGGTAATTTTGGGTAACCCTTACACTGTAAAATGGAATACCGTTGTTTGTCCAGTAGACACAATCCGTTCTTATACTGTATACGAGAATGATGTCCCAAGAGCTCCCCAGACAGCTAATACACTAACTTTGACTCAGACTGACGAAGCAGTTCCTTATGTCGACTATGGTGTAGTTACAACATGTACCCGTGGTAAGCTTAGTATTGCCTCTGAACTGTCCAATGTAGTTTCTGCTGATGTTATCCCACCTGCAGCTGTATTGGCTATCACAAACCAGCCTGCAACTTCAGGTGCTGCTTTGACATCAAACTTGACTGCAGCAGCTACTTGTAAATATGGTACACCTCAGTATGTTGTCGAAAGAACTCTTGCAACTAATGGTGGTTTAGGCAAGACAGCTACTCTCACATCTGTAAACCGTCCAATCAATGCTGGCTTCCTCACTTATGAAGGAGCTCAGTACCAGTACAAAGTAAGCTCATGGTGCTTAAGCGAAGGTGGTACCCAATCGTTAAGTACTCCAAGCAGTGATACCAAATCGACTAACGCTTTCACAACTGTTCTGAACAAACCAGCTGTTCCTATTTTCATCGACCCTGAGAACGCTCAGACTAATGTCCCTACTGTAGTAAATCTTAAGTGGTCTACAGTAACTTGTGCACCAGGTACAATTCTTACTTATAACATGGACAAAACAGTCGACTACGGTGAGACTATGGCTTCTCCAGGTAACATTGTCAACTGGAGCGGTATTACAACTCGTAGCGTCACAAACTATGAAGGTAACAAAGTTGGTTATACAGTTCAAGCTCGTTGCCAGGGTTCTTCAACTGCAGTAGCACCTGCTGTTTCTGCTAAAGATTCTGTATACTTTACAACACTTGTAACAGCTCCTTCTGTAGCTCGTAACATTGACAACAATGGCTACTTCCGCATGACCTGGACACCACCAGCAACCACTTGTGCAACTGGTGTGACATTACGTTACCGTATCGTTCAGACTAAAGCTAACAACGTGGCTGGTCAGTGGATTACTGGAGCAACAACAGGAACTTCTGGTCCTGTACCTAACGGAACTCAGGAACAAGGACATCCACAATGGGCTTACATTCAGACTATCTGTGATGGTGTGAACGCTGACTCTGGATGGCAGGGCACCCAGGCAAATGCTGGAGACAAATGGATTTCACGTATCGACGCTAACCTTGACGGTGCTGTAACTTACTGGCGTAAATTCCTTGGTACAGCACAGTGTGGCTACGGTACAAAACCTCAGTCATTCTCCTTGTACATCGCTGCCAACGGATTCAACCCAACTTGGGGTTCACGTCAACCTTATGCACCAGATGGAAGCTATGTAACTACTTCTAACAACCCTGTTGCTGGTGGAAACACTGGATGGTTGAACTTCGATGTGAATGGAAACCGTTATACTCAGTGGATTGACGACGCTAACGGTGGTTACCGCTACTGGGATGGTAATGGTAGAAGTGGTTATGCGACTAAGCTGCAAGACGGTGGACGTAACATGAGTATTTACTACTACAACATGGCGTCATTCAGTGACAATGTAACATGGTGGTGGATTGGTTCCTGCGGAACTGAATTCGCAAGCCAGACTTCTAAGGGTGCTAACAACTTGAACCCTGGGGCTCCAGCTAACCGTGGAGTAGGTGACCCTTACTCCCGTTACAACGGAACTGGCACTGGTTTCAGCCAGACAGCTACAGGTAACGCTGCAATTAGATAACACCTAACGTGTGAGGCTCCTAATCCTAAACAGGAGAGGGGGCCTCACACGTTTGATCTATCCTCCCCTATCACGCTAAGGTATTGCTACTCCTCATGAAACTCCGTCGCCTTCACCTAAAAGATGCTCTTAATGAAAAAGGGGAATCTTTACCTGGAACAATCGTCGCTAGTCTTATTTCCTCAATCATTCTTGTTGGAGTCGCAGGAGTCATTAGTCTGGTTATGATTCAAAAAGTCGAAGCGGAGAACCAGATGAAAATTGATACCTCCTCTGCCTCAATTGATGCTGAGTTCAAATCAGATGTAATCAACGCCAAAACGGTTCTCCCTGTATCCTCTTCTGAAATCAGGTTGCATGTTCCTTCGAATGATGACACATGCAGAGTTGTCGACTGGAAAGTTGCAGATGGTTCACTGACCCGTACACTATCTGTCTACCAGGATATGATTGTCATCAATGGGGACATGGAGTGTGATGTGACTTCTGAAAAGCTGGTTGATTCTAAAGTACGTACTCTTAGTCAGAATTTGACAGACCAAAGTTCTATTCAGTATTACAACGCAGTTGGTAGAGAATTGAATCCTTCCAGTCCTGTAAGTTTCAAAGAATCGGTCTCTGCTCCTGATTCAGAAGCAGGATTGTCTGAAGAGTGGGATACTGTTGATGTACGTCTTGTAACCTTCCAAATTGAAGTGAAGTCTGATAAGATTGAAGAATCGCATAAAATACAGGTACGTAATGCAGCGTAAATCCTTGTAAAATCAAGGTTCTGAAAAAAGTTTTAAAGTTTTTTCAGAAAACAGGTCTTTTTTCTTGACATGGGACCGATTACTCTGTTAGTATCTTACTAAGACATCAAACACCGATGTAAAACTACTAATCACGAAAGGAAGGTGTTGTTCACATGGCTACTCAGCTCATCACTCGCACACCTTCCATCACCATGCCCTTGCTCCCCGCCGGTCAGCGATTTAATAAGCCAGCGAAACAGGTTGAGCGAACAGGGTATCATCACAATACCTGGCAGACTAAGTAACTATAACTGAATAGCTTGAGAAGTAAAAATACTTCTTGACAGTTTAGTTCCTGACATGTAAGATGAATGTCAGTTCACTTTAGCCGGTATGGTCCAATGGACACGACTCAAAGCTCCTACCTTTGAAATTCAGGTTCGATTCCTGATACTGGCACGAAGAACAGGTATAAAGCTTGTTCTTTTATATACCAGTTTCGTATAATGGTAGTACAAGAGCTTCCAAACCTCTTAGCGTGGGTCCGATTCCTACAACTGGTGCGAACAGGGTAAAACCTGGACAATGTAACAAAATATAGGGGTGTAGCTCAATTGGCAGAGCAACGGTCTCCAAAACCGTAGGCTGCAGGTTCAAATCCTGTCACCCCTGCGAAACCTGAAAAATACTGAAAAAAGAAGTTGACAAACGGAAAACAGTGTGATAAGGTGGAAAGGTAAAGATTTTAGTTTCAACTACTGAACATGTTCGGCAGGTTGTTTAGTCTCCCAATAGGAGAGCGAGAGTATTTTGAAAATTACACAGAGTTTATATAATATGGAACTAACTATAATATGGCGGATGAGCTATGCTCGAAATTCGTCCTCTATTGTAGGGCATTCCATCCTTGGAGGCCAGGGTAACAACCACCAGCTGCATTTTGGCTAAAGTTGTTTAGCACTGGAACCTCCAAGTTATGCCACTTTAGCTCAGTTGGTAGAGCATGCGCCTGAAGAGCGCAGGGTCGTCGGTTCAATCCCGACAGGTGGCACCCTTTTTCAGCTTCGGTTGAAAATGTGGTGGTTTGTAACATGAAGGCCACTTATGCTCCAGTATCCCAATGGCAGAGGAACATGGCTAAGAACCATGACAGTGTGGGTTCAAGTCCCACCTGGAGTACAAGCTTGATAAAAGCTTACGGTGATGAAATGTATTTTTCAAAACCATTTCGGAGTGTGGGGCAGTGGTTAGCCTGCTTCCTTAGGAGCGAAGAGGTCGCAGGTTCGAATCCTGCCATTCCGACAAAACTGGTTAGTTATCCCAGAAAGGGCGTAACTGAAGTCCCATGCACTTCTTGTCACCAGTATAAAAATGGATAAGGCTACAACACCAGTAGAATCCCCGGAAGCGGGGAGAAGCATTGTAACGGAATGTACGCAAGCGGTATGCGACCTCGTTTGGGGCGAGGGAGTCGGGAGTTCGAATCTCCCCATTCCGACTGAAAGCTTTTACAGCTTTCTATTTGGGTTTATCGTATAAAGGCTATTACTCTTGGCTCTTACCCATGAAATGAAGGTTCAAGTCCTTCTGGACCCACGATACGACACGATAACGTCGTCCTACTTAAAGTAGGTGCTTAGCGAGAAGGTCTAAGCCACAAAGGTTATTGCAGGGTCCTCGCTCTGAGTAAGCAGACATCCTTTACACGGAAGTTGTGCCGAGTTTGATTCTCGGGGGGACCACCATACAGTTAGGGGACAGGTGCTGTATGAACCGCCTAGGATATGGACCTCTAACACTTGACAGTGGGCAAGTTTCCCAAGCATGCGAATGGCAACGGCATGCCTCACTAAATGGGAGTGTTGAGCAACTGGTTGGCTCGACGGACTGTAAATCCGTTCCCTTCGGGGCTTGCAGGTTCGAATCCTGTCACTCCCACGCAACAACATATGCCTGTGAAGCTCAGATGGGAGAGCGTCCGGTTGAAGCCCGGAAGGTTGTCGGTTCGACCCCGACTGCTGGCACAACAAGATAGCTAAGTGTACGTGAGGCTAACGTATAACTGGTTATCTTCTG